>Ga0182736_1000166_pt1 | contig 129448 bp, 121 predicted proteins | sample eDN5th30CKraftBY_FD_128882 | JGI IMG/M metagenome (GOLD analysis project Ga0182736, IMG submission 128882) | Enriched backyard soil microbial communities from Emeryville, California, USA - eDNA 5th pass 30_C Kraft BY (version 2) (version 2) | ecosystem: Environmental > Terrestrial > Soil >... | reverse complement strand
TCATAGGTGTTGCTCTCCTGGTCGACCACATGGCGCAGCGTGCCGCCGCGCTTCGGCGTCTCCTGCGCCGTCGCCGGCAGGGTCAGCGTCAGTCCGATCAATGTGCCGCCAATGGCCGCGGCAAGGCGCATTCTTGTTCCCTTAGGCATGTGTTCCTCTCCGGCTGAGCGATGGATGAATGTCATCGTAAAGGCTGCTTGCTCCTCCCAGAGACAGCCTTCGACTGTCAGGCGCAGGCGCGCGGCTGGCATGCTGCCGCTGCGTCATGCGCATCGAAATCCAGCACGATTTTCCGGAATGGTCGAGTGGTGCACATGCAGAAAGGGGCCGTGCGATGCACGGCCCCTGAAAGCAACGGGCTAACTGCGTGACGATCAGCGGTCGAGCCAGACCGTGTCCAGTTGCAGGTTGAGCACCGTGGTCGGCGGCAGCTTCCAGCCCTTCATGCTCCTGTGGTAGCCGACCTGGCGCTGCGACTTGAAGCCGGGGATCGTATAGGCCTGGTCGAGAATATAGCTCTCAATGTCCCGCACGATCGCGGCGCGCTTGGCGTCGTCGCCCGCCGCATCGGTTTGAGCATCGAACATCTCGGTCAGCTTCGGGTCCTGCAAGCCCGAATAATTGTTCGGGCTGCCGGGCATGAATTTCACCAGAACCTCGTTCGGATCGACGCTGACCGTATTGTTGAAATCGATGGCTACGTCGTAGTTCTTGCTCTGGAGCGCGGCGAAATATTGCGGCGTCTCGGCCTGGATCTGGTCGGCCTGCACGCCGATCTTGCGCCACTGGTCGAGGACGAACACGCCGAGCGGCTCCCATGGCTGGCGCAGATTGCGGTTGAGAAGCGTCAGCTTCAGGCCGGCATGGCCGGATTCTTCAAGCAGCTTCTTCGCTTCCGCGCGCTGCGCCTCGACATCCGTGCGGAAGCCCGGCAGCGTCGAAAGCTCTTCGTCGGAGCGCTCGGCGATGTAGCCGGGCGGGAAGTAGAGGCCAAAGCCCTTCAGAACGGAGATGCGCGGCAGGACCTGGTCGCCTTCCACGCGGCTGATCGCCATGTTCAGCGCCTGCCGCACCTTGGCATTGTCGAAGGGCGGCTTGGTCAGGTTGAAGGTGAGGAAGTTGGTGATGTTGAACGGGCTCTGCTGGAAGGCAATGTCCGGATTCATCGCTTCCAGCCGTTCACGATCCGGCGGCGAGACGAGGAAGAGGGCCGCGTCGACCTGATTGCCGGCCAGCGCATTGATCACGCCGGCGCCATTGATGAACTGCGCGCGGATGCCGTCCAGATAGGGCTTGCCCTCATCCCAGTAGTTCTCGTTGCGCTTGGCGTCCCAATGCGAGCCCTTGACGTTCTCCACGAAGGTGAAGGGACCGGTGCCGTTGACGTGGGTTGCCGGGAAGTTCGGGTCCTTGGCGAGGTCCTCGGCCGAATAGACGCAATTCCAGGGGCTTGCGAAAAGCGCCGTGGCTGCGGGGTTGGGTTGATCGAGCGTGACCACGAAGGTTTGCGGGTCAGGCGCCGACATGGATTCGATCGGGGCAAACTGCCCCTGCCGCACCGAGGTGACACCCTGCGGCGGGTTCTTCAGCCGTTCCCAGGTGGCCAGCATGTCGGCGGAATCGAAGTCCGACCCGTCGTGGAACTTCACGCCCTGGCGCAGCTTGAACGTATAGGTCTTACGGTCGTCGGAGAGCGTCCAGGATTCCGCCAGGTCGCCGATGATTTCGGGATAGTTGTCGGGATGGAAGCGCAGCAGCGTGTTGTAATGCGGGGCGAGCACCTGCAGCGAGAACGACGTGCCGGTGGCGTGGCAGTCGAACGTGTTGCTCTCCTGCTCCACCACATGGCGCAATATGCCGCCGCGTTTGGGCGTTTCCTGCGCCATGGCGGGCAAGGCGAGGCCAAGCCCGATCAGCGCGCCGAGCGCTGCAATGGTTGCTATTGATCTCTCAGACATATTTTCCTCCCTGCTGAGCGATGAAATCCGGATCTGTGTCGAGCCGCTGTTCGATCTCGTCGAGCAGCGATTGAAGCTGGAGCAGCCGTTGCGTGCCGAGCGCCTGGCGCAGGCGGGCTTCCAGCAGGTCGATGAAGGGCTGGCACAAGGCGACGATCTGCAAGCCGCCCGGTGCCAGGCTGGCGACCTTGCGGCCGGCTTCCCCCGCGGCCGAGGCTTCGACCTGCACGCAGCCGCGCCGGCCAAGCTCCTTCAGGATGCGCGATGTGGAGGGGATGCCGAGGGCTGCACGGGCAGCCAGTTCCGAAACGCAAATGCGCTCATCGTCGGCCAGAACCGAGAGGATGCGCCAGTGCTGCTCCGAAAGGCCGAATGCGGAAAGATGCCGCCGCAACACCGCATTCAGCGCCTCTCTGGCGCGCGCAAGGGAGATGGGCAACTCGCGCGGTGCGGCCGCTTCGAGATTCCGTCTCTGTGCGCGATGGTGGGACAAGGCGATAGGCTCCCGTTCGGATAGTCTGTGCAACGAATATATTTCCATTGAACGGATAGCAATTGCATCCAGTAGAAAAATATGGGAGGTGCCTTTGGCGAGAAAAGTGAAATCCGGGGGAGACGAGATGGCTGGCGGCGCGGCGCAAGTTCAGGCGGACGAGACTGTCGGGCCGGTCGCTCGCGCCTTCCGCATGGTGCGCGCCATCGCCGATGCGCCCCGGCCGGTGAGCCTGACCGAACTTGCCGAAGCGGTGGAGCTTGCGCCCAGCACGGCGCATCGCATGCTGCAATTGCTGGCGCGCATCCAGATCGTCGGCCGGGCCGGCGAGCGCCAGCATTATGCGCCGGGGCCGGAACTGCGGCGCATCGCCATTGCTGTGGCGCGCAATGCCGATGTCTCGGAGCGCGTGCGCGAACATGTGCAGGCGCTCGTCGCCGTGCTGAACACCACGGCCGTCTATTGGAACTACGATACCGGCGCGCGGATGCTGGTGGCAGGCGAAATCCAGTATTCGACACATCTGATCGACTTTCGCGAGGGTGCCTTCGCGCCGCGCCCGCTTCTATGGGGCGCGCAGGGGCGTGCCGTCCTGGCCTTTCTCGACGAGGCTGAATTGCGCGCGCATCTGGCCGTTGCGGGGGCGGCGTCCCCGACCGGCCGGCGCATCGAGGATGTCGATGCGCTGCAGGCCGAACTGGCCGAGATCCGCGAGCGCGGCTTTGCGCGTTCGCAAGGCCACACTATCGCCGATGCCGTCGGTTTTGCCGCTCCCGTCTTTGGCGGCGATGGCCGCGTGGTGGGCTGCATCGGCATTCCCATGCCGCTGTCGCGCTTTCGCGAGGAGGATGCGCCGCTGCTCTCCCGCGCGGTGGTCGATACCGCCGCCGCGATCAGCGCCGAATTTGGCGCGTCCGTTTCAACGCACAGGAAATAGCAGGGAAGAGGAAGCCCATGAATCTGTTGCCATCGCCGTTCAGCGTTCCCGCAGCGACGCCTTATTATCCGGAGTTTCCGCTCTACGCGCTGCGCGTGCGCTCGGCGGTGCCGTGGGAGTTCAACGGCTGGAAGCCGGAGAGCCTGTCATGGAAGAAGGGCTGCTACATTCACGGCGGATTGTCCGGTCCCGGCGGGCAATATCTGTTTCGTGGCCCGCAGGCGGCCGAATTCCTTGCCTCGATCTGTGTCAACGGGTTCGAAAAATTCCGTGTCGGCACGGCCAAGCACGCGGTCATGTGCACCGATGACGGGCTGATCGCCTCGCACGGCGTGATGCAGCGCCTCTCAGCCGACACGTTCCGCCTGTTCGCGGCGGGGCCGTGGGCGGCCTACCAGCACAGCCGGACGGATCTCGATGTCGAGATGATCGCGGAGAGCAACTATCTGTTCCAGGTTGCGGGGCCGACCTCCCTGCAGACGCTCGAAGCGGCGACGGGCGAGGACCTGAAGGACATCGCCTTCCTGCGCTACCGTGACAGCACAATCGCCGGCCACAAGGTGCAGATCATGCGCATCGGTATGGCCGGAACGCTGGCCTATGAAATCCATGGTCCGATGGAAGAGGGGCCGGAGGTTTACGAAACGGCGTTCCGGGCGGGCGCGCCCTTCGGCATCGAGCGGCTCGGCTGGCAGACCTATACGGTCAACCATGTCGAGGGCGGGTTCCCGCAGGCAAACTGGACTTTCTTCGGCGCCGCGCAGGAGGACCCGGACTTCATCGCCTTCGTCAACAGCGCCAAGAATGTGCGCTGGGCGCCGCCGACCTATTCCGGCAGCGTCGATCCGGCAGACCGCCGCGCCCGCTATCGCACCGTGACGGAAGTGGGCTGGGAAAGCTCGGTCAAACTCGACCACGATTTCAAGGGCCGCGCGGCCATCGAGCGTGAACTGGCCGATCCGCAGCGGACCATCGTGACGCTGGAATGGAATGCGGATGACGTGATCGATGTCTACGCCTCGCTGTTCCGCGAGGGGCAGGAGTTCAAATATGTGGAACTGCCGACATCGCCGCATTTCCGCATCATGCTGGCCCATGCCGACAAGGTGACGATCGGCGGGCGCGAGGTCGGCATCGCGTCAGGCACCTGCTACAGCTACCATTTCCGCAAGATGATCTCGCTCTGCACCATCGACCGCGCCAGTGCGGCGGAAGGCACGGAGGTGGTCGTGCACTGGGGCGATTTCGGCGGTCGCATCAAGGAAATCCGCGCCCGCGTGGCGCGGTTCCCCTATCTGACAGAGGGTCGCAACCAGGCCGTGGACGTATCTGCCCGGTAGGAGCGTCGCATGTTCACCGGGCGGCGGGCATTGCGTCCCTGCCGCCCGGATGCAAGCATTGAAGCGGGAGGAGACCGCAATGAACATAGACGATTATCGGAAATATCTCAGGGCCTTCGTGAAGCCCGACTATGATGCGCTGCATGAGTTCTTCAGCGAGGACGTGAAGCTGCAGGTGAAAGACCGCATCCTGCAGTCCAAGGCGGGCCTGCGCGCCTTCTACGATACGTTCCACCAATATGTGCGCGAGGAAGCGAAGCTGATCCAGTTCGTGGAGGGGCCGGTCGCAAATGGCAGGCAGACCTGCGCTGTCGATCTCGTCTTCCGCTTCACCGGGCTCAGGGATTTCACCGACGAGGTGCGCGCCGATCTGGAGAAGCGCTCCGGCTATGGCTGGCGGCAGGCGCTGGCCAAGGGCGAGACCTTCTATATGGAGAACCTGATCTTCTACGATCTGGTCGACGGCAAGGTGGACCGCGTGCGCGCCGCCGTCACCCAGCCACCGGGCGGTGCAAAGCAGATCTGGGACGCCACGCCGGAGGCGTGATTAGAGCATTTTGCAGCCAAGCGGAATCGCTTGGCGTTGCAGAAATGCGGCTAAAACAAAGTGCTGGAGCGGGTCGGCGTTTCCGTGAAATGCTGAACCGCTCTAGCGCCGGCTTGTGTAGATCCACAGGGTCAGTGGCGCGAGCAGCAGGGTCAGGATGACGGGCGCCAGCAAGGCGAGGCCGATCTGACTGATGGTTGCGCCGCCGCCCATCAGGCCGCGCATGGCGGTCGTCATCAGCGAGACCGGGTTCACATCCACGAAAGTGCGCAGCCAGGACGGCATGGTCGCCGGATCGACCATGATGTTGGAGGCGAAGACGATGGGGAACAGGACGCTGAAGCCCAACGTCATCACCGTCGTTGGCGTACGGATGAGCAGGCCGAGCACGATGAAGATCCAGCCGGTGCCGAAGCCGATGGCGACGAGCAGCAGGAAGGCGGCAAGCACGCCGGCGATCCCGGCATCCGGGCGATAGCCGAGGATCAGACCGATGGTGAGAATGATGCCGCCGGCGATGAGATGGCGCATCACATCGCCCACCATCAGACCGGCGAAGGGCGCCAGCGGCCAGATGGGCAGCGAGCGGAAGCGGTCGAACAGCCCCTTGCCCAGGTCGGTCGAGAGCCCCATACCGGAATAGACGGCGTTGAACACAACCGTCTGCACGAGGATGCCGGGCAGGAAATACTGCAGGTAATCGCTGCTCGAACCCGCCAGCGCGCCGCCAAACACGAAGGTGAACAGCAGCGTGAACATGATCGGCGTCATGACCAGATCGAAAAGCTGCTCCGGCACATGGCGGAATTTGAGCACCGCGCGCCAGCCGAAGACGAGCGCGTTGGACAGGCCCGAAGGACGTGGCGGCCGGGCGACGGCGGTGAGCGCGCGCATGGCTGTGTCTTCGCTGGTCATGGCGTGGGTTCCCCGGAAGGCTCGGCCGCATGGCCGGTCAGCGCGAAGAAGACGCTGTCGAGGCTGGGCTGGCCCATGGTGAAATCCGACAGTTCGATGCCGGCCGCGAGCAGGTCGGCGACGGCTGCATTAGCCTCCTTGGCGCTGCTGGCTGTGACGGAAAGCTCGCCGCCCTCGACATTGGGCTGCGGCGCGTGACCCAGCCGTGCTTCGAGCAGGCGTGCGGCCTCGTCGAGCTGTGACGGGTCGTAGAGTGCGACGCGCAGCGAGCCGGAACCGGTCTGCGCCTTCAACTCGCGGCTGGTTCCCTCGGCGATCTTGCGGCCGCGATCGATCACGGCGATGCGTGCCGCCAACTGGTCGGCTTCGTCCAGATATTGCGTCGTCAGCAGGATGGTGACGCCGGAATCCGCCAACTGGCGGATCATGCGCCAGACATCCTGCCGTGCTTTCGGGTCGAGGCCGGTCGTCGGTTCGTCGAGGAACAGCACGCCCGGCGTGACGATGAGCGAGGCGGCGATGTCGAGCCGCCGGCGCATGCCGCCGGAATAGTCCTTCACCTGTTTCTGCGCCGCATGGGCGAGATCGAACGCGGCGAGAAGGTCGTCTGCCCGGCGCTTTGCCTCGACGCCGCGAAAGCCCCAGAGTCGCGCGAGAAGCATCAGGTTCTCGCGACCTGTCAGGTCCTCGTCCAGCGACGCGAACTGCCCGGTCATGGCAATCGCGCCGCGCACCTCGTCGGCCTCCGCGACCAGGTCATGACCCATGACCGTCGCATTGCCCGCATCCGGCGCCGTGAGCGTCGCGAGCATCCGCATCAGCGTCGTCTTGCCCGCGCCATTAGGACCGAGGATGGCGAAGATCATGCCGCGCGGCACATCGAGATCGATGCCGGCAACGGCGGTCAGTTCACCGAAGCGCTTGACCAGCCCACGCGCCGACACGGCCATCGCCATGGCACTTTCTGTCGCGGCTGAATCTCGGTTGGCATGCATGGTGGAGCTCTTTCGGGAGGGTGCGCAGTAGCGAAACGGCATACGTTTCGCAACGATCCAGTTTCTCCTGCCACGCAGAGCCAGTGACAGCGACAGGCGGCGAAGGTCAATCCGTCCGCGCCGTCGCCAGCGCTCGGGGAAGCTCTTGCGCGAACAGGTCGAGCTCCTCATCCGGCCCGACGCTGACGCGGATGCAGCGGTCGAGGCCCGACGCCATCGGCTTGCGCACGAACACATCCTGCGCCAGCAGCGCCTGCATCAGTCTGAGCGCGAAGGCAGCATCTCCTCGCGTATCGATGGTCACGAAATTGGTCGCCGAGGGCAGGGCGGCAAGCCCGTTGTCGCGCGCGATTTCCGCGATGCGTTCGCGCCCACGCGCGACCTTGGCCACGACCTCGCGCAGATAGTCCTGGTCCGCCAGCGCCGCCAGGCACGCGGCCTGCGCCATACGGTTGACGCCGTAATGCGCGCGGATCTTCTCGAATGACTGGATCAATCGCGCCTCGCCGAACGCATAGCCGCAACGCAGGCCGGCAAGCCCATAGGCTTTCGAGAAGGTCCGCAGGCGGATGATATTCGGTCGTGAGATGTCGATGGCCGGAACCGCGCCATCGGGAGCCGTCTCGCCATAGGCTTCGTCCAGCACCAGCAGCGTGGTGGCGGGCAGGGCATCGGCGAAGCGCATCACCGCGCCGGCGTCCCACCATGTGCCCATCGGATTGTCGGGATTGGACAGGTAGACGAGCGGCGCATTCTCGCGCTCGACGGCCGACAGCAGCGCATCCAGATCCTCGCGATCATCGCGATAGGGGACGGTGACGAGCCGGCCGCCAAAGCCCGCGACGTGGAAGTTGAAGGTGGGATAGGCCCCCAGCGAGGTGACCACCGGCGTGCCGTCGCCGACATGCAGCCGCACGACGAGGTTCAGCAGCCCGTCAATGCCTTCGCCGACGACGAGATTGCCGATGTCGATGCCGAGATGCGTGGCCAGCGCCGCGCGCAGCTCATGGCTCTCCGGATCGCAATATTTCCACATCTGGCCGGCCGACCCAGCCATGGAGGCGATCACCGAAGGCGATGGCCCGAAGCCGCTTTCATTCGCGCCGATGCGAGCCCGGAAGGGTCGCCCGCGCTGGCGCTCCTGCGCCTCGGGGCCGACGAAGGGGACTGTCGCAGGCAAGGCTTCGACGAGAGGCGTGAAGGGAGGGCGTGGCGACATGCGGGACGTTTCCGGTTGTCGCAAATGTCTACGCCGGGAGCGTGCAGGCCGCAATCGGCATCCACACCGCATGGGGAGGTTCAAGGCCAAAGAAAAAGGGCCCGGCGAAATCGCCGGGCCCCTTAAGCTCAGATGATCCTGAAGGGATCAGAAGCTGCGCTGAACGCGAACCGCCGCGCCCCAGAAATTGTCGCCGTTCGAGCTAAAATAGTGCACGCCGGGCGTGACGGTGAGGTTCTCGACCGGGGTGTACTGAACCTCGGCGCCAGCCAGCCAGCCGGCATCGTCGCTGAACCACTGCGCGGTTCCGGCGAGCGTGACCTTCTCGCTGAACTTGTGCGCAAGGCTGCCCAGCACGGACCACTCGGCCACATTGCCGAAATTGTTGATCGCGTACCAGCTCGCACCAGTCATGTCGCTATTGTAGAAGCCCTGCAGCTTGGCGGTGGTGTTGCCGAAAGTGCCGGTCAGCGCTGCGGTCACGCCCCATTCGCCGGCGAGGGTGTCATAGCCGGCGATGGCGCCGATCGAGCCCCAGCCCTGCTGGACCATCAGGCCGCCTTCGAAGTTGGAGTCCCAGCTATCGCTGTTCGGGTTGTCGAGGACGGCGACGATCGCCGAGAAGCCGTTGGCACCGGCGAAGGTGTACGAAATCTCGGTCGTGTTCTGGAAGGCGTAGCCGTTGGAGATGCCATAGACGTCAGCGCTGACATCGAGAATCGAGTCAAGACCGGCATAGCCGAGGAAGCGGGTATAGGGCGTGTCCGCCTTACCGATGCGCAGCGTGCCGGAAGCGCCGATCAGTTCGATATAGCCTTCGTTCAGGATAGCGCCCTGGCCGAAAGAGCTGCTGTACTGGACCCATGCGTCGGCATAGGCGCGCAGCGTGCCCCACTCGGTCTCGCTGCGAGCATCGGGCTGCAGCGCGAAGCGCGCATAGGTGGCATAGCCGCTCTGGAAGCCCGGCACGTTCGAGGAAAGCCCCGCCGCAGTCTCGAAGCGGACATAGCCGCCGATCTTCAGGCAGGTCTCGGTTCCGGGAATGTAGTAGAAGCCAGCGCCGTAGACGTCGCAGATGCGCACATATTCCATCGGCTCCGGGTCAGCATAGACGATTGCGTCTGCTGCCTGCGCGCCAGTGGCCAGGACCGTCGCGGCGGCGGAGCCGATCAGAAGGCTCTTGAGGTTCATTTAGTCTCTCCGAGATGCAAATTGTTTCGCTGACCGACCCGGTTGGGAGCCCGGACCAGATATGGCCTGACTATTCGTCCCTTTCTTTGCCGTTTCAACAAAAAAGCTCGGCTTTGGCCGCAGTCCGGCCATGCAAGCAGCGCGTGTGTTGCAGAAAAGCTGCTACGGCTTGCCTGCCATTTATGCATTTGCCCACGGCATGGTGCATTGCATCAGGGAAATGCATCGCCTTGCATAAATGGCAGGCAGGGTAACAGCCTGATCTTACAGGCATATGACGGTCGACACCGATCCGCGACGCATGGATTCGGCTGGTCTATCCTAGCGGAAGCCCGTCACGCGGACCACTTCGGCGGGCGATGTGAGGCCCTGCCGCGCCTTGTCGACGGCGTCGTCCGACATGGTGGACATGCCGTCCTGGAGGGCCGCCGCCTCTATGCGGTTGTTGTCGGCGCCCTGCGCGGCGAGATCCATCACGCGGTCGTTGAGGACGAGGATCTCGAATACGGCGATGCGGCCGCGATAGCCCGCACCGTTGCACCGCGCGCAGCCCGCCGCCTCATGGACGGTCTCACCGGCGCGGAAGCCGACCGCGGCGAAACGGGGCTCGGCCGCCAGATGCGCCTCGGTCATGGTGAAGGGCCGCTTGCAATGGTCGCAGAGCCGCCGCACGAGGCGCTGCGCCACCACGCCGCGCACCGCGCCGACCAGCAGGTAGTTTTCCACGCCGAGGTCGCGCAGGCGGGTGAAGGCGGCGGCCGATGTGTTGGCGTGCACGGTGGTGAGCACGAGATGGCCGGTCAGCGCCGCCTGGATGGCGACATGCGCAGTTTCGCCGTCGCGGATCTCGCCGACGAGGATCACGTCGGGATCCTGGCGCACGAAGGAGCGGATCGCGGCGGAGAAGGTGAGCCCGATCGCCGGCTGGATCTGCGCCTGCACGATGCCGGGGATCTGGTATTCGACCGGGTCCTCGATAGTGACGATCTTGCGGCCGGGATCGTTGAGCCGCGAAAGTGCGGCCGCAAGCGTCGTGGTCTTGCCGCTGCCGGTCGGGCCCGCCACCGCGATCATGCCGTGCGTGTGGTCGAGCAGGCGCAGCAATGATTGCCGGTCGCGCTCGTTGAGGCCCACGGCCGTCAGGTCGAGAAGCGTGCCCTCGCGCTGCAATATGCGCATGACCAGCGTCTCGCCATGGATCGAGGCCAGCGTCGCGACGCGCAGTTCCACGTCGCGTTCGCCCACCCGCATGCGCATGCCGCCATCCTGCGGCTTGCGCCGCTCGGCGATGTCGAGCCCAGCCAGAACCTTGATGCGCGACACGATCGCCTCGCCCATCTCGGCCGGCGGCGGCGGCATGACGCGCAGCACGCCGTCGATGCGGTAGCGCAGGATGAGGCGGCCGCGCATCGGCTCGATATGGATGTCGGTGGCGCGCAGGTCGAGCGCGCGGCGCATCATGTCGTCCACCGCCACCACGACGGGCGCGCCGCTGGCGAGGTCGCGCAGCCCCGCGACAGCATCGGCATTGCTCCGGTCCGTTGCCGGGCCCGCCTCGGCCTCGCCGGAGCTTGCCAGACGCTGCAGGCAGGCCTCGATATCGGGCGCGGGAATGGCACAGAGCTCCGCCGGCTTGCCGAGTGCGGCCACCAGCGCTTCGATGGGCTCCATGTCGCCGGGATGCAGCGCGCCGATCAGCACCTCCTCGCCGGGGCCGGTGAGGGGCACCAGCCAGTTCTCCGTGAGGAAGCGCAGTGACAGGCCGCCGAGCGCCGGCTGGCAGTCGCGCACGGCCTCGCTGTCGAGAAGGCGCACGTCGCACAGTTGCGCTAGCCGCGCGGCCAGCGCGTCTGGATCCGCCATTTGTGTTTCCACGAGGCGATGGATATCGGCTGCCCGGAGCGGGCCGTCGCCGAGCAGGGCAAGCATGGTCGCCCGCTCGGCAATGCCGCCTGCCGCGAGCACGTCCACCGTCACATCCGGTATGGCGCGCAGGTCGAGATGTGGATCATGGCGGTTCACGGCTGCTGATTCCGCAGGACGATTCTCATGCGCGATGCCGCGTTGACCTCATGGCTGGCACTTCGGATACGACTGTTCACAACAAATCGCAGACCGAAAACTGTGGCTATCCGGCAACCGGGCGCCCGCCCATTAACAAAGTATGAACAGAAAGCAGCACCGGGCGGTTGTCAAGCTCGAGGGGCGTGGATACGGTTTTCTCAGGTCGCGCGGTGGGTGCGGCATGGGGTGAGGGTTCAGGGTTGAGTTTGCGTCGGCCAGGCGAAGCGGGGGCGGTCAGGCGGTTTTTCGCTCACCTTGCGCTTTTCATCGCCGCGGCCGTCCTGATGACATCCTGCAATTCCACCTATCTGGAGGAAACCGCGCAGCGTCCCGACCCGCTCGACAAGGTGCGCAATGCGGATCTCTCGGCGCGGGATCCGAAGGGCGGCGGCTTCTTTTCCAGAATGGGTTTCGGCGGCGGCAATGAAAGACGTCGCGGCGGGGCGGTCTATTACGGTGCCGAAACGACTCTGACGACAGGCGAGCGCCGTTCGCTCGAACGTCTCAGGGGCGAGGAGTTCGAGGTCAATCTCGAAAATGCCGACATTTCGGTCGCGGCGCGCTCGGTGCTCGGCGAGGTGCTGGGCATCAGCTACACGCTGGACGAGCGGGCCACAGGCAGGGTGTCGATCATCACGTCCAGGCCGACGCCGGCCGAGGACATATTGCGCATGTTCGAGGGCTCGCTGCGCGCCAATGGCGTGGTGATGGTGCGCGAGGGCGACCGGCTGCGGCTGATGCCGGCAACCGAGGCGCTGGGCGTGGCCGAGCTCGACCAGAACGTGACGATCTCGCCCGGCTATGGCGTGACGGTGCTGCCGCTGCGCCACGTCTCGGCCAGCACCGTGCTGCCGCTGCTGGAAAACTTCGTCGCCCGCTCCGGCATGGTGCGCGAGGATCCGGGCCGCAACGCGCTGATCTTCCAGGGCACGGCGCAGGAGCGCGGCGCGGCGATCGAGGCGGCGAAATCCTTCGACCAGGACTGGCTGAAGGATCAGTCGGTCGGCATCTTCCCGGTGCAGAATTCCAGCGCTTCGGCCATGATGCCGGAGCTCAGCCGGGTGCTGGATCTGGGGCAGGGCGGACGCGGCAGCAACACGATCCGCGTCCAGCCGATCGATCGCAGCAATTCGCTGCTGGTGGTGGCGAAGTCGCGCACCATGCTGCAGCGGGCCGCGACCTGGATCGAGCGTCTCGACGGGGCGGCCGCATCGGCCTCCAACCTGCGCGTCTATCAGGTGCAGCATGTCGATGCTCGGCGGCTGGCCGGCATGGTCAACGAGATTTTCCTCGGCGAAGCATCGACAGGTGAGGATCCGGGAGCGCAGTTTCCGCCTGACGCCGAGCCTGGCATCCAGCAGGCCAGCGCCCTGTCGGGCGTCGATGCCAGCCCCGGCAACCTCGCGCAGCGCATGGCCGACGAATTCCCGCGCACCGATCAGGCGCCGATCACCGGCGGCTCGCCCATCGGGGGCGGGAGCAGCGGCGGCCAGCGTTCCGCCGAGGGTGTGCGCATCACCGCCAATCCGGACAATAACACCCTCCTCATCTATGCCCGGCCCGACCAGCAGCGCCTGGTCGAACAGGCGATCGCAGCGCTCGACCGGCCATCCGCCCAGGTGGCGATCGAGGCGACGATCGCAGAAGTCTCGCTGACCAACGACCTGCGCTACGGCGTGCAGTTCTTCCTCAAGAACAATTCCGGCTCGATCGGCAATTTCCGCAGCACGACGACAGCCGCCATCGGCCGGGTGCTGCCGGGCTTCAACCTGCTTATCGGCCCCGAGACCGATCCGCGTGTGGTGCTGGATGCGCTGCGCGGCATCACCGAGGTCAAGGTGCTCTCTTCCCCCTCGGTCGTGGTGATGGACAACAAGCCCGCCACGCTGCAGGTGGGCGACGAGGTGCCAATCGTAACCCGCACCGCGCAGTCGGTGACCAATCCGGATGCGCCGGTGGTCAACAATGTCGAGTTTCGGGACACTGGCGTGATCCTGCGCGTGCTGCCGCGCATCACTGCCAACGGCACGATCAACCTGAAGATCGAGCAGGAGATCAGCGCCGTATTGGGCGGCGCGCAATCGCTTACGCCGACCATCTCGCAGCGCAAGGTGGATTCGACCGTGGCAGTGTCCAGTGGCCAGACCGTGCTGCTTGGTGGCCTGATCAGCGAGAAGCAGGACAAGGGCCGCAGCGGCATCCCGGTGCTGGGCGAAATCCCCGTCATCGGCGGCGCCTTCCGCAACACGACCAATTATGCCACGCGCACCGAGCTCATCGTGATGATCCGCGCGCAGGTGATCCGCGATACTTATGATGCGCAGACCGTCGCCGAGCAGATGCGCTCGCAGCTTCGCATCATGAACACCCCCTCGCGACCGCTGCCGCTGCCGCGACCGGTCAATACGCTGATCGAATGATCTGGCGCGCGCCGCGCCTGAGGGCGGCAGCGCTTTTCGCGCTGGTGCTGGCGGCGTCGCTCGCGCCGGCGGCGTTCGGCTGGCCGGCATGGAAGATCGCGGCGGGGCTGGTCCTGTGCATTCTGGCGGCGCTGATCGCGGTAGAAGACCTCGCCGCCATGACCATACCCGATTGGGGTGTCGGCGCGATGGCGCTTGTGGCCTTGGCGGTGCAACTGGGCGAGGGAGCGTCGATGCGCGACGCCGCATGGGCGCTTGCTCTCGGTGTGGTGACCGCCGCAGCGCTTTTCCTGTCGACATGGGCCTATGGGTGGCTGCGCGGCACCGATGTCCTCGGTTTCGGCGACGTCAAGCTCGTCGGCGCGTCGGCGGTCCTCGTCGGACCATGGGGCGTGGCGATGCAACTGATGCTCGCTTCGCTCGCAGCGATCCTTTTCGCGGCGATACGCGCCTGGCGGAAGGGCAGGCGGCTGCGGGCCGCGACGCGCCTTCCCTTCGGCACCTTCCTCGCGCCCGCCGCTATCATCGTCTGGGCATGGTTCCCCCCGCCATGATCTCTTCCGGCACGATGCGGCATCGGCGGCGCGGCGTCATTCTCGTCTCCGTGCTGTGGATCCTGATCTTCCTCGCTTTCCTCGCCGTGGTGCTGCGCCTGCATATGAGCGGCGTCGTGGCCAGCGTGCGCGCGACGGAGGACAAGGCGGCGATCCGCGTGCTGGCCGATGGAGGGCTTGCCATGGCCGCCGCCCTGGTCCGCGCCGGTCCGGAGGGAGGGTTGGGCAGCCTGCCGGACACGGTGCAGGGCGATCTGGAACTCGATACCGGCAATGTCGGCGTGTCGGCCGTCAATGAAGCATGGCGGATCGACCTCAATACCGCCGCGCGCCCGCTCGTCGTCGGCGGCTTGCGCGCCGCGGGGGCTTCCGATGCGCTGGCGCGGCGGGTCGCCGACGAAATCATCCGCGACCGCGGCACGCGCGGACCGGCTGCGCCGCAACAGGCCGCCGGTCGCCGGCTGCTGCAATCGGTTGCCGAGCTCACCGCCGTGGCCGAACTGCCGGACGAGGTCGCGGTGGCGGCAGAACAATACTTCACCGTCTCGTCGGGCTATGAAGGCGTGCGTGTGAATGCGCTGGACGACCGGCTTCTCGCGGCGATTCCCGACCTGCCGCCCTCGATCGTCACGACGATAAGGGCCTATCGGCAGGGGCGCATCTCCTACCAGCAGATGGAGGCGACGCTCAGCCAGGTGAACTATCATACGGCCGAACAGGCGATCTCCTGGCGGGTGACGCTGTCGGCGCGCCTGTCGTCGGGCTATGCGGAGAACTATGAGGCTGTGGTCATCATTTCGCCGGAAGACAATGCGCCCTATCGCGTGGTCGACTGGCGCCGGGTTCCGGATGAGATAAAGTAGGGCGTGCGATCTGATGGATCGCGACAGGCCGTCAGGCATGGCCTTGCAGGCCGACAGGGGTGGGATATGGCGGGCGCAGTCGCCACATGGGCGCAACGCTTCGATGGCTGGATCGACGGACCGGCAGCGCTGGTTGCCGAGATGGCCCGCGCGGGTCGCCCGGGGCGCGCCGTATCGCTTGCCCTTACAGGCGACGGCGGCACCGTGTCTGTCCGCGGTGGGCAGGCAAAAGCCGCGTCGTTGACGTTGCCGTTGCATGCGGACGCAGCCGACAGCAAGGCCCGCATCGCCGCGCTGGTCGAAGGGCGATCGGTGACCATCACCGTGCCGGCGGCCTGGACGATCGAGCGGCGGCTGGAATTGCCGCTGGAGGCCGCGAGCCATGTCGACGGCATCGTCGCTTCGCGCCTGTCGGCGTTGTCGCCCATTCCGCCGGCCGAAGTGCTGTTCGGCCATCATGTGGCGGAGGTGGATCGCACCGCCCGCAAGCTGCGGCTGGAAGTGTCGATCCTGCCGCGCGCGCGTATCGCCGGATTGCTGGACTGGGTTGCGGTGGGCAAGGCGCGCGAGGTGGAGATCGTCGCATCCGGTGCCGGCGGCAAGCCGGTCGTGCTGATGCCGCGGCGGCTGGGAAGCGTCGGCCGCAACCGCGCTGCAAGGGTGCTGTTGACGGGGATCGTCGCGCTTTCGGCCGTCGCCATCCTCGGCGCGCTTGCCGTGCGACCCGTGCTCGCTCCGGGCCTGACTGCGGAGCGCGCGCGACTCGAACTGCGCGCCGATGTGGCGCGCCGCAAGATCAGCGATGCGACCCTGCCTGCCAATGGCGCGACGCTGCCCGAACAGGCGGCGCTGGCGATGAAGAACGAGGCGGTGAGCGCGCTGGGTGCGCTGGACGATCTCGCCGCCGCCCTGCCGCTGCACGCCCATGCAAGCGAGATCCTGCTGAGCGACGGGCTGCTGCGGGTGAGCGGCCGCACCACCGACCTGCCGGATGTCCTGACATCGCTGGAATCGTCGGGCCGCTTCGTGCAGACGCGGCAGGTCGGCGCGGCCACGCGCGAAGATGATGGCCCGCTATCCGATTTCGTCGTCGAGACGCGGCCGCTGATCCGTACGGGAGGCGCGCTGAAATGAGCTTCATGCGCCGCATTTTCGATGCTCGCCTGGCCTCGCTGGCCGTGATCGTGCTGGGCTTCGGCGCGGCCGTCTTCCTGGCGTTTGACGCCTATGGCTGGTGGCAGGCCGAGAAAATGGCGCTTGCCGATCTCGACCGCCGCACCGAACTTCTGGAAGAACGCGCGCTCGCCCTTGCCCAACGCGACCAGGACGAGGGCAAATCCACAACGGACGGTCGGGTGCTGGTCTATGGCGACACGCCGGGGCTGGCCGTGGCGGAATTGCAGCGCATCCTGACTGTGAGCACCGAGAAATCGGGTGCATTGCTGCGCTCGGTGGACACGCCGCAGGGCGAGACGATCGCGGATTCGCATGACGCGCAGGGCAATCTGTTGCAGCGCGTGCGGCTGAGCGCCGAGATCGAGGTGATGGAGCAGGCCCTGCCCGACCTCCTCTATGCGATCGAAACCGATATACCGGTGATGATCGTGGATGCGCTGACGCTGCGCGGGCGGCGCATGGCTTCGAATGACGCAACGACCGGATGGACCACGGACGACCGGCCGCTGGTGCTGCGCGTCGACATTTCGGCATTCCGCAGCGGAGCGGAGCAATGAAGCGCGCCCTGACGATCGCACTTGCCCTGTCGGTATGTGGCGCCGGTGGGATCGCGCTTGCGCAGGACGTGGCCGAGCGGGCTATCGCCTCGCGCCTGCCGCAGGACTATGTCGCCCTGCGCGAGCGGCCGCTTTTCAGCCCCGACAGGCGGCCACCTGCGCCGCCGCCGGTCGAAGCGCCCCCGCCGGCCATCGAGCCGCCCCCGCCGGAGCCCGCACCGGTCGCGAGCGCGCCCGATTGGGAACTCATCGGCGTCGTGCGCTCGCCGCGCGTCAACAGCGCCCTTTTTCGCGCCCCGGGCGAGCCTGCCTCCTTCAGCCTGCGCCAGGGCGAAAGCCGCGACGGCTGGACACTGGCCGAGGTCGGCCGCTTCGAGGTCTCGCTGGAAAACAGCGCCGGCCGTGCCAGAATGCGGTTTCCGGAACGGTCGGGCAGCGCGGGCGGCGTTCCCACGGGAATGCCTTATATGTCGCCGCCGGCGCCGAATGGACCGCGAACGCCTTCCGCTGTTGCGCCGCCACCGCCGGCCGCGCCGGCAATGCCGATGGGCGCCACACCCCAGATCGTCAATGAGAGCGGCGCAGCGGTTTCCATGCCCACATTGGAGGCGCAATAGTGGTGACCGTGCCTGCCGGGCATAGCTCACTGGCGTGGCCGCAGTAACAAGGGAGGACGACGATGAAACGCATCATGTTGGCGGCCGTGCTGTCGGCCGTGATCGGGCACTCCGCCTGGGCCGTGTCCTTCACCATCGAAGGCGACGCGCGGTCGCTGACGCTGGTAGCCGAGGGCGCGACCCGGGCCGAAGTCGTGGCGGCGCTTGCCGAACGCTTCGACATGGAGATCGTCGGCGGAAGCGTCGAAGATGGTGTGCTCGATGGCCGTTACGCCGGATCCCTGGGACAGGTGCTGAAATCCATCCTGCCAGCCAATGGCTATGCGCTCGCCTATCGCGACGGCAAGCCTTCGCGCGTCACCTTCACGGGTGTGGGTGGGAGCGAAGTGGCGGCAGCCACGCCTGCTGCACCCGCAACGCCGCCACCAGCAATGCAAAAGCCGAAAGAGGCGGCGCCGCCCGAGCGCCTGACGCTGGAAGAGCGGATGCAGCGCGATGCGTGGACGCAGGTTGCGCCACCGGCACCGCCCCAGGACAACGATACATCCCAGCCCGACCGCGAGCAGATCAAGGCCATGACCGACGCCGCAGTGGAGGAACTGAAGGAACTGGCACGCGGTATCCGCCAGATCCGGATGCCCTGACGAACCGATAGCAGCTTTGCTTATTGCGGGCGGCTGAGTTCGTCGCGCCACACACGAATACCGTCGATCTGCTGCAGGCGGCGGAAGCCGCGCTGATTGGTTTCCACCACGATCATCCGTGAGGCTTCCATATGGCGCGCAATGGTGAAGGGCAGGCCATCCATGGCGCGGCGAATGCGGCGGATCTCGCGGCGCGGGTCGCCGCCGCCATATTGCACGATGTAGCGCTGGCTGGAGGGCGCCGGCTGCGGCGCCGGCGGCTTGCCGCCTTGCTGTACCACCACCGCGCTCTGAACGATATCGAGCGCGCCGACAATCGGCATGTCGCGCTCGGAGATCGAAATGACGATGCGGCGCTTGCCGGGATCAGTGCTGACGATCTCATGCCGCACGCCGTCGAGACGGCGCCGGATTTCGCGTAGCGCGCGATCGAAGTTCGTGCCGGATCGGATGGTGAGCGCACAGGTGAGGAGCGGTCCACCCGGCTGCTGCGGGCGAGGGGTCTCGCCGCCAGGCAGCGGTGTGACTCCGTCCTGCGACACCTGTGCGACCATCGGCAATTCACGCAGACGGCGTAGTGCCTGTGCATTCACGTCGAGGATCAGCACCGGCCGGTCCTGATAGGCTTCGATCAGCCGGTATTCCATGCCGCTCAGGGCGTTGAACAGTTCCTGGACCTCGCGGTCGCGGTCGCGGTTGCGCAGCGTGACGATGACGCGGGTGAACTGCTGGGCGGAGGCAGGGATGGCCATGGCCAGCGGCACGGCGAAAGCCGCCATTGCCAACAGGCCCCCGAGCACGCGTCGGCGCGGTGCGACGGATATATCGTCTTCATTGCACGCAATCATGTCGGCTTCCTCTTGGCTGGCAGCATGCCGTGGCGTTCTGGACATATGATACATGCCGGCGCTGAACGCCGGCTGAACGGAACCCCGTATCGCACTCCTAGAGCAGGTCTCCCGAAAGTGAGAACCGGTTCGGGATAAAGACATGCGTAAAAACAAAGATCTAAGCGTGGAAAGCGAATCTGAAAGATCGCGGCACGCTTTAGAACCGGCGCAGGAAACCCTGCATCCGGCGGTAGGTGCCGAGGCCGATACGCGCCGCGCCGATGAGCAGCGGAGATTTGGTGGCAAGCACCCGGTACTCCATCGCGATCTTGCGCTTGAAGCCCGATTTGACTCCGCGATTCGCCACGACGATGTCGACATATTCCTTGAATATGCCGAGCAGTTCGTCGGTATAGGGCTTCAGCCGCGCATCGCGCTCCGGAATCGGGCAGACGATCGCATTATAGGCGTCCGATACGAAGAGGCCGTGGAAACGCGGGATCAGCAGGTCGCGCAGGTAGAAGCGGGCTTTTGAAGCGTCATCCGGAAAATTGGCCACCAGCTTCTTGAAGTAGCGTATCCGGCTGCGGCTCATGCGGATGCTGTAGGACGTGCTTTCGGTGTTCATGCACCAGACGGTGACCGCCTTTGGCACGAAATAGTTCGTAAAGCCGCGACGGAAGATACGCAGGAAGAGGTCGTCGTCCTCGTAGCCCATGAATTGAGGGTCGAAACCGTCGACGGCCTCGAATGCCTTGCGCGAGATGAGCGAGGCGGAAGGCAGTACGAACATGTCATTGCGCAGCAGGTCGTAGGCATTGCTCTTGGGGTGAACTGAGTGCGCCGTCACCATCGAGGTGCGCAGCACGTCGCCATTGCCCTCGGCCTCGAAAAGATCGCCATAGACCCAGCCCAGATGTGGATCGTTGGACGGGATGGCATCGAGCAACGTCTCGATATGGGTGTCGAGGTAATAGTCGTCCTGATCGAGAAAACTGATGAACGTCGAATGCGTGGCCGTGACGCCGGCATTGCGCGCCGAGCCCTGGCCGCCATTTTCCTTGTCGATGATGCGGAACTTGTACTTGCGGGCGACCTTGCGCAGATAGGCGGCCTCTTCGGGGCGCGAACCGTCATTGACCACCACGAATTCGTCAGGCCGCACGGTCTGGTCCAGCACGCTCTGGGCAGACCGGTCGATATATTTCGAGCCATTATAGTAGGGGATCACGACAGCCACGGTGGGCCGCTCTGCGTCGATCCGTTTCCTGCCTGCCATGCGTATTCGTCCCCAGAAAGCGCTGGCCACATGAGAGCCGCGGTTCGCTTATACTATTCGCACCGGTCGCGAGAATCCGCCGTGCCCCGCATCTAGCGCGACATCGCATCCTTCAGGCGCCGTAGCGGCGCGGTGAGACGCCAACTGCTGGAATTCAGTACGGCAGCCTTGTGCGCCTGCGTTATCGCAAGCTCATTGCGGAGCGCCGCCAGTTCGTCGTCCCGGCCAGCTGTGTTGTCGCGCTCGACTTTCAACTGCCACTGCGCCTCGCGAAGCGCCTCCAGGATCGTCTCGACATCCGTCTGGCCGGCATTGCGCGGCATTTGCGACGAAGCGTGGCCGGCGACGGTAATATCGCGCAGTTCCTTGTGTGCGGCCTTGAGCAGGTCGAGCGTCGGCTTGTCGGGTCCGCTGCCTGTGCGCGACAGCGTGATGTAGAACTCGTGCAGGTGGAGATGGATGGCGTCGTTCTTGTGGAAACGGGATTCGCGCAGACCGATAAAGCCGGTCTCCGCGAGCACATGCACGAAGTAGCGGAAGTATTCCGGCGTGAATTGCCAGCGGTGGATGTCGATGTAATCCGACTGTGTCCGGGCTTGCTCAAGCGCGGCCTTCGCCTCGCTCATGGAATGGATGAAGTCGATGCCGTCGAGGTTGGGTTCCAGCCAGACGATATTGCCATTCTTGCGGCTGACCAGGCTGACATGGTCGAAAACCATGCCGGGCGCATGGCGCTTGGGATTCTCCAGATAGGTCTGGATGGCCGAACCGACGGTGGAGATCGGGCGCAGGACGTCGAAGCAGAAGCGCTTGTCCGGCACGGCCAGGACCAGCACGCCGTCGGGCTTCAGCAGCCGCTCGCAATCGCTCAGGAAACGGACCACGTCGGTGACGTGCTCGATGACGTGGGAGGCGAAGATATAGTCGTAACGTCCGGTCTGGCCGATCAGTTCGACGAGGCTGCCACCGTCGGAAACGTAATCCACCTCTTCGATATTGCTCGCATCGACATTGCCGTCGCTTTTGTACTTCTGCCGCAATTTCTCTGCGTCGGCATGGTCGACTGTCTCGACATTATAGCCGAGACGCTTGGGCAGCAGCGGGCTGTAGCTCGGCCCCACTTCGAGTCCAAAGCCGCTCGCGTCGAACATCGACAGCAAGAGTTCGCGGCGATCCATTGTGTGTCCTGTCGCTTGGTTAGGTCGGATACGACGGAAATGCCGCCGCGCTGGTCAGTAAGCAGGTGAAACGCGCTTTCGCAAGCGTTGTGGCGCTGCCGTGCCGAGCGTCCGCCGTTTAAATGAAAGAGGCGGCCCGAAGGCCGCCTCCTGAGAGCCCTGTCGATCGCTCAATCGAGAGCTGCGGACTTTGTCGCGTTCTGACTGCTTCCCGGAGCCACCGTCATGACCGCGACGCTGGCCGAACCGACGCTGGTGCCGGCCTGGTCGAAGTGGATGTAGACGCGGCGGGTGGCCGGGTCGAGCGGCAGCGCCGTGCCCTGATAGTTGACGAAGGCGCCGAAGGTGAACAGCTCGTTTGCCGTGGCACTGAAGGCGATCGGGCTGGCCGTCGGCGTTGCCAGGCATGCGCCGGTGGTCGGATTGGTCCGGCACATCAGCAGGCCCACCGGCAGCGCCGCCGCCGAGGAGCCGATCGCCACCGACGAGATACGGGCATTGACGGTTGCCGTGGTGCCGATGTTCAGCGCCGCCATGGCCGCGGCATTGCCGCCGCCGGTAGTGGCGGGAATGCGTAGGATGCCGTCATTGGTCGCGGTGACCGCAGTTGCCAGAATATCGGCGCCGGCCGCGGTTGTAGCGACGAGGTTGAACGAGTTCAGCCCCAGCGATGTCGGCGCCGGCGCAGTGTTGGCGCAGTCGAACACCATCAGCAGGTTGGCCGACATGGCCGCCGTGGGGGTGTAGGCGAGCAGGAAGTGGCGCGCCTGGCCCGGTGTCAGCGTGAACGGCGCATTGGTAGTGCCAAGCCCGGTGCTGGGCAGCAGGCGTTCGGCATAGGCGAAGTTGTAGGGCTGGCTACCGGCAGGCTTTGCAATGGTGCAGCCCGTCGCGGTGACGGTGCTGTCTGCGGGGCTGATCACCGTGGCGAAGGCGGTGATCGGCGCGCCGCCCACCACGCCGCGCCGTGCAACCGGCGTGATCGCGGCGACGAGGCGTGCCGTGGTCGGCGTGACCGAGCCACCGCCGCCGGTGACGCGCAGGCTGATGCTACCGCTCGCGGCATTGTAGCCCGCGACGGCAATCTGATACTGAACACCTGCCGTTGCGGTGAATGTCACCTGCGATTGCAGTGTGCCGCCGAAATCGTCGCCCGACACAATCGTGGTAAGTGCAGCGACCGAGCTTCCGGTGTAGACGCCGAGGACCGTGTCAAAGCTTGAGCCTGCCGTGGAGACGGTGACTTGGCCGGAACTGGCGGGCGTGTAGCGCCACCAGCCACTGGTCGTCGCATTGCTCCAGCCCGCATGATTGGGTTCGCCAGCTTCCTTGGTGAAGCCGGCATTATTGCCGGTCACCGTAACGTTGCCACTAGTCGTCGTCGGTGGCGTGATCGCGATGCGGTTGGCGAAGTTGTCATTGGTGACGGGAGGAGGCGTGCCGGTAAGTTGCGCCAATGCGAGGTCCACCCGCACACGCGGCTTGGTATAGCCGGCGGACGAGATATTGAGCCCCGTGCTCTTCAGCGCGTTCTCGATCTGGCTAACCGTGGCGGTCGGCACGCGGCTGCGCAGCGCGGCCCAGACACCGGCCACATGCGGCGTGGCCATGGACGTGCCGTTCAGCGAGGAATAGCCGATATTGCCATTGTTGGTGTAGGATGCGTTAATGCTCGATCCCGGCGCCACGACGTCGATCAGGCTGCCCCAATTGGAGAAGCTGGAGCGGATGTCGGACTTCGTGGACGAGGCGACGGTGATGGCGCCGCTGATGCAGCCCGGCGAACCGACCGAACTATCGAAACCGTCATTGCCGGCTGCGATGACCACCGCGACATTGCTCGCGCGCAACGTGTTGATGATGGAGGTCTGCGACGCCGATGAATCGCAAGCCGAGAAATACTGACCTCCGCCAAGGCTCATATTGACCGACGCGATATTGAGCGTGGCGCGAACCGAATAGACATAGTTAAGCGCGGCGACCTGATCTGACGTGTAAGCCAGGACGCAGCCATTATAGCCGGCCGGCAGCGAACCGCATGCCGACTGCGCGAAGCGTGAGAAGACGTTGATCGCCAGGATGCGGCCGTCGCGTGCGACGCCGTGCGCGGGCTCGCCGGCCTGCCGGTTGGAATTGAAACCGGCAGCCGTGCCGGAGACATGGGTGCCGTGGCCACAGCCATAGACAGGCGTGGAATTGCAATCCTCACCGGAGCCCGTCGCCGTAGACGAGCTTGCACCCCCCGGACAACGGCTGGTCGAGCCCTGACCCGCATTGGTGGTGTTGAAACAGGCCTCGTTCGTAACCCGCGTATTGAGGAACTCATGCGCGCGTCGTGCGCCGGTGTCGAGCACCGCCACGCGGTAGCCGTTGCCGGTCGCACCCTGGGCATAGGCATTGGTCATGCCGATGAGCGGAACCGACTGGTCCAGCAGCGGCGGCACGGCCTCGTCTTCATAGATCTTCACGACCGACGGGTCGGCGGCGATCTTTTCGAGTTCGTCAGCCGACACATTCATCGCAAACTGCGGCGAGAACGGCATCAGCTTGAGGTTCACGTCGTCGGAGGACTGGGCCACCGAAATCGATGCCGGGCCGCTGCCGAGGACGCCTGCGAGAATCTTTTCCTGCACCGCGCGCACGGCGGCAATATGCGCCTTGTCGCGGTCACCTTCGCTGGCTGTCGCCGGCATGGCCGGCAGTTCCGGCATGGCGAATTCGACAATCACCGGAAGCTTCGCACCAGGCGTCGCGAAGGCCGAGGCCCATGATGAGCCTGTATCGACGATCTTGCTCTGCGCGCCCGCTGAAAGGGGCGAGTCGGCGGCAAGCGCCGTCGAGGCCGAATAGCTTGCGGCTGCCAGTGCGAGAATCGCAGCAGCGGCCGTCCGAACGGCACGTTTGTGGCCGTACGCCAGAAGAGTTCGCATGTGGGGTCTCCCCGAAAAAGTCCTTAAGTTGCCTCCGGACCGTGGAGTTGATCGCCCCATCGCAATCTCGCATCGCCATGAAATTCCGCGTGCGACACGGTCCGTTGAAGCCAGACTATTTCCAAGGCCTGACGCAAAGTCAATCGAACAAATAAGGCACGGAAAACAGGTCAAACGCTGATGAAATACGCCGGCAAATGCCTGTTTCCCGGATTTTACCTTGCCATGGCAGGTTCAGGCTGATTCGTCCTGCGAATTCGCAGCGGCGGCAAGCTTTGCGGCTTCGGCGATCCACCAATGGTAGAAGTCAAGCGCATCTTTCAGGGGGGCATCCTGGACGATGGTGCCAGCCGACATGACGATGCCGCGATTGCAATATCGCTCCAATACGCCATCCGAATGGCTGGCCAGCACCATGATCTGCGCCTTTTGCATGAAGTCGGCGAGGCGGCCCTGCACCTTGTCGTGGAAGGCGGCGTCGCCGGCGCCGATCACCTCGTCCACCAGCATCACGTCCTGGCTGACGGCCGTGTGCACGCCGAAGGCGAGGCGGGCCAGCATGCCGCTGGAATAGGTGCGCACCGGCAGGTCCATGAAGGTGCCCAGGCCGCAGAACTCGATCACGCCGGGAATGATCGCCCGGCTTTCGGCGCGGCTGAGCCCGAGTGCGGCGGCCATGAGTAGCGCGTTTTCGCGGCCGGTGAAATCGGGGTCCATGCCGAGCTGCGTGTCGAGCATGGCGCCGATCGAACCCGCCACGCGCACATGGCCCGTGGTTGGCCGATAGATGCCGGCCATCAAGCGCAGCAGCGTCGACTTCCCCGCGCCATTGTGCCCGATCAGCGCGACGCGCTCGCCGGCCTCGATCGTCAGGTTGATCCCGTCGAGCGCGCGGACGGTCGGTACGCCGTCGCCCTGCGAGACGCGGCCGCCGGTCAGCGCCCGGCCGAGCGCGTTCTTGAGCGAGACGGTGCGCGCCGTGAATACCTGCATGTCGACCGTGGCGTCGACGATCTCGATCGATGCGCCGCTCATCGTGTCATACCCATTTCGACAGCCGGTCGAAGATGCGTTCGTAGATCACCGCGACGGCAAGCCAGCCGAGCACCGCGACCCCGCCGACGATGAACCATGCATGCGCTGGCGGCCAGATACCGAGCAGCGGCTCGCGCACGATGGTGACCATCGAATAGAACGGGTTGTAGTCGAGCACATAGGTGCGGTCGCCGATGGCGGCGAGCGGCCAGATGATCGGCGTCAGGAAGAAGAACACCTGCATCAGGTTGGTGGCGATCTGCGGAATGTCGCGGAAGCGCACGGAAACGAGCGCGGCGAAGAAGCCGAGCGACGAAACCGCGACGAAGGTGAGCAGCAGACCGGCAAGCGAGGCGGCGATGCCGGCAAGGCCCGTCTTTCCCAGCAGCAGGCACAGGACGAGGCCCGGCACGATATTGTGCGCGAAGAAGATGAGCTGGTGAAGCTGGTGCCGCAACATGTGGGTCGCCAGCGGCTGGGTGGTGTATTTCACCATCGCCGCAGCCTGGATGAGGCTGTTGGCACCCTCCGCGACGATGCCGGAGATCATCGCCCACAGCGCCATGCCCACCGCGAGATATGGCACGTAGTCGTCATAGCCGCGATTCATGATCGTGGAGAAGACGAAGGACATGCCCAGCACCGTGCCGGTCATGGAGATGGTGATCCAGAAAGGGCCGAGCATGGAGCGGCGATAGCGCGCCTGGATGTCGCGAAAGGCGAGCAACCAGATCAGCCGCGGATTGGCGAGCGCCCGGCGCAGATCGTCATAGCCGCGATGCGTGCGCGAATCATATATCTTCGCGCGCATCAAGCCGTCGGAGGTGGTTCGCGTCTGCATGCGTCGGTGACTTGTCCGGCGATCCTGTCCAAAGAAGGGCTGTCCGCTCGACTGCCGCCTCCCTCTTGCAACGCTGCCGGAAGTGGCGGAATGAGTATCGTGACCCTGGGCGACCCGCACAGGCTCTAGACCAGAATGCCCACTGCGGGCAACGGGATCACGCGACGGGACGATGTTCGAACGCCTGAAACGCAGCATTCACGCAGTCGCCGATCCGTTGCGGGCGCTCTTCGTCGGCGATCGCCGCCGCGCGGTCGTCTCCGTCGAGCAAGGCGATGTGGCCGGCGGAGCGAACCATGCGGTCTATGTGCACTACAATGCCGGCGGCGTTGTGGCCGATTATGTGCTGCAGGCTTTGCTGGAGCTGCGCGAGAACGGCTATGCGGTGACATTCGTCACCAACTCGCCCATCGACGCGCCTGCTCATCTGGCAACCCTGCGCATGCTGGTGCGCGAGATCGTGCTCCGCCGCAATGTCGGTCATGATTTCGCAGCCTATCGCGATGGTATCGCGCGGCTGGCGAAACTGCCGGAACCCGAGCGGCTCATGCTGCTCAACGACAGCGTCTACGGTCCGCTCTTTCCGCTTGCCGAGACGCTCGCGAAGGCGGAGGAGAGCGGCGCGGATATTTTCGGCATCACCGACAGCCGCGAGATCGAATACCATCTGCAATCCTATTTCCTGCTGATGTTCCCGCGGGCCATCGCCTCGCCGCGGCTGCGGCGCTTCTGGCGCAGGCTGCGGGTCGTCTCGCACAAGCCCTGGGTGGTGCGGAACGGCGAGATCAGGCTGTCGCAGCTTGCGGCGCGGGACGGGCTGCGGCTCGACGCGCTCTGCGGCTATGATGCGGTTGCCGCCGACGTGGCGCGCCGCATCGATGCGATCGACCTGCTCGAACTGCCGCAGGTGGAGGCGGAATTCCTGGCCTTTCTGCGCGCCCGCATTGCGGCCGGCATTCCGCTCAATCCGAGCCATTTCTTCTGGGCCTGGCTGATCCGCGATTTCCGCTGTCCCTTCCTGAAGCGCGAACTCATCCAGAAGAACCCGCAATCCATCCCCGGCGCCGGCGCATGGGATGCCTTGTTGCGCCAGGAAACGGGCTACGATACCACTCTCATCGCACGCCATCTGCAATCGATCTGAGCTCGCGTCGGGCATGACCGCGTTTTCCTACAAGGCCCTCACGGCCGAGGGACGGCTCGAACTGGGGCAGCTCGATGCTGCAACGGCAGACGAGGTCGTGCGGCTTCTCGACCAGCGCGGCCTCATTCCTGTCAGCGTCGAGCAAAGGCGCGCGGAGCGCCAGCGCGGTGGCTCCTTCTTCGCGCCCAGCATTTCCGCAGCCCAGGTCACGCGCCTGCTGGCCGACCTGTCGATCATGCTCAATGCCGGCATCCGCATCGACGAGGCGCTGGGCATCATGGAGCGCGAATTCGACAATGGCCGCCTCCAGCCGGTGGTGACGCGCCTGCGTGCCGAACTGGCCGGCGGGCGCGCCTTCTCCCAGGCGCTGGAGGATTGGCCGGCGCTCTTCCCGCCGTTCCAGGTGGCGATGGTGAAAGTGGCCGAGACCTCCGGCAAGCTGCCCATGCTCCTGTCGCGCATCGCCGAGGAGCGCCAGCGCTTCGAGAAGCTGTCGGCGCGCATGGGAGAGGCACTGCGTTATCCCGCCGTGCTGCTTGCCGGCACCTGCGCCGTGCTGATCTTCTTCCTCATCGGCGTCATGCCGCAATTCGAGCCGATCCTCGCCAATACAGGCAGCAAGGATCCGCTGCTGGAAACCATGTTCGGACTGTCGAACTTCATCCGCTCGGAGGGCGAACTGCTGATGGGGCTGGCGGCGGCGATCCTGCTCGGCGGCCTGCTGGCCTTCCGCCGCCCGGCGGTGCGCGAGGGGATCATGTCCGCCGTCACCCGCTTGCCGGGCATTTCCGATATTGCGCGCAGCTACCGCACAGCGCGCTTTTCGCGCCTGCTGGGCATCATGGTGGAGACGGGCATCACGGCGCCCACGGCCATCCGGCTCATCAGCGACACGATCGACCATGGCGCCAAGGCCCGCGCCCGCGCCGAGCAGGCGTCGGATGCGGTGCGGCAGGGGCAGCGCTTTTCCGCGGCGCTGGAAATACTGGAAATGCCGCCGCTGGCGGTGCGCATGCTGCGCATCGGCGAGCAGAGCGGCGAGCTTGCCGGCCTTGCCTACAAGGTGGCGGAATTCTACGAATTGCGGCTCGAGCGCTCGCTGTCGCGGCTGGTGGGCTTTATCGGCCCCGCCGCGGTGACGCTGATCAGCGTGCTGATCGGTGGCATGATCGTATCGATCATGTCGACGCTGATGTCGTTCAACGATATGGTGCGATAGGTTTTCGGGGCTTTGCGTCAGATGCATATTCCGGTTTTCATGTCGAAGCGCACGCGCCGGCGGCGTCGCGCCGGCTTCACGCTGGTCGAGATGCTCGTGGTGCTGGCCATCATCGGGCTCATCTCGGCGCTGGTCGGTCCGCGCGTGCTGAGCCAGTTGACCGATTCGCGCGAGCGGGCGGCAAAGCTGCAAATCGAGGCCTTCTCCAGTGCGCTCGACATCTTCTTCATCGATGTGGGGCGCTATCCGGTGGAGAATGAGGGTCTCGGCGCGCTGATGCAGAAGCCGTCCAGCGTGCAGGTCTGGAACGGCCCCTATCTGCGCGGCGATCGCGTACCTCTCGATCCGTGGGGGCGGGAATATCGCTATGCCAGCGACGGGCGGACATTCCAGATCTCGACGCTCGGACCGGACGGGACGGGCGCCAGTGCGCAACTGGGCAACAGGTAGCAGCCGGCGCCGCCGGCGTGGCGTGGTGCTGCTGGACGTCGTCCTGGCGCTGGCGGTGCTGTCGCTTGCCGCATTCGTGCTGATGCCGCGGCCCCGCGTAGGGCTCACCGATGTCGAACTGCGCGCCGAGGCGGCGCGGGTTGCCGCGCAATTCCGCGAAGGCCGTGCTTCGGCGATCCGCAACCGCGCTCCTGCCGATATCTTCGTCGATCCGCGCAGCGGCCAGGTTGCCGCCGCCGGCGCGCAACATCCGCTGCGCCTGCGCGAAGGCGTGGGGCTCGACTGGATGACGTCCAGCCTCTGCCCCACGGTGGCCGGGGTGAGGGCGCTGCGCTTCCTGCCCGACGGCCGCTCCTGCGGCGGCGTGCTGACGCTGTCGGCCAATGGCAGGTCCGTGCAGTTGCGCGTCGACTGGCTGACGGGCCGCGTGGAGATGTCACGCATATGAGCGCCCGGCCGGCAAGGCGCGCGCGGCGCGGTTTCACGCTGATCGAGGTGATGGCCGCCTTCATCATCGCGCTGCTGATGCTGGCGCCCATCGCCGCCACGATCGGCGGCGTCGCCGGGGCGACGCGTGGCCTCGACCGATCCACCCAGCGCCGTGCTGACCTTCAGCAGGCGATGGCCGCTGCCGCCGCCGTCGCGCCGCTGCGTCCCGGTCGCGTCACCGTCGGCGACTATGAGATCGAGATTGCGCGCTACCGTTTCGAGCGGGAAGACGACCTGCGCGATGCCGGCTGGGTGCTCTATTCCGTCAAGGTGGCGTCGGCACGGGGCGCCGTCCTGGAAACCGTGCGCATGGGGCGCCTGTGACGCGTCGCGCGCGCCGCAAGGGTTTCACCCTGCTGGAAGCGCTGCTGGCGCTGGTTCTGGCGACCCTGCTCTTCGGCGGCATCGCGCTCTATACCGGTACATGGCTGCGCAGTTGGGGCAACATCGTCGCGCTGGGCACGCGCGAAGACACCGCCGCGATCGTGCTCGACCGTATCGTGGAGGATCTCGAGGCGGCGCAGCCCATCCAGGCGGACGGGCCGATGGCTGGCGCCATCGCCTTCAGCGGCCAGGCCGATACCGTGGTCTTCCTGCGGCCCGCACTGGGCTACGGGCCGCGCGCCGGCTTCGACCATGTGACCTATCTCAATGGCAGCGCCGGCGGGGAGGCGGCCGTCATACGCGCGCGTCGCGCCTATCCGCCGCAAGGTGGCGGCGAGGATCTTCCCCTGATCCGTGGCGATGCGCGGCTTGGACTGGCTTATGCGGGTGCGGATGGTGAATTTGCCCAGCGCTGGGCTTTCCCCGACAGGCTGCCCACGGTGGTGCGCGTCACCCTGTCGGGCACGCAGCCGCGCCCCTGGCGGCAGACTGCCTTTGCCCGGCTGCGCGTGGAGCTTCCTGCCATTTGCGGCGCGAAGGATCTGTTTCAGGAATGCATTTCGGCGCTGAATGCACGCCGCTGAACTGCGAGACGATCAGACGTCCCGGTCCGAGGGCAGGGCGCCATCCGCGCCGATCTGGCCGCTCCAGAGCAGGTAGGCCAGCCGCTGCGTCGCGATCAGGTCCTGGCTGGGCGCTTCAGGCTCGAATGGGAGGCCGTCGACGATTGGTGTCGGCTCGAAAGGCAGGCCATCGATGCCGCCGGGTGTCGGTTCGAACGGGAGACCATCGGCAATCGGCAGTTGTTCGAACGGAAGCCCCGACAACTCTTCGGATTTCTCGAATGGAAGCCCTGACAGCTCCGGTTTGCTGTCGGCAACGAAATTCTCGAATCCTTCGTCCGACTTCCTGGGAGCCTCGGAAGACGGCTTGGAAGGGAAAGCCGGGAAAGAAGAGACTGTGGATAGGGTCGTCATTTGTGGAGGCTCCCTCAATGAACATATTCACAATACATGCAAATTTAACGTCGGGAAACATGGTGTTTTGTGTCTGCAAGTTTCACGCAAGCTTCGTGAATTCGGTAAGATACAAGTATATATTTTTATGGCGGGAAAGTATTGTCGCGGAAGATCAGCGCGGCGCTTCGCTGTCAATATGTCTGGATTTAGGCTAGAGGAAGGGTGTTCCGAAAGCGAACGTGGCTCCGATGATTATGGCCGCCTATCCCACTGCCGAGATTCTTCTGTCGACCTATAATGGCGCGCGCTTCCTGCCGGAATTTGCCGAGAGCCTGCGGCGTCAGCATATGGCGGATGTCCGGCTTCGCCTGCGCGATGACGGCTCGCAGGATGGTTCGGTGGAGACCGCCCGGAAACTGTTTCCCGCAGCTGCGATCATCGATTCCGGCAGCAATCTCGGCCCGGCGCAGAGCTTCTTCCGCCTGTTGGCGGAGGCTGACGAGACTGCCGATATCGTCATGTTCGCCGATCAGGACGATTTTTGGCTGCCCGACCGGGTGGCACGCGCCGGCGACATGCTGGCGGCTGCCGGCCCGTCGGACATGCCGCTTCTCTATTGCTCGCGCGTCAGCGTCACCGATGAGCGGCTGAGGATCGTCGGGGCGATACCGCCCGAGGATACGCGTCCCTCCTTCGGCAATGCGCTGATCGAGAATATCGCGATGGGCTGCACGATCGCGATGAACCAGGCAGCGCGCAGGCTTCTGCTGTCGCGCCCGCTGCCCGGCGACGCGCTGATGCATGACTGGTGGTGCTACCTGGTTGTGTCGGCGTTCGGGCGGGTGGTATTCGATCCGCAGCCGACGATCCTCTACCGGCGCCATGACGGCACGTTCACCCATTTTGAGGTGAGCTATGCCCGCAACATCCTGGCCCGCATCGTGCGGCCCGGCGTGCTGCGGCGGCTGCTTGAAATACGCAGCCAGACACGCAGCTTCTGCGCCGCCTTCGGCGACCTTCTGCCGCCGCGCCAGAGGCGCCTGGTCGATCTCGTTGCCGGGATCGGCAGCGCTTCATCTTTGCCGGCGCTTCTGTCGGAGAAGGAAATCACGCGCAATCGCGCCGTCGACACGATGATTTTCCGTGCCGCGGCGATCGTATGTGTGGCAATCGGGAAATGAGGCGTCGCGTGGCGCGACATAGCGATTGATTGTCTCGCCACATTTCTTTATCCAGCGACGCACCGGAGAGGTGGCCGAGTGGTCGAAGGCGCTCCCCTGCTAAGGGAGTAGACCTCAAAAGGGTCTCGTGGGTTCGAATCCCATCCTCTCCGCCATTTGCCGCTGATCGCATTCCATGGCGCAATATTGCCGCCGTTACCGGATCGTCCCAAGTGGCAATGCGCCCCGCAAATCACCGTCGTTTCCAGGCCATGTTCTGACTGCTTTGAAGATCTGCGACGGCAGCAGTCGAACCTCATTTGCATCTATCGCTCGGGATCTTGGCTCCGATTCACCTTAAGCTGCGCACATGACAAGCATCAGATTCGCGAATGATCGCGATGTCTCCGTTTTGCCGGAGATCGAACGCAGTTCCGGTGAGATATTCCGGCAATGGCCGGGGCTGGAATGGATCGCCGACGATGCCGTTCAGTCGAAGGAACGGCATCTTGCCCTGATCGCAGATGGCGTTGCTTTTGTCGCGGAGCTGCAAGGCCATGGCATCGTGGCTTTCCTGAACGGAGAGATGACGCCAGACGCCCTGCATATCTGGCAGATGGCAGTCCATCGCGATCAGCAGAGGCGCGGTATTGGAAGGAAATTGATGGGAGCGGCGCAGCGATTTGCCGCCGATCGTGGAATCGATGCGCTGTCCCTGACCACATTCAGGGATGTACCCTGGAATGAGCCCTACTATCAAAGGCTTGGCTTCATCACACTGGATTGCGAGGAGCTTAATCCCCGGCTGAAGGCCATCCTGGATGCCGAAGAACGCGCAGGGCTACCCGCAACAAAACGTTGCGCCATGAAGAAACCGCTCTGACGGCGCAGGGGTTGCATAATAGCGCGGCGAATGCCCCCCACAGGGGGGAGGCTTCCTCGCCAGGCAAGACAGGACGACAATGCATGCGAGGAGCCGAACGGCCATTCGCTGCGTGCCATGCGCCTGATCATGGCTGAGACCCCTGCTAGAGGCGCCTCTACGCTCAATCCACCTTGCGTTCAGTTGAAGATCGACCGCAAAGCTCGACCGGCGCCCGACAGGTTAGCCAGCATCATTTCGGAATATTTGCGGGCAAGGATCACACCAGGCGCGCCCGCTTGGAACGCATCCAGCACTGCGTCATGAACGCCCTCCGGAGTGGCGGACGACGGCTTCTTCCCTGACGGGATATCGATATCGATGCCCGAATAGCAGGCGAGGTTGCCCTTGCTCGCCGCCATGGCGCGTCTGACCTCGCCGCCGACGAAACTCGACGGCCAGCCGGCCTGCATGTCGTCCTGCTTCGGCAACTCGGAGCCCAGCATGCCGCCCGCCATACGGTAGCGGGTATCGCCGTCCAGATCTGCCCATAACGAGCGGCCCATGCCTTTCAGCCAATTTTCGAACCGAGGACCGGACGCGAAATTGTAGGCGCTGAGCCTTACGAAATCCGCGAAGTCGGCAATCTGTTCGTAGTCGGTATCGGCGCGGAAGAACGGGCTGAAGCCCACTCCGGGATGTGTCGGGAAGCCGACCTGGATGTCGGGCCGTGCGACCTTGACCGAGCCGTAGACCTCCTTGTGGATGCCCCAATACTTGTCGAGCCAGAGCTGTTGCCAGGCGAGTACCTCCGGGAAGCGAAGGAAGATCCGCCAGGCCGTGACGAAAGCGCCATCCCTTGGGATGTCACCCGCAGCGACGCGACGGTTCCATTCGGCAAGCTCGAGAAGGCCGCGGCGGGCGGCTTCCGGATCGATGCCCTTGTCGCGCGCCTGCTTCTGGCAATGCTGGCAGAAGCAACCCGGCTTGCCGCTCGGCAGGTAGAAGCCGGTCCAGATGTCTTCGAACAACGGTTCCTGCAGCATTGTATTGAGCGGTCCGACCCGTTCGCATAGCCACATCAGGCCATTGATCGGATAGCTCTTTGTGAGGTCCTCGACGACGCTAAGCTGATAGTTGCGGTAATCGGGATTGTTCAGGCAGCCTTTCGAACTCGGACGGCCCCAAATGTCGATCTCGGTGCATTTCGCGTAGTTCGGAAGCTTGTGGAAGGCCGGCATGACCGAGCTTTCCTCGACGATCACGTAGGTTTCGAGGTCGCGCTTGCTCGTCTCCGGCAGCATCGCCTCGAGCACGTCCCAGTCGCCGTAGTGGGGTGATTTGGTCAGCGGTCCGAGTGCGGTCTGCGTGTAATATTCGGGGTGTGTGGTAGCAAAGTTGCCGCCATGGAAGTCATGCAGATACTCTTGGGAGCCGTGATCGGCCAGCCTGTTGCCAGGTTTCGCGCGGCCGCCCAGACCGTAGCTCCAGCAGATCGCCGACACCATGATCGTATTGACGGCACCGCGTTCCACGACGGTATCCAGCACTTCGGGAACGCCTTCGTCCTGGAAGGAGGTCGGATTCAGCTGGATGCCGACAAAGGCCTTCTTTCTATCAATGCTATCGCCCATGGCTCGTTCGCCTCTCGATTTCGTCAGCGATGTCTTGGATCGTCCGAAGGGACTGGGAGACCCGGCCGGTCCATCGCAGGTAACCGTGGATCATGTCAGGATGTTCAAGGTAGCGGACGGGTACGCCAGCTAGCGCCAGTCGTGCGGCAAAGGCGCGGTTCTGCGCGAGAAGCACGTCATGTCCGGCAGCGATCAGCAGGGTGGGCGGCTGCGCCGAGAGGTCTGGCGCGCGCAGCGGCGAAAGCGATTCATCGTCCGGAATCTGCCCTGGCTGGAGGTACTGGTCCCAGTACCATTGCATCAGGGCGGAGCCGAGAATGCCGCCTTCGCCGAATTGCCTGAACGACCAGGAATCCATTTCGCGGTCGAGAATAGGATAGATGAGCACCTGCATTGCGGGCGCCGGGCCGCGCAAAACCGCTCCATATGTGAGCGTGGCCGCGATATGGCCGCCGGAGCTGTCACCTGCAACGATGATTGCGCGATGGGCACCGTAACGCTTGCAGGCCCAATCATAGGCATCATCGGCGTCGAGATCGGCACCGGGATGACGCTGCTCCGGCGCGGGACGGTAACCGACTCCGATGACGACAGCGCGGCTCGCTTTGGCGAGCAGCCGCAACTGTGCGTCGTAGAGATCTAGCGTTCCCGTGACCCATCCGCCGCCGTGAAAATAGAGGATCGCCGCGCGTCCAGCATCGTTGTCGGGGATGTAGATACGCAGCGGAACATCGCGCCTCGACGTGGCCACGCGTTCAACGGAAGCCGTGGCATCAGTCGGGGCTGCGAAAGCGAGTTGCCGGCTGGCGCGCTGGCGCATCTGGTTGACGTCGTAGGGATATGAGAGCGGCGTCTGTGCATTCAATTCCGCGAGCACCGCGTGCACGTTCGGATGCAAGCCCCGTGGTGCGAGCACGGACTGCCGGGACAGCAAGCCGAAAATATCTTCCGCCGCGATCGTCACGTCTCCTCCCGTAAGCAATCGAGTTTGAACGGGAGTAGTTGCTGGAGACGGATATCGTCAATGTTGCGCAGATCTGCTGGGGGTAGGAAGCGGGTTGTCAACTCATTGAAAAGTAAAGATCTATGTTCCCAATTTCAGATTATATGAAAACCGATTTCTGATTTTCAGATTGGTCAGCTTGCTATTCGGTGTGTACTCAAAGGGAGTGGGCACAGGCCCGCATGGTCCTGCGCGGCGAGGAGGCTCCGCAGGTCGATATTCTGGGAGGTTACCGATGAAGCGCGCTTCTTTCGCGGCGTTGTCCGCTGCGTTTTTCCTTATGGCATCCGCTGGTACTTTCGCGCAGGACGCGGCGATCACCATCGCCGTGCCAGAAGAGCCGGCTGGCGTGGATTTCTGCAATTCCGACACCACGGCACCCTCGCGCATCCTGCGCGGCAATGTCGGCGAGGGCCTGACACGGCGCAATGTGGAGACCGGCGTGGTCGAGCCGCTGCTGGCTACGGATTGGCGCCAGGAGGCACCGGGCGTCTGGGACTTTACGCTCCGCGAAGGCGTCACCTTCCATGACGGTTCGGCGTTGAATGCGGAAGCGGCAGCCAAGAGCATCAACCGCATCTTCAGCGACAAGGTAAATTGCTCGATCCGTGCCCAGTTGTTCGGCGCCAACAAGGCCATAGCGGAGGCGACCGGCCCGCAGGCGCTGCGCATTACCATGAGCGCGCCTGACCCGATCCTCCCGCTGCGCCTGTCGTCGCTGCCAATCTCCGCACCCAGCACGCCGGAAGACGGTGTGACCGATCAGCCTGTAGGTACCGGGCCCTATCGCATGGCATCATGGCAGCGTGGTGCGCAGATCGTGCTTGAACAATATGCCGACTATTGGGGCGACAAGCCCGACGTCGCAAAGGCGACCTACCTGTTCCGCCCGGAAGGTGCGGTGCGCGTGGGCATGGTCGACACCCGCGAAGCCGATGTCGCGACCAACGTCGCGCTCGACCTTCTCGGCGGAGACGGCGTTCTGGCTTATGACTTGCCGAACACCATCATCATGCGTCTCGACATGCAGGACGCTCCGCTCAGCGATATCCGCGTGCGGCGGGCGATCGGCCACGCAATCGACCGTCAGGGCATGATCGACGGCTTCCTGAACGGCGCGGGCGAGCCCGCTGCGCAGATCATCTCCAGATTCGTGGACGGCTACAATCCGGACCTGAAAGTACCGGAATTCGACCCGGCGCTTGCGGCCGATCTCATCAAGCAGGCCACCGCCGACGGCGTCGATACGAAGGCCGAGATGACCTATTACGTGCTCGGCTCTGCCAACCCCTACAATCCGCTCATTGCTCAGGCGATGGCAGAGCAGCTCAATGCAATCGGGCTCAACGTCAAGGTTGTGTCGCTGGAGCGCGCCGCAATGGGCGATATCCTGCTCAGCAAGGGCAACAATCGCCGCGCGATCCTTCAATATGGCCACGACAATCTGCTGGGCGACGCCTCGCTGACCGTCAACGCGATCTTCCCGTCCTCGCAGAAGCGCAGCCAGATCGGCCCGGAATTCGCGGCCATGATCGATCCTGCCGTGGAGAAGGCAAATGCCGCCGTGGGCGAGGAGCGTACCCGGCTCTATCGCGAACTCATCGAATACTGGACGAACGAGGTTATTCAGGACGTCTACTTCGCGACGCTTCAGGGTGCGATGAAGGTGCGGCCCGGCATCAGCTACGAGCCGAATTTCCAGACCAATGAGATCATGCTGCTGAGCGATTTCTCGGTCGAATAATCATCGCCACTACAGAGAGGCGGGCATCGAGCCCGCCTCCATCCCAAAAGCAGAGGCGACCTGACCCATGCTTCGGATGCTACGCCGCCGGATACTGGAAAGCGTGCTCTCGCTCGTCTTTCTGCTCGTCGTGGTTTTCATTCTTTCGCGGCTTACCGGCGATCCGTCCTCGCTCTATCTTCCGGAGACGGCGAGTGACGCCGTCCGCGAAGAATTCGCCCGGGCCAAGGGCTTCAATCTGCCGATCTGGCAGCAGTTCCTGACCTATATGGGCGATCTCTCCAGGTTCGATTTCGGCGAGTCGCTTCGGCAGCAGCGGCCTGCGCTGTCCGTGGTGCTTGAAGCCTATCCTGCCACGTTGCGCCTCGTGATGTGGACGATCATCGCTGCGGTGACCACGGGCGTGCTGTTGGGATGCCTGGCATCGCTGCGCCCGGGCTCGCTGATTGATCGCCTGGCGGTCGGGCTGACGGTCACGGCGGCCAGTATTCCCGATTTCTGGCTGGCGCTGATGGGCATTCTCGTCTTCGCGATCACGCTTGGCTGGCTGCCGACGTCAGGCATGTCCACGCCGGCGCACTGGATCCTGCCTGTCGTGGTTCTGATGCTGCGGCCGGCCGGCAGCATCGCGCAGGTGGTCCGCGGCTCGATGATCTCGATCCTCGGCGCGCCATTCATCCGCGCGGCACGGGGACGTGGTCTGCCGGTGCGGCGGCTTGTCTTCCTGCATGCGCTGCGCAACGCGGCTATCCCGGTTATCACCCTGGTCGGCGTCCAGACCGCCAGCATCCTGAACGGCGCGGTCGTTGTGGAAACGATCTTCGCCTTTCCGGGCATCGGCAGGCTCATGATCAGCGCGATCCTCGACCGTGACTTCGCCGTGGTGCAGGCAGCCGTCGTGGTGATCGCGCTCGCCATCTTCACCCTCAACATCATCATCGACCTGATCTACGGCTGGGTCGATCCGCGCGTGAGGACCTGACGATGACGCGGATCCTCAAGCTTCTCCTGCGCGACCGCGTCGCGCTCGTCTCGGCGCTCTATCTTGTCTGCATCGTAGTTGCCTGCGGTCTGGCGGCGCTTTTCCTGGTTCAGGAGGCCGCAGCGATGAAATTCGGCAGCGGTCGTCTCGCGCCGTTCGATTTCGCGCGGCCAGTGCGCGATTGGCTGGGAACCGATCAACTGGGCCGCAGCGTGCTCTACATGCTGCTCGTGGCTGGGGCGACGAGCCTCTCCATCGCAATTTGCGCCGCCATCATCGCGGCGGCGACAGGGACGGTTCTCGGCATTGCTGCTGGTTATTTCGGCGGGATCGTCGACACGCTGGCAATGCGGCTGGCGGATGTGATCCTAAGCTTCCCCAGCCTGCTATTGGCGATCCTCTTCGTCTACTTGTTCGAACCCAGCGCGACGAACATCATCATTCTCCTGGTGATCAGCCGCGTGCCGCTCTACCTGCGCATCAGCCGCGCCGAGACGCTGGAGATCAGCCGACGCCTGTTCGTCGACGCCAGTCGCATGCTTGGTGCGAGCAACCTGCGTATCTGCCGCCGCGATATCCTGCCAATGGTAATGCCGAACGTGCTGACGCTGGTCGCGCTCGACATCGGCCTGCTCATGCTGATCGAATCCGCGCTCAGCTTCCTTGGTATCGGCATCCAGCCGCCGTCCACCAGCTGGGGCCTCATGGTGGCATCCGGTCGGGAACTGATGGGGACAGCCTGGTGGCTCACCTTCTTCCCCGGCCTTGCCATCTCGCTGACCGCCGTTGCGTCCAGCTTTCTCAGCAACTGGGTCCGCATCGCGGCCGACCCGGCGCAACGCTGGCGGCTGGAACTTGGTCAGGGATCGGAGGGGCGATAATGCAGCAGCTCGTTTCGATGGAAGACCTACACATCTCGTTCGATACGGTACGTGGCCGGCTTCACGCATTGCGCGGGGTGAATCTGACGCTTGCCGAAGGCGAGACGCTGGCGCTGATCGGCGAGAGCGGATCGGGAAAATCGGTTACCGCGGAAGTTCTGCTGGGCATCGTCGACATGCCACCCGGACGGGTCGACAGAGGTCGCATCTCCTATAAAGGCGACGATCTGCTCACGATGAAGCCGTCGGTGCGTCGCCAGATCCAAGGCAATGAGATTGCCATGGTCTTTCAGGATGCCATCGCGGCGCTCAATCCAGTCTACACGGTCGGCTGGCAAATCGCCGAGCAGTTCAAGGTCCATCGAGGCTGGTCCATGGCACGCGGTCGCGAAAAGGCGGTCGAACTGCTTGGCCGCGTCGGCATTCCCAATCCACAGGAGCGCGTCGACCAATATCCGCACCAGTTCTCCGGTGGCATGCGCCAGCGCGTTCTGATCGCCATGGCGATTGCGCTGGAACCCAGGGTGCTCATCGCCGACGAACCCACGACGGCGCTCGACGTGACGGTGCAGGCGCAGATCATGCAGTTGCTGGCACGCCTCCAGAGCGAGACCAGGATGGGCATGATGCTGATCACGCATGACATGGCTGTAGCGGCGGAGGTCGCGGACCGCGTGGCCGTGATGTATGCCGGACGTATCGTGGAGACAGGATCGGTGGTCGACATCATCGAGAAACCGAGCCACCCCTACACCCAGGCGCTGGTGCGCCTGGCGCTGCACGATGCGCGCAAAGGTTCGCGGCCGCGCATTTCCGGCAGCGCGCCGGATCTGGTGACGCCGCCGCTAGGCTGCGCTTTCGCCCCCCGCTGCGCTCATGCGCAGGCAGTCTGTACCAAGCAGGATCCGCAACTGCACGTCGTGTCCGGTGCACAGTCGGCGGCCTGCCATTTCGCGAGGGAGTTGCACCTTGGCTGAGACATTGCTTCGCGCCGAGAACCTGAAGCGGCATTTCGGGACAGGCAAGGGCATGTTCTCCCGCGGCACGTCCGGTGCCGTACGGGCTGTGGACGGTGTCGACCTGACGCTACATGCCGGCGAGACCGTCGCCCTGGTTGGGGAATCCGGCTGTGGAAAGTCGACCCTGGCGCGCCTTCTCGTACGACTCGACAGGCCTGATTCAGGTGCCATTTTTTTCGAGGGACAGGACGTCAAGAATGTGGAAGGCGCGGGCCTGCGCGCCTACCGCCGCAAGGTACAGATGGTCTTCCAAGACCCCTACATGTCGCTCAATCCTCGCGAGACGATCGGGCAGGCGATTATCAATGCCTGGGAGGTTAACTCTGGCGTTGTGCCTAAGGCGCAGCATCGCGACCGCTGCCTCGAACTCCTCGAACTCGTGGGCATGCGTGCCGATCGCATTGACTGGTATCCGCATCAGCTCTCGGGTGGCCAGCGCCAGCGTATTGCTGTTGCACGTGCGATTGCGCTGAATCCCGCGCTGGTGGTCTGCGACGAGCCCGTGTCGGCACTGGATGTTTCAGTGCAGGCGCAGGTGCTCGATCTTCTGGAGGACCTTCAGGGCCGCCTGAACATTGCCTACCTTTTCATATCCCACGATCTCGCGGTGGTCGAAGAGATCGCGGATCGAGTGGTTGTCATGTATTTGGGCCGTGTCGTGGAATCCGGTTCGGTCCAGCAGGTCTACAACCATCCACGACACCACTATACTGCTGCCCTTCTTGCTGCCGCCCCTGTCGCCGACCCACGCAACAGGACGCTGGAGACCAAACGGCTTCTCCAGGGCGATCCGCCAAGCCCGAGCAACATTCCGAGCGGTTGCCGTTTCCGCACGCGCTGCCCGCGCGCCCGGGAACTCTGCGTGACTGTGGACCCGGTACTGGTACAGCAATCGATGGACGGGCATTTCGCGGCATGTCACTTTCCCTTGGACGGGGCGGAGGTACAGGAAGGCGGGGCGTGACGATCAGCCAGCGGCAGCTGCTATACTTTACCGAGGTGGTCGAGGCCGGTTCGTTTTCACGCGCCGCCAAGGCCATAGGCGTCGCGCAGTCAGCCCTGAGCCACCAGATATCGGAACTGGAAACGCTACTCGGCACCAGGCTTTTGGAGCGCAGGGCCCGTGGCACCGTAACGACGCCGGCAGGCGAGCGTCTTTACGGTCACGCCAAATCGATCACATCGGCGTTCAGCAATGCTGAGTTCGATGTGCGAACGTTCAGCCAGCGGCCGACCGGGCGCGTAACCGTGGTGATGGCCCATCCTGTCGTCGATCCCCTGACACTGCCATTCGTCAAGGCGCTGCGCGAGCGCCTCCCGGACGTGCAGATCGCGCTACATGAATATATCAGCACCGCGGCCGTCGAACGTGTTCTCTCCGGTCTGAGCGATTTCGCGCTCGTCTACGATCCGGCACCCGATCCGCGTATCGAGGCTATTCCGGTGATCGAAGAGGAGCTTTTCCTTGTGGGCGTGAAGGAGCTGATCGGTGACAGTACGACACCTGTAACCTTATCGTCGCTGAAGCACGCGCCCGTTTTACCGCCCAGACCGCCTCGGCATCATCGCGCGCTCAAAAAACGACAGATGCTCCGGGACCGCGTCCAGGCGAACGAATGGATCGAAGTCGATTCGCACAGCGCAGTGAGGCAGATGGCGGTGATGGGCGTCGCATGCAGCATATTGACACGAGCGTCAGTCGCCCCCGAGCTGCGATCGGGCCAACTGCATAGCCGCCCGATCCGCAACCCGAGCATCCTCTGGACCCTTCATCTCCTCTGGTCGGTCGAGCGACCGAGAACGAAAGCATTCATCGCCGTACGCGATCTTCTTCTGGCTGTTATCCGCGAGGAAGTCTTGGCCGCACGGTGGCCGGCACGAGATTTGATGGACGTGTAAAGCCTGACAGAGCTGGCCTATTCGCTGTCCGGCATCGAGAGCCACGGCTCGACAGGTGTCCTGCGCTCGCCGGCCTGGTGGAACTCGATCACCGCGCCCTCGGGTGTGTGAACCAGTGCGCGGAATCCATCGCGCGGCGGCACCTTGAAGCGGTAGCCGGCGTTCGCGACCTTCTCGCAGATGGCATAAAGGTCGGCGACGCGGAAGCAGACATGGCTGATGCCGGGCCTCGCATTCGGCCTTCCAGCATGGCGGACCAGCGCCAATGCCGGTGAGAAGCGCGGCGAGCGCGCCGATTCCTGGTCATCGGGCGCGGCGATGAATGCGGCATGGAAAGCGCCATTCGGATCGCCGATCTCGCGAAAAGCGGTCACGCCCAGCTTGTTTGCGTAGAACGCCTTGGATTGCTCGACATCGTCGGTCACAACCGTGGTGTGGATGTAATACATGATCTCGCCTTTCAGTCGTTCCAGGTGCCGATGTCGGACATCGACAGCCATTTCGCATTCGGCGCCTGTGTCAGCTGGCGCTGGACGAGTTCGATCGTCATACCCTCGAGCGTTTTCAGATAGGCCTTCCGGCCGTCGCGCGGTGGCCGGCTCAGGGTGCCGCCCTGCGCCAGGAAGTGCTCGCACGCGGCGTAGATGTCGTCGACGCGATAGCTGACATGGGCAAAGGCGCGGGCGCCGGGGGCAGGGCGCTTCGCTTCGTCCCATTCGCTGCACAATTTGATCACGGGCGCGCGCTTCTCGGACTGGCCGCTTTCGATGTCGTCGGGTGCGGCGAGAAGAACCAGGGTCGCCTGATCGTCTTCCGATTCGATGCGCTGCACCTCCTGGAAGCCGAGCAGGCCGACATAGAAGGCGAGCGATTCCTCAAGGTTTCGCACCCTGATCATCGTATGCAGATATTCCATCCTGATCGTTCTCCGGTTGGCGCGCGCATGGAGCGATTATTAATTCATGTATCGAACAAAATTCGTATCAGCGCCAGATTGCCTGATGTGAATAAGCTCGATAACAATAAAAACACGGTGGACGACATGAAATAAAGACATAGTCCGAATTAAATTCGCTGGAGGCGGCATGGTTGATGTAAGGGAGCCGGTAAGATGGGGCGTCGCTGGCACTGGTGGCATCTCTGCCACCATTGTCAACCAGTCGCGCGGCATGGATGGGGTGGCGTTCAAGGCGGTCTCGTCGCGCAGCATCGGGCGGGCGCGGAGCTTCGGCGCCGAGCATGGCATTGAGAGCGCCTATGCCGGCCTGGAAGAGCTGATCGCCGATGCGAATATCGAAGCGGTCTATATTGCGCTTCCCCATGCTGTGCATATGCAGGCGGTGTTGGCCTGCCTCGATGCAGGCAAGCATGTCCTGTGCGAGAAGCCGATGGCGTGGTCGGCCGCCGATGCCGCCCTCATCGCCGCGCATCCGCGGGCGCGGGATCTGGTCGTGGCCGAAGGCTTCATGCTGCGCACCCAGCCGCAATGGCGCTTCATCATGGGCACGATCGCCATGGGAGGGATCGGCAAGGTGGAGGCGGTCCACGGCTTCAGCGCGGTTCGCCTTCCGCCGCCGCCGCCGGATGCGAGCCGTGGCGATCTTCCCTTCGACCGGAGCGCCTTGCTCGATTTCGGCAGCTATTCGGTGCATATGGCGCGCTTGGCTTTCGATGCGGAACCGCACCGCGCAACAGCCCGTATCTGGCTGGATGGCGATCGGGACGTGGCCGTCTCGATGCGTCTCGATTTCGATGCCGGCCATGCCGATCTCACCGTCACCACGCGCCTGCGCGGCGCGCGCCGTTTCGATGTGCTCGGCACCGAGGGATCGCTGTCCGTCTTCTCGCCGATCCATGTGCCGCCCGGCCAGCAGGCGCGGGTCCATGCCGTGGTCGAGGGCGGCCCCGATGCCGGCGAGACGCTGACATTCGAGGCGGTGCCGCAATATGGCTTGCAGATGGCTGCCGTCTCGGCCGCCATCCGTGACGGTGGCAGGCCACCCGTCGACCTCGACAATGCGCTGGGAAACGCCTGCGCGCTGGACGCGGTCATCCGCTCGGCGGACGCCGGCGGCGCATGGATGGATGTCGTTCGCTGAGCATCCGTCCGCGCGCCGTCCGGCCCGGATTCAGTCCAGGAACGGATAGGCGACATAGGCGAAGTGGGTGTTGTCGGGTGCCCATGAGTTCACATTGAACGTGCCCTGGCCGCCGAAAAGGCTGACCACCGCACGGCTCTCGCCGCCCTCGGCGGGCATGACGCGAAGCTCGATATTCATGTCGGCGGGATGCGTCACGGTTCCCTGTTCATAGCTGATATAGGCCATCCATTTGCCGTCCGGCGAGAAATGCGGGAACCAATTCACGCGATCGTCGAAGGTCATCTGCTCGATCGCGCCGCCGCCGACCGCGATGCGAAAGATCTGCGCGTGACCCGGACGCTTCGCTGCAAATTCCGAGTTGAAATAGATCCATTTGCCGTCCGGCGTGTATTCGGGGCCGTCGCTGCGGGCCAGCGTGTTGATGACCCAGCGGTCCTCGCCGCCATCGGCGGGGATGGTCGCGATGTTGAGCCGTCCGCGCGGAGCCCCCCCATAGGGCTCGACGGCTGTGTAGACGAGCGTGGCGGCGTCGGGCGAAATCCCGTGCAGGTAGTAGAGATAGCCGGAATCCGCAGGCTTGTTGTTCGAGACCTGCCGGGGTTCGCCGCCGGTGAACGGCAGGCGGTAGAGATGGCCGAGCGACGAGACGAATATCTCGCTGTTGTCCGGCGACAGCACATGGTCGTTGTTGCAGTCCTGGACGCGGCCGGTGAAAATCTCCGTCAGGCCGCCTGAGCCGTCCGCCGGGAGCTTCCACAGCTTGCCGCCGCCATTGATGACCAGCCAGCGGCCGTCGCGCGTCCAGTTGGGAGCCTCGACCAGCGTGTCGAGCTCGAGCACGGTGCGGACCGCGCCGCTATCCTTGTTGACGACCTGGATGCGCGAGACCTGTCCTTCCTGAAGGCTTTTCCGTCCCGGCGTGCGTCCATATTCGCGGCTGGCGGCCATGCGTCTCTCCCTGTTTGATGATTGCGTGATCCCGGCTCAGAGCCGCTCGCCCGTTGCCGCATCGAAGAGCGACAGCCGGCTTGCCGGCAGGCCGACCCGGATCGTTTCGCCTTCCCTGAGGCCGCTATCGGCATCGGCACGCACGCTGAGCTGATGTCCCGACGTGCTGAAGCACCATGCGAGCGTGTCGCTGCCCATCTTCTCGACCATGTCGATCGTGCAGTTCTCGTCGAAATCGGCTGCGGCTGCGGCGTCGCCCAGCAGCGCATGTTCGGGCCTGAGCCCCATCAGCACCCTGCGGCCATCGGCGTGGGTGCCGTCGCGCATGTCGTAGCGCGAAAGCGGCACGCCGCGTCCGCCCCAGCGAAACACGGGTTGCCCGCCGGTGCTTTCCAGCGTTCCCTCGATGAAATTCATCGCCGGCGAACCGACGAAGCCCGCCACATAGCGGCTGGCGGGCTTGCCGTAGATTTCCTCGGGCGTGCCGAGCTGCTCGATGCGCCCCTTGTTCATCACCGCAATGTTGTCAGCGAGTGTCATCGCCTCGACCTGGTCATGCGTGACATAGATCGAGGTGCTGCCGAGATGGCGGTGCAGGCGCTTGATTTCGCGGCGCAGCTCGACGCGCAGCTGCGCGTCGAGGTTGGAAAGCGGCTCGTCGAACAGGAAGACGCTCGCCTTCCGCACCAGAACGCGGCCGATGGCGACGCGCTGGCGCTGGCCACCGGACAATTCGGCTGGCCGCCGCTCCAGCAATGCGCCGAGCTGCAGGGTCTCGGCAGCGCTCCTGACGCGGCTGTCGATCTCGGCGGCGGGCAGGCCCGCCACCTTGAGGCCGAAGGAGAGGTTCTGGCGCACTGTCATTTTCGGGTAGAGTGCATAGGACTGGAACACCATGGCGATGCCACGGTCGCGCGGTTCCGCCCAGGTGACGTTGCGGCCGCCGATCCAGACCTGGCCTTTGGTGACATCCTGCAAGCCGGCAATGGCGTTGAGCAAGGTGGACTTGCCGCAACCCGATGGGCCGAGCAGCACGAGAAATTGTCCGGGCGCGACCTTCAGGTCCAGTTCGGCCAGCGCGGTGAAGTTGCCGTAGCGGACTTCCAGCCCGCGCGCTTCGACTTCCGACATGGTCTATCCCTTTACTGCGCCGGCGGCGATGCCGCGCACGAACCAGCGGCCGGAGACGATGTAGATGAGCAGCGGCACCGCCGCCGTCATCAGCGTCGCCGCCATTTCGACGTTGAACTGGCGCTCGCCGGTCTGCGAGCCGATGATGTTGTTGAGCTGCACCGTCATGGGTGCATTTTCACGCCCGCCGAATGTCAGGCCGAGAATGTAATCGTTCCACGCGCCCGTCGCCTGCCAGATGATGACGACGATGGTGATCGGCGCCGACATGGGCAGCATCACGGACCAGAAGATGCGCCAGAACCCGGCCCCGTCGACGCGCGCTGCCTTGAAGATCTCGATGGGCAGGCTGGCATAGAAATTCCGGTACATCAGCGTCACCACCGGCAGGCCGAAGATGACATGCACGGCGATGACCCCGAAAAGCGAGCCATAGATGCCGAGCGCCGCCCACATCTTGACGAGAGGGAACAGCACCACCTGCAAGGGTATGAAAGCGCCGATCATCAAGACCGTGAAGACGATGTTGGCACCGCGGAACCGCCAGAAGGACAGGACATAGCCGTTGACCGCGCCCAGCAGGATCGACAGCAGGACCACCGGCACGACGATCTTGACCGAGTTGAGGAAGCCGACCTTGACGCCGGAGCAGTCGAGACCGGTGCAGGCGCTGTTCCAGGCGGTACCCCACGCGGCCAGCGTGACCTGCTGAGGCGGCGACAGCACATTGCTGGCGCGTATGTCCGCCATGTCCTTCACCGAGGTCGAGACCATGGTGTAGATCGGGATCAGGAAGAACAGCGTACAGATGAGCAGGAAGGCATAGACACCCGCCCGATCGGCACTCATGCGCCGGGGCTTGCGTCCGGCATGGGCATGGCCGCTGCGGTCCTGCTGCGCGCTGATCACGACATCTGTCATCGGCTCAACCCTTCTGGAGAGCGGCAAGGCGGCGCGCATTGCGGCGCTGCAGATACCAAAGCGGCGTGGCGGCGGCGAACAGCGCAATCAGCATCACCACCGCGCCAGCACTTGCGAGCGCCGCGTTCTGGCGCTCGAACAGGTAGTCCATGACGAATTTGGCAGGGACCTCGGTGGCGATGCCCGGTCCGCCATTGGTCATGGCGACGACCAGGTCGTAGTTGCGGATCACGCCGAAGGTGAGCAGCAGCAGCGAAGTCACGAGCGCCGGGCCGGTCATCGGCAGGATGATGGAAACATAGGCGCGCCAGCGCGGGATGCCTTCCACCCGGGTCGCCTTCCAGATCTCCTCGTCGACGCCGCGCAGCCCTGCCAGCATGATGGCCATGACGAGGCCGGCCGAATGCCAGACGGCGGCCGCGACGATGGTGTAGATCGCCAGGTCACGGTCGATCAAAAGCTTGAACGAAAAGGTTTCCCAGCCGAGGTCCTGCATGAATTTCTGCAGCCCCAGCTGCGGGTTGAGAAACCACTGCCAGGCGAAGCCGGTGACGATGTAGGACAGCGCGAACGGATAGAGGAAGATGGTGCGGAATATGCCTTCGCCGCGCAGGTTCTGGTCGATGAAGATGGCAAGCAGGACGCCGAGCACGAGCGCGCCGCCGATCAGCCCGATCCCGAAGATCGCCATGTTCTTGAGCGAGACGATCCAGCGCGAACTGCGGAACAGCGCGGCATACTGGTCGAGGCCGACGAAACTCCATTCGGGCACGCCGCGCGACGGCGTGAAGGACAGCCCCACGGTCCAGGCGATCGCACCGATGAATACAACGGCGACAATGAGCGCCGTTGGCGCCAGCGCCACTTTCGCAGCCAGAAATCTCATCGCCGTCCCTCCTCGCGGGCGTTTTGCGCACATGCAGGGCAATGCGCCTCGGTCCCGTTGTCTGTATTCGCAAGGCGCTGGTCCGGAGCGGTGCTGACCGGACCAGCGCACTCGATCAGGAGGCCTGCAGCGCCTCGACGAGCCGGTCGATCACCTCGTCGACCGGCATGTCCGGCACTGCGAAGAACTCGTTCATGATATCGCGATATTCGCCGTCGACCTGCGGGTCGATATGCGAGCGCGGGTTAGCGGCGACGGCACCTTCGGTGCGGAACGTGTCGAGGCCGAGTTTCAGGCAAGCGTCGCCATTCTTCGGGAATTCGGCATCGAGGCGGACCGGCATCGCGCCGCGCGGTTCGACATAGGCGGTCTGGATGGCCGGATCGGCCACGACCTCGGCCAGCAGCTTCTGGCCTGCCGTCGCCTCGCTTGCGCCCGGCTGCTTGGGAAACACGAACACGTCGCCGTGGACATGCGTCATCTGGCCTGGAATGAAGCAGCCGAATTCCTTTTCGGCCGAAAGGCCGGCGGCGCGGTATTCGCCATTCGCCCACGAACCCATGATCTGAACGCCGGCCTGGCCGCTCGCCAGCATGTTGGCCGACAGGTTCCAGGGCCGGCCGGCGGCACCTTCGTCGACATAGCCGCGCAGGCGACCGAAGGTCTCGACGATGTGGCGGAACTCGTCGCTGCGCAACGTTGCCTCGTCGCGCTCGACCCAGACCTTGTTCCACATGTCCTGACCGCCCAGGGCCAGCAGCATGCCCTCGAACGGGAAGCGGATGTGGAAGGCGTCGGAGCTGAATGCCAGCGGCACGACACCGTTTTCCTTGAGCTTGTCGAGCGCGGCGAAGAAGGTCTCGTCATATTGCGCCGGAACCTCGATGCCGAATTTGTCGAACAGCGTCTTGTTGTAGAAGACCATGTTCGGCACGTAGAGCGCGGCGGGAACGAGGTAGATCTTGCCGTCGGCGCCGGAGATCGCGTCGATGATCGCCTTCGGGAACTTCTCGCGCCAGTTGCCCTCGGTGGCAACGGTGTCGATGTCGACCAGAAGGCCCTGCTTGATGAAGTCGAGATGGTCGCGATTGGTCACGGTGGCATAGGCTTGCGGCGGCTGGCCCGCCTGCATGCGGGACGTGTAGACGCGGCGCGAATTTGGCGGCCCGGCGACGGCATTGTCGACCCATGTGCCGCCCATTTCGGTGAATTTGTCCGCGAGGATCTTGAGCGAATCGCGCTCGGTCGCGGCGGTGAAGTGGTGGATGACTTCGGTCTTTTCCTGGGCTGATGCGCTTCCGGCGAAGAGCGAAAGCGCGGCAACGCCGGCCAGCAGTAATTTCTTCATGCCTTCCTCCCTGGGTTGTCTCGTCGGCGGTCATTGCCGCCTGGCGAACAAAGGCTTCTGGTGGAGCAGGCTCCTCCCTGCCATCCAGAATATATTCGTTATCCGAATTAAAATGACGAGTTTCCTCCGATGTCAATGCGCAGTGCGTGATATTTGACCTGAAAATGCTCTGCCGCATTGCAGCATCAGCTTTAGTGCCAGAATGCAGAATGTCACAAAAAACGGGCTAAATTGTTGATGAAAAAGGATTATCGTGCTCGATTAGATCAGCATTTCTCGTTTGCCAGATGTTGGTGGTGAACGGCTTTTCGAGCTCGATTTTGCAATATTTTGTTCGAAGACAGAATTATATCTGGATTCTGCGCCGGATCGCCGCTAGCGTTCTGCGAGCTGCGACCATGGATGTCGCCATCAAAGGACGGGAGACCCTGGAATGTCGCTTCGCTATCTGCACACGCTCATCCGCGTTAAGGACCTCGACGAGTCGCTCAAATTCTATCGCGATCAGCTCGGCATGGTCGAAGTGCGCAGGATGGTGCTGGACGAGTTCCGGATGACGAATGTGTTCCTCGCCGCACCGCATGACGTGGAGGCGGCCAGCTCCACCAAGTTCGCGCCCACGCTCGAGCTCGCCTGGTATTGGGACGAGGAGGCGCGCGACTATTTCACCAGCACCGCGAAGCGCTTCGGCCATCTCGCCTACCGCGTCGACGATATCTACGCCTTCTGCCAGAAGGTGCTGGATCTTGGCCTTACGCTCAACCTGCCGCCGCGCAACGGCATGATCGCCATCTTCACCACGCCGGACGGCACCGAGATCGAGGTCGTCCAGGAAGGCGGTCCGCGCGATCGCTGCGAGCCCTGGATGTCGATGCAGAATGCGGGCGACCGCGCCGCTTGAGCGCAGCTTCGGGAATGAGACATGAGTACTGATTTCAAACCCCTCCGACTGGGTGTTCTTGGCGCCGGCACTGCTGCAAACCTGACGCTGTCGCAACTTTCGGGCAGTCCGCTCGTGTCGGTCGAAACGATTGCGGGCCACGGCGAAGCAAGTTCGCGGGCGGCTGCCGCGCGCTTCGGCATCGGGCGCGTATCGGCAGGCCCTGATGCGCTCATCGCCGATCCGGAGATCGAGGCCGTCTACATCGCCCTGCCCATCGGTGCCCATGCGCGATGGGCGTCAGACGCCTTGCGCGCCGGCAAGCATGTGCTGGTGGAGAAGCCGGCAACCGCGAGCGCCAGGGAGCTGGAAGAGGTCGATGCCGCTCGCCGTTCCTCCGGCAAGCTGTTCATGGAAGGCATGATGGTTCGCCACCATCCGCAATGGCATGCGGTGATGGAGACGATCCGTTCGGGGGCGATCGGGGACGTCCGCGCCATACAGGGCGCGCTCACGCGCGTGCCGCCGGGCGCCGATGATCCTGCACAGGCCTTCAATCGCACCGATCTCGGCTGGAGCGTCCTGCGCGACAATGGCTGCTACATTGCGCATCTCGCGCGCTTCGTTTTCGGAGCGGAGCCGGACCGCGTCGCCGCGATCGGCGAGACTGATCCGCGCTTCGGCACACTTGCGTCTGCGACGGCGCTGATGCACTTCCCTTCAGGGACTGCCAGCTTCACGATATCGACCCAAATGCGCCGTTTGCAACGCTTCAACATTCTCGGGACCAAAGGCCGGATAGAGGTCATGCTGCCTGTCATGCAGGTCGGCGGCCAACCGGCGGTCGTCACGGTCGATTCCGACGACGAGGCGTTGTCACGGGAGCTCGTCTTCCGTGATGTGGCGCAGTTCCGCCTGCAGATGGAATCCTTCGCGCGCGCCGTCAGGGGAATCGAGCCGCCGCTGGTGCCGATGTCCGATGCGATGGCCAATATGCGCGCGCTCGATGCGCTGGCGCATTCGGCGCAGGCTGCCGGGCGGTGGGTGGATGTCGATGCCCTGCCAGCCGAAGGCGTAGCCAGGGAAGGGGCGTTGGCATGACAGGAACTGCGCGCCGGCGGATAGCGAAGGCCCCTGAGGCCGGGACGGATGCGGCGCGGGGCGTCAATACGGGGCTGATCCTTGATGCCATGCGCCGGCACGGGCCCATTTCGCGGGTCGAGCTTTCGGGGCGCACGGGGCTCAGCCGCTCGACGGTGACGGAGATCACCGGCAAGCTGCTTCGCGGCGGGCAGTTGCATCTCGAGGAGACGGCAGCGGCCCCGGAGAAGACCGGACGCGGCCGGCCACGGGTTCTCCTGCGCATCAATCCGCAGGCGGCCTATGCGGTCGGCGTGCGCATCGCGGTCACGCAGATTACCGTTTCGGTGACGGATTTCGTCTGCGAGGTCGTGGGCACGACCAAGATTCCGTTCCGTTCCAGCCGCCAGCCCCCGGCCGTCGTCGCCGACGTCGTGGAGGACGCCGTGCGCAGCGCCGTCAGCGCCTGCGGGCTCACCTTGCAGCAGATCGGCGCGGTTTGCGCCGGCGTGCCGGGCATCGTCGATTCCGAAAGCGGCGTCTGCCATTGGAGCCCGGCCTTCTCAAAAGTGCCGGTGCGTTTTGGCGACCTGCTCGAAAAGCGGCTCGGCATCCCGACCATGATCGAGAGCCATGCCGTTCCGCTGGCCGCCTATGAGCGGCTGTTCGGCAAGGCGCAGGATATCGACAGCGGCGTGGTCATCACCATCGGCTATGGCGTGGGTCTTGGCCTGATCCTCAACGGCATGGTGCATCGCGGCGCGCATGGTTTCGCCAGCGAGTTCGGGCATACCAAGGCCGTCGAAAGCGGCCCGCTATGCGAATGCGGACAGCATGGCTGCCTGGAATCCTTCGCCGGCCAGCGGGCGATCCTGCTTGCCGCCGCGTCCTTGCCCGACAAGCCGTTCGGCGACGGCACGCCGCCCGACGATCCGGTGATCCGCGAGGCGCAGGTCGAGGAACTGGCCGCGCGGGCGCGCGACGGCGATGCCGCGATCCGCAACATATTCGAGCGCGCCGGCCATCAGATCGGCCGATCGCTCGCCAATGTCGTGTCGGTGATCGATCCTGGACGCATCATCTTCGTCGGCCCGACCATGACCAGCGCCGACCTCTGGTTCGACATCATGCGCGATGCACTGTTTTCGAGCCTGCGTCCGGCCCAGGCCGAGCGCGTCGAGCTGGTGCGCGACCAGATCGTCGACGACAGCTGGGCGCGCGGGGCGGCGGCACTCGTGCTGCATCGCCTCTACCGGACAGAACAATCGCGCGGCCGCCGCGCCAGACGCTAATCGAATAGTCAGGAGAGGTTCCATGCCTGGAATGATCAAGGGCCCCGCAATATTTCTGGCGCAGTTCGCGGGAGATGACGCCCCGTTCAATTCGCTTGCCTCGATTGCCGCATGGGCGGCGGAGCTTGGCTACAAGGGAGTCCAGATCCCCACCTGGGACGGGCGCCTGTTCGACCTTCGCAAGGCTGCCTCCTCGAAGGACTATTGCGACGAAGTGAAGGGGATCTGCGCCGACGCGGGCGTCGAAGTGACCGAGCTTTCGACGCATCTGCAAGGGCAGCTGGTTGCGGTTCATCCGGCCTATGACAGCCAGTTCGACGGGTTCGCGCCGAAGGAGGTGCATAACAACCCAAAGGCGCGGCAGGCCTGGGCGGTGGAACAGCTCCAGATGGCGGCGAAGGCCTCGGGCCATATGGGGCTGAAGGCGTCGGTCAGCTTCACCGGATCGCTGGCCTTTCCCTATCTCTATCCCTGGCCGCAGCGGCCAGAAGGGCTGATCGAGGAGGCATTCGCCGAACAGGGGCGGCGCTGGAAGCCGATCCTCGACGTCTATGAGGAGAACGGCGTCGATCTCGGCTATGAAATCCATCCCGGCGAGGATGTTTTCGACGGCGCGACCTTCGAGATGTTTCTCGATGCGGTCGGCGGGCACAAGCGGTGCACGATCAACTATGACCCGTCGCACTTCCTGCTGCAGCAGCTCGACTATCTCGCCTTCATCGACATCTATCACGAGCGCATTTCGGCCTTCCATGTGAAGGATGCCGAGTTCAACCCCACCGGCCGGCAAGGTGTCTATTCGGGCTACAAGGGCTGGATCGAGCGGGCAGGCCGCTTCCGCTCGCTGGGCGACGGGCAGGTCGATTTCGGCGGCATCTTCTCCAAGCTTGCGCAGTATGGCTATGACCGCTGGGCCGTGCTGGAGTGGGAGTGCTGCCTCAAGAGCCCTGCGCAAGGGGCTGCCGAAGGTGCACCTTTCATCGCGGCCCACCTCATCGAGGTGACCGACAAGGCCTTCGACGATTTCGCCGGCAGCACGACGGATCGGGCGGCGCTGCGGAAGATGATGGGGATCGCCTAGAGCATTTTCAGCCAGGCGGAATCGCTTGGCGTCGCATGAATGCGGCTAGAACAAAGAGCGTTAGGCGGATGGAGGGAACAAGTCATGGTGAGCGGCAGAGATATAACGCCTGACAGCGGCCCGATCCGGCTTGGCATGGTCGGCGGCGGGCAGGGGGCTTTCATCGGCGGCGTGCACCGCATCGCCGCGCGGCTGGACGGCGCGTTTTCACTGGTTGCCGGGGCGTTTTCCTCCGATCCGGGGCGGGCGAAGGCTTCGGCTGAAGAACTTGGAATCGCGCCGGATCGCGCCTACGCTTCCTTCGCCGAAATGGCGAAGGCGGAGTCGCAGCGCGCCGACGGCATCGAGGCGGTGTCGATCGTCACGCCCAATCACGTGCACTGGCCGGCAGCCAAAGCCTTTCTCGAGGCTGGCATCCATGTCATCTGCGACAAGCCGCTGACATCGAACCTTGCGGATGCCAGGGAACTGGCGGCGCTGGTGGCGCGCACGGGCAAACTGCTGGTGCTGACCCACAATTACACCGGTTATCCCATGGTCAGGCAGGCGCGGGAAATGGTCGAGAAGGGTCTTCTCGGCGACATCCGCGTCGTGCAGGCTGAATATGCGCAGGACTGGCTGACCGAGGCGGTCAGTTCCAAACAGGCGGACTGGCGCACCGACCCGGCGAAGTCGGGCGCCGGCGGGGCGGTTGGCGATATCGGCACGCATGCCTTCAACCTGCTGCGCTTCGTCACCGGTCTCAAGGTCGACCTGTTGTCGGCCGATCTCGATGCCTTCGTGCCCGGCCGCCGGCTGGACGACAATGCCCATATCACATTGCGTTTCGCTCCGGGGGACGGGCTCCCTGCCGCCAAGGGGGCGATCTGGGCAAGCCAGGTGGCGCCCGGCAATGAAAACGGGTTGCGCTTGCGTGTCTACGGCACCAAGGGCGGGGTGGAGTGGAGCCAGGAACAACCCAACCATCTCTGGTTCACCGAACTGGGGCAGCCGAAACAGCTGATCACGCGGGGAGGCGCCGGCGCCGGCGTGGCGGCTGCACGGGTGAGCCGGATCCCGTCCGGACATCCGGAAGGCTATCTGGAAGGCTTCGCCACCATCTATGCCGAGGCCGCGCGCGCCATCCGCGCCGCGCGTGAAGGACGCACGCCGGATGACGACGTGATCTTCCCGACAGTCGAAGACGGCGTGGAGGGCGTCGCCTTCATCGAAGCCTGCGTGCGGTCTTCGGCCGAAAACGCCGCATGGAAGCGACTAGCCATTTGATAGGGCGGCCTATCGGACAACTATCGCCCGCGCGATGTGAGCCGAGCGGAATACATGCGGAGACGGGCAGCCACGAAGCTCCTATCGGAACTCGATGGCGACAGGCGCTACTCGGCCTTCGGCTTGATAACGATGCCGCCGAGTTTGGTCGGGTCGGATGAAAGTTCCGTATCGCCTGCGGGCACCTTGCTTACCGAGAGCATCACCGCGATGGCATCGGAATATTGCTGGTCGGTCAGCTGGCCGGGATTGTCCTTCGGCATGGTCGACTTCGTATAGTTGAATAGCGCCTCCAGCGTCCGTCCATCCCAGCGCTGCAGGAAGCCGACGCGGGCGATGCCCGGAGACGGAGGCTGGTCGGGCTCGCCGGCGCCGTTCAGCGCGCGGCCGTGGCATTTGGCACAGCTGCCTGAAACGACCGGTGCGCCGCGTTCCGCCTGCGCTTCGGTATAGACCCCCGCCCATATGCTCTGCGAGGCGGCCGATGCTCCTTCTTGCGAGCCTTCGCTGCTTCCCAGCAGCGGCGCGACATCGCTTTCACTCACGCCGCCGAAACTATTGCCCCAGGAATTGCGGATATAAGTCGCCAGCGCGGCGATGTCGGATGCGCCGAGTTGGGGGAAGGGCGGCATGTTGTTCTTGCCTTTATGAATGTTGGAAACGATCGATTCGAGATCGCCAAGCTTGGCATTGCCCGCCAACGCGGGGAATGCCGGCGGGTTGCCTGTGCCATTGGCCTGATGGCAGGCGACACAATCGGTCGTGTAGAGTTTCTGCCCGGCGCTCATGAGTGCGGCATCGGCCGTTGCCGCCGGGCCGGTCGTTGCGTTCTGGGCCTGCGCCGTGGCGCCGATGGGAGCCAGCAGCATGGTGGCGGTGGCGATGATCGCAACTTTGGTGTGCATCTTGAACATCCTTTTCCTGCGCCGGTCGGTGGCGTGGGTCAGTAGAAGTCGTCGGGATTGGCCGGCGGCGGCTCGTGTTCCAGTTCTGCCCGGGTGATGAGGTCGGCAGTCAGCGTCACATCCCTGCGTATCGGCAGATGCTTGGCGGCGGACACAAGGATGGTGTAGTCGCCCCGTGCAACGCGCAGGCGGGCAATGCCGTGCTCGTCACTGACGGCACGATAGGGATGCATCACCACGCGCGCGCCTTGTATGGGCGTCTGTCCGTCCTGAGCGATGGTCTCGACCGTCACGCTGCATTCCGGCGCCGCAACGACATTGAGCGACAGCACCGCCGTCCCTGCGGCATGCGGTGGCAGCCCGGCTTCGTCCGCCGGCACTGCAAGCGTCCATTCGTGGCGCCCCGCATCGACCGGTGCCCGCGCCGCCATCTCCGCGAAAAACAGCGCAGTCGTGCCGGGCCATATGTCGTTGCCCAGTTGCGCCGTGGAGACCTGGCGCTGATCCGTATCGAAGAGTGCCACCGGCTTGCCGGCAAGGTCGCAATCGGCAGAGCATTTGACGCCCACCTTGAAGCGGAACGCCTCGCCGGCAACGATGGCGCTCGGCAGGTCCCAGGCGTTGAGCCGCGCCGCATGCGCCTTCGCGGCGACTTCGAACGCCGCCGGCGGTGCCGCATGCGCCAGCCCCTCGGCCGAAGGGGCAATGGTTGCCGTGAAATGGTGGTGCCCTGCGCTGGCCGGAGCGGCCAGCGTCACTTCGTCGGTGGTGTAGCCGCCGTCATCATCGGCCTCGGCAAGCATGGCTGTCGCCAATTCGCCGCCGGGGGCGTGGAAGGCGATCGTGACGCCGCTGAGGTCGCACCCCTGGGCGCAGCGCGCACTGGCACGGACTCTGAAGCCATGGCCGGCATCCACCTCGCCGTCGAGCACGTCGACGGTGCAGGTGCAATTGTCATGAATGGGGGAATGCAAGACTGACATGAAATTCACGGAGAATTGGCGGGGCTCATCGCCCCGCCGGGTTGGCGTTGGGTTCAACCCTTCATCTGGACGATGCTGTTGCCGGCGATGTAGCCATGCACCAGGCACCGGCCGAGGCCGTGCTGCTGGCCGCCGCCACTTGCTTCACCGCCAGCGAACAGGCCGGGAATGACATTGCCCTCCAGGTCGATCACCTCAGCCTTGCCGCTGATCCGCAGGCCGCCATAGGAGTCGTGCCAGATCGGCGCGATCAGGGCGGCGTAGAAGGGCGGCGTGTCGATCTTGTGCATCGGTGCATCGGCCTCGCGGGCGAAGTCCGGATCCTTGCCGCCATCGACATAGGAGTTCCATTTGTCGATGGTCTCCTTGAGGTGCTTGGCTGGCACCCGCTGGTAGCGGTACTGCGTCAGCTTGACCATCAAGTCTTCGATCGTGTCGGCGGTGAAGAAGGTGCCGTTCTTGTCGCTCGTGAAGGGGAAGGAAATGTCCCAGCCATCGCGATCGAGCGTGCCGGCATCGAAGATTGCCCAGAGCGGCCCCGAATAGAAGTCCGGCGCGGTCGATCCTTCGTTCATGGCGATCGCGGCGTCTATATGGGAGTACTTGTTGTACATCTGGCGGACCCAGTCGGGACTGCAATTGCGCCAGTCGCCCTGCACGTGATCCATCGAGCTGGTCGGCGAGCCGGCACTCTTGCCGCCGGGCCATACCGGCGTCGGGTAGGAAGAACCGAGCGCCATCTCGTTGTAGAAGCGCTTCCCGACCTGGTTGACCGCCACCAGATGCTCATAGGAGGAGCTGCCGAGCGTAATGCCGGTCGAGCCGCGATATGAGAAAGTCGGGTGGCCGGGCAGCATGTCGGTGTAGGAATCGAAGGTCGCGATGCGCGTCGGTATGTGGCCCGTTATATTGGTGCCGAGGTTCTGCTGCATGCCGGCAAGCGTGGCGCCGATCCGCATTCCGGCGATGATGCCGCTGGCATCCTGGCCGTGCGGTCCCAGCAATGCCATGGCGCTCGAACCGTAGGCCGGATCGCGCCATGCCGGATAGAACATGCTGCGGAATTGCGGATTCTGGCTGTGGCCGCCGGTGGAAACCATCACCGCCTTGCGGGCGCGGATATAGACCGTGCTGCGGGTCTCTTCCATGTTGCCCTGCGTCCAGTAGCTGGTCAGCTGCTTGCCGGTATCCGGGTCGAAGCGCGGCGAATATTCCGCCTTGATGCCGATGACGCGGCCGGAAAACGGCTGTTCGCGGATCAGCTCGACCATGCGGCGGTTGAGCATGAACTGGACGCCTTTTTCACGCGCGCTAAACTCCAGCCCGCGCGACAGCGCCCCGCCATTGGTAACGGTGTTCGGGCCGGCGATCTGGCTGCCATCCGCCATGAAGCGCGGAGCGAAGGCGCTCGAGGACTTGCCGTCGATGCCAGCATCCTCGCGCGTCACGGTGCCTGCCTTGATGTCGGTCTTGTCGCCCAACTTGAGGAAGGCGACCGCACGTCGCGCCCGCGAGATGCCGCCATTGGGATGCGTGCCCTGGATGCGGCCGAAGCGGATGTAGTTGTCTATCAGGAACTGCCGGGTGCCGTAGCAATTATCGGCCCATGCCCGGTGCTCTTCGCGCTCATTGTAGCGATAGGGCGCCATCGCCGCGGCGTCGACCACCGACCAGTCTGTAATGTCGTTGAACAGGAAATCGACGTCTTCGGTCATTTCCTCCGGCTTGTGGATCGGAGGTACGGTGATGAAGCCTTCCTTGTCGGCCTGCCCGGCAATGTCGCGCAATTGAACCGGATCGCCACCGCCAAGCGATACCTGGGCGCCGCTATGCAGCATCTTGCCGCCCGGATCGAAATTCTGGTCCACGGCGATGACCGTGAGGCCGCCATCGCGGGCGCGGATGGCCACCGGCAAGCCGGCACAACCGGCACCGACGACCACGACGTCCGCCTCATAGTCCCACTGGATATCATCGGTCGCCGAAACGGCTGCCGAAGCCGCGCCGGTACCTGACATCAATGCCGCGGCGCCAACGCCAGCGGCTGCTCCCTGTGTAAAGAATTCGCGTCGGCTGACGCCCTTGGCGTTTATTGCCTCGGCTTCGTCAGCGTTTTTCAGCCTCTTGGTCATTGTGAGTTCCTCCGCTTCGACCGGTACAGTCGCATCTGGGAAACACAGGGAATGGTCCGCTTGGCTGAAGTAGGACCGGCATAACATCACAAGGAAAATATCCTTGAGGATCAAACTGTTATGGCGGCTATTCTAGTCTATAGACAGATCAAGTCGAGGTGCCCCGGATGTGCAATAGAGATCTCGCTTCTCTAAAAGTTAATATGTTCATCAACCACATCGCTGAACTTAGACCTCGTTTCCCAAGCGGCAATGATGAATGTCCGTACATCACAAGAATGTGAACGTGATCGCCCTCGATCAGATCGAGGTCGGACGGCCCGATGCGATGCCCCTCGCTGCAGTCAGCGCCAAAGTGCTCGCCGGCTCTGAACGGGATAGGTTCGGAAGATCGTATTTGCGATAGTTGCGGACCGGAACCGCTGGCGAAGTCTCTGGAGCAGCAGGCTTTCTGAGAAACGCAGCCTCGCTGCTCCAGCCTGTTTCCCAGCCGCATTTATGCAACGCCAGACGATTCCGTCTGGCTGCAAATGCCTAGTTTTCCTGGCAACTGCTTGGAAGGATATCCTCCAACGGCCCGCTCGCTCCGCGGATTTCGCCTTTGCGGATGCCGATCGGTTGAAAGGGCGGCGTGGCCTGAACCGCGGGATTTGATTGGGAGAGCGTGTAGCATCCGGCAAAGGAAGCGGATGTACCGTTGCCGTGCGTGGCCTCTATCGCAACGGGCACAGTCCAGTACACCGTGCCGGCGGCACCTTCCGACCCTTCATTGCCGATTTCGAGCCGAACAGACGCCGTATCCGCGTATCCCTTGATAAAACTCTCGAGATCAGGTCGCTCGGGCTCGTGGAAATAGCTCCATGCACGCAGATATTCATGTCGGTTGATCGCGTTGTAGAACGAGCGGACGACATCCGTAGCGGTGCTGCGATTGTCGATGTAGCGGGGCTCCTCCTGACCGGACTGGGGATGGGCCGGAAAGGAAAGGAAGCTCGCCGCAAGAATGAGGGAAAGACGGTTCATCGCGAGAGAAATAGGCGGCGGATCGGCGATGGAAACCCCGCCGGAGCAATAGTTTGGGGAAGAACAATCGATCTCCCTCGAGATCAAGGGAACCCAGGCTTTGGACTCCGGAAAACACGGGGCATCGTCGGCTGGAAGGGAGGAGGTGTGGAAGCAGCAGCCCTATGGTGAACCTTATCCTGTTCGGCCAAGCGGCTGATTTGACGAAGCATCTGCCGGGCGGTACGACCTAGTGATTGCTTCGCAGGATCTCATCCTTGGATACGAGCGGAAAACGAGAGAAGACTGGCGGCCGGCCCAAGCTCCTGCTGCCGTTCTACCAGACGATCGCAGACGTTTTGGAAGGTGAGATCGTTGCGGGCATGCCGCCTGTGGGGCAGAAGCTCCTCTCCGAGGCGGAACTGTGCGAACGCTTCGATGCGGGGCGGCATACGGTACGCGAAGCGCTGCGCGTATTGCGCGACAAGGGCCTCATCGAGCGTACCCCAGGTCGCGGCTCGGTGGTCACTTCCGACAATCCTGCCGCATGGCGCTATACGCAGCGCGTGGCGCGGCTGTCGGAGCTTCTGCGCTATCCTGAAGGCGTGCGCCGGCGCCATATAGAGAGCGCGACCGGCAAGCTCGGACCGGACGAGATGGCTCTGGCCGATGTCAAACCGGGAAGTCGATGGATAAGGCTCAGCGGCATTCGCGAACTCGCCGGCTCCGGCGAGCCGATCTGCTGGTTCGATATCTATATCGCGCCCGCCTATGCGCGGCTGACGAAACGCGCCGATGTCGAGTCGATCACGCTGCATGAGGAGATCGAACGCTGCTTCGGCGTCAAGATCGACCGCGCGCAGGTCGACATGCTGGTGACCCGCATTCCCGAACGGATCGCCGGCTTTCTGGGCTGCGAGGCGGATACGCCGGCGCTGACGACCGTCCGTCGCTACTTTGCCTCCACCGGCGAACTGGTGCAGTTCTCGATCGCGATCCACCCGGAGAAGCGCTATACCTACGCCATGGAATTCGTGCGGGCAGACTAAGCGGCGCTATTCCTCGAAGCCGTATAGCCGGGCCGGATTGCGCGACAGGATTGCGGCCGCGAGATCGTCGCCCATCCATTCGAACAAGCGCTCCAGCAGGACATCCGGGCCCGGCGAGGGATTGGCGAAACCCGGATGAGGCCAGTCGCTTCCCCATACGAGCCTGTCCGGTCCCGCCTCGGCGAGCGCGAGGGCAAGCGGTTCGCAGTCGGCCGCCTCCGCCTCCTGCGAGATGCGGTAGGCGCCCGATATCTTGCACCATGCCGACCCGTCGCGAATCATGTCCAGCATCGAGGCGAAGCCCCGTGCATCCATCGCTTCGGATGCCGGCAGATGGCCGAAATGGTCGAAGACAAGCGGCAGGCCCGTGGCCCGCAAGGCGGGTGCCAGTTCGGGCAGGTTGCGGCAGTCGATCAGGAACTGGAGATGCCAGCCGAAGGGCCGCACGCGATCGGCGACCCGGCCGATCAGTGCAGCGTCCGGTCCGCCGGGAAAGAGCAGGTTGAAACGCACGCCGCGAGCGCCGCGCTCATGCATGGCGGCGATTTGCCCGTCGCTGATGCTGTCGTCCACCACGACGATGCCGCGCGCATCGGTACCCAGCGCATCGAGCGCGTCCAGCGTGCAGGCATTGTCCAGCCCATAAACGCTCGGCTGAACGATCACGCTGCGCTGCAACCCGCGCTCGGCCTGAAAGGCGCGGTAGGCGTCGAGCAGTGCATCTGGCGGCGTATAGGCGCGCTCTGGCGCGTATGGGTAATGCGCCGCCGGGCCGAAGATATGGAAATGGCAGTCGCAGGCACCTTGCGGCATCAGCGCCCGCATCCTGCCCGTACTCACGCGTCGGCCCGCCGCACAAGCTCGACCGTGCCGGAGCGGCCGTCGACGCGCAATATGTCGCCGGTACGGAAAATCTCCGTCGGATCCTCCTCGGAATCCGCGACCAGCGGTACCTTGCCCATGATGCAGCCCGACACCACGACGCTGTTGGAGCGATGTACGACGATGGCCGCGGGTGAGGAGCCGTTGCGCACCATCTCGCCGATCTTCCAGGCTGTGCCCTGGCCGCCGGAGGGTGCCTTGAAGACGAAGACGCGTCCAGCGATCGACTGGCCGTCGAGCGTGGGATCGCCGACCGTCAGGCGGCCGGTATTCCAATCCACGCCGCCAAAAAAGGTGAAGGAGCGCGGCAGCACCAGTGCTTCGCCCTCGACCGTGCCCTGCAGGCCTCGTCCCTTGATACTCACCATTCCCGCCTCCCTTCGCCGCGCGGCGATCCGTCATTACGGCCGGTCACGGCCGCGTCGATGCAACGTTCGACCGTGCGCAATTCGGACTCCATGCCGAAACCGCGCACATATTTCACCATCTTGGCCGAGTCGCATACCACGCGTTTGAGACCGTGCTTCTCCACGAGATCGCGCGGCGACATGAACATGAGGCTGACGCCGTAGAGGATTTCGCCGCCGGCCGCCTCGATCTGCTTGTCCCAGCCGATGGATTCGATGATCGCCTTGTATTGCGGGCCGGTGAAGATCCACAGGCGCACGCCGTCCTTGACGCGCTTGCCTTCGAGGGCGGCGAGGATGCGCGGGAATTCGTCCAGCTCGATGTGATGGCCGCCGAAGGCGACCAGATCGATCTCGCCTTCGGGCGTGGAGAGATCGCGGTAGGAGCCCAGCATGTCGGCCTGCGTCACCGTGATCTCGCGCGACACCCCATTGGGCAGGGCCTCCTCGATCGAGCGGGCTTCGGGCGTCAGGCCGACGACGTGGTACATTTCCAGCGTCGAAAGGGTTACCATGCTGACTTCGAAGGTCTGGCGGTTGCCCATGCCGTGGAATGGCGGCAGGTCGAGGAAGACGGGAATTTCCTTCGGGGCCGGCAGCTTCTTGCCGACCGCATAGCCGAGCGCGCTCCAGTCGACCGAATATTCGATATCGGCCTCGACCTTTACGGCTACCGTTCCATAGCGGTTTTCCTTCCGGCGCACACCCATCAGCGGCACGCGCCCGGCGAGGGCGTTCATGAGGCCGCCGACCGTTCCGTCGAGATTGCATCGCGCGCCGAAAAGCGAATTGGCAACGATCGCCGAACCCTGCCAGGATACTTGCTCGCCGAACTGCGGCGTGCGGCAGGGCAGGCTCGAATAGGTCGGTACCGCGCCCATGCGCAGATGCGCCTGCAAATAGCGCTGCTGCTTCTCGATGAGATCCCCAGGCGAATAAAAATGCTCCGGCCGGTACATTTCGGTCGCGAGAAAGGAACTCTTCGTGAAGACCCGGAACCGGCCGCCGCGATCGGCAAGCGCCTCCGCCGTCTCCAGCCCGAAATCGCCATTCATCGCGAAATCGATGCCGGCAGATGCCTCGGCGAGCGGCACCATGCGCTCGGCGCCGTAGAATTCGGCCACCTGGACCTGATATTCCATCGCCTCCCGGGCGACGTCGCCATAATCCCCGCGCAACAGGCGCCGGTCTTCCTCATCCAATTTCATCGGCAGGCATCCTCCCCGATTGCTGTGTCTGGATCGCGTGAATAATATCCGGATAAATTTTCTTCACAAGACCGATGGGCTGTTGCCAGATGAAAATATCCGGATATTATCCGCCGCCATTGCTTGAGGTGAGGAGCCATCTGAATGCCGCGTATTGCATCCGTGTCCTTTGCTGTGTGCCGCGTGCCGCTCGACAAGGTCACGTCCTTCTCCACGCGCACGGTCAGTGCCCGGGAATACTGTCTTGTGAAGGTCACGTCGGATGACGGCATTGAGGGAATTGGCTTCTGCTACGGCGGTCACAGGGCCGCTCGTATCGTCGCCGTGGCGGTCGAGGACCTTCTTGCCCCTCTGCTGATCGGCGAGGAGTCGCTGGAGGTGGAGCGGCTGTGGGAAACGATGTATCGCGCAGCCCTGCTGCATGGGCGCGCCGGCAGCGTCATGCGGGCCATCAGCATCCTCGACAATGCGCTTTGGGATCTCAATGCGCGTTCCGTCGGCCTGCCCCTCCACCATTATCTCGGCAGTGCCGCGAATGGCTCGGTGGCGGCCTATGCCAGCGGCGGATACTATGTCGAGGGCAAGACGAATGAGGATCTTGCAACGGAGCTCGCCGGCTATGTCGCCGATGGCTTCGATGCGGTGAAGGTCAAGGTCGGGCAGGGCGATCCACGCGCGGAGGGCGAGCGGCTGCGCATCGCCCGTGAGGCGATCGGACCCGACGTGCTGCTCATGCTCGACGCCAACAATGCCTGGGACGATCTTCCCACGGCTCTCGCCTATATGCGCGAGTTCGAACCGAGCAATCCCTACTGGATCGAGGAGCCGTTCAGCCCCGACGACATCGACAACCATGCAAGGCTCGCCACGCTGACGCCGGTGCCTGTCGCAACCGGCGAGATCGAGGCCGGCCGCTGGCGATTCAAGGAGCTGATGGAGAAGGAAGCTGCCCAGATACTGCAGGTCGACGCCTGCGTGTGCGGCGGCATCAGCGAGTTCCGGCGCATTGCCGCCACGGCTGCAAGCTATGGGCTGACATTGTCGCCGCACTGGTTCCACGATCTGCACGTCCACCTCGTCGCGGCGTTCCCCAATGCCCGCTATGTGGAGTTCTTCCCGGACGATCAGGTGCTCAATTTCCGACGTCTGGTCGGTACGCAACTCGAATGCCGAAAGGGGCGCCTCGCCCTGCCTACGCAACCGGGCATCGGCTTCGATTTCGACGAGCAAGCGGTGCGCAAATACGATGGCGTATGGGCGAAAGCCGGCGTCTGACGAGAGCTTGAGCGGGAGGTGACGATTGATGGACACGGCATCGATAATAGTTGACCAGGCAACTAGTTCAACTAGTCTTGCCGGCGGGAGGAGATCGCCAATGCATATTGCAAGTATCGAAGCCGTGGCTGTGACGTGCCCGCTTGGCCGCCAGTACCGCTCGAACCAGATGCGACGCCGGGCGCGCGATATCGTCGTGACGCGGCTGAGGACCGGGGACGGCGTCGAAGGCGTGTGCTTCAACGCCGTCTCGGGCACCTCGCCCAAGGATATCGTCGATGTCATCCATAACGAGCTGGCGCCGCGGATCGTCGGGCGCGACCTGTTCGATATCGAGCGCAATGCGGAGCTCGGCTACCGCGCGACCTATCGCTATCAGCGCGATCTGCGTATCGCCGCCCGCGCCCGCGCCTGCGTCGATAGCGCCCAGTGGGATGCCATCGGCAAAGCCGTCGGACAGCCGCTTCATCATCTGTGGGGCGGGCATTCCGAACCCTTGCCGGTGATCGTCTGGGGCGGGCTCGTCGAGGACGACCGCTCGCTGTCCGACTACGGGCGCGAGATGGAGCGCATTCGCGATTCCGGCGCGATGGGCTGCAAGTTCAAGGTCGGATATCTGTCCGGGCTGTCGCCGGCGGAGGATGCCGAGCGCATCAAGGTGGCGCGCAAGGCTGCCGGTCCCGATTTCCTCATCATCGCCGATGCCAACCAGGGCTGGACGGCCGCCGAGGCGATCGACTTCGCGCGACGCGTGGAGGATGTCGATCTCCTCTGGATCGAAGAGCCGTGCCGCTGGTCGAACGATGTGCGCGAGATGGCGCGCGTGCGCGCCGTGACCGGCGTTCCCGTCGCCGGCGGACAGGTCGAGGTGAGCGCCGAGCGCTGCCGCGACATGATGGTCGAAGGCGCAATCGATGTCTGCAACTTCGATGCGACCTGGGGAGGCGGGCCAACCGTCTGGCGGCGCGTTGCCGGAATGGCCGCCGCCTTCGGCGTCAAGATGACCCAGCATCAGGAAGCTCAATATGGCGGTCATCTCGTTGCCTCGGTGAGCAATGCCGGACCGGTCGAGCTTTATCCGCCGGACCTCGACCCTCCCTATTTCGAGATGTTCCTCAATCGCCCGCAGGCGAGCGGCGGTTATCTGACGCTGCCTGAAGGGCCGGGCTGGGGCATGGAGCTCGATTGGGGCTTCATCGAGCGCTATCGGACCGGGTGAGCCATGACCGACGCAACATTACGGCCGGCAAGTCCCACCTTCGTGGAGCCGACGTTCCGCGAGCGCCTGTTCCTTCAGGGCGGCCCTGTCAGCAAACTGCTGATCGGGTTGCTCGTTCTGGTTCTGGCGGCGCTCACGCTCTATCCGCTTGGAATGCTGCTCTATGGCAGCATCAGCACGGTGCCGCCCGGCGAGGTTGGCACCTATAATCTCGACGGCTATGCGCGGCTATTGCGATGGGACGCGCTGGGCGTGCTGACGACGACCGTCATCATCTCGCTGGTGAAGACGGTAATCGGTGTCGGCATCGCCATCGCGCTCGCCTGGATCGTCACCCGCACCGATACGCCATTTCGCGGCACGCTGGAGGTGCTGGTCACCATACCGTTCTTCGTGCCGCCGATCCTGACCGCGCTTGGCTGGTCGATGCTGGGCAATCCGCAGGTGGGCACGATCAATCTTGCCTGGCGATGGCTCACCGGCGTCGACTGGCCGCTGATCAACGTCTATTCGCATGGCGGCATCGTCTGGCACCTCATCCAGTACACGGTGCCGTTCACCTTCCTGCTCATCGTCGACAGTTTCCGTGCGATGGACCCGGCGCTGGAAGAATCCAGCCGCATGTCGGGCGCCAGCCGCGTACAGACCTTCTTCCGGGTCACGCTGATGCTGATGCTGCCCATCGTCACCAGCGTCTTCATCCTCTCCTTCATCCGCGGGATCGAAGCATTCGAATCGCCGCTCTTCTTCGGTCTGCCGGCCAATATTAAGGTAGTCACAACCGAGATTTACCAGGCGATCAACCATCAGGCGGTGCCCGACTACCAATATGCGACCGCTGTCGCGATGGCGATCATGGCGCTCATGCTGCTGCTCGTCTTCTGGCAGTGGCGGGCACTAGGCAGCCGCCGCTTCGAGACGGTGACCGGCAAAGGCTTCACGCCGCGCATCACGCCGCTTGGCCGCATGCGTTGGGTCGCCTTCGGCTTCGGTATCCTCGTCTTCCTGCTGTTTGTGGTAGCCCCTGTGGGTCAGCTGGTCGTGAGTTCGTTCTTCAAGTTCTACGGCTTCTACAGCCGGGACATGATGACCTTCGACAACTATGTCGCTGTCTGGAACAATACGCGCTTCTGGCGGGCACTCTGGAACACCACCATTCTCGGCCTTGTCGGTGCCACGGTGACGATGGTTCTTGGCAGCATGGTCGCCTACATCGTCGTGCGCACCAAAATGCCGATCCGCCGCCTGATCGACCTGCTCGCCTGGCTCCCCTGGATGATGCCCGGTATCGTCGTGGGCCTCGCCTTCCTGTGGGGCTTCGCGGTGCTGCCCAGCTGGATCGCCATCTACGGCACGCTGTGGGCCTTGCTCATCGCCTATCTGACGCTCGGCACGCCGCTTGCGGTGCGCGTCATGAACGGCGCGCTCTCGCAGCTTTCCTACGATCTGGAGGAGTGCTCCCGCGTCCACGGCGCGAGCTGGCTGACGACATTCCGGAAGATACTGATTGCGCTGACCTTGCCGGCCTTCCTGGTCGGCTGGGTGCTCACCTTCTTCATGGTGCTGCGTGAGGTCAGCGCATCGGTACTGCTTTTTTCGGTGGGTAATGAGCCACTGTCGATCGTGATCCTGCGGCTTTGGGAGGAGAGCCGCACCGGCGAGGTCAGCGTCATCGCGCTGTTCATGCTCGCATTGGTGATCGGTCTTCGGATCATCCACCTCATGCTCGTGCGCAGGCTGTTTCGCACGCTCTGAACACATACGATCCAAGGGAGGAAAACATGAAACGGATTGTCAATCTTCTGCTCGCAGCAACATTTGTCGCGGCCATGCCGATGCTGGCGCTGGCCCAGACCGCTGAGGAACAGGCAGAATGGGACAAGGTGGTCGAGGCCGCGAAGCAGGAAGGAACGGTCACGATCTACAGCGGGCAGATGGGCGTGCCCTATCATCCCGAGATCGCGCGCCTGTTCACTGAGAAATACGGCATCAAGGTCGAGATATTGGAGGCCCGTGCCAGCGAATTGCAGGAACGCATCCGCACCGAGCAGACCACCAACCGTGTGGCCGGCGACTTCTCGCACAATGGCGGGTCGTCCGGCGCATTCCTGGAAGCGTCGGGCTTCTACCAGCCGCATGGCTGGATGCCGAACCTCTCCAAGCTCAAGGAGGAGTTCGCCACCAACGGCACCCAGTTCGCCATCTACGTCCAGCCCTATGGTATCCTCGTCAATCCCAACCTCGTCAGCGAGGCGGACATGCCGAAGAGCTGGCATGACCTGACCGACCCGAAGTGGAAGGGCAAGATACTGGCCGACGACTTCCGCGCGCTTGGCGGCGGCAGCGCCTTCTTCAATGTCACCTATCGCAAGCTGGGCCGCGAGTTCCACGAGAAGCTGGCGCAGCAAAACATCGTGTTCAGCCGGCAGATCCGCGACAATCCGCGTCGCGTCGCGCGTGGTGAGTTTGCGATCTACATTCCGCTTTCCGTGCCCGACATGCTGCTCAACGAGGGCCTGCCGCTCAAGGCGGTAATGCCCGAGGAGGGGTTGCCCTTCATCACCTACGACGTCGCGGTCTTCGCTAACGCGCCGCACCCCAATGCTGCGAAGCTCCTGATGAACTTCTTCCTCGAGGACGAAGCTCAGCTTGTCTACGCCAAGTCGGGCCGCGCGCAGACCATCACCGGCGCTGACGACAAGGTGCCTGAAAACATCCGCTACCTGACGGACGTCAAGCTGATGGGCGAACCGGACCCGAGCACGACGACGGAAACCTTGAAGATCGCCAAGGAAATCTACGGCGAATAAGTCCCGTGGCGACCGCAGCCTCAGGCGGCGGTCGCCGTTACGGACCCCACAGGGAGGAACCGACATGCGCAGATCGATCAGGATTGCAGCTGCGGCACTGGCTTTGTTTGCCTCGTCATTGGCCCATGCACAGACGCCGGAACAGCAGGCGGAATGGGACAAGGTCGTGGAAGCGGCCAAGAAGGAAGGCACCGTCACACTCTACAGCGGACAGTTGGGCGTGCCCTATCATCCCGAGATCGCCCGCCTGTTCACCGAGAAATACGGCATCGGGGTGGAGATACTGGAAGGCCGCGCCAGCGAGATACTGGAACGCATCCGCACCGAGCAGACCACCAACCGCGTCGTCGGGGACTTTTCGCACAGTGGCGGATTTTCGTCCTATTCGATGGAGAAGCAGGGCTTCTACCAGCCGCATGGCTGGCTGCCCAATGCAGAAAAGCTGAAGGAGGGTTTCGAGACCGACGGCACGCGCGTGCCGATCTACCTCCAGCCCTACGGTATTCTCGTCAATTCCAACCTCGTGCCTGAAAATGAGCGGCCCAGGAGCTGGAAGGACCTTCTCGATCCGAAATGGAAGGGCAAGATCCTCGCCGACGACTTTCGCGCGCTCGGCGGTGGTGGCCTGTTCTTCGACGTCACCTACCGTACCTTCGGCCGAGAATATCACGATGAGCTGAAGAAGCAGGACATCGTGTTCAGCCGGCAGATCCGCGAGAATCCGCTACGCGTCGCGCGTGGCGAGTACCTGATCTATATCCCGCTGTCGCTGCCCGACATCGTCATGACGAAAGGTCTCCCGATCGCGCCGGTCTCACCGGAGGAAGGTCTCATGTATGTCGTCTACGACGTGGCGGTGTTCAACGATGCGCAGCACCCCAATGCATCGAAGCTGCTGGTCAACTTCTTCCTCGAGGACGAGGCTCAGGCGGTCTACGCACGCTCGGGCCGCGGCACCACGATCAAGGGTGGCGACAAGGATTTCCCGGCCGAGGCCGGCTATCTCGACAACATGAAGCTGCTAGACAAGAGCGACGTGGAGCGAACGCAGGAAATGCTCCAGCTGGCCACGGAAATCTACGGCCGCTGATCAGTCAATCCAGCCCCGGTCCCGCCTGCGGGCGGCCGGGCGTCTCATTCAGGGGAGAGCCCCATGCCTTCAGTCACGATCGAGAATGTAAGCCGGCGCTTCGGAGCAGTCACTGCGGTCAACAATATCTCTCTGGATATTCCCGACGGCAGTTTCGTCAGCCTGCTGGGGCCGTCCGGTTGCGGCAAGACGACCACGCTGCGCATGATCGCGGGGCTGGAGCAGAACAATACCGGCCGCATCGCCATTGGCGATCGCATCGTCTCGGACGCGGATCGCGGGCAGTTCATACCACCGGAATGGCGCAATGCCGGCATGGTGTTCCAGTCCTATGCGATCTGGCCGCATATGACCGTTTTCGACAATGTCGCCTATCCGTTGCGCGTGCGGAAGATGAAGTCCGACATCGTGCGCGACAAGACTATGGCCGCGTTGCGCACCATCGAGATGGAGGCCTATGCGAGCCGGCCGGCCACGGCGCTCAGCGGCGGCCAGCAGCAGCGCGTGGCGATCGCCCGCGCCATCGCTTTCGCACCGTCGGTGCTGCTGCTCGACGAGCCACTCTCCAATCTCGACGCCAAGCTGCGCGAGCAGATGCGGCTGGAACTGCGCGGTCTCCAGAAGCAGCTCGGCATCACCTCGGTCTACGTCACCCACGATCAGGAGGAGGCGATGGCCATGTCCGACTTCATCGTGGTCATGCGTGATGGCAATATTCTTCAGATCGGCGATCCCGAAACCGTCTACTTCCGCCCGGCCAACGCCAGGGTCGCGGCCTTCTGCGGCAGCCCGAACATGCTCGACGCGATCGTCTCGCAGTCGGTGACGGAGGGCAGTCGGCACTTCGTGAATGTTGAGGGCCGGAACTGGGGCGGCTGGGGTGAAGCGGCCGGCCCGATCCCCGTCGGGACGCCTGTCGCGGCGGTGATCCGCCCCGAGGCACTCAAAATTGTTGAAGGCTCTCAGGCCGATCGGGCCATCCAGCTCAGCGGAACGGTCGAGCAGAATATCTTCCGTGGCTTTCGCCGGACACTCATTGTGCGCGTCGGAGATGAGCCCGTCACGCTCGACATTGAGGCCAACCGCAGCGTGGAGCCGGGCAGCACGGTCGCGTTGTCCATCGATGCCGACCGGACCTGGATATTGCCGGGCGCTGTGGAGGCGGTAGCGAACGCGGCCTAGGATGGCGAGGCCCGCCGCATCTGCGAGTGGGACTTGCCACGCCGGAAATGCTATGGCCGCTCGGATTCGTCGGGAGCGCGGGCATGGCAAAGGATGACAGGGGCGCTGGCACGGCAGGTAGTGACCCGTGGAGCGGCCTCGATGAGGATGGAGCCGGGCTGGCGACGACGGAATTCGTCACGGCACGGATCAACCGCGTCTTTCGTATTCTCAACAAGCCGTCATTCAGACCCTACAGCGATATCGGGGTGCTGGAGTGGCGGGTGCTGGCGCATATTGCCGGTATCTCACCGTGTTCGGCGCGCGAAATCACCGAAGGCATGGCTGTCGACAAGGGTGTGATTTCGCGCACGCTTCGCCGCCTGCAGAAACTGCGCCTGATCGATGTCGGTCCCGATCCGACCGATGGCCGCGCGACCGTCATCTCCTTGACACGCAACGGGATTGCGGCGCATGCCCGCCTGCTGCCCCACGCGCGCCGGCGTCAGGCCTCTCTGCTTCGCGACATGACGCCCGATGAGCGGCGGGCGCTATGGCTGCTGCTGGATAAGCTGACGCGCACGGCGCGCCGGCTGGTCGAGGAGGAAGCCGATATCCGCCGCGCCTCCCGCAGGAAGGCGGCTGAATAGCGAGACCGTTAGCGGGCGCGGCCCGGAACGAGAAAGTCGAAGTCGCATCCTTCGTCGGCCTGCAATATATGCGCATGGAACAGCCTGTTGTAGCCGCGGTCCGGCAGGGATGGCACGTGCCGCTCCTCCCGCATGCGCTCGGCCAGGACCTCATCCGGCACGAGAAGGTCGATGCGGCCGGCCGGTACGTCGAGCCGGATGCGGTCGCCGTCGCGGATGAGGCCCAAAGGCCCGCCATCGGCAGATTCCGGGCAGACATGCAGGATCACGGTGCCGAAGGCCGTGCCGCTCATGCGGGCGTCCGACATGCGCACCATGTCCTTGACACCCTGCTCGGCAAGTTTCCTGGGGATGGGTATATAGCCGGCCTCGGGCATGCCCGGAGCGCCTTTCGGTCCGGCGTTGCGCAGCACGATCACGTCCTGCGCCGTTACGTCCAGATCCGGCGCGTCGATGCGATTTGCCATGTCCTCCAGCGAGTCGAACACGACCGCGCGGCCTTCGTGGGTCATCAATGAGGGCGTCGCCGACGACTGTTTGATGATCGCGCTGCGCGGCGCGATATTGCCTGTAAGAACACGCAGGCCGCCGAGAGGCGAGAGCGGCGCGGCGCGGCTTCTCACGACGTCCTGACCCGGCACCGGTCGATGCGCCTTGACGATGTCGCCGAGCGTGCGGCCGTCGATGTTGCGCTGGTCGAGATCCAGAAGATCCTTCAGCTCATGCAGAACGGCGGGGAGGCCGCCCGCATTGTGCAGGTCTTCCATATAGTTCTGTCCGGACGGCTTGAGGTCGACGAGCACAGGCGTGTCGCGACCCAGCGCGTCGAATGCCTCCAGATCGACGAGGATGCCGAGCCGGCCGGCGATCGCCGTCATGTGGATCAGCGCATTGGTGGAACCGCCCGTGGCGTGGAGAACCCTCAATGCGTTGGTAAGGCCCGCCGCCGTCATGATCTGCGCGGGCATCAGCTTCTCCGCGGCGATCTCGACTGCGCGGCGGCCTGTCGCCTCGGCATGGCGCAGCCGGTCCGACATCACCGCCGGAATGGTCGCGCCGCCGGGCAGGATCATGCCCCATGTCTCGGCCAGCAGCGCCATGGTGCTTGCCGTGCCCATCACCCCGCACGTGCCGGCGGTGGGCGCCAGCCGATCGTTGAGCTCGGTGATCTCTTCAGCGTCAACCTCGCCGGCGCGATGGCGCGCCCAGTAGCGCCTGCAATCCGTACAGGCGCCGACGCGATCGCCACGGTGCCTGCCGGTCAGCATCGGACCGGTGACTTCCAGTATTGCGGGCACATCCGCGCTCGCTGCTCCCATGAGCAGCGCCGGCACGGTCTTGTCGCATCCGCCGATCAGCACGACCGCGTCCATCGGCTGAGCGCGGATCATCTCCTCGGCGTCGATCGCCATGAGGTTGCGCAGATACATGCTGGTCGGATGAGAAAATGCCTCGTGCATGGAGATCACGGGGAACTCGAAAGGCAGGCCGCCGGCCAGCATGACGCCGCGTTTGATGGCGTCGATGATGTCCGGCACCGTCTTGTGGCATGCATTGTAGGCCGAGAACGTGTTGGTGATGCCGATGATCGGGCGCGACAAGGCATCGTCCGAATAGCCCATCGCCTTGATGAAGGACTTGCGCAGGAAAAGCGCGAATTCGCTATCTCCGTAATTGGTGAGGCGGCGGCGCATGCCTGTCGGGTCTGTCACTTGCGCGTCCTGTATTCGAGGTCAGATGCGCCGGACCGGCAGGGTCCAGGCGAGGATGAGACCGGCCACCGCAAAGGCTGCCGGCAGGGAAAATGCGATACGGAAAGCGTCCAGTATCGGGCCGCGCAGGGCAGTATGCGGCCCGGTGCTTGCATCGGCGATCAGTTCCAGGAATCCGGCATAGATCTGCGGGCCCATGCTGGCCAGCGTGCCGAATAGCGCTGCGCCGACCAGTGCCGTGCCGAGCGCCGCCCCCAGCGTGCGCGACAGCTGGACCGTTGCAGCCGCCATGCCGAGACGGTCGGGACCGGCCGCGATCTGTACGGTGACCTGAACGACGCTCATGACCGAGCCCATGAAAATGCTGGCAATGCCGACGAGCCAGCCCACCTGTGATGCGCTCAGGTCGGGCAGGGCAGCCGCGAGGGCGACCAGCAGAAATGCCGCTATGGTGAGGCCGAGCGACGGCCAGATCGCGGTGCGTCCCGTACGCCATATCAGCCGGCCCGTGACGATGCCGCCAATGCCGATGCCGAGAACGGCCGGAAGCATCAGCAGGCCTGTGCCGGCAGGTGTCGCACCGTGGGCGACGCGGAAGAAGAGGGGCAGGAACGTCATCAGGGAGACGAGTGCCGCGGCGAAGAAGATGGCGAGCAGGTCGCTGCGCCACACCGCCGGCAGTGCGATCAGGTCAGGCGGCAGCAGCGGTTGCGAGGCGCGTCGCTCGCGTCGTGCCAGCAGGAGGAGCAGCGCCGCGGCGGCGGGCAGCGCCAGCCATAGCCAAGGGCTTGCCGTTGCAGGCTCCGGCGTTTGGGCCATCTGAAGCGCGGACAGTACTGTGACGACCAGAGTAGCAAACAGGAGGAGCCCCCAGGTATCAAATCTGAACGGGGCGCTATCGCTAGTAGGCGCGCGGGCGGACGGCAGCCGGGACGTAATCGCCAGAGCAAGCAGGCCAAGCGCAGATGCTCCGCCGAACAGCCAGCGCCAGCCGGCATAATCGGCGCCGAAGCCGCCGATCAGGGGGCCAAGAGCCGTCGAGGTGATCACCACGGTTGCGAGATAGCCCTGCATGCGGCCTCGCTCGCGCGGTGATACGCGCTCGCCGATCAGCGCTTGCGACAGGCCGATGAGGCCGCCTGCTCCGATGCCTTGGGCGATTCTTGCCGCCAGGAGGGCGTGCATGCTGGCGGACAGTGCACACCACAGCCCCGCTCCCGCGAAAATCATGAGGGCGATGCGCATCAGGCGTACGCGTCCGAAGCGGTCGCCGAGCTGGCCGTAGACCGGCGTGGTGATCGCGGAGGCACAGACATAGGCGATGACCAGCAGCGACGAGCGCTCCGCATGACCGAGATCGGCGACGATGGAGGGCAGGGCGGTAGCAACCATGGTCTGGTCGACGATCGCCAGAAACATCGGCAGGCTGATATAGGGAAATATTTCGAGCATTTGCCGGCGGAGTTCAGCCGGGGTTCTCAGCGCTGGGTCGGTTGCATGCACTCGATAGTCTCCGGCACCGACATTCGCGTGAGCCATCCGGAAATTTATCCGGATATTTTGAAGGATTCAAGTCCGATATTCGCCATGCCGGGGCGGCGAGGCTGCAAGAAGTGTGGAAGACGCCACCGGCTGGCGGCGTGGTTCAGCCAGCCGGTGTCGCGCGCTATCGGGGCTGCTGAGGACACCCGTCGAGCGACAGATATCTTATATGCCGAACGTGTCGCGGAACTTCGCCTGTAGTTCCGGAACCTTGTCCAGCCCCTTTTCCACTGGCACGTTGACGAGCTTGTAGTCATCCAGGGGGATCGTCTTGTCCGAGATCGGTACCCCTGAGTGCAACGGATAGTTGTGGCGTTCGACGAATATCTGCGAATTTTCCTTGGACAGGAAAAACTCCGCAAACAGTTTGGCGGCATTAGGATGCTTCGCGTCCTTCATGATTGCCGTGCCGCTCGGCGGCATGAGCGCGCCATCCGTTGGCAGGACCGGAACGATGGGAGATCCCTTCGCCTGATCGTTCAGGACGCTCGCCAATGGCGCGATGGCGATTTTACGCTCGCCGCTGTTCACGAGGTTGAGCCCGTCCACGATGGAACGTCCGATATGTGGGTCGTTCAGTTCAAGCTTGTCGAAGAATTCCCAGCCGTAAAGATCGTCCATCAAGACGGTCCACAAGCCGACGCTGCCCGAAAAGCCCGGATGGCCAATGGCGATCTGGCCTTTCCATTTTGGATCGTAGAGATCGGTCCAGTTTTTCGGCGCCTCTTCCTTCGACACCAGATTGCTGTTGTACACCATGACAATCGGCGCAATCGCGGACGTAAACCAGTAGCCCTCGGCGTCACCGGCTTCCCGCATGATGGGCACCGTATGCTGAAGCGCTTCGGGCGCATATTGCATGAGCGCCGCTTCCTGCTTCAGCTGGTAGAGTTGGCCCACATCGTTCGTCGACATAATGTCGGCCTGAAGTGCTCCGGCCCCCAATTCCTGCTGGATCCGCTGGAAAACGACTTGCCCGGACGCGCGAACGGGATTGCACTCGACGCCCGGATATTTTGCCCTGAAACCTGCGCAGCTCTTGTCAGCATTCTCGGTCGTCACCTGTGAGACATACCAGGTCACCGAGCCTTCCGCCTTTGCGGCTTCATAGAGAGCCGCCTCATGCGGCGTCATCTCTTCCGCGTGAGACCCCGACGCAAACAATGCAAGTGAAGCCGCAACGCAAGCCGCCCACCGGCCGATATCTCGATATGCCATTTGATCCTCCCGAACCGAACCGGCACGCCAGCGTGCCTGTATACGAGACTATCGGGATTGTATGTACGTACAAGTGGTTTGTCCGCTTTCAATGCCGTGCACCAAGCGCGGCGATCTCATTCGCCCGGATCGGTCAGCCTGTCGCCGCGTTCCGGCCGCGGGGTGTTGTCCCTGTGCAGCGAGTGAAGCCGGGTGAGCAGTTTTACCAGCTGTTCGAACAGGATCATCTGCTCGCCCTGCGTGAAGCCGTCGAACAGGATATCGTGCTGGATCGACATGCGCGCGCGCATCAGCGCAAGCTTTTCCTCGCCCTTCGGCGTCAGGCTGAGGGCGTTGAAGCGACGGTCTTTCTTCGGCTTGCGCCGTTCGAGCAGCCCGCGCGCCTCCAGATGCTTGATGGTCTTGGTCACGGCCGATTTCTGGATCACCAGCGCCGCGGCAAGGTCGTTTTGCGAAACGCCGGGATTGATGCCGACGAGGTTCAGGATGACGATCTCGCCGGGCTCGGTGTCGAGCCCGGAAAACGTATCCGCCGTGACCGCCCTTATATAGCCGCGCAACGAGCGCAGCAGGAATGGAAAATCCTGTGCGAGATAACCAAGCTCGACCGGAAAGCTGCTTCCTTCCCCCGTCCGCTCACCCAATCCGATCCTCCTTCCGCGCGATCGCTCCCAAGGACGCCTTCGGGTCGGCCTTGTCAACACGCGCCTGCCGATTGACTCCGATACGATCATATAGTTCATTTTTAGAACTGATTGGAGGGGCAGGATGAGATTCATGCTGGGTGAACGCTGATGCGCGCTGTGGCCGAACCGGGCACTTCCGTTGGTTTCATCGGCGCCGGCTTGCCATCTGCGCTTGCCTTGGCCGGCGGCATCGTCGCGATCGACGTCGAATGTCTCGAAGCGCCTTCGGATATGCCTGCCCCGACAGGCGAACTTGTCGAGCCCTTCGTCGATGCGAGAGTGCGGCGCGTGCTCTCGCAACTGGCCTCGGACCAGTTGGCGGGCATTCAGGCCCTTGTCTTCTGCCGCGACGATCCGGTCGGCCACATCGCCTATATCTATGCGCAGGAACTGCGTCGGCAGGAACTGATCTCTGCCACCCCGTCCTTCTTCCTCTGGAACCTCGTGCACCGTTCCGGGGCCTCGGTCCGGACCTTCAATGAGGTTCAGGCACGGCGGCTGGAGGACTTCCTGGTCGGCTGTGGCGGCGCCCGCTGGAGCGCGGCGGCGCTCGTCGGTGCGATCGAGCGGGAAGGCGCGCGCAGCACCGCGCGCCGGGCATTGATCGATGCAACCCGGCTTGCGCGCATCTCCGGAAGCGAGGCCTTTTTACTGTGGCGCGCGGGAGGACGATTGGCTCCGGAAGCCCATGCAGAGCGGATCGAAGCAGCGTTGAGAGGGGCTTCGAACCCCGCGAATGGTGCGATGCGCATCGGTCTGATCGGGTCGCCAGTCGTCGATCCGCATCTCTACCGCGCGCTGGAACGCCATGGCCGGATTGTCGCCGATCCGCATCCCGCCGGTCTCGCCGTCATGCCGTCGGTACCCGTGCTGGAAGGCGATCCACTATCGGCCATCCTCAAGGCCGAAGCTGAAAACCCCTTCGCGCTTCGTGGCCTCCCGGTCGCGCGCAACCATGCCGCCATCGTCGCGGCCTGCGTCGCGGCGGGCTGCGACACGGTCGCGCTTCAGTTCGACCCGAACGACGACCATGTCGGCTGGGATGCGCCAGCTCTTCGCAGGGCCTTGCGCGATGCCGGCATCTCACTTGTCGAGCTTGGCTTCGTGCCGGCAGAGCCGGCAGCGCTCGACGGCTGGGTGGACGACGCGATGACCGCCTCCGGGAGCTTTGCATGAACCAGTACCAGCCGCTCGCCTGCACCGCCGAAGCTGGCGCATACCAGAAAAGCTGGACGGCGGAACTGCGCAGCGCCATCTCGTCTGGCGCGCAATATGCCTTCGCCAATGCCGATACGCCCCACGAGATATTCCACGCCATGGGCATGCCGGTCGTCACCAATCAATGGTGGTCGGCGGTCATCGCGGCCAAACAGCTTTCCACCTACTATTTCGATCGGATGGCTGAGATGGGCTTTCACGATCGGCTGGCGCGCTATTCGAGCCTTCCTCTCATCGCCGAGCTGGACGGCGACCGCGAACGCCAGCCCTGGGGCGGGCTGCCGCGCCCGGCGATCCTTTGCGCCCGCCAAAGCACGGAGGACCACCAGCGCATCTTCGATCTGTGGGCGGCGGCGACCGGCGCTCCTCAATTCCTGTTCAGTGCGCCCGGCGCACCCGACCCGCAGCCGGATTGGTGGATCCGCGCCCGCCATGACTGGGAGGCGCTTTTCGGCAGCGACAGGCTGGACCTGATGGTGGCGGAAATCCGCGACCTGATCGCGAAGGTGGAGGAACTGACCGGACGCGACTTCGACGGGGCGGCCTTCTCGCTCTACATGGATGCGATCCACCGGCAGGAAATGCTGTTCGAAGAGGCGAATGCGCTGGTCGCATCGGCCGAACGCTGCCCGATCCGCATTGCGGAACAGATACCCAATGTCATGATCCCGCAATGGCATCGCGGCTCGCCCTGGGCATTGTCCCATGCCCGGCGCTTCCTCGACGAGCTGGCCGATCGCGTGGAGCGGGGCATTGCCGTTTGCCCCGGCGAACGGGTGCGCATGATGTGGATCGGCGCCGGGCTCTGGTTCGACACTGGCTTCTATGCCGCTTTCGAGGAAAGCCATGGCGCGGCCTTTGTCTGGTCCATGTATCTGCCCTTCGCCGCGGACGGCTATATCCGCCACGACAAGGGCGACCCGCTGCGGACCCTGGCGGCACGTTTCGCCACGATGAACGAACATCTTCACCAGCCGCCATGGGTGAATGAATGGCTGGTCCATCAGGCGAGAACCTACCGGATCGACGTGGCGCTCATGCTTGTCCCGCGCCACGACCGCTATTCCGGCTACGGTTCCCGTTTCGCCCGGCAGGCGCTCGAGGCGGCCGGCGTCAGGGTGATCGAGATCTGGTCGGACATGGTCGATCCGCGCGAATGGGATCGCCGCGCAATGTATGAACTGGTTTCGGGGGAACTGGAGCGAAACGGCTACGGTCCCGCTTGACAGATTGTCGCGCAGATAGTTAACTTTTTGAACCAATCGCGCTTTGGGAGGAGCGTGCAGGCATGCGTCAGCCGCTCACCGGTATCAGGGTCGTCGATTTCAGCCATGTCGTGGCGGGGCCCCTGGCGACGCATTTTCTTGCCCTTCTCGGCGCCGACGTCGTCAAGATCGAGCCGCCGCGTGGCGACAACCTCCGAAACTACACACTCGATCCGTCCCGGCGCGGCATGGCGCCGGCTTTCCTGGGCATCAATGCCGGCAAGCGTTCCATCGTGCTCGACCTGAAATCGGAGGAGGGACGGCGCGATGCCTTCGATCTGGCAGGTGGAGCCGATATTCTCGTGGAGAATTTCCGCCCCGGCGTGATGGAGCGGCTGGGTCTTGGCCAGGAGGCGCTGCGCGGCGCGAACCCCGACCTGATCTATTGTTCGGTTTCCGGTTTCGGCCAATCGGGGCCGATGCGCGACTTTCCGGCGATCGACCAGATCATCCAGAGCGTGTCGGGCCTGATGGGCCTGTCGGGCAATGAGGGCGACGATGCGATGCGCATCGGAATCCCGATCGTCGACACGTTTTCGGGCCTGCTCGCCGCATTCGCGATCCAGTCGGCGCTGGTGCAGCGCGAGCGTTATGGCGGCGGGCAATATATCGACGTTGCCATGCTCGACGCGACGCTGGTGATGATGCTTTCGGTCGTCAATCCGCTGCTGATCTCAGGTGAGAGGCCGCAGCGCACCGGCAATCGCGGCTTCAGCCGCGCGCCGACGGCCGATACGTTCCGCACCGCGCGCGGACAGATCACCATCGGCGCGGTCGAGGAGCCGGCCGTTCAACGCCTGCTGGAAACGCTCGGCCTGGCCGCCTTGCTCGACGATCCGCGTTTCGCCGATCGCGATGCGCGCGTCGCCAATGCCGATGCGCTCTCCGCCGAACTGGCGCGTGCTTTCCTGACACGGACCGCGGACGAATGGAGCGACGAGCTCAACGCCCGCAGCGTGCCGGCCGGAAAGGTGGCGACGCTTGAGGAGGCGCTGGCGCTGCCGCAATTGCAGGAGCGGGATATCCGCATCGACCTTACCGGCCGCGACGGGCGGCGATACGCGGCCTTGAACGCCGGCTTCCGCTTCGAGACGGACGGGCCGGGCATTGCCCGTGCCGCGCCCGCACTCGACGAGCACGGCGACGAGATCAGACGTGAACTGGCAGCAAGCCGCCGCGCCTCGGGGAGGGCGGTGGTGTGACTGCGGGCCTGCCACCGGCGACGGGCGGCGGCGGGCAAGGGAGGAGAACCCGTTTTGGCGCGATGCGCCGGGAGTGGAGGAGAATATGAGGAAGTTCATCATTGCGGCAGCGCTGGCGGCCGCTTCGTCGCTGATGTCCGCCGGCGCCGCGCTCGCCGTCGAACTGCGCCTGTCGGTGGAGACGCCGCCCGGCCATGCGCGCAACCTGGCCAGCGAGCGCTGGGCGGAGGCCATCAAGACCCGCTCGAACGGCGATATCACGGTCGTCGTCTTCCCGAGCGGCCAGCTCTACGACAATGCGGGCGCCATTCGTGCGCTCGCATCGGGGGCGCTGGACCTCAGCGTGCAGGCCAGCCCCACGCTTAGCCAGTTCGAGCCCAACCTGTCGGTCATCACCCTGCCGATGTTCTTCGGCGCAACGCGCGAGCAGGTCCGGCAGATCCTCGACGGTCCGCTCGGCGACGAGCTCTATGCGATGGTGGAGAAGAAGGGCATCGTCGTGCCCGAGGGCGGGCAGTTCGAATTCGCACCCAACAATTCCGCCTATACGGCCACCAGGGAGGCGACCGATTTCGCCGGGCTCGCGGGCCTGAAGCTGGCGGTGCCGCCAAGCCCGGTCGTGGTGGCGATCCTGAAGGCGATGGGTGCGAATCCGATCGCCACGCCGCGCACCGAGATCGTGATGCAGCTCACGCAGGGCCAGATCGACGGGCTGGGTTCCGTCACCGACCTCACCATCTCGGGCGGCAAGCTGTGGGAAGCCGGCATCAAGCATGCCTTCGCCGACAATGCCGGCTGGGGCACCTACCTGCCGCTGGTCAGCAAGGCATCGCTTTCCAAGCTGACGCCGGAGCAGCAGCAGATCGTCCATGACGCCTGGGGCGACGTCGTCGGCTGGGCGCGCGACTATACCGAACAGGAGCTGGCGAAGGCGATCCAGGCCAACAAGGACCACGGCATCGCCTATCACGTCCCGTCGGATGCCGACATCAAGGCGATCCGCGAGAAGCTGCTTGCCGAGCAGGAAACCATTGTCGGCTCTTCCGGCATGAATGCGGACTTCGTCGCCCGCGTGAAGGCAGCGCTGGAAGCACTCTAGAGTAATTCCAGCAAAAGTGCGTAGCGGTTTTGCGTCCGGAATTACGTAAAAACAAAGAGTTAGAGCATTTCCGCGATTCCATGAAAGCGGAAATGCTCTAAGGCAGCCCGTAGGGGTTGGCGCACCGGGCGCCACCCCTGTTCCATCAGGGAAATGATACATGATCGAACGCTTCATGCGCGGGTGGACACGAGTCGAGACGGTGCTGGTCGGGCTGCTGCTCATCGTCGCGCTGGTCACCTTCCTCGGCGGCTCCTTCCTGCGATACATCTCGCCGGCCTATGCGATCGACTGGGGCGAGGAGGTCGCGGCCTATTGCATCATCTGGGCCACATGCATCAGCGGCAGCGCCCTGATGCATGAGCGTCGGCACATCACCGCCGACATGATCGCCGCAAGCCTTCCGAGGAAGGCCGGCCGCGCCATTGCCTTCGTCATGATGCTGCTGACGCTGGGCTTCTGCATCGCGATGGCCTGGTATGGCTGGGAGGCGACCGCATTTGCGCTGATGCTGGACGAGCGCTCGGCCTCGACCCTGCGCACGCCGATGGCCTATGCCGTGTTCCTGGCGCTGCCCGTCGGCATGGTGCTGATCGTGCTGCGCATGATCCTGATGCTGATCGACGGCGCGCGCTCGATCTCCAGCGAAACCGAGGTCGACCTCGCTGTGCTCGACGACATGCGGGCCGCCGCGTCGGAGAAACGTTCGTGAGCGCTCTCATCGGACTGCTTGCAATGCTGGCGCTGCTGGCCTTCGGCGCCCCGATCTTCGTGGCGCTCGGCCTCGTGGCCCTGGGCATGCTCGCGCTGGAAGGCCGGCCGCTGCTCGACGCGGCCATGACGGCGATTTCCGGCATCAATTCGTCGACCTTCGTCGCCGTCCCCTTCTTCGTGGTGGCGGCGACCTTCATGCAGCGCGGCGGCGTCGCGCGGGTCATCATCGAGGCGGCCGAGAGCTGGGTCGGCCATTGGCGCGGCGGCCTGGCGCTGGTCTGCGTGGTTGCCACCACCATGTTCGCGGCGATCTCCGGTTCGTCGGTCGTGACGGCCATGGCGATGGGCACCTTCCTCATCCCCGCCATGCTCGCCCGTGGCTACGACAAGCCATTCGCCATCGGCGTGGTCGGCACGGCGGGCACGCTGGGCATCCTCATCCCGCCCTCGTTGTCGATGATCCTCTATGGCCTCATCGCCGAGGTCTCGGTGCCGCGCCTGTTTCTGGCAGGTGTCATTCCGGGCCTGATCCAGTCATTGATGATTTCGGGCTGGGTGGTCTACTACGCGCGCCGCAAGGGCTACGGCGCCGGCCAGCGCGTGACGCGGCAGGAATTCGTCACCCGCAACCTGCGCGCCTTGCCGGCCATCGCCATTCCACTTTCGGTGTTCGGCGGCATTTATACCGGCATCACCACGGTCACGGAATCGGCGGCGGTGGCGGCGGTGGCAGCCCTTGTGGTGGCGCTCGTCGTCTATCACGAACTCAAGGTGCGGGAGATTTTCCCGATGATGGCGGATGCGATGAAGTCGGCCAGCGCCGTCACCTTCATCGTCATCTTCGCGCTCGTCTTCTCCCACTGGATCACCGGTTCCGGCGTGCCGACCGCGCTCGTTAACCTGGCGATCGAATGGGACCTGAAGGCGTGGCAGTTCCTGCTCATCCTCAACATATTGATGTTCCTGCTGGGCACCTTCCTCGAGGCGATCGCCGTCCTGCTCATCGTGACGCCGATCGTGCTGCCGGTTCTCTCCCAGCTCGGCATCGATCCGATCCATTTCGGCATCATCCTGATCGTCAACATGGAGATCGCATTCCTTTCGCCGCCGATCGGGCTCAACCTGTTCGTCCTGTCCTCCATCGCACGCACCACCAACCTGGAAGCCATGAAGGGCATCTGGCCCTTCATGGTGGTGATGGTCGTGTTCCTGATGCTGGTCACCTACATACCGGAGATTTCGCTATGGCTTCCGACAATGCTGCGCGGATGAGTGGCTGTCCCATGGCCGACTGGGATCCTGTCGGCCCCGAGGCGGTCGCCGATCCGCATCCCGTCCATGCCGAGTTGCGGGCGCACTGTCCGGTTCCCTATTCGGATCGCTGGGGCGGCTTCTACACGTTGACGCGTTACGAGGATGTGGTGCGCGCCAGCCGCGACAGCGACACCTTCACCGCCACGCGCCAGACCGTCATTCCCGCTTCGCCGCGCAAGGGCCTGCCGCGCCTGCCATTGCAGAAGGATCCGCCGGAGCATGGCCACTACCGGCGCGGCCTCAATCCCTGGTTCAAGGACAGCAAGATGCGGCTTCTCGAGCCGCGCATCGAGCAACTAGCCGGCGACATCTATGCCACCCTGCTGCGCGACGGCGAGGTGGATTTCTCGACCGGATTTGCCGCACCCTTCACCCAGGCGTCGCTGTGCATGCTGGTCGGGCTCGACCTCTCGGAAGCGAAGGAGCTCGGCGATCTAAGCCACGCCTATGTCGCCGCCGTGCAGGCCGAGGAGATGGACCGTGCGGGCGGAATCAGCCGCCAGATAGACCAGTTCGCCATCGATCTGGTCGCCGACCGCCGCGTGGCACCCCGCGATCCGGAAACCGACATGCCGACCGGCCTGCTCCAGGCCGTCGATGACGGCCGGCCCTATTCCGATGAGGAGGTCGCGGGCATCATCCGTCTGCTGCTCATCGGTGGCCATGTCGTGCCGAAGAACTTCCTGTGCAGCGCGGTCTGGCATCTGGCACGCGATCAGGCTCTCCAGCAGCGCCTGCGCGATGAACCGGGCCTGATGCGCGGCGCCATCGAGGAATTCCTGCGCATCTATTCCTCCAATCAGGCGCTGGTGCGCGTCACTACCCGACCGGTCTCGATCGGAGGCCGCGATATTCCTGCCGAGAGCCCTGTCGCGCTGCTGTTCCTGTCGGCCAATCGCGACGAGGCGGTGTTCGACAGGCCAGATACATTCGATCCCGAACGCAAGCCAAACCGCCACCTCGCTTTCGGCATCGGCACGCATGCTTGCATCGGCCAGGCCCTGGCGCGCATGCAGGCGCGGGTGACGCTGGAGCAGCTTCTCGCACGCACGCGCTCCTTCTCGGTCGCCGGCGAGCCGAAATGGGCACGCTGGACCGAATACGGCATTGCGGAATTGAAGATCGCCGTATCGCTCGATCCGGAGGCAGCACGATGAACCGCCCGCCGCGCGATGCCGATTTCACGGTCCCCGAGGCGGAGGATTTCGACAGCCCTCACGCGCTTTTCGCCGAGCTGCGCGGGCGCTGCCCGGTAGGCTATGCCAATGAGATGGGCGGCTTCTGGGCAGTCACGAAGCACGCCGACATCCTGCGCGTTCTCACCGAATGGGAGACGTTCACCACCACTGTCCAGAACGTCGTGCCGCCGGTCGCCACGACGAACCGCCGCCCGCCGCTCCACCTCGACCCTCCGGGCAACATTCCCTATCGCAATGCCATATTGCGCTTCCTGACGCCGTCGAAGATCGCGGCATGGGAATCGCGCATCCGCGAAATGACCCGGCGCTACCTCGCGCCGCTCGTGGCAAAGGGGGAGGGCGATTTCTGCACGGATTTCTCCTTCATCCTGCCCATCGCCATCCTCGCCGAGTTCTTCCGCATCGGCCCGGAGGAAGCCGAGCGCATTCGCGTCGTCGGCGCCGATTTCAACATGGCGTTGCAGGAACTGGACTGGGAGCGCATGCGCGCCCGCAGCGAAGAACTCTACGAAATGGCGCGCGACCTGATCGCCGACCGGCAGGCCAACCCGCAGGATCCCGATCTCGACCCCACGGCCAGCCTGCTCGCGGTGCGCGTCGATGGCGAGCCCTTGCCGCCCGACATGATCCTCGGTGCGCTGCGGCAATTCCTTCTGGTGGGCATCATCGCGCCGACCACCTTCATTGGCTCGATGGCGGTGCATCTGGCGCGCAATCCAGAACATCTGGAAGAGCTCCATGCGCGGCCCGACCTGGCGCAGGCCTCGATGGAGGAGATGCTGCGGCTCTACACGCCCTATCGGGGCTTTGCGCGAACGGCACGCCGGGATGTCGAGCTGGGCGGTCGCCAGATCAAGGCCGGCGATGCGCTGGCGGTGGTCTTCACCTCCGGCAATCGCGACGAGGCGAAGTTCGACTGCCCGCACCAGTACCGGCTGGACCGGGACCAGTCGTCGCTGCTCACCTTCGGGCGCGGGCCACATATGTGCCCCGGCGCGCCGCTCGCCAAGCTCCAGCTGCGCGTGGTTCTGGAGGAGATCGCCGCCGCGATCCAGCGCATCGAACTTGCCGGCGAGGTCGAGATGACGCGCTGGCCCGAATATGGGCCATTGCGCGTTCCCGTCCGGCTCACCGCGCGGGGATAAGCGGCGCAGGCTATTCCCGCTCGACTGCCCGCCTGTTGTCGGCCCGGTCCGGTTTTTGCCGGCCGGGCTTCCCTGCGCTGGTGAGCCTCACCTGGACAAGGATCGTCGCTGCGACGAGCAGCACGAGATTGATCCAGATCCAGCCTGGAATGCCGAAAATCTGCATGGTCAGGCCTCCTGTTCCCGGGCCCTGTGCCTTGCGGCGCGGCGGCTGAGGACATAGCCGAGCGCCACGACGAAGACCGCACCTATCGCCGCGGCAGGCAGTTCGATGCGGTGGATGAGTTCCTCGCCGAATGTGCTGAGCAGCCACGGGTCGGAAACCAGCATTTCACCAGCCACCCAGCCGAGCAGCGCCGCGCCGGCCCAGACCAGGATCGGCAGGCGGCCGAGCAGCGCCATGATGATGGCCGAGCCGGCAACGATGAGCGGCACCGAGATGACGAGGCCGAGAATGAGCAGCGTGATGGAATCCTTCGCCACGGCGGCGATGGCCAGCACATTGTCGAGGCTCATCACCGCATCGGCGATGGCGACCGTGCGGATCGCGTGCCAGAGCTGCTCGGTCTTCTCCACCACGCCGCTGCCTTCCTCGTCTTCGCCGAGCACCAGCTTGACGGAGATCCACAGCAGCAGGCAGCCACCGACAATCTTCAGGAAGGGCGTTGCGAGGAGCGCTGCGACGACGACGGTGAAGACGATGCGCAGCAAGACCGCGACCAGAGCGCCGAGCACCATGCCCGGCCGCTGCTTGTCTGGTGGCAGGCCGCGGCAGGCCATGGCGATGACGACGGCATTGTCGCCCGAGAGGATGATGTTGATCCAGATGATCTGAACGAGCTTGAGGAGCTCGGGTCCGAGACTTTCCATTGAAACTTGCTCCGAAGGCGTGCCGCGTGGGCGGCATGCGCGACATTCCCGCCGCAATGCGGCCTGTGCCGGCCGCAGGGCGGGTGTCGCGGACTGGGCGGCTTCGCGCGCAAGGCGCATCCGGCCGCCATTGCTTCAGAGAGCGGGAGGTCCCGTGCAGGAATGCGACGAAAGGCGGGGGAAGGAGGCAATCCAGGCATCCGTCGCCCGATATGCGGCCTCCGGGAAGCAGCGAAGCGACGCAACGGTGTGGAAGACTGCGTCTTCCGGGTCCGCTTCGTCCTCGAAATCCTCGATGAGGCTGAGTGTGGTGCCGACAAGGGCCGCCGCGTCGTTTCGCGGATCGGCAGGGGCGGAGATATGTGGTCCGAAGGCGTCATCGGCGCGCGGCGCGTCGATGACGGGCGCAAGGACGGCCAGCAGCGCGACCAGCACCAAAAAGACCTGCGCAAGGCCGCTATGGAGGCGGGACTGACGCAGAACGAACCTCTTTCGACATGACGATTTCAACGCTTACATTCGGGGAGGGGTTCCGCCATGTCAAGCGCCCTGACATGGCTGCGCGCAGCCGGAATCCGGCGCGCTACCCGATGGCCATCAGCGACGCATTACCGCCGGCGGCGGTGGTGTTGGTCGAGACGACCCGTTCCTCCACCAGCCATTCCAGCGGGTAGGGTTCGTCCATATGGGCGGCAACCTGTGGAGATGCGGCATGAATGATGACCAGCGGGCCGGGCAGGGCCGCGATTGCTTCGCCCGCCATCCGCAGCTGCGCGGCGTTTCCCTCGACCAGCGCCGCAGCATAGGGACCATCGGCGGTCCAGTCGCGCGACCATGCAATCCGCTCGGCGATGATTTGGGGCAGGGTAGCAACGCTTTCGCGCTCGTCCCATCTTCCATCCGTGACGATGTGGTTGCCGGTGGCGACGGCCGCGCAAAGCTGGGCAAGGAAGCCGGCCCGGCTTTGCGGCAGAAGGAGAAGCCTGCCGCGCGGATGGATCCCGTAGAGGTTCTTTTCGCCGACTGGGCCGGGCAGTTCCATTTCGAAGCCGATCCCGGAACGGGCGGCCAGAATACCAGCCTTCCGCGCGGCTTCCGCCTCGCCGTTTTCCTCCAGCCAGCGAATGAGCGCGGCGAGTGCGGGGCCGGTCTTGCCCTTGCCCTGCCAAGGCGTCGCTGGAGGCCAGGCGACCAGCCGCCCGAGATAGAGCGGCCCGCCGGCCTTCGGGCCGGTGCCGGAGAGGCCACGTCCGCCGAAGGGCTGCGAGCCGACCACGGCGCCGATCGTGTTGCGGTTGATATAGAGGTTGCCAACCTTCACCCGGCCGGCCACGCGTGAAATGGTGCTGTCGAGCCGCGTGTGAAGCCCGAAGGTGAGGCCGTAACCCGTTGCGTTGATCTCTCCGATTATCCGTCCCACGTCCGCGCGCCGGTAGCGCAGCACGTGGAGCACCGGCCCGAATATCTCCTCTCGCAGTTCGGAGAGGCTGTCGAGCTCGATCAGCGTCGGCGCGACGAAGGTGCCGTTTGCGGCCTCGGGCGGCAGGTCGAACTGGAACACCTTGCGCCCCCGGCTCCGCATTTCGCCGATATGCCGGTCGATCCGCGCCTTGGCCTCGGCGGTGATGACGGGACCCACATCGTTGCAGAGCCGGTCGGTCGGCCCGACGGCGAGCTCGCGCATGGCGCCCTTGAGCATGGCGAGCGTGCGCTCCGCTATCTCCTCCTGAAGGCAGAGGACGCGCAGAGCCGAACAGCGCTGGCCCGCGCTGTCGAAGGCAGAGGTCAGCACGTCGGCCACCACCTGTTCTGCCAATGCCGAAGAATCCACGATCATCGCATTCTGCCCGCCAGTCTCGGCGACGAACCTGACCGGCCTGCCATCGGGCGCGAGCCGTTTCGCAAGTTGGCCCTGGATCGTGCGCGCGACGCCGGTGGAGCCGGTGAACATGATGCCCGCCACGCCCTCCGCCGCGACCGCGCGGCTGGCAACATCGGCCGGCGCCGGCAGGAATTGCAGCACTGCGACGGGCACGCCGGCCTGATGGAACAGGCGCACCGCCTCCGCCGCGATCAGCGGCGTGGTGTTGGCCGGCTTGGCAATGACGGGATTGCCGGCGGCCAGCGCGGCGGCAACCTGCCCGGTGAAGATCGCCAGCGGGAAATTCCACGGGCTGATGCAGATGACCGGCCCGATGAGTTGTTGCGCGGCTCCCAGCGTGCATCGCGCCTGCCTGGCATAATAGCGCAGGAAGTCGATCGCCTCGCGGATCTCGGCCACCGCGTTGGCGGCCGATTTGCCTGCCTCGCGGATCACCAGACCCATCAGCACCATCATGCGCGCCTGCATGAGGTCGGCGGTGCGTTCCAGCATGGCGGCGCGCTCGCCCGCGGCGAGGTCCGCCCATTGTGCCATATTGGCCGTTGCATCGCGCACGGCTTGCAACGCTTCTTCCGCGCTCGCCTCCACCACCTCGCCCACCATGTCCGCGCGGTCGGCAGGGTTGCGCACCGGCTGTGGTTGTCCCCGCGCCGGCCCGCTCACGAGAACGGGTGTTGCGTGCCAGACAATGTCGGCGCTGTGCCGCAATTCGGCTGAGAGCAACTCCAGCACATCATCGTCGGCAAGGTCGAGCCCGGCCGAATTGGCGCGCTCCTTTCCGAACAGGTCGCGGGGCAGGGCGATGGCCTCATGCGGCGCGCCGGGAATCGCCATCGCCCGCACGGCCGTCACCGGGTCGGCGATCAGGTCGTCCACCTTCACCTTCGGGTCGGCGAGCCGGTTGACGAAGGAGGAATTCGCGCCGTTTTCCAGGAGCCGCCGCACCAGATAGGCGAGAAGCGTCTCATGCGTGCCCACCGGCGCATAGATACGGCAGGGGCGGGCGAGCTTGTCGGCGCCCACCACCTCCTCATAGAGCGGTTCGCCCATGCCGTGCAGGCATTGGAATTCATAGTCTCCGGCGCGGAAGTCCGGGCCGGCCATGTGGTAGATCGTCGCCAGCGTATGCGCATTGTGGGTGGCGAATTGCGGATAGACCGCCTCCTTCGCTGCTAGCAGCTTGCGGGCACAGGCGATGTAGGACACGTCGGTGTGGACCTTGCGCGTGAAGACGGGAAAGTCCGCCAGCCCGTCCACTTGCGCGCGCTTGATCTCCGTGTCCCAATAGGCGCCCTTCACCAGCCGCACCATGATGCGCCGCCGCGCGCGGCGAGCCAGATCGATGACGAAGTCGATGACGGCAGGGCAGCGCTTGCCATAGGCCTGCACGACGAAGCCAAGCCCGTCCCAGCCGGCAAGCTCCGGGTCGAGGCCCAGCGCCTCCAGCAGGTCGAGCGAGATTTCCAGCCGGTTCGCTTCCTCGGCGTCGATGTTGAGGCCGATATCGTAGCGCTTCGCCAGCAGCGCCAGTTCCTTCACGCTTGGCAGGAGTTCGCCCATTACCCGCGCGATCTTGCCGCGCTCGTAGCGCTGATGGAGCGCGGAGAGCTTGATGGAGATGCCGGGGCCGGCATGGATGCCGCGCCCGCCCGACGCCGCCCCGATGGCGTGGATCGCGTCGGCATAGTTGCGAAAATAGCGTTCGGCATCCCCGGCGGTCGCCGCGGCCTCGCCCAGCATGTCGTAGGAATAGCGGAAGCCTTTTTCCTCGAGCCGCCGGGCGCGCTTCAGGGCTTCCCGGATGGTCTGACCGGTGACGAACTGCTCGCCCATCATGCGCATGGCCATGTCGACCGCGCCCCGGATGACCGGCTCGCCGCAGCGCGCCACAAGGCGCGTCAGTGCGGAAGCAAGCTGGTCGTCGTCCACGGAGCCCGTCAGCCTACCGGTGATCACCAGACCCCATGTGGCGGCGTTGACGAAGAGCGAGCGCCCGCCGCCCAGATGCGATTTCCAGTCGCCGGCGGCGATCTTGTCGCGGATGAGGTCGTCGCGCGTTGCCGTGTCGGGAATGCGCAAGAGCGCTTCCGCTAGACACATCAGCGCCACGCCCTCTTGGCTCGACAGGGAAAACTCATGCACCAGTTCCTCGACGCCCGAGCCCTTCCGCTTGGCGCGCAACGCTTCGACCAGAGTGCGCGCGGTGCGCGTGGCGGCTTCGCGGGTCTGCGCCGGCAGCGAGGCGGCCTCGGCCAGTTCCGGCACAATTTCCATCTCCGGCCGCCTGCATGCGCGGGTGACGGCACGGCGCAACGCTGAATGAGCGGCAGGCAGGGGGGCAAAATCGGCAAAGGGGGTCGCAGGCCCGGTAGCGGATGAAGAGGCGTTTGGCGATTTGGGCGAGGTCATCTGCACCGCCTCTTTCGTGCATGGCAGCCCGGTGGGAAAGACACAGCACAGGCGAGAGCCCTGGAGCGGTGGCAGCGCGGAAATGTCGGGCCGCCAGAGCGCTTGGCTATTGCGGGGGCTGTTTCTTCGCCGCCAGCCACCACCGGTCGAGCGACTCTGTGTCGGGGGCAAGCCAGACCGCGTCGGGGGCAAATGCGCTCCACGCAGCGGCATGCTTGGCCGAGACGGTGGTCAGCAATGGCTTGCCGGCGGCAATGGCGCGGGAGAAAGCGGCCGACAGACCGCGTCCCGTCGCTTCGATCTTGCCGAATTTGCTCAGGACGATCAGGTCGGCGGATGTGATCCGTGGAAGCAGTTCGGCACAGGCCCTGTTCAGCCCTGTGGCGTCGAGGTGGCAGGAAGTGCCCGCCGGGGCGGCGTCGAGCTGTATGGAGAACCTGTTCCCGGTGGCGATATCGCGCAGGAAGGCCGCGCTGCACGTTCCCTCGCCGTCGCTATCCTCTGCCAGCAGGCCGACGACCCTCGCCCCTGCCTTACGCCAGCGGGTGGCGGCTTCGCAGATGAGCGCTTGCGAGTCGATCCCCGCGCGGTTGGCGATGATGGCGACGGCCGAGGTCATGGCTCAGCCTATCATCGATGACGTGGCGACCGAAGCGATTTGATGAAGCGGAGTCAGGCTGCACTGCTTCGCGTGATGGCGAGCAGGAAATCGACAAAGACACGCACTTTCGCGGGCATGCGGCGATTGGCGGGAAAGACGATGGAGATGGGATCGGCCTCCACCTCATACTCCTCGAGGATGGGAACCAGCCGCCCGCGCTGCATGTCCTCGCGAAACAGCCACCAGGTGGCCTGGGAAATTCCGAGACCCTGCACAGCGGCCTCGCGCAGGATGTCGCCGCTATCGGTGACGAGCTTGCCGGAAACCCGCACGATTTCGTCGCGTCCGGTTTCGTCGCGGAAATGCCAGCCCGGCCCGAAAGCGCCGACGATACAGTTGTGATGGACGAGATCGGAAGGAGCAGCCGGCCGGCCATGGCGATCCAGATAGTCGGCCGATGCGACGGTCTTTTGCGGGCCGCGCACGAGGATGCGGTTGACCAGCAGCGAATCCGCCAGCCGCCCCGAATGCACCACCAGGTCGAAGCCGCCCTCGATGGGGTTCGCCGTCTGGCTCTTGAGGCAGAGGTCGAGGCTGACATTGGGATGGCGTTCATAGAATTCCGGCAAGGCGGGGATCACCGTCATGCGTCCGAAAGACGGCGGCAGCGCCATGCGCACAAGCCCGCTGGCCGAAATATGGGCGTCGCGGACAGCACTGTCCGCATCGTCGAGATCGGCGAGGATCTGCTTGCAGCGCTCGTAATATTCGGCGCCGTACTCGGTCAGGTGCAGGCGGCGCGTGGTGCGGTGGAGAAGTTGCACGCCCAGTGCCTCTTCCAGCCGCGTCACGCTCTTGGTCACCGTCGAGGTGGATGACGACAACACCTTCGCTGCCGCCGTGAAGCCGCCAAGTTCGGCTACTCTGGCAAAGGCAAGAATATCCTGGAATTTGTTCACACGTCCGACTTTGCTGAATTGCGCGCCACGATGGCGCCTCATAAGGCACTAAAATCCTGCCCGTCCGAAAGGGACGGCCCCGCGGTGCTTCAAAGCAAGTCGCATGCCGCCTTATTGGCCTGTCCTCGGGAGCTGAACCCGAAAAGGATTATTTCCAGAAGAGCATATTAACGCAGTCGGCCGGTTGCTGGAAGTTAGCCGTATTAGTGGCTGGATATGGACAAAGGCGGCCGTGCGCGGATTCTGGTTCGAGAATGCTCTCTGTCTCGTCGAGGAAGACGGCGCGCTTTCCACATCGCGCCGCTCCATCGAGACCGATGGGCCGCGCATCAAGGCGCTGCACGCGCCGGGAAGCCCGCCCGCGGCCGGCTGCGACTTCGTCGACGCTTCTGGCCTGATCGCAGCACCCGGCCTCGTCAATTGCCACACCCATTCGCCCGACAATCTGGCACGCGGCACCGCGCCCGACCTGCCGCTGGAACTGTGGTCCCTCACTTCCTCGGCCGCCCGCGAGGGGCGCGAGGGGCAGGATATCCGCCTGTCGACCCTGCTCGGTGCGATCGAGATGATGCGATGCGGCACCACGACCGTGCTCGATCATGTCCGCATCTCGCCGGACATCGATTTCGACGCGCTCGATGCGGTCGCATCGGCCTGGCTGGCGAGCGGCATGCGGGTCGTCATCGCGCCCATCGTCGCCGACCGGAGCGTGATCGAGACGCTGCCCTTCGACGAAGGGGACCTGCATGGCCTCGACCTGTCGGCCTATGGCAGCCGCAGGCCGCTTCCGGCGGCTGAGCAGATGGCGGTGGTCGAAGCCTTCCATGCGAAATGGCACGGCGCGGGCGAGGGCCGCATCAGCATTGCCGTCGGTCCCTCCGGTCCGCAGCGTTGCTCCGACGATCTGATGATCCGGGCGAATGATTTCAGCCGGCGTCACGATGCGCTCCTGCACACCCATGTGCTGGAGACGCGGCTGCAACGCGAGATGGGCAGGCGCCTCCATCCGGAGGGAATGATCGCGCATCTCGATGCGCTCGGCGTGCTGCACGAACGCACGAACCTCGTCCATGCCATCTGGCTTGAGGAAGGCGATGCCGAGAGGATCGCGGCGGCGGGAGCGACGGTGGTTCACAATCCGGTCTCGAATGCGCGCCTCGGCAGCGGCTTCTGCCCTTTGCCTCGCTTGCTCGCCGCCGGCGTGCGTGTTGGTCTCGGCACAGACAGCGCCAGTTGCAACGATAGCGGCAACCTGCTGGAGACGACGAAGTGGGCGGCCCTGCTGCACAATCTCGCCGATGATGACGAGACCGGCTGGATCGGACCACAGCGCGCGTTGAAGCTCGCCACTTCGGGCGGTGCCGAGGTGCTGGGGCTGTCAGATGCCGGCCGGCTGCGCGCCGGCGCCTTTGCCGATATCACCTTCTTTCGCCTGAATGCGCCTGCCTTCGTGCCGCTCAACGATCCGGTGCGCCAGCTCGTACTGGCCGAAAGCGGCAGCGCCATCGAACGCGTACTCGTCGCGGGCCGGGAAGTGGTGCGCGACGGCCGTTGCACGCTCCTCGATGAAGAGGCGATCTGGGGCGAGGCGCGGACATCCGCCGCACGTACGGGCAGGGCGGGGACGGCGGTGCTGGCCGCAACCCACGCGCTCGAAGCGCCGATCAGGCGATTGCGGGCGCGCTACGGCGTTCGGGAACGGGGGGCCTGCTCATGCCACTGAGCTGGACCCGCCAGCCCCTGCGCTTCCTGCAGCACCTGCTGCGCGAGACCGATGCGCGCGATCTCGACGTGGGCACGCTCATCGCCGAAATGAAGCGCGTCCGCGCCAATGCCTGTATCGCGATGGGCGGCGGCTTCTCGGCCTGGTATCCGACCGAACTTGCCTGCCAGACGGTGAACCCGCATCTGAACGGCGACTTTCTCGGCGATTTCCTCGCTGCCGCCAAGGCCGAGGATTTCCGCGTGCTGGTGCGGATGGATATTTCCAAGGGCCGCGCCGGTGCCGAGCGGGTGAGGCCGGACTGGTTCGTCCGCAAGCCGGACGGCGATATTTCCGCCGTGTGGGGCATGCCGCAAATGTGCGCCACGGGCGACTTCTGGCAGGTCGAGGCCTTCTCCATCCTCGGCGAGATCATGGAGAACTACCCGTCCAGCGACGGCTTCTTCTTCAATTATCTGCATGTGCCGCGCTGCCATTGCGACCGCTGCGAGAAGATCGTCATCGAGGCGACGGGCAAGCCGGTGCCCGCGCCGGGAATGCGCGATCCGATCTATGAAGAATGGCGGCAGACTTACCTCGCCGACTATATGGGACGGGTTCGCGCCTTCATGCGCGCACGGAATCCGTCCGCCGCACTGGTTCCCTACCATCACGTCCGCGACGGCTGGAACATCCGGCGCATGGCGGAGATCGCCGACATCATCGGGTCGCAGGTCTCCAACCCGATCATGCCGAACCCCGTCGACCCGCAGCCGATATGGAATCTCTGGGCTGCCGAGGAGGCGCAGCTTGCCCGCGCGCTCAAGCCGGATGCCGCGCCGCTGCTCATCCAGACGACATCCGCCGTGTTCGCCAGCCGCCAGACGGCGATGCCGAAGGCGCGTCTCGTCGATAATCTGATGCAGGCGGCGGCGCATGGCGGAAGCACGGCACCCGCCGTCAATGGCCTTCTCGCACAGGACGATGCGCGTTTCGTTCCGGCGCTCGATCTGGTCGGCGATTATCTGTCCCGGCATGCGAAGCTCTATGCCGGCCTGCGCAGCAATGCGCGCATCGCCGTGCTGCGCTGCGAGGCAAGCCGCATGTGGGGCGGGGATGCCGGCCGCAGTGCAGGCGCGCCGGATGGCAATGGCCACGTCGCCGAATTTCGCGGCGTGTGCGAAATGCTGACCGATCTGCGCTATCCGTTCGACCTCGTTGTGGCGCCGGAACTGACGCTTCTGGATATCACCCGCTACGATCTGGTCATTCTGCCGGCCGTCAGTTGCCTCGGCGATGCCGACGCCGCTGCCATCGACGCTTATGTCGAGGCGGGCGGCGCCATCATTGCTACTGCCGATTTCGCTGCCGCGGATGGCTGGGGCAGGGCGCGGATGCAACCCGCCGCCCGTTGCCTCCCAGCGCTGCCCGGCGAAAGCCGGTCGGCCGTGGGCGCCTATTTCGCGCTTCGTGATAACGCCCTGCGCGCGGCGCTCGGGGGCATCCCGCACGTCGCCGCTGCCGGCCCCTTCTGGGCACCCTTCGGCGAGGGGGAAGGCGGCGATGACCTGCGCATCATCGGCCCCTTCGTCAACAACGCGCCGGAATTCACCACTGTCGAGGGCGAGGGTGTCGAGCCCGCCCTGGTCACGCGCCCTTTCGGTGCAGGAAAGGCCGCATGGTTGCCCTGGCGGATCGGCGCGCTCTATCATCGCCATTCCATGCCTGACTATCGCGACCTGTTCGGCGCGCTGGTCGCCCCTGCGGCCGGCGAGCCGCCCGTCCGCACCAATGCGCCGGCGGCGGTCGAGGTGATCTGCCGCGATCATCCGGACGGGCTGATCCTGCATTTCCTCAACCGGGCGGCGTCCCAGACCAAGGGACTGGCCGAACTGGCAGCGTTGGCCGGCTTCGACGTCTCGGTCGAGACCGATGCCGAGACCGCGATCTCCCTTGCCAATAATGAGAAGCTGCCCCTGACGAGGGCTGGCCGGACAGTGACCTTTCGCATCGAGCGACTGGATCATTTCGCCGCGATCGTGCTTCCGCGAAGCGCGACCGCACGGAAGACAACCGGAAAATGACAGAACCATCAACCGCGAGGCCGGGCAGCGGCCTCTCCAAAAGAGGGTAACCAGATGACTTTCTCCTTCAAGCGCAGCCTGATGGCGGCCGCAGTGGGCGTCAGCGCCATGACGCTGCTCGCCGGCAGCGGCATGGCCCAGGACAATTCGACCATCGTCATCGCACAGGCTGTCGACGCCTATTCGATGGATCCCGCCAAGCATTCCAACTTCCCGACCGCGAACATCCTGTTCCAGATCTATGACGGCCTGGTCGCCGAGGGCGCGAATGGCGAGATCGTGCCGGCCCTGGCCGAATCCTGGAGCAATCCGGACGAGCTGACCTGGCGCTTCAAGCTGCGTGAGGGAGTGAAGTTCCACAATGGCGAGCCCTTCAATGCCGAGGCGGTGAAGCTCAGCTTCGAGCGTGCGCTCGATCCCGAATTCAAGGCCCCCTACTTCTCGCGCATCTCGCACATCAAGGCGGTGGAAGTGGTCGACGACTATACGGTCGACTTCAAGACGGAGAAGCCGTTCCCGACCATGCTGCTGTCGCTCTATGAAGCGTCGTTCCCCGCGCTCATCGTGCCGCCGGCCTATGCGAAAGAGGATGGCGGCGCGTCGATCGCCGCGCGTCCGGTCGGCACCGGTCCGTACAAGTTCGTCGAATGGCTGAAGGACGAGCGCGTCGTGCTGGAAGCCAACCCCGACTATTGGGGCGGCAAGCCGGCGATCGAGAAGGTCGTCTTCCGCCCGATCAAGGAGACGCGTACCCGCATCGCCGAAATCAGGAGCGGCGGCGCCGACATCATCGTCGACGTACCGCCGGAGGACATCGCCGCGCTGGACGGCGGTGACACCAAGATCAGCACCGTCTCCAGCGACTCGCTCTATTTCCTCGCCTTCGACACAACCCGCGACACGCCGCTCAAGGACAAGCGCGTCCGGCAGGCGATCAACTATGCCGTTGATGTCGACGCCATCCAGCAGGCGCTGCTGAACGGCATGGGCACGCGCATCGCGCTGACCCTGCCGGCGAACGGCTTCGCCTATGATCCGGCCTGGAAGCCCTATCCCTATGACCCGGAAAAGGCCAAGCAGCTGCTGGCTGAAGCCGGTTATCCGGACGGCTTCGAGGTTCCCTTCATGTCCCGCAAGGGCCGCTACATGAAGGATAGCGAGATCGTCGAGGCGACGGCCGGCTTCCTCGCCCGCGTCGGCATCAAGGCCGATATCCAGTATCTGGAGCCGGGTGTGTGGGGGCAGGTTTCGGAGCGCAAGGGCCGCGAAGGCATCACCTTCCCCGGCTGGAGCGGCCGCGACCCGCAGCTCGTCTGGGCGCCGCTGCTGATCACCGGCCAGTATCAGAGCTATTACAGCAATCCCGAGCTGGACAAGCTGCTCGAGGCCGGCGCATCGATCATCAATCCGGACGAGCGCAAGGCGATCTACGAGAAGGCCGCGGCAATCATCAAGGAAGAGGCGCCGCACCTGCCGATGATCCAGCCCCCGCTCATCTACGCGCTTGACGCCAAGCTGAACTGGACGCCGCGCAGCGACGGCATCATCGACCTGCGCAAGGCCCACTTCTAGGCTGGGCCAGCTCTTGTCGGCCGGCATCGAGCCGGCCGGCAATCATCCGCGCCGCGACGGAGTTAACCAGGACCTTGGCTGATTTTCTGATTTCCCGATTGCTGTATGCCGCGCTGGTGCTGCTCGGCGTCTCCGTCGCCGTGTTCTTCCTGATCCGGATCGGCGGGGATCCTTCGGCGCTGTTCCTGCCGCCAGAAGCCTCGCTGGAGGAAATTGCCCGCTTCCGGCATCTCATGGGCTTCGACCGGCCGCTGACGGTGCAGTATTTCGATTTTCTCGGACGCGCGGTGCAGGGCGATTTTGGCATGTCGCTGCGCTACGACCAGCCGGCGATGAAGCTGGTGCTGGAGCGCATGCCGGCCACGCTTCAGCTCGGTGCGATGGCGCTCTTCCTGTCGCTGGTCATCTCCATCCCGCTCGCCATCCTTGCGGCCGCCAAGCGTGGTTCGGCCGTCGACCGGGCAAGCCTGCTCGTCTCGCTCATCGGCCAGAGCTTTCCGGCATTCTGGCTGGCGATCATGCTGATCCTGCTATTTTCCGAGACGTTCCAGCTGCTGCCGCCCTCGGGACGCGGCTCCTGGCAACAACTCATCATGCCGGCCATCGTGCTCGCCACCTATTCGACCGCCATCATCACCCGCCTGCTGCGCTCGTCCATGATCGAAGTGCTCCAGTCGGACTATGTGCGCACCGCGCGCGGCAAGGGCGTGAAGGAAGGCCGCATCATCCTCTCGCACGCGCTGCGCAACGCCGCCATTCCCACGCTGACGGTGATCGGCCTTCAGGTCGGCGCGCTGCTGGGCGGCGCGGTCATCACCGAGGAGGTTTTCGCCTATCCCGGCGTTGGCCGCCTGGCGATCCAGGCCATCGCCAACCGCGACTTCACCGTGGTTCAGGCCTTCGTGTTGATGATGGCGGCGCTGATCGTGTCGATCAACCTTCTTGTGGACCTTTCCTATGGTCTGCTCGATCCGCGACTGAGGAAGGGCAAATGAGGCAGTTCCTCAGACGCTATTCGACGAGCCGCCTCGCCGTGGTCGGCCTGGCGATCGTGCTGGTCGCGGTCTTCGCGGCCGTGTTCGGCCCGTGGCTGGTGCCTTTCGATCCCAATGCGCAGGACATCCTGCAGCGCCTCAAACCGCCCATGTGGGAGGGTGCCGAGGGCCTGCATCTGCTGGGCACCGACGCGCTCGGGCGCGATGTTTTCAGCCGCATCGTCGTCGGCGCGCGCGTGTCGATACTCGTGGGCGTCTGCGCCGTCGTCATTTCGAGCCTGGTCGGCGTCACCTTCGGCCTGATCGCCGGCTATGAGGACAAATATGCCGGCCGGGTTCTGATGATGCTGACCGACATCCAGCTCGCAATCCCCTTCATGGTGCTCGCGCTCGCCGTGGCGGCGGTTGTGGGGGCGAGCTTGTGGAACATCATCGCGATACTGGGCCTGACCAACTGGGTTCAATATGCCCGCGTCGTGCGCGCCGAATGCCTCGTGCTGCGCGAGCGCGAATTCGTGCAGGCCGCGCATATGATGGGCATCTCCACCACGCACATCCTGACCCGTCACCTCCTGCCCAATGTGATGTCGTCGGTGATCGTCATATCGAGCCTGCTGGTGGCGAAGATGATCATCTTCGAATCCTCGCTGAGCTTCCTCGGCCTCGGCGTGCCGCCCGCGACGCCCACATGGGGCACGATGATCGCCGAGGGGCGCAACTATATCGGCAATGCATGGTGGGTGGCGACCATTCCCGGCATCGCCATTTTCGTCACCGTCATGGGCACCAATCTGGTCGGCGACCGGCTGCGCGACCTGCTCGACCCGCGGCTGCGCCAGGTGGAGTCCTGAGATGAGCGGCGCCAGCTACGAAATCCTCATGCCGGGCTTTCCGGGTCGTTCCTCCCGCGGCTTCCTCGGCTGGAGCACGATCCTGCTCCTGAAGACCGCGCGGGGGCTGGCACTGTTCGACACCGGCGGCAGCGGCGACCGGCCCGGCCTGATGGCAGCGCTTCGGGGGAGGGGCATCGAGCCAGACCGGGTCGAAACGGTGATCCTGTCGCACCTGCATTTCGACCATATGGCCAATGCCGAATGCTTCCCGAGGGCGGAGATCATCCTGCACGAGGACGAATATGCCTATATGCGCGAACATGGCGCGGCGGACCCGGCAATATCGGTCTTTCAGGTCGAAGGGCTGCTGCGCAGCGCCCAACTGAGCCTCGTGTCGGGCGAGATCGAGGTCCTGCCGGGCATCCGCATGATCAGGACGCCCGGTCATAGCGGCGGGCATGTCTCGCTGGCGCTGACGGTCGACGACCGCCGCGTGGTGCTGGCGCAGGACGCGGTGAAGCATCGCGGCGAGCTAGCGTCAGGCCAGTCGCCCGGCGCCTTCGACGAAGCGGCCGCGAGTGCCAGCATCCGCCGCATCGCCGGCATGGCCGACGTGATCGTGCCGGGCCATGACGGCCCCATCGCCGTTGAAAACGGCGAATACATCCCTTCCGGCGTTTCCGCCGAAATCTCGCTCACCTTGCGCGAACGGCGCTATCTGCTGGAGGCCTGAGATGGCGACGCTGCTCCACAATGCCTTCATCTGCACCGGCCGCCCCGGCGGCTTCTTCAAGGACGGCGCGATCCTGATCCGCGACGGCCGGATCGATTGGATCGGCAACCTTGACGATCTGCCGGAGCAAGGTCAGGCGGTCCGGCGCGAAGACCTCGGCGGCCGCGTTGTCATCCCCGGTCTGATCAACACCCATGCCCATGGCGGGCTTTCCACCCACCGTTGCAGCTGCGACGATGGCGACCTGTTTCAGTGGGCGGCCGCGCTTGCGCCGCACACCTCCCACCTGACCGTCGAGGATAACCGGCGCGGTTGCTATCTCGCCATCATGGACATGGTGCGCAACGGCATCACCACCGCCTGCGACTGCACGCGCTACGGCGCCGGCGTGTTCGCCGATGTCGCCAGCGAAATCGGCATGCGCTCGCTGAGCGGCGCGCTGGCGAATTCGCCGGAGCTGCGCAAGGCCGGACGGCCGAACTGGCCGCTGGCGCTCGAAGAGACCGAGGCCGCCATGGAAAAGCATGCCGGCAACGGGCTGGCGCGTTTCTATCTCGGCGGCCATTCGCCCTATAGCTGCACGCCGGAGCTGCTGCGTGAAGTCAAGCGCGAGGCCGACCGGCTCGACCTGCCCTTCGTCATCCATCTCGCCGAAAACAGGCGCGAAAACGAGATGGTCGCGGAACGCTACGGCCTGACGTCCACCGGCTGGCTGCACGACCTCGGCCTGCTCGACCGCCGCGCCATCCTCGCCCATTGCGTCTGGTTGGATGAGGCCGACATGGACATCCTCGCGCGAACCGGCGCCGGCGTGGCGCACAACCCGGCCAGCAATGCCAAGCTCGCCAGCGGCATCGCGCCCGTGCCGGCGCTGCGCCGGCTGGGCGTGCCCGTCGGCCTCGGCACCGACAGCACGCTGAGCAACAATTGCCTCGATCTCTTCCAGGAAATGAAGCTGTCGGTGCTGCTCCAGCGCGCCGCTTCGCTCGACGGCTTCATCATGAACGCCGAGGACGCCTTCACCATGGCGACGGTCGAAGGCGCGCGGGTGCTGAACTGGGACGACGAGATCGGCAGCCTCGAAGCCGGCAAGCAGGCCGATCTCGTCATCCTCGATATCGACCACCCGCTCGGCCTCACCGCCCAGCGCGTGCTGTCGGACGTGGTCTACCACGCCGGCCCACAGCACGTCTCCGGCGTGATGGTCGCCGGCCGCATGATCTTCCGGGACGGAAAGCTGCTGCTCGTCGACGAGCCGGCCATCCGCGCTGAAATCCACCAACATTATGCACAACACTGACCCAGGGACTGGAAACAGAATGACACAAGCGCCTGTCGGCCTCATCACGAGCGCAGCATCCGAAAACCTCCTCGCAGACCGCCGCGCGGAGGTCGTTTCCACCCCCTGGGGCGACGCCACCATCCTTCTGGGGCGGATCGGCGGACGGGAGGCTGCGGTCAACCTGCGCTATGGCGAGAAGCTGACCACGCCCAGCCACAAGATCAACTATCACGCCAACCTGTTCGCACTGCACGAGCTCGGCGTGGAATCCATCATTTCGCAGAATGCCATCGGCTCGGTGAACCCGGCCATTCGCCCCGGCGACATCGTCATCTCCGACGATTTCCTCGACAAGACCAAGTCGCGCGCCCAGTCGCTCTACGACGAGAGCGAGTGCTGGGTGCGGGTGGACTTCACTGATCCTTTCTGCCCGCGCCTGCGCACCACCCTGATCGAGGCGGCGAACAGGCATTCCAACCGCGTCATCCAGCGCGGCACCTTCGTCTGCACGGAAGGGCCGCGCTTCGAGACGCCGGCGGAAATCCGCGCCTATGCGATGGAGGGAGGCGATATCGTCGGCACGCCGCTGGTGCCGGAAGTCGTCTTCGCCCGCGAGCTGGAAATGTGCTTCGCCTCGATCGCGCCAGTCATCAATTTCGGCGCCGGCATGGCCCCGGCGGTGGTCCATTTCGGCCCCGGCAGCATGAACGAGATCTATTACAAGGAAGGCCTGCACGACCTGATCGAGAAGACGCTGATCGACGCCATCGCCGGCGTCTCTGATGAACGCGGCTGCACCTGCGGCCGCGCGCTGGAAGGCGGCTTCCACGGCCAGCCGCCGGCATGGCTGAAGCGCAAGATCGCCTGACCATCCCACGGACAGCAACCGCCATGAGCAACAGGGCCCCACAGATGACGCCAGCCGAAGATGAAAAGCCCGTCCTGTCGGTACAAGGGCTCACGACATCCTTTCTTGTCGACGGCTCGTGGCGGCCGGTCGTGCGCGATCTGTCCTTCGACGTGATGCCGGGCGAGACGCTGGCGATCGTGGGCGAGAGCGGCTCGGGCAAGAGCGTCACCTCGCTGTCCATCATGCGGCTGCTTCAGGAAGGGGCGAGCCGGATCGAAGGGGAAATCACGCTCGGCGGGCGCGACCTGCTCGCCCTGCCGGAGCGCGAGATGCGCCATGTGCGCGGGCGCGGCATGGCGATGATCTTTCAGGAGCCGATGACCTCGCTGAACCCGATCTTCACCATTGGCGAGCAGCTTGTCGAGGCGTTGACCTGCCACGGCGAAATGGGGATGGACGCGGCGCGGGAAGAGGCGCTGCGCCTCATGCAGAAGGTGCGCATACCCAATGCGCAGGCGCGGCTGGACGAATATCCGCACCAGTTCTCGGGCGGCATGCGGCAGCGGGTGATGATCGCCATGGCGCTCGCCGCCAAGCCCAAGCTGCTCATCGCCGACGAACCGACGACCGCGCTCGACGTGACTATCCAGGGCCAGATCCTCGACCTCATCAAGACCTTGCAGGCCGAGGAAGGCATGTCGGTGCTGTTCATCACGCATGACATGGGCGTGGTCGCCGAGATCGCCGACCGCGTGGTCGTCATGTATCGCGGCGAGGCGGTGGAAACGGGTTCGACCCAGGATATCTTCCACCACGGCAAGCACCCCTATACACGCGCGCTCCTGTCCGCCGTGCCGCGGCTTGGCTCGATGAAGGAGCAGGCATTGCCGAAGCGCTTTCCGGTGGTCGATATCGTGACCGGGAAAAGCGCGGAACCGGCCACGGTCGCCGGCACGGTGGACCGTTCGGCCCGGCCGGTGCTGGAGGTCAGGAACCTCGTCACGCGGTTCAGCACCGCTGGCGGGCTGTTCAAGCGCAGCAATGGCGCCGTCCATGCCGTCGAAAACGTTTCCTTCGAGCTGTTCCAGGGCGAGACGCTGGCACTGGTTGGCGAATCCGGCTGCGGCAAGTCCACCACCGGACGTTCGATCACCCGGCTCGTCGAGCCCGATCGCGGCAACGTCACGGTCGACGGCGTCGATATGCGCAGCCTCGGCAAGCGCGCGCTGCGCCGCACGCGCCGCAATATCCAGATGATCTTCCAGGACCCGTTCGCCAGCCTGAACCCGCGCATGACGGTCGGCGCGGCAATCGCGGAACCGTTCCTCGAACACGGGCTCGGAACGCGGGCGCAAGCGCGCGAAAAGGTGGCGGATCTGCTGAGCCGTGTCGGTCTCTCACCCGACGTGATGGGCCGCTATCCGCATGAATTCTCGGGCGGCCAGCGCCAGCGCATCTGTATTGCGCGGGCGCTGGCGCTCGACCCCAAGATCATCGTGGCCGACGAGAGCGTCTCGGCCCTGGATGTCTCGATCAAGGCGCAGGTCTGCAACCTGCTGATGGACCTCCAGCAGAGCCTGCGGCTTTCATATCTCTTCATCTCGCACGACATGGCCGTGGTGGAGCGCATCAGCCATCGGGTGGCCGTGATGCATCTGGGCGAGATCGTCGAGATCGGCCCGCGCGCCGCCGTCTTCGACAATCCGCGGCATCCGTATACGCGCAAGCTGATGGAGGCGGTGCCGGTTCCCGACCCATCGCGCCGCTTCATCCGCCGCAGCAATGATGTGGACGAGCTCAAGAGCCCGGTGCGTCCTGCCGGCTATGAACCGCCGGAACGCATTTACCAGGAAGTCGGCGCGGGTCATTTCGTCCAGTTGCAATGAGGATGGCGGGCCGCGTCAGGTGCTGGCGTCTGGCCCGCGCTGCGCGCCGTCCCGAAGTCCGGCTTGTCGGGCTTCGCTGCGTTCCTCGTCGACCCTCTCCACCAGGCCCATGCCAAGAGGCGGCTTCTCGTTCTCTGCTGCCTTCTGGGAGAATTCATCGCGCGGATCCGGGCCGGTGAGTGTCTGGAGTTTCTGCACGCCGGTTTCATAAGCGGGTTTGTCGTTCATGGCTGCTTCTCCGGTTTCGAGGGCAACAGATCATGAAGCCAATGGTTCCCGTCTCCGGAACGCTGGACCGTTCCGGGCGTTCTGGCTTGCCATCACGGGAGCCGCGCCATGGAGCAGGTCGTTCAGGCATTCGACTGGAAACGCATGCTGATCGGCGACGAACCGCCGCTGTTCCTGCTCGAAATCGCGTTCAGGACCACGTTCATCTACCTCTATGCGATGCTTTTGTTGCGCTGGCTGGGCAGCCGCACGATCGGGCAGTTGTCGACCATCGAGTTTCTGCTCGTCATCGCGCTGGGTTCGGCGGTCGGCGATGCGATGTTCTATCCCGACGTGCCGCTGCTGCATGCCCTGCTGGTCATCACGATTGTAGTGGTGGCGAATAAGGGCCTCGATATCCTCATCGCCAGGAATTCCGCCGCGGAACAGGCCATTGATGGCGTTCCGGAGGAGGCCGTCCGCGACGGCGTGATCTGCCGCGCCTTTGTCGAGAGCACGACGCTCAGCGAGAACGAGCTTTTCCAGCAATTGCGGGAGCACGGCATCGAGCAGCTCGGCGAAGTCGCCCATGCCTATGTCGAAACGGACGGCGTGCTGACCGTATTCAGGTCGAAGAAGGCACGCCCGGGACTTCCTATCGTACCGCCCTGGGAAATCGAGCCGCCGATCGAAGTGGAACCATCTGAAGTCGGCGAAGGCGGCGCTCCGCTGGCGTGCAAGCGATGCGGGGCGATCGCGGATGCGGGAACCGTCACCTGCCCGCATTGTCGCAATGATGTGTGGGTCAAAGCGCGGAAGTAGCTTCCGCCCGCATAGGGTTCCTGGCCGGCTTTGCGTTAGCGCAACGTTTCGGCTGCCAGATGGATATTAGATACGCTTCTTTGGAGGCGTGTCCGTGCGTGAACCCGAAACGATCGATCCCGACATGACGGTTGACGAGATCATGCGCCGATGGCCGGCAACCATCCGGGTCATGATCCGCAACGGCATGCTCTGCATCGGCTGTCCGATTGCCATATTTCACACGGTGGCCGACGCATGCGACGCGCATGAGGTCGATCCGGGAGCCTTTTCGACAGAGCTTCTCGCCGCGATGAAAAGCGACCATGCCGACAGTGTGCCGTCGGCATTTTCCCGGGAGGAGGCGAACACGGCGCGGGACATGCGTTGACGGAGGATCGTCTTAGGGGGCTGGCTTCCTGCGCCGGTTGTCGGCCACCAGCAGCAGGGCGTGGGGATCGGTCACGATCACTTTCTGGCGTGCACTGCGCACGATGCCCTCATTCTCCCAGGCACTGAGCAGCCGGCTGACCGTATGCAGCGTCGTGCCGGTCATCTCCGCTATGTCCTGTCGGGTGATCGGAAAGTCGATCTCGATCCCTTCGGCGGTCTTGCGGCCCGACTGGTTGACGATCCGCAGCAGCGCATTGGCGATGCGCTGCTCGACCTGCTGCGTCGACATTTCCATGACTTGCGCTTGCGTCTCCTGCAGCCGCGAGCCGACGGTCCTGTAGGTGCTGGCGCCGAAGGCCGGAAAACGCGTTTGCATTTCGGGCCACGCACTGTTCGGCCATGTAAGCACGACGCAGTCCACGGCGGCGATCGCGGTTGCCGGATAGGTGTCCCTGCCGAGCGCCATGGCTATCCCGAACAGCTCGCCCTCATTGATATAGCGCGCGATCACCTGATGGCCTTCGGGCGAGGTGCGCACCACGCGGATATGGCCGGAAAGCAGGAGAAAGAAGGAATGGGCATCCTGGCCCTGGCCGAAGACTTCGGATTCCTTCGGGAAGCGGGAGGAGCGCGCCCGCGCCAGGATCGCATCGAGATCATGTCCGTCGAGGCCGGCAAAGATGGCCAATGACGATATGAGCGACCTGTCGAGAGCCATCTTCCGCTTTCCTGTCTCCGCAATTGCCGGTTCTAGCGGCTGATTGCGCCGAGGCAAACAGTCTTGCGGAGGGAAACGCCAGGCTCATTTTCCTTCCGGATCATGCGCGTGGAACTCGACGAAGAAACGGACGCCCTCGCGCGGCTCCACCTCATGCAGGCGCTGCGGGAAGATAAGCGGATGGATTCCGCTCCGCAGCAGGCTTTCGCGGCCGGTTTCGATGTCACGAAACAGGAGTTGGCCCGCAAGGACATGCAGCTTGGCCCAGACGCCGGGTTTGGTCGAATGAGCGCGCAGCAGCCCTTTGGGGCAACTTGCCGCATCGAATTCGGGAGTGCGCCTGTAGGCCGCGAGGTTTTCCGGCCAATCTGTTGATTCAACATTCATTTACGTATCGTCCCATTTTCCCGGCTGGCATTGGGAAGGGCGGTCGTTCCCTTCCGTGGCGATTGCTTCGCGTCCTGCCTGGGAGTTCTATGATTCCGTCCAGCGATCCAACAACGATCTCGATCGTCGCTGTTTGCGCTGCAACAAAGATCCCGGCCGTACGGCGTGGAATATCGTTCCACGAAGCCCGGTCACGGCCGGGCCTGTGCTCCCGGCCCCTGGGAGCAGCACCAAACCTGAAGGAATCATCATGAAAAACCGAATTCTGACGTCGCTTGGGCTTGTTCTGCTGCTTACGTCGGTCGCGGCGGCGGCCGATCATCAGGTGCTCATGCTCAACAAGGGTGACAAGGGCGCCATGGTCTTCCAGCCGGATTTCATCAAGGCGGAGATCGGCGACACGGTGACCTTCGTTCCCACCGACAAGGGCCACGATGCCGAAAGCGTCAAGGGAATGCTGCCGGCCGACGTCGAGCCGTTCAAGGGCAAGATGAACGAACAGATCACCGTGACGATCGATAAGGAAGGCGTCTACGGTGTCAAGTGCACGCCCCATTACGGGATGGGCATGGTGGCGCTGATCGTTGCCGGCCAGCCGACGAACCTCGAGGAAGCAAAGAAGGTCAAGCATCCCGGCAAGGCCAAGAAGCTGTTTGAGGAACTCCTCAACCAGGCCAACAATACCCAGTAACGAATGTTCGCAACCGTGGGGCGCATGGGCAGTCCCACGGTCACGCGACGGTCAGTCAGCCACCGAGGGGCTCGGGAACCGGGCGCCGGTGGCGCGCGATGATCTTCAGCGCGCGTTCCGTCCGTTCGCTCTCGGTTTCTCCGGTTATCGCGAGCTGATCCATTTCCTCCTGCATCTGTCGGACCTGCTCGGGCGTAAACACGCCGGGACTGGCTTCCAAATACCTACGCATCCCACAATCTCCTAAACGGAAAGGGCGGCAGAAAGCACGAATTCCAAGATCGCAAGGCCGCATCACTGGCCAGCAGGAATTAACTATTGCATGGAAGATTGTGGCAGGCCACCCCGTAGCCGCTCACGGCTCGTTTCGGCCGGTGACGGGCGGTTCCTACCGCCGAAACTGGAGCATTCTTCAGCCAAGCGGAATCGCCGGGCGTCGCACAAATGCGGCTGAAACAACGGATAGACCGTTCCGTGAACGATGAACCGATCTAGTCCGAGGGCATCAATGGCCGCTGATAGGATGGGTCCGAGCGGTCGCGCATGCCTTCGGGATAGCCGTTGGGCGTGAGGAAGATTGTGGCATCGGCTTCGGCGCGCCAGTCGATATAGAGCTTGCGCAGGGCGATGCGCCACTCACCGTCCCGCTTCTCCAGCCGGTCGATATAGCGCCCGCCGCCAAGGATCACCTGCGCGCGCTCGCGGCGGCGCAGCACGTAGAAGCAATAGCTTTCCGCATGGGCCGTATCGCCGTCGATCTCGCAATTATGCGTGGTGATGTGGTGGGTATGCGAAGCGAAACCTTCGGCATGGAACGAATTGGCCCATTCCGCAAAGGGGATGGGGCTGCCCCTGAACGGCCCGTGCTCGTCGATGGCGTCGGCGTGATAGACCTCCATCATCAGTTCGGTGTCGTGGCGGTCGACCGCCCTTGCATAGCGGTTCACGCAATCGCGGATCGCTTGCCGGTCGAGGAGATATTGCAGCTCGGGAATATCGGACGTCTTCGGTTTCATCGGTTGCTCCTCCTGTCGTTTCCCGTTTTCCCGCTGCCTCATCCGCCTTCGCCTGTTGACGCGGCGAGGCTCCGGAGCAGGCGCAGCAGCGTTTCCGCCGCAGCGTCACCGCCGAGGCGTGCCCTCAGTTCCTCCTCATGGCCGGCCTGGATGCGGACGGCCTCGTTGAGCAGATCCTTGCCCTTCGCGGTGAGATGCAGGGGGCGGCCACGGCGGTCCCTGGCCGATATGCGGCGTTCCGCCAGGCCGCGGCGTTCCAGTTCATCCATCAGCGTGACGAAGTTCGTCCGCTTGATCGCCAGTATCTGCGCCGCGACGGTCTGGTTGACACCCGGATTGCTGCCCAGAACCGAAAGCAGCGCGAATTGGGCGGGCCGCAGATCGACGATGTTCAGTCGCTCTATCAATTCCTGGAAGGCGAGGAGCTGGGCGCGCCGCAGCTGGAAGCCGATGACGGTCTCGAAGGGATCGCTCATGGCCGCAGCACGCGCGGCCCCTGTACGCGGACGCTGAACCCGCGCCGCGCCGGTCGACTTATCGGCCCGGGCCGGTGCCTCCTTCGCTTCCGTCTGGCGTGCTCCGCTTGTCTTGCTCATCTCTCCCGCTGCCTCACCGCACGAATGTCAGGCTGAGTTCGGGAACCAGGATGGTGATGAGCAGGACGATCAGCATCAGCCCGATGAACGGCAGCACCGCGCGGCTGACGGTGAGAAAGCTCTGCTTGAAGACGCTGGTCGCCACGATGACGCTCAGCGCCACCGGCGGCATGACATAGCCGATCTGCAGATTGACGATCACCATGACGGCGAAGTGGATCGGGTCGTAGCCATAGGCGGCGCCCAGCGGCGCAAGCAGTGGAGCCAGGATGATGATGGCCGAGGACTCGTCCATCAGCGCGCCCGCGCCTAGCAGCAGCAGGTTGACCATGACGAGCATCTGCCAGTCCTGCGTGAAGGTGGCCTGCGTCCAGGCGACCAGCGCCTGCGGCACGCCCTCATATTGCAGGATGACGTTGAGGCTGCCGGCAAAGGCCACCAGCGGCATCAGGCTGCCCAGCAGTTTCACCGTATCGAGGCCGAGGTCGAAGACCTGGCGCAGGCCAAGATTGCGGAACAGCACGACCTCGACGATCAGTGCGTAGAGCAGCGAGACCGCCGCCGCTTCCGTCACCGTGAAAATGCCCGAATAGATGCCGCCCATCAGGATCACCGGCATCAGCAGTGCCGTGATGCCGCTCTTCAGCGCTTCCCACACCTCCTTCGGATCGATCGGCGTGGTCTCGACATGTCGGTTGCGAACGAAGGCATAGATGCACAGCGTTCCCACCATGAGCAGGCCCGGCCCCCAGCCGGCCATGAACATCTTGGTGACCGACACGTCGGTGGACAGGCCGTAGAGGATCATCAGGATGCTCGGCGGGATGATGACGCCCAGCGTGCCGCCGGAGCAGAGCAGGCCGAGCGAGAACTTCACGCCGTAGCCGCTCTTCACCAGCGCCGGATACATCAGCGTGCCGACGGCCATCATGGTGACGATCGCCGAGCCGGAGATCGAGGAGAAGATCGCCATGGCCAGAATGGTGGCGATGGCGAGCCCGCCCGGTATGGGCGAGGTGATGGCCCGCATCAGGCGCACCAGCCTGGCCGAGATCGAGCCGCTCGACATGATGACGCCGGCGAAGATGAACATCGGGATCGACAGGAAGAGCTCGCGGTCGAGCGTGAACCACAGGTCCTGGATGAGATATTCGACCGAGCTGTTGCGGGCGATAAAGATGTGGATCAGCCCGATCAGCACCGCGAGCGTCAGGATGACGTTCTGGCGGAAGAACGTCATCACCAGGAAGACGGGCAGGAGCATCAGGCCGCTCATTGCGGTATCTCCTGCTCGGTCGCGGCAAGGGTGGGGAAGATGAAATAGATCAGGTAGCGGGCCGCAGCGGAGATGAACATCCACGCCATGACCGCCTGGAACGGCCAGACCTCGATGCCGAGCGACGGATCCGTCTCGCCCAGCCCGGCCGTCTGGCGGACGTAGAACACGGCCCAATAGGCGAAATAGGCGCAGATGGCGAAGGACATCAGGTCGCCGATGCGCATGACCAGCGGGCGCAACCGCTCGGGAGCCGCCTTGTCGAGAAAGCTGATGCGCAGATGCGAACCGCTCGAAATGCAGACGCAGAAGCCGATCAGCGCGCTGATCGCCGTGGCGTAGACGGCCACCCTGAACGATCCGAACAGGCCGACGCTGAAAAATTCGCGGGCGAAAATGTCGGAAAGGAGCGCCCCCGCCGAGACGAAGAGGGCGGTGACGGCGACGACCATCTCGAAGCGGTTGAGAAGCTGGAGGAACTTACCGGCGCCGTTCATTTTTCTCGGTTCCTATCCGGTATGGCGGGAGGCTGGGCACGCGCGCGAACTGTCCGGTCGCGGCGTGTCGTCGCCCGGCCGGGCTGGCGCCGGGCCGGGCGACGAGAACCTAGCGGGCGGCGAATTCCTTCTTGCCCGCCTCGATGGCGTCGTAGATCTTGCGCGCGCCGGCCGACATTCCGTCGATGAGCTTGGGAATGTTCGGCTTGACCAGTGCCGCCCACTTCTCGCGCTGCGCGGCGTCGAGCTGGTAGATCTTGCCGCCCATGTCGGTATAGCTCTTGGCGCGGTTGGCCTCATCGTCGAAGAAACGCTTCGATGATGAGAAGGTCGCCGGCATTGCCGCCATCACGGCCTTCTGGTCGGCTTCGTCGAGCTGGTCCCAGCTGCGCTTGTTGACGAAATAGATCCACGGGCTGTGGGTGTGTTCCGTAAAGACGAAGTGCTTGGCGGTCGCCGCGGCCGGTGTCGTCGCGAAATAGCCGATCGGCAGTTCGCCGGCCGTGACGAGGCCCTGCTCCAGCGCCGACCACGTGTCGGGCAGCGGCAGCTGGATGGCGATCGAGCCGAGCGAATCCCAGAACATGCGGCTGCTGGCGCTGACGGAGACGCGGATGCGCTTGCCCGACAGGCTGGCCGGGTCCGAGCAGTCGAAGGTGCAGAAGACGCCGTTGAAGCCCGCCTCCTGAACGCCCAGCACGACAAGTCCGCTGCCGGCGAACATCTTGTTGAGCATGGGCACGACATGCTTGTCGTAGACATATTCGCGCTGCTCCTGCGAATCCCACAGATAGGGGACGTTGAGCACCGAAATGTCGGGGAAGGCGCCGGCAAGCGCCAGCGGCGTCGTGCCGCCCATGTTCAGGCGGCCGCGAATGACCTGCTGGAGCATTTCCTGCTCATTGCCGATGAACTGGATCTCGACATCCTTGACCTTGTCGGTCGCGCCGAGCAGCGCGGCAACCGTTTCCTGGTCGAAGGTTGCGCCGATGTCGGGCGCGCGCTTGGCCGACCCCATCGACCAGGTTTCCTGCGCGGTGGCAGGCAGAATGGACGCCGAGGCCAAAGCAAGGCCGAGCGCCAGCGACTGGAGCTTGCGAAGATACATGATTTTCCTCCCTACGCCATAAAAGCGTATGTCCCATAAAGTTCCGGTTCCGACATATCTTGTCAAGGCGGATGACAGGCGCTGCAGCGCTCCTCCTGCATGAATTCCGCCTGTACACGACGGCGGCTGCATCATCCAAACGAGGCCGATGTCTCGCATATTTGAGAACGCTTGCTTGAATATTTCAGCGCAGTGATTGTATGCATTGCGCGGGAGTATTTGGGAGGAAACGATGACTCTGGACAACGGTGCACTGCATCTCGATCGCCGCGAAATTCTGAAGGGGAGCGGGGCGCTGGGCGCTGCCATTCTCCTTCCGACAACAGTTTATGCGCAGAAATCGGAGCCTTCACGCGGAGGCACGCTGCGCGTCACGATACCCTACAATCCGGCTGCGCTCGACCCGATCACCGGGCGAAATGCACCGGATTTCAACGCCCTGTATGCAATCTTCGATGCGCTGATCGACTTCGAGCCCGACACGCTCGAACTCAGGCCGGGGCTGGCCCGCGAGTGGACGTTCACCGATCCGCTGACGCTGGTCCTCGATCTTCAGGAAGGCGTCAAGTTCCACGACGACACGCCGTTCGACGCCGAGGCGGTGAAGTTCAACCTCGAGCGCACGCGCAACGATCCGCGTTCTAATGTGAAGGGCGATCTCGCCGCCGTCGACGCGATCGAGGTGACGGGGCCGCTTCAGGTAACCTTGCGGCTCAAGCAGCCCAATGCCGGCCTGCCGGCGATCCTGACCAACCGCAGCGGCTGCATCGTGTCGCCGGCCTCCATCAAGGCGGCGGCGGATGGCAATGTCGACCGCAACCCGGTCGGCACCGGACCGTTCAAATTCGCCGAATGGCGCGACAACGACCTCATCCGCGTCGAGAAGAATCCGGATTACTGGCAGAAGGACCAGCCCTATCTGGACGGCATCAATTTCCGCATCGCCAACGAGCTCAACACGGCGGCGCGCACGGTCGTTGCCGGCGAGGCCGATCTGGCGCTCAATCTCGGCGGCCAGCAGATCGCCACGGCAAAGCGTGACCCGGAACTCATCGCCGAAGCGACGCCGACGCTGACCTTCTGGACCATGGCGTTCAACTATGGCGCCCCGCCGCTGAACGATGTGCGGGTGCGGCAGGCCTTGTCCTATGCGATCAACCGGGAGGACCTCAACAAGGTGCTGATGCTGGGCCTCGGCGAGCCAAGCTCCACCATCTTCCCGAGCGGCTTCTGGGCGACGGATCCCGAGACGGCGCATTTCTACAAGCATGACGTGGCCAAGGCGCGCAGCCTGCTGGCCGAAGCCGGGTTCCCCGATGGCATCGACATTGAGGGCTGGGGCTGGCCTGACCAGGCATCAGTGCAGCGCACCGAGATGATCGTGAGCCAGATGGCCGAGGCCGGTATCCGCCTCAAGATCACCCCCGCGCCGGCGGCGCAGACGATGCAGAACTTCTACATCCAGAAGAAGGGTTCGGTGTCGCTCAATGCGGGTGGTGGCATTCCCGATCCGAGCCTGGCCTATGAACGGCTCTTCGCGGCATCGGGGTTCTTCAATGCCAGCGGTATCGAGCTCGACGGGTTCCGCGAGCTCCTCGACGCAACGGTCGCGACCGCAGACCATGAGGAGCGGCAGGCAGCGCTTCACAAGCTGCAGCGCTTCGTGGTGGAGAACGCATTGCACATGCCGCTGTTCATTTCGGCGGGCATGTCCGTGCGCACCAAGCGTATCCAGGGCTTCAAGTTCGGCCTGACGATCGGGCCGAAGTTCCACAAGGTCTGGCTCGCCGAGGCGTGACAGGCGCACTCGCCCCGTGGCGGTTTTCCGGCGCGGGGCGACATATTGCCCGCTTCATTCGAATATCCGCATCGGCCGGGAACATGGATGAGTTTCTGACATGCGCTTCAATTCCAGGTCTTTGACATGAACGTTGCCATGCTTCCCAAATTTGGCGTGGGCGCCTCCGTCCTTCGCAAGGAAGACAATAACTTCATCAAGGGTGCGGGTCGCTACACCGACGACATCAGCGTGCCCGGCATGCTGCACGGCTATGTGCTGCGCTCGCCGATCGCCAACGGCACGTTCCGCATCGGCTCGATCGAAGCCGCGCAGGCCGCTCCCGGCGTTCATCTGGTGCTGACTGCGGCCGATCTCGGCCATCTGGGAGACATGAAGCCCGGCATGTTGCGGCCCATGCCGCCCGGCACGATTGAGCCCACCCGCAACATCCCGATCCTCTGCAAGGAGAGGGTGGCGATGGTCGGCGACGCGGTAGCCTTCATCGTGGCCGACAGCAAGGCGCTGGCGCAGGATGCCTCGGAACTGATCGAGATCGACTACGCACCCGAGGCGGCAATCGTCTCCACCGGCAATGCGCTCGACCCGGATGCGCCGCTGGTCTGGCCCGACCGGGAGAACAACCTCGCGCTTCACTATGAGTTCGGGGACAGCGCAAAGGCTGACGAGGCCTTCGCCAGGGCCGACCATGTCACGCGGGTTGAATACGTCAACAACAAGCTGGTCTCCAATTATATGGAGCCCCGCGCTGCCATCGGCGAATGGAACGCCGATGAGGAGCGCTACGTCCTGACATGTCCGTCACAGGGCGTGCATGTGATGCGCGACATACTGTGCGACTATGTCTTCGACATACCCCGCGACCGGATGCGGACCATCACGCCGGATGTCGGCGGCGGCTTCGGGCCGAAGCATGGCGCCTATCGCGAATATGTACTGGTGCTGGAGGCTGCCAGGCGCCTCGGCCGTCCGGTGAAATGGACGGGCGACCGCACCGAGCATTTCATGGTCGACGCGCAGGGGCGCGACAATGTCGTGAAGGCCGAGATGGCGATGGACAGGGAGGGACGCTTCCTCGGCTTGCGCGCCCGTCTCATCGGCAATCTGGGCGCCTATGTCCATCAGTTCGGCCCTTACATTCTGTTTGTCGGCCCGACCATGGTGCCGGGAACCTACGATATCCAGAACGTCCATATGAGTATGGACGGCGTCTATACCAACACCACGCCCACAGATGCCTATCGTGGCGCGGGCCGCCCCGAAGCCTGCTTCCTGATGGAGAAGCTGGTCGATGCCTGCGCGCGCGACATGAAGATAACGCAGGACGAGATCCGCCGGCGCAACTTCATCCGGCCGGACCAGATGCCCTATACGACGCCGACCGGCCGCGTTTACGACTCCGGCGACTTCCAGGGCAGCATGGAGCAGTGCATGGCGCTGGCCCGCTGGGAAAGTTTTGCCGAACGCGAAAGGGAATCCCGTGCACGGGGCCGTCTGCGCGGCATCGGCATGGCCTCCTACATCGAGATTTCCGCCTTTCCGGGCAAGGAGAATGTCCGGCTTCAGCTTGAAAAGGATGGAACCGCCACGCTGTTCATCGGCACCCAGTCCAACGGGCAGGGCCACGCCACGGTCTATCCGCAACTCGTCGCCGACCGGCTCGGCCTCGACATCAGCAGGATCAATGTCCGCCAGGGCGATACCGACGAGATGGAGAGCGGCGGCGGCACGGCGGGCTCGCGATCCATTCCCGTCGGCAGCATGTCGGCGATCCGCGCTGGCGACGACCTTGCCGAAAAGATCAGGCGCATCGCCGCCGACAAGCTGGAGGCTTCAGCCGCCGATATCGAGCTGGTTGGCGGCACGGCGCGCATTGTCGGCACGGACCGAGCGCTGGACCTTGCGGAGATCGCCGCCGCTGCCGATCCGCAGGACGTGCATGGAGCGGGCCATTTCGAGCAGGTCGCGCCGACCTATCCGAACGGCACGCAGATCTGCGAGGTCGAGATCGACCCCGAGACCGGCCGCGTCGAGATCGTCGATTTCACCATGGTGGACGATGTCGGCGTGACGATGAACCCGATCCTGTGCGCCGGCCAGATGCATGGCGGCGTGGCGCAGGGCCTTGGGCAGGCGCTCACCGAAGAAGTGGTCTATAGCGAGGAGGGGCAGCTTCTGACGGCAAGCTTCATGGACTATGCGGTGCCGCGCGCCGATATTCTCCCGACCTTCAGGCACGAAATGCGCAACGTGCCCTGCACCACGAACCCGCTCGGTCTCAAGGGTGCAGGCGAATCCGGCACCACCGGCTCGACGCCGGCGGCGGTGATCGCCGTTACCGATGCGCTCTGGCGCGAATACGGCATCGACCATGTCGAGATGCCGGCCACCGCCCAGCGCATCTGGAAGGCGATCCAGGAAGCAAAGGCCGGCGGGAAGTAGGCACTCGCGAAAGCGCTCCGCGAGCAACCCGGTCCGGCCTTGCGCTTCGGCTGCCTATTCTCCCGTCGCGATGGCTGAGCCAGCCTGCTTCCACTCGACCTGCATCTCCTCGCGGAAGGCGAAGCGAATGAGGTGGTTTGCCACCACATTGCCGAGCCTTTCGATGTCGTCGGGATTGGGCGCTTCGATTTCGAGGCGGAGGCCGCCATCCTCGGCCTTCAGGCGGCAGTCGCCCATCGCAAATCTGATCAGCCCCCGTTCGGGATCGAACTCCACCGGCAGCTTGTGCGCGAAATGCTTGCAGAGCTGCTGGAGATAGCGGCTCGCATGGTCGGTGCGCACCAGGGCGACACGGCGCGCGGCGTTTTCTGGCACGGGGGAGGTGGTCTGTCCGGTCATCGGCTGTTCTCCAGGCTTCGTGTCGCTGCATCCAGTGCGGCGGTTATTCTTTCCGCGGCGGCCTCGTCGATCGGGCCACTGTGAAGGCGCATGCGCATTGCATGATTCAGTCGCTTCATCGCATGGACCACGGATTCCGGCAGCATGTATCCGGCCGGCCTTTCCGCGCTGATGCGCGCGAGGAGATCGTCGGCTGCGGCGCGGTTGGCGGTGAGGAAGGCCTCGCCCTCGGGCGTGATGCGATAGAGCTTGCGGCCGGAAGGCTCGGGGTCGATCGCCGCATAGCCCATGTCGTCGAGCCAGGCGAGCGTCGGATAGACGACGCCGGGGCTCGGCACATAGGCCCCGCCAAAGCGGTCGCCGATCTCCTTGATAAGCTCATAGCCATGGCGCGGCCGCTCCGCGATCATCGCGAGCAGGAGCAGCCGCAACTCGCCATAGTCGAAGAGCCGGCCGCGATGGCGGCCGTGACGGGCCCCACGGTGACGGCCGTGGGGGCCATGGTGATTGTCCGGATGGTTCGGGCGATCCGGTCCGCCCCTGTGATCATGTCTCATGATGCCGATATAGATCACGATATATCGAAATTCAAGATATATCGGAATATGGCTTCAGGCGGTGTGAGGCCGAAAACGAAAAACCCCGGCGCGGGGCCGGGGTCTTCGCTCTGCATCTTGTCGAATGCGATGGTTAGTGCGCCGCGACGATGCCGGCGATGATGCCGCCAGCGAGGCTGATCAGGAGATATTCATTGTCCACCTTGATCCACTGCTGTCCCTTGCCGGGCTTGCGCAGGCCGTGGCGCTTGTAGTCGCGAACGGCCGGCTTGCGTTGCCAGTCGGAGACGCGCGCGCCCTTGCTCCAATGGTGCCGCTTCTGCACATGCTTCGGAGCCTGAGGCTTCCGAGGCATCGCATGGTCGCGCTTCTGGTACTGTTCGTGGTGCGGGGCATCATAGCGGCTCTGCGCCTGGGCCATAGGCACGGCCATGACCGAAAGGGCGACGGCGGCGAGAAGAGAGCGGGTGAACAATTTCATGGTCGGGTTCCTCGTTGTCGATATGTGGACACTATCGATCGCGAGGTGAACCGCAGATGAATTGCTCCATTACATTTCGGCAATGAATTCAGCTATTTACAAAGATGAACAAATCCATTCATCGAAGCTTGCATCTCTCTGCTGTAGCGCAAGCGCCTACGCTGCCGATCAGCGCGAACCCGCGCGCTTCTCCAGCATGCCGAGGGGGATCATGATCAGGCTGCTGACGACGAGCAGGACGACGACGGCGGCGAATACGCCCGCCGCATTGAACTGCGCCGCCGAATGCTCGATCAGGAAGCCGAGGCCGCGATTGGAGGAGAGCGCTTCCGCCACCACTGTCGTCGTCAGCGCATAGCCGATCGAGGTGCGCAGGCCGGTATAGATCCAGGGGAGGATGGCCGGGAAGCGCACCTTGCGGGTGATTTCGTCCTCCTTCGCGCCCATCAGGCGCAGCCCGTCGATCATATCCCTGTCGATATCGCGCACGCCCGAAAGGGTGGCATAGAAGAGGAGGAAGACGACGACCGACGCCACCAGCATGACCTTGGACAGAAGGCCGATGCCGAAGGCGATGACAAAAAGCGGAAGCAGGGCGACCTTGGGCAGGCCATATATGGCGGCGATGAACGGCGCCAGCATCTCTTCGAGATCCGGCTTCATGCCGAGCAGCAGTCCAAACGCGATTCCGAGCGTCGCGCCGATCGCATAGCCAAGGAAGAGCGTCAGCATGCTTGTGCCGATATGCAGCCATAGCGAGCCGTCGGCGATCCAGCGCCCGATCACCTTCGCCACGCTGACCGGGTCGCTGATGTAGAAGGCCGGCAGAAGATTTCCCGACGCGAAATACCAGGCCAGCAGGATGGCGAGCAGCAGCGCGATCTGCTGGAGCGCGGCAACGGAGCGCGAACCGGTATCCGGGCCGGACGGGCTACGCATGATGCGCGACCGACTTGGCGACTTCCTCGCGCAGCTCGCGCCAGAGCTCTTCGCAGATGGCGCCGAATTCGGGCGTGAAGCGCAGCTTCTCCGGCACGCGCGGGCGGGCGAAGTCGATGTCGCGCATCATCCGGATGCGGCCCGGCCGTGAGGTGAAGACGACGACACGGTCGGCCAGCGCCACGGCCTCCTCGAGGTCGTGCGTGACGAGCACCACGGTCATCTTCCGCCGTTCGACGAGGCGCAGCAATTCCTGCTGCATCACCAGCCGCAACTGCGCATCGAGCGCGCCGAAAGGCTCGTCGAGCAGCAGCGTTTCCGGCTCGTAGATCAGCATGCGCGCCAGCGCCGCGCGCTTGCGCATGCCGCCCGACAGTTCGGCCGGATAGTGGCGCTCGAAACCGGCCAGGCCGACCAGTTCGATCATTTCGCGCACGCGCTCGCGAGCATTGGCGGCTTCGGCCTTCCGCGCCCGCAGCTCGAATGCGATGGCGATATTGTCCTCCACCGTGCGCCAGGGCAGCAGCGTGTCCTTCTGGGTCATGTAGCCGACGCGCGTATTTGGGCCAGCCACCGGCGCACCGGCATAGGTGACGCTGCCCGCACTCGGCTTGAGCAGGCCGGCGATCATGTTGAGGGCGGTGGATTTTCCGCAGCCGCTCGGACCCACGAGGGCGACGAATTCGCCCTGCCGGATATCGAGCGAGATGGAATCGACCGCCTTGACCGTGAGCGCGCGCGAGGTGAACTCGACGGTGACGTTCTCAAGCGTGATCTGTGCCATGTCCGGCTGCGTATGTATTTTCTGGGCCGCGGTCATTTTCATACCTTGGTCTGGGCCGGCCGCCAGCGAAGCAGCCATTTCTCGATGCGGTTTGCGAATTCGTTGAACAGGGCGCCGAGCAGCATCAGCACGAACAGCGCCGCATAGAGGCCGGTCATGTCGAACTGGCCGGCCGAGCGGGTGATGAGATGCCCCAGCCCGGCGCGCGACAGCATCATCTCGCCGATCACCGCGCCGATCAGCGCATAGGGCAGGGCGTTCTTGATGCCGGCCATGATCCAGCTGGTGCAGGACGGCAGCACCACCTTGATGAACTTCTCCGTGCCGGTCGCGCCCATCAGCGTCAGCGTGTCGATCTGCTCCTCGTCCACGGCGCGCGCGCCGGAAAAGGTGTTGAAGAACAGGAGCAGGAAGGAGACGAAGGCGACCAGCACGATCTTGGGCATCAGGCCGAGGCCGAACCACATGATCAGCAACGGCGCCAGTGCCACGATGGGCAGCGAATTCAGGGTCACGATGAAGGGCCGGAAGACCCGCGCGGCGCGCGGCGAGCGGCCGAGCAGCAGCCCCAGAACGATGCCGAGCGGAAGCCCGATGCCGAGGCCGACGACGATTTCCGTCATCGTCACGCCCAGATGCATCATGAGGTCGTCGGCCAGCCAGTCGCCGATGCGTGCCACGATGGCGCTCGGCCTGCTGATCCAGCGTTCCGGGCCAAATCGTCCGCCGGCCTCCCACAGGGCCAGCAGGGCGACGGCAAGCATGCTGCGGTTCAGCCAGAGCCGGCGTTCTCTCGCCGGCCCGGCCGATGGGGATGCGAAGGTCACTTCAGAATGTCCGCCGCAGCCTTCTCGGCGAAGCTCGCCTTGATGAACTCGTCATAGGCGACGGTGGGCGGCGCGTCCGAGGTGATTGCGATCCAGTCGATGAGCTTCTTGTAGGCCTCGGGGCTGACCACCGGCGTCTTGGCGGCCTTGGCCTGATATTTCGGCTCGAAACTGTCGAAGAGCGCGGAGTCGGTCTGCTGGAAGTAGGTCTTCACGAAGCCCGATGCCTTTTGCGGCTCGTCCGCGGTCAGCTTGATGGCGCGCGTGATCGCGTTCACGACCTTCTGCACCAGTTCGGCGTTTTCCTCGGCAAACGATCCGCTGGTGATGAGGCCGGTATAGGGCACGTCCTTCAGTTCGGGGATGTCGTCATTCAGCGCATCGATGGCGACCTTGCCGATACCAGCGATCTCGGCCTGTTCGGGGAAGGGCGCGCCGAGCACGAATCCGTCGACCGCGCCCTGTTCGAGCGCGGCATACATGGCGGCCGGGTTGCCGAGCGGCTGGATGGTGATCGCCTGCTCCGGATCCTTGCCGCGCGCCTTGAGCCAGCTGCGCAGGATGACGTCGGTGGTGCTGCCGATTCCGGTCACGCCGACCGAAACGCCGTTCAGCCGCTCGACCTTCTCGTCGATCGTCATGTCCGGACGAATGCCGGTCTTCTCCATAGCGGCATTGGAAAGGACGAGCTGCATGGCATAGGCGTTGAACAGCGAAGCCACGGAAACGAGGTCGGCCCCGTTCTGGCGCGCAGTGATGGCGGGCTGCATGCCGACGATGGCGAAATTCGCGCTTCCGCCGGCCACGGCCGCGATCTGGCGCGAACCCGCGCCGACATCGACCCAGTCGAGCTTGATGCCCTCTTCCTTGAAGAAGCCGCCGGCCTCGGCGACGTAGAATGGATAGAAATGCAGTGCTGCGCCCGGCGATGCGATGGTGAGCGTGCGCTCCTGCGCCGCAGCGGCCCCTGCCGCCAGCGCGATGCACGCCGCCGCAGCGGCGACACGGCCAAGATTACGCAATGAGTTCAATGATGCGAACATGTGATCCTCCCTTCCCACATGAAGCCGTCCGGACATTCTCACGGCCGGCGATTGTTTAACATGTTAAAAGGATGACTATTCGATTGCAAGTGCGATCGGCTTGCCGCGCCCGTTGAATCCATCCTGCTCGGATAGGCCCCGCCGACGCATAGTTAGCTCTGTGCGACGCTGCGACTTCGCCAATAGTGCCATCCGGCCCCTGACGGGCGATCGGCCATTGAAATTGCCGCAGCGGAAGACAGTCTGGGATGCGGCCTTTTCAAGGGTCGCCCCGTGACCGGCTGCGGCCGGTGACGGGTTTCATGACGGCTTTGGGAGGAGCGACGCATGAGGATTTCCGTTTCGAACACGAAGGTGGCGGGCGGCAGGGCCGTTCGTGCGCTGGCCTGCGCGCTCGCGCTTGGCGTTTCAGCGACCGCCGCCATGGCGGGCAAGGCCGACAACAGCCTGATCATCGGCGCGCCGATCGATTTCAGCCAGCCGGACGCCGCCTATGGGGCGCTCGGCACCGACCTGCAATTCCTCTATACGATGCATGACCGGCTCATCGGCTTCGACCCGAAGGATATGAGCCTCGTGCCGATGCTGGCGACGGAATGGTCGTGGTCGGACGACAAGCGGACGCTGACGCTCAAGCTGCGCGAAGGCGTCAAGTTCCATGACGGCACCGAGTTCAACGCCGAGGCAGTGAAGACCAGCCTGCAATATTTCAAGGACGTGAAGGTCAACCGCGACATCAACGATGTGACCGACATCGCCGTCGTAGATCCCCTGACCATCGCCATCACCACCGAAAAGCCCAACGCGTCGCTGCTCGGCAATCTGGCCGAACGCGCCGGCATGATCATTTCGCCGAAGTCGATCGCCGACAACAAGCCGGGCGAACTGGGCTTCAACACCGCCGGCACCGGCCCGTTCCGCATCGCCGCGCACGAGCCGGGCAATTTCGTGCGCTTCGAGCGCTTCCCGGACTACTGGGACAAGGAATCCAAATTCGTCGACAAGATCGAATATCGGATCATCAAGAATTCGACCTCGATCATCACCGCGCTGATGTCCGGACAACTCGACTATGCCTCGCCCCTCGACCCGATCAACATGGAGGCGCTGAAGCGCAATCCGAACCTGCGCATCGAGGTCGAGCCAACGCTCGCCTTCGGCCTGATCAACGTCAATACCGGCCTCAAGCCCACGGACGATAAGCGCGTGCGGCAGGCGATGATGTATGCGATGGACCGCGAGGCGCTTGCCCGCGCCGTCTATGGCGAGAATGTCGAAACGGGTGCAGCACTCCAACCCGTGCCAGAAAGCTACTGGCCCTATACCGAAAGCCTGAAGGGCGCCTATTCCTACGACATCGACAAGGCCAAGGCGCTGCTGGCGGAGGCCGGCTATGCAGACGGCGTGAAGGCGTCCTTCTGCATCAATGCGAGCTACGGCATGCCCGCGCCGGCGATCAAGATTTCGGACATCCTGCGCGAGCAGATGAAGCCCGCCGGCATCGAGTTCGATCTTGTCTCGGCTGCGTCCAACTCCGTCTGCGCCCAGCGCTTCAATGTCGATGCGACGCTGAACATGTTCCTGGCGAGCTGGTCGGGCCGCGTCGATCCGGTCATCACCTATGCGCTGATGGTCGGCTCCAATTCATTCTACAACGCCTCGAAGACGAAGTACCAGAACGCCGACGAGATCATCGCCGAGCTTCAGCAGACTTTCGAGAAAGAGCAGCAGAAGCCGCTCTTCGACAAGCTCAATGCGATCTGGATCGAGGAACTGCCGATGTTCCCGCTCTACTATTTCGCCAATGTGGTGGCCTACAATGCCGAGTTGAAGGGCGGCGAGCCGAACCTGCTCGGCCGCCCCTATGTGCGGACGCTGCACTACGACAATTGATACAGGGCGCGCGCGGGGCCTGAAAGGGCCCCGTCACCCCATGCGGCGCACGCGATCCGGCCCCAGCAGGGAAGGGTTCTCGACACCCATAAGAGCCAGCGCATCGTCGAGCTCGCTCTTCAACAGGTGGAGCGCGCGGTCGACGCCCGCTTCGCCGCCGATGGCGAGGCCGTAGAGCGTGGCGCGGCCGAGTTGAACCGCCTGCGCGCCGAGCGCCAGCGCCTTGAGCACGTCGGTGCCGCTGCGAAAGCCGGAATCGATGAGGATGGCGAGCTTTCCGCCGGCTTCCGATACGAAGTCGGGCAGCACGTCCATCGTGCCGACCGAACCGTCGAGCTGCCGTCCGCCATGGTTGGACACAACGATGCCGTCGATTCCGGCCGCGATCGCCGCCGCGACCTGCGCCGGATCGGTGAGACCCTTGACTACCAGCAGCCCCTGCCACTGGTCGCGCAGCCACCTGACGCCGTCCCAGTCGAGCGCCGCGTCGAAGCGGTTGCGCAGCGATTCACCGCGCGTATTGAAGCGAACCGTGGAACTGCCGGCGGGCGGATATTTCAGCGCCGGAACGGGCATGCCCGCGCGCGCCATCCTGAGCGCCCATCCCGGCTTTGACGCGACCTGCATCGCCTTTCCGGCCGACCATTTCAGCGGCATGGAGAAGCGATGGCGCGCATCACGCGGGCGCGAGCCGGGCACCGCGCCGTCCACGGTCAGTTGCACCAGCTCGAAGCCGGCGGCCTTGATGCGCGCGAGCCAGGCTTTCGCCACGTCCCGCTCCGGCGGCATGTAGAGCTGGAACCATTTGCGGCCGACGCCGGCCTCGGCGACTGCCTCTGGCGAAAGCGCCGATCCGTTGCTCATCACGAAGGGGATGCCGGCCTTCGCGGCGGCCCGCGCGAGGCAGGCTTCGCCCTTCGGCCAGAACCCGGAGGCAAGCCCGGTCGGGCCGATGACGAGCGGCATGGCGCAAGGCTCGCCGAAGAGGTTCACCGCGAGAGAACGCTTGCTGACGTCGAAGGGCGCGGCCGGCACCAGCTTGATCCGTGCGATCGCCGCGCGGTTCTCCGCGACCGTCTCTTCCGCTCCCGCGCCGCCTTCCAGCGTGTCGAACACCATGCGCGGCAGCACGCGCCCGGCCATGTCGCGCAGGTCCGAGATCGTGTGGCAGCGCGCCAGCCTGCGTTCGGAAATCCACTTCACCTTGCTGCTCCCCTCCCACGCGATGAACTTGCGGCTGAGCGCCGCCGGTCACGTCGCGTCAGCCCAACGCGTCGCTCACAAACTAGTCGCGACCCATCCGTCGGTTGTGACGTTACGTGAAGATCGGTATCGTTTTCTTGTTCAGGCAGGCGGACCACAGTTGGGCAGGAATGCCTGGGCAAGCGAAAAGCGCAACATAAGCGCCTCGCAAGGGGAAACTTCGGGAAGGGGGAGGGATGCTCGAAGTCGAACGCGTTGCCGTGACCTATGACAAGGGCGGCCGCTCGGTGCCGCTGACCGGGCCCGTCAGCTTCTCCATCGGGGAGGGCGAGATCTTCGGGCTCGTCGGCGAGAGCGGCAGCGGCAAGTCCATGACCGCGCTGGCGCTGATGCGCCTGCTGCCGCGCCATGCGCAGCTCACCGGCAGGACCGTCCTCGACGGAACAGACCTCGCGGCGCTGCCGGAGCGCGGCATGCGCGCGCTGCGCGGCAGCCGCATATCCATGATCTTCCAGGAGCCGGTCACGGCGCTCAATCCGGTCTTCAAGCTGGAGGCGCAGCTCGTCGCGGCGATCCGTGCCCATGGCGGCGCCTCGCGGGCCGATGCGCGCAAACGCGCCGTCGAGCTCTTGCGGATGGTCGGCATCCCCGATCCCGAGACGCGCCTTTCCTACTATCCGCACCAGCTTTCGGGCGGCATGTGCCAGCGCGTCATGATCGGGATGGCGCTCGCCGCCGGCGCACGCTTCCTGATTGCCGACGAGCCGACGACCGCGCTCGACGTGACGATCCAGGAGCAGATATTGCAGCTGATCGAACGGCTGTCGCGCGAGACCGGCCTGTCCGTGCTCTTCATCAGCCACGATCTCGGCGTCGTAGCGCGGCTCTGCGACCGCGTGGCGGTCATGTATGCCGGCGAGATCGTCGAGACGGGCGAGGCCGATGCGCTGCTGCGCGCGCCGCTCCATCCCTATACGAAGGGGCTGCTGCGCTGCGCGCCCGACCTGTCGGAGATCGGCGTGGTCCAGCGCGGCATTCCGGGCACGCCGCCGCCTGCCGGCGCCTGGCCCTCCGGCTGCCGTTTTCGCGCGCGCTGCGCCTTCGCGCTTCCGCTTTGCTCCGAGCCGCAGGCCCTTGCCGATCATGGCGACGACCATCAGGTGCGCTGCTGGCGGGCCGCCGAACTGGCGGGGCAGGTCCACTGATGCAGGCGCCGCTTCTCGACATTGCCGGCCTCGATGTCGTCTATTCGACCGCGCGCGGCCCGCTGCGCGCCGTGGCCGATGTGACGCTTTCCGTGCGCGAGGCCACCACGCTGTGCCTGATTGGCGAATCCGGTTCCGGCAAATCCTCCATCGCGCGCGCCGTCTGCGGGCTCAATCCGGTCAGCGGCGGCGCGATCCGCATGGCCGGCGCGGACCTCGGCGCGCAGCGCGGGCACCGTGCCGTGGCGGCGGGTGCTGCCGGCATCCAGATCGTCTTCCAGGACCCGCTGAGCGGGCTCGACCCGCGCTGGCCGGTCTGGCGCAGCATCGCCGAGCCGCGGCTGGCGCGCTTCAAGGCGAGCGCGGCCGAGCACCGCCGCGTCGCCGAAGGGCTGATGGAGCGCGTCGGCCTTTCCACCGCCTATGCCGGGCGCCGCCCGCACCAGCTTTCCGGCGGCCAGCGCCAGCGCGTCACCATCGCGCGGGCGCTGGCCGCCGAGCCGAAGCTCGTCATCCTCGACGAGGCGGTGTCGGCGCTCGACCTGTCGGTGCGCAACGAGATCCTCTTCCTGCTCGACGAATTGAAGCGCGAGCGCGCGCTGACCTATCTGTTCATCTCGCACGACATGGGCGCGGTGGCGCAGATGGCGACCGACGTGGCCGTGCTCTATCTCGGCAGCCTGATGGAGGTGGGCGGCGCGCAGGCGGTGATCTCGCGTCCCGCGCACCCTTATACGCGCGCGCTGCTCGCCGCCGTGCCGACCATCGACGGAACCAACCGCGACGTGCGCCGCGCCATCGGCGATGTCGACGATCCCATGCACCCGCCGGCCGGCTGCCGGTTCCATCGCCGCTGTCCCTACACGATCGACCGCTGCCGCACGGAAGTGCCGGCGCAGCGGCCGTTCGAGGGACGCAATGTCGCCTGCCATCGCGCCGAGGAGGTCGCCGCGATGGCCCACTGAACGATAAGGCTTCCCGAGGAGGAAGCCTTTCACAAGGGAGGAAGGAAATGACGTTTCATCATCGCATCGGATCGCTGCGTGGCCTTTCGCTGGCGCTGGCCATGGGCGCGGCGGCGCTGGCGTTTTCCCCCGCCACGGCGCAGGCGGGGCAGGCGGACAATTCGCTGGTCGTGGCGCTCGGCACCGACCTCGTCATGGCCGACCCGGCCAATGGCGCGCTGGGCACCGACATTCCGGTCCTCTACACGCTCTACGACCGGCTGCTCGATTTCGCGCCGGAGGACCTGTCGCTCAAGCCCATGCTGGCGACGGAATGGAGCTGGTCGGACGACCGCAAGACCTTGACGCTGAAGTTGCGCCAGGGCGTGAAATTCCATGACGGCACCGACTTCAACGCCGAAGCCGTCAAGCGCAGCCTCGAATTCTTCAAGGAAAGCGGCGTCAATCGCGACATCAACGGCGTCACCAAGATCGAGGTGATCGATCCGTTCACGATCGCGCTGGGCAGCGAGACGCCGAACTCGTCGCTGCCGGGCCTGCTTGCCGAGCGCGCCGGCATGATCATCTCGCCGGCCGCGATCGAAAAATGGGGCAAGGATAAGCTGACCCAGAACCCCGTCGGCACCGGCCCGTTCAAGATGCGCAACCATGAGGTTGGCAGCGCGGTCTTCGTGGAACGCTTCGCCGACTACTGGGAAAAGGACAAGCAGACCGTCGACCTGATCGAGTTCCGCGTCATCAAGAATGCCGCATCGGCGGTCTCCGCGATGATGACCGGCCAGATCGACTATCTGCCCTCGATCGACCCGATCAACATGCCGGCCATGGCGCGCAATCCTGCCATTCGCGTGGCGCAGGAGCCGACCATCGCGTTCGGCGTGGTGCAGTTCAACACCGCCTTCGCTCCGGTCGACAAGGCCGAGGTGCGGCGTGCGATATCCATGTCGATCGATCGCGAGGAACTCGCAGCAGCCATCTATGGCGGCAATGTCGAGACCAAGGGCGCCGTGCTGCCGGTGCCGCCAAGCTATTGGCCCTCGACCCCCGGCCTGGACACGCTTGCCTATGACACCGAAGGCGCGAAGAAGCTTCTCGCCGAGGCCGGTTATCCGGACGGCATCACATTCAAGATGTGCCTCAACGCCAATGCCGGCATGCCGCAGCCGGCGGTGAAGGTGGCCGACATCATGCGCGAGCAGATGAAGCCCGCCGGCATCACGCTGGAGACCGAGGAAGTCGCCGCCAACTCCGCCTGCGTCGAGACTTTCGTGCGCCAGAAGAAGCTGCCGGCCTTCCTCGTCACCTGGTCGGGCCGCCCGGACCCGGCGATCACCTATGCGCAGATGCTGGCGACCGACTCATTCTACAATGTCGGTCAGAAGGTGTTTGGCAATGCCGACGACCTCGTGAAGCAGCTTCAGGCGACCGAGGACAAGGACGCGCAGGACAAGATCTATGACCAGCTCAACAAGGTCTTTGTCGACGAGGTGCACATGATGCCGCTCTACTTCTTCGTCAATGTCGTCGCCTACAATGCGAACCTGACCGGCGAGGAGCCCAACCTGCTTGGCCGGCCCAACGTGCGCACGCTTCACTGGAAGAAATGATGTGAACGCCGGGGCGTCAGCGCCCCGGCACATTTTTTAGGGCGACCATGCAGCGCGCGATCCTCAACCGCCTCCTGACCATCTTGCCGACGGCGATCATCGGCAGCCTGATCATCTTCGGCATCGTCCATCTGACCCCCGGCGGCCCGGCTGTGGCGCTGCTGGGTTCCGAGGTCGACCCCGAGGTGATCGAGCGCGTCACCCGTGAGATGGGCCTCGACCGCCCGCTCTATGTGCAGTTCTGGACCTGGATCACTCATCTCGCTCAGGGCGATCTCGGTATCTCCCTGCTCAGCCGCGAGCCGGTCCATTCATTGATGCTGGCGCGCCTGCCGGTCACTGCCACATTGGCGTTCGAGGCGCTGATCGTCTCGCTCGTCATCGGCGTGCCGCTCGGCATCTATGCCGCGATCAAGCGCGGCACGCGCACCGATACGGCGGTGAAGACCGTTTCGGGCCTCGCCCATGCCTTTCCCGAATTCTGGATCGGCATGCTGGCGATGGGATTCTTCGCGCTCTACCT
>Ga0182736_1000165_pt1 | contig 130116 bp, 117 predicted proteins | sample eDN5th30CKraftBY_FD_128882 | JGI IMG/M metagenome (GOLD analysis project Ga0182736, IMG submission 128882) | Enriched backyard soil microbial communities from Emeryville, California, USA - eDNA 5th pass 30_C Kraft BY (version 2) (version 2) | ecosystem: Environmental > Terrestrial > Soil >... | reverse complement strand
CCTGGCGCAGCACGCCCATGATCTGGGCTTCGGTGAAACGGCTCTTCTTCATCGGAATCTCCTCGTCCATCTTGCCGAGAAAATTCTACCTTCGCATCCCCTTAACCACGGGGAGGATTACCGATTTTCCCGCAAGTCGACAACAATCCAGCGCTGGTCGCTTTCAATGAAGGTAAGGGCCGGGGAGCCGGCATTGACGAATTGTCCAACGGCCATTTGCAGATTGGTGATCACGCCATCGGCAGGGGCAGTCACGGTCGCAAACTCGCGATTGAGCAGTGCCTGTTCGAGCTGGACGCGCGCTGCCTCCACCTGTGGTGTGGAGTGCTCGCCTGCTCCCGACTGCAGCCTTGCCGCGCTGAGCGCAGCCCGAGCGGCTTCGAGGGAAGACTGCGCCGATGTGAGTTGCAGTTCGGCGGCGTCGAGTTGGGTGCGCGGCAGCAATCCGCGTTCGAACAGTGCGCTTGTGCGCTCCATCGTCGTGCGATTGTGCTCAAGGTTGGCCAATGCCTGCTCCACCTGCGCCTCGGCACCAGTGAGGTTAACGGTCGAGGCATCAGCGGCCAGGATGGCTTGTTCGAGGGCCAGTTCGGCTTGTCGGACCGCAAGGTCGAAGGATGCAGGATCGAGGGCGAACAGCCTGTCTCCTAATTTCACCCGCTGGTTGTCGGCAACGAAAATTTCGGAGACCTGCCCTGGCACCCGCGCTGCCATCTGGGTGGTCGATGCGGCGACGGCTCCCGACGAACTCCCCGGCGCGATCAGGTCGGAGGCCACGTGCCAGGCAAGGCTGGTCGCAAACACCAAAAGCACGAACATTCCCACCTTTCCGGCGGGATTCTTGCTGGCCTTTTCAGGTTGCGGTGTCTCGGTGGTGGGGGCAGGCTGGCTTGACACTGCTGGCTCGAATGACTGGATTTCGGCGCGAGACAATTCGGGCTCCTGTTGCATACGGTCTGGGGTTAGGATAAGTCGATTGAAATAATTCTTGATGGTGGAGATACTTTATGAACGAGCAACAATCAAGGCCCGACACGCCCGATCGTGAAAATTTGCTGCTGAATGTGGGAACGGCGCTGCAAGCGATGATCCAGGGTCTGGACCTCGCTCGCGAAAAAGCTGCCAAGGTGCAGAAACTGCACCCGACCGATATGCGTTGTTTGGGTTATCTCGATCGCGCGGGGCATTCGGTCAGCCCCAAAACCATCATTTCCGCGATCGGACTGTCGTCGGGATCGGGCACCGCGCTACTCGACCGGCTTGAGGTTGCCGGCTACATCAGACGCACACCCAATCCGCAGGATCGCCGGTCAGTACTTATTGAACTCGACCGCAAAGCGGCAGCCGAACCCATCGGGCAATACCGCCGCATTGAAGAGGCCTATCGCACAGCGACAAGGAACCTCAGCGATGGCGATCTGCGCACCATCGCTCACTTTCTCAGCGATATGAGCGACATCTCAAACGCTCTGTTTGAGATCGACACCGCGTGAGCGGGCTCCGCGCGCAGCCCGCGCGCGATTTCGACCAGGGATGACTCTAATGAGCGTTCTGGAGCCGGGGCGTCAGGCTGGCCTGCTTACGCTTCAGAAACGGGTCATTGAGGAACGTGCCGAAAGGGAAAAATGAGGCGATAGTCGTTCGCGCCCATTCCAGCGGTGTGAAGCCCTTGCCCCATAGGGCAAAAACCATGGCTATCAAATAGATGATGAAGGCCCCGCCATGGATGGCGCCGGTTGGCGGCACCAGTCCCGGCTGATCGAAAAAATACTTCAGCGGCATGGCGACAAAAAACAGGGCGAGGGTGGTGATGCCCTCCACGAGGGCAATGAAGCGAAATATCTTGAACATGAATCGAGCTTTCGCCTTCCTTGGCCCGCCTGTCATCGCGACGCGTTGTCGCGCGGAGGGCACGTCAGCTCAGCTGCGATAGCTCACCGGACTGAACTTGCCGTCGGCATCGATCAGGTTGGTTTCCATGTGCGGCACGATGTCGGTATTATGGGCTGAAGCGCAGCTCCACTGGTCATCTTTGCGGTGGACGACGAACGAGAAGATCGTGTGGCGCGTTGCCGGACGGGTGGTCTGGTCCGTTCCGGTCTGTCCGTCAAGCCGTACGCGCGCATGGACGACGGCGATCTCCTCGGCCAGCATTTTCACACGCACCTCCATCAGGCGCAGCGTTGAGTCGCCAAAGATGTGCTCGAAGCCATAGGCGTGCGCCTTGCGGATCGCGGCGCGGTCATGCCACCACAATCCGGTGACGTTCACGAATTCGGCGTCCTCATCGAACAAGGCGGCCAGCCCGTCTGCATCGCGTCGCGCCCAGGCGGCAACGAAGGCTTCGGCAACGCTGCGCGGCGTATCGAGCGGGCCTGTGTCCATGAGACGTCCTTTCCGCAAGTCCTCGCCCGCCGCCATTGGCACGGTCAAAGGGTAATCGGTTCCTGGATCAGCCCGATGCCAAAACGTTCCTGCACTGCGCTGCGAACCGTGGTCGCCAGCGCGCTGACGTCGGCGAAACTCGCCCCGCCATGGTTGACGACGATCAGAGCGTGATGGTCGTAAATGCCCGCTGCACCTACCCGGTGGCCCTTGAGCCCGCACGCTTCGATCAGCCAGCCCGCCGAGAGTTTCACCCGCCCGTCCGCCTGCGGAAAGCGCGGCGCGCCGGTGATGGCGGCGGCCTTTTCGGCATCGACCACGGGGTTGTGAAAAAACGAACCGGCATTGGCCAGTTGTCGCCAGTCGGGAAGCTTTTCGCCCCGAAGCCGCAGCACCTGCGCCGAAATTTCTGCCGGGGTCAAATCGGCAGACAGGGTATCGAGCCCCCTATAGGTAAGGATGGGGCGCCAAGGCTGCGGCAGCGCCAGCGTCACGTCGAGAATAACGTAGCGCGGTGCGGCTTTGAACAGGCTCTGCCGATACCCGAACCCGCACGCGTCGCGCGAAAAGCTGCGAATGCGCTTGTCCTCCAGATCATAGGCGGTCAGCGAGTGGAAGCGATCCGCCAGTTCCAGCCCATAAGCGCCGATATTCTGCACCGGAGCGGCTCCAACCGTGCCGGGAATGCCTGCAAGACTTTCGAGGCCCCCCAGCCCCTGATCCACGGTCCACTGCACCAGTTGCGGCCAATCTTCGCCCGCTTGGGCACAAACGAGAACTGTCCCGTCCTGTGTGCGGGAAATGGCGCGCCCCTTCATGGCCATCACAGCCACGACAGCATCGAGCTGCGGTTTGAGCACCACATTGCTTCCGCCCCCGATGATCCGCAAAGGCAGGTCCTGCGCTGCGGCGAGCGCGTCCAGCCTTTCCACATCTTCATGGCTTGTGACCAGTCCTCCATGTCGGGCAAGGGAAGAAAGGCCGAGCGTGTTGCGGTCGGAAAGGTCGAAATTGTCCTGTGCTGTCATGCCGCCTCATCATCGCGGCGAGTGCCACGGTTGCGTAGTGTCGCGATCATCCGTACCGCCGAAATGCGCGTCGTGCCACCTGTGCTTTGATACCCGGGCATCAATATGGCACCGCGCGGTAACTGGCGGGCTACTGGGCCGCTTGTTCAGCGTCTAACTGTATCTCGTCTTCGGGCGGCAGGTGCGCGCTGATCGCATTGCGCCGCAGCCACAGCGGAAACCAGACAAGCAGGGCCAGGCAACTGGCGATCAACAGCGAAACCGTCAGCCCGATCCGGTCGGCCAGAAAGCCGATGCTGATCGCCCCCAACGCCGGAAAGGCCCGGTTGGCGGAAAAGAACAGGGACATGGCGCGCCCCAGATAGGCGGGGTTGATGGTGAGGTGGATAAGGCTTTGAATGCCAATGGCATTGGCGACGATACTGAACCCCACGACCATCAGCAGTGGATACGCCGCCCAGACATTGGGACCCGCCAGCGCCAGAATGGTGACGGCAACGATGGTCACTCCCGGCATGGTCAGCACCGATGCCGTAACGCCGGCCAGCCCCTGCCGTCCCATCATCCATAAGCCCCCGCCCATGGCCCCCAGCCCCAGGCACGAGGTGAGCTGGGCCAAAATGCCTGGATCGTTGCCAAACCACAGCCCGGCCACCGCAGGCACGAGGTCGATCAGCGCGCGCAGGCACAGGCTGGTGCTGATCAGGATCAGAAAGGTCGGACCTAAAAGAGGATGGCGGGCGACGTGAACCACCCCGGCCACGATCCCTCCGCTGTCGCCGGATGGCACGCGCACGGGGGCTGCCTCTTGCCTCCGGATCACGAACAGAAGCCGGATCAGGGGAAGGAAAGTTATCGCGTTGATCGCGAAGGCTACGGCGGGCTCAAAGGTAATGAGGATGATGCCTCCCAGAGCCGGGCCGACAAAACGCGCCAGATTGAAGCCCATGGAACTGGCGGAAACCGTCGAACGGATCAGGCGACGCGGTGCGATGTCGGCGACCAGCGATAGTCGTGCCGGATTGCCGACGCCTTCGATTGTTCCCAGCATCGCTGCCGCAATCAAAAGCCACCACAGGTCGAGCATGCCCAGCAGGGCAAGCGCTGTCAGCATCAGCGCCTGCACCAGCGCCAGCACCTGACAGACGCCGAAATAGAGAATCCGGTCGCCCCGATCCAGCAGCGCACCGGCAATGGGTGAAACCAGCAGCATCGGCAGCACTTCGGCAGCGGCGATGACACCGACCCAGGCCGCCGAGCCGGTGAAATCGAACACCAGCCAGCCCACGACCACGCGCTGGATCCAGGTGCCGACATTGGAGCCGAAACTGCCCAGCAGATAGATGCGGATCGTGCGGTAGGTGGCAATGTCGCGTAGGGACGAAAAGATTTGCCTCAAAGTGACACTGCCTCCGGCATGGGCCGCCAAAATGGGCCCGGCGCGAACCGAAATGGGGGAATCGGATCGAAAAAAATCGCAAGCGTATGCGGTGAGGATGAAAGCACTACGGATACGCCTGATCTTTTTGCGACCAGTAGCAGGCTTTTGCAAGAGCCCGGGCCTAAGACTTCCGCCCCAGCTATTACTGCAAAATAATTATTGCAAATAAATGCAATCGATTGTAGGTATCTGAAATTCGCTATGTCGTTTGCCGTATCAGAGGAATTTCCATGACACTCAAGCCTGAAGTGACCGGTTTTTTCGAGCCGCGCACCTGGTCGATCCAGTATGTCGTTGCCGACCCGGCGTCTCGCAAATGCGCGATCATCGATCCGGTTCTCGATTTCGATGAGAAGTCCGGTTCAGTCGCTACCACACAGGCCGACGCCATCCTCGGCTTCATTGCCGACAAAGGGTATGAGGTCGAGTGGATTCTCGACACCCACCCCCATGCCGACCACTTCTCCGCTGCCCAGTACCTGAAGGAAAAGACGGGTGCGCCCATTGCGATTGGCGAGAAAGTCACCGAGGTGCAAAAGCTCTGGAAGGGCTTTTACAACTGGCCTGATTTTCCCTGCGATGGCTCGCAATGGGACAAGCTGTTTGCCGATGGGGACACCTTCAGCATTGGCGATATCGAGGCCCGCGTGATGTTTTCGCCTGGCCACACCCTTGCTTCAGTCACCTATGTGATCGGCGACGCCGCCTTTGTGCACGACACCCTGTTCATGCCCGATTCCGGCACCGCCCGCGCCGACTTTCCCGGCGGCAGCGCAAAGCAGTTGTGGGCCTCCATTCAGAAGATTCTGGCACTGCCCGATGACACCCGCATCTTCACCGGCCACGACTATCAGCCCGGTGGCCGCGAGCCTTTGTGGGAATCGACGGTTGCCGAGCAGAAGGCCAACAATATTCATATGTCGGTTCACAAGACCGAAGCGGCGTTCGTCGCAGCCCGTGAGTCGCGCGACAGCACCCTCGCCATGCCCAAGCTGATCCTGCATGCCCTGCAGATCAACACCAACGCAGGCCGGCTGCCCGCGCCCGAGGACAATGGCCGCCGCTACCTCAAGATTCCCCTCAACCTGTTCGAAGGCATCGCCTGGGGGACATGATGGACACATTCACCAGCGAAGCGCTTGAGCTCAAGGACAAGGTGGACGAGGCGAGCGGTTTTCTCAAAAAACTCGCCAACCCGGACCGGTTGCTGGTGGCCTGTGCGCTGGTCGGCGGCGAGCGGTCGGTGCGGGAGCTCGAAGACGGGCTCGGTATCCGTCAGCCCGGCCTCTCCCAGCAACTCGCCGAACTGCGCGAGGCGGGCCTGATCGTGGGACGCAAGCAAGGCAAGCAGGTGTTCTATCGCCTCGCCGATCCACGCGTCGAAACCTTCGTGCACACCATGCACGACCTGTTCTGCAAGTAAGCGCGCCGTGCTGCGTCTCTTCGTTCCAAGGATTGACATGATATGACCGAGTTCACTCCGTTTTTGTCGCTGTTGGGCGGGGGCCTGATCGGGCTGTCTGCCGTTTTGCTGATGGCGTTTCATGGCCGTATTGCCGGGATCACCGGCATCCTCACCGGCATCGTGCCGCCCGTCGCGAGCGATTGGGGATGGCGCGCGGCGTTCCTGCTTGGCGCCATCGTCGCGCCGGCTTTGCTTGTCGCCATCACCGGCTATAGCATCCCGTTTGACAGCCCCACCCCAACGCCCTGGCTTCTCATCGGCGGCCTGATTGTCGGGATCGGCGTTTATTTCGGCTCCGGCTGCACCTCGGGCCACGGCGTTTGCGGAATCGCCCGCCTGTCGCCGCGCTCGATCGTTGCAACCCTGACTTTCATGGTCTCCACTGCGCTCACCGTGTTTGTCATTCGTCATCTTTTCGGAGGCCTGTGATGCCCCGTTTGCTTTCCGCCTTGCTGATTGGCCTTGTATTTGGCGCGGGCATCGCCCTGTCCGGCATGTCCAATCCGGCCAAAATCCTCAATTTCTTCGATTTCGCCGGCACATGGGACCCTTCGCTGGCCTTCGTGATGGGCGGCGCCTTGGCGGTCACGGCAATCGGCTATGTGATCGTTCTCAAGCGCCCGATGCCGGTGTTCGATCGCATGTTCCACCTGCCCACCCGCCGCGATATCGATGGCCCGCTTGTCGCCGGGTCCGCTCTGTTCGGCATCGGCTGGGGCATCGCGGGCTTTTGCCCCGGTGGCGCTATTCCGGCGCTGGGGCAGGGCCATGGCGAGGCCGCGCTGTTTGTTGCCGCCATGATCGCGGGGCTTGCTCTCGCCCGAACCGCTCGCCGTGCTTTAATGATCCGCACCCCTGCCTGAACCGCAATACCAACCTGGGACCTTACAATCATGAGCATCAAGAAAATTGACGACCGCTTCGCAACCTCGCCCCAACTCACCGTTGAGGACGTGGCGCAACTGGCCAGCGAAGGCTATGTGGCCATCGTGTGCGCAAGGCCGGACAATGAAGAACCCGGCCAGCCCGATTTCGATGTCATCGCCCGCGAGGCCGAAAAGCACGGCATGCAGGCCATTCACATCCCGATGACCGGCGCCCCTTCGCCTGAGCAGATCGCCGAGTTCCAGAAGGCAATGTCAGCGATCGAAGGCCCCGTCGTGGGCTATTGCCGGGGCGGCGGCCGCGCTTCTGCGCTCTATTCGGCCATCGGCGCGTAAGCGCCTCAAACTCACCGGGCGTTGCCGCTTGCCTTAAGGCGGCAGCGCCCCTCTCCTTGTCCAAACTGTCTCCGGCAATCAGCATCCTATGCGCAAGTCTTTCCGATATCTTCCGATTCTGGGATGGGCCAGAGAGTATGACGGCCCGACGCTGACCAGCGATCTGCTGGCAGCGGTCATCGTCACCATCATGCTCATCCCGCAATCGCTGGCCTATGCGATGCTGGCCGGACTACCGGCGGAGGTGGGACTTTACGCTTCGATCCTGCCTTTGGTCGCTTATGCGATTTTCGGCACCAGCCGAACGCTGGCTGTCGGCCCGGTGGCGGTGGTGTCGCTGATGACCGCGTCTGCGGTGGGCCAGATCGCGGCACAAGGCTCGCTCGATTACCTCACCGCCGCCATCGGCCTGGCCTTGCTCTCGGGGGCGATGCTGATGGTCATGGGCGTCTTCCGGTTGGGCTTTCTTGCCAATTTCCTGTCTCACCCGGTGATTTCGGGCTTCATCACCGCTTCGGGCCTGCTGATTGCCGCTGGCCAGCTGCGCCATATTCTGGGGGTGGCGGGCGAAGGCGGCGCCCTGCCGGAAATCCTTGCCTCACTGGCCCGAGAGCTGCCCAGCGTCAATCCGACGACGCTTGCCATCGGCATCGGGGTGCTGCTGTTCCTCGTGTTTGCCCGCAAATATCTCAAGCCTGTGCTCACCGGCATGGGCGTCCCCGCCCGGCTGGCCGATATGCTGGCCAAGGCGGCCCCCATCCTTGCGGTTGGAGCCACGGTGGCATTGGCCGCAGCGTTCGGTCTGGGTGGACGTGGCGTTGCGCTGGTCGGCGCGATCCCGCAAGGGCTGCCGGCCTTCGGCGTTCCCGCGCTTTCGCTCGATCTGCTGTCCGTCCTGGTCGTCCCGGCATTTCTGATATCGGTGGTGGGGTTCGTTGAATCCGTATCGGTCGGCCAGACTCTCGCCGCCAAACGCCGTCAGCGGATCGATCCCGATCAGGAACTGATCGGCCTTGGCGCCGCCAACATCGCGGCTGGCCTGTCGTCGGGCTATCCGGTCACCGGAGGCTTTGCCCGGTCCGTGGTCAATTTCGATGCGGGCGCGCAGACGCCAGCCGCCGGGGTCTTCACCGCCATCGGAATCGCGCTGGCTGCGGTGTTTCTGACCCCGCTGCTGGCCAACCTCCCGCAGGCGACCCTTGCCGCCACCATCATCGTCGCCGTGCTGACCCTGGTGGATTTCGGCGCTGTCCGTCGGGTGTTTGCCTATTCGCGATCCGATTTTGCGGCCATGGCCGCAACCATTATTGTCACGCTCGGCTGGGGGGTCGAACTGGGCATCATCGCCGGGGTGGTGCTCTCGCTGTTGCTGCATCTGTATCGCTCCAGCAAGCCCCATGTGGCCATTGTCGGGCAAGTGCCCGGCACCGAGCATTATCGCAACATCGAGCGCCATGCGGTGATCACCAGCCCCGAGATCTTGTCGGTCCGGGTCGATGAAAGCCTTTATTTCGCCAATTCACGCTTTCTCGAAGACACCATCGCCGCCCATGTCGCCGAACGGCCCGAGCTCCGGCACGTCATCCTGATGTGCTCGGCGGTCAATGCCATCGACGCCTCCGCGCTCGCCAGCCTTGAAGAGATCAACAGCCGTCTGGCCGACGCCGGGATCGCCTTTCACCTTTCCGAGGTCAAGGGCCCGGTCATGGATCGCCTCAAGGCCACGGATTTCCTGCGTCACCTCAACGGGCGCGTCTTTCTCAGCCAGCACGAGGCGGTAACAGTGCTCGGGACAGAGGCGCCGGAACCCTCGGCGGCCGTTCTAATCCAGCCCCAGAAGAGGGTCAGTCCGTAAGGGCAGCTATTCCGCAAAAAGCGCGATGCGCGTGACCGCATGGCGCTCATCGCGCACAAAGCTCATTTCGCCAATGGAATAGAGTTCGGGACCGATCCGGTTGACCGATAACCGGCCATGGCAGGCCCACGGCCGCGCTTCGTGGGAAAAGGGGATTTGCAGGATCAGCACCGGCTCTGTTTGCGCCAACCGCTCAAACCGCCGCGCCAGTCCGATAAGGGTTGGATTGATCTGCGGATCGAACAACCACCCGAACCAGGCCAGCGGCTGGCCGTGGCCGCGCAGGAACCGGCTGGCAGAAACCACCGCGAGCGTTCGGTCAAACAGCACCAGCGGTGCCTGGGCTCCCCGCACATAATGGATCAAACCGGCCAGTTCGGGCTGGGTGCGGCCCCAGATCAGGGCTTCGATGGCGTCAGCGTTCTCGGCGCGTGGCCGGTCCCGTCCGCTCTCCCAGCGCGAAATCTGGCTCTGGCTGACCCCCAATGTGCGCGCCACGGCGTCCTGATTGATCCGTGAATTGATCCGGTAACGGCGCAGCGCCAGTCCGATGTCGTTTTCCCTGCTCATCTGTCCGCCGTGTACTGCGTAGGTTTACGAGGAACGGCAATCCGGGGTTCATTTACCCCAGCGCCCCATCATCGCCCCATCAGACCATCCGGGACGTGAAAAATTCTTGTGGGGGACGATAGGTGAACTTCCTGAAGGCGGCAGTTCTGGTAGCGGGGCTGGCCTGGACCACCGAGGGCCGGGCCCAGATCGCGCCAGTCCTCTCATCGACGGTGGGTGTCGATTGGACCTCCAATGCGGAAGCGTCACCGGTTGGTGCCTCCGATATCGTGATCACCCAGAGCCACAGCGTCGGCATCGCTGGCGGCGGCGAGGGAAAGGCGCTGCGTGGCTCGCTGACCCTCGAAGAGACCCGCTTTGGGCGGCTTTGGCGCGAGAACGACTGGACGGCGACCTTGGCGCTCGACGGCGAAACCGCGCTGGGCGCGGGAGCCGGGTTGCGCGGCAGTCTTTCGCTGGCATACAGCGAGGAAGGGCAGGTGCTGGCGACGCTGGCGGGTCCGCTTGGGGCGGTTACGCCCAGCCTGTCAGGCCGGGCGCAGGTCCGCCTCGAAACGCGGCTCCACGATGCGGCGGTTGGTATCGATCTCGACTATGCTGGCGAGCGCCCCGGCGACACCCGGCTCGAAGCCGATATCTTTCCCAAAGAACGCATCCGCCCGGTCACCGATACGGTCACGGTCGGGCTCGACATGGCCCATCCCGTCACCGACACGCTGCTGCTTTTGGGCCGGGCGCAATATGTCACCGTTCTGGTGTCCCCGGACGAACAGGCACGGTTCGGACGGGTGCCGGTGGACATCGGGCGCGTGGCCGCTGGGGTCGAAATAGCCAGCCCGGGGGCGGTCGTCGGGTTGCGGGGCGGGTTTGACGCAATTTTCTCGCGGTTCCCGACCATGCTCGTGCCTTATGGTCTCGCCGAGGGGCGGATCGGGCTGGGCGACGGAGTGGAGCTTCGCGCCGCGTTCAGGGTCGGCGCTGATACCGAAGACCCCGCAGATGGTGTTGTCGATTGGCGGCTCAAGGCGCGCGGGAGCATTGTGTTCACCCCGACATCAGGCACGGAGTTGGAATTGGCCGCCTTCGCAGCCCAGCGCTATAGCCCCCTGCACGACATTACCATCGAGACCGAAACCGGGGCAGAACTGCTCGCCCGGCTGGCGTTGGCCGGTGGCCTGATGCTCGAAGGCCGGGCGCGCTATCGCTACGTGGAGGCGCTGGCTGGAGATTTTTCCGAAACCCGACTGGGACTGAGGCTTGCTGCGGTGCTCTGAGATTGGCACAAGGAAGGCACCGGGGCGGCCATAGAGCCTGACAGATACCGATCATCGTCTCCGGGTCTTTGTGTCGCCCGCCCGGAGGACAGGCATCGTGATCGTCGTATTCGGTTCCATCAATATCGATCTGATCGGCCATGCGCCGACCCTCATGCGACCGGGCGAAACCGTGTTGGGCTCGAAACTGGAGCTGACGCCGGGCGGCAAGGGTGCCAACCAGGCCTTGGCCGCCAGCCGCGCCGGGGCCGAAGTCCGCATGGTTGGCTGTGTCGGAAGCGATGACTTCGCGACCCAGGCCCTCTCGCTGTTGCGCGAAACGGGAATGGACCTTTCGGGCGTGCGGCGCATGGATCGGCATACCGGCACCGCCCTGATCATTGTTGATGCGTCCGGGGAGAACATGATCACCGTGTTGCCCGGCGCCAATTCACGCCTCACCGTGACGGCGCTGCAACGGGCGGGCATCGAAGCCAATGACTGGCTGTTGCTGCAACTTGAAACGCCGCTTGATGGGGTGATCGCCGCGGCGCGGCTGGCGCGGGATCAGGGCGCAAAAATCATGCTCAATGTCGCGCCCTTCATGGACTTCGATCCCGCACTGCTCGCGACCATCGACGTATTGGTGGTCAATGAAACCGAATTGGCCGGTGTGCTGGGCATGTTCGACGCACCCGCGTTGAGCGATCGGGATGGGGTCGTCTGGCTTGCCGAAAAACTGGAGATCGCGGTGGTCGCAACGCTTGGCGCTCGCGGCTCGATGGCCGCCGATCACGGCGCGGTGGTCAGCGTTGACGCACTGGCCATCACCCCGGTCGACACGGTCGGAGCCGGGGATACATTCGTAGGTTATCTCGCCGCCGGACTGTCCGAAGGCCTTGCGCTGAAGGCGGCCATGGAACGCGCGTCGGTGGCCGCGGGGCTGGCCTGTCTGGAGCGCGGCGCGCAACCCTCGATCCCCGAGCGCGGCGCGGTTGAAGCACTTCTGGTGGCGCGCCAATGAGCGCTGTTGCAACCCTTACCATCGAGCGCCTGGGGTTTCGCGGCGAGGGCGTTGCCCGCTACGAGGATAAACCTGTTTTCGTGCCCCTGACGCTCGCTGGCGAGATCGTGCGCGCCCGGATCGATGGCAATCGGGGATCGCTGGTGGACATACTCGAACCCAGCCCTGATCGCATCGAGGCGCCATGTCCCCATTTCGGCCGCTGCGGTGGCTGCCAGCTCCAGCATCTCGCCCCGCCGACCTATCGCGACTTCAAGCGCGAGCTTGTGGTCACGGCGCTGGCCCGCGCCGGAGTCGAGGCCGAAACCCTGCCGACGGTCATCGCCCATGGTATTGGCCGCCGCCGCGCCACATTGCACGCCAGCCGCGCCTCCGCCGGGTTCATGGGGTTGCGCTCTCATACGATCCATAACCTCGACCGTTGCCCCATTCTGGTTCCCGCCCTCGATCCCGCTCCGCAGATCGCCCGGGCGATCGCCGATGCTCTCGGGCCGTGCGATGTCGCCTTCACCGCCAGCGACACCGGCCTCGACATTGCCATCCGCGCCAAAAAAGCCCGGCCCGGTCTGCACCTCGGCCAGTTGGCGCAACGCTTTGCACCCGCACGGCTGTTGCTCAATGGCGAGCCCCAGTTCGTCAACACCCAGCCGATGATCACGATGGGCAAGGCCGCAGTGCCCCTGCCCGTGGACAGCTTCTTGCAGGCCACGGCGCAAGCTGAGGACCTGCTGGCACGACTGGTGCTCGACGCGACCGCAGGTGCGCGGCGGCTGGCCGATCTGTTTTGCGGTATCGGCCCGTTCGCCCTGCGGCTGGCCGAGCACGCCCCCGTCATGGCGCTCGACAGCCACGCCCCGTCCATCGCCGCCCTCGATCTGGCCACCCGCCGCGCCAAAGGCCTCAAGCCGATCACCGCACGAGCGCGCGACCTGTTCCGCGAGCCGCTGGACGACTTCGAACTCAACGCGTTCGACGCCATCGTGCTCGATCCCCCGCGCGCCGGAGCCGAAGCGCAGGTCCGCCAACTGGCGACGTCCCGCGTCCCGACGATCGCCTATGTCAGCTGCGATCCGCAAAGCTTCGCCCGCGATGCAGCCATTCTCACCGCTGGTGGCTACAGTATCGGCCCGGTCACGCCCGTCGATCAGTTTGCCTATTCCGCACACGTTGAAATCGTTGCCGTTTTCAACAGATGAGACCAGTTGTTTCGCAAGCGGCTTGTCAATCGTGACGATAGTGTCACAATAGCCCCGCCGCTGACGCAAAGACGAGCAGCGGTCGGCGCTTATAAACTGTGGCGTTGGGGAGGGCCTGGGAGGGTATCTGCTGGTTGCAGTGTTAGGGATCATCCGATTGGCGGGTGTTTCCACTGTCATGCAATCATCACGCGATTGTCACCTGAGCTTTGCACGCCAAGTCTAGGCATCTGGCGGTGTTTCACACCCCGGCCCGATGCCGGCCGAAACGAGACTGAGAACGGGAGAACATCATGTTCAAGACTATTCTGGCCAGCGGCACCGCCGGCCTCGCCTTGCTTGTGGGGGCCTCGTCGGCCTTCGCCCAGACTGAAATCAACTGGTGGCATTCTATGGGTGGCGAGCTCGGAGAGCGCCTCAACGCCGTCGCCGAGGACTTCAACGGCACGCAGGATCTCTACAAGGTGGTCCCGTCCTATCGCGGTGAGTATGAGGAATCGATGGTCAACACCATCGCCGCCTTCCGCGCCGGCCAGCAGCCGCACATCGTGCAGATCTACGAAGTGGGCACCGGAACGATGATGGCTGCCCAGGGCGCCGTTTATCCGGTCTATCAGCTGATGCAGGAACACGGCAATAATTTCGACCCTTCGGTCTATCTGCCCGTGGTCACCGGCTATTACGCCGACACCGAGGGCAACATGCTCTCGATGCCCTTCAACTCGTCGACCCCGATCCTTTACTACAACAAGGACGCCTTCGCAGCCGCTGGCCTCGATCCCGATGTCGCTCCCACCACCTGGGAAGAAATCGGCGAATTCGGCCAGCAGGTCGTCGATTCCGGCGCGGCGAAATGCGGCTTCACCATGGCTTATGCGGCGACATGGGTGGGTCTGGAGAACTTCTCCGCCCTGCATAACCTGTCCTTTGGCACAGGCGAAAACGGCTTTGCCGGGCTCGATACCGAGTTCACCTTCAACGGCGAAACCCAGGCGCGCTTCTGGGATCAGCTCAAGGAGTGGGCCGATGCGGGCGTCTATATGTATGGTGGCCCCGCTGGCGGTTCGGACGCTGCTCCGGCCTTCTATTCGGGCGATTGCGCCATCTATATGAACTCTTCGGGCAGCCGCGCCGGCGTTCTGGCCAATACCGATTTTGAAGTCGGCTTCGGCATGCTCCCCGTCTATAGCGACGTGCCCGGCGCGCCGCAGAACTCGATCATTGGCGGCGCAACCCTTTGGGTGCTGTCGGGCCATGGTGATGCCGATTATGAAGGCGTTGCCGCGTTCTTCGATTATCTCTCCTCGTCCGAAGTTCAGGCCAATTGGCACCAGGGCACCGGCTATCTGCCGATCACCCAGGCTGCTTACGAACTGAGCCGCGAGCAGGGGTATTACGACGAGAACCCGGGCGCTGATATTGCCATCGAGCAGATCAACCTCAACGCTCCGACCGAGAACTCCAAGGGTCTGCGCTTCGGCAACTACCCGCAGGTCCGCATGGTCCTCGATGAGGAACTCCAGGCCGTTCTCGCCGGTGACAAGACCGGGCAGCAGGCGCTCGATTCCGCCGTCCAGCGCGGCAATCAGATCCTGCGCGATTTCCAGGCTGCCAACAGCTAGGTCCTGATCTTCATGGAAGACGGGGCGGCGTTACCAACGCTGCCCCATCTTCACCTTCATTATTGTCCGGGACCATCACGTCTTTTGCGCGGCCATAGGGCCTGTCACCCGCCTCAGCGGGGCGTCAGCCAGCCAGTGGCCAATTTCACAAAAGCACCCTTCAAGGCACCCTCATGCAGACCAAGCGCTCGATCTTTTCCAACACATGGCTGCCCTATGCGCTGCTGGCCCCCCAATTGGCGATCACGCTGGTGTTTTTCATCTGGCCGGCCAGCCAGGCGGTCAAATCGAGCTTCGAGCGTGAGGACCCGTTCGGGTTTCGCACCACCTTCATCTGGTTTGAAAATTACACCCGCATCCTGTCCGATCCCTCTTATCTCAACGCGCTGGGCCGCACGGCGATCTTTTCGGTCTCGGTCACCGCGCTGTCGATGGGGTTCGCGCTGCTACTTGCGGTGTGCGTTGACCGCGTCATGCGGACACAGCGCTTTTATACAACGCTCATTGTCTGGCCCTACGCCGTTGCCCCGGTCGTTGCGGGCGTCCTGTGGTGGTTCCTCTTTAACCCCACCATCGGGCTGCTGCCCCATATTCTGGACTGGTTCGGCATCAACTGGAACCACAGGATTTCCGGCGTTCAGGCCATGATTCTCATCACCATCGCTTCGGCCTGGAAGCAGATTTCCTATAATTTCCTGTTCTTCCTCGCGGGCCTGCAATCGATCCCCGCCTCGCTGTCCGAGGCCGCATCGATCGATGGCGCGGGGCCGTTCAAGCGCTTCTGGACCATTGTTTTCCCGCTGCTGTCGCCGACGACGTTTTTCCTGCTCATCATCAACATCAACTACGTGATGTTCGATACGTTCGGGGTGATCGACGCGACAACATCGGGCGGACCCAATCAGGCAACGATGACGCTGGTGTACAAGGTTTACACAGACGGCGTGGCGGGGCTGAACATCGGCTCGTCCTCGGCCCAATCGGTGCTGTTGATGGGCATCGTTATCGCACTCACCTTCGTGCAGTTCCGCTATGTGGAACGCCGGGTCAATTACTGAGGGAGCTGGTTAGATGGTTGAAAACAGGCCCTTTCTCGATTTCCTCACCCACTTCATCCTGATCGTGGGCGTCATCATCGTCGCCTTCCCGGTGTATATCGCGTTTATCGCCTCCACCCATGAGCCTTCGGCCTTTGTGCGCGGAGTGATCCCGCTGCTGCCGGGCGACAATCTCGTGCAGTCCTATTCGTCAATGCTGGGCAGCGGCCACAGGGTCGCCGGTACGCCTCCGGTGTGGCTGATGCTGGCCAATTCGTTCTGGATGGCCATGATCATCGCCGTGGGCAAGATCGCCATTTCCATCACCTCTGCCTTTGCCATCGTCTATTTTCGCTTCCCCTTCCGGACGCTGGCCTTCTGGATCATCTTTGTCACCCTGATGCTGCCGGTCGAGGTGAGGATCATCCCCACCTATGCCGTGGTCGCCAATCTGGGGATGCTCAATTCCTACGCGGGGCTGACCCTGCCGCTGATCGCTTCGGCAACCGCAACATTCCTCTTCCGGCAGTTTTTCCTGACCGTGCCAGAGGAATTGATGGAAGCGGCGCGCGTTGATGGGGCAGGGCCGCTGAAGTTCTTCAAGGACATCCTCATTCCCATCTCGATCACCAATATCGCCGCGCTGTTTGTGATCATGTTCATCTTCGGCTGGGTTCAGTACCTCTGGCCGCTGCTCATCACCACGCAAGAGCAGTTCTACACCATCGTCATGGGCATCAAGCGCATGCTCGCCCTGACCGACCGCGAACCTGAATGGAACCTCGTCATGGCGACGGTGATCCTCGCTATGGTTCCCCCGGTGCTCGTCGTCCTCTTCATGCAGCGCCTTTTCATCAAGGGCCTGGTCGAAACGGAGAAATAGGTTTCCATGGCCGCAATAGAAATCAATGATGTCCGCAAGCTCTATGGCGGCACTGTCGAAGCGATCAAGGGGATTTCGCTCTCTATAGGCGATGGCGAACTTGTGGTTCTGGTCGGCCCTTCGGGCTGCGGGAAGTCGACGCTGCTGCGCATGATCGCAGGGCTGGAAACGATCACCTCGGGTGAAATTTCCATCGGCGGCAAGGTGGTCAACAAGCTTGAGCCTGTCGAACGCGATATTGCCATGGTGTTCCAGAACTACGCGCTGTATCCGCATATGAGCGTGCGGGGCAATCTCGAATACGGGCTGAAAAACCGCCGCACCCCGCGAGCTGAAATTGACCGCCGGGTGGCCGAAGCCGCGCGTATCCTCGAAATCGAGCAGTTTCTGGATCGCAAGCCGCGCCAGCTGTCGGGTGGCCAGCGCCAGCGCGTCGCCATGGGCCGGGCGATAGTTCGCCAGCCCAAGGCGTTCCTGTTCGATGAGCCGCTCTCCAATCTCGACGCCAAGCTGCGCGGCCAGATGCGGGTGGAAATCCGCCGCCTGCAACGCACGCTGGGCACCACGTCGGTTTACGTCACCCACGATCAGCTCGAAGCCATGACCCTGGCCGACAAGCTTGTGGTGATGAATGGCGGGGTGATTGAGCAGGTCGGAGCGCCACTGGAGGTCTATTCCAATCCCGCCTCTCTGTTCGTGGCTGAATTCATGGGCTCGCCGGGAATGAACCTTATTCCGGTCGCGGGTTTTTCCGCGATACCGGGCGGGCTGCCCGAGCGGGTCCCGGCCACGACCGGCACCATCGGAATCCGTCCCGAGGATATCTCGCTCACCGCGCCCCAGGAACCGCATCTTGCCATCGATGTGGTGCTCGATGCGATCGAACTGGTCGGGTCTGAAAGCCTTGTTTACGTTCATGCCCAGGACCTCGGCAAAAATCTTGTCCTGCGCACCGCCGGCATCCACCTTGGCGAGACCGGCGATCGGTTGACCCTGTTTGTGCCCCACGCACGAATGCATTGCTTTGATGGAGAAAGCGGGCGCAAGATCGAGGTCAGCGCTGCCTGAACGCCGGTCAATCGCACCGGGCTTTCGTTCTGGCACTGCCAACCCAGGGAGCCCGGTCATGCGTCCGCTTGTTGTTGCTATTGCGCTGTTGGCGCTGGCCCTGCCAGCGGCGGCCCAGAATGAGGCCAAGGCGCTGTTTGGCAAACTCTATCCCGAAGATCAGGTCCTTGCCTCTGGCTGGCGCGAGCAATTGTCGGCCCTGCTCGATCAACTTGAGGCCACCTCGGACGATCCGGAAACAAGGGCTGCGCTTCCCCAGTTCAGGGAGCTGATTGCTGCCCGGCCATTGCCTTATTCCATCGATGAGCTTCTGGGCGACTGGCAGATGCGCTCCTTGCAGGCGAGCGATCTGGGGGCCTTTCCCTATACCTATTTCCCCGCGCGCATCTATCGTGACGGCGAGCGGATTGTCTTTGACAAGGCCTCGGGCAGTCAGCGCCATCTCGGCGTCCTGGCGCAGCGCGATGACGAGATGGTGTTCTTTGTCGGCGCCCTCTATTACGGCTACGAAGCTCCCCGCGCCTATTCGGCCCTGACCGCATCAGACTCAGAGGTGACCCCCGAACAGCGCGAATTTGATGCGGTCGCGGAAATCTACAAGACCGGCGACCAGACCTTCCTCATGGCCTTCGCCCCCGAGGGCGGACGGTTCCGCTTCTACGAGATCCGCAAATAGCGGCTGGACACGCCCGACCCATCACCGCTCAATGCGGGTCGACAGCACGATCGAGCTCATGGTCCGCTCGACACCCTCCAGCGCCCCGATCCGGTCGATGACCGCGTCGAGCTCCGCGACCGAAGGCGCTTCTACAATCACGATCATATCGAAGCTGCCCGAGATCGAATGCACCGTGCGCACCTCCATCACCGCTTCCAGCGCCTTGACCACTTGAGTGATCAGTTTGGGTGACACGGTCACCATCAGGTGCGCGCGGATATGGCTGGCGAGGTAGTCCCCGGAGAGTTTGACCGCATAGCCGGTGATCGTGCCGTTGCGTTCGAGCCGTTCGAGCCGACTTTGCGCCGTCGACCGCGACACCCCCAGCCGCCGCGCGATCTCGGCAACCGGCATCCGCGCATTCTCGCGCAACAGGCTCAGCAGCAAACGATCCGCGTTAATTTTCGTCATTTTGCACTGCACTTTCGTGATTTCGCACAATCTTATTGGCAATGTTGTCCAAAAATTGGCTGCAAATCAACGTAAAACGATGCCACGCTTGGCAATCACAGCGAGGCCAATTTGGTCGTGATGGGAGGGTAGGCATGAAACAGATCGTCGTGGTCGGTGCAGGCCGCATCGGCGCCACCATCGCAGATTTGCTAAGCCAGAGCGGGGCTTACGCGGTCACCGTGGTCGACCGTTCCGCCGAAGCCCTGGCGGCACTGGACGCAGGCCCCTCGGTCCGAACCGAGCAATGCGAAGTCTCTGCCCCCGGCGCCCTCGAAGCCATCCTCACCGGAAAATTCGCCGTCCTCTCCGCCGCCCCTTACTCGCTAACCACCCGGATTGCGGGGGCTGCGGCGACTGCTGGCGTGCATTATCTCGATCTTACCGAGGACGTGAAATCGACGCGTCAGGTGCGCAAAATCGCCGAAACGGCCCGAACGGCGTTCATCCCCCAATGCGGCCTCGCCCCCGGTTTTATTGCCATCGCCGCCATGAGTTTGGCCAAGCAGTTCGACACGCTTGAGGACGTGCGGATGCGAGTGGGTGCGCTGCCGCAATTTCCCACCACCGTCCTCAATTATGCCCTGACCTGGTCGCCAGAAGGGGTGATCAACGAATATTGTGAGCCGTGCGAAGCGATCGTCGACGGTAAACTCACCGAGGTGCCCCCGCTGGACGATATCGAGGAATTCACGCTCGATGGCATCGATTTCGAGGCGTTCAACACGTCCGGCGGTTTGGGTTCAACCCCGCATAAGCTGTTGGGAAAGGTGAGAAATCTCAATTACCGCACCATCCGCTATCCGGGGCACGCCCGGATCATGAAGTTGTTGCTTAACGACCTCAATCTCAAGGATCGGCGGGATTTGGCGCTCGACATCTTCCGTCATGCGTTAACAACGACCCGTCAGGACATGGTGGTGATCCTCGTAGAAGTTACCGGCATGAAGGATGGGCATCCGGCCACCGAGCGTTTCGCGCGCACCATCCTTTCGGGTCGCGTGGGTGACAAGGAGCGCTCGGCAATTCAGATCACCACAGCCTCGGGGATCGCGACGGTCCTCGATATGCTCGCCAGCGGCGACCTGCCCCAGCAGGGGTTCGTTGCGCAGGACGAAATCGATCTCGACGCTTTCCTAGCCAATCGCTTCGGCAAGGCGTTCGCACAGCATCAGGCGATGACCAAGGTCGCCTGATAAACGAATTTAGAGCTCCTCCTCCCCTCAGACCTGCCGGAAAGAGGGGCGGGTGAGGGAGTGCCGGGCATCGGTGCCAAGCGCCGAGGGGGCAACCCGGCCTCCCTCATTTGTTTTTTCAAGCAAGGCGTTTTGGATGTGGCCGGGGTATCGGTCACGCTTCGGTCAGAAACCGCCGCCCGTCTTGAAGCCACCACCCTTGAATCCACCGCCGGTCTTGAAGCCGCCGCCGCCAAATCCCCCGCCACGCGGGCGCGAAAAGCCACCGCCAGAGGGCGGGCGCGGAGAAAATCCACCGGGCATCGGGGGAAATTTCCCTCCCTTGCCTGTCTTGCTGGATGACCGCGTGCGCGGCGGGGCAGAGGGCACGATGGGGCCTGAACTTCCGCTCCAGCCCTGCGAATTGCGCCACATCGCCCAATAGGCCGCGGCTGTCATACCGCCCTTGAGAAAATCGGTAAGCAGATCGCCGACCAATTGCTTTTCGTCAAAGCGGGAGCGCGGGTCGTCATAGTGCGATGTCTTGAACTCGAACTCGATGTCTTCAAGTTCACGCCGTCGCAATTCCAGCGTCTTGAGACGGGCGCGCTCATCTTCCAGTTCCGCGCGTTCCTCTGAGATTCGGCGGCGGGTCTCCTCGATCCGCAACACGATTGCATCGTCTTCCTCGGTGCGCGTGGCCCGCGCTTCTTCCAGCAGTTTTTCAATTCGGGTGTCGCTGATCGCCCCGGCCAGCAGATCGACAGCCTTGCCCATTGCCGGATCACCGCCATCGGCAAGGAGTTTCTGCCGTTCGGTCAATTCTTCGCGGGCATCTTCGGCGGCCAGCATGTCCGCATCGATGGCGTCAACACGCTCTTGTGCTGCTGCCAACGCCGCGCGCGCGTCCGCTCCCCCTGCCGCATCGAGCGCGGCATTTTCCCGTTCGGCGGTGGCGTCATCGAGGTCGATTAGCTCGGCAGCGAGGCGTTCGGCATGTTCACGCAGCCGATCGGGGATTGCGGTGAGCATGGAATAATTGGGGCGCATATCGGCAAATCGGATCAGCCTTGCCACCCATTGATCGAGCAAGCGCACGATATTGCCCGCCTTATAGGCGCTGGTGCCATAGCCGCGCTGCCAGAGATACATGAACAGCGTGTCGTCCCGATACGGGCGGCCTTTTTCTTCGCGGTCGGCTTCGGCCTGTTCCGCCTTGCGCGCAGCCTCGTCGGCCACTCCCTGGGCTTCTGTGCGGCGAGAGAGCAAGGCGCCATAGGCGGCATCCGCACTCAGAGCAGCACTGACCGCTCCGCCTAGAGCATCGATTCGAGCCTGGTGCTCCGACGCCTCTTCAAGCAGGGCATGGCGTTCACTCGCCAGGCGGGTGAGTTGGGCTTCCTGTTCGGCCAGCGCCTTTTCCATGCCCGCCATTTCGGTAGCGTGTTCCTTGAGCATGTCACGAGCCCGGGATTCAGCCTGGCTCAGCGGGCCAGCCAGCTCGTTCTGGACATCGGGTGACAGCCGGACCGCCGCGAGAGCGCGCAATTGCCCCAACTCGGTTTCCCGCAACTTGCCAACGCGTTCATTGGCCCGCGCGATGCGGCGGGTGATCTCGTCTTCCTCACGTCTGATATCGCGCAGAGCATCGTCCAGCGCGCGCATGGCCTGAGGGCCGCTGACACTCATCGCCGCCTCACCATTGGGTAATCGCCCCATCGAGCACCGGCATGGCATAGTCGGTGTCGAGGAACCCGTATTGCTTTATGCCCAGAATATTGCGCTGGATGATCCCGTCATCCTGCCGGTCGAGCCGTACCGATTCATAGGTCACCTCGGGCACACGAATGGCCCAGGTCCGGACGGTTTCGGTCTGGCCGGTCTCTTCGTTTTCGACCGGAATAGAAACCAGATCACCATCGGGACCAATCGCTTCGACGACGAGATAGTAGTTGGTGGCGTCGGTATTGGCTTCCGGGAAACGCCAGATGCCGGTCGATTCCCCGGGACGGTTGACGATGCGGATCGAATATTCGGCGAGCAGCGTCGCATGAATTTGCTCCAGTTCGTCGATCGACCGCTGCGCGCCAGCGCGATCGCCGCGCGCAGCGGCTGCCTTGCCGCGTTCCACCCAGGGCTCCGCAATCTCCAGCGCCGATTGGACCTTGGTTTCATTGAAAATGTTCTGATACAGCGCGTCCATGCGTGCCGGCAGCGTTTCGGCAAGTTCAATCCGGGCCGCCTCGGTAACTCCTGCCTGATAGGGGCGATAGGCGAGGAAATATCCGCCCAAGACCAGCGCTAGCAGGGCCAGGACGATGAGGACCGGGCGGCCCCAGCGCGTCCGGCTGACGTAAAGCCGCGCTAGCCGCAGCTGGAAGCTGTCGGCTGGCGCAACATAGGTGAAGCGGCTTTCGGCGAGGGCCTCGACGCCCTCCTTGAGGATATGATCGGGAACCTCGATCCCCTGATCCCGATAGATTTTGCGCAGCCGGGCGATGAGTTCAGCCTCTCGGGCTGAGGCACCGATTTCGCGCGCAATGAGCGTGTCCTCATGGCGCAGTGTATCCACCACGTCCATGGCAAGCATCACGTCATCGAGCGGCGCCTTGCCAGCCTGCCCCGTCATCGCCCCACCGCTGTTCATCGGCCTCTATGCTCTAGCGGGATACCACGAGTGCGTTGCCGTCAGCCGCGAGCGTCGCGAGACGCTTCTTGCCATCCTCGACGGCATCCCGGATTTCGGCGGAGTTCTTCGTCGCCTGCTCACGCATGTCGGCGATGATAGAATAGGATTTTTCCTGGAAACTCACCACGCTGTCGACGAGCATTTTCACCGCGTCGGCCCGTATGGTGGGGCCATAACCCGCCTTGAGCGCTTCTTCCTGAACTTTGCCGCCAATTTCGGAAAGGGTTTCGAGGCTCTGGCTCATGCCTTCCTTCATCGCATTGAGTGTTTCGGTTGATTCATGGAGCCCAAACAGCCCGGTAAAAGAAGCGGAAAGCGCAGTCAGCACCGTCTCATTGGTGGAAAAGAACGAGATCGACTGCTGATACACCCGCTCTTTGGCATTGGTGGTCTGCATCAACCGCGCCATGATCACCTCGGAGGTGGAATAGGCGATGGTCAGATTGTCGGAAAGATCCTTTGCGATCTGGTAGCGGCGCTCTTCATTCTGGAGATCGCGCAGCCGCTCGTCGCGTGCCATTTCCAGGCGCGCCCGGTCAGCGGGAGTGCCATCGGTGAAAGCAGTCAGCGCATCGGCTGCACCCTGCAGATCGACCTTGCGCTGTTCGAGCTGGGCCTGGGCGATTTCGAGCACTTCGAGTGCCATCACTTCGGCCTGCTTGAGCGCACCGCGAAAATCCCGATAGGCTTCAAGGATTGTATGCTCGCGGTCGATCTGGTCTTTGGTGTCACGCGAAACAGAGAGGTAGGTATCGCGGATTTTGTCGAACCGTGTAGCGATGTCGCCACGCGAAACCTTCATCCACACGTTGGAGGCGCGCTCGAAAATGTCGAGCTTGCCATCGTCGAGCTGGTCGACCATGGATTTGGCGTCGTCGCGGATCGAATTGAACGATTTTGTGATGTCTTCGTAGCGCTCGCCGACGGTCATGGCTGCGACTTGCGAGCGGACGACTTCATTGAAAGCGCTGGCTTGGGTGAGCACCCGCCCGATCAGGACCACCTTGGTGTCGTCGAGGTGGGTGATTTCCGAAAGCAGCCCAGTGATCGGCGCTTCCTGCGGTTCGCCCTCTGGCCACAGCCCGAGGCCCTTGATGGCGGCCACCGCCTTGTCCAGATACTGCAGCGGCTTGTCGGCGAATTGAGCGGCGGAAGTCTCGGCAATTTCGGTCGTCATATCCACATCCCTGTTGCAACTGTGGCAGATGTGGTGACATGATTCCGCCTGGCAAGGCATAAGACAATTGTGCAACGGCCACAGGCGTTTGTTTTCTCGCCAATGGTGCTAAAAAGCCGCATTGGACGCAGGCCGGAAGGGGTTCTGGAGTGGATTTCGGTGGACGATACCGGTTGACGGCAGACCGTCAGGCCGTCTGGGCCGCGCTCAACGACACTGAAATCCTCAAAGCCTGCATTCCAGGCTGCCAGCGCATAGATTGGATTACCGATTCTGCGCTGGAGATTGAAGTCGCCGTCAACCTCGGCGTGGTCCGGCCGACATTCAAGGGCGATCTGATGCTCTCCAACGTCGAACCAGCCAGTCGCTACACCTTGACCGGGCAGGGGCGGGGAGGGCTGCTTGGCCGGGCCCAGGCTTCTGCTGACATCGCCCTGTCCGAAATCGATGGGGACACCCTCTTGCATTTTGACGCAACGGGAGGCGCATCCGGCCAGATCATGAAGATGGGCCGCGCGCTGATCGGCAATTCCGCTCAGCGGATCATCGACGGCTTTTTCGAGCGTTTCGGGACGGCGATGGGTGCGGACGTGGTGCCGCTTGCCCCCGTCAGTTGAGCTGAAAAGCGAGTTTCACCGCAATCCGGGGATTTTTTGCCCAATTGGTCAAAAAATCCAAATTGACTATTGCGTCCGTTGATTTTGCGCGGTTCTATCTGACCTCATCGTGCGTGGAACCGCACCGGCGATTGTCGGATGGTTCGACTGCCCGAGAACTGGGAGGAACAACCATGTCCAAAACAACAAAATCCATCGGTGCTGCCGCTTTCGCTTTTTCAGCGCTCATGGCGGGAACGGCCCTGGCCGCACCCGCGATCATCTATGACCTGGGCGGCAAGTTCGACAAATCGTTCAACGAAGCGGCCTATAACGGCGCCGAAGCCTGGGCGGCAGAGACGGGTGAGGATTATCTGGATTTCGAACTCCAGAACGATGCCCAGCGCGAGCAATCCCTGCGCCGGTTTGCACAGCAGGGCGCCCAGCCCATCGTGATGGCTGGTTTCAGCTGGGCCTCTGCGCTTGAGGCTGTTGCGCCGGAGTTCCCGGACACCAATTTTGTGGTGATCGATACCGTTGTCGATCTGCCCAATATTCAGTCGATCATGTTTGACGAACACACCGGGTCGTTCCTCGTCGGCGCTCTCGCGGCGCTCAAGAGCGAAACCGGCACCGTGGCATTTGTGGGCGGTATGGACGTCCCGCTCATTCACCGCTTCTATTGCGGTTATGCGTATGGCGCGCGGCATGTCACCCCAGATATCGGGTTGATCGAAAACTATACCGGCACGACCCCGGCGGCCTGGAATGATCCCGTGACAGCGGGCGAACTGACCCAGGCGGCAATTGATTCGGGCGCCGATGTGATCTTTGCCGCAGCCGGCGGCTCGGGCATGGGTGTGCTTCAGGTTGCGGACGACGCGGGTGTCTATTCGATCGGCGTCGACTCCAACCAGAACTACATGCATCCCGGGTCGGTATTGACTTCGATGGTCAAGCGTGTCGATCGCGCCGTGCACAACGCGTTCATCGAAGCGGAAACGGACGATACTTTCCAGCCTGGCCGTATCGATCTCGGACTGGCCGATGGGGGCGTTGACTTTGCGCTGGATGAGTACAACGCGGATCTGATCACCGACGACATGCAGACCAAGGTCGCCGAATACAAGCAGGGGATCATCGACGGCCAGATCGAAGTGCACGACTACTACACCGACAACGCTTGTCCGCTGTAATAGTCGTTCCATGACTCATATGGGCGATACGAACCCGCAGCGGCCGAATTCGGCCGCTGCCTTGCCCGAGGACCGCAGCGTCTGGGCGATTGAGCTTGAAAAGATCAACAAGCGGTTCGGAGCGGTACACGCCAATAAGGACATCGATCTGCGGGTGCGGCGCGGCACGATCCACGGGATTGTGGGGGAGAACGGTGCCGGCAAGTCCACGCTGATGTCGATCCTGTATGGCTTTTACACTGCCGACAGCGGCACGATCCGCGTCAACGGCGTGGCCCATGCCATCACCGACAGCCGTCATGCCCTGGCGCTGGGCATCGGCATGGTGCATCAGCATTTCATGCTGGTCGATAACATGACCGTGCTCGAAAATGTGGTGCTCGGCGCCGAAGGGAGCCAGCTGCTCAACAAGACATTCGCCCGGGCCCGCTCGCAACTGGTTGAACTCGGTCGCGAATATGGTCTGGACGTCGATCCCGACGCGCTGATCGAAAATATTTCGGTCGGGCAGCAACAGCGGGTGGAAATCCTCAAGGCCCTGTTCCGGGGGGCTGACACCCTGATCCTCGATGAACCGACCGGTGTTTTGACACCGGCCGAAGCCGATCACCTGTTCCGCGTTCTCGAAACCTTGCGGGCCGAGGGTAAGACGGTGATCCTGATTACCCACAAGCTGCGCGAAATCATGGCGATCACCGATTCGGTTTCGGTCATGCGCAATGGGGAGTTGATCGAAACGCTGCAAACCAGCGCGACCTCGCCTGAGCATCTGGCCGAATTGATGGTGGGGCGCAGGGTGTTGCTGCGCGTGGAAAAAGGCCCGGCCAGCCCCGGCGAAATCGTCCTCGATGTGGAAAATCTCTCGGTCGTTGACCGCTTGGGCGTCCAGCGGGTCAAGGATGTCAGCTTTTCGGTCAGGGCCGGCGAAATCGTCGGCATTGCGGGCGTGGCAGGCAACGGGCAATCGGAATTGCTCGAAGCGGTGACCGGCATCGCAGACCCGCGTTCGGGTGTTGTCCGCATCAAGGGCAATGCGCTCGATATCAAGGGCGACGACGGCGCAGCCCGCGCCCGGCGCGCAGGCATGGCGCATGTCCCCGAGGACCGCCATCGGATGGGCCTGGTGATGACATTCGAGGAGTGGGAAAACTCGATCCTTGGATACGAAACCTATTCGGAATACGGCAAGGGCCAGCTTCTGGACATCGCAGCGGCGCGGGCAGAAGCCCAAAAACGTATCGAAATGTTCGATATCAGGCCAAACAACATTCGGCTGAAAACCGCCAATTTTTCCGGCGGTAATCAGCAGAAGATCGTTCTCGCCCGTGAGATGGATCGCCAACTGGATGTCCTGGTGGTCGGGCAGCCGACCCGCGGCGTCGATATCGGCGCAATCGAATTCATCCACAGCCAGATCATTAAGATGCGCGACGCGGGCAAGGCGGTGCTGCTGGTCTCGGTGGAACTCGATGAAATCCGTTCGCTGTCCGATCGCATCCTTGTGATGTTCGATGGCCGGATCGTGGCGGAGGCGGATCCCGAAACCGCGAGTGAAAGCGAATTGGGGATGATGATGGCCGGAGCATACGAAAAGACGGAGACAGCGCGATGAGTGCGCGCCGTCCTTTGCCCCGTTGGGCCGACATCATTGTTCTGCCCGCTGTCAATCTCGCCATGGCGTTCCTGATTTCCGGTCTCGTGGTTCTGATGATCGGCGAAAATCCGTTAAGGGCGGTTCAGATCATCCTTTACGGCGCGTTCGGCTATGGCGATGGCGTCGGCTATACCCTTTATTATGCGACCAATTTCGTCTTTGCCGGCCTGGCGTTTGCCATCGCGGCCCATGCCGGCCTGTTCAATATCGGTGGCAACGGGCAGGCCTATGTCGCGGGTCTCGGGGCGATCGTTGTCGCGCTGGCTCTCGATCAAACCCATTGGCTGATCGCCATGCCCGCCGCCATGGTCGCGGCGGCCATATGTGGAGGCGTTTGGGGGCTGATCCCGGGCTATCTGCAGGCCAAGCGCGGCAGCCATGTTGTGATCACCACCATCATGTTCAACTTCATTGCCGCGGCGCTGATGGTGTACATGGTCAACAGGGTGCTCAAGCCAACAACCACCATGGCGCCGGAATCGGCAACCATCGCCACCATGGGGCGGGTGCCTCAACTGCGCCAGTTCATCCCCTATTTCGGCTATTCCCCGGTCAATCTCACGATTGTCGTCGCCATCGCCTTGCTGGTGCTGACCTATATTTTGATCTGGCACACCAAGCTTGGCTACCAATTGCGCACGCTGGGACAAAACCCGGTGGCATCGCAATATGCCGGTATGTCCAACTCGCGCCTCATCATGATCGCCATGACGCTTTCGGGCGCCTGTGCTGGCATGATCGCCATCAACGAAGTGCTCGGTGTGCAGAACCGTCTGGTGCTCGATTTCGTAGCCGATGCCGGGTTCGTGGGCATCGCTGTGGCGCTGATCGGGCGCAATCATCCCATTGGCATCGGGCTTGCGGCAATTCTGTTTGGCGCGCTCTATCAGGGCGGGCAGGAACTGCAATTTGTGATGCCTTCCGTAACCCGGGAAATGATCGAGGTGATCCAGGCGCTGATCATTCTGTTCACCGGCGCAATGGAAGGACTGTTCCGTCCGGCGCTCGAACGGGGCTTTGCGCTGCTGTCGGTCGAGCAACGGGCCGAGGCCATGGCCCGGTCCACAGTGGATTCGGAGAGCTGACATGGATATCGACCTGATCCTCTCCATGGCCAACGCAACACTGCGGCTCGCCACGCCTCTGCTACTGGCGGCGCTGGCCGGGCTCTATTCCGAGCGGTCCGGCATTTTTGATATCGGGCTCGAAGGCAAGATGCTGGCATCGGCCTTTGCTGCGGCTTCGGTCGCAGCGGTGACCGGCAATGTGTGGCTGGGGCTGCTGGCGGGCATCGCCATTTCCATCCTCACCACCATGTTGCAGGGCTTTGCTGCGATCACCCTCAAGGGCAACCAGATGATTGCCGGCGTTGCGGTGACCATGCTGGCGGCGGGGCTTACCACGTTTCTGGGGCAGACATGGTTCCGCCAGGGTGGGCGCACGCCGCAATTGCGCGGCGACGCGCGCTTCTCCCAGATCCAGTTGCCATTTGCGCGCGAACTGGAGGGGGTTCCGATCGTCGGCCCCATCTATTCGCAGGTGCTCTCGGGACACTATATTCTGGTCTATATCGCCTTCCTAGCTGTGCCGATCACCGCCTTTGTGCTCTATCGGACGCGCTTTGGGCTGCGCCTGCGGGCCGTGGGGGACAATCCCACGGCAGTGGACACGGCAGGCATTTCGGTCACGCTGCAGCGCTATCAGGCCATTTTCATCACCGGTATTCTGGCCGGGCTGTCCGGGGCCTATTTCTCGGTCGCTCAAGGGGCCGGGTTCGGCAACGAGATGACGGCGGGCAAAGGATATGTCGCGCTGGCCGCCCTGATCTTTTCCAAATGGCGGCCGGTTCCGGTGATGTTCACGTGCCTGCTGTTCGGCTTCCTCGATGCGTTGCAAATCCGCATGCAGAACGTGACGCTGCCGCTGATCGGCGATGTGCCGGTGCAGGCGGTACAGGCGCTGCCCTATATTTTGACCGTGGTGCTTCTGGCAGGCTTCATCGGCAAGGCGGTCGGACCAAGGGCGGGTGGTGTGCCTTACGTTAAGGAGCGTTAACCGTGGAGTTCGCCCAAGAGGATCGAGTGCTGTTTGAGGCCGCCGAAGCGGTGCGGGCCAGGGCGCATGCGCCATACTCGGGATTTGCCGTGGGCGCGGCGATCCTCGCCGATGACGGCAAGGTCTATGCCGGTTGCAATGTCGAAAACGCCGCCTATCCTCAGGGCAATTGCGCCGAAGCCTCAGCGATCGCCGCCATGGTGGCTGGCGGGGCGCGACGCATCGAAAAGATTTTGGTGACCGGCCCAGGCTCGGTTCCCGTCACGCCGTGCGGCGGCTGTCGCCAGCGTATCCGTGAATTCGCCAGCGATCCGACTCCCATCATCTGCCTCGGCGTCGAGGGCGACCCGATGTTTACCACGCTGGGCGAACTGCTGCCGCATTCGTTCGGTCCCCAATTTTTGGAGCGCTGAGACACTGGCTCAGGTTCAATACGAGGCTCAGACCATGTCCAAAGCTTTGAACACCATCCGCAACCAGGCCGGCTCCGCGCCCATAGAGGCCACACTCATTCTGGGATCGGGCCTTTCGGCGGTGGCAGATCTGCTTGCCGAGCAAGTGGTCATTCCTTTTGCCGATCTCGAAGGGTTCCCGCAGGGTGGGGTTTCCGGCCATGGCAAAGATCTTGTGATCGGCCAGATGGGTAGCAAACGGATCGCCATTCTCACCGGGCGCCAGCACTATTACGAGCACGGCGATGCGGCCGCGATGCGTCCGGCCCTCGAAACCATGTCCGAGTTGGGGGCAGGTACCCTGATGCTCACCAATTCCGCTGGTTCGCTGGACACCGATGTGCGCCCCGGCAATCTGATGCTGATCTCCGACCATCTCAATTACGCCGGAGCCAATCCGCTGATCGGGGAGCCCACCGATGCGCGCTTCGTCAACATGGTCGATGCCTATGATCCCGAACTGCGCGCCACAACCCATGCGGTGGCGTCCCGCCTCGAAATCGCCCTCAAGGAGGGCGTTTATATGTGGTATTCTGGCCCCAGCTTCGAGACGCCGGCTGAAATCCGCATGGCCCGGACACTGGGGTGTGATGCGGTCGGCATGTCGACAGTGCCTGAAGTGATACTGGGGCGTTTTCTGGGCCTGAGGGTTTGGGCCTGCTCTTCGATCACCAATATGGGGGCAGGAATGGCGCAGGAGACCATTTCGCATACCCAGACCAAGGAGGTGGCGAAATATGGCGCTGAAAAGCTCAAACGGCTGATCCCGGCGCTGATGGAGGAAATATGAACCTCAAAGTTGTCGATACGCCCACCCAGGCTGTGAGCCATAAGCGAAATCCGGGCTATCCGCTCGATCTCGATTGGGTAGGGCGCGTCCGGATGAACCGCTCCGCGCTGGAACGGCGCGCCGGTACGATTGGTGCAAGGCGGTCGGTGAAAAAAGACTATCAGTTGGCGTGGCTCCTCAAGGCCGTGTCGCTGATCGACCTTACGACGCTCAATTCCGACGATACGCCCGGCCGCGTCGAGCGGCTGTGCGCCAAGGCGCGCAATCCCATTCGTGCGGATCTCATCGAGGCGATGGGTGTAAAACATCTCGGCATCACCCCCGCAGCCGTCTGCGTTTATCACAATTTCGTCGCGACGGCGGTTCGGGCGCTGGAGGGGACAAATATCCCCGTCGCTGCTGTATCGACGGCCTTCCCGCACGGGCTGACGCCGTTGAAAATCCGGCTTGCCGAGATTGAAGCTTCGGTCGAGGACGGGGCGAAGGAAATCGACATCGTCATCGAGCGCGGCATGGTGCTGCGGGGCGATTGGCAGGGGCTTTACGATTCTGTCAAAGCCATGCGCGCCGCCTGCGGTGACGCTCATATCAAGACCATCCTCGGCACCGGGGAGCTGGCGACACTTACCAATGTTGCGAAAGCCTCGTTGGTCTGCATGCTGGCGGGCGCTGATTTCATCAAGACGTCGACCGGCAAGGAAAAGACCAACGCCACGCTGGCAACTTCCCTGGCGATGATCCGCATGATCCGCTGGTTTCATGAGGAAACCGGCATCGAGATTGGCTACAAGCCCGCCGGTGGCATCTCCAAGGCCAAGGAAGCGCTGACCTATCTGGCGTTGATGAAAGAGGAACTGGGCACGCAGTGGCTGCAGCCGCACCTGTTCCGCTTTGGCGCGTCTTCGCTGCTGACCGATATCGAGCGCCAGATCGAACACGGCGTCACCGGCCATTACGCCGCCGATTATCGCTTTGCGATGGCCTGAGGGATTTTGATTCATGAGCAAGGTGGCTGAAATCTTCGAAACCCTCGACTACGGACCGGCTCCCGAGGCTGCGGGCCCGGCATTGGACTGGCTGGACGGACACGAACGCAGGTTCGGGCATTTCATTGATGGCGCGTTCACCAAGCCGGGCAAGACCTTTGCCACCCTCAATCCGGCCAGCAGTGAAACGCTTGCCGAGGTGACCGAAGGCACGGCGGACGATGTAGACAGGGCCGTAAAGGCCGCGCGGGCCGCGTTTCCTGCTTGGTCGGCGCTGTCGGGCTATGAGCGCGCCAAATATCTCTACGCCATCGCGCGGCAGATCCAGAAGGAAAGCCGACTGTTTTCGGTGCTCGAAACGCTCGATAATGGCAAGCCGATCCGCGAGACGCGCGATATCGATATCCCGCTGGTGGCGCGGCATTTCTATCACCACGCGGGCTGGGCGCAGCATATCCAAACGAGCTTTCCCGAGCACGTGCCATATGGCGTGTGTGGGCAGATCATCCCGTGGAATTTTCCGCTGCTGATGCTGTCCTGGAAGATCGCGCCGGCGCTGGCTGCGGGCAATACGGTGGTGCTCAAACCCGCCGAGTTCACCTCGCTCACGGCGCTGTTGTTCGCGGAAATCTGCGCGCGGGTGGGACTGCCCAAGGGCGTGGTCAATATCGTGACCGGGGCGGGGGAAACGGGCGAAGCGATCGTCAACCATTCCGATATCGACAAGATCGCATTTACCGGCTCCACCGAAGTCGGAAAAATCATCCGCCGGGCGACGGCGGGAACGGGCAAGGGACTGAGCCTCGAACTGGGTGGAAAATCGCCGTTTATCGTCTTCGAGGACGCTGATCTTGATAGCGCCGTCGAGGGCCTGGTCGATGCCATCTGGTTCAACCAGGGGCAGGTGTGCTGCGCGGGGTCGCGGCTTTTGATCCAGGAATCGGTGGAAGACAAGGTCATCGCCAAGATCAAGGCGCGGATGACGACGCTGCGGGTCGGCGATCCGCTTGATAAATCCATCGACATCGGGGCGCTGGTCGCGCCGGTGCAGGTGGAACGGGTGCTCGATCTCTTGAAGACCGGGCGGATGGAAGGCGGTGATTTCTATTCGCCCGACACCGAAATCCCCGGCGATGGCTGCTATATGCGCCCCACTTTGGTGACAGGTATTTCCCCCGCCCATACGCTGGCGTCGGAAGAAATCTTCGGGCCGGTGCTGGTCGCCATGAGCTTCCGCACGCCTGAGGAGGCGGTGGCGCTGGCCAACAACACCCGTTACGGCCTGGCCGCGTCGGTGTGGACCGAAAACATCAACCTCGCCCTCGATATCGCGCCGAAGATCAAGGCGGGTGTGGTGTGGATCAATTCGACCAACCAGTTCGACGCGGCGGTGGGTTTTGGCGGCTATCGCGAATCCGGGTTCGGGCGCGAGGGGGGACGCGAGGGTATGGCGGCCTATCTCAAGCCTGCCTGGGAGAAAAAGCTTAAAATTGCGCCCGCTTTGAAACTGCCCGCCCCCGCCGAAGGGCACGAGGGCAGCGGCATCGACAGGACGGCCAAACTCTATATTGGCGGCAAGCAAGCGCGGCCCGATTCCGCCTATGCTCGTGCGGTTCTGGATGCGGATGGCCGCCATCTTGGCGAAGTGGGTGAGGGCAATCGCAAGGATATCCGCAACGCCGTCGAGGCGGCGCGCGGCGCTCTGGGCTGGGCGGGCGCAACGGCGCATAACCGCAGCCAAATCCTCTATTACCTCGGCGAGAACCTCGACTATCGCAAGGCCGAGTTTGCCGATCGGTTGCGAGCGATGACCGGGGTTCCGGCCAATGCAGCCAAGCGTGAGGTCGAGCTGTCGATCGAGCGCTTGTTCGCCTTCGGTGGCTGGGCCGATAAATTCGATGGCGCGGTACACAATCCGCCAGTTCGCATGATGGCGGTGGCGATGGTCGAGCCAGTGGGTGTGCTGGGCATCGCGGCCCCAGCGGTAAATCCGCTCCTTGGGTCCATCGCGCTGCTGGCGCCAGCCATCGCCATGGGCAACACGGCGGTGTTGATCCCCTCCGAACCCCATCCGCTGGCGATGACGGATTTCTATCAGATCCTCGAAACCTCGGATGTCCCATCGGGCGTGGTCAATATCGTTACCGGCCCGGCCACGGGGCTCGCCAAAGTGATGGCCGAGCACGATGGCGTGGACGCCATCTGGTTTGCCGGTTCGCGTGAGGACAGCGCGGAAATCGAACGCCTCTCAGCCGGCAATGTCAAACAGAGCTGGACGACACGCGGGCTGGCCTATGACTGGGCCGATCCGGCAATGGAGGGAACCTACCTGCTGGAAAGAGCGACGCAGATCAAGAATGTCTGGGTTCCGTATGGGGCGTGAGCGATGAGCGAGAAGATCGAAGTCGAAAATTTCACCTCGCCAGGCCGGGTTCAGCGTGTCGATAAGGCAAAATACATGGCCGTGCGGGAGGCCGTAATGCGCCATGTTCCGCAAAAGGACCCGGGCGCTACGCCTGCGGAACTGATTGCAGCGATCAGGCCAGACTTGCCGCAAGACCTGTTCCCCGGTGGTGAAAAGGCGGGGTGGTGGTTCAAATGCGTGCAGCTCGATCTCGAAGCCAAGGGCGTTCTAGTGCGAGCGTCAAAGCCGCCAGTGCGGCTCCACAAGGTTTGATGAGCGGCTTCGCATGACACGCCTCCCTCAGGAAATAATCGCCGCCAAACGCGATGGTAACGCACTGGACGCTGCCGACATCGGCAGCTTTGTTGCAGGGCTCACGTCCGGCTCGGTGAATGATGCACAGGCCGCCGCCTTTGCCATGGCTGTCTTTTTCCGCGATATGAGCCTTGATGAGCGGGTTGCCCTGACCCTTGCGATGCGCGATTCCGGGCGGGTCCTCGATTGGTCCGATCTCGATGGCCCGGTGATCGACAAGCACTCCACGGGCGGGGTGGGCGACAACGTTTCGCTGATGCTGGCCCCCATTCTAGCGGCCTGCGGCGCTTATGTTCCGATGATTTCGGGACGCGGGCTCGGCCACACCGGGGGGACGCTCGACAAGTTCGATGCGATTCCCGGTTACATGACCAATCCCGATATCGAGACGCTGCGGCGGGTGGTGCGTGATGTGGGCTGCGCCATCATTGGTCAGACCGATGATCTCGCCCCCGCAGATCGGCGTCTCTATGCGATCCGCGACGTCAGCGCGACGGTGGAGAACATTTCTCTGATCACCGCTTCGATTCTGTCGAAGAAACTCGCAGCCGGGCTCGACGCCCTGATCCTCGACGTCAAGACCGGCTCCGGCGCATTCATGAAGACGCAGGCGGAATCTGCCGGCTTGGCCGAAAGCCTTGTCGCGGTCGGCAATGGTGCCGGGCTGCGCACTGGTGCGCTGATCACCGACATGAACCAGCCGCTCGCCTCGGCAGCCGGCAACTGGCTGGAAGTGAAAAACGCTATCGATTTCCTCACCGGCGCGCATCGTGACCCCCGGCTTGAAGAGGTTACGCTGGCCCTTTGTGCCTATGGGTTGATGCTGGGCGGAATGGCGCTCGATTATGAAGATGGGCTCTTGCGGGCCCGGGTGGCGCTCAACAGTGGCGGTGCGGCGGAGCGGTTCTTTGCAATGGCCAACGCATTGGGATCCTGGCACGACCTTGCCAGCTATGCGCCCGATCCGGTGCCAGTCGTGAGGGACGTCTATCCGGAACAAGCCGGCACGGTGCGGGCGATCGACACAAGAGGCGTGGGGCTTTCTGTGGTGGTTTTGGGAGGAGGGCGCATCGATCCGGGCCAGAAGATTGATTATCAGGTTGGCTTCGATCGGCTCGCGCCCTTGGGGACGAGCGTCGATACCCAGACACCCATTGCCCGTATTCACGCGCGCGACGAAGCCACTGCCGCGGAAGCGGAGGGGCGGCTTCGCAATGCCTACACCATCGGCGAGGCTGTATCCCCCGATCCCGCCATCTATGATTATATTCCGCCCCGAGGAGATCGGTAATGCCCCGCGCCATCCTTTGCGTACTTGATAGCGTCGGCATTGGCGGCGCTCCTGATGCTGCCGATTTCGGCGATGAAGGCGCCGATACGCTCGGCCATATCGCCAAGGCCTGCGCTGCGGGCGGAGGCGACATGGAAGGTGTCCGCTCGGGACCGCTCTACCTGCCCAACCTCGATGGCCTTGGACTGGGCGCAGCCGCAAAGCTGTCCACCGGTACGGTGCCGCCCGGCTTGACCGATACCCCGCTCGGCGGGCGCTGGGGCGTGGGGCGGGAAGTGTCCATCGGCAAGGATACCCCCTCGGGTCATTGGGAGATCGCCGGTGTGCCGGTGCCCTTTGCCTGGGGCTACTTCCCGCAAACCGATCCCGCCTTCCCCAGGGATATGCTCGACAAGATTTATGCGGCCGCCGGGATTGATGGCTCGCTGGCCAACACCCACGCATCGGGCACACAGGTGATCGAGGAGTTCGGCGAACAATCGGTCGCAACGGGCAGGCCGATATTTTACACCTCGGTGGATTCTGTGTTCCAGATCGCCGCTCATGAGACCCATTTCGGCCTGGATCGCCTGTATGAACTTTGCCAGACGGTGTTTGAATTCACAGCGCCAATGAAGATCGGTCGGGTCATCGCCCGCCCGTTTGTCGGCGAGGACGCGGCGAGTTTCCGACGCACCGGCAACCGGCGCGATTTCGCCATCGAGCCGCCGGAAGAAACGCTGCTGGACCGGCTGAACAAGGCCGGTCGGCAGGTGTTTGCAATCGGCAAGGTGTCAGACATTTATGCGGGCCGTGGCGTGACTCATAAGATCAAGGCCTCAGGCAATATGGTGCTGTTCGACCGCACCCTTGAGGCGCTCGACATGACGGCTGATGGCGGGTTGATTTTTACCAATTTTGTCGATTTCGATACCGAGTTCGGCCATCGGCGCGATGTCGCCGGCTATGCCCACGCCCTCGAACAGTTCGACCGGCGGCTGCCTGAACTGATTTCCCGTCTCCGCGATGACGACCTGCTGGTGATCACTGCCGATCACGGCAATGACCCGACCTGGCGCGGCACCGACCACACCCGCGAGCAGGTGCCGATCCTGTTATTCAGCCGGGCATTGTCATCAGGAACCATTGGCTTGCGTCCGGTTCTGTCCGATATTGGCGAAACGATCGCCCATTGGCTCGGGCTTGCGCCCGGCCGGCACGGGACGAGTGCGCTGTAACAACAATAAAGGCCCGGCCCGATGCAAAACCTGACCGTGATCGACCATCCGCTTGTCCAGCACAAGCTCACCATCATGCGCTGCAAGGATACGTCGACAGCCAGCTTCCGCCGCCTGCTTGAGGAGATTGCCCACCTGTTGTGCTATGAGGTGACCCGCGATCTTGAGGTGGACATGATCGAGGTCGACACCCCGATGGGCCCCACCATGGCGCCCAGTCTCAAAGGCAAGAAGCTGGTGTTCGCCTCCATCCTGCGCGCCGGGAACGGCTTGCTTTCGGGTATGCTCGATCTGGTGCCGTCGGCGCGCGTTGCTCACATCGGCCTCTACCGCGACCCGGAAACGCTTCAGCCAGTGGAGTATTACTTCAAGGCACCGACCGATATCGAAGACCGGTTGGTGATCGTTGTCGATCCGATGCTGGCCACCGCCAATTCCGCTGTCGCGGCGATCGAAAAGCTCAAAGAACGGGGCGCCAACAATATCAGGTTCCTGTGCCTCCTGGCCGCGCCGGAAGGTGTCGAGCGCTTTATTGCCGCCCATCCCGATGTGCCGATCTTTACCGCCGCGCTCGACGAACGGATCGATGAACACGGCTATATCGTCCCCGGCCTCGGCGATGCCGGGGACCGCATGTACGGGACGCGGTAGGGCGGCTGAGCAGAAGAATGCCCCAACGAGGGGATCGGCGCTACCGCTGCGCACCCCTCACCCCTGCCCTCTCCCTCAGGGGGAGAGGGAGGCTCTTTGGCAAGCGCTTGAGTTGTTCTCCCCTTCTCCCCTTCTCCCCTTGAGGGAGACTTCGAGCCATCCTCTGGCCAATCGTGCCGGTGGCATGATTGGAGGCGAGAAGGCCATGAGAGCTACGCTCGAATGGCAAGCCGCGAAGCGGTCGGATGAGGGGTGTGCTGAGCTTGGGCAAGCGTTGACGCCTGACGGAATCTCTACCCCTTCAGCGGCAATCCATAGCTGATCAGCTCCGCCCGCAAGGCTTCCGGCGAGGTGAAGTGGACGGTTTCCATGCCCATGGCGCTGGCGGCAACGATATTGGCCTCGTTGTCATCGATGAACACGCAGGCTTCCGGCGCCAGTCCATACCGTTCGCAGAACAGCCGGAAGATGCGCGGGTCGGGCTTCACCAGTTTTTCAAGGCCCGACACCACTACGCCATCGAACTTTTCCAGAAATGTCCATTCATCGAGCATCGAAACCCATTTCTCCCAGGAGAAATTGGTAATGGCAAAGGTCGGGATTTCGGCTTCGACCAACTCGTCATGAATGGCGATGGTGCCCTCAAACACGCCGCCGATCGTCTCGCGCCAGCGGGCATCGAACGCCGAAATTTCCCGCCAATAGCGGGGGAAACGCGTGATCAGCCGGGCCACGCCCTCGGAGTAGATGTCCCCCGCATCAAATTCGAGGTTCCACGCATTGGTGCAGATGTTATCTGCGAACCACCGCGCTTCTTCTTCCGTATCGAACAGTTTGCGAAACAGATACATCGGGTTCCAGTCGACGAAGACGCCGCCCAGATCGAAAACGGGGATGAGGGGTTCTGACACGTGCGGCCTCCGGAAAGACAAGTGAACGGTTGCCCTGTCATGTCAGGTCGCCATCGGCTTGGCAACTGAAGTGGGGCAGGGTGGGATCAGCACCCGAAAGTGCCGGTTATGTCCTGCCGGACAATGTGCAGGCTGCGCTGTTCGAGCGGCATGCTGGCATTGAAGATCGTCCCGAACATCGGCTGATACTCATACCAGGCGGTTGCGAGAACCACATAGTGCCCGGCGGCGAGCGTCAGCATTTCTGGGGGCAGGGCGCCGGAGGCGGGAGCCGCTGCGGTCGCCCAGTTGCAGGTGACGTTTGGGGGGCCGTCGGTGAGGTCGAACACGGTCAGCCGCAATTCGGTGTCGTCCGTCGGAAACGGGCGCATGATGGCGGTGCCTGCATCGACCAGTCCCCTGATATCATTGCCGGAAATATGCTTTTCCTGCGCCACGAGGTCGCTGACTGTCGAGGCAAATAGGCCCAGCTTCCGGTCGATGGCGAGGGCCTGGGTGAGGTCGGTGGCCCCCAGATAGAGGAACAGCAATACTGGTGCGATCAGGGCGAATTCAACCGCCGCCATGCCCTTTTGATGGCTCAGGAACCGCCCAACCCTGCCTGTCCGGGAGCAAAAATGCCTCATGGCTAGAACGGCTCCGTGCGCAGGACATGGGCGGAGGCCAGCAGGCGTTTGCCATCGGCGGTCTGAGCGATGTTGAGGCCAGGAATGTTGAAAAAGGTTGGCCATTTATAATACGCCTCGATCATGACGTACTTGCCGCCTTCGATGTTCTCGCCGCTGCGAAGTCCTCGGTAGTGCTGCGTAAAATTCCACGCCCCGGTGTCATTTTCGAGCGGAAACGTGGTGGTAAAATCGCGGAAGGTTTCGATACCTTGCACGGAAATTCGCAATTGTTCGCAGTCGAAAATTCCATACAGCCGACCGCACAGGGCAGCGCGATAATTGTCTGCGGAAGCGGTTGAAATATAGTCCGGTTGACCGGTGCGGATCAGGCGCGAGGAGTCGATCACCGCGGTGTCGAGCGCGTAACCGGCAAAGAACGCCAGCGCCGTTTCGATGGTCGCGCCGATCATGGCAAAAAACAGCGGCCCGACCACAGCGAATTCCACCGCAGTCACGCCGCGATCGGCGCGCAGGAAGCGCCCGATCAGCCGCACGCGGCGATGACCTGTTTTTCGCTCACCTCTGGCGATCGTCCCCATGCCGTTCGCTCCGGTCCCCAATAATCAATACGGGGGTACTTTACGCAGAATGGCCCTAACTCATCGTTAGGGAAGAGGTGCAAGAGCATGCAAATTAGAGGATGGTAAATCTCTGGTTAACGGCCTGCGCCAACCCAGCAAATGCAAGCCTAGTTGCTTGCGGCACCCTCGACCAGCGTGCTGGACGTGATGACGCCGGAGGTATAGTTCGGATCGTCGCCGAGCATGATGACTGGCTGGCAACTGGGCGCGCAGGCCACCGAGGTGCGCTGGGCCCCCATAAAAACAGTCACCGTATCGGATTTGAGCTGGGCGACCTCAACGACAGTATCGGCAATCGGATCGCCATTGGCATCGAGGATGATCATATTGGTGCGGCCAAAGCTCTTGCCGGTCAGGATCAGGGTCTGCGGGTCCTGAATGGTGACATCGGCGACTGCAGGATTGCCGATGATAACCGTGGCCGCCGGAGCATTGATCCGCAGGACGCGCGCCATGTTGGCATTGACGGTCACCGTGATCGTGTCCTGATCCTGCGCGACGGCGGGCGTGAGGGCGGACCCGCCCCAGCATATGAGCGCAGCGATCACTATCCTGCAAAGACGACCCGGCATGATTGCATTTCCCGCCCGAATGATATGGTTACCCGATCATGGGGCCCAATGGTTACCATTTGGCAAACGGTTCATCGCCCACTCTGTTATAGGGTTCCAAGCTTAGGGTGAAGAGATAGTTGCAATTTTAGAATTCTTGGCAACCATTTGCTAGTCATATTAAGTATTGGCGAGGAACCACGTGTTTTGCGCCTTGCGATTAACTCAATTTCAACTGGGCAGGTCTAGCTTCAATCACATGTTCGATGTGTGACGCGTCGAACAGATGCAGTCACAATGGGACGCACGAACAAGGAGCTAGAAATGAACCTCTTCAAGAAATTTGTTGCCGACGAATCCGGCGCTACTGCAATTGAATATGGCCTGATCGCAGCACTGATGGCTGTGGTGGTTATCGCTGCTATCGCGATGATTGGTGATCCACTGAAGAACACTTTTAGTAATATCGGTACAACGCTCACCACTCAATCAGCCCCGCAAACAGAGTCAATTATTACGCCTTAAATTATTGCAGGTTGATGTTGAAAGGGGGCATCTGCCCCCTTTTTTTATACACGTAGTATTAAAAGTATTGCGATATATACCTTGCGTGCGGACTGCTGCAGCCGAACGTAGAATCCAGCGAACGTGGCGAAAATGCTCCAATTTATGTTGATCATCTTCCCCCTCCTGATGGCCTTTGCGGCCAGTTCTGACCTGCTCACCATGCGCATTTCCAATACGCTGGTGTTGGCCGTTGTCGCTGGGTTCGCCGTTGTCGCCATCATGGTCGGTTTGCCGCTGCCGGTGATCGGGATGCATCTGGCCGCCGGGGCGCTGGTGCTGGCCGTGACTTTCACCATGTTTGCATTGGGCTGGATCGGCGGCGGCGATGCCAAGCTGACTGCTGCCATTGCCCTGTGGATGGGGTTTGAGCTGCTTCTACCCTATCTGCTGTATGCTTCTGTTTTCGGTGGCGTGCTGACGCTGCTGCTTGTGGTCGGTCGCCGCTATGCGCTGCCGGCTCCATTTCTGAAAGCCGGGTGGCTGGTGCGGCTGCATCATCCCAAGACCGGTGTACCCTATGGCATCGCCCTGGCGCTGGCCGCCATGCTCGTCTATCCGCAAACCTTTGCCTATACCGCGCTGGTCACCAACCCTGCGGTGCAGCAGACTCTGCTCGATGGCTTGAGCACGTTCTAGCAGCGGAAATCCGCACCCTCAGTGCTCGTCATGCGATCTTTCCTTAGCGCGTCATTCCGGACCTGATCCGGGATGCAGTACGCGGCGGCGGTGGAGATGGAGCCGCAACTCTGCCGATTACCGGATCCCGGGTCTTCGCCCGGGATGACCGGGGTGGGGAGCGGGAGGTGCCAGGAAAGCCCCCTCGCCCTAAGGGAGAGGGGATGGGGTGCGCGGTCTGTCGGTCATTCTGTAGCCCCAGCGGTTTTTGCTAATGCCGCGCCCCCCCTCATCCGACCTTTCGCTTTCGCGAAAGCCCACCTTCTCCCACCAGGGGAGAAGGGCAGAAGGGGCACGCACAGATTCAGAGTTTGTGAAAATACGCAAACGCCTCCCCCAGAGCCCCCTTCTCCCCTGGTGGGAGAAGGAACGGGGATGAGGGGGCGCAGCCATCGGCTTCATCCAGCGTCTGCGGGCATCCTCTCCAGAATAGAACCCAAATCAACTCAAGCCTCTAAACCATTGGTTAACCTTTTCAAACAAGCAAGGATTAACCAAGTTTTGACGGTTTCTCCGCGATAGTTCACGGACCTTGCCCAAGGTGCGCCCGACGATTGGCGACGCTGGAGCAGGAGTCCGGGGGCTCGGATATCGCTGGATGACCCAGCCCCTGTTTTGGTGCCAGGCGCTTTGGCGCGGCCAATGGGGGTTTTGGGTTCAGATGAAACCGGCGCGTATTCTGCTTATTGTTGTCGCTCTCGTGGCAGGCGGCCTAGCTGCGTTTCTGGCCACGCGCGGCGGCGGTCCGGCCAGCCCGTCCGAGATCGCCGAAGCCGCACCGGTGCAGATGGAGGCGCGGGCGCGTGTTCTCGTTGCCAACCGGGCCATCGGGCTCGGCCAGCGGCTGACGTCGGACGATGTGAGTTGGCAGGACTGGCCCGAAGGCGCTCTGCGCGCCGAATTCATCACGGCCACAACTGTGCCCGATGCGCCCCAGCAGGTGGCGGGCGCGGTGGCGCGGTTCGAGTTTTTCCCCGGCGAGCCCATCCGCGAGGCCAAGCTGGTCAATTCCAACCAGGGCTATCTTTCCGCCATTATCAGCCAGGGCATGCGCGCAGTATCGATTTCCGTCAATCCAGACTCGGCGTCCGGTGGCTATATCGTGCCCAATGACAGAGTGGATGTGGTGCTGACCCGCTCTGGCGGGCAGCATTCGGAAACCCTGCTGGCCAATGTGCGCGTTCTCGCCATCGGAACCCGACTTGGCGAAGTGGGGACCACCGGCGGTGGAGCCGACCCCAACAATCCTTCGTCGCAGGTGTTTGAATCGGCGGAAGTGGCAACCCTTGAGGTGAGCCCTGCCCAGGCCGAAACCCTGCTGCAGGCCGGCTCGGTCGGGCGATTGGCGCTGGTGCTCCGCTCCGTCATCGATTTCGCGCAAACAGTCGATCCGTCCCATGGCGCGAGCCAGACCGTCACTCTGATCCGTCATGGGCATTCCGAAGCGGTGACCGCAAGCGCGCCCCGGAGCACGCCGCTGCCGGGCACCGCAATCTCCGCTCTGGAAAATCCTGCCGCACCGCTGGCGCAGGCCCTGCCGTCATCGCCCGTTATCGAGGTCAGATAGATGTCCGCTGCTCCACACCGCTGCCCGACCCATCGTCCAGCCCGCCGCACCGCCCTGCTTCGCGCCTCGTTTATCGGCATTCTCGCGCTTGTAGCTTTTGGCGCTGTGCCAGCGTTCGCAGCGACGTCGCCGCATCTGCGCATCGCTCATGGCGAGTTGGGCCGCACCCAATATGTCGAAATCGGCGTCAACAAGTCGATCATCATCGACCTGCCCGTCGATGCCGGTGAGGTGATCGTCTCCCAGCCGGGGGTCGCCAACGCCATCATGCGCACCAAGACCCGCGCCGTGATCCAGGGCATGGCGGCCGGTGAGACCAACATTTTTTTCCTCGACCCCTCCGGGGCGGGTATCGCGATCATCGAAATCTCGGTCGCCCAGGATTCGTCCGGGCTTGCCGCGACCATCAACCGGTTGCTGCCCGGATCGCGCGTGCAGGTGCAATCCTTTGCCAATTCGGTGATCCTGTCAGGCGATGTCCAGTCCGGCGATGACATGGAAAAGGCCGTGGCCATCGCGGCGCAATATGTGGGCGGCGAGCAGAACGTTACCTCGGTGATCAACGTCGCCGGGGGCCAGCAGGTGGCCCTCAAGGTCGTCGTTGCCGAGGTCAAGCGCGATGCGGCCCGGGCGCTGGGGATCAATCTTTCCGGCTCGCTGTCGGTGGGCGCGCTCAATCTGGGGCTCAATTCCACGCCACCGGTCGGCAATACGGCGGGCGGCTATTCTGGCAATTTCAGTCAGGGTAATTTCTCGATCAACGCCTCGCTGCAGGCGCTTCAGAGCCAGAACGCGCTGCGGCTGCTCGCCGAACCCGTGCTGACGGCCATGTCGGGGCAGCAGGCCAATTTCCACGTTGGCGGCGAACTGCCGATCCGGGTCACGCGCGATGGCGACACGAGCTATGATTACAAGGAATACGGCATCAAGCTCAATTTCACACCCACCGTGCGCTCGAACGGGCTGATCTCGGTGGAGATCGATACCGAGGTCTCCGAGATTTCCGATACGATTTCGGGCGCGCTCAACACGCGCAAGGCATCGACGTCGGTGGAGTTGCCCGCCTACCAGACGCTGGCCATTGCCGGGCTTCTGGAGGAACGCACGCGCCGCCAGATCAACGAACTGCCCGGATTGGGCAACATCCCAATCCTGGGGGCGCTGTTCCGCTCCTATGAATACAGCACGGCCCAGACCGAACTGGTGATCCTCGTGACCCCGATGATCGCCCAGCCGAGCGCGGCGCCGGTCGCCACGCCCATCGATTTTTATCAGCCGTCTTCGGACGCCGAGGCGATGTTTCTGGGACGCATGGAAAGCCTCTATGGGGTCGGGGCAGGCGGACACGGGGCGCAGATCCGTGGGTCGGTTGGCTTTGTACTCGATTGATGCCGCCTGCCGGTTGGGCCGGGGCAAGGACATGGGTTTGGTTCGGGACGGTAAGCGATGAATTTTTTCGAAAATGACGATAACGCCATTGCGCCCGAAGCCCCCGGCGAGACCGTGTCGGGCGCGCGCCTGATCCCGCGCATCACCATTCAGGCGTTCTGCGAGCACTCGCAGACGGCGCAGATCATCGAGGACACCACCCACGACCGGCGCATGTCGAAAGTGGCACTCACCACGCATAATGGCGGGCTCGATGGCGCGGTCGAAACCTATCGCACCAATCCCACGCCCAACCTGATCATCGTCGAAACGACGCTGCCTGCCGACCGCATCGAAGCGGAACTAGCCCGGCTGGCCGAGGTTTGCGACGCCTCGACCCGGGTTGTGGTCATCGGGCATGTCAATGACGTGATGCTCTATCGCAGCCTGATCCGCGCCGGCGTTTCCGAATATCTGGTGATGCCGGCCGGCAGCGCGACGATCATCAATGCGATTTCCGATCTGTTCGTGTCCGAAGGGTCGGCGCCCATCGGGCGGTCGATCGGGTTCATCGCCGCCAAGGGCGGGGCGGGGGCCTCGACCATTTCCCATAATGTCGCCTGGGCCATCGCACGGACGATCCGACAGGACGTGCTGGTGGTCGATCTCGACCTGCCCTTTGGCACCGCCGGGCTCGATTTCAATCAGGATCCGCCGCAGGGCGTCGCCGATGCGGTGTTTGCCAAGGACAAGATGGACGCGGTGATGCTCGACCGGCTGATGAGCAAGGCGGCCAATCATGTCAGCCTGCTGGCGGCACCGGCGACGCTGGACCGCACCTATGACATGGCAGAGCGCAGTTTTGAGCAGATCATCGAGCTGAGCCAGCAGCATGTGCCGGTGGTCATTCTTGATATTCCGCATCTGTGGACCGCCTGGGTGCGCCACACGCTCGCTGCCTTGGATGAGGTGGTGATCGTCGCCGAGCCCGATCTCGCCAATCTGCGCAACGCCAAATCTCTCGCCGATGCGATCAAGGCGATGCGCCCCTCCGAGAGCGAGCCGATCGTCGTCGTCAACAAGACCGGGATCGCCAAGCGCCCTGAAATCTCGCCCACCGAGTTTGCCACGTCGATCGAATGTCGGCTTGTCGCGCAGATCGGGTTCGATCCGGCTCTGTTCGGCACCGCTGCCAACAATGGTCAGATGATTGCCGAGGTGTCGGCCAGTCATAAGGTCAATGAGGCGTTCCGCACGATCGGCCTGGACGTCACCGGGCGCGCTGCTGTCGAGGCGGCTGGGCGGAGCACCAGTCTGCGGCTCCCGGACCTGTTCCGTCTTCGCAAGCGGGCATAGGCAGGAAAAGGCAAGCGGGCGCAGGCCCGAAAAAGGCAAGCGGGCGCAAGCTCGAAAAAGGATTGAACGATGTTCGGTAAGCGTACGAGTTTCGGCGGCAATACCCAATCGGCTCCCTTGACGCCGACACCGCCATCCGTGCCCGAGGCCGAGCGGACCCAGCCCGCGCCGACCTTCGAGACCTCTCCCAAAACGAACACTGAGGACGCCGCCGACACGGCAGAGCTGGCCGGGCGGGACCAGAATTATTTCCAGACAAAATCGTCGATCTTTTCAGCGCTGATCGACTCGATCGACCTTTCGCAGCTCGCTGCCATGGATCAGGATTCGGCGCGTGAGGAAATCCGCGACATCGTCGCTGAAATCATTGCGCTCAAGAATTTCGTCATGTCGATTTCCGAACAGGAAGACCTGCTCGACGACATCTGTAACGACGTGCTCGGCTATGGGCCGCTGGAGCCGCTTCTGGCCCGCGATGACATTGCCGATATCATGATCAACGGCTCCCAGCGCTGCTATATCGAGGTGGGGGGCCGCGTCAAACTCACCAATGTGCGCTTTCGCGACGATGCGCATCTGATGAATGTGTGCCAGCGTATTGTCAGCCAGGTCGGACGCCGGGTGGATGAAAGCTCCCCCATCTGCGACGCCCGCCTGCCCGATGGCTCCCGCGTCAACGTCATTGCGCCCCCGCTCTCCATCGACGGCCCAGCGCTGACCATCCGCAAGTTCAAAAAGGACAAGCTCACTCTGCCGCAACTGGTGCGGTTTGGGTCGATTTCGTCGGAAGGCGCCGAGGTGCTGCGCATTCTGGGCCGGGTGCGGGCCAACGTGCTGATTTCCGGCGGTACAGGTTCGGGCAAGACGACGCTGCTCAATTGCCTCACGGCCTTTATCGATCGCGATGAGCGCGTGATTACCTGCGAGGACTCGGCAGAACTCCAGCTCCAGCAACCGCACGTGGTGCGGCTGGAAACCCGCCCGCCCAACCTTGAGGGTGAGGGCGAAATCACCATGCGCGAACTGGTGCGCAACTGCCTGCGCATGCGGCCTGAACGCATTATCGTCGGTGAAGTGCGCGGCCCCGAAGCGTTCGACCTGCTGCAGGCTATGAACACCGGTCATGACGGGTCGATGGGGACCCTGCACGCCAACTCGCCGCGCGAGGCGCTGTCGCGGCTGGAATCCATGATCACCATGGGCGGCTTTGCCCTGCCTTCGCGGACCATTCGCGAGATGATCGTCTCGTCCATCGACGTCATCGTCCAGGCGGCGCGGCTGCGCGACGGCTCGCGCCGGATCACGCACATCACCGAAGTGCTCGGCATGGAGGGCGACGTTATCGTCACTCAGGATGTGTTTCTCTACGACATCATGGGCGAGGACGCGAACGGCGACTTGTTGGGCCGCCATCGCTCCACCGGTATCACCAAGCCCAATTTCACGGAAAAAGCGCGCTATTACAACGAGGAGATGGCCCTGGTCGAAGCGCTGGAGCGCTCCAATGTCGAACATCACGACATGATGCGCTGACCATGAGCCCGATCCTTCTTGCAATTCTGGTCATGGTATGCGTGGGCGCGCTGGGGTTTGCGTTCATTCCGTCGCTGGCCGGATCGAGCCGGGCCAGCAAGCGCATGAAGGCGCTGCGGGCCGATGTGCAGGTGCGCCGCCAGACGGTGAGCGCCGACCAGATCCGCGAAACACGCCGCCGCACCGTTCAGGATGCCCTCAAGCAGCAGTCGGACGCCCTCAACGCCCGCCGCGCCAAGAAGACCCTCAAGCACCGGATCTTTCAGGCGGGTATCAAGACCACCCCCAAGGTCTGGATCCGCAATTGCATCATACTCGGCGTTGCGATGCTGGTGGTCCTGGTCGTCGTTCAGGTGCCCTTGCTGTTTGCTGCGGTTCTGGCGCTGGGCTGCGCTTACGTCTTGCCCAACATGTATCTGGGCTGGCAGCGCAAGAAGTATCAGAACGCCTATCTCGACGAACTGCCCAACGCGGTCGAGGCGATCGTGCGCGGGGTGAGGGCCGGCATGCCGCTCAACGATTCCATCCGGCTGGTCGCCCGCGAGGTCAAGGAACCGGTGCGCTCGGAATTCATGCGGGTGCTTGATCAGCAATCGATCGGCAAAAGCATGGCGGAGGCGGTCGAAGTGCTGTTCGAGCGCGTGCCGCTGCCGGAGGTCAATTTCTTTATCGTGGTCATCACCGTGCAGCAGCAATCGGGCGGCAACCTGTCCGAGGCGCTGTCGAATCTGGCGACCGTGCTGCGCAACCGCAAGAAGATGAAGGCCAAGGTCAAGGCGATGAGTTCGGAGGCAAAGGCCTCGGCCCTGATCATCGGCGCGCTGCCGGTATTCGTTATCGTCGCGGTCTCCGTGATCAGCCCCACCTATCTCTCACCGCTGTTCACCACCAGCGGGGGGCTGATCTGCCTGGGGATTGCGGTGACCATGATGGCGGCGGGGGCTTTCGTCATGAACCGTATGATTCAGTTCGACTATTAGGAGACGCGCGTGACACTGGTCGACAGGATCGCAAGTCCCGATTTCATGATCGCGCTGTTTGCTGCCATCTCGGCGGCGGCAATCGTCTTCACCCTGGGCACCCATATTTTCGAGCGGATCGAGCGCAAGGACCGCATGAAAAAGGTCGCCATCGAGCGCGAGCAGATGCGCGCCCGCGAGATGGCCCGCCTGCGCAGCCAGGCCCAGGGGCGGGACAATCCGCGAGGCAATATAAGGGGAACGGATGCGCGCTCCTACATGAAATCGACGGTGCAGCGGTTCTCGCTGCAAAAGGCTTTTATGGACGACAATACCGTCGAGCGGCTGGCACAGGGGGGCTTGCGCGGGCAGGGGGAGTTGACCAAGCACCTGTTCGTGCGCTTCGTCACGCCCTTCCTGCTGTTCGGGCTCGGGGTGCTGTATCTGGTGGTGCTCGCGCCCGGCGGCAGACCGCTGTTCCTCAATCTGGTCTATGCCATCGGGGTGGGGCTGTTGGGGGCCTATCTGCCGGTGCTGCTGTTGCGCAACCGCATCCAGAAGCGCCAGCAATCGCTGCGCCGCGCCTGGCCCGATGCCCTCGATCTGGTGTTACTGTGCGTTGAATCGGGTATGTCGATCGAACACGCCATCAAGCGGGTTGCCAAGGATATCGGCCTGCAAAGCGTTGAGCTTGCTGAAGAATTGACGCTGACCACGGCGGAGCTGTCATTCCTTGAAGACCGCACCCGCGCTTACGACAATCTCGCGCGCCGTACCGGGCTCGACGGTGTGCGCTCGGTGATGACGGCGCTGATCCAGGCCGAGCGCTACGGCACTTCGGTGGGGCAGGCCCTGCGGGTGATGGCCGAAGAGGGGCGCGAGGCGCGGATGATGGAGGCGGAGAAAAAGGCCGCGGCCCTACCGCCGAAAATGACCGTGCCGCTGATCGTTTTCTTCTTGCCGGTGCTGTTTATCGTGATCATGGCCCCGGCCATCATCACCGCGATGTCGCTGTAAAACCTCAGGCAGAGGTGTCGTTGCGGATGGCCTGCCAGCGGTCCTGCTGGGTCAAAAGTGCTCGTATATACGCCATGTTAGCCTCAACTTCCTCTCCGGGAAGCTCGGCGGAATAAAGCGCGCGCGCCTCGTCGAACCGGCCTTGCAGGCCGAGGACGAGGGCGAGGTTCTGGCGGATCTTGGAGGACGCGCCGGGGAGGGCAACGGCCTGGCGCAAATGGGCTTCGGCCTCGCGCAATTCGCCGGTCATGGAATAGGAAAGTCCCAGATTGGCGTGGAGCCGCGCCTGATGCGGGGCGAGCAGCAGGGCCTGGGTGTAGCTCTGCCGCGCTTCGGCATGGCGGCCCATCTGGTCGAGGATCGCGCCGCGTGTCGCCAGCGAATCCCAGTCCGGCGTGACCGGATTTGTGGCGTTTTCGACCACCCGCAACGCCTGTTCGAACCGCCCCGCCGCAGACAACGCCTTGGCATAGGCAAGCCCCGCCGACGGGTCAGCCGGATGCGAGCCGATCACGTTTTCCATAACGGTTACAGAGGGTTCGACCTGGCCGGCTGCTCGCAGCGCCGCCGCATAATGGATGCCCAGATCGCGATTACGCGGGTCCTGGGCATAGCGGTGGGAGAGGTCGGCGACGCTTTGCTGAATCTGCGGTCCCGAGAGGTTGGAATAGTCGGCATGAAGGGCCGTCGTGCGGTTGGTCGCGCAGCCCGACAGCGCGATGGCCGCGACCCCGACCAGCAAAAACGATGCGACTGTCCTGCCCATCACAATGACCCGATTTCTGAGATGGCGATGTTGGGAAAGAAGTAATTCATTAACCCTAACGTCGGGTTAAGAGCGGGTTCGGGAAGCCCCTGAAACGGGCGATTTCCTTGCAAACATTGGGTGTAAAATGCATGGACTTGTGCACAGTCAAGCGTGAGATTGACCGCAAGTTCAAAAAGATCGGATTAGCCCCATGTCCAAGCCCCTATCCAAGCTCCTGCCCGTCACCTGTATCGCCGAAAATGAACTGGCCGCAGCGCCCCTGTCCGACGCCCATCGTGCGTGGGCAAGCGCCAATGGATTTTCCGGCCAGTCGGGCAAGCTGCTGGCCCTGCCAGATGGCGAGGGCGGGCTCGCGGGCTATGCGTTCGGGCTGGGCGCGGCGCAAAACCGCTCGGCGCTGGTCACCGGGCTGGCGGCAGCGGCGTTGCCGGCGGGACGCTATCGGCTGGAGGGGGAGATCGGTGACCCGACGCTGGCGGCACTGGGGTTCCGGCTGGGAGCCTATCGCTTTGATCGCTACACCAAGGCCAAGGAGCGGCCCGAGCTTGAATTGCCCGAGGGCGCGGATGGCGCTGAGGTGGAGCGGCTGACCGCTGCGGCCTCGCTCGCCCGCGACCTGATCAACACCCCCGCCAATGATCTAGGCCCCGATGCGCTGGAAGCGGCGATCGTGAAGTTTGCCAGCGAGCGCGGGTTTACCAGCCGGGTCATCAAGGGCGACGCCTTGCTCGATGAGAACCTGCCGATGATCCACGCGGTGGGACGGGCCAGCGCCCAGGCCCCGCGCCTTCTCGATCTGAGCTGGGGCGATCCGGCCCACCCCAAGGTGACGCTGGTGGGCAAGGGCGTGACGTTTGATACCGGCGGGCTCAACATCAAACCCGGCAATTCCATGGCGCTGATGAAAAAGGACATGGGCGGCGCGGCCAACATTCTGGGGCTGGCCCATGCCATTGCCGATGCGGGCTTGAAGGTGCGGCTGCGGGTGCTGATCCCGGTGGTCGAAAATGCCATTTCCGGGAGTTCCTTCCGTCCGGGCGACGTGCTGGCGTCGCGCAAGGGGCTGACGGTGGAGATCGGCAATACCGATGCCGAGGGGCGGTTGATCCTGGCCGATGCACTGGCACTGGCCGACGAGGACAAACCCGATCTGGTGATCGATATGGCGACCCTGACCGGCGCGGCGCGCGTGGCACTGGGCGCGGAGTTGCCCCCGCTCTATGCACGTGAGGCCGGATTTGCCCAATCGGTGGTGGAGGCGGGCATGGCGGTGGACGATCCGTTGTGGATTTTGCCGCTGTGGCCCGGTTACGACACGATGCTGTCGTCCAAGATCGCCGACGTCAATCACATCTCTACCGGTGGCATGGCCGGGTCGATCACGGCGGCCTTGTTCCTCAATCGGTTCCTTGATCCTGAGACCGAATGGCTGCATCTCGACATCTTCGCCTGGGCCCCCGAGGCGCGGCCCGGCCGTCCGTTCGGTGGCACAGATCAGGGATTGCGGGCGGTGTACGGGGCGTTAAAGACGCGGTTTGGGTAACGGCGTCGGTGGATTCGGTGGGTTCAGCTTAGCCGAAGCCGATAGCCACCTCTGCCGTGTACTGGATCCCGGGTCTTCGCCCGGGATGACAGCGCTGAGAGAGACATGCGATCCTCAGCGCCGCCGCCTCCCCACCCGGTCATCCCGGACTTGAGCCGGGACCCAGTAACCGGCAGCGCCACTGTAATCCTCAACGACACCCCACCACCTTCTCCCTCAAGGGGAGAAGGGAAGACAGGACACGCGGGGGAGAGGTGCTCTCAAAGCCTTGGTGGATGCCGGTCAGTAGCCGCGGCTGCGGTCGACGAGGTTGGGGAGGGGGGCGCCGGCGGCGTGGTCGCGGATGATTTTGGCGAAGTAGGCGACGCCGCTGCGCTCGTTGGAAATGGCGGCAACATGGGGGGTGATGAAGCAGGTTTCGAGCTCCCAAAGGGGGCTGGTGCGCGGCAGGGGCTCGACCTCAAACACGTCGAGGCTGGCCGCGCCCAAAGTGCCGTCGCGCAGGGCGGCGACGATGTCGGCTTCCTTCTGGTGCCCGCCGCGGGCGGCGTTGACCAGCGCCGGGCCACCGATCAGACGGTCGCGGCGGAGCTTTTTGAAGGTGTCCATGTTGAGGATGCCGGCGGTCTCGTCGGTCAGCGGCAGCAGGCACACGAGAATATCGGTGGCGGCAAGAAACGCATCGAAACGCTCGTCGCCGGCATAGACGTCGATGCCGTCGAGGTTCTTGGGCGAGCGGCTCCAGCCATTGACGGAAAAGCCGATGGCCTTGAGCTTTTTGGCGGCATCGGCCCCCAAAACCCCAAGCCCCATGACGCCGACGGCGATCTCGTGGCTGGCGGGCGGATAGAGCTGGCTCCAGATTTTGGCTTTCTGGTGGGCCGCATAACGGTTGAACAGCCGCTGGTGCATGGTCACCTGGGAAATGACGTAATCGCTCATGCAATGGGTCATTTCCTCATCGATGAAGCGCACGATGGGCACGTCGGGCAGGGCCGGATGGCTGACCAGCGCATCGACGCCCGCGCCAAGCGAGAGGATGGCCTTGAGATTGACCAGCCCCGCAAAGGCGTCGGCGGCAGGCCTCCAGGCAAAGACGTATTCGATCTCGGAAGGGTCATACGCCTCGGTGTGCATGAACACCCTGGTGCCGGGCAGAGCCTCGCGGAACCCTTTTGCCCAGCCTGTCTCGTCGATGCCGGTCAGATGCAGCAGCAATGCCATAGAAAGCCTCCGATTAGAGAGAGAAAAACAAAAAGGCCGCACCAGAGGGCGCGGCCTTAAAGCGATAGGTCGGGACGAAAACCCGTCCTTAGTGGACCGCGCCCAGATCCATTGGATCGGCGGAGAGCGTGTTGAGGAACACGATCAGCGCTGCGCGGTCTTCAACTTTGGCCAGACCCGGGAAGCTCATCTTGGTGCCCGGCGCGAAATCGGCGGGCTTTTCGATGAAGGCCGAGAGATTGGCCGGGGTCCAGGTTTCGCCAGCTTCACCCATGGCGACGAGCGCAGGTGAATAGGCGTAGCCATCATGGCCCGCGATCGGATGACCGACGATGCCATAGAGGCCCGGACCAACGCGGTTGGCATTGGCTTCCGAATAGTCGTGGCAGGCCTGGCAGCGCGCCATCACCGACTGACCCTGCTCGGGCGTGGCGGTGGCGAGGGCGGCGACCAGCTCGGCATCGGCTGCGTCTTCGGCAGGGGCGGCAGCTTCCTCGGCGGGAGCGGCTTCTTCTGCCGGAGCGGCTTCTTCCGCGGCCGGGGCGGCGTCCTCGGTGGCAGCGCCACCCAGATCAAGCGGAGTGTCCGACAGCGTGTTGAGGAACACGATCAGCGCGGCACGGTCTTCGATCTTGGCAAGGCCAGGGAAGCTCATCTTGGTGCCCGGCGCGAAATCGGACGGCTTTTCAAGGAACGCCGACATGTGCTCGGGGGTCCAGGTTTCGCCTTCGGCGCCAAGGGAGGCCAGCGCGTCGGAATAGGCAAAGCCTTCATGACCGCCGATCGGGTGGCCCATGATGCCATAGAGACCCGGGCCGACGCGGTTGGCATTGGCTTCCGAATAGTCGTGGCAGGCCTGGCAGCGCGCGATCAGCGCCTGACCCTGCTCCGGCGTGGCGGCGGCAATGGCAGCGGCCAGTTCGGCATCGCCGGCATCGGCTTCCGGCTCAGCGGCAGCGTCGCCAGCGGGGGCGGCCTCTTCGGCGGGTGCTTCCGGCAGCGGATAGGGCTCGTCGGAATTTTCACGCAGGAAAGCGATCAGATTGGCGCGGTCGTCGGGGTTCGACAGGCCAGCGAAGCTCATCTTGGTGCCCGGGGCCCAGGTGCGCGGGTTTTCGAGGAACCCGTCGAGGTGCTCGTAATCCCAGACTTCGCCGTCTGCGCCCATCTGAGCGAGGACGTCGGAATAGGCAAAGCCCTCATGACCGCCGATCGGGTGGCCGACGATGCCGTAAAGGCCCGGGCCGACGCGGTTGGCGTTGTCGGGCGAATAGTCGTGGCACGACTGGCAGCGCGGCATCAGGGCAGCGCCTGCCTCAGCCGATGCGGTCTGCATGCGCGCCGCAATCGAGGGCACGCCCGGTGTTTCGGCAACGGCGGTTTCGCCTTCCGCCGCAGGTTCTGGCAGCTCGTACGAGGCGCCGCGTCCTTCGATGGGCGCGTAAATCTCATCAGCGATGAAACCCACACCCATGACAAAGACCAGCGTGCCCAGAATGGCGCCGAAAATCTTGTTGAGTTCGAAAGAATTCATAATCTCGGTCTCTCCGTACCGTTATCCCCGCCCGAGCGCCGGCTCCGGAACGCAAAATACAGGTTTTCGACCAGCATATCCATGGGCAGGGGAGCGTCATGCGATCCCAACGCCAAAGCCACGGATCTGCCCGTCAATGCCCGCGCGCGGACCATAATATGGAAGCGCCAGGCTGCGCAACCGGCATAGGCAAGCTGGGCGCTTCCCGCAAGTCTTATTCTTGCCCAGACCGCGCCATTTTGCCGCCGCTGGCATTGGTCGCAGTGCACAAACAGGCGGGATCAGCGCGCGATCGGGCGGGCAGTGGCGTATGATTGACACTCGCCGGACACGGGGGTTAGGTGCGCACCGAATTTGCCGCGCCTGTGGAAATGAACGGGGATGCCCCCCGTCAAGGTGGCGCCAGGGAGCTATTCGTCATGTCACGCAAGATCGCCTTTCAGGGAGAATTGGGAGCCTTCAGCCACGCCACGGCGGTGGCGGTGTTTCCCGATGACGAGCCGCTGCCCTGCGTGACGTTCGAGCAGACGATCGGCGCGGTGCAGTCGGGCGCTGCCGATTATGCCGTGGTGCCGGTGGAAAATTCGCTCTATGGGCGGATCACCGATATTCACCATATCCTGCCCGAATCCGGGCTCTATATCATTGGCGAGCACTATTTGCCGGTGCGCATGCACCTGCTGGGCCTGCCGGGGACGACGCTGTCCGAGGTCGAGGCGGTGCAGTCGCTCTCGGTGGCGCTGGGCCAGTGCCGCAAGTTCATCGCCAAGCACAAATTGCGCACCATCAACGCCATCGATACCGCCGGATCGGCCCGCGAAGTGGCCGAGAAGGGCGACCGCACCATCGCTGCCATCGCCTCGCGCTTTGCCGGGGAGATTTATGGCCTCGACGTGATTGCGGAAAATATCGAGGACGCCACCCACAATACGACGCGCTTTCTGATCATGTCGCGCGACCCGGCGACCACAAAGCCCAACGGCACCAAGATCAAGACCACCTTCGTGTTCCGCGTGCGCAACGTGCCCGCCGCGCTCTATAAGGCGATGGGGGGATTTGCCACCAACGGCGTCAACATGACCAAGCTCGAAAGCTACATGGTGGGCGGCTCGTTCACGGCGACCCAGTTCTATGCCGATATCGAGGGGCACCCGGACGATCACAACGTCAAGCTGGCGCTTGAAGAACTGGGCTTTTTCTCCGATCACTTCAAACTGCTCGGCATTTATCCGGTGGCCAGTTCAGCCCCCTGAAAGAGTGCGTGAAGGCACTTGCAAACCCGGCCCCGATGCAGCACATAGGGGTCGGGAGGTTGGTGGCGGACGAACCGCTCGCCAACCGGGTCAGGTCCGGAAGGAAGCAGCCCTAACGAGTCCGGCACGGGTCGTCGTCAGCCTCCTGCTTAACAAAGCGTCCCCTTGCGTGTGGCGCGGCACTTTTCCCCAAACTGCGGCCCGCGATGGTGACCCCCCAGACTCCAGCAACGCCCTATCAGGTTCTGGCCCGCAAATACCGGCCATCGAGCTTTGAGAGCCTTGTGGGGCAGGATGCCATGGTGCAGACGCTGGGCAATGCCTTTGCGACCGGGCGCATCCACCACGCATTCATTCTCACCGGGGTGCGCGGGGTGGGCAAGACCACGACCGCCCGCATTCTGGCCCGTGCCTTCAACTATGCCGACGAGACCGGCGCACACCCGACACTGGACCTCTCCAAAGAGGGTCTCCACTGCGCCGAGATCATCGCGGGCACCCATGTCGATGTGATGGAAATGGACGCCGCGTCCAACACCGGCATCGATTCCATCCGTGAAATCAACGCGATGACCCGCACGCCGCCGATGAGCGCACCGTACAAGGTGTTCATCATCGACGAAGTGCACATGCTCTCGACTTCGGCCTTCAACGGGTTGCTGAAAACCCTTGAAGAGCCGCCCCCTTATGTGAAATTCATCTTCGCAACCACCGAAATCCGCAAGGTGCCGGTGACCATCCTGTCGCGGTGCCAGCGGTTCGACCTGCGCCGCATCGCGCCCGATGTGATGGGTGAATACCTCTCCGGACTGCTGGAACGCGAGGCGATTGCCGCTGAACCCGAAGCACTGGCGATGGTCGTGCGCGCCGGTGAAGGCTCGGCCCGCGATTGCCTCTCGCTCACCGATCAGGCGATTGCCCATGGCGGCGGCGCGATCACCGTACAATCGGTGCGCGACATGCTCGGGCTGGCCGACCGCGCGCGGATCATCGATCTGTTTGAAAAGCTGATGGGCGGGGATATTGCCGGAGCACTCGACGACGCGCGCGCGCTCTATGATGCCGGTGCCGATCCCACCACCATCATCGCCGATCTGGCCGAACTGACCCATCTGGTCACCCGCATCAAGATCGTGCCCTCGGCGGCGGACGATCCGGTGCTGACCCCCGACGAGCGGGTGCGCGGCGCGGACATGGCGCAAAAGCTCGGCTTGCGGGTGCTCACCCGCACCTGGCAGATTCTCTCGCGCGGGCTGACCGAAATCGCCCAATCGACCAATGGATTGCAGGCCGCCGAAATGGTGCTGATCCGGCTGGCCTACGCCGCCGACCTGCCCAGCCCGGACGAGTTGATCGAACGGCTGACGGCCCAGCCCGGCGATTCGGGACCGACCCCGGGGGCACCGTCGCCAAGTGGTGGGGGTGGCGGTGGCGGCGCGCAGGCGTATGGCGCGACATCGCTGGCGCGCCCGCTGCCCGTTGGCTCACCGGAACCGGCTCCCGCCTCTGCCCCACGCGCCGAAGCGCTGCCCCTGCCGCAAAATTACCAGGAACTGGTGGCGCTGACCGGGGAAAAACGCGATATCGGTCTCAAGCTGGCGCTCGAAGCCCATATCAAGCCGGTGTCGTTTGAAATCGGGCGTATCGAGGTGGCGCTGACCCCGATGGCCGACCCGACGGTTGTGCAAAAGCTGTCGGCACGGCTGCGCGAATGGACCGGTCGGCCCTGGCTGGTGACCATTTCCACCAAGGAAATTTCGACGCCGACCCTGCGCGAAGCGCGGCAGGCCGCCGAAGACCACGCCCGCAACGAGGCGCTGGACGATCCGCTGGTGAAAGCGGTGATGGAAACCTTTCCGGGCGCGCGGTTGGTCAACATCAAGACCCGCGCCGATTTCGAGCCTGAACCCGAGCATTTCGAGCCCCCCATCGATCCGGAGGACGACCTATGAAAGACATTATGGGCATGATGAAAAAAGCCCAGGAATTGCAACAGCGCGCGCAGGAAATGCAGGATGAGGCGGCGTCTCACCTCGTTGAGGGCAGCGCGGGTGCGGGGATGGTGACCGTCACCATGACCGCCAAGGGCGATCTGCAGGGTCTCAAGATCGAGCCAAGCCTGTTCAAGCCCGACGATGCGGAAATCGTCGAGGACCTGATCGTCGCCGCCCATGCGGATGCGCGGCGCAAGGGCGACGAGTTCATGCAGAAAAAGATGAGCGAAATGACCGCCGGACTGCCGATCCCGCCGGGAATGAAGTTTCCGTTCTAGCCTTTCGATGACCTCTGGCGGGGCGCGAGACCTCGCGCGGGTCCTTGCCTGCAGCGGGTCCGTTCGGCCTGGCATCGAGATAGAGAAAAAATGTCCAATCCTTCGGGTGGTCCCGAAATCGAACAGCTGATCCAGCTTCTGGCGCGTTTGCCCGGCCTCGGGCCGCGTTCGGGACGGAGGGCCGTGCTGCACCTGATCAAGCGCAAGGAACAGCTGATGATCCCGCTGGCCGCCGCGCTGGAGCGGGCGGTCGAGGCGGTGCGGGTGTGCGAGACCTGCGGCAATATCGATACGATATCGCCCTGCACCATCTGTTCCGATCCGCGCCGCGCCGAATCGGGATTGCTGATCGTGGTCGAGGATGTGGCCGATCTGTGGGCGCTCGAACGTGCCGGAATTGGCCCGGTGCGCTATCACGTGTTGGGTGGGGTGCTCTCGCCGCTCGACGGGGTCGGCCCGGAAGATCTTTCCATCGACGCGCTGGTGCGCCGCGCGCCTGACTATGCGGAAATTGTGATCGGCGTGAACGCCACGGTCGAGGGGCAGACCACCGCGCACTACATCACCGACCGCCTCGCCTCGTCCGGCATCCCCATCACCCGTCTCGCCCACGGCGTGCCGGTGGGCGGAGAGCTCGATTACCTCGACGAGGGCACGCTGAGCCAGGCGTTGAAGGCCCGGACGAAGTTTTAGGCTTTCTTCTGTCGCATTGAAGTTTTGCGCATGCTGCGTTGCTCTTTCCCTTGGCCGGGAGCGGGCTCGTGAGGGGGCAACGGCTGATGAACACGGCAGCGCCGGGAATCGCATGTCTCTCTCAGCGCTGTCATCCCGGGCGAAGACCCGGGATCCAGTACACGGCAGAGTTGATTATCGGCTTCGGCCTCGCCGTTCGTTCGCGGACGGGAAGCTGGGTGCAAGCTCAGCGCACCCCTCATCCCCGGCCCTTCTCCCTCAGGGGGAGAAGGGGGTTCCTTTTGGTGTGGGGGGCGCTTGAGGAACACAGTGGCGTTGCCGGTTACTGGATCCCGGATCAAGTCCGGGATGACCGGGTGGGCGGCCTTGGGGAATGGGGGGCTGGAAAGGCGAGGGCGGGCGGGATGCCTGACGTCCCGCCGCCTTTCAGACTCAGTGGGCGTCGTCCCAGTTGCGGGCGGCGCGGGCGTCGACTTTTAGGGGGACCGAGAGGCGGAGGGCCGGTTCGGGGGCGCCTTCCATGATGGCGCTGATCGCCGGGATGGCGGCGTCGGCGCCGGACTCGGGTACTTCGAAAATCAGTTCGTCATGAACCTGCAACAGCATGTCGGCCTCGATCCGTTGGGCAGCAAGGCCGGATTCCATGCGGATCATGGCGCGCCGGATGATGTCGGCGGCCGAGCCCTGAATCGGGGCGTTGATCGAGGCGCGCTCGATGAAGGCCCGCTCGGAGGGGTTTTTGGTGTTGGCGTTTTCGAACGGAATGCGGCGGCCGAAAATGGTCGAGACGTACCCTTGCGCCTTCACCTGCCGCTTCTGGAATTCCATGTAATCCTGGATGCCGGGGAAGCGCTGGAAATAGGTCTTGATGTAATCGCCCGCCTCGGTGCGTGAAATGCCAAGCTGGTTGGCAAGGCCAAAGGCGGAAATGCCGTAGATGATGCCGAAATTGATCGCCTTGGCGCGGCGGCGAACCAGCGGGTCCATGCCCTCGATGGGAACGCCGAACATTTCCGACGCCGTCATGGCGTGAATGTCGAGCCCTTCCTCGAACGCATCCTTGAGCGATTCGATATCGGCGATGTGGGCGAGGACACGCAACTCGATCTGGCTGTAGTCGGCGGAGATCAGCAGCTTGCCGGGCTCGGGGACAAATGCCATGCGAATCTTGCGGCCATCCTCGGTGCGCACGGGAATGTTTTGCAGGTTGGGATCGTTGGACGACAGCCGCCCGGTGGCAACCGATGCCTGATTGTATGAGGTGTGGACGCGGTTGGTGCGCGGGTTGATGAAGCCGGGCAGGGCGTCAGTATAGGTGGAGCGCAGCTTGGAGACACCGCGCCAGTCGAGCAGCGTCTGCGCCAGGGGAACACCCTGGGCGGCCAGATCGTCGAGCACGGACGCGCCGGTCGCCCAGGCCCCGGTCTTGGTTTTGGTGCCACCCTCAAGACCCATCCGGCCAAACAGGATATCGCCCAACTGTTTGGGCGAGCCCAGATTGAAGCGCTCGCCGGCCAGCTCATGGGCCTGTTCTTCCAGCGCTGCGGCGCGCTGGGCGAAATCGCCCGAGAGGCGCGACAGCATCTGGCGATCGACGGAAATGCCCCGCGCTTCCATGCGCGCCAGAACCGGGGTGAGCGGGCGGTCCAGCGTTTCGTACACCGTGGTGACGCTTTTGGCGGCAAGGCGCGGCTTGAGCACATGCCACAGGCGCAAGGTGATATCGGCGTCTTCCGCGCCATAGGCCCCGGCCACATCGATGCTGAGCTTGTCGAAGGTGAGCTGGTTCTTGCCGGTGCCGGCGATGTCGGTGAATTTGGTGGCGGTGTGGCCGAGCCAGCGGTCGGCCAGCGCTTCGAGGCCGTTGTTGCGCGCGCCATCGAGTGCGTAGCTCATGAGCAGCGTGTCATCGATGGGGGCCATCGTGATGCCGTAGCGCGCACAGATGCCCAGATCATATTTGATGTTCTGGCCGATCTTGAGAATGGCGGGGTCTTCGAAAACCGGCTTGAGCATGTCGAGCGCGGTGCGCATGTCCATCTGGCCCTCGGCCAGCCCGCCGCCGAATATGTCGTCATTGCCGCTCACATGGGCCAGCGGAATGTAGCAGGCCTTGCCGGGACGGACAGCCAGGCAGATGCCGACCAGATCGGCCTGCTGATTGTCGAGACCGGTGGTTTCGGTATCGATGGCGACATGGCCGGTGGCGATGATGTCGGCGATCCAGCCCGACAGCGCCTCGGCGTCGCGCACGATCTCGTAATCCTCGTGGCGGCAGGGAATGGCGCGGACGGTTTCCAGAACCGCCTCGGCGTGGGCGTCGGGGCCGTGATCGGTGACATGGGTGGTGGCGGTCTGGGCCGACGTGGTGCCGTTCGCCCCGGAGATCGCACCTTTGGAGGCGTGCTCGGGATCGGGGTCGAAGGCGTCGGGATCGGCTTCGAGCAGGGTGGAGACGCGCCGGGTAAAGGCGGTGAACTCCATCGCCTTGAGGAACGGCAGCAGCACCTTGGCGTCGAGCGGCTGGACGATCAGGTCTTCGAGGGGCACCTCGACCGGGGTGTCGCAATCGAGCTCGACCAGCTGGCGCGAGATGCGGGCGAGGTCGGCGTGTTCGATGACCGATTCGCGACGCTTGTTCTGCTTGATCTCGGAGGCGCGGGCCAGCAGCGTTTCCAGATCGCCATACTCATTGATGAGCAGCGCGGCGGTCTTGACGCCGATGCCGGGAATGCCGGGGACGTTATCGACCGGATCGCCGCACAGGGCCTGCACATCCACCACCTTGTCGGGGGTGACGCCGAAGCGCTCGAACACCTCGTCCGGACCGATCCAGCGCAGCGGCGGCTGGCCGGGGCGCGGAATGGTGTCGAGCATCGAAACCTGATCATCGACCAGTTGCATGAGGTCCTTGTCGGACGAGACGATGGTGACCTTGCCGCCCTGATCGCGCATCTGGCAGGCATAGGCGGCGATGATGTCATCGGCCTCGTAGTTTTCGATCTCGATGGAGGGGAGCGAGAAGGCGCGGGTGGCGGCGCGGGTGAGCGGGAACTGGGGGACGAGATCTTCGGGCGCTTCGGGGCGATGGGCCTTGTACTGGTCGTAGAGGTCATTGCGGAAGCTCTTGCCCGAATGATCGAAAATCACCGCGAAATGGGTGGGGGCGTTGTCGCCCTTGAGGTCCTCGAACAGCTTGAACAGCATGTTGCAAAAGCCGGCAACGGCACCCACCGGCAAGCCGTCGGATTTGCGCGTCAGGGGCGGCAGCGCGTGATAGGCGCGGAAGATGAAGGACGAGCCGTCGACGAGTACCAGATGCATGGGCTTGATCCTTGGACTTGATCTGCTTGGGCTTGATCTTTTTGGGGCGCGCCGCGTGTCAGCGCGCAAAAGGCACGGTTGCGCCGATTCCGGTCAGGCGCAATCTGGCGCGATTGCTGCCGGGGAGCAAGGGCGGGGAACAGCGACTATGGGCGACCCGGCGGAGATTTGACCCCCATCAGCAGCGCCCAGTAGGTGCCATAGGTATTGTAGGTGGTCGAAGGGCCACGTTCGATGGCGATGCCGAACTGCACATAGTCGGGATTGACCATGGTGCGGTGGTGCGAGGGCGACTTGAGCCAGCCTGCGATCACCGTGTCGAGATTGGGCGGGCCGCCCGCGAGGTTTTCGCCCGCGCCGCCACCAAAGCCCATGCGCCGCAGCCGTGTGTGCAGCGTCTGCTCGGGGGCGGCGGTGTGGGCGACCTTGGTGGTCTCGGCCATCAGCCGCGCCTGCTCCTCTGCAACCTTTTGCAAGGTGGCGTTATGCGATAGAAGCGGCAGTTTGCGCTCGGCGCGCATGGCGTTGAGCTTTTGCGTGGCCTCGGCGATCGAGAGTGATGAGACCGGGGCCGACCGCTCGGTGGGCATGATCACCGCACCGCCAGCGCAACCCGAGAGCATCGCGGCGGAGGCGCCAAGGGCGGAAAGGGTGAGGAATCGACGGCGGGAGAGATGAAGCATTGGCGCATCTTTAGCGCAAAGCTTAAGGATGGGAAGCGTCTTTTGCGCACAGGCCCGGCACAAATACCTTGCCTTGGGCGTCCGTGCTCCCTATAAACCGCCCATCAACCGGGCCGCCCGGCCGAAAGGCATGCCGAGGCGGTTCTTGAAAGCGGGAAACCCCGGAAACGGGGTCCATCGCAAGACGACTAAAGGAAACCGCAAAATGCCCAAAATGAAGACCAAGTCCGGCGCCAAAAAGCGCTTCAAGGTCACTGCCACCGGAAAGGTGCTGGCCGGTCCTGCCGGTAAGCGCCACCGCCTCATCAGCCACAACGCCAAGTACATCCGCTCGAATCGCGGCACTTCGGTCCTTTCGGACCAGGATGCCCGTATCGTGAAGAAGTACATGCCGTACGATCGCTGAGAGGAAGCTAGACCATGTCACGCGTTAAAAGGGGCGTAACCGCCCACGCTCGTCACAAGAAGGTTCTCAAGGCTGCGAAGGGCTATTATGGCCGCCGCGCTACGACTTTCCGCGCTGCCGTTCAGGCGGTCGAGAAGGCCGGTCAGTACGCGTATCGCGACCGCAAGAACAAGAAGCGCAATTTCCGCGCTCTGTGGATCCAGCGTATCAACGCCGCCGTCCGCTCGCACGGGCTGACCTATGGCCGATTTATCGACGGCCTCAGCAAGGCTGAGGTCGCGGTGGACCGCAAGGTTCTGGCCGATCTGGCTGTGCACGAGCCCGCTGCTTTCGAAGCGCTCGTCGTCAAGGCCAAGGACGCCCTCGCCTATCTGGGCGACATCGAAGCGACCACCGCAGAGCGTATCTCCGCCTGATCCTGGCGTAGTGCGTTTCTTCAGCCCTTTCGCTGAGGCCAGTTGCAAGCCTTGCGCCGCCCCAAAGGGTGGCGCAGGGCTTTTTCGTTTGCTACCGCTTCGAGCGCCAAACCTTTGAAGTCAGAGAAAATCATGTCCACCGACCTCGCCGCCCTTTCCAGTTCGATCCAAGCCGCCATCGCCGGGGCGCAAGACGAAGCCGCCCTCGACGCGGTGCGCGTTGCGGCGCTGGGCAAGAAGGGATCGATCTCGGCCCTTCTGGCCACGCTGGGCAAGATGACCCCCGAAGAGCGCAAGGAGCAGGGCCCGGCGATCAACGGCCTCAAGAATGAAGTGGCCGCCCTGATCGAGACCCGGCGCGAAACCCTTGCCGCCGAAGCGCTGGATCGCCGCCTGGCCAGTGAAACCCTCGATGTGACGCTGCCGCTGCGTCCCGCGCCGACTGCCATGGGCCGGGTGCATCCGATCTCGCAGGTGATCGACGAAATCACCGCGATCTTTTCCGATATGGGCTTTGCCATCGCCGAAGGGCCCGATATCGAGACCGATTATTACAATTTCACCGCGCTCAATTTCCCCGAAGGCCATCCGGCGCGGGAAATGCACGACACGTTCTTTTTCGAGCCCGACGCCGACGGCAACCGCAAGCTGCTGCGCACCCATACCTCGCCCGTGCAGGTGCGGGTGATGAAGCAGACCGGCGAAAAGGTGCCGGCCAAATGGATGAGCCCGGCGCAGGAGCCCCCGATCCGCGTGGTGATCCCCGGGCGCACCTATCGCAACGACTCCGACCAGACCCACACCCCGATGTTCCATCAGGTCGAGGGGCTGGTGATCGACAAGAGTTCCCATATCGGGCAGTTGCGCTGGGTGCTTGAGGAATTCTTGAAGGCGTTTTTTGAGGTCGAGACAGTGACCACGCGGTTCCGTCCGAGCTTTTTCCCCTTCACCGAGCCGTCCATGGAAGTGGACGTGCAGTGCGACCGCTCGGGCAATGAGGTCAGGATCGGCGAGGGCAATGACTGGCTGGAAATCCTCGGTTGCGGCATGGTGCACCCCAACGTGATCGCCCATGCCGGGCTTGATCCCGATGTCTATCAGGGCTTTGCCTGGGGCATGGGGATCGACCGGCTGGCCATGCTCAAATACGGCATGCCCGACCTGCGGGCCTTCTTTGACGCGGACCAGCGCTGGCTCGACCACTACGGCTTCCGCCCGCTGGACCTGCCGACCTTGTTTGGGGGGCTGTCGAGCTGAGCCATGCCGACGCTGCTGAGATGGAAAGGATACCGCTTCTTTTTCTACTCGGCGGACGGCTGGGAGCCGCCTCACGTGCACATCGTCAAGGATGGCAAGGAAACCAAGATCTGGCTGCACGATCTGAGCGTTGCCATCAATCTGGGATATAATGCCCGCGAACTTGCTGAACTTGTCCGTGTGACCCGTGAGCATAAACCCGCCTTTGTGGAGGCTTGGAATGACTACTTTGGTGCTTGAGATAAATGAAGCCCGCCCCGTTGCCGCCAGATGTGACGATGCGCAACTGCATGTCACTTTGGCCGATGGGCGGGAGATTTCAACGCCGTTGTGGTGGTATCCGCGATTGCTCGCCGCATCATCGGTGCAGCGCAACGCAATCGAGCTGATGCCGATGGGTCTGCACTGGCCCGAACTTGATGAAGATATTTCAATCGCCTCGATGATCCGGGGTGAAAAAGCGCCCGGCGCGATCCCGGCCTGACGCCTACGAGAAAGACCTGAAATGAAATTCACGCTGTCCTGGCTCAAGGAGCATCTGGAAACCACGGCCTCGGCTGACGAGATCATCGAGAAGCTGACGATGATCGGGCTTGAGGTCGAGGACGTCACCGATACCGGCGCGGCGCTCAAGGGGTTTGTCACCGCCCATGTGGTGTCGGCCACCCAGCACCCCAATGCCGACAAGCTGCGGGTGTGCAAGGTCGATGCGGGCACCGGCGAAATCATCGATGTCGTGTGTGGGGCGCCCAATGCGCGCACCGGCATGAAATCGGTATTTGCCGCTCCGGGGACCTATATCCCGGGCAAGGACATGACCATCGGCAAGGGCAATATCCGCGGGCAGGTCTCGAACGGCATGCTGTGCTCGGGGGCCGAACTGGGGCTGTCGGACGATCACGACGGCATCATCGAGTTGCCCGAAGACGCGCCGATCGGGGTGTCCTATCCCGATTATGCCGGGCTCGACGAAGTGGTGATCGAGATCGGGCTGACGCCCAACCGCGGCGATTGCGCCGGGGTTTTTGGCATTGCCCGCGATCTGGCTGCTGCGGGGCTGGGGACGCTGAAAACTCCCGCCATCGAAAAGGTGGAAGCAACCGCCGGACCCTCGCCGATTGCGGTGACGGTCGATGGCACTGTGTGCAAGATGTTTGCCGGGCGGCTGGTCAAGGGCGTGAGGAACGGTCCCTCGCCGCAATGGCTGGCGGACCGGTTGCGCGCCGTGGGCCTGCGCCCGATAAACGCGCTTGTCGATATCACCAATTACGTCTCGCTCGATCGCGCGCGTCCGCTGCACGTCTATGACGCTGACAAGCTTTCCGGCACGGTTGCAGCACGGATGGGCCGGGCGGGCGAAAGCTTCCTCGCGCTCGATGGCAAGACTTATGGCGTCGATGAAACCATGTGCGTGATCGCCGATGACGCGCAGGTGCTCGGGCTTGCCGGGATCATCGGTGGCGAGAACACCGGCAGTTCGGACGAGACGGTCAACGTGTTCATCGAATGCGCCTGGTTCGAGCCGACCGCAATTGCGTCGACCGGCCGCAAGATGGGGATCACGTCGGACGCCCGCTACCGGTTCGAGCGCACCGTCGATCCCGAGGGGGTCCTCGATGGTCTCGAACTGGCCACCCGGCTGGTGCTGGACCTGTGCGGCGGCGAGCCGGCAGAGGCCGTCGTGGCCGGGCATGTGGAAGCGCCGGGCACGGTGATCGATTTCCCGCTCTCGGAAATCCGCAGACTGACCGGGCTCGACGTCGCGCCGGACGAGGTGGCGGCAATTCTGGGGCGGTTGGGCTTTGCTGTTGAAGGCAGCGGCGAGCGCCTTTCGGTGACCGTGCCGTCCTGGCGGCCCGATGTGACGCTGAAGGCCGATCTGGTCGAAGAGGTGATGCGCATTGTGGGCGTGGACAAGGTGCCGGTCGAGCCGCTGGAGCGGCTGTCGGGTGTTGCGCCGCGCATGCTGACCCCGATCCAGAACCGCCGCCGCATCGCGCGGCGGGCGCTGGCGGCGCGTGGCATGGATGAGGCGGTCACCTGGTCGTTCATCTCCACCCCGTTGGCGACGCTGTTTGGCGGCGGTGCGCCGGAACTGCGCCTCGCCAATGCCATCGCATCGGATATGACCGACATGCGGCCCTCGCTGCTGCCGGGACTTCTGGCCGGTGCGGCGCGCAACGCCAATCGCGGGCTGGACGATGTGGCGCTGTTCGAGGTGGGACAGATTTTCCTCTCCGACGCGCCCGAGGGCCAGCACACCCACGCCGCCGGGATTCGCACGGCGACCGCCGGGATTGGCGGTGGCGGGCGGCACTGGCAGGGCAAGGCGGCTCCGGTTGGCGTTTATGACGCCAAGGCCGATCTGTCCGCTGCGCTCGACGCGCTGGGGGTTGATGTCGACAAGGTGCAGGTGGTGGCCGAGCCTGCGGCGTGGAGCCATCCGGGACGCGGCGGACGCATCCAGCTGGGGCCCAAGGTGATCCTGGGCTGGTTTGGCGAACTGCACCCAAAACTGCTCGAAGAGTTCGACCTCGATGGCCCGGTGGCGGCGTTCGAGCTCGACCTCGATGCCCTGCCCGAACCGCGCCGCAAGGCGACCCGCGCCAAGCCGGCGCTGGTGCTGTCTTCGCTGCAGGCGGTCAAGCGCGACTTCGCCTTCGTGCTCGACCAGTCGGTCGAGGCGGCGGTGCTGCTGCGGGCGGCACGCGGCGCTGACAAGGCGCTGATCACCGATGTGACGGTGTTCGACGTGTTCTCTGGTGCCCATGTGGGCGAGGGCAAGAAGTCGGTCGCCATCGAGGTGACGCTGCAGCCACGCGACAAGACCCTCACCGACGAGGAGATCGACGCGGTATCGCAAAAAATCGTCGCGGCGGTGGAAAAATCCGCTGGCGGGCATCTGAGGACATGATGAAAGGGCGGCGCGGACGACCTGCGTGCTGCGCCGCCTTTCGCTGGAGACTGCCATGACCGATCCGCGCTTTACCGTTGCCGCACTGTATAAATTCGTCGATCAGCCCGATTACGAAAGCCTGCGCGCGCCGATCGAGGCGTTTTGTCGGGAGCGGGGGATCAAGGGGACGCTGCTGCTGGCGGCGGAGGGGATCAACGGGACGGTGGCCGGGAGCGCCGAGGATATCCGGGCGCTGATTGGCTGGCTGGAAGATGGCAATCTGTTCGGCGGGCGGTTCCGCAATGCCGAGATCAAATATTCCCACGCCGAGACCCAGCCGTTCCACCGCATGAAGGTGCGGCTCAAGGCCGAGATCGTCACTCTGCGCGCGCCGGAGGCAAATCCGGGGGTGGCGGTGGGCACCTATGTGGAGCCGCAGGACTGGAACAGCCTGATCGCGGCGGATGACGTTGTCGTTATCGACACCCGCAATGATTACGAGGTGGCACTGGGCACGTTTGCGGGGGCAGATGATCCCAAAACGCAGACTTTTACCCAGTTCAAGGACTATGTGGCCGAAAACCTCGACCCGGCGCGCAACAAGCGGGTGGCGATGTTTTGCACCGGCGGCATCCGTTGCGAAAAGGCGTCGTCCTATATGCTGGCGCAGGGGTTTGAAGAGGTGTTCCACCTCAAGGGCGGGATTCTCAACTATCTCGAACACGTGCCGCAAGACGAGAGCCTGTGGCAGGGGGAGTGCTTCGTCTTCGACGAGCGGGTCGCGGTCGGGCACGGGCTCAAGATCGGCGAAGCGCAATTGTGCCGGGCCTGCCGCCAGCCGCTGACGGCGGAAGACCGACAGCGCGCGGAGTTCGTGGATGGCATCCAGTGCCACCATTGCGCAGGCGACGAGAACGCGGCGCGGCGGGAGGCGGCGGCGGAGCGCCAGCGCCAGATGGACCTGGCGGCAGCGCGCGGCGAGGTGCATCTGGGCGATGGGGTCAGCTCCATCGCCGAGCAGCGGCGCAAGGCGGCAAAAGCCCGCCGCGACGCCGACCGCAAGCGGGCGGCAGGTTAGAACAAGGGCTTAGAGCGTTTCCAGAACAGGTGGACACCACCTGTTCGGTTCGGAAGCGCGATAAAACAAGGACTTAGGGCACCTGATCTGATTCAATCAGATCAGGAACTGCCCTGGAGCTGCTTGAGGATGGTCTGGCGCATCAGGTCCAGATCGGGCTCGCGCGACAGCCGGTGATCGCCATCGGGGATAAGCGTGAAGGTCACCGGATCGGCCAACAGATGGCTGACCAGTTTCAGGGCATGGGACGGCGGCACATCGGTGTCCTGGCCCCCTTGCAGGATCGCCGCCGGGCAATGGGTGCGGATCGGCGCCCCAAACAGCAGATGGTTTTCTCCATCCTCGATGAGCGCGCGGGTGAGCACATAGGGTTCGGGGGAATAGTCGGAGGGCTGCTCGACGCGGCCCGTTTCGCGCAGCGCTGCCCGTTCGGCCTCGGTGAAGGTGTCGGCCATCAGGTCGCGTGTCATGTCGGTGGCCGGAGCGATCAGCACCAGAGCCCGAACGCGATCGATGCCGCGCTGGCGCAGCGCCTGGTTGAGCAGCAGGGCCAGCCACCCGCCCATCGATGAGCCGATGACGATCTGTTCGCCTTCGGTGGTGTCGAACACCGCCAGCGCCTCTTCGAGCCAGCGCGAAATGGTGCCATCGAGAAAGTCTCCGCCCGATACCCCATGCCCGGAATAGTCGAACCGTGTGACGGCGAGCCCTTTGTCAGCCCCGAACGCATCAAGGGCTTCGGCCTTCGAACCGGCCATGTCCGAGCGGAAGCCGCCGAGCCAGAACAGGCCAGGATTTGCACCGGAACGGCGCAGAATGGCGATCTCGCGGGCAGCGGACCCGGTGCCGACAGTAAGGGTACGGGGTGTTTGACTCATTGCAATTTCCATCCGGCAGACCAATATGGATGGGTGTAACGGCTGCACTGGCGCACTGCAAGGCGGTGACCAGGGCCCCATGGATCGAAAAGGCCCGGTTTCTGCCGGTTTGCCTGTTGACTTTACGCCCGTTTGCCAAGATTTTAGGCGAGCGCAGGATCGCTTTGCCAACGCCGATGCTTGCAGCCTTGTGAAACAAGTGAAAGGAAATACACCATTCGTCGTCCGATGAGACCCGTGCAGCCCCAAAAGGATGGGCCGCGCTCCAATAACGAGATCAATGTTCCCGAAGTCCAGCTGATCACCGCCGATGGCAACAATATTGGCGTGGTGCGCACCAGCGAGGCCATCGCCATGGCGATGGACGCCGGCATGGACCTTGTCGAGATTGCTCCCAACTCCACGCCACCCGTGTGCAAGATCCTTGATCTGGGCAAGTACAAGTATTCCGCCCAGAAGAAAGCCGCTGAAGCGCGCAAGAAGCAGAAGGTCATCGAGGTCAAGGAGATCAAGCTCCGCCCCAACATCGATGATCACGACTATGACGTGAAGATGCGCTCGGTGGAAAAATTCATCGGGGAAGGCGACAAGGTGAAGGTCACCATGCGGTTCCGCGGCCGTGAAATGGCGCACCAGGACATCGGGCTGGAACTGCTCAACAAGGTCAAGGACCGGTTTGACGACGTGGCCAAGGTCGAGTCCAATCCGCGCGCCGAAGGCCGCCAGATGGTCATGGTGCTCGCCCCGCGCTGACCTGCATCAGCAGCATTGAAGTTACGAAAAAGCCCCGCCGGAGCGGGGCTTTTATTTTTGTGCCGGTGCGTGCCGGATTCTAGCTAGCGGACTGGCCGCCGGTACGACAGGAACGGAATGACCGTCTGCGTGTCGCGGTGATTGCCGCCCGCGATGGCGCAGAACCAGGCCGCCGCCGCACCCACAGCCAGCGCCGCCGCCGTGATGAACGCACCCAGAACGCCCACTCGGGACGCCTGCTTGGCGGCGTCGGCGACGTTTTGCTGAACGTCCTCGGCGGTGGCGATCACCTGATCGACCCGGCTGCGCGCCTCTTCAGCGCTCAGATTGGTGCGCGCCGCGACCAATTCTGCGAGATAGTCACGATCCGCATCGGTAACGCCATCGCCGGTCACCCCGGAGACGATGATGCGGCTGACTTCGCCGCGTGTGGCGTCCGGGTCGTTCGCCGTCGGGTCGCCGCCGCGCATCAGCATGTCGATGCTGGAGGCAAACGGATCATCGGGGAGGGCTTGCGCCAATGCCGGGCCTGCTGCGCCCGCCGCTGTTCCCACCGCCGAGGCCGCGCCTTGCGCCAGTCCGCTCAGCCCGCCAAGGGCAAGCAGGCCGCTGAAGACCACAGCCGTGGCCCAGACCAAAAGCCCGTGAAACCCGTCCCGGACATCGGATTCATGCTCGGTGGAATCGAGATGGCGACGGCGCATCCGCCCGGTGATGTAACCGCCCAGCATCAGCGCCGAGACCTGCACCCAGATCACCCACAGCGCGAGGATGATGCCGATCCACATCAGCGAGACGCCTTCGCGCCCGAACGGGTTGGTCATGGAGAGACCCACGGCGGAGCCGAAGGTCAGCATGACCAGAGATACTGCGGCTGCCGCCACGGCACCGGCCAGGATGGCCGGCCAATCGACATAGGAAGAAGTATCCGCACTGGCGCGGACGGCCGGTTCCACATTCATGGTCCAGGCTCCCTGTGTTACGGCCTAGTTCAGGCCGATGAACGACAATATGGCCATGATGACCACGACAAGTCCGACGAGATAGATAATCGCATTCATTGATACTCTCCGTATCTGCCCCGGCCTTCGACGGCGAAGGGCGTTGCCGTCATGTTTGGGAGAAATGTCTGCTACGCTGCGAAAGCGCGCTCTTGTGCTGGTACTACGGTCACCGAACGAAGATGAGCAGCAGGATGATGATCGGAATGGGAATGCCAATCATCCAGAGCAACAGGCCCCTGAACATCGATCCACCTTTCACCGCAGTCGCGGTTGTTTGCTGAAGTGGTGGGATAAGTCCGGGCGCGGTCCAAAAGTTCCCGATGGCCGGGACAAGACGGACTGAACGGCAAAGGCCGGGCATTTATGGCCCGGCCTTTTCGAAGGGGATGGATCGCGCGTTTGGGAAGCGCGCCTTGAGCGAGCCGGTTAGAGCGTTTCCAGAACAGGTGGATACCACCTGTTCGGTTCGCAAGCGCGCCAAAACAAGGACTTAGGGCACCTGATCTGATTCAATCAGATCAGGAATTGCTCTAGTAATCCTGCTCGTAGAAGACGCCGACCGAGGAATTGCCGTCGGTGCCGGTGGAGCCACGGGCGCGCAGGGAGTTGGTGATGTCGAGATCGATGGTGACCCGGCTTTCGCCAGCCCCCGCTTCGACGCCCAGATAGATATTGTCGTCGAGATAGGCCCCGGCGCGGACGGCGGCGTTGCCTTCGGCATCGGTGATGATATCGAGGTCGTCGAGCCCCGCTGCTTCACGCAGCGATCCCATCAGGGAGCCGGAGCCACTTCCACCGGCGAGTTCGGCGGCGGCGGCGGCCAGCTGTGCGAGCTGGATCGGGGAGAGTTCGCCCACGCTGCGATCAAAGATCAGGCGCGAGAGCACTTCATCCTGTGGCAGGAGCGGATCGGAACTGAAGGTTATTTCGGGGGACGAAGCCCGTCCGCTCACGGTAACGAACACCGTGATCTCGTTGCCCTCGGAGCGGGCGACCAGATTGATGAACGGATCGAGGTCACCGATCAGCGTCACGGAGCCTTCATCGAAATCGATGCGCTGGCCGAGGATGGAGAGCCGTCCCCGGATCAGTTCGAGCCCGCCCACCGGCTGGATATCGGCGATGGTTCCGGCCAGACGCACCTCGCCGCCCACTTCGGCGTCGAGACCGCGGCCCCGGATGAACACCTGATTGGGGGCGGAAATGGTGAGGTCGAGCGCCATGGGACGGCTGGCCGTCGCAGCGCTGGTGGCAGCGCGCTGGTCGATGCGCGCGCGCGCCAGGGTTGCCGCGACGGCGGAAGGCGGGCGCACATGATCGACATCGATCAGGCTGCCTGCGCCGCCAATAGCTTCGGGTACCGTGATATCGGCTCGTTCCACATCGATGCGGCCACTGACCCGACCGCCATTGGCGATGGGGCCGGAGAGCCCCAGCGTACCATTGACGGTGGCCACCAGCAGGTTGCCATCGGCATAGCGCGCACCATTGAGTGCGATGCGCAAATCCGAGGTGAGGCCCGCATCGAGGCCCACAAAGCCGGAGACGGAGACCGAGCCGCCGGTGGCGAGATTGGCTGACAGCGTGTTGATGGTCACCCGGTCGCCCGAGAGGGCCGCAGTGCCAGTGATGCCCACCAGGCGCAGCGCCAGTCCGGGATCGATATAATCGCCATTGGCGACCGAAACCGTGCCGGAGAATTGCGGATTGTCGAGACGCCCGGTGACGCGGGCATCGAGCCGCGCATCGCCCGAGACCTGCGCGCCGCGATCGGCAACGAACCGGTTGGCGAGAGACAGGGGGGCCGAGCCTGTGACAGAGATGTTGAGCCCGTTGCCTTCTAGGGGAATGGTGCCTTGCGCGGTGGCATTGAGCCCGCCTGCGCCCGCGGCACGGGCTTCGGCCAGCGACACGGTGCCATTGGCAAAGCTGCCCTGGGCCGAGAGCGAGAGCGGGGCGATGCCGAAGTCGGAGATGGCGGCGGCATCGATGCCCGAAGCCTGAACCGAAAAGCTGGCGCGCGGATCGGCGGCGGCCCCGGACAGCTGGGCGGTGCCCGAAACCGTGCCCGCAAGGCCCAGACCGGGGGCGACGGTGTTGGCGATATCGAGCGGCAGCGCATCGATGGTCAACGCGATATCGAGCGTGTCGCCTGCGCTGCCGGTGGCGCTGATCCGGCCCCGGCCAACCGCCAGTTCGATGCCGGTAAAGGCGACGGCATCGTTGGCGACGGTCAATTCGGCGGGACGGGCGAGACTGGCGGACAAGGCCCCTTGCGCCAGCCGGAAGGTATCGAGCCCGACCCGGTAGCCATCTGCAATCGGTTCGAGCTGGCCGGCAAGGGCAATATCGGTGTTGCCGGCCAGCGCGGCAGTGCCCGAAAACTGAGTGGTCTGCTGGCTGGCGGTGGCGGTGAGCGCGATGGTTTCGATTGTGGTGCCAGCGGCTTTGATATCGCGACCGGACACCGAACCATCGATCACCGGAACGCCGAACAGGTCGGCAACCGAGGCTTCTGCATCGGCGCTGCCCACGACGATATCGCCGAAGACGACACTATCGAGGGCGGCGGTGATCTGGGCCTGCTGGGTATTGCCGGACCGCGAGAGAACGATATCGGCGTCCGCGCCGCCACGCGCTTCGATCATGGCGAGAGCCGCAGCGGTCTCGATATTGGGCGCGTCGAGGGTCAGCCGCCCTTCGAGCATGCCGTCGCTGTAGCGGGTGAGATTGCCCGCCAGCGTGGTGCCGGGCGCGGTAAAGGAAATCCCCGAGAGGCGCAGGCGCTCGGCGGTGGTGTCGATATCGCTCGCAAGGGCGACGCGATGGCCATCGAGGAACGCCGATCCGGTGAGTGCGCCATGCAGGCCCGCCTCGTCGCTGGTGCCGGAAAAGCCGATCCTTGCATCGCGCAAGGGCCGGTCGGCCAGCGTGCCGGCGGCGATGGTGGCATCGGCTTCAAGCGCGATGACGCCATCGGTGCCCCGGGCGGAGCCGGTCGCGGTGAGTCGTCCCGAGGTCTGCGGATCGAGCAGGGCGATATCGCTGAGGTCGAGATCGAAGGTGAAATCGGCTTCACCGCTGGCATAGGTGCCATCGGCAACCATTTCGATTTGCTCGCTGGCGATGCGGAACTGGCTGGCTTTTAGCCCGGCTTCGGTGCGGGCAACGCCGCCCGACAGCGACACGGTGCCTGCCAGGAGGTTGTCGGCGGCGGGTTCATCGACGCTCAGCCCCGTGGCAGTGCCATCGAGGTCGAGATCGAAGCCGCCGGACAAAGGCGTGAGCGTACCGGTGGCCGTCACATCCACGGCGCCGGACAGATCGCGCCCGGCCAGCCCCGAGAACGGGGCAATGGAGCGGGTGGACAGCCCCAGATCGCCGGTGAAGATCATGTCGTCGATCTGGCCCGCCATCTCGAAGGTAAGGGCTTGGGCAACGAGCCGCAATTGCGCCAGAGTGATCGGATCGCCCGCCTGCCACAGCCCGGCCATGCCGAACCCGATGGACGTGCCCAGCGCTTCGACGATCTCCTCGGAGGAGGATGTGACGCCCGAGAGCGTGCCGTCGCCATTGAAGGTGATGCGGCGATCTTGTGGGTTTTCCAGATCTGCGGCGACACCGCTGGCGTTGAGAACGAGGCTGTCAGCACCGAAATCGGGGGTGGAAAAGCCCAGCACCTCGAAGCGTCCCGACCAGTCCTCGCCGCCATCGGTGCCGAAATCGACGGTGAAGTTGGCCCGGTCGATGCGGGTGGTCGCGCCGGGGACTGGCAGGATGACCGGTGCGTTGCTGGTGGCACCAATCTCGCCGCTGATGTCGAGGCGATTGAGGAAACCATCGGCGGTGGTGCCGGCATTGGCGGTTAGCGAAAGCTCCCCCCCGCTCAGGGTGAAATCGGAAAGTTCGAACCCGCCGGATTCGCGCAGCAGCGCATGGGCGCTGAGCGCGGTGCGCGGGCCGAAGAAATCGCGATAGACCGCGGGCAGGATATCGGCGAGCGGGCCTTCGAGGTCGGCGGCGATGGCCAGCCCCTGTGCGCTTTGGTCAATTGTGCCCTCGCCGGTGAGGATGCGTTCGCCATCGGCGTCGAAGGTGAGCGCGATGCCCAGATCGTCGATGGGACCTGAGCCGGAGAGGCCAAGGGCGATGCGGGGACGGCCTTCGAGGTTGAGCAGATTGGCGATGATGCCGTTTTCCGGCTCGACGAGATCGAGGGCCAGATCGATCTGGCGGGTGCTATTGGCGTAATCGAGGTCAAGGGTCAGCGAGCCGCCGGGGCCGTCGATCCGCTCGATATCGAGATTGGTATCAATGGCGCCGCCATCAAGGGTCATCGCGCCCGAAAGCGAGATTTCAGAGCCGAGCCCGAACACCTGTTCGCCAAAACGCACGGACGGGACGGACAATTCCTTGAGGATCACCGCGACCGGCAGTTCGGGTACCGAAAAGCCGCCCGCTTCGGGCGACGGCGCGGCAGGGGCCTCGGTGGAAACGGGATTGCGGATATAGGCGATGGAATCAGCGGAAAGCGATTCGATCTCCAGCCGCCCGAACAGCAACGCGCCCTGGTTCCAGACCAGATCGGCGTTTTCGACGATGAGCCAGATGCCCTCGGTGTCGGAAATGGTGATCTGGTCGATCGACGCATTGGAGGACAAGACGCCCTCGATGCCGGTCAGACGAATCTGCCGGTCGGGGGACGAAATGCGGTCTTCGACGAAAGCCACCAGCCCCGAGCGCTGTTGGGTCGCGTCAAGCTCGGTGGCACGCGCCAGCATGTCCATGAGGCTGTCGCCCCCGTCCTGCTGCGCGAGGGCCCCATGGGGGACACAGAGGGCGAGAACCGCAATTGCGATGGCGCTACGCTGCCTCAAAATGCTTGTCCTATACCGACATAGAGCGCGTAATCGGGATCACCCGGGCTCTTGTTGAGGGGGATGGCGGCATCGAGCCGCAAGGGGCCGAGCGCCGTGTAATAGCGCAGGCCGATGCCTGCCCCCAGCCGCAACTGGTCGAAATCGGGGAAGGTGTCGGCGGCGACATAGCCACCATCGACAAAGGCGACGCCGCCGAAGGTGTCGTTAAAGCGCATGCGCGCTTCGAGCGAGGCTTCGAGCAGATAGCGCCCGCCGGTGACATTGCCCGAGCCATCATCGACCCCGATCGAACGGTAGCCGTAGCCGCGCACCGACCCGCCGCCGCCGGCAAAGAACAGCAAGTCAGGCGGAATTTCCGACAGCGCGGGACCAGCGAGCGCTCCGGCGCGTAACCGCGCGGCGAGGATGAAGGAATCGTCGCCGCCAAAGCCGAAATAGGTGCGGCCTTCGAGCGTCGCGCGCACGATGGGGTTCTGGTATTCGAACTCATAGAGCGGATCGACGGTGGCTTCGACGAAAAAGCCCTCGGTCGGATCGAGCTCGGAATCGCGGTTGTCGAACACGCCGCGACCATAGAGGCCCGCTGTCGAGAAATTGCGGTTGCCGAAGGTGGCGTCGTTTTCGAAATAGGAATGCTGGAACTGGACGCCGACGCCGCCCGAAATGGTGTCGGTGAACAATTGTTCTATCCCGGCGCGCCCGCCGACCGAGGTTTCGGTATAGAGCGGCAGCACCGACCGCTCGGCGCTGATCGCGGCGACGAAATCGGTGTCGGGGGTGAAGATTCCCGGCTTGGTGAAGGTGCCGCCAAAGGCATAGTCGAATTCGGCGGTGTCGATGGGAAAGCCGATGCCGGCAATCTTGGCGTCGAGCCGCAGCCGCTCGGCTTGCCCGAAGAGGTTGCGGTGCATCCAGTAGCCCTCGACCCCCAACCCGTCGATGGTGGCCAGCGTCGCGCCCACGCCGAAGCGGCGCAGGGCCTGCTCCTGCACGATGATCTGATAGGGCAACAGGCCATTGGCCGGAACCTGCTCGGCGGCCTCGATGCGCAACGAGCGGAACACGCCGAGCCGGTTGAGCCGTTCGCGCGCCAGTTCTAGATCGTCGGGATCATATTCGGCACCCTGGACGAGCCCGGTCTGGCGCACGATGAAGGCGGGATCCATGTCCCGCGCGCCCTCGACCCCGATCGGGCCAATGGACGCATGGCGTCCGGGATCGACGGTGATGGTTACATCCAGCGTGCGGCTGGGATGGTCGGCGACCACATCGCGCGAGGCAATGGCGGCTTTCGGGTAGCCAAGCTGACGCCAGGCGGCGACCAGCCGCTGTTCGGCCTGGGCGACGATGGTGGCACGGGCCACCCCGCCAGCGACAAAGCCGATCTCTTCAGGGGCTTCGACTTCATCCTCGGGCGGGACCGGCACGGGCGCGCGGTTGGTCACATCGAGGCGGCCAAAGGTAAATTGCGGGCCGGGATTGACCGACACGGTGATGGTTGCGGGCTCGGCCAGACGCGCATCGGGAGGGATGGAGGCGGCCTCGCGTCCATCGACAAGGATGGAAATGGCCCCGCCATAATAGCCCAGATTATAGAGCGCGCCGGTCAGTCGCGCGTAATCGCCCCGCGCCTTGGCGAGCAGGCCCGCGACTCCGGACGCCGGGTGGTCGCGGTCTCCCCAAAGGTTGGACGCCCCGCGCAGCGCCGCATCGACGTCGCCTTCTGCGCCGGTCTCGAAGGTGAGCGTGTAGGTGCGCGGATCGGCAATCACCGCCTCTTCATCCTCGGAATCGGAGCCGAAGAACTGGATGCCGAACAGTTCAAAGCCGGTGGCGGGGCCGGCAAGCGCCGTACCCATCAGGGCTATGGCGAGTATTTTATGAAAATTTCGGGCTTTCACGGCTGGTACGCAATCCACACTATCCATTCCGTCGGGCCGGAGCGCTGGCCTGCGACAGGGCAGAAGCCGCTCCAAGGAGAGCAGGACCCTAGCACGGGAAAGATTAACCAAAACCCTGAACCTGGCGCCATGTGTTCGATTCGGCGTCGGGTGTCGCAGGGCGGTCACGGTCAGCGCTGGGCTGTGGCCATGGAGTCGAGCAGCGCGAAGGTGCTGGCCACCAGATCATGGGGCGGGCGCAACTGATCGACCACCGCCTGCACCGATGCCGGATCGTCCATGATGGCGGCAACCGTGATCGGGCGGGGCGTGGGGAAACTGCGCGCGGCAGGAGCGTTGTCGATGGGAGCCTGAGCGGCGGCGATGGCGTCAAGCGCCGCGCTGGACGGAGCCGGTGCGACCTCGGTGAGGGCAAGGCCGAGCGGCCGGCTGGGGGGCAGAAAGCCCAGGGGAACGCTGCGGATGGAGGTTGCTTCCAGAGCTTGAGGCTCGACGGCGGCAACCGCGATGACTTGGGTGTCCGGCACCGCTGCGGTGACGGCTTCGACCGGGGCCGGGATCGGGGCGGGAGGCGCCGCGGCGACCATGACAGCGCCAGTCGGCGGGGTGGGCGCCACCGGAGTGGCGGGGCCGGGCCTCAGCCCGGTTTCTTCCAACAGGCCCGCGGCCTTGGCCTCATAATAATAGCCCTTGGCGTAGAGCTGGACGGCGCGATCATGGCTGCCATTGGCGAGAAGCCAGGCGCCGCGCAGATATTTGACCGCGTAAATGAGATTTGTTTCGGCGTTGAGCAGATCAGCAGGCTGGCCCCGGAACCCCATGGACTTGGCGGTGGCGGGCAGAATCTGCATCAAGCCGTAATAAGGGCCGTTGCGGGCCGAGGGGTTGAAGGTGCTTTCGCGGTTGATCACCCGTCGCACCAAGTCGTGCGGAACATCGTAATACTGGGCGTAGAACTGGGCGAGGACCTCGATTTCGGCGCGGTTGTGGCTTTGCGCATTGGCAGGCGTGACCGCGCACCCAATTGTGAGTGCGGCAAACAGCGCGATGAGCCGTTTTGCAAACATGAGAACCCGAAAAGCCGTTAACCCTGACGGTGCGTTTAGCACACCGATCACAATAAGGGGAGCGCTTATGGCGAAATCGGGGCGAGACCGTGGCCAACCCCGAACTTTCCCATAGGCGTAATTGCTGTTAGAGCAGCCCGATGCTCGCGCCCATGCCCAAGACTTTCCATTACGCGCCGCCCCGCGACCCCTGGCTGGTCATCCTCCATGAGGACGACGATATCGTCGTGTTCGACAAGCCCTCGGGGCTGCTTAGCGTACCGGGAAAGGACCCGGCGCTGGCCGATAGCCTGCAAACCCGGGCGCTGGAGCGTTTTCCGGGGGCGGGGACGATCCACCGGCTCGACAAGGACACGTCGGGCCTGATCGTCATGGCGAGGCACAAGGCGGCCCATGGCCATATCGGCAAGCAGTTCGAAAACCGCCAGACCTCCAAGACCTATATCGCCCGCGTCTGGGGCGAGGTGGCCGAGGATGAAGGGCTGGTCGATCTGCCACTGGCGACCGATTGGGAGAACAAGCCGCGCCAGCGCGTCGATTACGAACGCGGGCGCGCGTCCCAGAGCCGCTGGCAGGTGATCGGGCGCGAAAACGGCATCACCAAGGTGGCGCTGACCCCGATCACTGGACGCACCCATCAGTTGCGCGTGCACATGAAAGAGATCGGGCACCCGATTCTGGGCGATCAGTTCTATGCGACCGGGGACGCGCTGGCAGCGGCGGACCGGCTGCAATTGCACGCATCGGAACTGGGTTTTCGCCACCCCACCGGAGGCGCGCCGGTGGTGTTTCGCTCGGACCCGCCGTTTTAATCCCGCTTAGCCTCTGCGCCTGCGCCACGGGCGGACGACGATCAGATCGGCCAGCCACAGGATGAGCGCAAGGACGAGCCAGCCCGCACCATTGGGCACGAAATGCCACGCCCAGCGGATAGCAGGCAGGCTAGCGATAGACGACGCCACTACCCCGCCCGAAGCCAGCGCAATGCGGTCGAGGGTGTGCGGGTCGGCAAAGCTGTAGCGGTATTGGGCGGGATAGGCGGTATAGAGCGCTGCCTCTCCGACGATATCACCGATCCGCGCTTCGATGGTGGTCGGCCCGAGGGCGAGGCGGGCAATCTCGCCGCGATGGACGCCCGGAGCGATTTCCGCGAGCGGTACGGTCTGCCCGGTTTCGAGAATTGTTGCGCTCAGCGATGCGCCGGGAATGGGTGCGCCATCAACGCCGATAAGGTGGGCGGTAATATCTGCGCCGCCGCCATTACGGACGGCGTCAAGAGTGAGGCCGGGGCCCATGACATCGGGCACCAGCGCGCGCACCGCCTGCGCCCAGACGCGCGGATAATGGGGCAGGGCGGCCCAGTTCTGCATGCCTTCGGCAGACGGATTGGCCGATAGCGCCATCACCGTGCCGCTGCCATAGCGCCATGAGGCCAGCAGCGGGCGCTCCTCGCCATCCACCATCAGGCCCAGAAGGTTTTCGGCATCGGGCTTGAGGGTGGTCCAGATGTGTCGGTCGAGACTGGGAATCGCGTCCGGCAGCGCGCCGGCGATCGCACCCTCGGTCTCGCCGCGCACCACCGGAGCCGGGCCATCGGTGACCAGCGGGCTATCGAGCATCATCACGTCCTGCATCAGGATCGATGGCAGGGTGCGGAAATCGCGGGTGGCGTAATTGGTGCCGCCACCCTCATGGGCGATCTGGGCCAGCCGTTCGGTGATGGCGGTATTGCCGGCCGCGACGGTGGAAATGGTGATGCCGGCGGTTTGGGCGCGTTCGAGCAGGCGGGAGAAGTCGACAGGCTCGACCAGCCCGTCGGTGAGCACGATGATGTGGTTATGGCGCGCGCCGGCCCCTTCGAGCATGGTGATCGCTTCGTTGAGCGCCGGGAACAGCGCCGTGCCGCCGCCGGCGACTACGGCATTGATGAGGGCGCTGAAATCGGTTTCTTCGCGCAGTTGCAGGTCGATGATGGTCTGGGGATCTTCGTCGAACCCGATCACCGCCATCAGATCGTCGGGTTCGAGTAGGTCGATGACGTTGAGCACCGCCCCCTTGGCGATGTCGAGCCGGACTACGGAGCCGACCTGAACGTCCATGCTGCCCGAGCGGTCGATGACAAAGACGAAAGCGGTCTGAGGCCGGTCATGGGGAACGCGGCTCGACAGCGGCGAGAGGTCTTCGAGCACGGTGCCGTAATAGCCGCCGGGGCCGAAGGCGTTGGCGTCGCCCGCCAGCAGCAGGCCGCGCCCATAGGTTTCGACGGATTGGCGCAACATCTCGATCTGGTCGACTTGCAGGTCTCGCGCCGGAACGTCGAGCAGCACGATCACCTCATAGGCGAGCCATTCGGCAAGTGTACGCGGGGCCCGGAGCGGAGAGATGACTGTGGCATCGAGCCCCTGCACGCCGAGAATATTGGAGAAGGCCGCGCCCTGTTCGGGGTCGCCAGCCAGCACAAGAATGGGCGGGGCAGGAACCACATTGACGCGCGCGCCGTCGAAATCATTGCCCGCGATGACGGTGCCCGACGGTTCGAGCACGGCCTCGATCAGATCGGTGCCGGTTTCGAGCGCGGTGAGATAGGCGCTGGCCCGGTTGAGCCCGGGCTGGAGGGTGAGGTCCTGGGAATCGACAGTCAGGCCGTTGCGCAGGGTGATCAGCCGCGCGGCATTTTCCGTTGCGCTGGAAACGACAATGCTGGCCTCATAGGTCTGCCCCATCGCCACCTCTGCCGGGACGGCAAGGGCGACGACCGACAGATCGTCTGCGGGGGCCGGGGCGGGGGTCAGCCGGTCGAGGGGAGCAGCATGGGGGGACGTCGCGTGCTCGGCAAGCCGTGCGGAGGGCTGGCTGTCACCGGCGATAACCACGCGGGCAGGAAGAGGAGACAGCGCGGTGGCCCAACTGACCGCGTCGGCAAGATCGAGACGGGGCGCATCGTCTGAGGATGTGTCGGAGGCGGTGGTGATCGCCGGGATATCAGGGGGCAGGGCAGTGTTTTCACCGGGTGTGCCGGGATCGAGAACGGCAACGCGGATTTCCTGCGGTGCGAACTGCGGCAGCGGAGCGGCCAGAAGGGCGGGAACCAGCGCGGCAATGGTGAAGACGCGGGCGAACCCCGTAACGCGGTTCTGCCACAGCCGGTCCATGACACTCAGATTGGGGCGGTGACCCGAGAACGCCACATAGGCGAACTCGACCCCAAGCAGGATGAGGGCGGCAACAATGAGCCACGGGCGAAACGCAAACGGGGCGGCGATATCCCAACCGGGCAGGGGCGCATCGGCGATTTCGGTGATGTCAGAGGCGGCCAGGTGCGGGCTGTTGACCGCAAAGGTGCGGGTCTGGTCGTCCACCATGGCGGTGTAAAACCCGGCGCGGCGCGGGACGAACCGCGAGGGAGCAAGGATGTCTCCGGCCTCAAGCAGGCGCGGGCCGTCATGGACCAACAGGCCATCGGCATCGAAAATCTGCGCGGTGCGGGTGAAGCGGTCGAGAGCGCAGGGGACGCCGGCGATGCATTGTTGCTGTGTGCCGATGCCCTGCCAGGCGAGCATATTGGCGATGAAGACAGGGAATCCGGGGTTTTGCGTCCAAGCGCTATCGGTGAGATCGACGGCGAGGAAGACATCGCGGCCAAAGGGTGTGGTGCGGCCGGTGATCACCCGGTCGGTGCCGATGGCGGCGATGGTGTCGCCGCCGCGCGGCAAAAGGCCGGGGAGATAGCTAACCGCCTCGGCTTGATCCCAGGCAAGGCCGCGCGATAGCGGATGGGCGGCATCCCAGCCCGAAAGGCGGGCTTCCAGCGGAAGTGGGACGAGTGCATCTGAAGACAGGGCGGACCGAGCGAGCCAAAGCGTGTTGGTTTGGGGAGCGCTGGCCGGGTGGGGGCCATTGAGCACCACCAGATCGAAGGAGGCACTGTCTTCGGGCAGCGTTTCGCTGTGGGTTAGCAGCAGATCGCCGGTGGCGGCGAGGGCCTTTTCGAGCTCGGGGGCGGGCGCGCCAACGACAAGGACGCGCGGCACCGGGGCGGAGGCCACATACTCGAAATACCGGTTGTCGTGTGGGGTCGCATCATGCGGCAACTCAAGAACCAGCCGCCCGGAGGAAGGCAGGTCGAGGCGCGCGCTGAACCGGCCTCGCGTCGCCTCGCCGCCATCGGCAGCGACGATGGCGATGCTGCCCCATTCAAGAAGCGGGTCGGTTCCATCGGGGGCAAAGCGGGCGGTGACGGCGGACGGCAGGTCTGCCTCAGCGGGGCCCGTGACCGACCCTGACAGCAGCCACAGGCCGGTCTCTGAGTCGGGGCCGGAGCTTTCGACCCGCAGGGCGAAGCCGGGGCGCGAGGCGGGAATGAGCGGAGTGGCGGTGAGGGTGAGCGTATCGCCAAGGGCTTGCGGGACGGGCAGGGCTTCGGGAGTGAGCGACGCGATATGGAGCGCGGTGCGCTCTTGGGGATCGATCAGGGTTTCGAGCCATATGCCGGCTCCGGCCCAGTCGGGTGTCTCGTAGCTGACGGAAACGGTGTCGAGCGCCGCGCGCAGGGCCTCGGGATCGGTCCACTCGACAGCCAGCGGTCGGGTGTTTCCATCGACGAGGATCAGCGAATAGCGCCCCTGATCCGCTCCGGCCATCGTTTCGAGAATGGACGACAGATCGGCCTGGGCATGGGCAAAGGCGCTGCCGCCGCCTTCGGTATTGCCCTGCATAGGGGCGGAAGCATCAAGCACCAGAACCGTATGATCGGGCATCTGGGACGGGACGATGCGCAAATTGGCGGCGGCCAAAACCAGTAGGGCAAGGATCAGCAATTGCAGCAGCATCAGCAGCGACAGGCGCGGCCAATGCCACGAGCGGGCCGCCGGGCGTTGCGCTGCGATCTGCCGCCACAACAACACGCTGGAGACCACCTTGCGCGAGGTGCGGCGCGCATGGAGCAGGAAAATAGGGAGGGCCGCCAGCGCGAGCAGAAGCCAGAGGGGATTGAGAACCAGCATCTGCGATCAGTCTCCGATCGGGCGGGCGAAATAACGGGTGAGCAGATCGCGCTGGCCCGGAGCGAAGCTGCCATGGGCCATCGGGCTTTCGGGCTGCTTGCGCCAGGCGGAATCGTTCTCCAGCGCCTCGCCAGCCATTTCGCCCTCGCTGGCTTGCGGGGCCATATCGGAGCGCGAAGCGGTCGCTCCTTCGACAATGGGACCGGAGTCGAGGTCCAGAAATTCGCGCAATTCAAACAGCGTCGCCAGCGTATCCGGGCCGAACAGATCTTCCGAGCCTAGTCCGGCTTCGGTGCTGTCGCCGCGTCCGGACTGATCGGAGGGTCCGATCAGCAACCCGTCGCCATCGGGGCCTTCTTCGGTGGCGCTGGGCGAGCCAAGCGCTTGCAAGGGCTCCATGGGCATCATCGCATCGCCGGGACCGACATTGATGTCGATGGGATTGACGCATCCCTCATAGATGTCGATCTCGCATTCGACGTCCATGCCGCTTATGGGGAGGTTGCGGGGTCTTGGGGCGGCCTGCCCCCCTGAGGCAACTGCCTCGGCGTCGATTTGGCCATCGTCATCGGTCGGCTCTTGCTCCCGCGCGCCATCAGCGGTTTGCGACGGGGTCTGGGGTTCGCCCGGTTCGGCGGGGACCGGCAGATCGGGGGGCGTGGGCAGGGGCGCATCACCAAGGGCCAGCCGCTCGCTGAGGTTGGAAAGCTGATCGAGGGCAGAGGAAGGCGGCTCGGAGGACGTGGCGCTGGCGCTGGCCATGGCGGACGCGGCATGGCTTTGCAGCCTGGCGATATCATCGAGGATATCGGCGCGGCTGGAGCGCTCGCCGGACCTCACCATGCTGCCGAGTTGGTCGAGCTCGCGGGCCACGGCCTGAAGATACTGGCTTTCGCGCTCCGATGCCTCTTCCCGGAGGGTGAGGGCGATGTCTTCGAGCTGAGCGGCGGCGAAGGCCTGCTCGGGGGCGGTCAATGCGGCGGCGGGTTGGATGGGACGCGGGGCCGGGGTGATCTGCGAGAGCCAAATCGCCGCCACGGCCAAAGCGAGAACGAGAGCGGGCAGGGCCCAGCCGGGCTTTGGCACAAGGGCGCGCGGATCGAACCGTTCCCCCAGTTCGCCGGTGTCGCGCAGCAGCAACAGGGCAAGCGGATGGGCAGGGTCCTTACCGCTGACATCGAGCGCGGTGCGGATTTGCTCATGGCTGCCAAGGGTGCGATCGGCATCGATGCCGACCCGGGCAAGGGACGGCAGGCCCACAAGGTGCAGCAGCAGGGCACCGGCAAAGACCGCCAGACCGATTGTGAGCGCGGTGGGCGTGATGGGCGCCCCGGTTTCAAAGCCGAATACGAGAAGGGCGGTGAGGATGCAGTAAACTGCGAGCCCGGCGGCAAGGCCGAGCAGGATGGCGCTTAGGGTGAGGGAGAGGGCGAGTAACAGCCGCGCCCGGCGCAGGCGGATGAGTAGGGCGTCGAGCGGGGATTCGCTGTGCGACGAGAGCGGTGTCATGGTCGGAATCCCCTGGTCTGGAGAGGGGGAGGCTAGAAGCCGCCCGGTGCATGGGGAATTCCGCTCAGCCCGGCCTCCGCGATCAGCGCTTCGATCGTGCCGTCGGCAACCAGCGAGACGATGGCTTCATCGATCAGGACGCGCAGATAGGTGTTGGTGGTGAGCATGATGCCGCCGATGTCCATTTGCGCGGAAGTTTCCGGTTGCAGCGAAAAGATGGTGAGCGAAAGGTCAGGCTGTTCGGCCATCACCTCGGCGAGGGTCGGGCCGTAAATGATCATCGCGCCGAGCGTGCCATCGACGAGGCGCTGAACCATCAGGTCAATATCACCATAGGGCAAAAGCTGCCAGCGTCTGGATTGGGGCAGGGTGGCGATATAGCGCTGCACGGCGGTATGCCCGTAAGAGGCCACCCGCGCGCCAAGCCGCCGGTCGGACGCAATGTCGGAGAGCCGGTTCACCTGCGCGTCGGTGGTGACGCCGACATAGCTGAAACCGATATAGGGGCGGGTGGTGGCAATTTCCTGCGGGTAGAGATTGGGGCCGATGCCCATGCCCAGAAGGATGTCGCAATCGTTGACGAGGCTGATGTAGATATCCTCGCCCGCATATTCCCCGCCAATGCCGTAGCCGCTGCCCAAGACTTTGTATTCGCTGTCGAGCAGGAGCCTGTCGGCCACCGCTTCGCCCACGCTGCGATCGAATTGGGCGGTGGGAACGCCGGCGAACTGGCACAGCCGCACGATGCTGCCGGTGTTGAGCCGCCACGTGTTGAGCAGCGAGCGATCGATGTTGTCGGTAACTTGCGCGGAACCGGACGAGGCGACCAGACCCAGCGCCAGCGCGAGGCCTGCCGCCCTGATGGCGGTTCCGAGCCGGTGCGGAAAACTGGTGTGGAGCACGTTGAAACACCCGGTCCGTGAATTCATGAGGATGAACCCCGGGGCCGTGCGGCTCCGGGGGAAGTATGGCGTCAGTCCGTGTCGGGCCTATTGGGCCAGACGGAAGACGTGGATCGAGTTGCCGCCCAGACGCGGCGTTGCCAGCCCACCAGGGGTCAGCGCAGCATGAGTCTGGTTGCTCTGGCCGGCAGCGATGACGAGATACTGGACCCCATCGACCTCATAGGTGGCGGGGGAACCGCCAACCGGGGCCTGCAGGCGGTGCTGCCAGAGGGTTTCGCCGGTCTCGTCGTCGAGCGCCTTGATGTAGCGGTCGGCGTCGCCAACAAACAGCAGGCGGCCCGATGTGGCCAGAACCGAGCTGGTGAAGCGCGGGCCCTGCTGGACGTCGAACTCATGCGCGCCGTCAGCGACGTGCAGCGCATGGAGCGAGCCGACGCCGGTGGCGTTGGGCGCCAGCGATTCGCCGAAGCCCTGAGTCATGCCCATGGCGGTCCCCGGAGCAGCTTCGCTCATCTCGCGGGCGGCCATGGTCTGGCAGGTGTTGCCGGCGGGCAGATAGAACAGGCCCGAATCCGGGCTGTAGGCACTGGCCTGCCACAGGCGACCACCCGGGATGGCCGGGCAGAAGGTCACCGGCTCACCGAACTCGGTGGGGATGATCTCGACGTTGGCGGTGGCCCGTCCGGTCACGGGGTCGATATCGCTGACCACGTTCTGATAGACGGTTTCCTCGGCCCAGATGAATTCGCCGGTCGCCGCGTCAAGCCCGAAGGTAATGCCGTTCTTGCCGGGGGTGGTGACGATCATCTTGCGGGTTTCGCCATCGACTTCCGCATCGATGATCAGGCGCTCGAACGGCGAGTCGAGGTCCCAGTTATCGCGCGGCAGGTGCTGGAAGTACCAGGCCAGCTCGCCGGTATCGGCGTGCAGAGCCAGGGTCGAGTTGGTGTAAAGGACGTCATTGTCACCGGTGCCGCGGGTGATCTCCATATAGGGGATCGGCATGCCGGTGCCGTAGAACACCATATCGAGTTCAGGATCATAGGATGCGGTGGCCCAAGGGGTTGCCCCCCAGCGGTTTTCCTGCGGAACGCCGCCCCAGCTGTCCTCGAAATCGGGGTTGTCGGGATCGTTCAGCGTGTTGAAACGCCACAATTCCTCGCCGGTTTCCGCGTCATGGGCGGTGATCCAGCAGGCGCCCGCCGTGCCCACGATGGAACAGCCCGAGGTGCCGGTGAAGATCTTGCCATCGGCGACCAGCGGCCCGGCGGTGTAGCTGTAGCCGGCCTCCCAGTCGTTGACCTGAACTTCCCAGTTGACCTGTCCAGTCAGGGCATCGAGGGCCACGAGCTTGGCATCCACCGTGGTCAGGATGACGTTGTCGCCATAGAGCGCGACGCTGTTTTTCTGACGCATGGCCTGGTTGTTGTGATAGCCGCCTTCAAAGGCCGGGCGCGTGTGGGTGTAGGACCAGATCAGGTCGCCGGTCACCGCGTCGAGCGCTTCGACATAGTTGTTGTTGGTGGCCAGGAACATGATGCCGTCATGGATGATCGGCATAACTTCCTGCTGCCCGGCTTCACCCAGCGCCCAGCTCCAGACAAGATCGAGATCGCCGACCGTATCCTGGTTGATCTGGTCGAGCGGGCTGTGGCCCCAGTTATTGATCGTGCGGCGCCATTGCAGCCAGTCACCCGGGTTCGGGTCGAGGATCATCTCGTTGGTGACCGATGTGTAGGATCGCTCCACGTCCTGGGCCAGCGCATGGCCCGATGCCGCCGTCAGCGCAAGCGCCGATGTCAGGCAGATAAGTAGATGGTGTTTCATTTAGACTCCTCCCAAGAAAATCATGTCCCCAGCGGACCATGATGAAAATCGGGTCCGGCTGTGCTTTTGCGCTTACGGATATCCCGACGAATGAAACTCTGAGGGGGACGCCTCCCCGGCATCCGCGCTTTTTATTTTATTGATCGCCCTCCGCATTGGCAGCCTTGATGGCGGCTGGCGAAATTTCGGCGAGGGCAGCCTGATCGGCAGCCACTTCCTCCGTGCCGACCGGCTGGCCGATCTCGGTCATCAGATAGGCGATGATGTCTGCATATTGCTGCGGCGGCATGCTGCCGGGCGCGTCGGCCGGCATGGCGGTCGAGACGTAACCGAAAAACAGCGCCGCATTGGGGTAGCTGGCAAACGAATCGACGATGTCCGCACCATGGCACGTGGCGCAGCGCTGCTCATAAAGGGCGTCGCCGCGTGCGGCCTGCTCTGCGGTGACCAGCCCGCCTTCAACCGGGGCTGCGTCGGCCTCCTGGCCGATGGCCGCTCCGGCAAGCCCGATCGCCACGACGGCGCCGAGGCCGGTGCGCATCAGGCTGCCCTGCAGGGGTAACAAGAAATCGTGCTTCACGGCGCGCTCCTTATTTACTGTATTGATTTGTTGCATTGAATGTAGAGGGTGTCAAAGTCTGCTTCACTAAAGAACAAGAAAAAACAAGATGTTAATTCGTATATTATACGACAATATCCATAAATCCAGCCCGTGCCTGGCTTTAGTAGGATTAATTTGCCAGCGGGCCAGGATGCCATTGCGCAGCCGATAAACCGATTGTACCCATGGATGGCGGATCATGCGCCGCCGACGGATTTTTGCTCCGCAGGGGCAGTTTTGGGATGGGCAATTGTGCCTTGGACGATCGACCTTTCTGGCCAGCAGATTTTCTACCGCTTGTTCGCGGCGGTCGTGGTTGTCACAGTTCATGGCCTCGCTGCCGTCATCCTGGCGCGTTTGCTCGGCGACCGGGGGCCGCAATATGACGGCAGGCTGTCGCTCAGCCCGTTCCGCCATCTCGATCCGGTAGGGATGCTGAGCGCGGTGCTCACCCAGTTCGGCTGGAGCCGTCCGCCGCGCCTGACCACGGCGGATGTGCGGGGCGGTGTTTTCGGTATCGTGATCGTGATCCTGGGGGCGCTGGCCGTGCTGCTGGTGCTGGCCAAGGGGCTCTGGATGCTGCGCGGTGTCGTGTTTGCCGCCCTGCCAGCCGCTTCGGTCGGGGTGGTCGGCGTCGGGCTTTTGGAGCGGACCGCGGAAATGGCCGTTCATTTTGCCGTGTTCAATCTTGTTCCGCTCCCTCCGCTCGCGGCGGGACTGCTGATTGGCGCGCTGGCGCCGGACCTGTGTCGCTGGATCGAAAAGCGCATGATGTTCTTTGCGATCGGCATTGGCCTGTTGACGTTGAGCGGGATGGCCGGGATGATCCTCGCTCGCCCCACGCGGCAGTTCGCCGCCTTCATCTTCAATCTTTGAACCGGGATCGGAACGGTCTTGAGAGGGCCTGGGAGGAAACGCGTATGAGCGCATTGGCGGCAGAAGAGGAGCGCGACATCGCCCGGTTGCGGGAGTTGGCGCATGCAGTGGGCGCGGCCATGCGCCAGGTGGTTGTGGGGCAGGACAAGGCCGTGGACCTGATGCTGGTCGGGCTGATGGCGGGCGGGCACGTGCTGCTCGAAGGCCCGCCGGGCGTCGGCAAGACGCTGATGGTCCGCTCGCTGGCCAAGGCAGCGGGACTGAGCTTTTCGCGCGTACAGTTCACGCCCGACCTGATGCCCGCCGATATCACCGGCGCGTCGGTACTGGTGCCGGACGCCGAAGGGCGCACCAGGCTCGAATTCCGCAAAGGCCCGATCTTCTCCCAGCTGCTGCTGGCCGACGAGATCAACCGCGCGACCCCCAGAACCCAGTCTGCGCTGCTCGAAGCGATGCAGGAAGGCACAGTTTCGGCGGGCGGCGCGACGCTGGAACTCCCGCGCCCGTTCTTTGTGCTGGCCACCCAGAACCCGATCGAAATGGAAGGCACCTATGCGCTGCCCGAAGCGCAGATCGACCGGTTCCTGTTCCGCATTGATGTGAGCTATCCCAGCGAAACCGCCCTGGCCGAGATTCTCGATGTGACGACCGGTGCGCGCTGGGGTGAGCCCGATGAGGCGGCGTCCGCACAAGATATTCTGGCGTTGCAGGACCTGGTACGCACCATGCCGATTGCCGCCTCGTTGCAGGCAGCGGTCGCGCGGTTTTGTATTGCCACCCAGCCCGTGGACGGCAAAGCTGACAGCGATGTCGCGCGCTATGTGCGGTTCGGCATCAGCCCGCGCGGCGCACAGGCGCTGGTGCTGGCCGCCAAGGCCCATGCATTCATGCACGGGCGCAATCACGTGGCGATCGAGGACCTGCGGGCGATCATGCTGCCCGTGACCCGTCACCGGGTGCATGGCAATTTTGAAAGCCGGGCCGCCGGAATCGACATCGAGGCGCTGCTGCTGCGCCTGTTCGACGCCATCATGGACAAGGCTTGATGCGACCCAGCCCCGCCCTGCTCGAATCGCTGTCGCGCAGCCGCCTGTTTCCGGGCGTTCTGGCGGGCACCAGCGGTGTGGGCGAGCGGCGTTCGGCAACGCGGGGACCGGGGCTCGAATTCATCGACCATCGCCCCTATCAGGATGGGGACGACACCCGCCGGCTCGACCCGCACCTTTATGCCCGCACCGGGCAGTTTCACCTGCGCGAATACGCCCGCGACCAGCAATTGCCGGTGACGGTGCTGATCGATACCAGCGCCTCGATCACTGCCGGGGGCGAGGGCAAGGAGAATCAGGCGCGCGCCCTGGCGCAGATCGTCGGGTTTGCCGCCATGGCCGGAGGCGATACCGTCCAGATCGCTGTCTCGGGCCCGCGCGGGCTGCAAAAGTCGCCACGCTGGCAGGGTCTGGCCCGGGCCGAAGATCTGTTTGGCTGGATCAATGAGCTGCCGGTGGGCGCGGGCGGGCCCTTGCCCGACGCGCTGCGGCAGATCGCGGGACGCCTGCGGCGCGGTACGCTGCTGGTCATCATCAGCGACTGGTGGGACGAGGACATCGAAACAGCGCTTGGCTGGCTGGGCGCGGCAGGGTATGCGGTGCTCGCCCTTCAGGTTCTCTCGCAGGGCGAACGCGATCCCGGCGATTTGGCGTCGGGTACGGTAACATTTGAGGATATCGAAACCGGCGAAGCGACGAAAGTTGATGTCGACCACGATACGCTGGAGGCTTATCGCTCGGCATTTGCGGCGCATCAGGAGGGTTTGCAGGCCGCGTTCCGCGCGCGGGGCTGGCCTTTCGTCACCGTCACCGACGATACGGACCTCACCGAATTTTGCCTCCGGGAGTTGCGGGGGATGGGAGTACTGGCATGAATACCGCGGCGCAGCCGGCCCAGACGGGCCCTCACGCAATCGAGGTGGAAACTGTCGCCAAGCGCTTCGGGCGCGTGGTGGCGCTGGACGGGGTCGATCTCGCCGTCCCGCAGGGGAGCGTGTTTGCGCTGCTTGGCCCCAATGGCGCCGGCAAGTCGACGCTGATCGATATCTTGTGCACCATCAGCCGCCCGGATAGCGGGCAGGCGCGGGTCGGCGGGTACGATGTGGTGAAGAACCCCCGCGCCGTGCGCAACGAAATCGGGGTTGTGTTCCAGACCGCTACCCTCGACACCCGCCTGACCGTGCGCGAGAATCTTGCGTTCCATGCCGCCGTTTATCACATGACCGCCAGCGCGGGACGCCGCCGAACAACCGAAATGCTGGAACTGGCCGATCTGACCGACCGCGCAGACGCGGTGGTCGGCACGCTGTCTTCGGGGATGCGGCGCAGGCTGGAGATCGCCCGTGCGATGATGCATGAGCCCTCGATCCTGTTTCTCGACGAACCGACAGTGGGCCTCGATGCGCCGTCGCGGGCGAGGCTGTGGTCGTTCATCGACACCATGCGCCGCACGACCGGCCTGACCGTCGTGGTCACCACCCACTATATCGAAGAGGTCGAAGGCTGCGACCTGGTCAGCATCATCGACCATGGCACCATTCTGGCCACGGGGTCGCCTGCCGAACTCAAATCGGACCACGGCAAGACCCTCGTGCGGCTCACCCCGCGCGACGATGAGACCCGGACGGCCATCATGGAAGCCTATCCCTCGGCCAAGCCGGGCGTGGACGGGCAGATTCTGCTTACCCTCGAACACAATGAAAACCCCGAGGCGGTGCTCTCCCGGTTCGGCAGTGAATTGCGCCAGATTTCGGTCGATCAGCCCAGCCTTGAAAGCGTGTTCCTCTCGCTGACCGGGCGTGAGATCGGCGGCGCGCCCGCGCAGGGCAGGAAGGGGCGCGCCAATGGCTGAGCGCTCGGCTGCTGTTTCGGCGAAACGCGCTATCCCTGAGGCCTGGGTCGTTGGCCTGTCCCGGATCGGGTTCCTGATCTTTTTGTTGCTGCTGTGGTGGGTGATTTCGGCCAACGTCTCGCGCAACATCATTCCCTCTCCGCTCGCCACCTGGCATGCCGCCGGACGGCTGTGGGGCGAGGGGCGACTGCAGGGTGCGATCACGCAGAGCCTTTTTACCTATATCGGCGGATTCGGGGTGGCGATTCTCGTGGCCATTCCGGTGGGCGTGCTGATGGGGGCGTTCAACCTCTTAGGCCGGACGTTGGAAGTCTATGTCTATGCGCTTGCCGCAACACCGCGCGTTGCCTTCATTCCTCTGATCATCGTGCTGCTCGGGCTGGGCATGGAAGCCAAGCTGTTCATCGTCTTTCTCGGGGCGGTGATGCCGATCCTGATCAACACCTATGCGGGTGTGCGACAGGCTGATGAAGAACTGGTCGAGATGGCGCGCTCGGTCGGCGCGGACCGGTTCCGCATCTTTACGGCGATCGTCTTGCCGGGGGCCGTGCCCTATGTGGTGGCGGGACTGCGCATCGGGGCGACCATCGGGCTGATCAATACCGTGGTTGCCGAACTCTATACCGCGATCACCGGGCTGGGCGGGATGCTGGCGCTGTACGGCAACACCTTCCGCATGGCAGAGTATTTTGTGATCGTTTTGACGCTCGCCGCGATCGGCGGCCTGGTCACCGAGGCATTGCGTATATTTGAATCGCGCCTTACACGCTGGAAAACCTGAATTCAAACCGGAGGTATCCCGATGAAAACCAACACTGTTCTCACTGCCCTGCTGGCAGGGCTGATGCTGTCGACGGCGGTGGCCGGGCCGGCTCTGGCTCAGTCGGACGCTCCGTTCCGCCTGATCGTGACCCACCTTGAGCCCCCGCTCGTGCCCAACTCGGTCATGGACCTGGCCGTCGAGCTTGGCTATTTCGAACGCGAAGGCGTCAATGTGGAACTGGTGCGCGTGCAGCAGACCCCGTCTGCGCTGGCCGCGCTCCAGTCCGGCGATGGCGAAATGGCCAATGTGGGTGTCGATGCGCTGCTCCAGATCATCGCCTCTGGCGCCGATGATTTCCGCGCCGTCACCTCACCCAACAAGTCCCTGCCGTTCATGATCGTGGCCAAGGACGAGATCGCAACCCCCGCGGACCTGGCCGGAGCCAGCTTCGGCGTGGGCCGGGTGGGCAGCCTCGACCATTCGCTGTCGAGCCTCGTGCTGGGCAGCCTGGGGGCTGATATCGAGGATTCCGAACTGGTCAATCTGGGCCAGCCCAACGTCCGCGCGCAGGCGCTGATGGCCGGGCAGGTTGATGCGACCACCATGTCGATCGGAACCTGGGCGGAATTGCCCGACACGACCGGGCTGCACGTGCTGGTTGACCAGGACGCCTATTATGAAGGTGCTCCGGTGGTCAACAAGGTCAACGCCGTACCCGGCAATGTGCTCGAAGAGCGCGCCGAGGACGTCGAAGCGGTGATCCGGGCGCTGATCAAGATCAGCCGCGACTTCGCCGATGATCCGCAGCTGTGGATCGACGCGATGAGCGATGCGCTGCCCGACACCGATACGGCGGTGCTCGACATGCTCGCCGAGTCCTTTGCCCAGAGCTGGAGCGTCAATGGCGGCATGAGCGCGTCGGAGCTGACCTACACCGCCGACTGGCTGTATGGCACCGCCGACTTCGAAGGCCAGACCCCGCTCGCCCTCGACCAGTGGGTGGATTTTGGCCCGGTTGACGCGGCGCTCGCAGAGCTTGGTGTCGACGATCGCATGGATCCCGCCGACAGATGAGTTCCATGCCGGCCATAGACAGTTCAGCCGCTGCTTCCAGCCGGGCCGTCCCAAAGGACGGTCCGGCGCTGGAGCTGGAAGGGGTCATCAAGAGCTTTCCCACTTCCCAGGGCGGCCGGAGCACGGCCTTGGCCGGCGTTTCGCTCAAGGTCATGCCGCACCGGTTCGTGGCCATTGTCGGCCCGTCCGGTTGCGGCAAGACCACCCTGTTGCGCGTGGCCAACGGCCTGATCATCCCCGATGAGGGGACGGTCAGGGTCGGCGGCAAGCCCCCGGTCCCCGGTGCGGGGATGGGGTTCGTGTTCCAGGGGTTCCGGCTCATTCCCTGGCGAACAGTGGAAGCCAATATCGCGTTTGCGCTGGAGGCGACGTCACTGCCTGCCAATGAGCGCACCGAACGCGTGCGCCATTACATGGATATCGTGGGGCTGACGCGCTGGGCGCGCCACTACCCCGGCCAATTGTCCGGCGGCATGCGGCAGCGCGTTGCGCTGGCCCGCGCGCTGGCCGGTGAGCCCGACATCTTGCTGATGGACGAGCCGTTCGCCAGCCTCGACGCCCAGACCCGCGAGCTGATGCAGGCCGAACTTCTCGCCCTGTGGGAGCGCCGCCGCCCCACCGTCCTGTTCGTCACCCACAGCGTTGATGAGGCGCTGTTGCTGGCCGACAGGGTGCTGATCATGGGCAGCGGCTCGGTGCTTGAAGATCTGCCTATCGATATCGAGCGCCCGCGCAGCCCGTCTCTGGCCCGCGCCGACAAGCGGTTCGTCGAGATGCGCGAGCATTTGTGGACGCGAATCCGAACGCTGGTGCTTTCCGATCCCCAATCGGCCTTTTATGGCCGCGATACCGTTATCTAGAGCGCTACCGGAACTGCAATAATACAAGGACTTGGAGCAATTCGGCGAGTTGCCCTGAGGGACGAGGAAGACAAGAATGGCTGAGCAAAGACCGAACCTTTGGGGACAGATCGGAGGCGTTCACGCGATCTGGCTGCGCGAGGTCAAGCGCTCGCTGCGCGACAAGGGGCAGTTGATCGGCGGCGCCAGCCGGCCGCTGCTGTGGGTTCTGATCCTGGGGATCGGTCTCAACCCCTATTTCCGGGGCGAGGTGTATGGGGAAGTGCGGTTCGTCGTGCCCTACACCTATCTGCAATTCATCTTTCCCGCCGTCATCGTCCTCAACATCCTCTATACCTCCGTCCAGTCGGCGGTATCGCTGATCTGGGACCGTGAATTCGGCTTCCTGCGCGAGGTGCTGGTCTCGCCCATGTCGCGCAACGCGGTATTGCTGGGCAAGGTGCTAGGCGGGGCGACAACCGCCGTAGTGCATGGCTGCATGGTGCTGGCCGTCGCCCGCTTCGCAGGCGTGGCGCTGACCCTTTCGGACATGCTGGCGGCGATTGCGCTGATGTTCGTCCTGTCGTTCGGGCTGACCAGTTTCGGTATCGTCATAGCCAACCATCTCAAGGGTTTTGAGAGCTTTGGGGTGTTTTCCAACGCCGTGATCCTGCCGCTCTATTTCACCGCCTCGTCGGTGTTCCCTCTCGATCCCGCGCTGACCCGCGCCCAGACCCTGGTGACCTATCCCGAATGGCTGGTGATCGTGGTCGAGCTCAACCCGATCACCTATGCTATCGACGCCATGCGCGGCATCCTGATCGACTTCAACCAGTTCAACCCGGTGTGGAACCTGCAAGTGGTCGGCGTGATGACCGTTGCGCTGTTCGCGCTGGCGGTCTGGGAATTCCGCAAGGTCTGACGATGCAGGAACGCAAATCGAGAGTCAGAACGCTTCTGGGCGATTTTGGTCCGCTCGCGCTGATCTTTGCGCTGCTGATCGGGGTGAGCTTTCTGCCCCCCGATACATCGGCGGCGGAAGTCGACCGGCTGGGGCGGCTCAGGGTCTGCATGCCGACGCAATATCCGCCCCTGGTGACCGGTAACCCGGAAGCGCCGGGTTTCGATGTGGAACTGCTCACGGCAATTGCCCACAATCTGGGCTGGCGGCTCGACGTCATTTCTAATTCCAACATGGGGCGCGATTACAACCCGCGCAGCTGGCGCCTTACCCGCGCCCAGTGCAGCGTCATCGCGGGCGGGATTGCGCTTACGCAGACCAGCCGGTCGTTCCTCGACACCTCCGAGCCCTATCTGCGCACCGGCTGGGCCTATGTGAAACCAATCAATTCCACCCGGACCGGCGGCAAGGTCGGCGTTTATGTCGGTCTGACCGGGCTGGACAGGATCGCGCTGGCCCAATATCTGCGCGGCGCGGGCATTCAGACCGAAATCATGCGCGATCCGGCCTCGCTGGCCCGGGCGCTGGACGCGGGCGAAATAGACGCCGCGATCACCGAAGCGCTGCTCGCCGCCCAGACGTTTTCAGAAGACGATCACGATTTTTCGCTGTTGCCCGAGCCGCTTGAGCGGATCAACCTCGGCTTCGGCTTCTGGAAGGGTGACCTCACGCTGCGGCGGGCTGTCGAAGGACAGTTACATCGCCTCTGGGCCGATGGCACCGTGGACGCGCTGGCCGAAAAATACGATCTCGCTTCCGACCTGCTGCTGCATCCGGGCGAAAATCCCTCCTGAGCCCGACGCTGTTGCTGGCCGTGCCGCACTGGTGTTGCGTAAGTAGAGTTGCGGCAGGGCCCATCTGGTCGTTCATTTATCATTTGGCTTTATTCACTATAGAAAGACAACTTCCGTTCCGGTCGTCAATTCTATCATTAATGGCATAGTATAATATGCTTTTTGTGATCGATCCCGAACGGTCGAATGCTTAGTTTATTCGCTGTCAAGATGAAATCACGATGAGGGGTTGGGGAAAGCGTCGCAGGTTGAGTTTGATCGCCGGATTTACCGGGAATTAACGCGAGCTAGCGATAAAGTTGCTGGCCAAAATCAATCCCCACTTGAAAGTTGGTCAAAATGCTTCATTTTTCGGGCTCCGAGCGCGTGATGGACGATGACAAGATCATCGTCAGCAAGACCGACCCAACCGGTCGGATTGCTTATGCATCGAGCTATTTTCTGGAAATTTCCGATTTCACCCTCGACGATCTCCTGACCCAGCAGCACTCGATCGTGCGCAATCCCAATGTGCCGCGCTGCATTTTCAAGCTGCTCTGGGAGCGGCTGAAATCGGGGCGCGAGGTGTTCGCCTATCTGGTCAACCGCTCCAAGGGTGATGACCACTACTGGGTGTTCGCCCACGTGACGCCCACCATCGACGAGCGCGGTGAAATCACCGGCTACCACTCGAACCGCCGCAAGCCCCGGGTCGAGGCGCTTAAAAAGATCAACGAACTCTACACGCAGCTGCTGGCGGTCGAGGCTGGAACCAGCAACCGCAAGGCCGGGCTGGAAGCCAGCTATCAGATGCTGACGCAGTTTCTTGCGGAACAGGGGCAAGACTATGAAGAATATATCCTCACTCTCTAAGGTCCTGTTGCTGGTCGGCGTACAGGCGATTTTGACCTCGGCGGCGCTGGTCCTGCTGGCGCTGGGATTTGAGCCCCTGCCGGTGCCCATGGCACTGCTCGCGCTGGCTCTGGTCAGCTCGGGCTTTGCCGTTCTCGGCCTGCGCGCCCTGCGGGCATTCCTTGGGCATGTGAGCCAGGTCGGCTCGGCAGTTGCCGCCGGAAACTTCTCCGAGCGGCTGCAATTGCGCGCCGAATATGGCGATGTGTTGCGGGCCGGGCATGCGATCAACGACATGATCGACGTCAACGACGCGTTCGTGCGCGAATCTGCCCTGGCCATGACCGCGGCCAGCGAAGGCCGGTTCTATCGCAAGATCGGGCCCGAAGGCATGCGCGGCGCGTTCCTGATCTCGGTCAACACCATCAATGCCGCCATCGACCGGCTGGCCGACAGGCCCGCATTGATGCGCGATTTGCAGCAAGCGTTCGGCGAAGTGGTCGACGCGGCCGTGGCCGGGGACTTTTCCAAGCGGGTCGAGGCCCAGTTCCCCGATCTCGAACTCAACACGCTGGCGCGGGGCATCAACAATCTCGTCGCCACCGTTGATCGCGGATTGGGAGAAACCGGCGAGGTGTTGGCGGCATTGGCCGATACCGACCTCACCAAGCGGGTGGAAGGGGACTATCAGGGCTCGTTCGCCAAACTCAAGGAAGACACCAACGCGGTAGCCGACAAGCTCAGCGAAGTGGTCGTCCAGCTCCGCTCGACGTCGCAGGCCCTCAAGATCGCCACCGAAGAAATCCTGACCGGCGCCAACGATCTGAGCGAGCGCACCACCAAGCAGGCGGCCACCATCGAGGAAACCTCGGCGACCATGGCGCAACTGGCCAGCACGGTGGCCGACAATGCCCGCATGGCCGAAGACGCCGACGAGCAGGCGCAGGCGGCCTCCCAGGGCGCAGCGCAAAGCGGCGCCATCATGGACAAGGCCACCGAGGCGATGGAGCGGATCACGGCAAGTTCGGCCAAGATCTCCAACATCATCGGCATGATCGACGACATCGCGTTCCAGACCAATCTGCTGGCGCTCAACGCGTCGGTGGAAGCGGCGCGGGCCGGCGATGCGGGCAAGGGCTTTGCCGTGGTTGCAGTCGAAGTGCGCCGTCTGGCCCAATCGGCAGCCAGCGCCTCGGGGGACGTCAAGGCCCTGATCGACCAGAGCGCCAATGAGGTGCGCGCCGGCACCGCGCTGGTGTCGGATGCGTCGGGGCAGTTGACCACCATGCTCAAGTCGGTCAACGCCAACGCGACGCTGATGCAATCGATCGCACAGGCCAGCCGGGAGCAGGCGGCGGCGATCGACCGGGTCTCGATGGCGGTGCGCGCCATCGACGAGATGACCCAGCATAACGCCGCTCTCGTGGAAGAGACCAACGCCGCCATCGAGCAGACCGAAGGCCAGGCGAGCGAACTCGACCAGATCGTGGGTGTGTTCAGAATCTCCGGCCAAGCCGAACCCTATGTGCTGGCCATGGAGAGGGATCGCGACGCCTCCCGCGCCGCCTGATCGGGCATCGGGCAAGGGCGTTTCCAATAAGCGCTGAAATGATCTGAAGGCCTGTTCCTTTCGCCGCTGGCGCAGGAGCAGGCTTTTCGGCTGGAAAGCGCAAAGTCTTGATCCGATATCGGTGAGCCTTTTGCCGCAGCGCGATTGTCGTTGGCAGCGCGGATGCCTATATTCAGCAAAGAAGGTTCGTCGCACCTGCTGGTCGCGATGGGGCTTCTGATTCCGATCAAGTGCGTGAGGATGAGCAGCCTGCGTGATGGCTGTAGTTCAAGCGCGGTGGGCCGTTTGGGCCCATGGGGAATGTTAAAAGTTGATCGTCGCTGGCTTTTGCCACGCACTATTTCAGGAAGGAAAAAGGCTTCATGTCCGATGAACGCAGCATGACAGATAAGAATCATGCGTCTGCCTCAACCATGAGCACTGGAGCACCCGCTGCGAGTGATCGCAATTCGCTGACCGTCGGCCCCGATGGTCCAATCGTCCTCCATGATGTTCATTTTCTCGAACAGATGGCCCATTTCAACCGCGAAAAGGTGCCGGAGCGTCAGCCGCACGCCAAGGGCGCAGGGGCCTTCGGTGTGTTTGAAACCACCGAGGACGTGTCCGCCTATACCAAGGCCGCGCTGTTCCAGAAGGGCGCATCCACCGAAATGCTGGCGCGGTTTTCGACCGTGGCCGGCGAGATGGGCAGCCCCGATACCTGGCGCGACGTGCGCGGCTTCTCGCTGAAATTCTACACCAGCGAAGGCAATTACGACCTCGTCGGCAACAACACGCCGATCTTCTTCGTGCGCGATCCGATGAAGTTCCCGCACTTCATCCGCAGCCAGAAGCGGCTTCCCGATTCCGGCCTGCGCGACAACAACATGCAGTGGGATTTCTGGACCAACAATCCCGAATCCGCGCACCAGGTGACCTACCTGATGGGTGTCCGTGGCCTGCCGCGCACCTGGCGCAACATGAATGGCTATGGTTCGCACACCTATATGTGGATCAACGCCAAGGGCGAAAAATTCTGGGTCAAGTATCACTTCCACACCGAACAGGGCATGGAGTTCTTCACCAACGAAGAAGCGACCGCCATGTCGGGATCGGATGCGGACTTCCACCGCCGCGACCTGTTCGACGCCATCGAACGCGGCGAGCACCCGAGCTGGATCCTGTCGGTTCAGATCATGCCTTATGAAGAGGCCAAGACCTACAGGTTCAACCCGTTCGACCTGACCAAGACCTGGCCGCACCAGGATTACCCGCTGATCCGGGTGGGTAAGATGACGCTCAACCGCAATCCGGAAAACTTCTTTGCCCAGATCGAGCAGGCGGCGTTCTCCCCCGGCAACACGGTGCCTGGTATCGGGCTTTCGCCCGACAAGATGCTGCTGGGCCGCGCCTTTGCCTATAACGACGCGCAGCGCAACCGTATCGGCACCAACTTCCATCAGTTGCCGGTCAACCAGCCCAAGGTGCCGGTGAACACCTATATGTTCGACGGACAGATGGCGTATCACCATTCGGGCAACGCCCCGGTCTATGCGCCCAACAGCTATGGCCGCCAATGGGCCGACGAGACCGGGCCGGTCGATGACAGCTGGGAATCCGATGGCCCCATGGTCCGCAGTGCCTATACTCTGCGCGCTGATGATGACGACTTCATCCAGCCGGGCATTCTCGTACGCGAGGTGTTCAACGACGACGAGCGCAACCAGTTGGTCGATACCGTGGCCGGCAGCCTGCTGGGCGGCGTACGCGAGCCGGTGCTGAGCCGCGCCTTCGACTATTGGAAGAGCGTTGACGCCGATATTGGTGCCCGCATCGAGGAAAAGGTGCGCCACGGCAGCGCCCCCAAGCCCGCCGAGGGCATGGGCGAAGCCTGACCCATCGCAAAATGATTGCCTGCCCGCTGGCCACGTGTCAGCGGGCAGGATTGTTCCTCTAACTTTATCGTGCCCGCTGCACCGCCCCTGACCTGAATGGGTCAGTTCAAGACATCAGGCGGACGTGGCGACCGCGTCGGCTTGCTTGACTTCGCGATGCTGGTCTTCCACCAGCCCCTGCTTCCAGTAGCTTGAGATGTACAATTGGGCGGGTGACAGGCCACGCTCCCCGCGCAGATAGCTGCGAGCGCGGCGCATTTCGTCAAATTCCGTTGCGCACCAGCCGTAAACCTCGCCATCCCTCCAGGGCACGGCTCGGAGAGCGTGTTCAAACACATCCGGATTTTGGTCGGGATTGACCAGCCACTCAATCTCAATCCCCGCCGGATGGCGGAACTCCTGCCGGTCCGCTTCGGTCTGGATTTCGATGATTGCATGCCCGACGGCATGGTCCGGCAACGCCTCAAGGGCGACGGCGATGGCCGGCAAGGCGGTCATGTCGCCAGCGACCAGATACCAGTCGGCGTCCGGCGGCAGCAGTTTGGCCGGGCCGGGGCCACCAGCCGCGATCCGGTCGCCGGGGCGGGCCGCTTGCGCCCACGACACCGCCGGGCCACCAGCGCCCGCCTCGCCATGGAGCACAAAATCGATATCCAGTGCGTCGGCGGTCTGCCGGCGTATCGTATAGGTGCGCACCGAAGGCTTGTCCGTGGGTGCCGGGCCGGGAATGCGCAATTTCAGATAGCCGCCATCCTGGCTGTCGGGAAAATCGTCGAGGGCTGCGCCGCCAATCGAAACACGGAGCATGTTGGGGGTGACCACGCTGGTCGACAGGACATCGAATATTCTTGGTTCTGGACGGCGGCTCATGACTTCCTCGATACGGCAACATAACTAGAGTGATTTAGTATAGTTTCTTATAGTCATTGCTCAAATGATATCAAGTCCGCGGCGCCGACATGGGGCGGAAGGCGATGGGCGGTGCGCGCAAAATATCCAGAGTGATCGACAATATCGCACACCCTGTGCGGGTTAATCTCATTGCTATCGGGCAGGAGCGGCGCTATCAAAAAACCTGATTATTTAACTCATGATTAAGGTATGGCGATGCGCTCACCCCTTTTGGCTACCCTTGCCTCCGTCTTTCTCGCATCGATTGCTGGTGCCCAGGAGATCAATCTGACCGACATGGAAGGCCGGGCCGTTACGCTGGAGAAACCGGCGGAACGGATCGCGACTTTTCCGATGCCGATGGCCTCGGTGGTCGTCTCCATGGATGGCGGCATCGACCGCCTCGTGGGCATGAACGAGCAATCCTATGCCGCCCATTTCGAGGGCCTTTTAGGCACGATCTTCCCCGAGGCTGCGGACATACCGTTCGATTTCGTCGGCAACGGCTTTGTACCTAATGTCGAGTCCCTGGTGACTCTGTCGCCCGATCTGGTCGTACAATGGGGCGGGCGCGGCAACGATATCGTCGATCCCATCACCAATGCCGGCCTTTCGACGCTGCTGGTCTTGAGCGGCACGGAGGACAATGCCCGCGGCAGCCAATCGCTGATCGCCGAAGCGATTGGCAAGCCGGAACGCTTCGAGACCATGCTGCACTGGCGCAACGAAGTCGTGGCGGCGGTCGAGGCGAAAGCTGCCGCCATCGCCAAAGACGACAAGCCCAGCGTGCTCTATATGTTGCGCTCGCTCAGCGAGATCACAGCAACCGGGCGTGAGAACCACTACAACACCTGGTATATCGAAATGGCCGGCGGGATCAGTTCCTCGGCCGAGTTGAACGGAACCGTTCCGATCAGCGCCGAACAGATCGCTGTCTGGAACCCGGACGTCATCCTGCTCAACAGCTTCGAGCCCGAACTTTCGGTCGATTGGGTCTACGACCACCCCATTCTCTCCCAACTCGCCGCAGCCCAGGAACACCGGGTCTATAAAATGCCCATCGGCGGCTATCGCTGGGAACCCGCCAGCCAGGAATCACCGCTGACCTGGATGTGGCTGGCCAATCTGCTGCATCCGGAGGTCTATGATTTCGACCTGCGGGCCGAGATGCGCAGCGCCTATGAATTCCTCTATAATTACGAGGTCAGCGATGCGGAGATCGACTCCATTCTGCGCATGGACATGCAGGGCGACGCCGCCAACTATGCCCAGTTCCGCGCTCAATGACGGTTTCAGTCGCCACGTCGCCTGATGCGACGCGCAAGGGCTTCGAGAAAAGCGCGATGCCTTTGGGCATCGTGCTTCTGATCGCAAGCGTCCTTGCCTCGCTTTGTGTTGGCCGGTACGAAGTGCCGGTCTGGCGGGCGCTGGAGATCATCCTGGGCGGCCTCGTCCAGCCTTTCGCCGAACACGCAGAGATCGACGAGCGGATCGTCCTGCTCGTGCGTGCCCCCCGCACGCTCTTTGCTGTCCTGGCGGGTGCTGGCCTTGCCGTGGCGGGTGCCAGTCTTCAGGCGGTCTTTCGTAATCCTCTCGTCTCTCCCCAGGTTCTGGGCGTGTCCCAGGGCGCGGCGCTGGGCGGCGCGTTTGCCATCGTCATGGGTATTTGGGGCCTGCCCCTTATCCTTCTGGTGTCGCTTGGCGCTGTCCTGGCGCTGGTCCTGGTGGGATTGCTGGCTGGAATTGGCGGGCGCAGTGAAATGCTGACCATCATCCTCGCTGGCATGGTGGTGGGCGCTCTGGGGTCCGCTCTCGTCTCCCTCGTGCAAATGTTCGCCGATCCTCAATCCTCCCTGCCGGCGATCGTCTTCTGGCTGATGGGCTCGTTTTCCACGCTCACATGGGAACGGCTGTGGGTCGGTGGCCCCGGCATCTTCGTCGCCGTGGCGTTCCTCTATGCCATGCGGTTCCGCCTCAACGTGCTCGCCCTGGGCGAAACCGAGGCCAGGACCCTTGGCTCCAACCCCGACAGGGAGCGCTGGATCATCTTCGCTCTCGTGGCGCTTATCGTGGGGTCCCAGGTCGCCGTGTCCGGCATTGTCGGCTGGGTCGGCCTGGTCATTCCCCATGCGGCGCGCCTTCTGGTGGGCGAGGACAATCGCCGGTTGATACCGACCGCTATCCTGTTTGGCGCCGCCTATATGGTGCTGGTCGACACGATCGCCCGCACCGCGACGGCTGCCGAAATTCCCCTCGGCATTTTGACCGCCATCGTCGGGGCACCGGTCTTTGCGCTGCTGCTGCGGCAATATCAGCTGAGGAAGGCACGATGATCGGTCTTTCGAATGCCGAAGTCCGCTTTGGCGACCGTCTCATATTCTCGAATCTCGATTTTGAAGTGGGGCCGGGCCAGTGCCTCGCCATTCTCGGCCCCAATGGGCGCGGCAAGACCACGGCGTTGCGAGCCGCACTCGGCCAGCAAAAACTTGCCACCGGTACGCGAAAAGCTCCGGGCATCATCGGCTATGTGCCCCAGTCGCTCATGGTGGTGCCTCAAATCGCCGTCATCGACGCGGTGGTGCTGGGCCGGGCAGCCCGACTGGGTCTTTTTGGCCAGCCGGACCGCGCCGATTACGCCATTGCCGAATCCTGTCTGTCCCGGGTCGGCATGTCGCATCTGGCGCGGTCCAATTTTTCCGTGCTCTCCGGGGGTGAGCGGCAACTGGTCCTGCTGGCCCGGGCGCTGGCGACCCAATCGAGCGTGCTCATGCTCGACGAGCCCACCTCAGCCCTCGATCTCGCCAATCAGCAAAGGCTTCTGCACCTCCTCGGCGAAATCCATGCCGATGCCGACAAGGCGGTGGTTTTCACCACCCACGACCCCAACCATGCCCTGGCCCTTGCTGACCGGGTGCTGCTGTTGATGCCCGACGGGCAGAGCGAAATGGGCGACACCAGCACGACCATGACGCTTGAGCATCTGGCAAGACTTTACGGCATCACCATGCGGCAAGTCCGCATGGAGGGCCTCGATGGCCGGGAACGCCACGGGGTGCTTCCCGCCTTCACTGGCGTCCGTTCCTGAATTCCCTCCCAACCAAACGTAACAAGGAATCGAAAATGGCAGATTATGTGATCAATGTCGTCGAGGACGGCAAGCCGATGGCGTTCACCTACAAGGAATGCATGCACTATCACGGCTTCCTCCTGCCGGGCGGCGCCGCCCACGGCTTTCACTCCCTCGCCCTGGCGATCAAGACGCTCAGTCCCGACGAAGCACCCGAGCGCCGGGAAATCAGCATTGAAACCGCCTTTGGCGGAGCCGGAGCGCGCGATTCCATCGAGATGATCACCCGCAGCCTTACCGAAGGCCGCTATAAGGTGGATACCGCAATGGCCAAGCCCGAACGCGGCTTCCTTGCACCCTACGTCTTCAAATTCACCTATCGCGGCAAGACCACCACTTTGCAGGTCAAGGAAGGCCTCGTGCGCGAGGAATTCCGGCAACTCGTCGCCAAGGGCAAGGACCGCACGGCCCAGGAGGAAGAACGCATCATCCAGCTCCGCCAGGAAATGGCCGATCGCCTCATGGCCCTGCAACCCGAGCAGGTGTACGAAGTCGCCTGATCGCAAAGAACGGCTCCATTCCCCCTCTCCGGCAGGGAGGGGGAATGGAGCGCCCGACAAGGTCAGAAATGCTTTCACCCCGCCTGCAAGCCGTGTCTCTTCGCGATATGAAACTGGTGCTCGCCGTGCAGCGGCGCGGCGCGTTCCGGCCTGTGGCGCGGGACATGGCGATCAGCGCGTCGGGGCTTTCCCACCAGGTGCGCAAAGTGGAAGAAGCGCTCGATTGCGTGCTCTTCGACCGAAGCCATCATGCCGTCCGGCCCACCGCCGGCGGCTTGAAACTGCTGCGCCAGATTGCGCGCATCGTCGATGAAGCAGAAGTCCTGACGACCATGGCGGGTTCGGCCTTCCTGCCGTTTGGCGGCGCGCTGCGGGTCGGTGCCAACACAACTATCGCCCCCTATATCCTCCCGTCTCTCCAGCGGGTTTTTCACCAGCACTATCCCGGCGTCACGCCTCATCTCTCGGAGGGCATGACAAACGGCCCGTTCCGGCGCCTCGAAGACGGCGAGATCGACGTTCTCATCTCCAGTCTGCTTCCCGATTATCGCGATGTGGAGACCACAAGCGTTCTGGAGGAAGGCTTCTCGCTTCTCATCCATCGCGACATCATCGTGGACGCCGCCAGCATCGATATCGCCGCCGGCGATCTGGCCGGAACCACGCTCTACGTTCCAGAGGATATGGAGGTCTATGGCCGGCCTCACTATCTGGCCCTGGCCTCGGCCTTTGGTTCCGGCTGGCAATCCGCCGTGCCCAACATCACCCCCATTGGACGGGTCAGCCTCGAATCCCTGGCTGTCATAGCGGCGGCGAACAGGGCTGCGGCCCTGGTCCCCCATATCAGTATCGCAAGGCTTTCCACCTTGCCCGACCTGCGCATCCTTACGCCCGCGCGAACGCCATTGCGCACCATCAACATATCATGGCGGACCAATACGCATCACTTGCAGGATTTGCGCCAGATGGCGACGCTGCTGACCGAAGACCTGCTGGCATCCTCCCCGGCAGGCATCAATCCTTGACGGTCCGAACCCGGAGCGAGGATCGATTGACCACACGGCCTTGCGCTAATCGGGCGAACGAATAGCGTCTTTTGTGCGCAGCCACGGCAACAATCCATCGAGGAACCGTGTGGCGGATGGCATGAAATGGCGACCGTGGTGGGAAAACGGGTCGAGGCTGGTGATGATCATGCGGCCCCTGGTCGTCACATCGTCGATATAGAGGATGGGACGGTTCTCCGGCCCGGTGGCAAGCACTTCGGCGCCCTCGGGCACATCGTAAAATCCATGCAGGTGCCAGGTGATGGCTTTGAGATCGAGATAGCCGAACAGGCTGTGCTCCGGCTTGGCGATCGCGGTTCCCAGTGTTTCGCCCGGCGTGAGCCACCACCAGAAATTGGTCGGGCATGGGTCAAAGGAAACATTGGGCAGCCATTGTTCGTTCTTGCTGCGCCCGCTGGCGAAAATCGTGCCGCCCTGATCGAGGAAATCGAGCAGGACCTGCTTGCGCGGCGAGATGCGGTGCACCGGGGTATGGCAGGGGACGATCAGCACATCATGGCCGGCGAGGCTTTCGAGCGTCAGCTCTTCGGGACGGATCGCGCTATCGAAATAGTCGCGATAACGCGGCCCCTCGATGCATTCGAGCTGGAAGCAGGCCCCCGAATTGACAATGGCGATGCCCATCAGATTTCTCCCTTGCACCAGGCAACCAGACGCGGGCCCATAGCCATGCGCACGGCCGGATCATTGCCGACAACCCACAGATCATTGCCGGAATGGCTGAACACGATGCCGCCGGCTGGACGCTGCCATTCCCAATCGACCGGAACTGCCTTTTCGCCGAATACCTGAATCGGCACGGCACCCGGCGGCATCGGATTATGGCCCCGGCCATAAAAGCCCACGACGCCCTGGTTCGACTCCAGGGCTGCCGTCGGTGCATCTGCAAAAATCGGATGCTCGCGCACCCGCACCAGATCGAAATCGGAGCGCCTGGGCTTTTCCATCGGAACGAACAGTCCCGGCCCATCCACGAATGGCCGCAGCATGTGGCAATTGAGGATCATGCGCCCGCCGCGATCCAGAAAGGCTTCCAGCGCAGGTTTCATCGCCAGGAGGGCGATCTGGTCGACGGCCAGCGGCAGGATCAGCCCCGCGATGCCGTCGAGGTCTTCGGGCATCGCCTCGGACTGCCGCAGCCAGCGCAGATCCCCGGCCTCGACGCAGGGGCGGAATGTTGCGGCGACACCACCATCGCCAGGGTGAAAAAGAACGACCGGGGGTCGGGTCATGATTGATATGTATCCAATATTTTTCGATATTTCGGGGCAATCAGGATGTCGCCGTCCTCGGTCACCGAGCGCGACACGGGCACCTGGAACACGTCTTCCAGAAGCTGCTCGTCGAGCACCGTTGACGCGGAACCGAAGATTGGCGGGCGGGCCTTGGACAACACCAGAACCTGCCCGCCACACACCAGCGCGTGCTCTGGATCATGCGTCGTCACGATCACGGTCTTTCCGCTGGTCGAGAGGCGCCTTATGGCGGCCAGGACCTGCATCTGATTGGCGATGTCGAGATGGGAGGTCGGCTCGTCGAGCACCACCACCTGGGACTGCTGCGTCAGGGCCCGCGCGATGCGCACCATCTGCCGCTGGCCGCCCGAAAGCGAGGGCAGCTCGCGATCGATCAGATCGGCAACGCCCATCTCTTCGAGCATGGCCACGGCGAGCTTTTCGTCCTTGGGTCCGGGCCGCTCGAAAAGACCGAGATGGGACGCCCGTCCGGTCAGCACCGTCTCCCGCACCGTCAGCGCAAAAGTCATGTTTTCGCTCTGCGAAACCAAGGCGATGGCCTTGGCGCGGTCGCGGATGCTCATGGTTCCGAGCGCCTTGCCCATGAGATGCACTTCGCCGGCGATCGGGTTGGAAAGACCCGTGATGGCGCGCAGAAGCGTGGTCTTGCCCACCCCGTTGGGGCCAAGAATGTTGAGCACGTCGCCCTGTGCCAGATCGAAGTCGAGATCGCGCACCAGCACAGTTTTCCCATAGCCCGTCGACACCTGGCGGCTGGAGAGGGCGGAACCATTCATGACCACCCCCTGCCGCTGCGCGCCAGAAGGAAGGCAAAGAACGGCGCGCCGACCAAGGCGGTGACGATGCCGAGGGGTATTTCGGCCTGCACCAGCGTTCGCGCCAGCGTGTCCACGACCAGCAGGAAGGTCGCGCCCAGGGCCAGCGACATGGGTACCAGCTTGACGTGATCAGGGCCCACGATCATGCGCGCCAGATGCGGCGCCACCAGCCCGACCCAGCCAACGATGCCGCAGGTGGAAACGGCAGCAGCGCAGAGTAGCGTCCCCAGGGTGATATGCAGCACGCGCTCGCGACGCACATTCACTCCCAAAAGCTGGGCCTGCTCATCGCCCGAGGCGAGCAGGTTCAAGCGCCACCGCAACAGATAGACGAGGATCATCACCGGAATGCTGACCACGGACAGATTGATCAGCGCGTCATTGCCCGCCGCCGAGAGCGAGCCGAGCAGCCAATATTCGATCACCGGCAGCTTGTTTTCCGTATCCGCCGTATATTTGAGCAGCCCCAGCAAAGCGGTGAACACCGAGCCGGTAATGGTGCCGGACAGGATCAGCACCAGGGTATTGGAATTCTTGTAAAGTCTGGCCAGCAGCACGGCAATGATCACCGCCAGCCCGCCAAAGGCGAAGGCATAGATCTGGATGGTAAGGTTGCCCCCGCCCTGCAAGATGGCCAGGGCTGCGCCGAACCCGGCACCGGCGGAAACGCCGAGCAGGAACGGGCTGACGAGCGGATTGCGGAACACGCCCTGAAACGTCACCCCACTACAGGCGAGGCACGCACCCACCAGCAGGGCCACGCCGATCCGGGGCAGCCGCACACCATAGATCACGGTTTCCACCCTTGCGTTCCAGTCGGGTGTCAGATCGATGAAGCGCGAGAGGATCACCTTGATGACGGTGACCGGATCGATGCCGTAACGGCCCGCATTCATGGCAAACAGCGTTGCCGCCACCATGGCCAGCAGCGTGATCGGCAAGGCTGCGCCGGACAAGGTCCGGCGCAGGGTGGCGGTCTGTTCAGTCACGGGAATAGCCGATGCGGTAGAAGGTCTGGTAATAGTCCTGCACCATGGCTTCCAGATCGAGGTCCGCATAGATTTCCGGGTAGAACAGCGCGCCGAGATAGGCTTCGCCCAGGCCCAGGCTTTCCGGCGCGGGATGGCCGTTGGGACGCACGAATTCGGGCAGGAGATAGACCTTGCCGTTCTTCACGGCATCGATCTCGGCCCATTCGGGCTTGGCCAGGATGGCTTCATAGGCATCGGCCGAGCGCTCTTCGACGATGATGATTTCGGGGTTCCATTGCAGGACCTGCTCCAGCGAAACGGTGGCGTTGCCATGCAATTCCCCGGCGACGTTGAACCCGCCGGCCTGCTCGATGATCAGCCCGGTATATTTGCCCGCACCGCGGGTGCTGGTCTCAGATGATGCGAGATAGACCCGAACGCGCTCGTCCTGGGGGATAGAGGCGGTGCGTTCGTCAGCCAGTGCGCGGCCGCTTTCCATGGCGGCGATCAGCGCCCCGGCGGCTTCGGTCTTGCCATAGATATCACCGAGCAATTGCACCGCCCCGATCACGCCATCGGTGTAAGCCGTCTTCTCGTCATCCAGCTCCGGATCGAGTTTTCCGTACTGGTCTTCCGGCAGATCGGCAAATGCCAGCGCGATGGTCGGGATATCGGCATCTTCGAGCTGTTTGATCACGGCGGCGTCCAGAAAATGCGGAATGACGACCAGATCGGGATCGAGGGCCAGCAGGCTCTCGATGTTGACCGCGCGCAATTCGCCGGGCTTGGCGATGTCGATAAATTCGGGAGTGATCTTGCGGAAGCCCGGGCTCAGGCGCTGGTCCCAATCGACCAGGACGCCGCTGACCTGGGCAGTCGCGTCCAGTTGGGCAACAACGTCGAGGGCCTGGTGGAAGAGGACGACCGAGCGTTCGATCTGGTCGGCAAGGACCACTTCGCGCCCCATCTGGTCGACGAAAATGCGCTCGGCGAAAGCTGGAGTGGACATAAGGGCAAGCGTGGCGGCAACGGTAAGGGAGCGCGCGGTAAGTCTGTGCATTGTTAAAACCTGATAAAAAGAGACATGTTTTATTACGCTCGTTTCCAATAGATGACAAGCTTGCTGGAGATTTTGTAATAGATTGTAATTGCTGGATTTTTTGAAGATCAGGCACTGTCCTGACTCTCCGCGACAGAATGGCGCGGCCAGCCTTTCTGGCGAGACGAAGTGCCCACCCGATGGGACGGCTGGGCCTAGTGGAGCGTGGAGCTGCCTTCGATTTCTGGCGCTATGGGCCCGCAGACCTTGGCCGCCAAACGCCGTCGGGTTCACGCTTTTTCTCTGGTTGAATTATGCCCTGCTCTTTGCCCGGCGTGGTTCCAGCGGTCACATGGCCGCCAAATCGCACTATCAAAGGTATCCAGCAGTATTTGGCGCACCTCAGCGAAGAAGGTTCAAACACCCTTTTCGCTTCGTTAGATGAATGGGAACGCCATCTCGCACTGCTAGACCATGAGAGTCTGCGGTGCGGTCATGAGCGACTTAAGCCAAAGATTTAGCGCGGCGGTCGCTGCCCCTCCCGCAAAAACGGCTTATCCGCCGCCCTTCTCGATACGTCTGACCGCCGAGGAACGGGCAAGGCTGAATGTGTTGCGGGCAATAAGTCCCTCAGCGCCTATATCCGGCAACAGCTTTTCGGAGACGACGCCGCACCGCGTCAAAAGGGCGGCACCAGCCCGGTGCAGGATGCCGACGCTTTGGCCCGTGTCCTCGGGGCGTTGGGACAATCCAGGCTATCGTCAAACCTCAATCAGCTCGCCAAAGCCGTCAATTCTGGATCGCTGCCTGTATCACCGGAAACCGAAGCCGATCTTTCTGCCGCCTGCCGCGATGTGTCTGCCATGCGCACCGATCTGCTTCGTGCGCTCGGCAAGTCGCCGGGAGACGGGCCATGATCCTGAAAGCAACAGAGCGCGGGGATGCGCCGCAGCTTGCCCGCTACCTGCTTTCCATGCGCGCTATCAACATGTCTCACTACAAGATCAAGCTACGCGACATTTCCCGCGAGCTGTTCATGCGGCATGGCTGGGACATCCCGCGCGGCTTGCAGGATCGCAGTCTGCGCAATCCGCTGAATTTCTCGCAAGAGGAATGGCAGCATGCGCAGCGGACTGGCCTCGACCCCCGCGAAATCAAATCTGTCTTACAGCAGTGCTGGCAGCGTTCCGACAATAGGGCATCGTTTGAGCGCGCGCTGAAAGAGCGCGGATTCTGGCTTGCCAGAGGCGACCGGCGCGGCTTCGTCGCCATGGATTATCGCGGGGAGGTTTACTCCCTCTCGCGCTATGCCGGTGTGAAGGTCAAAGAGCTGGAAGCGCGGATTGGCGATCCGGCGCAGTTGCGCTCGGTCGATCAGACAAAAGCCAACATTGCGCAAGCCATGACCGGCAAGCTTGAAACCTTCATTGCCGATACCGAGCGCGAGGCTATGCAGCGCCATGATGAACTGACATCGCGCAAGGGGGAATTAGCCGCGCGACACCGCGATGAACGCGAAAAGCTCAACGCCGGTCTTGAGCGTCGTTGGGAAGCGGAAACACTGCGTCGCGCGCAACGATTGCCAAAAGGCATTTCCGGCATCTGGCACCGCCTGACCGGACAATACGCAAAAATCAGGATACAGAACGAACGAGAAGCCTTCGAAGCCTATCGCCGTGATCGGGAAGCGAAAGACGATCTGATCTTTCGTCAGCTTGAGGAACGCAGCACCTTGCAATCCTATATCAAGGCGCAGCGCGCGATATCGCAGCAGCGGCTGATCCTGCTGCGCGAGGATGTCGCAAACTATGACGTGCTGGAAAATGAGCAGCGATTACATCGGGACGAAAGCATCAGGCCGGAAGCCCGCCAGCGACAGCGCGAGCGCCGGACGCGCCAGCATGATTTCGATAGTTAGGCCACGGTCGCAGCGGTGAAATTCCCGCGCCGCACCGAGCGGCGGCAAAGCCATTCCCCTCATCCGCATTTACTGACCGACATGCTGCCGGGGCCGTCCAAGCCGGGACAATGTTCCGGGGGGACGCATCCTCTGCTTCAATCACCACTCGAACCATCAGCGCCTTCATGGGCCGATGATGTGTGCCGGGGCCGAAAGGCCCTGAATTGTTCGGGGTCTCCTTGAAACAAAGGAGGATACGATGGAACTTGTCACACGCTTTGAAACGGTAACCCGCAGCACCGCCGATTTACGTGGCCTGCTGAAAAAGGCTTTTGCCGCGCGCGCGTCCGCGCCGGCCAGCTCGCAAGAGCGCCGCGATGCGCTGACCTCGATTCACAATATTAAAATCGAGCTGGCACGGCGTCCGCCCTGCCTTTAAGCCTGACGCGGCCGGTCTTCCGCCAATCATTTTCGGCATCGTGAGCGATAGAAATTGCTTCTATCGCTCACAAGTTCATGGCATCATGAGTTATAGAAAGGTCTCCTATAACTCATGAGCTGGAACTGGCAACAACCCGAATGGCCGCATTTTACGTATGACGAGCAAGCGCTTGTAACGCCTGAAAAGCAATTCCTTCTCCGTTCGGGGGAATTTATCGGCGCTTATCGGCATATCTCCGAGGACGACCGGGATATGTTGCGAATTGAGTTGATCGGCAACGAGGCCCTTAAAACGTCCGCCATTGAAGGCGAAATTCTCAACCGCGACAGCCTTCAATCTTCCCTGCGCCGCCAGTTTGGTCTCGGTGACGATGATCGGCATATTCCTGCAAAGGAGCGCGGCATCGCTGAAATGATGGTCACGCTCTACCAGACCTTTGCCGAACCGCTGGACACAGCGCAACTTTTTGAATGGCATAAGATGGTTATGGCCGGAGAACGGCATATTGAAGCCATTGGCGGCTACCGTACACATGCCGAACCTATGCAGATCGTTTCGGGCAGCGTAGGCAAGTCCAAAGTCCATTTTGAGGCTCCGCCCTCAAGCCAGGTGCCGGGCGAAATGGCGCGCTTCATCGACTGGTTCAATGACACGAGCCCCGGCGGGAAAAGTCCCTTGCCGCCGCTCACACGCTCGGGATTGGTGCATATTTATTTCGAGAGCATCCACCCGTTCGAGGATGGCAATGGCCGCATCGGCCGCGCGCTCTCGGAAAAAGCACTGGCCCAGGGCATTGGTCAGCCCAGCCTGATTTCGCTGGCACACACGATAGAACGCAGCCGGAAACAATATTACGACATGCTGGAGCTGAACAGCCGGGATTTCGATGTAACCCGATGGCTCACGTTTTTTGCCGATAAGACCTTGGAAGCGCAGCAGATCACCTTGGCACGGGCCAATTTCTATATCGCCAAGGCCAGATTCTATGATCGCGCAGGTGATCAATTGAACGAGCGCCAGGCCAAGGTTATCGCACGGATGTTTCGCGAAGGCATTGACGGTTTCAAGGGGGGATTGAGCGCCGAAAACTATATCAGCATAACCCAGACTTCGCGCGCCACCGCGACGCGTGATTTGCATGAACTGGTGGAGATGGGCGCTCTGCTGCGTACCGGGGAGCGGCGCTATACACGCTATTGGCTTAATATTGAAACCGGGCAGAAAACCCATCTATGAGAAAGCCAACTTTGCCAAGCACCAGATTGGCAAGTTACCTGTGTTTGCCTATCAGGTGATGGGCAAGGGTGCGGCTGGCCTGGCAGCCAGCCGCGAATTTTTGCCTAAAACAGCGTTAGCTGCGCACCGCTCCAGCGTGTGCGCTCGGCTTCAAAATCCAGCCAAGCGGTGACATAGGCAACCGGCCCGCCTTCCTGTGCAACGCTGCCTATTGGGATAAAATGCGAGCAGTAGCCCGTTTCGGTAACGGGCAGCGCAAGCCTGTTTTCTGCGTGCAATTCGATATGCTCGATCATCCCGAGTTTTTCCGGCGTGAAGGTGATTTCAATCTGAATGCCGCGCCATGTGATGATGTGCTTTTCCATGTTTCTGATCCTCCAGCGATGGGGAGCGCCGCTTTAAGCGGCGACTCCTTCTTCTCGGGGTTGCTGGAAACCATGCAGGAAATCGGCGGCGCGTTGCGCATGGGCGGCGGCGGCAAACATCGCGCGTTTGTCGTCTTTCAGAACCTTGAGCCAGCTTTGAATATAGGCGGCATGGTCGGTTCCCGGCTCCGGGGTGAGGGCCAGATCAGCGCAAAGAAACGCAGCGCCCAGTTCAGCCACCAGTTCTTCGCGGGCGTAGGCTTCATCGCCCCATTTCTTGCGCCCGAATTCACGATCCAGCCGCTTTTTGTGCTTCGTCCAGTGGGTCAGCTCGTGCGCAAGGGTCGCATAGTAGGATTCAGGGCTGCGGAAGCACTCAAACGGGGGCATCTGCACATGGTCGCTGCCGCTGCTGTAATAAGCCCGATTGCCGCCATGCCGGATATCCGCGCCGGTCGCGGCAACGAATGAATCCGCATTCCCGATCCGCTGCGCAGCATTAATGACGGGCTCTACCTTCGCATAGTAATGATCGGCCAGCCCGTCGATCTGTTCGACGTTGAAAACGCTATAGGCTTTCATGAACGGGATTGTCCGCTCTTCCTCGGTCCTGGTGATGGTATTGGCGTAAACAACAGGATTGCCGCGCTCGCCCTTGCGCACATGCGCGCCAAGCTCTTTTGCCTGTTTAAAGGTCATCCAGTACGGGGAATTATAACCGGCCTCCCATGCCGCGCCCCACAGCATCAGCACATTGATACCGCTATAGGCCATGCCGTTATGACGTAGCGGCCTGACGATCCGCCCGTCCATGTTTCCGGCGCTCCACGGCTTAAGCCATGTCAATTCGCCCTGCTCCAGATCGGCAATAATCTTGTCAGTGATTTGCTTGTAAATATCCTGTTTCATTGGTCTTTCTCCTAGTTTTAAAACCGGTTGCACATGCAACCGGACTAGGCCGCGCCAATGAGCGGGGGAGGTCCGTCAAAGACCGCAGACAGCGGAGGGGGATCACCCGTCCTGCACAAGCGAAGCGCGGAAGGATGGGGATACCGCTGACTGCGCACAAAGCCTGCGGCGTGTCTGGTCTTGAAGGAGGACGGGGCCGCAGGCCCAAACCAGAGAAAAAAGGTCAGCCCAAAGGCTGGCAATATGCTGCGCAAGGGATGGAAGCCGGACGGCCGAGACTACAGGCTCGGTTCACGACAGCCCGATCCGAGGGGAAGGCGCGCGGTAAAAATCTTCGATTTCCAGAATCCTATAAACGGCTGTTTTGATTGAACTACCTCAGCGATCAGGTATCCTGATCGAAAATTACAGAAAGGGAATACTTTGAAGGCAGGTCCCGTCACTGTTCGCCAGCTTCTGGAAAACCGGCAACGATTTTGTGTTCCAATATATCAGCGCCACTATGTATGGCAGCGAGACAAGCAATGGGAACCGTTCTGGAATGATGTTCGGACGAAGGCCATTGAACGACTGAATGGTCGTGAACGGCGTTTCTCCCATTTTATGGGTGCTGTCGTCCTGGAGGCTCGTGGCGCGATTTCTTCGCGGCAAGTGACCTCATTTCAAGTTGTTGACGGCCAGCAACGGTTGACTACGTTCCAAATGTACCTTGCGGCGGCACGGGACTACGCACAGCAAGCAGGTTTTGAGGACACTGTAGGGCTCATCGAAGGCTACCTTTTCAACGAAAAAGAACATCTCATGGAAGAGCCGGAGATCGAGCGGTTTAAAGTTTGGCCGACAAAATTTGACCGCCAGTTATTTCAGGATATCGTTACTATCGGTCGTACCGAGCTACGGAAAAAATATCGCGCACACTTTTACAAGGGACGTGACAAAATATACGACTACAGCACCGTTCCAAATCTTCTTGGAGCCTATGGTTATTTTTTTGACAGGATCAAGCATGCTGTTGAAAGTGACGATCTGGAAGATGATTTCGCCGAAACCATCGAATTAGAGGGTGAAAACGACGCCGAAATCGAGAACAAGGAAGCAGTGGATGGAAAAGATCAAGACCGTGCAGCTATGGAGCTGCGGCTTGATGCTCTTTGGGAAGCTCTCATCGAAGAATTCAGGGTCGTCGAAATCACGCTGGAAGAAGGCGATGACGCACAGGTGATTTTCGAAACGCTTAATGAGCGTGGGGAACCTCTACTGGCGGCTGATCTTGTGCGAAACAACATTTTCCACCGTGCAGACGCAAGACGCGAACATGCAGAGAAGTTGTTCGAGAAATATTGGAAGGCTTTTGAAGACCCCTTCTGGAGCTTCATGGAAAAGCAGGGTCGATATAAAAAGGCACGTATTGAATTCTTCCTTGCCAATTTTATCGCTGGAAAAGTTGCAGGAGAAGTGACCCTCTCCAAGCTATTCAGCGAGTATAAGGCCTTCATCAAAATCCAGGCTGGCAAACCGCAAAAAGAGTACCCTACCGTCGAGGCTGAACTTCGAGACCTGGGAGCTTACGGAGAGATTTATCGGCGACTTCTGGAACGCGATGGAAATGACCCGCTCGGACAATTTGCAAAGCTGCTTCATCCTTGGGATGTGACAACGGTATACCCTCTCGTTCTTCGGCTATGGGCAACTGGAGAGATGGACGATGAGGAGAAGAACGGTTGCCTTTCGATTCTTCTAACGTTTATTGTTCGCCGCGCAATCTGCGGACTTACAACAAAAAATTATAATAAATTCTTCCTATCTGTTTTGCGTTATTTGGAAGCCAAGGGTTTCTCGCGAGACAATTTGGCTAAGTTCCTCACGGCTCAGGAATCTGAAAGTGCGCGTCTTCCTACTGATTCGGAATTTGAAAGCGCCTGGCTTTCTGCTCCTATGTACGGACGTCGATTGACCCCCCTCCGTGTCCGGGCCGTGCTGGAAGCCATAGAGCGCGTAAAGAGACAGAAGTTCCATGAAACGGATCAGCTCAGTGCCGATCTATCAGTGGAACACGTCCTGCCATCAGGATGGGAAGAGCATTGGCCGCTTCCCAATGGTGAGCGTCCGACCAGTGATGAGACCTTCCAAGCGATGTTCGCTAGTGAAGAGAACGACACGCGCGTAGGCCAAATTGTGCGACGCCGCAGGCTTCTAAATACATTTGGCAATCTGACCGTTCTGACTAAACCCTTGAACAGCAGCGTCAGTAATGGGCCTTATAAAGACAAGCGTGCGGCCCTTGGAGATCATTCATTGCTGGTGATGAATCGCGAAATCACAAAAGAAGAAATTTGGGACGAAGCCCAAATCGAGGCGCGCGGCAAAAAACTGTTCGAGTTTGCGCAAGGCATGTGGCCATATCCCGGCACAAAGTGAGCTCGGAATAAAACCGGTACGATCGAACCTCATGACTTACTTAATCTGATAGGCAAGGCGGCGCTGTACAAAGGCGGGCTTCGAGCCTTCGAGAATCTTCACGATGGCATCGTTTATGCGCGGATTCTCGATGGACCCGGATTCATAAGTGAATTTGTAGTCCGCCGCCTTATCCAAGGTCACGTAAAGTACCTGCTCCGCGTCCGCTCCAACGGCAAGGTTGGGATTATGCGTGACCAAAATCACCTGCCGTGTTTTCTTGGCTACACGGATGCAACTCGCCAGAACGGAGAATATGCTATCGTTGTCGAGATTATCTTCCGGTTGGTCGATAATCAGCGGCGTTTTCTCCATATCGAGATGCAGATAGAAAACCAGCAGCAGCAAGCCCTTTTCGCCGGGTGATAGCTGGTTCAGGTTTTTTCCACCAAGGCGAAGCTCGTATCGAGCATCGAAATATTCAAACGAGAACAAAAGATCATATAGACGCTTTACGTCTTTTACCTGCTTGCTGACATCTTCCTCGAAGACCGAGGAAACAATGCCTTTTGCAAAGGCAAGGATGCTCTCAACATCATTCCAGTCCACATCCGCCATGCGTGCATCAAGTTCGGACTGGCCCTGCGCCGTACCGCGAAATGGCCCGCTTGCCGCTTGGTTCACAAGGTCAAAGAAGCTGTCCTGAAAATCATGAGATGGAACGAAAGACGCATCAATCGTCACCATGAACGCATCGGAATTTATCTCGGCCAACCGCTCTTCAACACTGGTCTTGAGGGTTTCATAGAAGGAGCGGACCTTTGTTTTTGCCTCGAATATAGACCGGGAAATTTGGTTACGGTCCTCATATCGTGCATTCAGCCGGGTTCGTAGTCCCTCGTCAATGTAGCGAATACGCCGCTCGATATCCTTGATAGTGCCGGGCTTCGGACTTTCTTCGTCACCCATAACTGCGGTCATTTTCGACTGAACGTCGGTTAGGGCCTGCACGTACCGCTGATATCTACGTTGCGGTGCAGATAGCGTCTCTTGCAGCGTTTTCAGCTTGTCGGCCAGAAATTGGTAAGCGGCGCGAAGATCCGGCACGCTTGATAGCGCCGCCAAATCGGTTTCGTCGGAGACAGGTTTCTCGCCCGCAAGCTCCAGCACTTTTACCTCGGTCTTGAGCGCCGTGATTCTAGCGTCGATTGGCCGCGTATCAACGCGATGTGAAACAATGGCGTCGATGTCGAAGCCAAACTTCGTACATGAAGCCCGAAGTTCCTCTTTGCTTTCCTTGACCTGCGCGTCAATCGCGGCCACGCTTTCCCCCAACGCAGCAACATCGACAATATCCATTTTGAGCGCTGAAAGGCGCTCTACTGCGGCTTTGCCCCGTTCTTCGATATCTGACTGTACCTGTCTCGTTTCTTCGATCTGTCGGGTTACAGCCTGCTGTTCGGGAGTTTCCTCCTGGGGCTTCGGCTCTTCCTTGGGCTTCGATTCTTCAAGAACGCGGTATTCCTCGCGTTTCTGGTTCAGCTCTTCGGTGAGGCGCGTCTTTGTCGCTGGGTCAGCCTGCTTTTCCAGTTCGACAATTTCGATGTTCAGCTCGCGAAGCCTGACCTTCAGCGCGCTAATGTCGCTCTTACTCTGGCTGGTCTTCAGTTCTTCCAGCTCTGCAAAGGTGGACTTCCCCATCCGGTCGGACTCATCGACATGGGAGAAGACGACCTCTTCTATTTTTCGGCGGAATGCCTTGACCTCAATCTCGTTGGTAAGGCTCTCGAAGTAGTTCTGCGGCAGATATTTTACAGACTCGGGCTTGAGCGTATCGACATCCGCATCCAGCTTCTTTGTCGGTGTTGCTCCGCTCGCCCAGATCAGCTCACCGACAAAGTTCTCCGCGTAGCCCTTCTGCCTGAATTTCCTGTTCCTGGCGTCATCGGTCAAAAATGAGAAATGATCGAACTGACGGGACTCGCCCAAAAGCCCGATTATGTCGGCAATCGCGCTCTTGCCGCTGCCCTTGTTACCAATGATCGCGGTAAGCTCGGGGTTGAACGGAATATCGACGTTCTTGAACCACGATCCGTTGTTGCCGCGATAGCCGGACACCTGATTGACTTTGAGACCGGCGATGAAGCGGGTCGCGTCCTGATCGAGCCGCTTCAAAACCGTTGGACGCTCGCCGATATGAACGCGCCCCTTCGGTTCGAAAAGCGTTTGACGTAGCCCGCGAAATGTCAAGTCAGCTTTAATCCAAGTCGGCTCGAAGCCCGCCTCGTCCCCGGACAAACGGGAAAGATCGTCGAATGAGTGTGCATCCGATCCGCAATATACCGGCTTCTTCTGGCTCTCGGAGCGGTCTTCGTAGCGGTCGGATTTCAAGAAATGATCGGTGTTCTTCGCAGCTCCGAAGAACGCATGGCTTGCCTTGTCGAGTTCGTCAGAAATCGACATGCTTCGGGGCGATTTGCTATCAACGCCACGAAGCCCATCGTTACTGGCCGCCGTGACAATGATGTAGGCAGTTTCGTCGGGGAAAACCTGCTTGAGAGCTGTTCTCAGCTCGCTGATGCTAACTGTAGCTTGCTCGTAGTCATCTCTGGACCCAAGCTCACGGCAGCGCAACCGCGCATCACCCCTCGTTTTATGGGTATAGAGGTCACTCAAAAGAGTGGCTAATTTCTCCCGTGTCGCTACTGCCGGATCGATGAGGACATGGGTGTGTACATTACGCCCGTCAGAACTCACAGTCTCCGTCAGACGAAATTCTATATTGGGAACGAAGAATTTCTTGCCGTCAGGGTAATGACTCCCATAGGCATCCAGTACGGCAAAGTAGCCGTCGAAAGAAAAATAGTCGGTAATGCCGAACGCTTGAACATCCGATGCCTCAAGCGCGTCAACGTACCGCTTGAGCGTTTCTTCCGATACACCGCCGTAACTGTCGGACAGCTTGGTGCCGGGGGCATGCAAATGCAAATCCCACCGCTTCCAAATCGATCCGATCTTATGGTTAGAATCCGTCAACCCCAACGCCCCTCGACTACCGTGCAGCTTCGGCGGCGATATGTCCAGCGAAGGATGTGATAAAGGTTTTCAGACTTGTCATGTCTGACATCTCGGTAAATTCGCCAGTTGACGCAGCAGAGCGCGGCGAAGCTAGAAGAGCTGCGTTGGTATAAAGCTGTTCCTGCACCAATCGCTGGCAAAGAATATCATAGCGATTGAGGTATGATGCTTTTTGAAATTCCTTGAATACCGGAAAATGCGGAGAGCGGTCAGTCACCGGACGCCGCGATTCCGGCGCATCCTCGACCATCATCCTCCAGCCGACGAAGGGCCGCGATTGTTTGCCGAATGCTTCCTCGCGGTAGGCGGTCCACAGATCGTGGGCGGTGCCGATAGCCTCTTCTGTGCGGTTATTAAAATTGTTCCCGAAGGAAGGCCCGACCTGGCTTTTCAGTTCGATGGCAGCGACCAGTTTGCCTTCATTGATGACCAGAACATCCCACAGCTTGGTCGGTCTGAAATATCCCGGCAGGGTCAGTACAGCACGCTTCTGGTGGATTTGCGCATGACGCAAACCATTGGCCTCGATGATATCGATCAGCAACGCCAGAAAGCCGTCCATGTTCTTACCGGCGGTGACGCCCGCCCGCTCTCCCTGATCGGCCTTGCCGGCTTCTATCTGCTTTTGCCTCGCTCTTTCCCGATTGCCCCAGAACGCCATAGTCGCCTCGCGCGCCTTGCGTTCATAATCTACTAAATCAAGTGCCATGGCCCGATATGCCCCCCCAGGCTGTCCGTTCGGACTCGTCAATGTCATAAAGATGCATCGCAGCGCGATTGCAGGCTTCAATGTCGCCACGCTCCGCCGCGCCGATCAGTTCGTGCCGGATTGCCACCGGAACGTCGCGCCAATGCGGAATGCGGATGCGGCGCAAATACTGAGCCTGAAAACGCAAATACCCGCCGCGCATTTTTGTCGAGTAGGTCGCAATGAACAACCGCGCAATGCCGGACAAGAGCACGGCCTGAAGTGCGCGAATATCCCATGTCTCCGACGTGATGTAATAAAGGTTGTGGTGAGGGTAGAGCTGCCCGTCCTCGTAAACGATATGGGCTTCGCCCTTGATGTCGGGGATAAGCAGCTTTTTTTTACCTGCAATCGCGGGATAGATACGATCAATCGTGCGATACCAGTTGGCCGGTGCTTTCCGGGCCACATGTCGCCCCGCGATCTGCTCTTTGTGCTCTTCGAGATACCGCCGCAGCCGGGGATACTTGTCCAAATCCACAAGACCGCCATCGTCTGAAAACGGATTTACGACGCCGTATCCCCGCCAATCGACCACGCCCTGCATGATGTCGCGGGTCATTACGAGCGGCAGCTTGCGGTCGGGTTCAACATCAAGGGTGTCGAACGGCGCGATGAATGCTTTATCAGCCCCTGTAGCAACGCCGATCCCGACCTTGCAACCTGCTTCTTCCAGGGTCGGCAGCCCGCGCTCGAAACGCCGCACAAGTGCGAGTTGGTCGGGAGCATCCAGTATCCAAGGCTCCCGTCCGTCCATGACTCTATGAACCTCTCGCACGGACGGAGCAGCGGACGGAACCAAGGGCGCGTTCAATGCGCGGGCGAGGACGGACAACGTATCTGCTTCGATGGCAGGACGGCGGGCGATGCGCGTCGGTCCCGCTTCTTCGCGTCGAATGATCGTGATGGCGGGATAGGCGATTACATCCGAGTGAAAAGCGGGCGTGTCCACCATGTCCACATAGACCGCAAGATGAAAGCGCGACGCAACCAGCTCGCGGAGCGGCGCGCCGTAACGGTTTTTCATCCAGCGATCCGCGCAGATAAAGCCGAGTGCACCATCCTGCTTGAGCATGGTCAGGGACCGTTCGATGAAAGGCACATAGATGTCGGCACGGTCATAAATGGTGCGGTAGCGAAAGCGATACTCCGCCATCAGTACATCGGGAATGAGCTCCTGCCGCACGTAAGGCGGGTTGCCGACGACTACATCGAAGCCATCGGGAAGGTCGGCCAGCAGGAAATCCGCGTGTAGCAGCCACATATCGGTGAGCGCGGACGCCGTCTCATTCGGAATCCCTGCCGACACCAACAGGGATTCGATACGTTCCTTCGTGGTGCGGTAGGTAGCGTCGTGCAACTCAACGCCGCGTATGGCATGGCTAAGGTTTGCGATTGGATCGGGACGGTCGGCCAGAGTCCATGCCGACAATAAACGCTCGATAGCCGGCAGTAGGAAGTCGCCGTTCCCAAAGGACGGCTCCAGCAGCTTCATGCGGTGTAGTGGGCGATCCGGGGTGTAGCCCGCCAGATCGAGGATGAAGTCCACGACCTCGCGGCGCGTGAAGATTGCTCCCCGTTCCTCGATGCCCGCATTGGCAAGGGCCTGCACAGCCTCGCTGATCGGCGAAGTTTCGAAAAGGGACGGCTGCCGGTCGGCGATGGCTAGGGCAAAAGAATCCATGAGAACAAAAATAGAATCTTAAGCGGCAATCAAGCAAGCTCAAAGAACCCCCCGCCCACAACGTATGGGGGTGGACTCACATGTTATGTCCAGCACCTCTCCAATCCGTGCTGCTTATTTGCGGCTCTAAGGGCAAAGCGCCTTTGGCCGATGGGATAGCTCCAAGGCGAGGGGTAGCGCAAAACTTCCTTCCTGGTGTCCACGAAACGGTCATGGGGAGTATCGGGGGTAGCTCCCCTGATCGGGGATCAATCGAGCGGTCGATTGTGCATGGTACGGTGCAGGTGGAGAGGCAATTCTCCATGCCCTGCGAGTGGGTTCAGGGCGGCGCGATAGCCCCCTGATCGGGTTCAGCGCCGACGCGCTGGCGACATCCAATCGGCGGACGGTTGGTCAGGATTTCACAAGGGCTCGACGGCCCTTTGAGCGATGGGTGCAGGGAGAGCGAACTCTCCCGCGAGTGATTGACCGACGATACGGTCTATTGGCTCTGGAACGGGTTCGATACCCTGAAAGAGCCAGGGCTGGGGGATGCAACGGGGGGCGCTAGCTGCCCCCTTGCCAAGATGGTTTTGTACTACAAAACACATCTTGCGAACCGTGGAGATGGCCGGTTCTGTGGAATTGTACTACAGGGTGCTGCCGCCCGTCAGGCATCAATTCAACAGGGGCGTTTCGGTGCGTTTGAGCGAACGGATCAAGGTCCACCGATGCACGCCCAGCCTTTTAGCAGCGCCGGTTGGCGTGAGCCCTTCCACCTCGATCATCCGTCTTGCTCTGCCGATATCCGATAGACTCATCACCGGCGGCCTGCCGATCCGTGCGCCGCGCTTTCGGGCGGCCTCAAGGCCCTCCTTGGTTCGTTGCGAGAGGGTGCGCCGCTCGAACTCTGCCAGCGCCGAAAGCATGGTGTAGACAAAAATGCCGGCGGGCGTGGACGTGTCGATATGGAGATTGGCGATCTGGAAATGCACGCCGCGCTGGCGGAGCTTTTCCGCCTCGGTCAGCGCATCGACCACCGAACGGAAGGCGCGGTCCAAATCCCAGACCACCAGCATATCCCCTGTTTTGAGCTTTTTGAGCACCTCGTCGTAAACGGGCCGCTTGCCCGCTGCCGCCGAAATCGTCTCGATATGCAGCTCGTCGCAAAGGGCCTTTAACCCGTCAATCTGGCGGTCATGGCGCTGCTCTGGGGTGGAAACACGGATGTATGCAATATTTTTCATATAAATCAATATGTTGATGGGTTTTTGGGTGTCACACAATGGTCCCCTTTATGCTTCCGCCGATCCGGCCCGTGCGGCACCCCCGCGACCTGGCCGGAAACCTCAATTTCTATAATATCTTAACAGAAATGGAAGTGTTTATACAAATATAAACAAAATGGGACGGTTGTGAGCAATATCAAGCGCATCACCCGAAATATTAAAGCAAGAATTTCGACCTTTATGCTGGCGGTAATTGTCGGTGCCAGCCCTTCGTATGCCGCAGGCGTAACGGCTGGTGATATTCTTCGGGAAATGCCGGACAGAGAATTTATCGTTTATATTTCTGGAATGGTTGAAGGCTTCGCCTATTCCCGGTTCCGCAAAGATACGCTTGAGGCGGGTGAGCGAACGGAAACCGGTATGGAATGTATTTACGACTGGTTTTTCAACAATCCTGGCGTCACCCTGACTATCGAAGATGCCTTCCAGCAACACAGTGAACACGGTCCATCGACCGTATTAGGCGCAATGCTGAAACAGGAGTGCGGCGAATGACCCACTCCATTCTAGCCGGTAGCTTGAGCAGGGAATTTGGCGGACGCAGCCAGGCGTCCGTCTTCCATCGTTTCCAGCAAATGCAACGCGACGACCGCAAGCGCCGCGAGCGCGAGGACAAGGCCAAGGCCGAGGCCGAGGCCGAGGATAACGGGTCGGACCTGCTCGATATGGCGGCCGTGATGGTGTCCAGTGCAGAGATCGGTGCGTTCCGTCTTGAGATTGACCGGTATGATGCAGCCACGTTTGAGGCGCTCTATGCCAACGAAACAGCCCTCGCCCTCATCATGCAGCAAAAAGAGGAACTGCTGATGCAGGCATATGTGCTGCCTGATGGCCGCCACGTGTTCAAGTCGGAAGACGGCGTTCGTGTCTTTGACGAGCACGGAATCGAGCTTGGTGCCGATGATATTGATCCCGAACTGATCGGTAATGAGCGTCCTAGCTGGGAGACCTATGAGCGGGTTTTCAATGAGGAATTGTTCTTGCGACAGGAGCGCCAGGAGCTTCTTGATTATCAGGCGCAGCTTGACGAGGCGCGCGAGCGCCTTGATGCGGGCGATATGACCCACGAGGAATTCGATGCATTGCGCGATGAACTGACTACCGCCATGCCCGACGCCGTCCGCGCCCAAATTCTCGAACTGGCCAACGAGCAAGAACCGGCCCCGGATGCGTCTGCACCGGCATCGAACCTGTTCGATATTTCCGACGATATGCGGCCGACCGCCACCGCATCGGCTATGCCCGCACCGGGCGTTCCAGCCTAAGCCGCCCGCTTCTATCCGGCCGGGGGATCATCCATTCCCCGGCCTTGTCTCTGATTCCTGTTTACCTGTCCGCCCACTGCTACAGCAAAGGAGAAGACCATGAGCGAGAAGGACGATCTAGGACCTATGGGGAATTATTTGCGCGACCTCCAAAACGCCCGGGCCTATGGAACGAGCGGCAATGCATGGGTCAATGAGCAGGTCAGAGCCGAAAAAGAGTTGGAACGGCAAAAGCAGCATCGCTTATCTCCCCCAAAAGCTAATACAAGAAAACAGCGTCGCTCATCTCCCCCAAAAGCCAACACAGGTCGCAAAGTGATCTGCACCGAACTGGTGCGGCAGGGCTTGTTTGACAGGGACGATTATCTGCTTGGCGCGCGCCATGTCGAAAAGCACCTGAGCGAGCAGCATATGCGCGGCTATCACGCCTGGGCGCTGCCGGTGGTGCGCTCCATGCGGCGCTCGCGCAGGGCTACCGCCTTCTGGCGCACGCTTGCACGGGCGCGGGCCGATCATATCGCGTTCCTTCACGGCGATACGGCCCGCCGCAACCGCTTTGGCGCGTTCCTGTGCGCCATCGGCCATCCCGTCTGCTACCTCATTGGCGGACTGGTCGGAGAGCAGGATTGGCGTTCCCTCTACCGTGAGAGGCTGGCCGTTACCGACCGGTAGCTGAGTCCGCAAAATATGTGATTGGCGGGCCGCTTCGGCGGCCCGTCTTTTTGGAAGAATGGCTATTACGAGCGTGTTTTCAGCGTCTTGCGCAGGGTGGTTTCATGAACGCCCAGTCGCTGCGCGATAATTACGATGCGCTCACCATTTCTGACGCTGCGCCGCGCATGCTCCAGCAAGTCGCGGGTTAGTTTTGACGGGCGACCGCAATGAACGCCCCGGCGCTTCGCCGCTTCCATGCCCGCCCTAGTGCGCTCGCGGATCAACTCGCGCTCAAACTCGGCTAGGGTCGCAAAGATGGCGAAGATCATCCGCCCTTCGGGCCGCGTCGTGTCGATCATCGCACCCTGTCCGGTGAGAACGCGCAGGCCGATGTCCTTGACGCGCAATTGCTCAACAAGGCCCATCAGGTCGATCAGGCTGCGGCCCAGCCGGTCGAGTTTCCAGACCACCAGCACGTCGCCGCTCCTGCATCTGCCGATAGCGCGGTCCAGTCCCTGCCGCCCGTTGAGCACACCCGATGCCTTATCGGAATAGATGATGGTGCAGCCGGCCTCAATCAGGGCTCTTTCCTGAAGGTCGAGATTTTGCCCGTCAGTGGAAACACGGGCATAGCCGATCTGGATGTTCGCTTCGTCGGGGACATTCATGGCCATCGCCCGGTTAAGCCGCTGATATTAAGAATAAAAAGGAAAAGGGTTCCCTTTTGCCCCTCATGGAAAAGGTAGGAGAGCGCGCATAGGTATGTCCGTTGTGCGCGTTATATTGAATAATATTTCTCATATACGTATAGTTTTGTTGATTGTTAGATCAATATTGTGGGATAATTATACATGTAAGAGGGAAGACTTTACCAATATTATAAATCACTAATACATAAGCATGCAGCCGGCTTTATTTTCCCTTCTCCGGCTTGCAGGCAAACGGGATGGTATGGGCAGGCATATTCGGGACCGGCAATCGGGGAATTTGTTTTTTGCGCTTTTCGGGGCCGTCGCCCTCGTGGCGGTATTGGGAACAACGATCAGCACGCTGGTGAAGGGGCCGGTACGCTCGATGCATGCGGTCACCCAGAATACACGCGTGACCAACGATCTGATCGCGGCGGGCGCGCTCTTATCCGAACATACATTATCCCTGCCCGATGCCGATGCCGATTGCGATGGCGATGGCATCATCGAGCCGCCGCCATGGAAGCCGGCGCCGGTGGGCGCGGCCCCGACCGGCGGCGGCGTCCTGCCCGATACGGTCGGCGTCAACCGCCGCGATCCATGGGGTAATGATTACGGCTATTGCGTCTGGGACCATGGCAGTAAAACCGTCTCGGACAATGTTGCCGCCTGCGGCGGTGCAAGCGCCCATCGCCGCCGGGGCGGTCCGTCCAGTTCGGGGATTGCCATCGCGCTGGTCAGTTCCGGTCCCGACCGGATCTTCCAGACAAGCTGCGCCGATTATATCGATGACGATCATCCCGGCGTAATCCGCCCCGCCGGCAGCGATGATATTGTGCGCGTCCTGCCCTACGGCCAGTTCCTGCTGCCGCGCGTCTCCTCGGCCCGGCTTGAGGATCTGGCCGATGCCGCCTGTACGGTCGAGACCATCGGCATCATGCGTCTTTCGCTCGGCGTTGTGCAGGCCTGCATGGATACGGGCTGGGAGGAAGTCGGCACGGCCGCGCAGGCAACCGGGAATTTTGATCCAATCATCAATGCCGGCCTGGCCACGCACCATACCTCGAATTCTATTTCCTTTGCCGGCTTCATGGGCACCAAAAATATCGAGGTTCAGGGCGATGCGGCCTTGCTGGTCAACGGCATCGTCACGCCCTCGCCGACGCAGATCGTCGCCGGCGATGATGTGGCGCTGCGCGCCACTTCTTCTTCTACCCCCGAAACCACCTTGAGCTTTTCCGTCTCGATCAGCGGGGTGAAGAAGACATGGACCCTCCGCACGCGCGATAGGACCCCGGCCAATCTGGAGATCACCCCGCCTGCCGCCTCGAACATGCTGGTCGATGGCGAGAGCGGCACCGCCTATAGCGGCACCACAACTTTCACCGTGCGCAACATGGGCGAGGACAAGGCCGTGCTATACAGTCCGGCCATCAACTCCTCGGATTTCGAGGTCACGGCCAATAGCTGCGCCGCCGCCTCGCTCTTGTTGAATGACAGCTGTTCGGTCACAGTGCGGGCAAAAGCCACCGCTACTGGCGCGCTTGCTGGCACGCTCACGGTATCGGGCGCGGCGGAATATTATGGCGGCAATGTCAGCAAGACCGCATCGCTTTCGGGCGACGCCCTCTTCCCGGTCACCCTGACCAGCGCCACGGCGGTGAACCTCGCCGCCCTGCCTGATTTCACGGCCAATGGCCGCTGGGCGGCCAGCCGGCCCAAACGGGTGATCGTGCCGGCCGGCACGATTATCGGCTCAACGGCGCCCGGCGTGCCGGCCCTGCGCACCGGCACAGGTCGCGGCGGCACGCTGCATATCACCGTCAATGGCGAGATTCAGGGGGCCGGTGGTCAACCGAACAGTGGCGCCGGCGGCACGGCGCTGCTCGTCGAACAGGCCGGCCTCACCCTTGTCAATAACGGCGCCATCAGGGCCGGTGGCGGGGCCGGAGGCCAAGGAGGTAACGGGGGGGGGGGGGGGGGGGGCGTAAGGGGTGGAAGTACAGGGGGGGGGGGGGGGGGGGGCGGCAAAAAAAGGGT
>Ga0182736_1000164_pt1 | contig 131122 bp, 117 predicted proteins | sample eDN5th30CKraftBY_FD_128882 | JGI IMG/M metagenome (GOLD analysis project Ga0182736, IMG submission 128882) | Enriched backyard soil microbial communities from Emeryville, California, USA - eDNA 5th pass 30_C Kraft BY (version 2) (version 2) | ecosystem: Environmental > Terrestrial > Soil >... | reverse complement strand
GGCGCCGAGGTCGACGCGCGCAAGGGCACGGTCGAGATCACCACCGCGGGCGGCGAGAAGGCGCACTTCTCGCTCGGCATCTTCAAGGTGTCGCAGACGGGCGGGGTGACGACGGCGACGCTGACCGAGAAGCTGTCGTGCCCGCGCCGTTCCGCAGCGCACGCCGCCGCGAAGAAGGTCAAGACGCGCAAGCTGTTCGGGGACGGGAAGGGGAAGTTCCGCACGCGCGGGCAGTACGGCGCGGCGACCGTCCGCGGCACGAAGTGGCTGGTGCAGGACACGTGCACGACGACGTTCTTCCGCGTCGACCTCGGGGTCGTCAAGGTGCGCGACGACGTCAAGAAGAAGACCTTGACGCTGCGCAAGGGCGGGAAGTACACGGCACGCGCTAAGAAGAAGTAGATGCGTCTGCTGGTCGCCGTGCTGTTCGCCGCGCTGGCGCTGCCCGTGCTCGCGCGGCCGGACGGGGGTGCGGCGGCGACGGCGGTCGCAGCGGTGGCGACCGAGACGGCGACGCCCACGGAGACGCCGACGGCGACGGAGACGCCCACCGCGACGCCCACTGAAACACCGACGGAGACGCCGACCGCCACTCCGACGGAGACGCCCACCGGCACCCCGACGGCCACACCCAGCGAGACGCCGCCCGAGACGCCCACGGCCACGCCTTCCGCAGGTCCCACGGCCACGGCGACCGCAGCGCCCGTCGCCACGCCGCCCCCCACGGCGGCGATCGTCACGCCCGTCCCCACGCCGCAGGCCGGCCGCACGGTCGTGCTGCGCGCGTCCAGCGGGCGCGTCCTCGCCCGCCGCCCCGGCGCGACCGCGTTCGCCGACGTCGCCAGCACGGCGAGCGTCCCGCTCGGGTCGGAGATCGACGCGCGCAAGGGCAAGCTCGTGCTCTTCACCCAGCCGGCTGCGGGCCACGCCTCGCAGCGCACGACGCTGTCGGAGGGCGTCTTCACCGTCGCCCAGCGCGGCCAGCTGGTCGAGCTCGCGCTGAGCGAGCGCCTGCCCGCCTGCACGAAAGGCACGCACCCGTCGCGCCGGCTGCGCGGCGACGGGCGCACGCGGCTGCGAGTGGCGGGGCGCTACAGCGCGACGACGATCCGCGGCGTCCGCTGGGTCGTCCAGGACACGTGCGACGGCACGGTCACGAAAGCGGTCCAGGGCGTCGTCTCGGTGCGCGACACCGCGCGCCGCCACACGGTCCTGGTCCGGGCCGGCCGGAGCTACCTGGCACGCTCCAAGCGCTGACCGTTCGGCGCTTGCTTGACGCTCCGCGTTCTGGTTAGGGTCGGCACAGCATGCGTGCCGTTCTCATCGCCGGGCTCGCGTCGCTCGCACTGACGGCGCCCGCCCAGGCGGACACCTGGACCGTCACCGACGGCAGCAGCGACTCGAGCGCCGCCTGCAACACGGGCACGCATCAGTGCGTGAGCCTGCGGGCGGCGATCGCCGCGTCGGAGGCGACCAAGGGCACCGCCGACACGATCAACGTCCCCGCGGGCACGATCACGGTCGGCAGCGACCTCGTGATCCAGTCCGAGATGACCATCAACGGGACGAGCGCGCGGACGAACGTCATCGATGGCGGCGGCAAGAACCGCGGCTTCCGGGTGACGGCGAACGGCAAGGCCACGATCACCCACTTCACGGTGCGCAACGGTGCCGCGAACCAGGGCGGCTCCAGCGACGGCGGCGGCATCCTCAACCAGGGCACGACCGCGCTCGACACCGTCCACGTCACCGGCAGCCGCGCGGCCAACGGCGGCGGGATCGCGAACGCGCCGGGCGGGCTGCTGAGCGTCCAGCACAGCCTCGTCGACGGCAACACGGCCGAGAGCACCGGCGGGGGGATCGCGAACGTCGGCGGCCCCGAGGCCTCGCCGATCACGTACGTCGCGCTCGGCGACTCCACCGTCAGCGCCAACACCGCCGGCATCGGCGGCGCGGGCGGGATCGCGTCGCGCAACGCGGGCGCGCTGCTCGCGGTCCTGCGCTCGACGATCGCCGACAACGTCGGCGGGGTCCGCGGCACGGGCGGGCTCGAGGTCAACGCGACCGCGCGCGCCCAGGTGACCGGCAGCATCGTCGCGCGCAACCTCGTCAGCGGCGCCACGCTGAACTGCAACACGGTCAAGCCGACCGACGGCGGCGCGAACGTCGAGGACGACAAGCAGTGCGCGTTCGACCTCGGCGGCGTCGATCCGGGGCTCGACAAGACGCTCAAGGACGCGGGCGGCGAGCTCGACGTGCTCGCGCTCAGCGCGAGCAGCCCGGCCGTCGACCGGCTCGCGGTGGGCGACAGCTGCAAGCCGCCGCTGACCGACCAGCGCGGCCTCTATCGCCCGCAGGGCGCGGCGTGCGACGCGGGCGCGTACGAGCTCGACCAGGCCGCGACGCTGACGATCACCACCGGCCCGTCCGGGACGGTCGCCGACGCGGACGTCACGTTCCAGTTCAGCGCGAGCGAGCCGGGCATCAGCCCGGTCTGCCGGCTGAGCGGGCCTGGCCAGAGCGGCGGCTTCACCGCCTGTTACAAGTCCAACGCCCAGCCCTACAGCGGGCTCGCCAACGGCACGTACACGTTCTCGGTGCGCGACGCCGCGTTCCCGAGCGGCCCGGTCGCGTCGCGCACCTTCACGGTCGCCGCGCTCGACACGACGATCACGAGCGGGCCCGCCGGGCCGACCAACGACGCGACGCCGGCGTTCACGTTCACCGCCAGCGAGGCGGGCGCGACGTTCGAGTGCCAGGTGGACGGCGGGCGGTTCACCGCGTGCACGTCCCCGTTCACGCTGCCGGCGCTCGCGGACGGCCCGCACGCGTTCGCCGTCCGCGCGATCGACGTCACCGGGAAGGTCGACTCCACGCCCGCGACGCGGGACTTCACCGTGGACACGACGCCGCCGGCCGCGCCGGTGGTGACCGGCGGCCCGGACGGGGCGACGACCGACGCCTCGCCGGCGTTCACGTTCACGGCGACCGAGACCGTCAGCTGCCGGCTCGACGGGCCGGACGGCGTGGCCGGGACGTTCGCGCCGTGCGCGTCCCCTGAGACGTTCAGCGGCCTGCGGCCCGGCGCCTACGTGTTCACGGTGCGGTCGGTCGACGCCGCCGGCAACCAGCAGACCACCTCGCGCGCGTTCACCGTCACCCTGCCGCAGCAGGCCACGCCCGCGCCGACCCCGTCACCCACACCCACGGTCACCCCGACCGCGACCCCCGGCCCGGTCGCCGGCAAGAGCGTCGGCGCGAAGCCGGTCGGCGGCACCGTCCTGGTCAAGCAGCCGGGGTCGAACACGTTCGTCCCGCTGTCGCCGTCCGTGATCCGGCTCGGGGCGGAGATCGATGCGCGCCACGGCAAGGTCGAGCTCACCCGCGCCGACGGCGGCCGCGCGACGTTCTTCGACGGGATCTTCAAGCTGACCGAGTCCGGCGGCTACACGACGCTGACGCTGACCCAGAAGCTGTCGTGCCCGAAGCCGCGGCGTGCGCACGCCGCGGCCAAGAAGGTCAAGTCGCGCAAGCTGTGGGGCGACGGCAAGGGCCGGTTCCGCACCAAGGGCCAGTACAGCGCGGCCACCGTGCGCGGCACGAAGTGGCTCGTGCAGGACACGTGCACGTCCACGCTCACGCGCGTCGCGGCCGGCGTCGTCGCCGTCCAGGACTTCGCGAAGCACAAGACGATCGCGCTCAAGAAGGGCAAGCGCTACACCGCGCGCCCGAAGCGGCGCTAGGCCTCGGGCACCCCGGCGGCGCGCAGGCGGGCGAGGAAGCGCGCCGGCCGGCGCTTGAGCTCGGCGCTCGTCACCCGCAGCACGCGCTCACCGGCCGCTTCGAGCTCCGCCTGACGCTCGGCGTCGGCGGCCTGCGCGAGCGGATCGTCGTGCCACTCGCGGCTGTCGACCTCGACGATCAGCCGCAGCTCCGGCCAGCGCAGGTCGGGACGGACGGTCCGGCCCGGCAGCCGGTACGGCGCGTTGACCTCCGCGGGACGCCGCAGGCCGCCGCGGACGACGACGTCGAGCGCGCCGTCCTCGAGCGGGCTCTCGGTCGCGTCGGCGCCGAGGTCGACGACGCCCTGCGGCAGTGCGCGCAGTTCGGCCGGCGTGAACCTCGCCGCGCGCAGCGCCCGCCGCACCAGCGGGTCCCGCGCGTGGTGGAGATCGATCACCGTGCGCAGCCTGGGCGTGACCGGTATGCCCTTGACCACCGTGCGCTCGACCGTTCGGGAGCGGTGCGCGGAAATGCGGGGGTGAGCGTGCTTGGACGGCGCCGTGATGTCGATCGGGCGCCCGTCCCAGCGCAGCAACCCGTGAAGGGCCGCCGCCGCGAAGTGGGAGAGCACCGCCCGGTCGCCGCAGGCCTTGACCGCCGCGAGCCAGCGTCCCTCGGTCGGGACGTTGTGGTGGCCCCAGGCGTACACGCCGCGATAGAGGGGATGGAGGATGCCGCGCCGGACGCGCACCTGGAGCTCGCGCCGGGTCAGGCCGCACGCGTAGAGCTCGGCCGTGGTCACCACGCTCCATTGGCCCGCGGCGAGTTTCGCGGCGCGCCCGTCAGGCGTGTTCAGAAAGGCACCTGTGAGGTGCCTCTTCGACCACGCGCGCGACATGCCCGCGATGGTGCACGCGGGGGCTGTTACGGATCAAGACGCGTTTGCGTCAAAACTGCGCCACGCCCTCCTCGGGCGTGGAGGCCTGGGCGTAGAGGCGCCGCGGGATGCGGCCCGCGCGGTAGGCGAGCCGGCCGCCTTCGAGCCCGAGCCGGATCGCCCGCGCCATCGTGACCGGGTCCTCCGCACGGGAGATCGCAGTCGCGCAGAGCACGGCGTCGCAGCCCAGCTCCATCGCCACCGCCGCGTCCGACGCCGTCCCGACGCCCGCGTCGAGCACGACCGGAATCTCGGCCTGCTCGCGGATCAGGCGCAGGTTGTACGGGTTCAGCAGCCCCATGCCGGAGCCGATCGGGGACCCGAGCGGCATGACCGCCGCGCACCCCACGTCCTCCAGCCTGCGCGCGAGGATCGGGTCGTCGTTCGTGTACGGCAGCACGATGAAGCCGTCGTCGACCAGCTCCTCGGCCGCCTCCAGCAGCGCCGGCGCGTCCGGGAGCAGCGTGCGCTCGTCGCCCACGACCTCGAGCTTGACCCAGTCCGTCTCGAACGCCTCGCGGGCCATCTTCGCGGTGAGCACCGCGTCGCGCGCGGTGAAGCAGCCCGCGGTGTTCGGCAGCAGCCGCACGCCCGCACGGTCCAGGACGTCGACGATCGACCCGTGCTGGGACGGCTCGATCCGCCGCAGCGCCACGGTCACCAGCTCGCTGCCGGAGACCTCGATCGCCGCCGCGAGCGCGTCCAAGGAACGAAAGCCGCCGGTGCCGAGCAGCAGGCGGGAGCGGAACTCCGTCCCCGCGATGGTCAGGACGTCGTCCATCCTCAGCCTCCCTGGATCGCGCGCAGGATCTCCACCCGCGCGCCGTCGTGCAACCTCGTCGTCGGCCACTGCCCGCGCGGCACGACCTCCGCGTCGACCGCGACGGCCACGCCGCGCCCCGCGCCGGGCAGGTCGAGCGACTCGAGCGCGCTCTGCACCGTCGCGCCGTCCGCGAGCTCCGCCGGCGCGCCGTTCAGCACCACCTTCATGCCGGGACCCCCGCGAAGCGCAGGGGATCGGCCGCGGCCGCCCACTCGGGCAGCCGCTCGCCGGCCAGCGCGCCCGCGACCAGCTCCGCGGTGACCGGCGTGAGCAGGATGCCGTTGCGGAAGTGCCCGGTCGCCCAGACGAGCCCGTCGAGCGCGCCGTGCCCGATCGCCGGCAGGTTGTCCGGCGTCGCCGGCCGCAGCCCCGCGGTCAGCTCCACCAGCTCCAGCTCGAACACGCCCGGCACCACCTCCGAAAGATCCCGCAGCAACTCGTAGACGCCGCCGGCGGTCGGCGTCGTGTCCCACCCGCGGTCCTCCATCGTCGCGCCGAGCACGTAGCGCCCGTCCCCGCGCGGGACCAGGTACGCCCGCTCGCCGCGGATCGTCCGCTCCACCAGGCCCGCGCCGCGCGGATCGCGCAGCCGCAGGACCACGCCCTTGACCGGCCGCACCGGGATCCTCGCGAACTCCGGCAGCGCCAACCGGTCGACCCACACGCCGGCCGCGACCACGACCTGGCCGGCGAGGATGACCCCGCCGTCGCACTCGACGCCCGTCACCCGCGAGCCCGACACGCGCAGGCCGCGAGCCCATTCCCGCCGCACGTCCACGCCGCGGGCGAGCGCGGCGACCAGCTTGCGGGGATCGATCGAGTGGTCGCTCTCGATGTCCAGCGCCAGGCGGATCGTCGGCGCCAGCGCCGGCTCCAGCGCGCGGGCCTGGGACGGGCGCAGACGGGAGACCGGCAGCTCGAGCGACCGCCGGAACGCCGCCAGCCGATCCAGCGCCTCCGCCTCGTCGCGATCGCGGGCGACGACCAGCGTGCCGACCGGCCGGTACCCCGGGTCCTCCAGCTCCGCGCAGAACGCGGGGTAGCGCGCCGCGCTCTCGAGCCCGAGCCGCAGCAGCGCGTGCTCGCCGAACTCCGCTTCGGACACCGGCGCGAGCATCCCCGCGGCGACGTGCCACGCGCCGGGCTCCCCGGCGTCCACGACCACCACGCGCGCACCCGCCGCGGCGGCGGCCCGAGCGCACGCGAGTCCGATCGCGCCCCCGCCGACGACGGCGACGTCGGAGCTCTCTCTGTGTCCTGACACTTGCGGCCTCCCTACGCCGGTACGACCCGGATCAGGTTCGACGGTCGGCACCCCGGCGGCGCCCTCTCAGCCCGGCTGCGGGCTCCCGTGTTCTGGCCTTCATGGTATCCCCTGAGGGGTGACGCCACGTGAGCGCCTCGCCGCGGCCAGGCTCTACCTCGTCTGTCCCGCGCGCCCCCGCGACTGGATCGCCGCCGCCGTGCGCGGCGGCGTGGACCTGATCCAGCTGCGCGACAAGGCGCTCGACGAGGCCGGCGTGATCGAGGCCGCGCGCGCGTTCACCGGCCACGACGCGCTCTTCATCCTCAACGACCGGCCGGACCTGGTCGAGGCCTGCGGCGCCGACGGCATCCACGTCGGCCAGGACGACGCGACCCCCGCCCAGGCGCGCGCCGCGGTCGGCCCGGACCGCATCGTCGGCCGCTCCACGCACGCTCCGGACCAGGCGGACGCGGCGGTCGCGGACCCCGACGTGGACTACCTGGCGGTCGGCCCCGTGCACCCCACGCCGACCAAGCCCGGCCGCCCCGCCGCCGGCCTCGACTACGTGTCCTACGCGCGCGGGATCGCCAAGCCGTGGTTCGCGATCGGCGGGCTCGACGCGGGCAACGTGCACGAGGTCGTGCAACGCGGGGCGACCCGGATCGTCGTCGTGCGCGCGATCACCGACGCCGCCGACCCGGAGGCCGCGGCGCGCGAGCTGCGCGCCGCGCTGCCATGAGCGAGCCGCGCGAAGCCGAGCCGGACGCGATGGCCCGCGGGTACGCCCGCAGCCGCGCCAAGGCGGACGAGATCCGCGCGCAGCTGACGCCGCTCGCGCCCGGCGAGCGCCCACTCGGCATCAAGCTCGCGGTCGCGCTGGCGCTGCTCGTCGCGCTCGCGAACCTGGTCGTCGCCGCCGTCCACGAGTCGCCCGCCGGCGGGATCGCGTTCGCCGCCCTGATGTGCGCGTTCGCCCTCGGCCTGTGGGCCCGGATCTACCTCGTCCTGCTGCTCTTCCAGGCGCTGCTGGCGGTCTCGATGGTGGTCTCCACGCTGTCGCTCGCGTTCGCGTCCAACCTGCTCGGCGCGCTGCTCGCGCTGGGCGTGATCTGCGCGTGCGCGCCCGTGTTCTGGCTGCTGATCCGGGTGATGGCGCGGCTGCAGGTGCCGCAGGAATGAACGTCGCCGAGGCGGTCGCGGTCACCGCCGCGGGGTTCGCCGCCGGCGGCGTCAACACGATCGTCGGCAGCGGCTCGCTGATCACGTTCCCGACGCTGCTGGCGGTCGGCTACCCGAGCGTGGTCGCGAACGTCTCCAACACGGTCGGCCTGGTGCCGGGCGGGATCAGCGGCGTCGTCGGCTACCGGCGCGAGCTCGAGGGCCAGTGGCGGCGCGTGTGCATCCTCGCCTGCGGGACCAGCGTCGGCGCGCTGCTCGGCGGCGTGCTGCTGCTGGTGCTGCCGACCGCGGTGTTCGACGCGGTCGTGCCGATCCTGATCCTGCTCGCGGTCGTGCTGATGGCGATCAAGCGCACGCCGGCGACGCACGCGCACGCCGACCACACCGCGGCCGGCACCGCCGCCGCGTTCGGGACCGGCATCTACGGCGGCTACTTCGGCGCCGCCCAGGGGATCATCCTGATGTCGCTGCTGCGGTTCTGCTTCCCGGACGACCTGCAGCGGATCAACGGCCTCAAGAACGTGCTCGCGGGGGTCGCCAACGGCGTCGCGGCGATCCTGTTCATCGCGGTCGCCGACGTCGCGTGGGCGCCCGCCGCGCTGATCGCGGTCGGCTCGATCGTCGGCGCGCAGGTGGGCGCGCGGTACGGGCGGCATATCCCGTCGAACGTGCTGCGCTGGATCGTCGTCGTCGCGGGCGCCGCCGTGGCGGTGATCCTGCTGGTGACCCGCTAGTGTCACCGCCCTTATGCCCGAGCAATATGACTGCATTGTCGTTGGCTCCGGGCCGGGTGGGTATGTCGCCGCGATCCGTGCCGCCCAGCTCGGGATGAAGACCGCCGTCGTCGAGAAGGACAAGATCGGCGGGCGTTGCCTCAACTACGCCTGCATCCCCGCCAAGGCCGTGCTGCGGGTCGCGGATGTGCTGTCGGAGATCGACGAGGCGGACGAGTTCGGGATCGAGGTCGCGGGCCGCACCGTCGACTTCGGCAAGGTGTCCGAGCGCCGCGAGAAGGTCATCAAGACCCTGACCGGCGGCGTCGGCGGCCTGCTCAAGAAGAACAAGGTCGACGTGATCGAGGGCGTCGGCTCGCTCGCCGACGGCGGGGTCAAGGTCGGCGACACGGTGTACGGCGCGACCAAGGGCATCATCCTCGCGACCGGCTCGGTGGCCAAGCCCGTGCCCGGCACGCAGTTCGGCGGCCGCGTGATCGGCACCGAGGACGCGTGGGCGCTCGAGACGCTGCCGAAGAAGATCGCGGTGATCGGCGCCGGCGCGTCGGGCTCGGAGATCGCGTCCGCTTATGGCCGGCTCGGGACCGAGGTGCTGCTGTTCGAGGCGCTCGACCGCGTGCTGCCGACCGAGGACGCCGACATCTCCAAGGTCGCCGGGCGCGGTCTCGGCAAGCAGAACATCAAGGTCCACACGGGCACGCTGGTCACGGACGTGCAGTCGCACGACGACAAGGTCACGTTCACGTACGGCGACGAGACCGGCGAGGCCGAGTACTTGATCATCGCCGCGGGCCGCGGGCCCGACGTCGACGCGCTCGGCATCGACGGGATCAAGCGCACCGAGGCCGGCCTGATCGAGGTCGACGGCCGGCTGCGCACGAGCATCGACAAGGTCTACGCGATCGGCGATCTGACGCCCGGCCCGGCGCTCGCGCACAAGGCGTCCGACGAGGGCGTGATCGCGGTCGAGGACGCGGCGGGGCTGGAGACGCACCCGATCGAGTACGTCGACATCCCGCGCGCGACGTTCTGCACGCCGAACGTCGCCTCCTTCGGCCTGACCGAGGCGCAGGCGCGCGAGCAGGGCCTGGACGTCGTCATCGGCAAGGTGCAGTACGGCGCGGTCGGCGCCGGCACCGTCTACGGCGACCGCGGCGGCGTGATCAAGATCGTCGGCGACAAGCGCTACGGCGAGCTGGTCGGCGGCCACATCGTCGGCGCCAAGGCGACCGAGCTGATCCAGGAGCTCGTCAACGCCAAGGCGCTCGAGGGCGGCTACGCCGAGGTCGCGCGCATCATCCACGGCCACCCGACGCTGTCGGAAGGTGTGATGGAGGCTGCCCGTGCCGCCGACGGCTGGCTCATCCACGGCTGAGCAGCCCCGCTTCTACTACGACTTCGCGTCACCCGAGTCCTATCTGGTCGCCGAGCGCGCGCTGCACGCGCTCGGCGAAGTCCCCGAGTGGATTCCCGTCGACGCCGGCGGGCTCGCGTTCCGCTGCGCGGAGGAGGTCGCGTCCTACCGCGAGGACGTCGAACGGCGGGCGGCGGCACTCGGGCTGATGGCGCTGCGCTGGCCCGAGCCGTTCCCCGCCGAGGACACCGGCTGGGCGCTGCGCGCGGCGACGTACGCGAAGTGGATCGGGCGCGGCGTCGCGTTCTCGCTCGCCGCGCTGCGGCAGGCGTTCGCCGCCGGGCGCGACCTAAACGTGCCGGACAACGTCCTCATCGCGGCCGCCGCCTGCGAGATGCATCCTTCCGCCGTGATCAAAGGGGTCGAGCTGGCCAGCACGCAGCGCGAGGTGGAGCGCAACGCGGCGCGCGCCGCGGCGGACGGCGTGACCGCGGTGCCGGCGGTGTGGATCGGCGGCCGGCTGCTGACCGGCGACCGGGAGATCCCGGCCTGATGCGCGCCAACCGCGCCTACGAGCTGATGGTCCACCGCCAGGGCCGGTTCTTCCGCCCGTCGGACGCGATCGAGCAGGTCGAGGTGCTCGAGATCGACACGGGCGAGGTCGTCCTGTTCTGGGACACCCGCCCGCGCGATACCGGGAAGCTCGCCCGCGCGCTGCGCGCCGACCTGGCGCAGCTGCAGGCGGAGGAGTTCCTGGCGAAGTGGCGCCGCTACCAGACCTGAGTCTGGGTCACCGGCGCCGACCGGCCGGTATGTTTCCGCCGCAGTGAACCGACGCTGGCCGACCATCGCCGCCGTCTGCCTGGCGGCAGGTTTCGCAGCCGGGACGGGTCCCGCGCCGACCGCGTACGCCGGCACGGTTCGCTGCCTCGCCTACTCGACGTTCGACCTCGACACGCCGGAGGGCAACGCGGCGGCCAACAGCGTCGGCTGGATGCGGTTCATCGGGGCGCCGGGAGAGACCAACCGCGTCACCGCGACCGGCCGCGCCGACAACGGCTGGGTTCTGTGGGACGCCGGCGCACCGCTGCGGATCGGCGCGCCCGGCAAGCGAGAGCGCAAGTGCTCGCGTTCGAGCAAGCGCGTCAGCGCGCCGAAGTCCGCGTACAAGACCCGCATCGTGCTCGAAGGGCGGGACGGGAACGACGAGCTCACCGCGGACGTGCGCCGTACCCGCCAGACCGCCAGCGGAGCGTTGCGGGGCGGGGACGGAGACGATCGACTCGTGGCCACCCTCGGCCGGATGGAGGTCGGCCTGTTCGTGGTCAACGGCGACGCAGGCGACGACGACATCACGTTCCGGTGGCCATACCGGTTCGATCATCCCTTCCGGAGCTGCCCGCACTGGCCGGACGGGACACCGGCGCCAGGTCGGTGCGCCACGCTGCGGCGGCCGCAGTCCGTACGGATCCACGGCGGCTCGGGCGACGACCGGATCAGCATCGGAGCGTGGAACGGGGGCGACGCCACGCCGCAACGGCTCGCCGCCCGCCCCAGCCTCCCCGGCTTCACGATGAAGGTCTCGGGCGGCGCGGGAGATGACGTGATCATCCTGCACGCGGCTGGAGATCGTGCGCGCAATCGCGCCGACCAGGCCGAGGTCGACTGCGGCCCTGGTCGCGACACGCTCGACCTCGACGGCGGACCCGCTCCCGTGTCGGTCAAACGCTGTGAGACCATCATCAACGCCGCCTGACATCAAGGAGGGCAACGTGTCGAGGCGTGAACGACGGAAGCGAGCAGCAGCGCTGCTCGGCGCTGGCATCGGTTCGCTCACGCTGTGGGCGACGGCGTCTGCTCACGCCGCGACGGTGCGGTGTGACGGGTTCTCGTGGTACACGCCGGCGAGCGGCGGGACGCTCGCCTTCAGCGCAGGCGAGGCTGAACGGAACAACGTGACGCTCACCGCAACCAAGGCCGGCGCACTCCGACTCCGCGATCAGGGCAACCGGCTGCAGATCGAACGCGGGTCGCGGTCCCGTCTCGATCAATGGCAATGCCAGCGCCGCGGCGCCGGAGTGCTCATGCCCGCGGCGACGCAGTGGCGGACCTTCGAGCTGCGCCTCGGCGCGCACCCCGACCGGGCCACCCTGGATCTCCGGCCGCTGGCCAAGTCGACGGGCGGGACGGTACGCGGCGGAGCGGGCGACGACTCCCTCTCACTCCACGGGGGCGCGTCCGCGATCGGCGTTCGGGTGCTCGGCGAGGCCGGCAACGATCACATCGCGCTGAGCTGGACGGAAGCTCCGCGCCTCCGCCGCTCCGTGGTGGACGCACCGCTGTTCGGCCCCCCTTTCCGCCGATCCACCCCGGCGTTCCTCGTCGGCTCCGGCGGCCCGGGCGACGATGTGCTCGAGGTGACCGCGCCGACGACCCACAATCGTCCGTTGCTCGTCCGCGAGATCCGGAACACGCGTCCGACGGGCAACTACCGCGACGGGTCCGTCCGCCAGTTTCTGCTGTCGGGAGGCGACGGTGACGACCTCCTGATCGGCAACGCCGGCCCGGACGAGCTCGACGGCGGCAACGGGAACGACCGCATCGTGGCCCGGGGCGGCGGGCCTGACGTGCTCAAGGGAGGGCGCGGCGACGACCGGATCGAACTCGACGGCTCCGCGCCGATCGACGGCGTGCGCATCGACTGCGGCCCCGGCGATGACACGCTCGTGCTGAACGGCCACCGAGCGCCGCCCGGCGATCACGCGTGCGAGACCGTGCTGCCGTAGCGAACGAGCGTCAGTCGCCCGCTCCGGGTGACGCCGGCTCACCCGTGCGCGCGGGACCGTGCGCCTCTGCCTGAGCGCGAGATCCTGCCGGTGCCGGACCGCCCGTACGCGGGTCCGGTCATGTACGACGCGAAGGACCCGGACGCGACGTTCCCGCCGATCGCGCCGTTGCGCCCGCCGGCCGGCGCGCCGAACGTCCTCATCGTGCTGCTCGACGACGTCGGCTTCGGCGCGACGAGCGCGTTCGGCGGGCCGGTGCACACGCCCACGGCCGAGCGCCTGGCCGCCGGCGGCCTCAAGTACACGCGCTTTCACACCACCGCGCTCTGCTCGCCGACGCGCGCCGCGCTGATCGGCGGCCGCAACCACCACACGGTCGGGATGGGCGCGATCACCGAGTTCGCGACCTCGGCGCCCGGCTACAACTCGATGCGCCCGAACACGTGCGCCGCGCTGCCGGAGATCCTCAAGCTCAACGGCTACGCGACCGCGCACATCGGCAAGTGCCACGAGGTGCCGGTCTGGGAGACGAGCCCGGCCGGACCGTACGATCGCTGGCCGAGCCCCGGGAACGGGTTCGAGTACTTCTACGGGTTCTTCGGCGGCGAGACCGACCAGTACTACCCGACGCTGCACGAGGGCATCACGCGCGTCGAGCCGTGGGGCACGCCGGAGGAGGGATACCACCTCACGCCGGACCTGACCGACAAGGCGATCGCGTGGATCGGGCAGCAGAAGTCGCTGGCGCCGGACAAGCCGTTCTTTTTGTACTTCGCGCCGGGCGCGACGCACGCGCCGCACCACGTCCCCAAGGCGTGGGCCGACAAGTACGCGGGCGACTTCGACGACGGCTGGGACGCGCTGCGCGAGCGGACGTTCGCGCGCCAGAAGGAGCTGGGCGTGATCCCGCCGGACGCCGAGCTGACCGCGCGCCACGAGGAGATCCCGGCGTTCGACGCCATGCCCGAGAACCTCAAGCCCGCGCTGCGCCGCCCTCATCACACTCAGCAACCTCGGCCCCGAGCTCGAGACCGCCGAGTACTTCAACGAGCGGCTGGACAAGATCGGCGGCCCGGAGTCGATGCCGCACTACGCCGTCGGCTGGGCGCACGCCATGTGCACCCCGTACCAGTGGACCAAGCAGGTCGCGTCGCACTGGGGCGGCACCCGCAACGGCACGATCGTGCACTGGCCGAAGGGCATCGCGGGCCGGGGCGAGCTGCGCCACCAGTTCACGCACGTGATCGACGTGGCGCCGACCGTGCTCGAGGTCGCCGGGCTGCCGCAGCCGACGCTGGTCAACGGCATCACGCAGCGCCCGCTGGAGGGCGTCAGCCTGCGCTACAGCTTCGGCGACGCCGCCGCGCCCGAGCGCCACGGACCCAGTACTTCGAGATGATGTGCAACCGCGGCGTCTACCACAAGGGCTGGTCGGCGGTGACCAAGCACCGGACGCCGTGGATCACCACCGGCGAGGTGGCGATCGGGTTCGACGACGACGTCTGGGAGCTCTACGACGGGGCGAGCGACTGGACCCAGGCCCACGACCTGTCGCGCGCGCACCCGGACAAGCTGCACGAGCTGCAGCGGCTGTTCCTCATCGAGGCGACGCGCCACGACGTGCTGCCGCTCGACGACCGCGGCTTCGAGCGCGTGCTGTCCGACGTCGCCGGCCGCCCGACGCTGGTCGGCGACAAGCAGACGCTGCTGCCGGGGATGGGCGGGCTGCTCGAGCAGCACGTGGTCAACTGGCGCAACCGCTCGTGGTCGCTGACGACGCTGGTCGACATCCCCGAGGGCGGCGCCGAAGGCGTGATCCTCAACCTCGGCGGCCACAGCGGCGGCTGGTCGCTGTACCTCAAGGACGGGGCCCCGACCTTCTGTTACAACCTGTTCGGCCTGCATCGCACGTACGTGCGCGCCGCGCAGCCGGCGCCCGCGGGTGAGCACCAGGTCCGCGTCGAGTTCGCCTACGACGGGGGCGGCATCGGCAAGGGCGGCGCGGTGACGCTGCTGGTGGACGGGGAGCCGGTCGCGACCGGGCGCGTGGACCGGACCGAGCCGATCGGCTTCGGCTACGAGTACACCGACGTCGGTCGCGACGCCCAGTCGCCCGTGACGTCCGACTACGCCACCGGCGAGAACGACTTCACCGGCGCGATCAGGTGGATCGAGCTGGAGGGCGGCCAGGACAGCCACGACCATCTGCTCGACCCGGCGCAGGTCTTCCACGCCGCGATGGCCAAGCAGTAGCGCACGGCCGCCGCGAACAGAGGCTCACCTAACCTTTTGGCCTGGTGAGCGCTCGCGTCCTTGAAGCCGCTCGGCACCTGGGTGCCGCACTCCCACACGGGCGCACGCTGCCCGGCGCCGAGTGGCGCTCGCGCCACCGCGTCCTGCTGTGGCTGCTGTGGGCGCACGTGGCCGCGATGCCGGTGATCTCGCTGCTGTTCGACCAGGGCCCCGGACAGGCCGCGCTGGACTGCGCGACGGTCGGGATCTGGGCGGTGCTCGCGCAGCTGCGGCTCGGCGGGCGGCGCGTGCAGTCGCTGATCGTGACGATCGGCCTGCTGACCGCGAGCGCGCTGCTCGTGCACGTGTCCGACGGCCTGCCCGAGGCGTACTTCCACTTCTTCGTGATGGTCGCCGCGCTGTCGCTGTACGAGGACTGGGTGCCGTTCGGCGCGGCGGTCGCGTACGTGCTGCTCCAGCAGGGGATCACGGCCGCGTTCGTCGACTACGACCGCGGGATGTCGCCGTGGCTGTGGGCGCTCGTGCACTCGGCGTTCGTCGGCGCGCTCGCGATCGTCCTGCTGGTCAGCTGGCGCGCGTCCGAGCGCAACCGGGAGGCGTTCCGGTCGCTGGTCGACTGGCTCGCGGAGGGCGTGCTGATGGTCGACGACCGCGGCCGCCTGGTCACCGCGAACCCGAGCGCGGCGCGCATCCTCGGCATGGATCCGGCGCGGATCCTGAACGTCAACGGGACCGACCCGGGCTGGGAGCTCCTCGACGTCGCCGAGCAGGACCGCCCGCTGCGGGTGACCGCCGCGACCGGGCGCGCGCGGATCGAGGTGCCGGTCGCGCTGCGGCGGCCGGACGGCTCGACGCGCTGGCTGTCGGTCTCCACGCGCGCGGTCGAGCCCGAGCGCGAAGGGCCGTACGCGGTCGTGGTCTCCTTCACCGACGTCACCGAACGCCGCGACGCCGCCGAAGCGCTCGCGCGCTCGAACGCCGAGCTGCAGCAGTTCGCGTACGTCGCCTCGCACGACCTCAGCGAGCCGCTGCGGATGGTCTCGAGCTACCTGGGGCTGCTGCGGCGGCGCTACCACGGGCAGCTGGACGCCGACGCGGACGAGTTCATCCAGTACGCGGTCGACGGCGCCGGGCGGATGCGGGCGCTGATCGAGGCGCTGCTGGCGTACTCGCGCGCGGGGCGCGCGCAGCCGCCGCGGCGGGTCGAGCTGTCCGAGGTCGTCGCGGACGTGCTGCGCTCGCTCGCGGCGGCGATGGTCGACGCGGGCGCCGACGTGGAGATCGACGATCTCCCAGCGGTCCGGGGCGACCGGGCGCAGCTCGAGCAGCTGCTGCAGAACCTGATCGCGAACGCGCTGAAGTTCCGCGACGGCGACCGCGCGCGGGTGCGGGTCCGCGACGAAGGGCGGATGAACGGCATGGTGCAGATCGCGGTCGCCGACAGCGGCATCGGGATCCCGGTCGAGCAGCGCGAGCAGGTCTTCGAGATGTTCGGCCGGCTGCACGACCGGGAGGCGTACGAGGGCACCGGCATCGGGCTCGCGATCTGCCGCCGGATCGTCCAGCGGCACGGCGGGAGGATCTGGATCGACGGGGCCGACGGCGGCGGCGCCGTCTTCCGCTTCACGCTTCCCGTAGCCTGACGGCCATGCCCGACGTCGCCATGCCCCGCCTGTCCGATTCCATGGAGGAAGGCACGATCCTGAAGTGGCTGAAGTCCGACGGCGACGAGGTCTCGGCCGGTGAGGAGCTCGTCGAGATCGAGACGGACAAGGCCAATATGACCCACGAAGCCGCCGAGGGCGGGACGCTGACGATCGTCGCCCGAGAGGGCGAGACCCTGCCCGTGGGGGCGACGATCGCGCGGATCGGGGAGGCCGTGGCCGCTCCGCCCGTCGCCGCCGCGCCCGCGTCCTTCGTCGCCGCGACCGCGGTGGCCGAGGCCCCGCCGCCCGTCGCCGCGGCTCCCTCGTCCCCGGTCAAGGCCTCGCCCGTCGCCCGCCGCATCGCCCGTGAGCGTGGCCTCGACCTGACGAGCGTCGCCGGCAGCGGGCCGGGTGGGCGGATCGTCAAGGCCGACGTCAGCGAGCCGGCACCGCCGCCGCCCGCTCCCGCTCCTGCGCCGGCCCCGGCGCCCGAGCCGGTCGCGGCGCCCGCGCGCAGCGGGGACGCCGGGCGCGGCGCCGTCACCCACCAGGAGCTGACGCGCCTGCAGCGCACGGTCTCGCGCCGGATGGCCGAGTCCAAGGCGACCGCGCCGGACTTCTCGATGACGGTCGAGGTCGAGATGGACGCGGCGGTCGAGCTGCGCGCGCGCCTGAAGGCGGACGCGGGGGACGCGGTGGTCCCGTCCTTCAACGACTTCGTCGTCAAGGCCTCGGCGCTCGCGCTGCGCGACGTCCCGCGCGCCAACGGCGCCTACCGCGACGGCGCGTTCGAGCTCTACTCGCGCGTGAACGTCGGGGTCGCGGTCGCCGACCAGGACGCGCTCGTGGTGCCGACCGTCTTCGACGCGGACACCAAGAGCCTCGGCGCGATCGCGGCCGAGACGCGGCGGCTGGCCGCGCGCGTGCGCGACGGGTCGATCACGCCGCCGGAGCTGTCCGCCGGGACGTTCACGGTGTCGAACCTCGGCATGTTCGGGATCAAGCGGTTCGTCGCGGTGATCAACCCGCCGCAGGCGGCGATCCTGGCCGTCGGCGAGTTGACGCCGCGGGCGGTCGTGCGCGACGGCGAGATCGTCGCGCGGTCGATGCTGGAGCTCACGCTCAGCGGCGACCACCGGATCCTCTACGGGGCGGAGGCCGCGGAGCTCCTGAACCGGATCCGGGGCTACCTCGAGGCCCCGCTGCGGCTCGCCCTATAGGTCGATCCGCTCGTCGTAGCCCTCGAGCCCACCGTGGGTGTGGGCGATCACGAGGACGGCTCGCGTCGCGCGCTCGCGCGCGAGCCGCTCGTGCAGCGCCCGCGCCGCCGGCGGGTCGAGGTGGGCGGCGGGCTCGTCGAAGATCAGGACCCGGGCGTCGCTGACCAGGCCGCGGGCGACGGCCAGCCGCCGCCGCTGGCCGCCCGAGAGCCGCTCGCCCTCGTCGCCGCACGGCGCGTCGAGGGCGACGTGCAGGCCGACGGCGGCGAGTGCCTGCTCCAGCTCCGCGTCGGTCGCGGCCCGCCGCGCGAGGCGCAGGTTCTCGCGCACGGTCGTGGCGAAGATGTGCGCGTCCTGGGCGATCAGGACGACGGCGCGGCGGAGGTCGTCCTGCGCGAGCTCGCGCACGTCGACGCCGCCGTAGGTGACCGTGCCGGCGTCGGGGTCGCGCAGGCGGACCAGCAGCTGCGCGAGCGTGGTCTTCCCGCACCCGCTCGGGCCCGTGACGGCGACCGCGTGTCCGGGGCGCAGCGTGAGGTCGACGTCGTCGAGGACCGGGCGGCCGTCGAAGCGCAGGCAGACGCCGTGGGCGGCGAGCGTCGGCTCCGCGGGCAGCGGGCGCGGGGACGGCGGGTCGGCGACGGGGACCGGGACGGCGGTGATCTCCTCCAGCCGCTGGGCGGCGGCGGCGCAGGCGCCGAGCTGCTGGGCGGCGGCCGGCAGCGGCGCGACGGCCTCGAACGCGGCGATCGTCAGCAGCGCGAGCGCGCCGAGCGCGACGGCGGAGACGCGGCCGGCCGAGACCGCCAGGACGGCGACGACCGCGAGCCCGGCGAGCAGCGTGCCGAGGCCGGTTGCGAGGCCGCCGGCGAGCGCGTCGCGCGACGTCGCCGCGGCCAGCTTCGCGTCGGCCGCGCGGACGCGGGCCAGGCGGGCGCGATCCTGGCCGAGCAGGGCGAGCTCGGCGGCGCCGCCGAGCGCTTCGACCAGCTCGGCGCTGAGCTCGGCGCGGGCGGGCGCCTGGCGGCGGGCGGAGCTGCGCGCGGCGAACGCGGTCGCCGCCGGCACCGCGGTCGCGGTCAGCAGCAACGCGCCGGTCAGCACGGCGCCGGCCGCGGGGTGGATCAGCGCGCCGACCGTCCCCGCGAGCGCGATCACGAGGGCCGCGATCAGCGGCGGGGAGAGCGCGCGCAGGTAGAGGTGCTGGAGCTGGTCGACGTCGGCCACGAAGCGGCTCAGGACGTCGCCGGCGCGCAGGCGCGGGAGGCCGGCCGGGACGAGCGGGGCGAGCCGCGCGTAGAACCGCTCGCGCAGGTCGGCGAGGACGCGGAAGGCGAGGTCGTGCGACGCGAGCCGCTCCCCGTAGCGCAGGACCGCGCGGGCCATGGCGAAGAACCGCACGCCGACGATCGCGACGGTCAGCAGCAGGATCGGCGGCCGCTCGGACGCGCGCACGATCAGGTAGCCGGACGTGGTGAGCAATCCCACGGACGCGGCGATCGCGGCGGCGCCGAGCGCGACGGACAGCGCGAGCCGCGCGCGGCGGGGCGCGACCAGGGCCGCGGCGCGCCGGAGCGCGGCGTAGGGGCGGGGCGAGACGGCGGGGCCTGCCGACGCGGCGGCGCGCGCCGTGACCGCGGCCCGCGCGGGGCGGCCGTGGTTGTCCCACGCGGTCACGCCGCGATCCTCTCGGGCGCGGCGACGGCGCCGTCGCGGAGCTCGACGATCGTGTCGGCGGTGGCGGCCAGCTCGGGGCGGTGGGCGATCAGCAGGGTCGTGCGGCCGGCGCGCAGCCGTTCGAGCGACGCTTCGACGACGCGGGCGGACGCGTCGTCGAGGTGCGCGGTGGGCTCGTCGAGCACGAGCAGCGGGGCGTCGCGGACGAACGCGCGGGCGATCGCGATCCGCTGCGCCTCGCCCGCCGACAGCGCGCGGCCGCCGTCGCCGACCGGCTCGTCGAGCAGCGGCAGCGCGAACGCGGCGCCGGCGGCGGCGAGCGCGGCGCGCAGATCCTCGTCGGACGCGTCCGCGCGCCCGAGGCGCAGGTTCTCGGCGATCGTGCCCGCGTAGAGCCGCGACCGCTGCGGCACGTACGCGCAGCGCGCCCGCCAGGCGGCGGGGTCGACGGCGCGCAGGTCGACGCCGCCGCACTCGACGCGCCCGCCGGTCGGGTCGGCGAGCCGCAGGACGAGCTTGGCCAGCGTGCTCTTGCCGGACCCGCTCGGGCCGACGATCGCGGTCGTGCGCCCGGCGGCCAGCGAGAGGTCGACGCCGTGCAGCACCGCGGGCCCGCCCGGGTAGGCGAAGTCGACGCCCCGGAGCGCGATCGCGCCGGTGGGGGCGGGCGGCGAGCCGGCGGGGGCGGGCGGCGCGGGGGCGAGCGGCAAGCCGGCGGGCGACGCCGCAGCCGCGGCGAGCGGCGGCGCGGCCGCGGTGGGCGACGACGCCACCGGGGCGGCCAGCGCCGGGGGCGCGTCGAGCGCCTCGCGCAACCGCGTCAGCGCCGCGAGACCGTCGGCGCTCGCGTGAAACTGGGCGCCGACGGCGCGCAGCGGCGCGTAGAGCTCCGGCGCCAGCAGCAGCACGGTCAGGCCCGCCTGCAGCCCCAGATGCCCGCCCGCCAGCGCCACGCCGACGACGCCCGCGACCAGCGCCGTGCCGAGCATCGCCAGCGCCTCCAGCACCAGCGCCGAGAGGAACGCGATCCGCAGCGTCCCCATCGTCTCCCGCCGGTACGCGTCCCCCACCCGCGCGAGCACCTCGCCCTGCGCGCCGTCGCGAGCGTGCGCCCGCAGCGTCGGCAGCCCCCGCACCACGTCCAGGAAGTGCGTCGACAGCAGCGTCAACGTCTCCAGCCGCGACGCCGTCCGCGCCTGCGTCGCCAGCCCGACCAGCACCATGAACAGCGGAATCAGCGGCAGCGTCGCCGCCAGCACCAGCGCCGGCACCCACGCCAGCGAGAACAGCCAGGCCAGCACGACCACCGGGACGAACGTGCTCAGCGCCAGCTGCGGCAAGAAGCGCGCGAAGTACGGCTCGACCGCGTCCACGCCCTGCACCGCCAGCGTCGCCAGCTCCCCGGTCCGCGGCGTGTCCAGCCCGTCCGGCCGCGCAACCAGGAACTGGAACGCCAATCGCCCGCGCAGATCGCTCATGACCCGCGCGGCGCCGCGCTGCCCGACCGCCTCGAACGCGCCGTCGCACAGCGCGCGCATGAGCACGACCGCGGCCAGCGCGGCCAGCGGCGCCAGCGACCGCTGCGCGATCGCGGCCGCCAGCAGCGCCGCCTGCGCCACGATCACCACCGCGGACACCGCCGCCAGCGCGAACGTCACCGCCAGATGGCGCCGCGCGGGCCGCGAAGCGCGCAGCAGCGCCGCGTCGACCGGCTTCACGACCGCAGCTTCTCGAACGGCCCGAAGTCCGACGCGCCCAGGCGCGTCCGGAACACCCAGTAGGTCCAGGCCTGGTAGAGCAGCACGAGCGGCACGAACACGACCGCGACCACGGTCATGACCGTGAGCGTGTAGCTCGTCGACGCCGCGTTGTAGAGCGTCAGGTCCGGCCCGGGCCCGCTCGACACGATCGCGGCCGGGAACAGCTCGGCGAACAGCGCCAAGAACAACGCCAGGATGGTCACCGCGCTGAGCGCGAACGCCCGCCCCGGCGTCATCCGCATCGCCACCAGCGCGCAGCCGACCGCGACCACGCACAGCACCGTCGGCACGATCTCCGCGCCCGACCGCACGATCGTCCACGCGCAGAACGCCGCCACCGCCGCGGCGGCGATCGGCGCCAGCACGCTCGCGGCGGTCCGCGCCCGCGTCTCGATCTCACCGTGCAGCCGCAGCGACAGAAACCACGCGCCGTGCGCCAGGAACAGCGTCAGCGACGCCACGCCCCCGAGCAGCCCGTACGGGTTGAGCAGGTCGAACAGCGTCCCGTCGAACGCGCCCGAGGCGTCCAGCGGCACGCCGCGCACGATGTTCGCCCACGCGACGCCCCACAGCAGCGCCGGCAGCGCGCTGCCGACGAGCATCGCCCAGACCCAGAAGCGCCGCCAGCCGGGCCGGTCGTCCTTGCCCCAGAACTCGAACGCGACCCCGCGCAGGATCAGCGCGGCCAGGATCACGAACAACGCCACGTAGAAGCCGGAGAACAGCGTCGCGTACCACTCCGGGAACGCCGCGAACGTCGCGCCGCCGGCGACCAGCAGCCAGACCTCGTTGCCGTCCCAGATCGGCCCGATCGTGTGGATCATCGCCCGCGTCTCGTTGTCGCTGCGCGACAGAAACCGCACGAGCATGCCGACGCCGAAGTCGAACCCCTCGAGCACGAAGTAGCCGAGCCAGAGGATGCAGATCAGCGCGAACCAGATCGTCTGCAGGGTGGTGGGATCGTGCATGGCCGGTTCCTAGTAGGCGAGGACGAGGTCGGGACGGTCCGGCTCTGCGTCCGGTATCTCGGGCGCGGGCCCGTGCGCGGCCTCCTTGGCGAACAGCCGCCCGCCGATCACGCCGAGCACCGTGTAGAGCGCGGTGAAGCCGACCAGGGTCAGGACCACCTGCGCGGAGGAGACCGTCGGGGACCCGGCGGCGTCGGTCTTGAGCAGCCCGAAGACGACCCACGGCTGGCGCCCCATCTCGGTGAAGATCCACCCGGTCGCGTTGGCGACGAACGGCAGCGCGGCCGCCGGCACCAGCAGCCGCAGGTACCAGCGCGGCAGGCGGTCGCGCCGCCACCACCCGAACGCGGCGATCAGGAACATCAGCGCGCCCGCGCCGACCATCAGCCGGAACGTCCAGTACGTCACGCCCACGATCGGCGCGTACTCGCCCGGCCCGTACTGGCGCTCGTAGCGCTTCTGGATGTCGTTGATGCCCTCGACTTCGCCGTGCAGCGAGTTGGTGGCCATCAGCGACAGCGTGTTCGGGACCTTGATGTTGACCTTCAGGTGCTTCGGGTTGTGCGCGATGTCGCTGACCGCGAACAGCGAGAACCCGGCGCTGGTCTGCGTGTCCCAGAGCGCCTCGGCGGCCGCCATCTTCATCGGCTGCTGGCGCTCCATCAGCTGCCCGTTGAAGTGGCCGACCAGCATCGTCGCCAGCGCCGTGACCGCCACCCACGGCAGCAGCAGCCGCACCGAGACGCCGAACACGTCCGGCGCCGTCCCGCGCGCCAGATGCCACGCGGTGACGCCCAGCATCAGCATGCCCCCGGTCGCGAACGCCCCGAGGATCGTGTGCGCGAACGCGAACAGCGCGGTCGAGTTGGTCAGCACGGCGAAGATCGACGTCATCTCCGCGCGCCCGCGCATCTGGTTGAGCTCGTAGCCGACCGGGTGCTGCATCCACGAGTTCGCCGCGAGGATGAAGTACGCCGACAGCACGGTGCCGATCGCGAACGCCCAGATGCACGCCAGGTGCAGCCGCGGCGGGAGCTTCCCGCGCCCGAAGATCCACAGGCCGATGAACGTCGACTCCAAGAAGAACGCCGCGAGCCCCTCCATCGCCAGCGGCGCGCCGAACACGTCGCCCACGTAGCGCGAGTAGTTCGACCAGTTCATGCCGAACTGGAACTCCTGCACGATCCCGGTCACGACGCCGACCGCGAACGAGATCAGCAGCAGCTTGCCCCAGAAGAACGTCAGCCGCTCATAGACAGGGTTCCCGGTGCGGTGGTGAAGCGTCTGACAGACGGCGACGAAGACCGCCATCCCGATCGTGACCGGGACGAAGATGAAGTGAAAGACCGTGGTGATCCCGAACTGCAGCCGCGCCAGCTCGAGCGACGTCATCGCAAGCATTGCCCGCCATCCTTCGTCCCGCCGTCCGCGCCGGCATCCGTGGCGCCTGCGGAACCGGTTGCGGAGAACTACCGCCGCAGCTGGGAGTTCGGCTCGCGGGCGGGATCCCGCTGCACGCCGGCCGGCGTCTGGTCGGTGTTGACGAACAGGCACAGCGGGAGCGGATCCGGCCCGGGCACGCACGCCCGGTAGTGCTCGGGCTCCAGCTCCAGCGCGTCGACCTCCCCCAGCCCGCCCGCGAACCGCGGCGCCGACGCCAGCACGTACGCGTGGACGGCGGCGTAGACGGCGCGCTGGTCCGCCCGCTCGGCGCGCACCGCGCCGCGATGCGAGAGCCCGCCCGCGAGCAGCGCCGCCGTGATCGCCGCCACCAGCCACGCGCCGGCGTAGTCGCGCGCGATCAGCACCGGCAGATCCGGCCGCCGGCGGCGCACCGCGAGCGCGAGCAGCGGGGCCAGGAACGCGACCGCGATCAGGTTCGCGAACCCCGCCAGCAGCAGCGCTCCGACGGCGTCGCCGCCCTCGCCCGAGAACGGCAGCCGGGTCAGCAGCAGCACGTCCACCGCGGTCAGCGCGACGAACGCGGGCCACTGCCACGCGCCCCGCAGCCGCCACCGCAGCCGCCGCCACCGGAGGGACTCGACCATCGTCTCCGTCAAGCGTACGGGTTCATCGAATAGGCTCATAGGCCGGCATCCGCGGAGATCCCGCGCGCTGGACCGGCGCGCCGCCGGCGATCCCGGAGGCGCTCAGACACTGAAGGGAGAGAACCGCCAGATGGCGACCGAGACGGCCCGAACCGAGTTACCAGCCGACGTAACCGAGCACCTGACCACGGAGGACCGTGCCGGCCTCCTGCGCGCGATGCTGATGATGCGCGGCATCGAGGGGCGCGCCATGACCCTGTACCGCCAGGGCAAGGTCCCCGGCAGCTTCTACGACGGGTTCGGCCAGGAGGCCGTGTCCGCGGGGGCGACGTGGGCGATGGCGGCGGAGGACCGCCTGTGCATCCTGCATCGCGATCTCGCGGCGCACGTCATCCGCGGCGTCGAGCCGTGGCGGATCTTCGCCCAGTACATGGGGCGCGCGGACGGCATCACGCGCGGCCGCGACGGCAACGTGCACTTCGGCGACCGCACCAAGGGCTGCGTCGGCATGGTCTCGATGCTCCCGGACATGATGCTGATCGCCACCGGCATGGCGATGGCGTTCAAGCTGCGCGGCGAGCAGCGCTGCGCGATCACGTGGTTCGGCGACGGGTCGACGTCGCGCGGGGACTTCCACGAGGCGATGAACTGGGCGGGCGTGCAGAAGCTGCCCGTGATCTTCGTCCTCGAGAACAACCAGTACGCGTACTCGACGCCGCTCGACCAGCAGTTCGCGGTCAACCCGATCGAGCGGGCCGCGGCCTACGGGTTCCCGGGCGTGAGCGCCGACGGCAACGACCCGGAGGCGATGTTCGAGGTCGTCCGCGTCGCGCGCGAGCGGGCGCTGGCCGGTGAAGGGCCGACGCTGGTCGAGGCGGTCACGATGCGCATGCACGGCCACGCCGCGCACGACGACATGAAGTACGTGCCGTCCGAGCAGGTCGAGGAGTGGCGCCGCAAGGACCCGATCGACCGGCAGGTCAAGCGCCTGGAGGCGCTCGAGGTCGACACGCAGGCGATCCGCGACGAGGTCAAGGCCGAGATCGAGGCCGCGGTGGAGCGCGCGCTGGCGTCCCCGATGCCCGATCCCGACTCGGTCACCGACGGCCTGTTCGCGGACGAGCCCGCCCTGCTCGAAGACGGCAACGCCCCCTGGTCGGGCTTCCGGAGCGCGTAGCCATGGCGACCATGACCTACCTGCAGGCGATCTCGGACGCCATGCGCGAGGAGATGCGCGCCGACGAGCGCGTGTTCCTGATGGGCGAGGACATCGGCACCTTCGGCGGCGCGTTCAAGGTGACCGACGGCTTCATCGACGAGTTCGGGGCGACGCGCGTGATGGACACGCCGCTGGCCGAGTCGGCGATCGTCGGGTGCGCGATCGGCGCCGCCGTCGAGGGCCTGCGACCGATCGCCGAGATGCAGTTCTCGGACTTCGTCTCGTGCGGGTTCGATCAGCTCGTCAACGTGGCCGGCAAGACGTACTACCGGATGGGGCTGTCGGTGAACATCACCGTGCGGCTGCCCTCCGGCGGCGGGTTCTCCGGCGGGCCGTACCACTCGCAGAACCCGGAGGCGTGGTTCATGCACGCGCCCGGGCTGAAGATCGTCGCGCCGTCGACCGCCGAGGACGCGAAGGGGCTGCTGATCGCCGCGGTGCGCGATCCCAACCCCGTGCTGTTCATGGAGCACAAGCACCTCTACCGGCGCGTGAAGGGCGACGTGCCGGCCGGGACCTACGAGACGCCGTTCACGGCGCGCGTGGCGCGCCCCGGGGAGGACCTCACCGTGATCGCCTACGGCGCGATGGTCCACACCGCGCTCGAGGCCACCGCCGACCTGGGATCGGTCGAGGTGCTCGACCTGCGCTCGCTGGTGCCGCTGGACGAGGAAGCGATCCTGCGCTCGGTGCGCAAGACGTCGAAGGTCGTGATCGTCGACGAGGCCAACAGCACGTGCGCAGCGGGCGCCCAGGTCGCGGCGCTGATCGCCGAGCAGGCGTTCGAGGACCTCGACGGGCCGGTCGTGCGCGTGGCGACGCCGGACATCCCGATCCCGTTCTCGCCGCCGCTCGAGCAGGCGGTGCTGCCGCAGGTCGACGACGTCAGGGAGGCCGTGCGTGAGCTCCTCGAGTACTGAGACCATGATCGACGTCACGATGCCCCAGATGGGGGTGTCGGTGGCGGAGGGCACGGTCGTCGAGTGGAAGAAGCAGGTCGGCGACTGGATCGAGGCGGACGAGATCATCGCGTCGATCTCGACCGACAAGATCGACACCGACGTCGAGTCGCCCGCGACCGGGCGGATGGCGGAGATCGTCGTCGGAGTCGGGGACACGGTCGACGTGGGCACCGTGATGGCGCGGATCGCGACCGACGCCAAGCCGGGTGAGCCGCACGTGTCCGAGAACGGGGCTCCGCCGGCTCCGGCCGCCGCGGCTCCGGCGGCCGCGCCGGCCGTGTCCCGGCCGGCGGCGGGCGCGCGGCGCTACTCGCCTGTGGTGATGCGGATCGCGGCCGAGCACGGCGTGGATCTCGATCAGGTCACCGGCACCGGGCGCGGCGGGCGCGTGAGCAAGAAGGACGTGCTCGCGTTCATCGAGAACGGGCCGGCGGCCGAAGAGCCGCCGATGCACATCGAGAGCCCGTACCGGCCGGATGAGCCGGTCGCGGCGAAGCGGCGCCGGCCGCGGCTGCAGCGGGTCGAGGAGGCGCCGGCCGCGGCGCCGGCACCCGCTCCCGCGGGCGACGTCCCCGCGGGCCAGCCGCTCTCGCGGATGCGGCAGGCGATCGGTACGCGGATGGTGCAGTCGCTGCAGACCGCGGCGACGTGCACGACGATCGCCGAGGCCGACATGTCGCGGATCGAGGCCGCGCGGCGTGCCGCGAAGCTCAGCTACCTGCCGTTCCAGGCCCGGGCCGTGGTCGAGACCCTGCTCGAGTTCCCGGCGCTCAACGCCACGCTCGAGGACGACATCCACACGGTCCACCGCGACGCGGTGCATCTGGGGATCGCGGTCTCGCTCGGCGAGGGCGGCCTGATCGTGCCGGTGATCCGCGACGCCCAGGACCTCAGCGTCGAGGGCCTGGCGAAGCGCATCAAGGACATCGCGACTCGCGCGCGCTCGAACCAGCTCCGGCCGGACGAGGTCAGCGGCGGCACGTTCACGATCACCAACCCCGGCGGCTACGGCTCGCTGATGGCGACGCCCGTGATCAACCTGCCGCAGGTCGGGATCCTGGACACCGAGGCGGTCGTCAAGCGGCCGGTCGTGGTCACGGACGAGCTCGGCAACGACTCGATCGCGATCCGCGCCATGACGTACCTCTGCCTCGGCTGGGACCACCGCGCGCTCGACGGCGCCTACGCCGCGCAGTTCCTCGCGGCGCTGCGCAAGAAGCTCGAGGCCTGGCCGGTCGCCTGACCGCCGCGCCCGCCCCGGCACGGCCGGGGCGGGCGGCCTCTTCCCACTGCACGCACGACGCCCGCCGGGGCGCGACGAGCGGTCGCGAAGCGGCGCCAGGCGCCGGAAACTGACCACTCGCCGCGCCAATCACCGCCGCGCCAACGAACCGCGCCGGATGCGGACGCCCCACTCGCCGCGCCAGACAACGCCGCACCAACGAACCACGCCGGACAACGACGCCCGCCGACCACGCCGAGCGGCAAGCCGCCCCCAACATGGCACGCTGCCACTCACCCGACGCGACGAACGGTCGCGAAGCGGCGCCAGGCGCCGGAAACTGACCGCTCGCCGCGAGCCGCGGGCGGGGTACGGACTAAGGTGGACGCCATGGATCTGTGGGTCTGCCATCTCGGACGGGTCGAGTACCGCGAGGCGGCGGATCTGCAGGAGCGGCTGCGCGCGCGCGTGCTGGCCGGCGAGCTGCCGGACCTGATGCTGCTGCTCGAGCACCCGCCGGTCTACACGATCGGGCGCCGGTCCGGCGACGGCGACCTCCCGTTCGGCGAGGCGTTCTACCGCGAGCGCGGCATCGACATCGTCGAGACCAGCCGCGGCGGGCAGCTCACCTACCACGGCCCCGGCCAGCTGGTCGGCTACCCGATCATGCACGTCGCCAACGTGCCCGAGTACATCCTCACGATGGAGCGCGCGATCGTCGCCGCGCTGCACGACGCCGGCGTCGAGGCCGGGACGAAGCTCGGCCACAAGCACGTCGGCGTCTGGGTCGGCGAGCGCAAGATCGCCTCGGTCGGCGTGCACCTCTCCCACGGCGTCTCCAGCCACGGCTTCGCGGTCAACGTGGAGAACGAGTTGGACCCGTTCAGCTGGGTCGTCGCCTGCGGGCTGCCGGAGGTGCAGATGACGTCCGTGCGCGCGGAAGGCGCCGCCGAGTCGCTGGCGTGCTTCCGCAAGCGCATGGGCCACCGGTTCGCCGAGGCGTTCGGGCGCCGGCAGCGGCTGGTGAGCCTCGAGCGGCTGCAGGACCGCGTGCCCGCGGCATGAACGTCGGCCTGGCGCTCTTTCTCACCGGCGACGGGATCCACCCCGCAACGCTCGCCCGTGAGGCCGAGCGGCGCGGCTTCGAGTCCCTGTTCGTCACCGAGCACACGCACATCCCGAAGAGCCCCGGCATGGTCTTCCGCGACGGGCAGCCGCTGCACGAGAAGTACCGCCGCACGCACGACCCGTTCGTCGCCCTGTCCTTCGCGGCCGCGGCCACCGAGCGCCTGATCGTCGGCACCTCGGTCTGCCTGGTGGTCGAGCACGACCCGATCGTGCTCGCCAAGCAGGTCGCGTCGCTCGACGTGCTCTCCGGCGGCCGGTTCGTGTTCGGCGTCGGCGCCGGCTGGAACAAGCCCGAGATGCGCAACCACGGGACCGACCCCGCGACGCGCCACGCCAACATGCGCGAGCGCGTCGAGGCGATGCGCGCGATCTGGACCCAGGACGAGCCGGAATACCACGGCCGGCACGTCGACTTCGACCCGATCTGGCTGTGGCCGAAGCCGCTCCAGCGCCCGCTGCCGGTCCTCATCGGCGGCAACGGCCCGCCCGTCGAGGACCGCGTCCTGCGCTACGGCGACGGCTGGATGCCGAACATGCCCGACCTCGACACGCTCGGCCCGCGGATCGCGAAGCTGCGCGACCGCGCCCAGCGCCACGTCCCCGTGACCTACTACGGCGCCACCCCGGCCACGCTCGGCACGCTCGAGGCGGCGGGGGTCGACCGCGCGCTGATCGTCCTGGAATCCGGCCCGGAGGCCGACGTGCTGGCCTCGATACCCTCCCTGACGTGACTCTGCGGATCCACCAGACGCGCTCCCGCGCCAACCCGGGCGGGATGGACGTCACCAAGATCCTCGGCGAGGACGTGCTGCCGTTCCGCACGCGCAAGCCCGCCTGGTTCAAGGTCCCGCCCCCGGGCAGCGCGAAGTACCGCGAGCTCAAGAAGACGATCACCGACGAGGACCTGCACACGGTCTGCCAGGAAGCGGCCTGCCCGAACATCGGCGACTGCTGGGACCGCGGCACGGCCACGTTCATGATCCTCGGGGACACCTGCACGCGCCGCTGCGGGTTCTGCAACGTCAAGACCGGCAAGCCGACGTGGAACGACCCGCTGGAGCCCCTGCGCGTCGCCCGCAGCGTGGCCCGCATGAACCTCCGCCACGCGGTCATCACCAGCGTCGACCGCGACGATCTGCCGGATTACGGCGCCTCGGTGTGGTGCGGCGTGATCCGCTCGGTCCGCATGCAGGCGCCGAACACCAAGATCGAGTGCCTGACACCGGACTTCCGCGGCGAGGAGATGCCGCTGGCCAAGGTGATCGCCGAGCGGCCGGACGTCTTCAACCACAACGTCGAGGTCGTGCCGCGGCTGTACCCGGTCGCGCGCCGCGGCAGCCGCTGGCAGCGCTCGCTGCGCGTCCTGCGCAACGCGCTCGAGATGGGCGAGGGCGAGGTCGTGACCAAGTCCGGCCTGATGGTCGGGCTGGGCGAGACCCACGACGAGCTGGTCGCCGCGTTCGCCGACCTGCGCGAGGCGGGCGTCTCGATCCTCACGGTCGGCCAGTACCTGCGCCCGACCGAGCGCCACCTGCCGGTCGTGCGCTACTGGCACCCGGACGAGTTCACCGCGCTCGAGGCCGCCGCGTACGAGCTCGGGTTCGACCACATCGCCGCCGGTCCGCTGGTCCGCAGCTCGTATCACGCCGACGAGCACGTCAAGCAGGACCAGCCGGGCGTCGGCCCGCTCGCCGCCAGCGCGTAAGTACCGTTGACGGCCGATGCTGCCGCTGCGCGACAACATCCCGACGTCGCGACGGCCGGTCGTCACCCTCTCGCTGATCGCGGCCAACGTCCTCGTCTACTTCTTCTGGCAGCGAGGCGGGCTCTCGCTCGGCTCCCCCGACGGCGCGCACTACATCTGCCAGCTGCAGGACTACGCGGCGATCCCGTACGAGCTCACGCACCCGAGCACGCAGGTGCTGATCGCCCACGGCTGCCCGAGCGAGCCGACCGCGCCCGCCTGGCTGACCGTCTTCACCGCGATGTTCATGCACGGCGGCCTGCTGCACCTGGGCGGCAACATGCTGTTCCTGTGGATCTTCGGCAACAACGTCGAGGACGCCATGGGCGCGGTCAAGTTCCTGCTGTTCTACCTGCTAGCCGGCGTCGCGGCGATGGTGCTGCAGACCGCGATCGACCCGAGCTCCCAGGTCCCGACGCTCGGCGCCTCCGGGGCGATCGCGGGCGTGCTCGGCGGCTACATCCGCCTGTTCCCGGGCGCTCGCGTGGTGACGGTGATCTTCATCGTGTTCTTCTTCACGATCGTCGAGCTGCCCGCGCTGGTCGTGCTCGGCCTGTGGTTCCTGCAACAGGCGCTGTACGCGGCCTATGACATCGGCGGGGCGCAGGGCGGCGTGGCGTACTTCGCGCACATCGGCGGGTTCGTGTTCGGCCTCGCGGCGATTCGCGCGTTCGCCCGCCGCAAGCGGGTGATGCCCCGGTGAGGCGCCTGCTCGCGCTGATCGCGCTGCTGGCGGTCGCCGCCGGCGCCTACGTGCTCACGCGGCCTGCGCGGCCGGACGGCACGCCGTCCGCCGCGCAGGCGGCCTCCTCGCCCGAGCCGGAGCCGACGCCGCTGGAGGGCGGCGGGACGGCGCCGTCGCCGCTGGCGGTCCGGCTCGACCTGCCGACCGACAACGTCCAGATCCGCTTCAAGAAGCCGCCGCGGGCCGCGCTGCTGTTCGACGTCGACACGGGCCGTGTCCTGTACCGCAAGGACCCGACGCGGGTGCTGCCGATCGCGTCGCTGACCAAGATGATGACCGCGCTGGTGGTCGTCGACCGCGTCCCGCCCGGCGCGAAGGTCCGGGTCACCAAGGAGGCGCTGGCCTACCAGGGCTCCGGCGTCGGCCTGCTGCCGAAGAACAAGTGGATCGGCGTCAACACGATGCTCTACGGACTGCTGCTGCCGTCCGGCAACGACGCGGCGATCGCGCTGGCGCAGCGCGCCGCGGGCGGCAGCGTCAAGCGGTTCGTGCGGCTGATGAACGAGAAGGCGCAGAAGCTGGGGCTCGAGTGCTCGCACTTCGGCACCCCGAGCGGCTTCGAGGACGAGGGCAACCACTCGTGCGCGGCCGACCTGGCGGCGATCGGGCGCGCCGTGCTGCGCGAGCCGCGGCTGCGCAAGATCGTCGCCAGCCGCGAGGCGGTCCTGCCGTTCCCGATCAAGGGCGGCCGCCTCTGGCTCTACAACCACAACCCGCTGCTGCGGCAGGGCTACGCGGGCACGACCGGCATCAAGACCGGGTACACGGACGCCGCCGGCCGCTGCCTGGTGGCGACGGCGCGGCGCGGGAACGTGCGACTGGGCGTCGTCCTGCTGCACTCGCCGGACCCCGGCAAGCAGGCGATGCAACTGCTCGACCGAGGATTCAAGGCCAGTCGCGGGTAGGACCCTCCCGATGAACGTCTATCTGCGCCGTCGCATCGTGGCGGTCGCGGTCGGGGCGGCGCTGGTCGCGCTGCTGGTCTTCGCCGTCTCGCGGCTGACCGGGTCCGACGCGGCCGAACCGCCGCGCGCGGCCCGCGCGACACCGACGCCCAGGCCGCTGGCCGAGCTCCCGCGCGGCGGGCGCGCAATCCTGCCCGACTACCGCGTCGTCGCCTACTACGGGGCACCGCAGGACCGGGAGCTCGGCGCGCTCGGGATCGGGACGCCCGCGCAGGCGGTCCGCCGGCTCGAGCGCCAGGCGAAGCCGTACGGCCGGCAGACACGGCCGGTCCTGCCCGCGCTGGAGCTGATCGCGGTCGTCGCCGCCGCCCACCCCGGCCCGGGCGACCGCTACAACCTGCGCCAGCCGGACAGCGTGATCCGGCGCTACCTGAAGGCCGCCCGGCGCGCGAAGGCGCTGCTGATCCTCGACGTCCAGCCCGGCCGCTCGGACTTCTTCACCGAGGCGCAGCGGCTGCGCAAGTGGCTCAAGGAGCCGGACGTGGGCCTCGCGCTGGACCCGGAGTGGCGGATGACGGCCGACCAGGTGCCGGGGCAGGTGATCGGCCGCGTGAGCGCGCGCGAGGTCAACGCCACCACGGCCTGGCTCGACCAGCTCGTGACGCGCTACGACCTGCCGCAAAAGCTCCTGATCGTGCACCGGTTCACGGACGACATGGTCCCGTCGGCGCAGCTGAAGCCGCGGCGCGGCCTCGCGTACGTGATCAACGTGGACGGGTTCGGGGCGCAGTCGCTGAAGATCGCCAAGTACAAGCGCTTCGCGGCGGACGCCAAGCAGTTTCACCGCGGCTTCAAGCTCTTCTACCAGGAGGACGAGAACACGATGACGCCCACCCAGGTGATGCGGCTCACGCCGCGGCCGGACGTCGTCGTCTACGAATGAGCCCGGCGCGCGGCCAGCAGCGCGCCGCCCTGCGCGCCGCCGAGGTCGCCGAGCTCGGCCAGCAGGATCGGCGGCGGGTCGCTGTCGACGAACAGGTGCGGGAGCATCGCCTCACGAATCCGCGCGACCCACGGCTCGCCGAGCCGGATCCCGAGGCCGCCGCCGATCACCACCGCCTCCGGGTCCAGCAGGTTGACCGCCGACGCGACGCCGGCGCCGAGCGCGGCGACCGCTTCCTCGAGCAGGTCGATCGCCATGTGATCGTCGCGGGCCAGTGCGCGCTCCCAGACGCCCGACGACAGGCGGTCGCGCCCGCGCTCCTCCATGATCTTGAACAGCGCGGTCTTCTCACCCTGCGCGACGCGCTTGCGGGCGCGGTGCTCCATCGCCCCGCGGCCGGCGTAGGCCTCCATGCAGCCGCGCCGCCCGCACGGGCAGTGGGCGCCGTTGAGCCGCACCACCATGTGGCCGATCTCGCCCGCGGTCTTGCGGCCGACCCACGGCCGGCCGTCGAGGATCAGGCCGCCGCCGACGCCCGTCCCCCAGAACACGCCCAGCAGGCTCCGGTACACGCGGGCGGCGCCGATCTCGAACTCGGCGTCGGTCGCCAGGTCGACGTCGTTGCCGAGCGCGACCGGCACGCCGTCGAAGTCCTTCTGCAGCGCCTTGCGCAGGTTGAACGTCCCCGCCCAGTCGGACAGGTTCATGGCGCCGCTGACCGTGCCCGCGGCGTCGTCGACGCTGCCGGGCGAGCCGACGCCGACGGCGGTGAGGTCCTCGATGCGCTTGCCCGCCTCCTCGAGCGCCCCCTTGAGCACCTCCGCCATCTGCGCCGCGATCGCTTTCGGGCCGCCCTTGAGCGGTGTCTGGTCGCGCTTGGCGCCCAGGACCTGATGGTCGTCGTCCACGACCGCCGCCTGGATCTTCGTGCCCCCGAGGTCGATGCCGCCGTAGATCGCCATGGGTGTCATCTTGACTGAAGCCGTGGAGGTCTGGGCCCATGACCGCTGGGGGATCCCGCTGCCCGAGGGGCACCGGTTCCCGATCGAGAAGTACCGCCTGCTGCGCGAGCGCGTGGCCGGGACGGTCGACGTGCGCGAGTCGCCGGCCGTGCCCTGGGAGTGGCTGGCGGAGGTGCACGACCCGGGGCTGCTGGAGCGGATCCGCTCCGGAGGCTTGAGCGTGCGCGAGGAGCGCGGGCTCGGGCTGCCGTGGTCCGAGCAGCTGGTCGAGCGCGGGCGGCGCTCGGTCGGCGGGACGGTCGCGGCGGCGCGCCGGGCCGTCGAGCGCGGGATCGGGATGAACCTGGGCGGCGGCACCCACCACGCGGGGCGGGACTTCGCGCGCGGCTACTGCCTGTTCAACGACGTCGTGGTCGCCGTGGCGCGGCTGCGCGCCGAGGGGCTGGCGCAGCGTGCGCTGATCGTCGACTGCGACGTCCACCAGGGCGACGGCACCGCGCAGCTGCTCGGGCCGGACCCGGACGCGTTCACGCTGTCGCTGCACGGCGCGCGCAACTACCCGTTCACGCGCGTCCCGTCCGACCTGGACGTGGACCTGCCGTCGGGCACGGGCGACGACGCGTACCTGTCCGCGCTGGCGGACGCGCTGGACGTGGCGTTCGCCGCCGACGTCGCGTTCTACCTCGCGGGCGCCGACGCCTGGGAGGGCGACCGGCTCGGCCGGCTCGCGCTGACCAAGGCCGGACTGCGCGCCCGCGACGCGCTCGTGCTCGACCGGCTGGAGGGGATTCCGGTGGTCGTCGTGCTGGCCGGCGGGTACGCGCCGGACATCCGCGACACGGTCGAGATCAACGCCGCGACGGTCGCCGCCGTCGCCGCGCGCGACCGCGCCCTAAGCTGATGGGTCTCCCGGGGGCGTAGTGATAATGGGAGCACGCGGCCTTTGCACGGCCGAGGTAGGGGTTCGATTCCCCTCGCCTCCACTTCTCACGCCGTGATGTTGGCGCTGTCGCCGCCCGTCGCCGCGAAGCTCGTACCGGTGACCATGCGGGCCCCCTCGGACGCGAGGAAGACGACCAGGGGCGCGACGTCCTCGGGCTCGACCCACGGCACGCCGAGCGGGAGCTTCTTGCGCTGGGCGTCCACGGCGGTCTGCTCGTCCTTGGCCGGGTCCCCGGTGGGCTCGTGGCCGCCGGTGCGGATGATCTGCGCGTAGCGGTCCTCGTGCCGGGTCAGCGGCGTATCCACCAGCCCGGGGATGACGGCGTTGACCGTGATGCCGTAGCGCCCGAGGTCCAGGGCGGCGGACTTCATCAGCCCGATCAGGCCCCACTTCGCCGCCGAGTAGCCGGAGCCGTCGAGCGTGCCGTGCTGGCCCTGGGTCGACGAGGTGATGATGATCCGGCCCCCGCCGCGCTCGATCAGCAGCGGGGCGGCGACCCTCAGGACGTTGGCGGTGCCGGTGAGGTTGATGTCGATCTGGTCGTGCCAGAGCTCGTCGCTCATATCGAGCAACGAGGCGAACCCCTGGACGCCGGCGTTGGCGAAGACGACGTCGACGCCGCCGAACCGGTCCACGACGGCGTCGAAGCCGGCCTTTACCGCGGCCTTGTCGCGCTGGTCGAAGATCACCGGCAGCCACTGGCCGCCGGCCGCCTCGACGCGCCGTCCGGTCTCCGCGAGGTCCGCTTCGGTGGCCGGCGCGTAGTCCATCGCGGGGCTCGCCACCGCCGCGATGTCCGCCCCCGCGACCCGATAGCCCGCTTGGGCGAACGCCACCGCCGCGGCCCGGCCGATCCCGCGCGCCGCTCCCGTGATCACGACCACCCGCTCATCGCTCATCGCCGACCTCTTCTCGTGTTCGTCTCGTCGACCCGGGCCAGCGCGCCGGCACCGAGCGCCATGCACCCGCCGGCGACGACCAGCGCCCCGGCGCCCGACCAGACGCGTACCACGAGCGCGCCGAGCGCCCCGCCCGCGCCCATCGACAGGACCGCCCCCGCGCGGCGCGCCCAGTGTTCGCCGGTGCCCCCGGCCAGCGGGCTGTCGAGGGCGAAGTTCACCAGGGTGCTGGTGATCACCACCGTGGTGACGTCCCAAACCTGCGTGCCGCGGGCGGCGACGGCCTGCGTTCCCATCGCCGCGGCGAGCACGGCGGTCAGGCCGAGCAGCCATCCGTGCGCAGGCGTGCCCACCAGCAGCCAGGCGACCCCGAGCGCGATGATCGTCAGGGCGGTGCCGGCGAGCAGCCGCCGGTGCGCGGAGGGGAGGCGCGTCGGGTGCGTCTGCCCGCGCACGCTGCGTCCGGCCAGCGTCGCTCCGGCGATGAACCCCGCCAGGGCGACCGCGTTGTTCAGCAGCGGCACGCCGCCGGAGCCGGCGAGCCCGAAGCCGGCGAAGAGCACGTTGCCGGTCATGTTCCCGGTGAAGACGTGATCGAGCGCGAGGTAGCTCACCGCATCCACGATCCCGGTGGCCACCGTCAGGGCGAACAGCCCGGGCAGGTGGGCCGCACCGCGCTCGGTCCTCATCCGCTCAGTCGAAGCGCCGCGCGTCGGTGAAGCCGTTCAGGGAGTCGCCGGGCAGGCCGTAGGCTCGCGTGACGCCAGCGTCCTTGATGGTCTCCACGACGGTGTCGGCAATGGTCCGCATTCCGGGTCCTCCGGCTCGTGTCTTCCGACTGCGTGCCCGGTTCACCCCGTGGCCATGCGCGCGACATCGCTACGGCTGCGCCGGCAGCAGCAGCGGGCTGGCCAGGATCAGCAGCCCGGCCACCGCGAGCGCCGTGCGCGGACCGGTCGCGGCGGCCAGCAGCCCGCCGAGCGCGGTGCACGTGGCGATCGCCGCCTGCTGGCCGATCGACCATGCCGACAGCGTGCGGGCGACGCGGTGCTTGGGCGTGTGCTCGAGCCGGTAGGTCGCCAGGACCGGGTTGTAGAGGCTCATGCTGACGATGATCGCCAGCTCGACCGCGATCACGGTCACCAGGCCGGGGAGCCCGGGGCGGACGAACGCCAGGCCGATCAACCAGATCGCGCGCAGCGTGCCGGCGACGCGGAACACCCGGTCGCGGCCGTGGCGGGCCACGACGCGCCGGGCGAGCCGGGAGCCGATCAGCCCGCCGACGCACGGCGCGGCGAACGCGAGCCCGTACTGCCAGGGCGGAAACCCGAGCTCGCGCAGCAGGAGCACGGCCAGCAGCGGCTCGGTGGCCATGATCAGGCCGGACACGAGCATGTTGTTGAAGTAGAGGGCGCGCAGCCCCGGGTGGGTGAGGATGTGCCGCCAGCCGTCGAGCAGCTCGCGAGCCCGAACCCGGCGCGGCGCCGCTCGCGGTGCGTCCTCGCGGCCGCCGATCGCGGTCAGGCCGAGCGCGGACAGCAGGTGGCTGACGGCGTCGGCCAGCACGGTGACGAGCGGCCCGAACAGGCCGATCGCCGCGCCGCCCAGCGGCGGGCCGACCGCGAGCGAGCCCCAGTTCGTCGACTCCAGCCGGGAGTTCGCGACCAGCAGGTCGTCCGGCCGCACGACCGCCTTGATGTAGGCGCCGCTGGCGGCGTTGAACGCGATCTTGGCCGCCGCGACCGTGGCGGAGACGACCAGCAGCTGCACGAAGCCGAGCCGCCCGAGGGCGTAGGCGGCCGGGATCGACGCGATCGCCGCGAAGCGGGCCAGGTCCATCCCGATCATCACGCGCCGCTTGCGGCGGAACTCCACCCACGGCGCGAGCGGCACGGCGATCAACGCCCCGACCGCCGGGCCCACGGCCGCCAGCGCGGCCACCTGGGCGGGCCCGGCGTGCAGCACCAGCACGGCGATCAGGGGGAACGCGCCGAGCGCCAGCCCGGACCCGTACGCGCTCGCCGCGTACGCCGCCCACAACCAGCGGAACTCGCGCCCGAGCGCGTGTCTTGAGACCGTGCTGTCGATCCGGAGATCAAAGCGGTGCGAGCGGCGGATCTACCAGGTGATGGGTTTGGCGGGCACGTCGAGCCAGACGTGGAAGAAGTCGTCCAGGTCCAGCCCGGAGATCCGCTCCGCCAGCGCGATGAAGTCCTGCGTGGTCGCGTTGCCGTAGCGGTGCTGCGCCGTCCAGGTCTGCAGGATGCGGAAGAACGTGTCGTCGTTGCCGATCTTCTCGCGCAGCGCCTGCAGCGTCATCCCCCCGCGGCGGTAGACCGCGTTGCCGAACATCGTGTCCCGCTGCGGGTCGGAGATCACGAGCTGCCAGAAGGAGCTCGACGCCGGGCGGCTGTAGTCGGCCAAGAACGCGTCGTGCGCCGAGCGGACGCCGGTCTCCTCGCCCCACAGGTACTCGGCGAACGTCGCGAAGCCCTCGTTGAGCCAGATGTTGTTCCAGCTATAGACGGAGACGCTGTCGCCGAACCACTGGTGCGACAGCTCGTGGGCGATCGTGTTCGAGCTGCGCACGGCCGAGTACACCGGCTTGGTCTGCGTCTCGAGCGAGAAGCCCAGCGGCGCGCCGTCGTAGGTCGCGTTGTCGGCGATCGCGCCGACGACGTCGAACGGGTACGGGCCGAACAGCTTCGTCCACAGGTCGGCGGCGCGAGCCGAGTACTCGTAGAAGAAGTCGACCGCGGTGCGCGTCGTGGTCACGCCGCGCTCGGTGGTCGTCACGTCCGGGAGCACGGGGTCGACGGCGACGTACTCCGGGATCCCGCCCGGCGTGCGCCCCTGGCGCACGTTCCAGTGACCGATGTCGGCGGTCACCAGGTAGGAGGCCATCGGCAGCGGCTCGTTCCAGACCCAGAGCGACCGGCTGCCGATGTCGAGGTGGTACGCGAGCGTGCCGTTGGCGACCACGCCGAGGCCCTTCGGGACGCTGACGCGGAACGTGTAGGACGCCTTGTCGCGCGGGTGATCGGAGACCGGGAACCACGTCGAGGCGACGTTCGGCTCATCGCCCATGAACGCGCCGTCGTCGGTGTGCAGGAACCCGTACGGCGATCCGAACACGATCGGGGAGCCGACGACCGTCTGCGGGACGCCGCCGTAGCGGACGGTCACCACGAACGCCCGGCCCTCGCGGATGCCGTTGCGGGGCGTGATCTGCAGCTCCTGGCCGTCGCGCGCGAAGCGGGCCGGGCGCCCGTCCACGGTCACGTTGTCGACGTCGAGCTGCTGCAGGTCGAGATCGAAGCGCGAGAGGTCCTGCGTGGCCTTCGCCGTGATCACCGAGAGGCCCTCGAGCCGGTCGGTCGCCGGGTCATAGCTGAACGTCAAGTCATAGTGACGGGTGTCGTACCCGCCGTTGCCCTCGAGCGGGAAGTAGGGGTCGCCGATGCCCGGGTCGCCGGGCTGGAAGTCGGGCCGTCCGTGCCCGTGGCCCCAGAACGGGGGGTGGAAGACCGCGCCGGGGCGCTTGGGCGCCGCGGCGGGCGTGACGTCGGGCGCGATCAGGCCCGCGCCGGCCGCGGCGTCACCCGCGCCCACGCCGGTGTCGGCCCGCGCCGCCGGCGTGGCGGCGGTGGCCAGGCCCAGGACCGTCCCCGCGACGGTCATCAGACGCACTGCTCGTATCCGAGCCATGCTCATCCTCCTGCGTACGACTATGGACCGCGCGAGGTCTACTCCTCGGTGGCCGCGTTAGGGGCAGATGAGCGTTGAGGTCGCTCAACGGGACGCGGCGAGACGCGGTCCGGGGCAAAGTGGGGTCCGCGCCTCGCCGATGTTCCGTCCAAACGCCTCACTCGGGGAGAGGATGAGGCTGCCCCGGTGATCGGCCGGGGCGGGCGCAACTGGAGCTACTTGTCCCAGTCGAAGTCGCGCGGCGGCTTCTGCTCGAACCAGAGGCGGTCGTGCTCGGGCGTCTCGGAGAGGAAGTCCGGGGTCTGGTCGAGGACGTCGTCGTCGCTCGGTTCCCCGTCGGGCTCGGGCACCGGGCGGCGCGGGGGCTCGAGGGCCTCCTCGGCGGGGACCTCGTCCGGCTCCTCGTCGGCCAGCCACGGGTCCTCTTCGGTGGCCGCGGCCTCCGCGACCGCCTCCTCGGCGGGCGTCTCCTCGTCCTCCGGCAGCTCTTCTTCGAGCACGGGCTCGGGTTCCGGCTCCGGTTCCGGCTGCGCGAACTCGTTGCGCTGGCCCGGTCCGAGCGCCTCTGCCTCCAGGCGCGCGACGTCCTCCGGGTTGGCACCGTGCTTGCGCTTGAGCTCTAGATGCTCGCGGATGGCGTCGTCGAGGAGTCCCATGGCCGCCGTCTCCCTTCAGCCTACTCGGCCTTGACCGTCCGGTTCTTGCCCGACCGTTTCGCCCGGTAGAGCGCGGCGTCCGCCGCCGCCACCAGGCCCTCTTTGTCAGATTGTGGCGCGCTCGACAGCGACGCCGCGCCAAATGACGCCGTGACGCGCAGGACGCCGTCGCCGTCCAGCAGGGGCAGCTCGAGGGCTTCGATCCGCTTGCGGACGCGCTCGGCGAAGCGGTACGCGCCGTCGAGGTCGGTCTGCGGGAGGGCCACCGCCATCTCCTCGCCGCCGTAGCGGGCGGGCTCGTCGATCTCGCGGGCGGACTGGCGCAGCACGCGCGCGACCTCGCGCAGGACCATGTCCCCCTGCAGGTGCCCGTAGGTGTCGTTGACGCGCTTGAAGTTGTCGATGTCGAGCATGATGAGGCCCATCTCGGCGTCATAGCGGCGGGCGCGCTCGACCTCCGCCGCCATCACCTCCTGGAAGCGGCGGTGGTTGAACAGGCCGGTGAGCTCGTCGGTCACCGCCTGGCGCTGCACGGTTTCGTGCAGATCCACGTTCTCGACGCTGACCGCCGCCTGGGACGTCAGGTACGCGAACAGCTCGCGCTCGCTCGGCGCGAACGGGCGGTCGCCGCGCGCGACGGAGACGATCGCCAGGACGCGGTCCCCCGCCTCGGTGGCCGACAGCGGGGCGGCCATCGCGCTCGCGCCGCCGAGCTGGATCTCCGCGACCTCGCCGGCGTCCATCACCGCCGCTTCAGCGGCGTGCAGCGCGCGATGGAAGATCTCCGGGTCCCCCGCGCGGGTGACCTCCTCCATCGGGGCGTCCGCGCGGCGGCGCATCGTCGCGCGGCCGCAGACGCCGCCAACGCCGTCGACCGCGGTCTGCACGACGATCTCCAGCACGCCCTCGCGGTCCAGCCCGCGCGCGAAGGACTCGCCGACGCGGCGGATCGCCTCCTGCAGCCGCCCGCGCTCGCGCCGCAGGTCCTCCAGCCGGGCCTCGAGCTCGCGCGCCATCGAGTTGAACTCCTTGCCGAGCGCGGCGAACTCGTCGTTGCCCTCGGTCGGGACGCTGATGCTGAAGTCGCCGCGCCCGAGCCGCTGAGCGGCGGTCAGCAGGCGGCCGACCTCGGCCTTCAGCGTCCGCTCCACGGTCACCGCGAAGACGAGCGCCAGCGCCAGGAACGCGAGCGTCAGGCCGACGATGATCAAGGTCGCGCCGCGCCCGTGCGCCGGGACCGGGGTGAACAGGCGGACGGTGGTCGGCAGCCCCTCCGGCTCGGCGGCGAGGAAGCGCGTCGTGCGGAACTCGCGCGCGCCGAGCGCGATGTCCTGCCCGTTGGTCGCGGGCATCCTGGCGTTGGCGGCGGCGCGCGAGGTGGACGCCAGGACGTCCTTCCCGCGGTCCACGCGCGTGCCGACCTCGAGCACGCGGGCGACGTCCTCCGCGTAGGACGACGCGGACGTCACCGAGACCGTGATCTGCCCGATCGGCCGGTTGCTCGCGTCCTGCAGCGGGGAGCGCGACCGGGCGATCGCCTCCGGCGTGCCCGTCTGGAAGCGGCCCACGCCCTCGACGTCGAGCTCGATCCACTGGGCGTCGATCTCGTCCGCCAGCGCCGTGATCCGGCGCTGCACGGCCGCGCGGTCGCCGTTGTCGATCGCGGTCGCGAGCCGTGTGTCGCGCTGGATCGGCGCGAGCGCGCTCATCGCGTTGCCACGCGCGTCCGTGAACAGGTTCTGCGCGCCCTTCTGGGCTTCCGCGAGCGTGCTGTCGAGCTTGAAGTTGTCGCCGGCGTCCAGCAGCGAGAACAGCACGATGCCGACCGCGATCATGGGGATCACAACGATCACCGCGAAGAACAGCCGCAACCGGCCGCGGAAGGAGGGCTGGAGCAGAGTCATGTTCAGCGGTCCCGCGAAGCGCAATCTAGCCGGACCGGGTTCGCGGAGGTCCCGCGCCGTGCGGCTACAATGCCGCGTTGGACGGCAGGCACCCGATTCCTGCTTCGTTCGGCTCGGGGCTATAGCTCAGTTGGGAGAGCGCCTGGATCGCACCCAGGAGGTCGGGGGTTCGAGTCCCCCTAGCTCCACTCCACGGAACCCCTGCTGCGGCGGGGGTTCTGGGTTCTGTCGTCTTCGAGGCGTGGCTGCACGACGGCGTAGCACCGAGGGCGTAGCGTCAGGCATAGCGCGTCGTCGCGGCCTCCGGTCCCCGCCCGCTCCACAGGAGCGTCACCTTGGCAGCTACGAAATCCAATCGGCCCGGGGCGCGGAGTCGGACGCGGCCTGGCGGGTGGCCGCTTGGACAAGAGGCTCCGCCGACGGATCGTCCTTCCTTGCCCAATGCGCGAAGATCACAGCGGTGCACTGGGCTGAGACATCTTCGATTGGACTCGAACGACGCACCAGCGCCGAACAGGATGCAGTGCGCCTGCTCGTCGTGCTCGGCGCGGCAGGCGATCCGGTGGGCGACGACGGCCCGCCGGCGCGGTGGGCGAGCTGCGCGCCGAAAGCCGGCTCCACGCGCCGGACTTCTGGCTACGTAACCCGGACTACCTGGCCTATGAGCTGCTGAGCCAGTACCGCGACGGCGGCCGTCAGGAGCCTGAGCTGCTGGACGCCGCGCGCAAGGTCCTGGATGACGGCGAGGTCGACGTTCGCACTTTCCCGATGCTGCGCTACCTGTTCGGCGCCGACGAGGAGATCGATGAGGCCTTTTCGTTGTTGGGCGCCTACGACCTCGCCCGAGTGATGCGCCGCCCCGCATCGGAGCAGCGGCGGCGAGACTTCTACCTCATGCCTGCCGGCCGCACGTTCCTGGACGCCCTGCCCGAGCGTGTGCCGGAGCTGGCCTGGTACATGAAGCGGGCGGCGCTGGTGGCGCAGGTCGCCGGGGACCGTGGCGGTGACGCGCTCAAGCAGCACCAGAAGCAGCAGACCGAGTACCGGCTGACCCGCTGGGGTCAGCGCATCGGCTCCATCGCGGCCGATGTCGCCGCCGAGCTCGAGCAGGAGGGGACGTGACGGACTTCATCGACGCGGTGGCCGAGCATGCTGGTGCAGATCCCGAACGAGTAGCCGAAGTGCTCGCTGCACACGGCATTGAGCCGTGGACACCGCCACCGCTGCCGGGGCGGCTCATGGTCTTGAAGGTCGCGTTCTCGGGCACCAAGGACGGCCAGCCCTATGAGCCGTTCGTGTGGGAGCCGGACGCGGGCGTGTGGGCTCTCGGCACGGTGGACAACTCGGCGGGCAAGACCACCGTGCTGAACGTCATTCGCTGGTTGCTCTCCGGTCGTGAGCGCGTCGATGACGGAGCACGGGCAATGATCGATCATGCCGAGCTGGTCGTTGAGGTCGCAAAGGAGCGCTGCGAGATCGTCGTCGACGGCACCGCCAAGGAGCTGACGGGCTCAGTCACCATAGGCGAGGCGGCGCCGATCCCCTTCACCGACAAGACCTTCGAGACCACGATGAGCCGCATCATGCTCAAGCGCCTTGGCCTCGAGCGGGCTGGTGGGATGGCAGAAGTACCAGGGGTCCGAGGACGGTCGGGAGGTCGAGTTCGACTGGGCGAGCTTGCTGCCCGGCCTGTTCGTGCCCGAGGCGGCCTACGGGGTCGTGCTCGGCGATCATCCGCCGGCCGCAGGCCGACTGCTGCAGATGTTCGTCGGCTTGCCCTGGTTCTCCACCCACGAAGCGATCCGCGTCGCGGTCACAGCGCTGGCCCAGACCGATCGCGACGTCGAGCGGCGTGCCAAGCGGGACGCCAGCGCGCGAGACGATCGCATCCGCAGCGTCAAGGATCAGCTCGACAAGGCGCGTAAGACGATTGGCGTCGACGCGGCGGGCGCGGCGACAGAGCTGCAGGTAGCAGCAGCCGAGCAGGACCGCACACGGGCCGCCGCGCAGGCGCAGGAGGAGGTGTGGCGAGCAGCTGCCGCAGAGCTCCAGGCAGCCGCGGATGTCGAGCGCACCGCCCGACGGCGCCTACGCGATCTGCAGGAGACCGAATCGGCGGCCGCACTGTTCGGGACGCTGGAGCCGACCCGTTGCCCGCGCTGCGAGTTGACGATCGACCACGAGCGCCGTTCGCACGAGGCCCGGGGCACCTGCTCGGTGTGCGACCGCGCCCAGCCCCACGTCCCTGACGACGCCGAGGCGCGGATTGCCGAGGCGACCGACCAGCTCGAGGCAGCGGTCGATGGCGTGACGGTTGCGCGTGCCTCCGCCGACCGCGCCCAGGCCGCCGCCGAGACCACAGCACGCCAGCGCGACGCGGCGACCGACCGCTATCGCGCTGCGAGCGACGCAGTCAAGCAGGCCTCCGCCAGCGACGAGCGTCGCCTGGAGGCCGCCCGACTGGAAGGCCAGCTGCGAGAGCTCGAGCGCCGCGAACAACGACCCACCGTGGCGCCCGACGACGAGGCCAACATCCTGAAGGCCGCACAAACCGAGGCGCTGAAACGGATGGACCCCGACACGCTGCTCACCCGTCTCAACACCGAGGTCCTCGACGTTGCCCAACGGCTGGGCCTGTCGGACATCACGTCGGTCGCGCTCAACCGCGCGGCACGCATGGACGTGCACAAGGGCAAGGTGCGCACAACCTTCTCCAAGCTCAACCTGGGCGAACGACTGCGGTTGAAGATCGCGACCGTGATCGCGTTGCTGCGGGTGGGTCACCCAAGCCGGCACCCCGGCTTGATCGTGATCGACTCGCCGGCAGCCGAGGAGATCTCGGATGTCAACTTGGACCTCATGCTGACCGAGATCGTCAAGCTCGTCGACGAGCAGGCCGACCTGCAGGTCCTGATCGCGACCACTCGCACCGACGCGCTGGCCGTCCTGCCCGAAGGCCACGCGCGGCTGGCTCCGTCCGGCGAGCGGCTCTGGTGAGACGCGGACGGATCGGATGACGGCCAACGCAGCACTCGCCCGCGGACGAGCCGACGGCAACCCGCCCTCGCTGACCGAGCTCGGCGGCGCAAGCGGCGTCCGGACCCTCCTAGCGGCAGGGTCCCCGGACGCGACCTACCGCTCCTCGTGCCCGCCCTGGCCGAGGCCGCAGCCGACGAACCCGACCTCGCCGCCGTGCTGGTCGACGAGCTGCGCGACTGCGAAGATCCCGCCACTTTCGGGGCGGCCGTCAATGCGCTCCCGCGCGCGGCCGGACGTGTCGCCGACACGCTGGTGCCGATGCTGCTGGCCCACGCCCGCAGCGGCAGCGGCTCGCCAGCGGCAGCGCACATCGCCGCACGCGCGGTCGTCGCCGCAACCGCGGTCGCGCTGGCCTCCGAACGCCCCATGCCAGCCGCCCGCGTCGCGCTTGAACTGGCCGACGCGGCGCCCGCGCTGCCCGACACCGTCGCTCAGGCCGCAGTCCGCGCAGCCGGCGCGCTCATCAATGCGCTGCCCCAGGACGGCGCCGTACGCGAAGCGGTCACCACCATCCTCGACGGTCTTGCCGACCGCGGCGAGACCGAAGTCGAGGTCGCGTTCGAACGTGCCCACCTGTGCCTCGTAGACGCGCTCGGTGAGCCCAATGGTGACCTGCTGCGCGTCGGGCTAGTTGAAGCCCAACAACGCTTCGACGACGTGCTGGCGATGGAGGCCGACCGCGTCGATGCGGCGATCGTGACCTGCGCACTGCGCGCCGTGACGGCCTTCGCAGCCGACGAGCCAGTGGCAGACCGGGCAGCGCAGCTCGAGGCGCTATGCGACGAACGGGCGATGTACGGCACCAGCGCCGGCGATCACATCAGCCGTCGACCGGCCGAAGACGCGTGGCGCCACCTCGGACGCACGTTGGCCAGCTCCGACAGGCTGCTCGACAACACCGCGTGGCTAGATCCGGTCGCGGCGCTGACCTTGCTGATCGACGCTGTGCGCCTGTCGCGCACCCAACGGATCGGCGGCGCCGACCTCGGCGTGCTCGTTATGCCTCGCATACGGGCGCCGTTCGTGGAGACCGAGCACCTCCGCGGGCTCCTGCGGAACTACATCGAGACGCTGGTTGACGACCCCCGCCGCGCGGAGACCGCCACCGAGCTGTTGCTCTCGGCCGAGCAACTCCCAAAAGTCGATGGCTCTGAGCCGGATGCGCACCTGCTCAGGGCCCTCCAGGACACGGGACTGGACGCAGCCCAAGCTGAGGCCGTCGTAGCGACGCGCGACGCGCTGACCAACGCCGCCCACGTCCACCGTGGCCGGCAGTGGTGGGAAGCCTACGCCCAAGCCGCCACCGCGCTCATCAACCACCCCGATCACAACACGCGCGCAGGCCAAACGGCCGGAACCGTGCTGGTCCACGTCCTCGACTTCATCGCCGACCGCTTCAACATGACCCGCGGCAGTCGACCACACCTGCAGTACCTCGCCGACCCCCACGCGCTCGAGCAGGCCCTCGCCGACGACCTCGTCACCCACTTGCGCTACTGGCTCGGCGAGCACATTCGCACCGAGACCACCGACATCGGCGGCGGCCGCGTCGACGTTGTAATCGACCTCGGCGACGACCGCGTCGTATCGAGTGCAAGCGCGACGCAGACCCCTGGACCGCCGGCACGCTCGACGGCTGGGCCATGCAAGCGGACGCCTACCTGGCCACTGGTGCGCGCATCGGCCTGCTCGTGCTCCTAGACCTCTCGGATAAATCCAAAGGCCGCCCCACCGACCTGGCAGGCAGCGTACGAGCGATCCCCCTCGAGCGCAGCCCCGTCGACCACCTCGTCATCTGTGCAGTCGTTCCCGGCAACCAGCGCACGCCATCGTCGATCGGCGCGACAGCGCGTACCACTGGACGCAGGGTCGGCCGGGGGACTCGTGCCCCCTCGGAGGAAAGCCAGCTCCCTCCTGCAGGCGCATCTGGCGGCACGCGTAGAGGATCAGGCGCACCCCCAGCAGCGTGAAGCTACGGCAACCTTGACTGCAGGCTGTTGTCTGTGGCTACCATCGCGCGTGTGACCGTGTCGCCCGAGATCTTCAGACCTCTCCGCCTCCATGGCGGGCGGTTCGAGACGCCTGAGGGGGGCATTGCCGGATTCCCCGTCGAGGCGATCGCGGAGCTCGCTCGATACGAGCGGCTGCTGGTGAAGGTGGCACGTGAGCTCTGGATCACGGAGCACCGTGGCCGCCAACGTGCGCCGAAGGGCTTCGATGAGAGCCTTCGGCTACGGCTCACTGCGATCGAAGAGGGGAGCGTCCAGCCAGCGTTTGCGGTCGCCCCGACTCGCTCAGATCAACTCTTCGACCCCGACAACTGGTTGGACCGGGCGCAAGACTCGATCGCCGAAGCGCTCTCGGCGGTCGTGAGTAGGGAGCCGTTGCCATCAGCATTCCCGGTGGCCGCGACATCGAGCCTGGTGTCGTTCGGAAGCAGCTTCGCCGTCGACGAGCAATGCGTCGTGAGCAGCAAACGAAGGCCGGAGGTCATCTACTCGCAGCAGGAGCGGCGACATCTGCTGCAGCTCACTGCTCCCGACGACGTGAAGTTCGACGGCTCGCTCGTCGGGCGAATCAGCGCGCTCGACGCTGATCGGCGCAGTTTCGAGTTCGCCGATCGCTCAGGACGGCGCGCCTCCGGTACGTTTGAGCAGCACGGAATGTTTGACGAACTCAAGCGGTATATGGAACGCGAACCGAACGCCACGATCGTGCGCCTGGCGTGCCGCTACTCGACCGACAACGCCGGCCGTCTCTCGAAGATCGAAGATGTTGACGACGTGGAGCCGGTGGTCGCGACGGCGGATCCCCTGGCACCGGAGCTTCGGCGTCTGCTCGAGCTCAGCGACGGCTGGCACGACGGCGCGGGGATGGGGCCGACGTTGATGTCCGTGGAGTGGGTCCGGGACTTTGCCGCCGCACTGGACGCCTCGGAGCTTCCGGAGCTCATGGTGTTCCCCACGCTCGCCGGCGGCGTGCTCGTCGAGCTCCAGCGACGCGGCACCCGCTGGTCCGTCGAGGTTGAGCCCGGAGGCGAGCTGTTCGTCGCGATCGTGCCCGCGGACGGCAACCCGGAGATCGTCGAGGCGGAATCTGTCGATGACGTGATCAACCGATTGCGAGCGCTTCCCGCATGAGCAAGAGCACTGGCGCGCCCGCGCTTCGCGACTGCGAGGCGCCGATCGAAGCTGGACCTGAGCTGCTCTGGCGCCAGGTCCACCCCAACTTCACGCACGCGAACGGCGTCTCGGCGGAGGCGTTCGTCGGAACTCCCGGCGACCGTGATCAGGTATCCGTAGCGCGGTCGTCGACGGTGTCGGCGGCGAGCGCATACGCGCATCACACGGACGCGCTCAGCCTCGCTTCGGCCGGAACGTGGGCGATCTCGGTGAACGAAGTCAGCGAGACCGGATCTCGCGCGATCGACGACATGGCGTGCGATGACGTCGACACGCCAGGCCATGCATACGTCGATATGCGCGCGCAAACCAAGAAGGAGCGCAAGCTGACGCGTGCCCGGCTCGCCTCGGCGGCGACGCTGAGGGGCTGCCAACACCCGCCCACAAGCCAGTGACGCTCGCCGTCAGACCCTCAACTCCTCCGGAGTCAGGGCAGCTCGCGTCAACCACGAGGCGGGGATCAGCTGGCCGCGGACCGCGACGCCGCAGGCGGCAGCGAGCGCTCGGTTGGTCTCTGCGACGCTGAGATGCGCGGGGACGCTCCGGTATCAGTCGGCGTCTCGCACGATCGACTGCTCGTGCGGGCGGTGACCGGTGGCTCCGGTGATCACGAGTCGTCCGTGCGAAACCGCCACCAGTGCCGCGAGGCTCGGGCCGGCGTAGCGCGCGGGCGACGCGATTGACGTGGCTGCCGGTCCACCAGACCTCCGCGCAGCAGTACGAGTGCCATACGGACGAGCGGATGACCGAGATGCGCGAGGACGAGATGGACACGCCCCGCCCCGCGCTCCAAGCCCGCGCCAGCGACCCGTGCTCGGCAACTGAGCACGATGTCGGTGTCGAACCGCGCTCGCGAGGAGTAGGAGCACGTCGTCGCGACGCTAACCGGCTCAAGACCGCGATCCGGCGCGAATGGCTTCGGCAACGATGGGCCTCCGCTTCAGCTCGTAACGGAGCTCGACGTCGGGATCGTCGCCAGGTTGCGCGCGATCTCGAGGCCCTGCGGGCGCGGCTCGACGCGATCTCCAGCGAAATCGTTGGCGGGCAGCAAGAGATCGCCGATCGCTACGAAAGCCGGCGCAGCGGCTGCTCCCGGCAACCGTCACGGTGCTCATCCCCGAGGCAGTCCGGTTGGAGATAGCGCAGATCGCCGACCACTACGTCCCCGGCCCAAGGATCCGAACCGGATGAGCCGGGTTATGTGTGCGGATATGAAGCCGACGACCGAGCGCGAACCTGGCTCTACCGCAGGGAGCCGTCAGCTTATGGGTTCCGTAGACCCACAAATGTGATCCGGTCGCGCCATCCCATGCACGATGACCGCGCGGCGGGTGCCGACCCCGGGCACCGTCGTCAGCTGGGGAGAGGCTCCAGGATGCCGCGCTCGATCAGGACGGAGAAGTGCCGCGCCAGGGCCAAAGCCACGGTCCGGTCGCAGGTGAGCAGCCCGACCTCGATGTTCTCGTCGAACGCCTTCTCCGTGAGGTTCGCGGACGTGATGAACGCGGCTTCGTCATCGGCGACGACCGCCTTGGCGTGGAGCACGGCCTTCTCGGTGCCGTCCTTCAGCGCCCTCGGGTCGTAGAAGACCTCAGGACGCCGGTCGCCGGGCCAGTGCTTCCAGAGCGTGGCCGCAAAGGCCGAGGCGAGCTCGTCGGCCGTTGAGCCGTCGCCCTTGGCCCGCTGGATATTGAGCAGCAGCTTCACGCCGAGGCTCGGTATCGCGTCCATCCTCGCGGCGAGCTTGGCGAACGCTTGTGCGCCGTTCCAATAGGTGTAGGAGCTGATCCACAGCGACCGCTCGGCGCCGCCGACCAGCTCGTCGAACACCTGCCGGGTCTTCCGTGCGTGCACGCCGGGGACGGTGGCGCCGGACCAGACGAGATCGGGCCGGTGGACGCTGGCGCTCGCCTCGCCGGCCAGCGTGAGCGCGTACGCGATCGCCGCTCCGCCGACGCCCTGCGCGTTGAGCGTGCGGAGCTCTTCGGCGATCGCGGCGACATCTGCCCCGGGGCCGATCGCCGCGCCCACCGCGATGTCGAGGTACGGCGGCGCCAATGCCTTCGTCTTCAAGGCGCCGACGAGCTTCTGGCGCTGGTGCGACGCGAGCTCCAGCAGCGGGCTGGTCATGCCACCGCCGCGAAGAACGCCGCGTCGGGCACGGCGAGCGTCGGAACGACGAGGGCACGATCGAGGTGGTCGTTGCGCATCTCGCACGACGTCTCGGCGATCAGCGCGCACCCGTGGCACGCGGCGCCGTGAAGCCAACGCGCCTCGAAGCCCTCACCCGGGGCGTGCTGCGCGCAGATCGGGTCGTTGGAGCACAGCCCGCCGGACCGCAAGGCGGTGTCGAGGTGCGCCTCGACGTCACGGGCCTGCTGCACGAGGCCGCCGAGCGTTCCTTCCGCGTCGGAGGACGCGGTGTAGAGCAGCAGCCCGTAGCGGTTTCCCTCCGGGTCGACGTAGATGCGCTCCCGGATCGAGCTTGCCGGATAGCCGCACCGCATCGAGAGCGACTGCAGCAGCAGATGCGACAGCGTGTGCAGCAACACGTACGGCCCGCCGGGATAGGGCCGTTCGAGCTTGCGCTCCGCCGCCCACTGGTCGTAGCCGTCGCGAAGCTGATCGATGCGCCGCTTGACCTCGGGTCGGGCAAGCCAATCCTTCACCGCCGACGGGTCGAGCAGCAGGAAGACCCCCTCGCCGCGGTTCTCGACGGCGGGGAACCACTTCGGCTCGTCGGCGAGCTCCGCCCGCACGACGTCGGTGTCGTACTCGCCGTCGATATCCGGTACCACGGCGTCGAAGCGCGTGAACCCGGTGAGCGCGAGCACCTCGCGCAGCCGGTGAACCTGGATGACCGCCGCAATCGGATCGCTGAGCGGCGTCTTGCGCCAGATCATCCCGGGAAGTCGCCGGGCGTGGAAGTCCGGATCGACCGGCACGTCGTCGCCGAACCCCTCGGGGACGTCAAGGATGGCGTCAAGCTCGACCTGCTTGACCGGCCGCTCGGCCGCCCCACCGCCCTTGAGGTCCTGGATCGCCGCGACGACATCCGCGTCGTCGTGACCGACGAGCTTGGCTGCGATCTTCGGCTTCTTCTTGACGAACGCGAGATCGCTCTCGTCGTCGACGATCTCGAGGAAGTCCCACAGCTCGGCGACGATCTTCGTCAGCCCCGTCTGCTTGTCCGGCAGCGACAGCGCGCTGAGGACCTGCGGGAAGTAGGCATTGGCCGCCGTCCGGATCAGCAGCCGGCCTGGCAGGTCGCACTCCTCCCGAGCGTCCCAGCCGATCCAGGGCCGCGCCCCCGGGCAGCGGCCGAGCGCGAAGCTCTCGAACTCGGCGGCCTCGTGGAGCCCGCGCTTGGCGCCGCACTCGCAACGGGCGGTCAGATCGCCGAGGTCACCGCCGGTCCCCTGCTCGTCGAGCCACAGCTGCTGCGTGCAGCCGTTGCCCTTCGCCTGGTGGACGAAGCGGCGCCACGGCAGGTCCGCGACGTGACCTCTCGGGCAAGCGCGCACGAACCGGGTAGGGACGACCTCCAGGCCCTCGAATCGTCGCGTCTTCTCGTCGAGCTCCTTGCGGTGCACGAGCCGCCGCGACCTCAGGCTTCCGTTCTGTACGGCCTTCTCCTGGACGAGGAACCACTCCGGGAAGCGCCGGACGCCGATGCCCTGGTCCTGCTCGCCTGGCGCGGCGGTGTCGGGCGGCGGCGCGTAGAGCTTGGGAGCCGCGATCCCCAGGAAGAGCGCGAGCTTCTGGGTGATCCGCTGGTCGACGATCTCCTCCAGGCCACCGGGGTGCGGCCAGGCCTCCAGGCTGCCGATGATCCCGGCGTGGCGCGGGAGGTCGATGAGCGCACCTGGCCCCCACGTGGTGATGACCTGGCTGCGGCGGACGGTCGGGTACTTGCCGCTCATTCGTCGATCTCCACGAACTTCCCGTCGAGGTCCCGGACGAAGAGGTTCACTCCGGGTTCGACGTCACGGAGCGAACGGTTCACGCGAAACAGCTGCTCCTCGGCGGTCAGGCCCGACTCGAGCATCTCGCGGAGCAGCGGCTTCGGCCCGGTGAGCTCGTACTTCTGGTACTGCATCGCGACTCCGTCGGAGTGATGGTCTTCGTAGATCGTCTCCCAGCCGTCGAGGATCTCCGAGACCCGCGACTCGACGCTCTGGACGACCTCGTCGTGCTCGTCGGGCGCGAGCTGCTGCTGGTCGACCCGGGTCCGAACGGCGTCCTTGAGCAACTGCTCCAGCGGCACCCGCACCGCTTCGATCTGCTCTACCCCGCGCGCCTTGGTCAGCTCGGGGCAGGCGTGGCGTGCCAAGGCGACAATGGCGCCGGCGAAGCCCCGGTCGAGCGCCCGCGCCGAGAACGGCGTCACGCTGCCCACCTCGACCGAGCGGTAGAAGGTCTCGTGGAAGTGGCGAAAGCGCTCGTAGTGGGAGCGGTCGCGCGGCTTGTGGATGTTCAGCAGCGTCACGACGAGGCCCGGCCCGCGCGTCTCGTCACGCCCCACGCGGCTCGTCGCCTGGATGTACTCGGCGGCGGTCTTCGGTTGGCCGATGACGCCCATCAGGCCAAGCCGGGGGATGTCGAGGCCGACGGAGATCATGTTCGTCGCGATCGCGCAGTCGACGCGGTCCTTCTCGGCGAAGCCCTGGCCCAGCCGGCGTCGCGCGTCGGCGACCTTCGTGGTCGACACGCGGGAGGTCAGCTCGACGACCTCGGAGAACGTGGTGCGGTCCTGGAAGAGCCGGGTCGGCTCGTCGACGCGCCGCCGTGTGCCGTAGCCCTTCAGCGTGTTCTGGACCTCCTCCTCCAGGATCCGGCGGCCGCCGCCGAGCTCGCGCAGCGCGTTGAAGTACCCGAGCACGGTCATGTAGGGGTCGACCGGGTTGTCCGGGTTCTGGTGGCCGCCGTGGTCGCGGTAAAGCTTCTCCGCCGCGCTCATGAGCGCCAGCCACACCCGGCGCATCGCGACCTTCGGATTGCGTCCCTGCGACGCGACGCCGACGTACTGGCGAGCGGGTGCGACGCCGGCCGTGACCGTACGCGCGAAGAAGGCGTCGCGCCGATCCGGTCCGGGCGGCGGGAACACCTGCGTGGACCCGCGGCCGAACAGCGCCTGCACTTGGTCCGCGGCCCGGCGCACGGTGGCGGTCGACGCGACGATCTTCGGGCGGACGCCCGCGACGGCGGCGTGCTGGAGCGAGAGCGCGTCGATCGCCGTCTCGTAGAGGCCGGCCATCGTGCCGAGCGGCCCCGAGATGAGGTGCAGCTCGTCCTGGATGACGAGGTCGGGCGCGGGAAGCGGCGCGGGCAGAGCGGCGCCCCAGCCGGCGGTCCGCTCGCCCGGCCCCGCGAAGCCCTTCCCGGGCGCGTGCCGCGTGGCACCGCCGAGCAGGACGCCGGACTCGGCGATCCAGGGCAGCGTCGCGAACTTGTCAACCGTCGCGATGATGAACGCCGGCAGCCGCCGGTAGATCGAGTCGTCGACCGCGACGATCGGCAGCGGGCGGTCACCGATGAAGTCGCAGTCGAAGTTCGTGCAGACGATCCGCAGCTCGTCCGGGTGGTCGTCGTCCGGGAGCAGCGTGAAGGAGTCCGGCGAGAACGGCGTCTGGCACCATGGGCACGCCTCGATGGGCACCGGAATCGGCTTGCCCTTCGGATTGTTCTTGTACTGGCGGGTCTTCGAACGCGCGGTGCCGTCACGCTTGTCGCCCTTGTGGCCCATGACGTTCGGCGTCCCGGCCTTGCCGACCCACAGCCCGATCTCGAACGGCCAGATGCCGTACCGGCCCGGATCCTGCTCGCGCTCCAGCTCCAAGGCGCAGATCAGACCGGCGGCACGGGAGAGTTGGTCAAGCGTGAGTAGTCGCAGCGTGTACCGCATGACGACGCTCACGCCACCGGCCGCCATGCCGTCGGCACCCGGGTGACGCAGCCGTCGCAGGACGATGGTGAAGGCGGCGAGGCCGAGGTACGCCTCCGTCTTGCCGCCGCCGGTCGGGAAGAACAGCAGGTCGACGGTCTCGCGGTTGACGTCGTGCGGGTCGGCGATGCCCCGCAGGTTGAGCAGGATGAACGCGAGCTGGAACGGCCGCCACGCCGGAGAGGCGACTTCCGGGAAGCGCCGGGTGATCGCCGCGCCCACGGCGCGGTTGGCGACGCGGAAGGCGTCCAGGGCGGGCGCGTCGCCGGCGAGCGCCTCGATCCCCCGCTCGATGCGCTCCGCGGCCAAGCCCGCGTTGTGGAGCATCAGCTGCGCGGTCTGCCGGCGCTGCTGGGGAAGCCCGACGACGTGCGTCTCCTGGGTGGCGATCCAATCGCGGTAGTGCGCCGCGAGCGGTGCCAGGGCCGCTCGCACCGCGGCGCCGTCGGCCAGCGCTCCGAGCGCCGCCATGGACAGCTCGACACCGTCGATCTTCGCCGTCGTCGTCTTCTCGACTTCGGCCTTCGGCAACCACGCCGTCCAGAGCGTGTGGCACTTCCCGTCGACGAGCTCCCAGTCGGCGGCGATCCCGTGCCCGGTCGCGTACTCCTGAACATCGGCATAGTGAAGGTCGTTGACCAGCTCGTCCCACTCGTCGGCGGCCGCGCCACGCAGGTCCGAGCGCGGGACGAACGGCGGGTCACAGGCGACCTCGATCACCGGCTGGAACGCATAGGCCCGGTCAGGCGTCTTCGCGTCGGGCACGCGGCGGTTGACGAGGAAGACCGACACCGACCGCGTGCCGTCGGGTAGGTCGTCGTGGCCGTCGGTGGGCACCGGGCGCTCCAGCGCGTGAACCTGCAAGCCGCCTGAATCCGGGACGGCATGCTCGGTGAGGACCCCGGGCTCGCCAAGCGCGATGAGCACCTGCTCCTCGCGCGGAGTGCGCCGCCACACGTCGATCGGCTTCGGCTCCTCCTCCCCGTCTGCCGATTCCGGCGTGTGCTTGGCCAGCCGGTAGTCACCCCAGCGCACGGTCACGGTCAGCGTGCTCACGTCGGCGGGGATGAGCGCGGAGAGCCCGATCGAGGACGGGAAGTACGCCTTCTTCGCGGCGACGCGATCCTCGGCGGTCTCGTCGCCGCCGCCCTCGTCGACGGCATCGAAGTCGTCGTCAGCCTCGTCATCGGCGGCCTGCGCCTCGTCGGAGGCGACGGGGATGAGGAAGCCGGTCAGGTACCAGTTCGACGGCCGGTTGCGGCGGTGGAGCATCTCCTGCTCCAGCTCGTGGCCGGGCCAGGGACCGACGAGGTCGAGCTCGAGCGTCTCCACGAGCCGCCGGCGAATCTCGGCTGGCGTGAGCTGGGGCGAGGCGTCGGTGTCGGGCATGGTCAGAAAAGGCTCCCGCCTGTGTTTGCGGGCCGGCGCACCTTCGCCGGCGACTTGGACTTCGCTGCGCCGGAGCGTTGCTCCTCAGCCGCGCGCTCCGCGTTCAGGGCGAGCAGCCGAGCGAGCACTTCGTCGTGGACCTCGTCGGGCCAGCGGTAGCGCCACGGCTTCTTGCGGCGGCTCGACCCTTCCTCGTCGTCGACCTCGTAGTCGAGGAGGAACGTGCAGTCGGTCGGGATGTCTGTCCAGCCGTAGGCGTCGAGGACGGCGCGGTCCATCGCCACATGCAGCTCGCGGAGCTTGACGATCCCCGGGCTCGCTTCCTCAGGGTCGTGGAAGCGGTTGTAGGTCTTGGTGAGGCCCTCGTCGTTGGCGACCATGATCTGGGCGCGGTGGGCTTCGTAGGCGGCACCGGATCGTTCCAATCCCGCGTCGGACTCCCAGCCAGAAGGGAACGGGAACGTGTCGAAACAGTCGGACGTCGTGTAACGAAGGTCGTCCTTCATCGATGACCCGAAGAAGCGGGCCCAAGTCTCGTGCAGGCGCGATTGAACTACCGCAAGTCCAGCTCCAAGCGTGATCGCGAGCACGTTGACAGTCAACGCGAACTGTCTTCCGGTCGTTGGCTGGAACACAAATGCGAGGTGCGGGCTGACTTGTGAATTGACGAGCACTCGGTCCAGCGTGGGCAGGACCGCCTGGAGCCTTGGACGATCGGAATGCCACAGCCACCATCGGCCGGCGAGATACCGGGATTGCGCGTTTGGTGGGCGAGATTCCCGATCGACCTTCACGCTGCTGCGAAGAAGACCAACTAGCTTCGGGAATCTCGCTTCGGCCTCTTCGAGTGTGTATCCCTGCAAGCTCATGATGAATCGCCGAGGCTGTTGGCTAGGTGAGGAGTTGATTTCCGAACCACCGATATAGCCGAACAGGCGATCTGCGTATTCAGGATGGTCCGCGGTGAGGTCGCGCATGACACTGATCGGGTGGGCGGCCGCACTTTGGTCGTCGAACGTGAACCCGGCGCCGCTGGGATCGACGCCGTGAAAGCTAAGGGCAGCGTTGGGACTCAGCGCGGAAGGAGTTCCATCCAGTTCGCCTTCGACCAAAAAGGCCGAGATGCGGCTGACGCTGTGACCGTCCAGAACGGCGGGCCGAGACCGAAGCGTGTGGTTCCTCTTGGCGACGTGGACAGTTGACACCACGACGGCTGCACTACCCGGCCATCGCAGTCGCCGGGTTGCTGCATAGATTGCGCCTCCCTGCTGGCAGAGGACTTGGAGGCCGGCTTCGCGCGTATCTCCTTGGGCGATCGTATTCGTAGCCACGAGGCCGAACGTGCCGCCGTCGCGAAGCAGTGAAAACGCTCGACGAAAGAAGAAGGTGCACAGGTCGGCCCGGCCATTCGCGCCGGGGTGCTCCTCGAGCATGAATGCAAGGAACCGCGGACCGAGAACCTGTACTATCTGATTCTTCTGTGCGAACGGCGGGTTGCCGACGAACGCGTCGAATCCGGGATTCTCGCGCTGGAACACCTCCGGGAACTCGATATCCCAGTGAAACGGCGCGAGCGGCGGGCTCGCATGGCGCGCCGCGTCGATGTCTCCGCGGAACCGCCCGACGTCGCCCGCGGTGACAGCGCCGAGGAGCTCGGCGCGCTTCGCCTCGCGGGCGTTCTTCTTATCGCCACTGAAGAACGCGAGGATCGCCAGGTCGCCGTAGAGCCGCACCTGGGCCAGCTCGTGCTGTGCCTCGTCCCACATGTCGCGCAGCTGGAAGTCCGACACGTCCTCGCCGGCCCTGCGAATCGCCCGGCGCAGCTCGGCCACGCGGTCGAGATGCTGCTTGATCTGCACCGGCGCCAGCGGCGGCGCGGTGTCGTCCCAGTGGAAGGCCTGGATCTGGCGGCGGCTCAGGCCGACCAGCGCGTCGCCGCTGCGCAGCGCGTGGTCAAGGAAGGTCAGCGCGTGCTCGCGCGCGAGCGTCGCGAGCCACAGCGACATCTTCGCGAGGTCGACCGCAACCGGGTTGCGGTCCAGCCCGTAGAGGCACCGCTGGGCGACTAGCCGGCGGGCGAAGACGACCTCGTCTTCGTCGGCGGGAATGTCCGGGCGGTCGCCGTGGATCGCCCACGCTGCGATCAGCTCATCCCCGAGCTGACGACACGCCTCGACGAGGAACGCGGCCGAGCCCATCGCCGGGTCGCAGACCTTCAGGTCGAGGATCTGCTCTGACGTCGGTGGTTTGTCGTCAACCCGCAGCGCGTCGAGCAGCGGCTTGAGCGTCGTCCGCACGATCGGCTCGGTGAGCGCGCGGGGGGTGTAGTGCGAGCCGGACTTGCGGCGCTCGTCGCTGGGCTGCAGGACCATCGCCCCGAGCGGGAGCAGGTCAGGGCTGGCGTTGCGGTCCATCACCGGCGCCAGCGCGCTGTGCAGCGCCTCGATCGACGCGGCGTCCTTCACCGCCGCCTTGACCTTGGCCGGCAGGTCGCGGTCGGCGGCGTCCTTGATCCACTTGTCCCGCTTGCCGGCCTCCACCTCGACCAGCTGGTCAAGGTCGATCGTCGTCGGGGCGCCGAGGCGTTTGGCGGCCTTGATCGCGAGCGACCGGCCGGTCGCCGTCTCCAGCCGGAAGCCCATCATCGTCTGGTAGACGGAGCCGATCTGCTCCACGTCGAGCGCCCGGTAGGAGAGCCGCTCGCCGTCGAGCACGAGCAGCTTCTCCAGCGCGCGGAAGACCGTGCCGTCCGACACGCGCGGCGGCTCGATCCGCACTCCCGTCTGCCGGCCGCCCACCGCCAAACGGCCCTCCAGGAACGGGTAGCGGTCAGGGTCGAATAGCCCGCCGTGCCGTGCGGGGAGCCGCACCTCGCCGGCGGTCGCCCCGTCATGGACCATCCGGAAGAGGACGAGCAGCTGTGCCCAGGCGCCGTAGCGCTGGTCCATCGTGTCGGGAAAGTGCACGGCGTGATCGCGCAGCCGGGCGAAGAGCCCGGCGAGCGAGTAGTACTGCCCGAACGTCTCGTCCTCGGTCGGGAGCATGTCCCGCTCCTCGGCGTAGAGGAGGAAGACGAGACGGAGGATGACGGTCAGCAGGCCGTGGTAGACCTCGTCCGGGTCGCGGTCGAGTGGCTCGCGCAGAAGGGTACCGTCCGACGTGTCGTGCGCGGCCTGGAACCCCCGCAACAGCTCGTAGAGCGCGTGAAGCACCTGCTCGGCGAGCTTCTCCGAGACCTCGTTCTGGAACTTGCGGCTGTCGTCCAGCAGCGCGGCGAGCCGCTTCTCCTTCGGCAACGTCAGCAGCCGCTGCTGACCGAGCAGGAGCCGCATTGCCGTGCAGATCGGCCGACCGGCGGTCTGCGTCATCGCGGCGACGTCGAACTGGAGCCAGCCGGAGCTTTCGCCGCGCGGCGCGGAGATGACCCGCAGGGCGTGGCCGTCGCACAGCAGCCCGGCGGTGACCCCAGTCTCGCGGAGCAGCCGCTCCATCCGGCCGTGCGGCGACGCCTCAAGGACGCCGTGGCCGCTCGGCACCGCGTCGAGATCGGTGCCCGTCGGCAGAACTGTGACGAGCAGCTGCCATCCCGGTGCGCCCTCTGCGGGGTTCAACTCGCGGACGGCGAGGTCGGGTACGAGCGTCTCGTCGTAGTCGGGCAGGACGACGTGCAGCTCATCTGGGATCAGGTTGCCGTCGGTTCCGGCGTAGCCCTTTGGTGAGAACTGCCAGCCAAGAACCTCCCGCGCGAACCGCTCGAAGTCGGCGATGGCCGGCCGGTCTTCGGGCGCGTCCGGGTCGAGCGCGGCGCGCAGCAGCTCCTGGCCGGCTGCGTCGCGGCGGTCGAGGATCGCCCCCGCTCGCACGAGCGCGGGCGCGGACACGACCAGGCCGGTCGGCTGGACGAAGCCGAGCCATTCCAGGTGCGCGAGGATCTCGGGGTCGACCTTTGCCATGGCTAGTTCGTGTCCGGCCAGAGGTAGACGAGGCCGACCGGCTCGACCCGGCGGGCCTTCACGGCGTAGAAGTCGACAAGCCGCTGCGGCTCGCTCTCGAGCTGCTCGTCGAACTCGACGAGGCGGCGCTCCCACGACCTCATGTTCTGCTCGAGCTGGCGGCGCTCGTCGGCATCGAAGCCCAGCGTGAGCTGGTCGTGCTCGGCCTTGTGGCGCGCAAGCTCCCGCTGAACAAGGTCGCGCTGACGAACCAGCGCGTCGTGGAGATCCTTCGACTCGCGCTCGCCGCGCGCGGTGAGCTTGGCAATGGCGTCCTGCGCGAGGTCGTGCGCCCGCGCGTCAAGCTGGGGCAGCAGCTCGTCGACGTCGCGGGCGGCGCCGGCCAGCAGCTTGCGGCCGACGGCCTCGTCCGGCTGTCGCGGCGCTCCGTGGTTGAGCGCTTCGTCGAGCAGCCCCAGCGTGCTGGCGGTGGCGTCTCTGGCGTAGGCGGAGAGCGGCCCGTCGCGCCGGTCCGGGTCAACCCACCTGGCGGCCACCGGCACCAGCTCCTCGTGCAGGCGCTCCGCGCGCGTGCCGTAGAGCGACAGGCGCCCGAGCAGCACCACGCGCGGGATCGAGTCGCGCACCTGCGCGAGCGCTGCGCGCGAGAGGTCGTCGTAGACGAACCCCTGGGCGCGGAACCGCGAGAGCAGACGCTGGGCGACCCGCTGCTCCAGGTGCAGGTGAACCGTCTCGTCCGTCAGTACACCTGCATCCTCGAAGACCACCGGCCGGATCGGTGCGTCGCGGCGCCAGTCGGCGAGCTTGTCGCCGGTCTTGCGGGGGGCGCGGAGCGTGTCCAGCGTCGCCGCCCAGCTTGGATCGGTCGCGGCTCGCTGGTCGAGCGGCGGGAACGTCCAGGCGGGTTGGCCGTGCTCGTCTTGGGCGGCGGAGAGGGGTGCGGCGTTGAGGATCTCCAGCGCGCAGTTCAGCGCGTTGCGAAACGGCTCGGGCTCGAAGCCCACCCACCGCCGCGAGCCGTCCAGCAGCGTGCGGCAACGGTCGATCTGCGCCTTCAGGTCAGCCTGGCGCTCGCGGGCCTGCTCGAGCTCCTCGTCGGCGACCTGCTTGCGGGCGGCGTTGACGTCGGCGGCTTGGATCTCCGACGCGAGCGTCTCGGCGTCGGCGTGGCGGATGCCGCGGCTGAGCCGGCGCTCGATGTCGTCGTCGATGACCTTCGAGAGGCTCCCCAACTCGCGCTTGATCGTCTCGGTCTTGTTGACGAGCACTTCGAGCACGCGGTCCTCGACGCGCTGCGGCAGGACGAAGTAGTGGCAGCGGACCGTGTCGGCGGGCTGGAGCTTGCGGTCGATGCGGCCGTTGCGTTGCTCGATGCGGCCCGGGTTCCACGGCAGGTCGAAGTGGAAGAGGTCGGCGCAGTGCGCCTGAAAGTTCAGGCCCTCGCGAGCGGCGTCCGTGGCGATGAGGATGCGCAGCGGGTCCTCGGCCGGGTCGGTGTTGAAGCGGCGCTGGACCTCCTTGCGCGCCTCGCCGCTGGTCAACCCGGTGATGACCGCGATGCGCTCGTCGGCGTCCTCGGTGTGGGCGATCGCCTGGCCGAGGATCTCGACGAGGTGACGCTTGGTGCCTTCGCGGCTCTCGGTGAAGATGAGGACGCGCCGGTCGTTCCACGCGGGAGCCGGCCCTTTCGCTGCCCTGCCGTACTCCGGCAGGTCCGGGCACATGTGCTCGCGAATCCAGTCGATCAGCGCGCGGTCCTTGCCGTCTGGCCGGTTGCGCGCTCGGGCGGCGATGTCCTGCATCCGGTCGAGCAGGGCTCGTTCACGTTCGCGCTGCGCGTCCGTCGCGGCGGTGCGTCTTGCCGCAGCTTCGACAGCGTCGGTGACGATCTCGAACGCGCCCTGGTCCAGCTCCTCGACGTCTTCGTCGTCGGAACTGGGCGCCTGGAGGAGGAGTTGCTCCGCCTGGGCCTCGGTCAGCTCCCGCTCGGCACTCGCCTCAGCCTGGCCCCACTGCCGTTCGACGGTCTTCCGGTGGGTCTCCAGGCTGCGAGCGAAGGCCTTGATCGAGGACAGCAGGCGCTGCTGCAACCCGACGACGAGCAGACCGGCCGATGCCTGCGTGCGGGTCGACTCGTCGGCGAAGCGCTCTTCGCGCGCGGTCCGGTACTCGTCCAGGAGGTTGGAAAGGACCAGTTCCGGGGCGTCAGCCGGGAGGCCGCGCACTTCGACGCGGACAACCTCGCGCCGTGGGAAGCCACCTTGCACCGACCGAATGTCCTCCTTGAGCCGGCGGACCATGACGTCCTCGAGCGCCTTCTTGCCGCGAACCTTCACCCCGCGGGTGAAGCGCGTCGGGTCGAGCAGCTCCAGCAACGTGGAGAAGCTGTTGGAGTGGCCGTTGTGGGGCGTGGCGGAGAGGAAGAGGCGATGCTCGAACCTGGCGCCGAGGTCGCGGACGGCGCGGGTGAACTTCGTCTCGATGCCATACCGGCCGCCGCTGGACGGTGCCGCGTGGTGGGCCTCGTCGAGGATGAGCAGGCTGCCGGCCTTCATGTGGCCGAGCCAGGCGCGCATCGGGTCGGCATAGGTCGGGTCGCCGAGCAGGTTGTGGGAGACCAGGAACCGGCTGTGCGTCTCCCACGGGTTGACGCCGAAGCCGCGCTCGCGACGCACTTCGGCGAAGTACCGGCGATCGAGCACTTCGAAGACGAGGCCGAAGCGCTCGTCAAGCTCGGCCTTCCACTGCTCCAAGACCGACGGCGGCGCGGCGACGACGATCGTCTTCGCCTTCTTGCGCAGCAGCAGCTCGCGAGCGATGAGGCCAGCTTCGATGGTCTTGCCCAGGCCGGTGTCGTCCGCGATGAAGAGGTTCACGCGCGGCAGCCGCAGCGCCTTGCGCAGCGGCTCCATCTGGTAGGCGTCGATCGTGATACCCGCGCGGAACGGCGCTTGGAAGAGGTTCGGATCCGTCGCCGTGACCGTGTTCCAGCGAAGCGTGTTGAGGAACGCCGCGAAATGCCGCGGGTCGTCGAAGCCGCGCGACGCCAGGTCCGCCCAGCCCTCCTCTTCGAGGATGCGCCGATCGATCTCGTACTCCCAGAGCACGGAGAGCTCCTCGCCCTGCGCGTCGTCGTCGGCACAGGCGAGGTCAACGACAGACTTCCCGTCGCCGAGCGGCCGCACGCCCTCGACGAGCCAGCGACGCGAGCGGACCTGTACCAGCTCGCCTTGAGCAGGTGCCCGCTCGGGGAGCAGCTCAACGGCTGCCACGGCAAACCTCTTGGACCAGAATCACGGTGGCAAAGTCGCGTCGAAGCACGGGTTCTGACACGAGACGGGCAACGCGCCCAGTCTATGTCGATGAGGACGGAGGACGGGCCGAGGCGGTGCCTGCACGGTGCCTGGCGCGGCGCATCCTGTCGTCGAGCCCGTGCGCTACCCGCCCGCCGGGCTCGGCCCCCGATGTCGATGATTCGGTGGTTACCCTCAATGTGCTGGTGGCACATTGAGCAGTCGCCGCCGGCGGCGTGCGTGCGCTGCACAGCGGGCTCTGGGGGGTTCTACAGCCGAACCTGCTTCCCATAAGCGCAACTTTCCGGTCGGGGCATTGTTGATTGGTTCAGCACGGCGTCACCGATGGCTCTAGGAGGCATCCAGTGTTCAAGAAGCTCCTCGTCGTGGTGCTCACCGCCAGCGCGGCCAGCACCACGACGGCTGCCGCGGCCGCCACCCCCAACTTCGTCGGTGCCCCGGCGGCCGCCTACGGCGGCATGACGATCAGCTTCATCGCCCGATTCGATCGTGAACTACCACATGTCTCGCAGGCCGGCTTCGTCGTCGCGCCCTCGCTGCGCGTCAACCAGCGCGTCCGAAATCTGTACGGCGGCAACCCACCCGGTCACGTCGGCGTCGCGAGCCGTCACTGCTATGTCGCCGAAGCCGTCCGGCTACGCCCCCTCGCCAAGCGCCGCGCGGGGGCCAAGTGGAAGGTCGGCATGCTGCTCAACAACACCAATCGCGTGCTCCGCACCAGACCCGTCACGCTGGTTCACCTCAGCAGCGGCCGCGGCGAGATCGCTTGGGAAAAAGCCAACATGGCCCGGCTCGGCTGCAACTGAGCTGCACTTGATCGCCTCGCTGACGACGCTGCGGGCGGTCGACACGACGATGTCGACCCCGGTTCAGCGTTCACCGATGCCGCTCAGCTTTCTCGAGCCGTAGCCGCTCGAGTTGTACGGTCTCGCGCAGCGCTGCTTGGAAGTTGGTGAGGTGGCGTGACTGGGCCTCATGCCAGCTGGCCGGCTCGGGTCCAATCCAGTCGAGCGTCAGCGGCCACACGCGCCGCAACTCCAGCCCGCGGGCGTGGTGCCTGCGTCGTGGTGCAGACGTTGCGCTGCCCGGCCGCCGTCACGCTCCGATTCCAACCAGGCGGGGCTTGAGGTCCATCGCATCGGCGCGCGCGTCCCACGGATTCCGCGCGGGACCCGGAGGCGATGCGCCGCCGGCGATCAGCTGCGCGTGCACGGGCGGCAGCTCGTGCGCATCGAGCGTGCTCGTCTCCAGAAACGCCACGGCTGCGTGCTCGGCGCTCGGTCGGAGCCGGTCGCGGGCCGGGATGCACTCGTACGCCACGACATCGATCCACGTGCCGGGAAGCACCTCCAGCGCGCGAACCCCCGCGACGTTGTCCACCGTGATCTCGATCCCGGTCTGCTCCCGAAGCGCACGCCGCAAGCCGTCCGGGAAGAGCTCGCCGACGTCCGGCCTGCCCCCGGGCAACTCCCACTGGTCCCGCTGGTTGCGACACAACAGCACGCGTCCATCGGGCTGACGGCAGACAGCCTTGACGGTGACCGCGCGCGGCTCGGGCGCCGCATCCGCCAGTCCGCGAGCGACCCGAGCGGCCAGCAGGTGATAGTGCCCGGGCAGACGCCCGCGAGTGACGTCGCGAGGGCGCTCGACCTTGCGCGGCTCGCCCACCACCTCGCCACGACGGAACTGCTCGCGCGTCAGATCGAGCTCGACGTCGCCCGGCAGCCGATTCCAGTAGTGCACCCCCTGCCGCGTCCCGTCTGCCTCATGGACGTCGGCCATCAGCAGATCCCCGCCGAGCAGGTCTTGGACCACGAGGGCCGTCGACGCGCACTGCCCGGACGCCGGGTTCGACGACGACCATCCCGGCTGATCGACCGGATCGCTCGTCCACAGACACCAGCCAGCGCGGATCGCCTGCTCGATCGACATCAGCGAGGTGCGCATCGGGGCAATCCAGCGCCCCTCGGAGCTACGTGCCTCTGGCGTCAAGGTCGAGGGCGACCATCGGCAGGTCGGTTCCGTGCGTGTCGATGCGGGCGCCAAGCGTGTCCTCGAGCACGGGGCGCAGCGCCGACCAGGCCTGGGGATGCGCGTCCGCGTAGCGGCCAAGCGCGGCGCTCGCCTCTTCGGCGCTCAGGCGGCGGGCGCTCGCCGGAGCCCGGACGCGTGCGCCGACCGACACGTGCACCCGCGGATCGGCCTCGAGGTTGCGCAGCCACTGCGCGCGGTCGCCGAAGCCCGATACGACCACGTAGGTGTCCGGCCGGGGACGATCGACGACCTCGAGCACGACGTAGCGGCGGCGCCCCGACTTGCGGCCGACGTGTTCGAGCATCAGCAGCCGATGGCCGAGCACGAACCCGAGCCGCGCCCGGTAGAGCCAGATCGGCGCCCGGACCAGCCACCGCACCCGCAACGCCGAAGCCCCCCAGCGGGCGAGCCGTCTGCCGCCGTCACTGCGCATCGATTCAGGTTCGCACAGCCGCGCGCGCCGCGCTGCTAACGTCACAAACCGACGCGTCAGTTTGTTTGTTGCTCGCCCGTTCGTGCCCAAGCTTCGTCCCGAGACCCGCGTTGAGCGCCGCCAGGAGCTGGTCGAGGCCGCCTGGAGGTGCGCGGCGGTGCGCGGCTTCAGCGATCTGACCGTCGATGACGTGTGCGCCGAGGCGGGTGTGAGCAAGGGCGCGTTCTACGGGTATTTCGAGCAGAAGCAGGATCTGCTGCTGGCGCTGCTCGACGACGATGCCGCGGCGCTCGACCGTGAGTTGGAGCGGATCACGAGCGGCAGCCCATCCGGGGTGCAGCGGGTCCGGCGCTTCACGGAGGCGATGCTCGCGCGCGGCGAGGACGCCGCTCGGGTGCAGGTCCGCGCCGACCTGTGGTCGGTGCTGCTGACCGAGGCGACGGTGCGCCGGCGCCTCGCCCGGGTGATGCAGCGGCGGCGTGCGCTGGTGCGCTCGTGGATCGAGGAAGCGGTCGCGTCGGGCGAGCTGGCCGAGATTCCGGCCAACGCGCTGGCGTCGATCCTGCTCGCGCTCGCGGACGGGCTGGTGCTGCACCGCGCGCTTGACCCGAACGCGTTCCAGTGGCGCAACATCAGCCGGGCGATCGACGTGCTGCTCGCGGGCGTCGAGGGGGCGTGAGGCGCCACGCCCGCGTTCGCGCTCACCCACCGCCGACTGCCGCGCGCCGACCGCGACCAGCGGGCCGCCGATCCGGTGGGCGCGCCGGGCTGACGGACTCATGCCCGCGCCACCGCCGTCCGGCCCCCGCCGCCTGGTCCAGGACCAGCGCACGGCCGACGACCTCCAAGCCGACGAGCGGCGCGGACCGGACAGCGGCCTGACCACCCAGGAGGCGGCGGTGCGCCTGCAGCGCTACGGCCCCAACGCGCTGCCGGAGAAGCGGCGCAACGTCGCGTGGGAGCTGCTGTCGCACTTCTGGCAGCCGATCCCGTGGATGATCGAGCTGGCGCTGGTGCTCACGGCCGTGACCGCCCGCTGGACCGACTTCGGCGTGATCCTGGCGCTGCTGTTGCTCAACGGGCTCGTGGGCTTCTGGGAGGAGCACCAGGCGGCGAACGCGATCGACGCGCTCCGGCAGCGACTGGCCACGCAGGCGCGGGCGCTGCGCGACGGTGCATGGCGCACGCTCCCGACCGAGCAGCTGGTGCCAGGCGACCTCATCACCCTCCAGCGTGGCGACGTCGTCCCCGCCGACGGAGCTCTCGCCGAGGGCATGGCGGAGGTCGACGAGTCAGCGCTGACGGGGGAGTCGCTGCCGGTCGACAAGCGCGGGGACGCCGGCCTGTTCTCGGGGACGGTGATCTCTCGCGGTGCGCCACGGATGCGGGTGCTGGCGACCGGGCCGTCGACCGAGCTGGGGCGCACCGCGGCGTTGGCGGCCGCGAAGCCGCCGGCGAGTCATTTCCAGGAGGCGATCTTCGCGATCGGCCGCTACCTGATCGCGCTCGCGCTGGTATTGGTCGCGGTGATCGTCGTCGTGTCGCTGCTGCGCGGCACCGGCCTGACCGAGACGCTGGAGTTCGCGCTGGTGGTCACGATCGCGTCGATCCCGGTCGCGCTGCCGGCGGTGCTGTCGGTGACGATGGCGGTCGGCGCCCGCCACCTGGCCACGCGCGAAGCGGTCGTCAGCCACTTGCCCGCGGTCGAGGAGATGTCCGGGGTCGACGTGCTGTGCTCGGACAAGACCGGGACGATCACCCGCAACCAGCTCACGCTCGTCGGCGTCACCGCCATCGGCCAAGGGATCGACCGCGACGCGGTCCTGCGCGCCGCGGCGCTCACGGCCGAGCCCGGCGGCAGTGATCCGATCGACGCCGCGATCCTCGCAGCGCGCGGAGGCGCCCCAGCCGCCGCCGACGTACTCGACTTCGAGCCGTTCGATGCCGATCGCAAGCGCGCCGAGGCTCGCGTCCGCGACGCCGACGGATCCGAGCACCGGGTCGCCAAGGGCGCGGTGCAGGCGATCGTCGAGCTCGCCGGCGAGCCCACGGACGTCGCCCGGCGCGTCGCGGCGGTGACCGCCGAGCTCGCGACCAAGGGGCACCGGGCCCTGGCGGTCGCCCGCACCGACGCCGACGGCGCCTGGCGAGTCATCGGCGTGCTGGCGATCCAGGACCCGCCACGCGAGGACTCCCGCGAGACGCTCGCTCGCGCCCGCGAGCTCGGCGTCGAGGTCAAGATGGTGACCGGTGATCGCGTCGAGATCGCCCGCCAGATCGGCGCCGAGGTCGGCATCGGATCGCAGATGCTCGAGGCCGACGCGCTCGCGAGCCTCGCCGACGATGCGCTCGGCACGATAGTCGAGGCGGCCGACGGGTTCGCGCAGGTCGTCCCCGAGGACAAGTACCGGATCGTCCGTGCGCTGCAGGCGCGCGGCCACATCGTCGCCATGACCGGTGACGGCGTCAACGACGCGCCCGCGCTGCGCCGCGCGGACGCCGGCATCGCCGTCTCCGGCGCCACCGACGCCGCCCGCGCCGCCGCCGACATCGTGCTGCTCGCCCCCGGGCTGTCGGTGATCGTCGAGGCGATCCACGGCGCGCGCGAGGTCTTCCGGCGGATGACCAACTACGCCATCTACCGGATCACCGAGACGATCCGCGTCGTCCTGTTCGTCACCCTCTCGATCGTCGCGTTGGGCTTCTTCCCCGTCACGCCGACGCAGATCGTGCTGCTGGCGATCCTCAACGACGCCGCCATCCTCACGATCGCCTACGACCGTGTCCAACCCTCCCCACGCCCCGAGCGCTGGGACCTGCGCGAGGTGCTCACGATGGCCGCGGTGCTCGGGCTCGTCGGGGTGGTGGAGTCGTTCACGCTCGTCGCGCTCGCCGTCGGGCCGCTCGGCCTTTCGCACGCCGAGACGCAGACGCTGATGTACCTCAAGCTCTCGATCGCCGGGCACCTCACGATGTTCGTCGCCCGCACCCGCGGACGCCTTTGGAGCCGGCCCCATCCCGCTCCCGTGCTCCTGACCGCCGTCATCGCCACCCAGGTGGTCGCCACCGTGATCGCCGCCGCCGGCGTGCTGATGACGCCGCTGCGCTGGCAACTGATCCCACTCGCGTGGGGCTACGCGCTGGTCTGGATGCTGCTGCTCGACCAGCTCAAGCTCTTCGCTTACCGGACGCTCGTTCGTTGACTCCGTGACAGCGGTCGATCCGGAGACGATCGACCACGAGACGGTCATGGCGATGGCTGGAAGCGCTCGCTGCAGGTAGGCGTGAGCCGAACGCGAAACGGCGCCGCCGAACATGTACACGAAGATCCCGCGGAACGTGACCGGCGCGATGACGGCGTCGCTGGATCGGGTTCCGCCTGACCTTGACCAGGTTTCGCTCAGCGAGCGCAAGGCTGTGCCGCAGCCGTCCGAATCGCCGGTGCGCGGGCACCTGGCGATCACGTGGCGGGCGTGGCTCAAGCACCCGAGTCGCGGGGGCTCATGTCGCAGAGCGAGCTCGGTCACGCCGACTCCGGCGGCGTCCAAGCGGCGAACGCTGCGTGTCCGTCGGCCTGTCCGGTCACCACGTCGCGGCCGCGACGCTCGGCCCGGCGGCCGACGACCTTGCCGAGGATCTGCGCCACGTCGCCGAGCCTCAGCGAGTCCTCTGGCCGCACCTCGATGGTCTGGTCTGCGACGAGGGCCTTCGCCACGAGACATCACCCTCGATGAGATCGCGATCGAGACGTTCTTCCCTGCCGATGAGCAGAGCGCGAACCTGCTGCGCCTGCTCACGAGCGGCCAAGCAGCACGTGTTGAGCCAGGCTGACGACGGCTCGCCGATCCCCGTCAGCCGGCCGGGACCCGGACGACCTGGAAGATGTCGGCCTGCGTCCCGCTGACGCCCTGGGTGCGGGCGACCATGACCGCCGGGCCGCCCAGGCTCAGCTCGGCGACGACGTCGCCGGTGCCGGGACGCCAGCCCGACCCGAGGCTCAACGTGAGCTGCCGCTCGCCGCCGGTCCAGGTCACCGGTGCGCCGCGCGCCCAGCGGGTGCTCTCCAGGAACGCCGCGTCCTCCTGCGTGCTGTCGTACTCGCCGCACGGGCCGGCCTGGACGGTACGGTCGGTCGACCAGGTCTCGCCGACTCCGCGCAGCGTCACCGACCCGGTGACCGCACCGGCGCCGGTCACCCGCAGCCCGCTGACGTCGAGGCGGCCGGGATGGCCAGCGGTGACCGTCGATCGGTAGCGAATCGTGCACGACACCGACGAGCCCGCGATCATCGGCCCGGTCTCGACGGTATCGGTCGACCAGTCGCTCCGCGTCCAGGTCAGCGGCGCGCTACCGGCGCCGGACTCGTCGAGCGGCACGTACGCGGTCAGGCCGATGTCGCGGTGCTCCGCCTGGGTGCCCTCCGTGCGCAGCACGTACGGCGCGAGCGAGAACGCGTCGTCGACCGCGGAGGCGTGGCGGTAGACGAGCGCGTAGCGCTCGGTCTCCTCCTCCAGCGTCTTCGCGGTGCTCGCGCTGCCCTGGCGCGACGTGACCTTGGCGCCCACCCAGTCGGAGCCCCAGCCGCGCGCGGCCGGCGCCGTGTACGCGAGCTCGACAGGCGCGGCACCGTAACCGCCCGCGGCCGGGGCGAGCTCGCCGCGCAGGCGCTCGACGGTGAACCGGCCGGGAGCGAGCCCCTTGGCGCCGTTGCGCGGCGTGACCCGCAGCGTCAGCTTCGAGCCCTGGCCGGCGGCGAGGCGCGCCGGCGCCGCCTCGAGGGAGACGGCGAGGCAGTGGCCGCTCTGCCAACCCCGCTCGGCCTCGGTGAGCAGCTGCTCGACCTCCGAGCGCACCAGCAGCATCTCGAGCGCCGAGAGGCGCAGTGTGGGATCGACTTCGTCGGTGGTGACGATCCAGGTGCCGAACACCTTGACGAGGCCCGGCACGGTGCCGCGGATGTGCCCGACGTCGAGCGGCTCCTTCGCCCCGACCTTCAGCCGGCTGCCCGACCACCTCAGGGTTAGGACGTCCGGGGGGCTCGTCTCCACGATCCGGCCCGCGGGGTCGCGCACCACGACCTGCGCGTGGACCCGGACGTCGAAGTCGAGATCGAAGTCGCGCAGCGCGCCGTCGTCGCCGACGCGGGCCGTCACGCTGCCGCGACTGCGCGTCTCCACGCGCGCGCTGAAGCTGCCGACGCCCTTCGCCGACCCGGAGAACGTGAGCCCGCGCTGGCGATCGATCGGGCCCGTCACGATCCCGCGCTCGTCCGGGCAGGCCGCCACCCGGGTGTGCTCGCGGCGCTCGTCCTTGACGCCGATCTGGCTGCCCTTCACGGTCTTGGTCACCTCGGCCGTGAGGTCCTTCGCCTGGCCGACCTGGTCGGCCTCCAGCTCACCGCGCGTGGCCGAGCCCGTGACGCGCGCGCCGTCCTGGGTGAAGTCGAAGCTCGTCGCTTCGGCCGCGCGGGCGCGGCCCGCCTTGCCCGTGCGCGGCACCTCACCGGCGAGCACGCGGCGCTCGGCCCGAGCGAGCGAGCGCGCCATCTTCACCGACCGCGCCTGGCGGCCGAGCCGCTCGAGCTTGCGTGAGACGTGCCGGCCGCGCTTGGTCCGCACGGGAACCTTCAGGCTCGCGGCGCGGCGGCCGAGCAGGCCGTCGTCGGCGACGTGGCTCGCGGGGACCTTCACGCGCGGGCAGCTCCAGCGGCCCTTGACCTTGGTCACGATCTGCTTCCGGCACCGCTTCGGAATCGCGCGCTTCTTGGGGACGGGCTTCGGCTTCGCCGCCACCGCCGCCGGGCTGGCGGTCATCTGGACCGGGTCCACTGGGGCGGCGTGCGCGGGGGCCGCTCCTCCGGTTGCGAGCGCCGCGATCAGCGCCCCTTGCATCCACCTGCGCACCTTCATCACCACGCCCTCCCTGGCCGACGCCACGTCCGCCGGCGCGTTCCCGGCGCCGGCCTCAGCGACCTGTAGCATGACTCCAATATGGAGCTTATACCTCCAAAATGGAGCGAGCGTCAAGCGTGCCGCGCCTGACACCGTTCTCCCACGTCGTCCTCACGCTGATCGGCCGCGGCGGCGCCGGAGCGCACGACCTCGTGCGGATGATGCGCCAGGGCCGGCTGTACTGGGCCGGCTCGCCGAGCCACTACTACGCCGAGCCTCGCCGCCTCGAGCAGCTGGGTCTGCTCACCTCGCGCGTCGAGCCGGGCCGCACCGGACAGCGCACGCACTACGAGCTCACCGACGCCGGCCTCGCCGAGCTGCGCGAATGGCTCGCCACCCCCACCGCGTTCCCACGCATCCAGTCGGAGCCGATCGTCCGCGCGCTGGCCGCCGACCTCGCCGATGCCGACACGGTGCTGCAGGGGTTCGACGCGCTCGAGGCGGAGCTCGACGACGTGGAGGCGGAGCTCGAGGCCCTCGAACAGCAGGCCGGCAGCCTGCCCGACCGGCGCGCGATCCTGATGATCAACCACCGCCTCGGCCGGCGGATCGTCGCCGCCCACCGCGAGTGGCTGGCCGAGGTCCGCCAGGAGCTGACGCAGCGCCGAGGCCGGTGACTCGCGGTGGGCGGCGCGCTCGACCTTCATGTCACGTTTGCCCCGGGGCGCCGGTCTCCCGTGTAGTGACCCACGACACACCGGAGGCACGGCAATGCTCAAGAACGTCTTCTACACGAGCGTGCTCGTCAGCGACCAGGACCGGGCGCTCGACTTCTACACCAACGTCCTCGGCTTCGAGAAGCGGGTCGAGAACCCGCTGCCGGACGGGCCGCGGTTCCTGACCGTCGGCGTCAAGGACGACGGCTTCCAGCTCGTCCTCTGGCCCGGGACGCCCGGCGAGGCGCAGCCGGCGATGGGGCGCCCGCCGGCGTCGGTCACGATCGAGGTCGACGACCTCCGCCGGACCTACGAGGAGCTCAAGGCGCGCGACGTCGAGTTCGTCTCGGACGTGCTCGAGTTCCCGTGGGGCTCGGTGGCGCAGTTCCAGGACCCGGACGGCAACCGGCTGCAGATCCGGCAGGGTCGCTAGACGCCGGTACCCTCCCCGCATTCGCGGAGCGACGGAATCCGGGCGCCCGGCGGGCGCCGCCGACCGGGCGGCGCTGCAGCGCCGGACCCTGCGGACGCTCGCGTTCGCGCAGATGCTCAGTGGCGCGGGGCTGGCCGCGGGCGTGACCGTCGGCGCCCTGCTGGCCGAGGACATGCTCGACTCGACCAGCTTCTCCGGCCTGCCGTCCGCCCTCTTCACGGGCGGCGCGGCGGGCACGGCGCTGCTGGTCGGGCGCCTGTCGCAGCGTTCCGGCCGCCGCGCCGGGCTGGCCGCCGGCTACGCGACCGGCGCGCTCGGCGGCGTCGGCATCGTCCTCGCCGCCGTGCTGGACAACGTCCCGCTGCTGCTGCTCTCGCTGTTCGTCTACGGCGCCGGCAGCGCCACGAACCTCCAGGCCCGCTACGCCGGCGCCGACCTGGCCGACCCGTCCCACCGCGGCCGCGCCGTCAGCACCGTGCTGCTGGCGACCACGATCGGCGCCGTCGCCGGACCGAACCTGGTCGACGTGATGGGCCACATCGCCGAGCAGCTCTCGATCCCGCGGCTCGCCGGGCCGTTCCTGCTCGCCAGCGCGGCCTACGCCACGGCCGCGGTCATCCTGCAGCTCCGCCTGCGGCCGGACCCGCTGCTCGTCGCGCGCTCGCTCGCCGCCGAGCCGGCGCCGCCGTCCACCGAGGACGCGCCGCCGACCGTCGCGCCGGTGCCCAACGGCCTGCCGCTGGCCGCCGCCGCGATGGTCCTCACGCAGGTGGTGATGGTGGCGGTGATGACGATGACCCCGATCCATATGCGCGACCACGGCCACGGGCTGGGCGCGACCGGCTTCGTGATCGCCGTCCACATCGCGTTCATGTACCTACCGTCGCCGCTGACCGGCATGCTCTCCGACCGCGTCGGCCGCCGGCCGGTGATCGCCGCCGGCGGACTCGTCCTGCTCCTCGCGGGCCTCGTCGCCGCCGCCGCGCCCGCCGACTCGATGGTGCTCCTCACCGTCGCGCTCGCACTGCTCGGCCTCGGGTGGAACCTGGGCCTGATCGGCGGTACCGCGCTGCTCACCGACAGCACGCCGCTCGCGACCCGCGCCCGGACGCAGGGCGCCGTCGACCTCAGCGTCTCGCTCGCGGGCGCCGCCGGCGGGCTCACCAGCGGGCTCGTCGTCGCCGCCACCAGCTACGCCACGCTCGGGCTGCTCGGCGGCGCGCTGGCGCTGCTGATCCTCCCGCTGCTGTTGCGCACCGCCCGCCCTCGCCCGGTGCTCAGCACTTAACGGGCTACTCTGGATCTCGCGGCCGTCGCACGGGCGGCCGACCGGACGAGAGCCCGCGCCGTACCCGGCCTGACGACGGCGCGACATGGGAGATTGACCATGGAACAGGCCATCCAGGTCCTCGGGTCGCTGCTCATCCTCACCGCGTTCGTCGCGGCCCAGCGCGGGCGGCTCTCCACCGAGTCGCGCCCGTATCTCGTGCTCAACGCCGTCGGCGCGAGCGTGCTGGCGGTGCTCGCGGCGCACGAGCGGCAGCTCGGGTTCCTGCTGCTCGAGTTCTGCTGGGCGGTCGTCGCGTTCCACTCGCTGGCGCGGCTGGAAATCGCCGCGCGGCGGGCGTAACGGCACGTCGTCGCCGGGCGCCGTACGGTTCGCGCCGTGCCGCCCGCGCGCTTGACCGATCTCTCGGAGACCCTCGCCCGGGCCACGTCGATCGTCAGCGACCTGGCCGCCATCACTGAGCCCGTCGCCGTCGAAGACCGTCCCGGCTTCCTCGTCGCCCGCCCCGGCAACGATCCGCAGCCGATCATCGAGCGGATCGCGACGGCGGAGCGCCTGACGTTCCTGATCGGAGCGGGCGTCTCGATGGAAGCGGGCCTGCCGTCGTGGGGGCGGCTGGTCCGGGTCCTGCTCGAGTCGCTCGCCCCGCCGTCACTCAGCGAGAACGACCGGGCGGCGTGGCTCGATGCGGCGGCCGAGCCCGGGCTGCTGGGGATGGCGGCAACCGCCCGCGCGCTGGCCGACAGCGACGCGGAGTTCGTCGCGCGTGTCGAACGCCACCTCTATGACGACCGGGGTCCGGACCATTTCGATCCAGGCCCGCTCGCGCGCGAGATCGCGGCGTGGAAACGCGATCACCCCGCGGTTCAGATCGCGACGTTCAACTACGACCTGCTCCTCGAACGCGCCCTCCAGGACGCCGGCCTCGACGTCGACCCCCGTGAGGACAACGAGGCCGAACGCGACGGCGTCGCCGCGGTCCGGCATCTGCACGGACGGCTGACCGGCAACCCCGCCGAGGACGCGGTCATCCTCACCGAGCGCGACTACGCGACCTGGAGCCACGGAAGCTGGCAGGACGCGTTCATGCACGACGCACTCCAGGGCGTCTGCGTGTTCCTCGGTTTGTCGTTTACCGACCAGAACCTGCTGCGGTGGATCTACGGCGCGCCGCGCTCCGGGCACGTGGCGATCTTCGCGCGGCAGAGCACACCGCGGCTGGCCGGCCCGGTGCGACGCGAGCTCGAGACCGCGACCCGCGCACGGCTCGAGCGCGCGCACGTGACCGCCTACTGGGCGGACTTCTACGCCGAGATGGCGCAGGTCATGCACGAGGCGCGCCGGCGCCGCGGGCCCGGGAGACCGCCGCGCCCATACCCCGAGCGCGCCCAGCGGCGTGCGACGCGTGGCCGCCGGCGATGCCTGCCCGGAACCGGCCTGGAGGCGCGCCAGCGGAACGTCCGCGCGATCCTGTCCGCCTCGCTCGCCGGCGTGCGCGCCGCGCTCGAGAGCGTCAGGACGCCTGTCGACGGGGAAGCGCTCGGCCTGGGGCTGTGGGGGATCGACTACGAGCGGCGCGCCGTCACGCTCTGGGGGTCGTCGGATCGCATCCACGTGGACACGTCCACGATCACCGACATTCCCCTGGCGTGGGGCTCCGAATGGGTCGCCGTCGAGGCGATCACCCGCGGCTCGGTCGTCGAATGGGACCCGCGGACTTACGCGAGCCGCTGGCGCTCCGTGCGCGGCATCCCGCTCGTCTGGACCGGTCCCGGACAGCGCGAGCGCATCCTCGTCGGCTCCGTGACGCTGACCAGTACCCGCCCGCACGGCAGCTCGGTCTTCGAAGTCGCCGAAGAGCAGGCCCCAGGCATACGCAAGACGATCGACGCCGCCCTCCATGACCAGCTCGTGAGACTCTGGGACTGAGTTCCGTACGAGACGAGGCCTAGACTCTGAGACGTGACCAGCCCGCTCGACGACACCAATCCTCATGGCATCCGGGTGGTCGCCGATCGTGCCCCGCTGCGTGAAGAGGCGCGGTTGGCGTTCGCGAAGGGTTCTCGCAAGGCCACCGACGGAATCAAGCGCTTGACCCAGCCGCGGCGCGGCGGCACCGCGCCCGCCGCCAAGCCGGCCAAGTAGACCTCCTCAGCGGCCGACTTAGACTGGCCGTGTGGCTCTCGCGCTGACTCTGCTGGAGGACGTGCGGTGGCGGGGAGCGACCGTCGCCGGCGACCGCCCGCGCGCGCTGCTGGCGGCGCTCGGCACCAGCGGCGGCCGCGCGATCTCCGACGAGCGGCTGATCGCGCTCGTCTGGGGCGAGGACGCGCCGGCCAACGCCACGAAGAGCCTGCAGGTCCTGGTGTCGCGCACGCGCGCGGCGTGCGGCGCCGACGCGATCGTCCGCGACGCCGGCGGGTACCGCCTCGGCGTCGGGCCGGCGGACGTCGACAGCGGTCGGCTCGCCGCGCTGGTGGCCGCCGCGGCCGCGGCGCTGGACGACGATCCGGCGCGCGCACACGCGCTCGCGTGCGAGGCGCTGGCGCTGGGCGGCGACGGCGCGGGGATGGAGGCGAGCCGCGGGGCGGCGGACGGCCGCGCGAGGACGAGCGGCGGCGCGGCGAACGGCGACGGCGCGCTGCTCGCCGCGATCCGGCGCGACGCCGCCGCGCACGCCGCCACCGCGCGGACCGTCCGGGCCCGCGCGGACAGCCGCCTCGGCGCCCACGCCGACGCGCTGCCCGCCCTCGAGCAGGCGCACGCCGCGGACCCCGACGACGAGTCGCTGCTCGCCGACCTGCTGCGCAGCGAAGCGGTGGTGCGCGGGCCGGGCGCCGCGCTCGAGCGCTACGAGCGTCACCGCCGCGCCCTGCGCGACCGGCTCGGGACCAGCCCCGGCGAGCGCCTGCAGCGCGCCCAGCGCGACCTGCTCGCGCTCGACCACCCGGAGCGCACCGGTGTCCGCTTCGACGCCACGTCGCTGCTCGGCCGCGACGCCGACATCGACGCGCTGCGCGGCCTGCTCGCCGGCTCGCGCGTCGTCTCGATCGTGGGCGCGGGCGGCCTCGGCAAGACGCGCCTCGCGCACGTGCTCGCGCGCGACCCGACCCAGCCGCGCGTGCACGTCGTCGAGCTCGTCGGCGTCACCGCGCCCGAGGACGTCGTCGCCGAAGTCGGCTCCGTCCTCGGCGTGCGCGACTCGGTCAGCACCCGCCGCGTGCTCACGCCCGAGCAGCGCGCGGACCTGCGCGGCCGCATCGCGCAGCGGCTGGCCCAGTCGCCGAGCCTGCTCGTGCTGGACAACTGCGAGCACCTCGTCCGCGCCGTCGCCGAGCTGGTCGCGTTCCTGATCTCGACCACCGCGGACCTCCGGGTCCTGACCACCAGCCGCGCGCCGCTGGCGATCGCCGCCGAGCGCGTCTACCTGCTCGGCCAGCTCGACGTCGAGGACGCGGCGCGCCTGTTCGACGAGCGCGCGCTCGCCGCGCGCCCGGGCGCGCGACTCGACGCCGAGGTCGTCCGCCGCATCGTCACCCGGCTCGACGGCCTGCCGCTGGCGATCGAGCTCGCGGCGGCCAAGGTCCGCGCGATGGCGGTAGAGGAGATCGACCGCCGCCTCGAGGACCGGTTCGCGCTCCTGCGCGGCGGCGACCGCAGCGCGCCCGACCGCCACCAGACGCTGCTGGCGGTGATCGACTGGTCCTGGAACCTGCTCGACGCCGCCGAGCGGCGCGCGCTGCGCCGGCTGGCGCTGTTCAACGACGGGTTCACGCTCGACGCGGCCGACGCGGTGCTCGGCGGCGGCGCGCTGGACGCCGTCCAAGGCCTCGTCGACCAGTCGCTGCTGAACGTGCGCGAGACGCCCGCGGGCGTCCGCTACCGGATGCTCGAGACCGTCCGCGAGTTCGGCCGCATGCGGCTCGCCGACGCCGGCGAGGAGGCCGACGCGCTCGCCGCCCGCCGCCGCTGGGCGACCGCCTACGCGCACCACCACGGCCCGCGCCTCGGCGGTCCCGACCAGTTCGCGACGATCGACGCCGTCGCCGCGGAGGAGACCAACCTCGCCGACGAGCTGCGCGACGCGCTCGCCGACGGCGACCGGGACGCGCTGGCGCAGCTGCTGCTCGCGCTCGGGCTCCTGTGGACCATGCGCGGCGAGCACGCGCGCCTGCTGGTGCTCGCCGGCGCGATCGGCGACGCGGTCGCCGACTGGACGCCGCCGCCGGAGCACGCGGACGCCGCGCGCGTCGCGATGGCGGTCACGCTCATCAACGCGACGATGGTCAACGAGGAGCGGGTGGCGGGCGTTCGCGGCCTCCTGCGGCGGCTCGGCCCGGGCGCCGAGCCGCGCACCGCCGGGCTGGTCCGGACCGTGCTCGCCTACGACCCCGAGGACCCGGCCGCGCTCGACGGGCGGCTCGAGCGCATGGCCGAGGACCCCGACCCGCACGTCGCGCGCCCCGCGCGCCAGTGGCTCGGCCACGTGCGCGAGAACGGCGGCGACCCCGCGCGCGCGATCGAAGCGTCCGAGGCCGCGCTCGCGCTGACCGGCGCCGAGGACGGCCCGTGGGCGCCCGCGATCCTGCGGACCCAGATCGCCCAGCTGGCCGCGCACCTCGGCGACCGCGCCCGCGCGGAGCGGCTCGCCCGCCGCGCGCTGCCGGTGATGCAGCGCCTCGGCGCTCGCGACGACGAGGTGCAGCTGCGCTCGCTGCTCGTGCTGTGCGCGATCGCCGACGGGCGCCTGGCCGACGCCGGCGCCGAGCTCGACCGGATCGGCCGGCTTCAGGACGACGCGATCTTCGGCGGCATCGGCGTCCGGAGCATCGGCCGCGCGGAGCTCACGCTCGCCCGCGGCGACCGCTCCGCCGGCCTCGCGGCCTACCGGGACTGCGTGCACGCGATGCATGAGCTGCGCTTCCCCGGGCTGCCCGCGACCGGCGTGGAGCCGTGGATCCTGTTCGGCGAGGCGGCCGCGCTGACCGCGCACGCGCACCACGCGACGGCGCCCGACGAGCCGTACGGCGCCGCCCTGTTCGCCACCTGCCACGAGCGCGCGCTGCGGCTGCTCGTCCCCGACGACCCGCACCTGGACTGCCCGGTCGCCGGGCTCGCGCTGTTCGGCCTCGGCGCCTGGGGCCTGCTGCGCGACGCGGCGCCGCCGGAGGACGCCGTCGCACTGCTGGTGCTGGCCGACCGGTTCGGCTACAACCGCACGATCCCGACGATGGCGTGGGAGCGCATCGAGCCGCACGCGCACGCCCGCGCGCCCGGCCGGATCGACGCGCTGCGCGCGGGCTACGGGGACCGCCGCCCGCGCGCGCTGCTCGGCGAGGCGCGCGAGCGGCTCGCCCGCTACAGGTGACGCCGGTAGCTGCGCACCGACAGCGGCGCGAAGACCCCGATCACCACCAGCCCCGCGAGCACCGTCCAGCCGACCTCCGCGCTGACCGTCGAGTGGTTGGCCAGATCGCGCGTGGCGGACACCAGGTGCGAGACCGGGTTGACCTTCACGAACGTCTGCAGCCAGCCGGGCAACGTCTCCACCGGCACGAACGCGTTCGACAGGAACGTCAGCGGGAACAGGATCATCATCGAGAAGCCCTGGACGCTGCGGGCGGTGCGGGCGATCGTGCCGATCCAGGTGAAGATCCACGCCATCGACCAGCCGGTGAAGATCGCCAGGACGATCGCCGCCAGCACGCCGAGGACGCCGCCGCCCGGCCGGTAGCCCATCACGATCCCGGTCAGGAACGTCAGGCTGGCCGCGATCAGGTAGCGGACGACGTCGGCGACCATCGGCCCGGCGAGCGGAGCGATGCGGGCGATCGGCAGCGACTTGAAGCGGTCGAACACGCCCTTGTCCATGTCCTCGCGCAGCTGGACGCCGGTCGCCATGCACGTCGTCAGCACGGTCTGGGCGACGATGCCCGGGATCATCAGCGGCAGGTAGTCCTTGACGCTGCCGGAGATCGCGCCGCCGAAGATGTAGGCGAACATCGCCGTGAACAGCAGCGGCTGGATCGTGACGTCGAAGAACTGCTCCGGGTTGCGGCGCATCTTCTTCAGCGCGCGCCACGCCATCGAGAACGTCTGGACGAGCGTCTCGGCGGGGCTCGGGTGCGCCCGGGTCCGCGCGACGGCGGCGGCCGGGTCGACGGGAGCGATCACGCTCATGCGGGCACCTCCACGGCGGGCTCCTCGGCCTGGCCGGTGTCGTGCCCGGTGAGCGCGAGGAAGACTTCGTCGAGCGTCGGCTTGGCGACGCTGACCGAGACGATGCCGACGCCGGCCTGACGCAGGCCGATCAGGACGTCGGCGGCGCGGTCGGCGACGTCGAGCGCGACGTTCATGCGTCCGGACTCGGGCGTCAGGACCGGATCGATCCCGACGACGCTGCGCACGATGTCGCGCGCCAGCGCCTGGTCGGCCCCGTCGTCGAGCTGCAGCTGCAGCGTCGAGTCGCCGACGGACTCCTTGAGCTCGTCCGGCGTGCCCTGCGCGACCTTGCGGCCGCGGTCGATGACCGCGATCCGATCGGCGAGCTGGTCGGCCTCGTCGAGGTACTGGGTGGTGAGCAGGACCGTGCAGCCGTCGGTGACCAGGCCGCGGATCGTGTCCCACATCTGGCCGCGCGTGCGCGGGTCCAGGCCGGTGGTCGGCTCGTCGAGGAAGATCAGCGGGGGACGCGTGATCAGGCTGGCCGCCAGGTCCAGGCGCCGGCGCATGCCGCCGGAGAACTGCGCGAGCGGGCGGTCCGCCGCCTCCTCGAGACCGAACTGCCCGAGCAGCATCGTGGCGGTGGCGCGCGCGTCGGCGGGGCGCAGGCCCTGGAGGCGGCCGAAGAGCCACAGGTTCTCGGTGGCGGTGAGGTCGTCGTCGACCGAGGCGTACTGCCCGGTCACGCCCACCAGTTGGCGGACGCGGTGCGGCTCGCGCGCGACGTCGACGCCGAAGATCGACGCCTGCCCGGCGTCGATCGACAGCAGGGTCGCGAGCATCCGCAGCATGGTGGTCTTGCCGGCGCCGTTGGGGCCGAGGACGCCGAAGATCTCGCCGCGGTGGACTTCGAGGTCGATGCCGTCGACGGCGCGGAAGTCCCCGAACGTCTTGACGAGGCCGGCGGCGTGGACGGCCGTGTGGTTGCTGCTGTTCGTCACGGCGGTAACGGTGAACGATCCCGGTTTCAAGGCGCCTACACGGCGGTTCCGTATGATCGCCCGGCGTGCGCGTGGTCGTCACCGCCCGCGCCTGAGCAGCGCCACGAAGTCCCCGACCGGGCCGAGGTGGGCGAGCTTGTCGGGGTTGACGATGCCGCCGATGCTGACGATCTCGTCGCCCGCGACGTCGAGCGCGCAGACGCCGACCAGCCGCTCCTGCTCGTCCAGGAACAGCGCGCCCGGACCGCCGTTGACCTCGACCAGGCGCAGCGACAGGCCCGGCGTGCGCGCCGTCCGCTGCAGCCAGGTGACGAGCGCCCGGGCGACGCGCGTGCGCCCGCGCAGCGACCGCGCCAGGGCCGGCACCTTGCCGCCGCCGTCCCCGGTCAGCTCCACGTCGTGCGCCAGCAGCGCCTCCAGGCCAGCGAGGTCGCCCGCCTGGGCGGCGGCGAAGAACCGCCGCGCCAGCTCCTCGCGCTGCTGGCGCGTCGTCTCGAAGCGCGGGCGGCGCTGGGCCACGTGGCGCCGGGCGCGCGACGCGAGCTGGCGCACGGCCGGCTCGCTCTTGCCCAGGATCCCCGCGACCTCCGGGTAGCCGTAGTCGAACACGTCGTGCAGCAACAGCACGGCCCGCTGCTCGGGCGACAGGCGCTCGAGCAGCGCCAGCAGGGCCACCGACAGCGAGTCCGACAGCTCGGCGTGCGCGGCCGGGTCGTCGTCACCGTCGGTGAGGATCGGCTCCGGCAGCCACTCGCCGACGTAGCGCTCGCGGCGCGCGCGGGCGGAGCGCAGCTCGTTGATCGCCAGCCGCGTGGTGATGGTGGCGACGTACGCGCGCGGGGACGCGATCCGCTCGCCGGCCTCGAGCGCGCCGTGCACGCGCAGCAGCGCTTCCTGCACCACGTCCTCGGCCTCGGCCACGCTGCCGAGCATCCGGTAGCCGATCGCGAACGCGGTCGGGCGCAGCTCGTCGAGCAGCTGCTCGCGGTCGGTCATGCCGTCAGCGCCCGCCGCCACGTGGGATGCGCCGGGCTCCAGGCCAGCTCCCGCTTGGCCTTCGCGTTCGACGCACCGCGGATCTCGGTCATCATCACGACGCCCGCCTCGCCCGCGAACAGCCGCCCGACGAACCGCGGGACACGCCAGGGCTTCTTGCCGCCGAGCTGGTGCGCCAGCTCCGGCAGCCACTCGGCGACCCGGGCGGGGTCGTCGTCGACCACGTTGTAGACGCCGCGCCGGCCGTGCTCGATCGCCGCCAGCGTCGCGTCCGCCGCGTCGTCGACGTGCACGAACGACCACACCGCGCCGCCGTCGCCGACGACCGGGAACTTGCGCCGGCGGATCAGCTCCGGCAGCTCCTCGCCGGGCGCCATCGACGTGCCCGGGCCGTAGAACCAGCCGTAGCGCAGCACGATGCCCTCGGTCCACGTCGCGCCGAGCACCGCCTCCTCGAGGTGGCGCAGCGCCGCCACGTTGGCGCGCAGATCGGGCACCGGGTCGGCGTCGTACGGATCCTCCTCGTGCTTGACCGGCCCGCCGGTGCGCCCGTAGGCGGCGATGTGGCTCTGGGCCACGAACGTGCGCACGCCGACGGCCTGCGCGGCCGAGAGCAGGTGGTCCGTGCCTTCGGTCCGCAGCCGGTTGGTGGCCGCGAAGCCGCGCTCCATGTGGCGCGTGTCGAGCGGGCCGATCGCGGTCAGCTGGTGGACAAGCGCGTCCGGCCGCGCCCGGGCGACCGCGTCGGCGACCTGCTCGGGGTCGAGCGCGTCGGCGACCACCGGGACGGCGCCCAGATCCTCCAACATCCCGCGCTTGGACTCGCTGCGCGTCATGCCGAAGACTTCGTGGCCGGACGCGACCAAGCGGGTCACCAGCGGCCGGCCGATCGCTCCTGTGGCTCCCGCGACGAACACTTTCATCGCCAGACTCCTTGCTCGAACGTCATCTACCCGGAGGACGCGACGACCACCCCGGTTGTGACACCCGACTTCGACCTCGCCGCCGCCGCGCACGCGCCCGCCGCCGATGTGCTCGCGCGCCTCGGCAGCGGCGCGGACGGGCTGACCGCGGCTGAGGCGGCGACACGGCTGGCCGCCGGCGGCCCGAACGTGCTCGGCCAGCGGCGCGTGACCGCGCTCGGGATCCTCGGCTCCCAGCTGCGCAACCCGCTGCTGATCCTGCTCCTGAGCGCGGCCGCCGTGTCCGGTCTCACGGGCGACCCGACCGACGCGGTGATCATCGGCGTGATCGTCACGCTCAGCGTCGGGCTGGGGTTCGTCAACGAGTACCGCTCGGCGCGCGCGGTCGCGGCGCTGCACGCCGACATCCGCTACCAGGCGATCGTGACGCGCGACGGGACGCGCGCGCGGATCGACGTCACCGCCCTCGTGCCCGGCGACGTGGTCGCGCTGCACGTCGGCGACGTCGTGCCCGCCGACCTGCGGCTGCTGGAGGCCGGCGGGCTCGAGTGCGACGAGAGCGTGCTGACCGGGGAGTCGCTGCCCGCGGTCAAGTCGCCCGCGCCCGCGCCGGACGCCGACTCGCCGGTCGATCTGCCGTCGTGCGCGTTCATGGGCACGGTCGTGCACCAGGGCTCCGGGACCGGCGTCGTCGTGGCGACCGGCGGGCGGACGGCGTTCGGGCGGATCGCGGCCGGGCTCGGCGAACGGCCCGCGGAGACCGCGTTCCAGGCGGGGCTGCGGTCGTTCTCGGGGCTGCTGGTGCAGGTCGCCGCGGTGCTGACGATCGGCATCTTCGCCGTCAACGTGATCCTCGACCGGCCGCTGATCGACGCGCTGCTATTCAGCCTGGCGATCGCGATCGGCATCACGCCCCAGCTGCTCCCGGCGATCGTCTCCGTGAGCCTGTCCACCGGCTCACGCGCGCTGGCCCGCAAGCGCGTGCTGGTCAAGCGGCTGGTGACGATCGAGGACCTCGGCAACATCGAGCTGCTGTTCACGGACAAGACCGGGACGCTGACCGAGGGCGCGATCACGTTCGCGCGCGCGCTCGACGCGTCCGGGCAGCCCGCGGACGCCCCGCTGGCGCTCGGGCTCGTCTGCACCGAGCCCGACGGCCCGGTCGGCGCCAGCGCGCTGGACGCGGCGCTGCGCGCGGCGACGACGACGCCGGCCGGCTACGAGCGGCTCGGGAGCCTGCCGTTCGACCACGAGCGCCAGCTGGCCAGCGTTGTGGCGCAGTGCGACGGCGAGACGCTGCTGGTGACCAAGGGCGCGCCGGAGGCGGTGCTGGCGCGCTGCGCCGAGGTGCCCGGCGCCGCCCGCCGCGTCCTCGACGAGCTGTTCGCCGACGGCGCGCGCGTGATCGCGGTCGCGACGCGGCCCGCGCCGGGGCTGACGAGCCCGCGGGCGGAGGACGAGCGCGACCTGGCGCTCACCGGCTTCCTGACGTTCGTCGACCGCCCGAAGGCCGACGCGGGCGCGTCGATCGCCAAGCTCGAGCGGCTCGGCGTGCGCGTGAAGATCATCACGGGCGACAACGGCGCGGTCGCGGCCAAGGTCTGCCGCGATATCGGCGTGCCGGTGTCCGCCGTGCGCACCGGGGCGGAGCTGGACGCGCTGGACGACGCGGCGCTGCTGGCCGCGATCCCCGACACGACCGTGTTCGCGCGCGTGAGCCCGGAGCAGAAGTCACGCGTGATCAAGGTCGCGCGCAAGCAGGCGACCGACGTGGCGTTCCTGGGCGACGGGGTCAACGACGCGGTCGCGCTGCACGCCGCGGACGTCGGGATCTCGGTCGACTCGGCCACCGACGTCGCCAAGGACGCGGCCGACATCGTCCTGCTCGACAAGGACCTCGGCGTGCTCGCCGACGGCGTGATGGAGGGGCGCCGGATCTTCGCCAACACCATGAAGTACGTGCTGATGGCGACGTCGTCGAACTTCGGCAACATGGTCAGCGCCGCCGGCGCGTCCCTGTTTCTGACGTTCCTGCCGATGCTGCCGTCGCAGGTGCTGCTCAACAACCTGCTCTACGACGTCGGCCAGCTCGCGATCCCCGGCGACCGCGTCGACCCCGAGGCGCTGACGCGGCCCGCGGCGTGGGACATCGGGTTCGTGCGCCGCTTCATGGCGACGTTCGGGCCGGTCAGCTCGATCTTCGACTTCCTGACGTTCTTCGTGCTGCTGGTCGTGCTCGGCGCGGGGCACGACGAGTTCCGCACCGGCTGGTTCGTGGAGTCGCTCGCGACCCAGACCCTGGTCGTGTACGTGATCCGCACGCGGCGCGTGCCGTTCTTCACCAGCCGGCCGAGCCCGCCGATGGCGATCCTGCCGGTCGCGTGCGCGGCGCTCGGCGCGCTGCTGCCGATCACGCCGCTGGCGGACGACCTCGGCTTCACCACGCTGCCGCTGGGCTTCTTCGCGCTGCTGGTGGTGATGACGGCGGCGTACCTGGTCCTGGTGGAGCTCGTCAAGCGCCGCTTCTACGCCGCGCAGGCGGGACGGCCGCACGTGCCGCTGCCGCTGCACCGGCCGCGGCACGTGCGTCACGTGCGCCGGCGCGCGGCGCACTTCCGGCACTGACTACGCGCACGCCGCGGCGCGAGCGAGGAGCAGCTCCCGTTCCGGGCCGTTCGCGCACTGGCCGGCCGCGCGCTCGAACTCGGCGCGCGCCTCGGCGGTCCGGCCGAGGCGGACGAGCAGGTCGGCGCGCACGCTCGGCAGCAGGTGGTAGCCGCGCAGCGCGGGCTCCTCCGCCAGCGCGTCGACCAGCTCCAGGCCGGCCTCCGGTCCGAACGCCATCGTCACCGCGACCGCGCGGTTGAGCTCGACCACCGGGGACCCGGTGAGCGCCGCCAGCGCGTCGTAGAGCGCGACGATCCGCGGCCAGTCGGTCCGCTCGACGCTGGGCGCCCGCGCGTGGCAGGCGGCGATCGCGGCCTGCAGCGCGTACGGGCCGAGCGCGCCGCTGAGGGCTTCGGCGCGCCCCAGCGCGGCCAGGCCGCGCTGCACGAGCAGCTGGTCCCAGCGGGCGCGGTCCTGGTCGGCGAGCAGGACGGGCTCGCCGCGCGGCCCGACCCGCGCCCGCAGCCGCGACGCCTGCAGCTCCAGCAGCGCCAGCAGGCCGTGGACCTCGCCCTCGCGCGGCAGCAGCCCCGCCAGCACGCGCGCGAGCCGCAGCGCGTCCGCGCACAGCGCCGGCCGCGTCCACTGCTCGCCGCCGGTCGCGGCGTAGCCCTCGTTGAAGATCAGGTAGATGACCTCGAGCACGGCGGACAGGCGGCCGGCGAGCTCGTCGCGGCCGGGCACCTCGAACGGCACCCGCGCCTCGCCCAGCGTCCGCTTGGCGCGCACGATCCGCTGCGCGACCGTCCCCTCGGAGACCAGGAACGCGTGCGCGATCTCGGGCGTCGACAGGCCGCCGAGCAGCCGCAGCGTGAGCGCCACCCGGGCGTCGCGCGACAGGACCGGATGGCAGGTCATGAAGATCAGCCGCAGCAGGTCGTCCTCCAGCTCGTCCACCTGGTCGGCCAGGTCGAGCTGCTGCAGCGTCTGGAGCTCGCGCGCGATCAGCTCCTGCTTGCGCTCGAGCGTGACGCGGCGGCGCAGCGCGTCGATCCCGCGGCGCCGGGCCGTCGCCATCAGCCACGCGCCGGGGTTGTCCGGGACGCCGTCGCGCGGCCACTGCTCGAGCGCGGCGACGAGCGCGTCCTGGGCGAGGTCCTCGGCCACGGCCACGTCGCGGACGATCCGGGTCAGCCCGGCGATCAGCCGGGCCGACTCGATCCGCCAGACGGCGTCGATCGTCCGCTGCGTGGCGGTCGGGCTCACCGGCGCTCGGCGACCTGGTCGCGCAGGCGCTGCTCGGTGTCGCGCAGCTCGGGCGTGAGCTCGGCGCCGAAGTCCTCGGCGTCGAAGACCTGGCGCAGCTCGATCTGGACGCCACCGTCGAACGGCGCGCGCTTGAGCCACTCGAGCGCCTCGTCGCGCGACGCGCACTCCCAGATCCAGAAGCCCGCGATCAGCTCCTTGGCCTCGGTGAACGGGCCGTCGATCACGGTCCGGTCGCGGCCGTCGAAGCGGACGCGGAGCCCCTTGGAGCTCGGGTGCAGGCCGTCGCCCGCCAGCATCACGCCCGCCTTCACGAGCTCCTCGTTGTACTTCGTCATCGCTTCCAGCTCGGCCGTGCTGGGCATCGCGCCCGCCTCGGACTCGGGGCTGGCCGGGACGATAACCATGAAACGCATCACTGCCTCCTGCTCGGTGGTGGCTTTCAGTGACGCGTCGAACGGCGGCGACCGGGATCGACACGAGCTGGATTCGTTGTCAGAAAACGAACCTTCGTGGCGCTACGCGCCCTCCACCACCGCGATCCGGCCGGCCCGGGCCGCGCGGCGCAGCGCGTCGTAGTCGGCCTCGGCGACGTCCGCGTAGGCGCGCGCGAACGTGACCACCGCGCTCGCGAACGGCGCGCCGGACCCGAGGTACCCGGCGATCAGCGCCGGGTGGGCCGAGCGCGCGTGCGCGCGGGCCAGCGTCCCGCCGCACACCTGCGCGTAGCCGGTGAACCAGCTCGCGCTGCGCTCCAGCTCGACCGACGCCTTCATGTCGCGGAACTGGCGCACGTAGAAGTCGCCGTCGGGGAGCGAGACCCAGCCCAGGAACGGGTCGCTGACCGTCTGCATCATGCGCTGGCCGTCGACCACGCGCTTGGCGCACGAGCCCGCGACGCCGCCGATGTGCGGGGCCAGCACGGAGTCGACCGCCTGCTTGACCTGCAAGAAGAGCGGCGCGCCGCCGGCGTCGGCGACGAACAGCGCCACGTACGCCTGCAGCCCGACGCTGCCGACGCCCACGACCTTGAGCACGACGTCCTGCAGGTGGTAGCCGGTCAGCACGTGGGCGATGTGGGGCGGGAGCGACCGCTCGTAGTGCTCCAGGAACGGGCCGACGCGCTCGAACGCGTCGGGGATGTGCTGGATCAGCGGCGGGTCCTCGCCGATCCGAAGCTCGCCGCCCTCCTCGACCACCCCGAGCTTGTCCAGCGCCTGCTCGCTGGTGCGCCGGCGCGCGCGCCGCTCCACGCGGGCGACGCCCTTGCGGGCGCGCTCGCCGTAGCCGGCGGCGATCTGCGCGAGCGTCTCGAGCTCCACGCGCGTGTAGAAGACCTCGAGCGGCGACTGCTCGGAGAGGTCGTCCATCACGCGCCGATACTCGCTCACGCACGCCTCGGTGACCGCGGCCGCCTGGTCCTCGCGCAGGCCGACGTCGCGCGCGGCGATCACGAAGCTCGCCGCCAGGCGCTTGACGTCCCACTCCCACGGGCCGGGCTGGGTCTCGTCGAAGTCGTTGACGTCGAACACGACGCGCCGCTCGGGCGACGCGTAGGCGCCGAAGTTGAGCAGGTGCGCGTCGCCGCAGGCCTGGACGGTGATGCCGCTGACCGGCGTCGGCGCGAGGTCGGCGGCCATGACGGCGGCGGAGCCGCGGTAGAGCGCGAACGGCGACACCAGCATGCGGCCGTAGCGGACCGGGATCAGCTCGGCGATCCGGTTCGCGTCCTGTGCCCGCAGCAGCGCGAGCGGATCGCGGCCCGCGGGCAGGTCCAGCACGCCGTGCGAGCGCCGCGGCGCCAGCTTGCGCGCCTGCCGGCCGGCGTCGCGCAGCGCCTCCAGGTCACGACCCGCGGTGGGCGTGGGTGCGGGGGCCGGCGCCATGGCGCGACTCTACCCCGATCTCGCCGGTGAAGGATTCCCGTTAATTGCCGATAAACGTGGCGAACCGCGCTCGTCCACCCCGACCGGAATGGATCTGGTCACGACATCACGAGGCCCGCCGTGTCCAGCATCTCTTCACTTTCCCCGTCCAGAAGGCGGCTCGCCGCGTGGCTCGCGTTCGGCGCCGTCGGCCTGGCCAGCGGCGCCGTGTGGGCGACCGGCTTCGCCAGCGGCTCCGGCGCCAACGGCACCACTGCGATCTCGCCGGCGCTGACCAAAACCGCGCCGTCGACCGCCACGTCCGCGCTCTCGGGCACGGTCACCAAGGTCTCCGACCTCTCGTTCGACTGGGAGGGCCGCTGGGGCTCGATCGCCAGCGACACGGTGATGTTCAAGGTCGACCTGAGCGACGCCAAGTTCAACGGCAAGAAGTACAACGTCGCGCTGCTGCTCGCGAACACGTCCGCCATGAGCGGCTGGGCGTCGATGCAGCTCAAGATCGAGCGCGTCGACGTCGCCGCGAACGGCAGCTGCACGGCGTCCGCGTTCGACGGCACCCAGAACCCGGAGATCCTGAACTTCGACGACGAGGACGCGGGCGTCTACTGGAACGGGCTCGACGGCGAGGCCGTCTACTGCCTCGGCGTGAACACGGCGCACGGGGACGACGCCGACGGCACCTTCCTGCGCGCGGCGCAGGACACGGCGCCGACCGCGTTCCCGACCTTCATCACCACGGTCGACCGCGCCGAGTAGCGCGTGTCCCCCACCGTCCTGCTCGCCGACCCGGCCGTCCGCTTCGCGGGCGTCCGCGGCGAGCGGCGGCGGACGCGGGGACGACGGCGCGTCCGGCTGCCGTTCCGGCGGCTGCTCGCGGCGCTGGCGGTGCTGCTGGTGATCGGCGGGCTCGGCTACCTGCGCACGTGGCCGCCGCTCGCGACCGTGATGTCGGCCAGCATGACCCCGACGATCGACACGGGCGACATGGTCGTGCTCAAGCGGATCTCGCGGCCGCGAGTGGGCGACGTGGCCGCGGTCGCGGTGCCCGACGAGGCGCGCAGCCGCTTCGGGTACCCGCCGGTCGTGGTGCACCGGATCGTGCGGATCGGGCCGGACGGCGCGGTGACGACGAAGGGCGACGCACGCAAGGACCCCGACCCGTTCACGGTCCCCGCGTCCGCCGTGAGGACGAAAGTGGTCGTGGCGGTGCCGGCCGCGGGGCGCGTGCTCGCGTTCCTGACCAGCGGGCTCGGCCTGCTGTGGCTGGCCGCAGGTGGGCTGCTGCTGGGCGGGCTGCCGCTGCTCGAGCGCCGGCAGGACGCGCGCCGGCACGCCGAGGGCGAGCGGGACGCGCTGCAGGCGGCGCTGGCCTCGGTCGCGGAGGAGCTGCGCGCGAGCCGGCACGAGACGCAGGAGACGGCGGCCGCGCTCGCGGAGCTGCGCGAGCAGACGCGCGAAGAGGCACGGCTGGCGGCGCTCGACGAGCTGCGCCAGGCGCGGGAAGAGACGCGAGCGGCGACGCTCGACGAGGCGCGCGAGCAGGCACGGGCGGCGGCGCTCGACGAGCTGCGTGAGGCGCGTGAGCAGGCGCAACTGGTCGCGGCGGCGCTCGCGGAGCTGCCGGCGCTGATCGAGCGCGCGGTCGCCGACGCGGTCGCGGCCGCGCCGCGCCCGGCACCGCCGGCGCCGCCCGCAGCCGCGCCCTGGCAGGCAGCCCCGCATCCCCCGGCCGCGCCGCACGAGACCGCGCCGCATCCCCCGGCCGCGCCGCACGAGACCGCGACCGCGGCGCCCGCCGCGCCCCGCTTCGTCGCGACGTTCGCCGCGCCCGCGGCCTCGCGCTTCGTCCCCGCCTCCCAGTTCAAGCCGCGCACGCCCGACCTGCTGACCGTCCTCGCGCCCGCGGCGCGCTGGGACGCGCCGCCCGGGCACGACGAGCCGCTGCGGCGCCGCCGCTTCCCCGCCCGCGCCCCGGTTCCCGCCTCCCTGTAGCCTCCCGCCATGGGTCTGACGGAAGGCATCGAACGCAGCCAGGAGTTCCGCGTCGAGGGCGACCTGCTGACGGACGTGGACGGCACGCTGCCGCTGCCCGTGCTCTCGACGCCGGGCATGATCTCGATGATGGAGTGGGCCGCGACGGCGCTCGTGCGCCCCGAGCTGCCGCCCAACCACGCGACGGTCGGCTTCGAGGTCTGCGTCAAGCACGTCGGCGGCGCGCTCGAGGGCGCGCTGTGCACCGTCACCGCGCGCCTGCGCGAAGTGATCGAGGAGCGCAAGCTGCGCTTCGACGTCGAGGTCAAAGAGGGCGCGCGCACGATCGGCGTCGGCACGCACGAGCGGCGCGTGATCCCGGTGACCCGCTAGCCGCCGCGCAGCTCGGCGATCACCGCCGACGCCAGCCGCAGCCGCAGCGCGAGAATCCGCGCCAGGTCGCGCAGCATCGTGTGCGCCAGCTCGGGCTCGTGCTCGAGCAGGCGGTCGAACGCGGCGACGTCGAGCCGTACGACTTCGACGTCGGTCAGCGCGTCCAGCGTCGCCGAGCGCGGCCGCGCGTCGAAGAACGCCAGCTCGCCGAGCACCGACGGCGCGTCGATCGTCTTGAACGCGCCCTCGTCGCGCGGCAGCCGCACGCCGACCGTCCCCTCGGTCAGCAGGTAGAGCGCGCGGTCGAGCTCGCCGGCCTGGACGAGCGCGAGCCCGGCGCCCACGCGCCGGACCTCCGCGTGGGAGAAGATGGTCGCCCAGTCGGCGGCGGTCGCCGCCGGCATGAACATCAGGTCGGCCGAGTCCTCGTGGGCCTCCTCGGCGAACACGGTGAAGCCGCCGTCGTGCACGAGCGCAAGCTTAGGCGCAGAAGGCCAGCAGGCGCGCGAACTCGTCCTCGACCTCGCGCCGCACGGGTGCCGAGAGCGGCTCGAACGGCTCGAGCGTCCCGTCCGGCCGCCACGCGCCCGCGACCCGCCCGTCGACCAGGAACGTCCCGACCGACTGCGGCCGCTTGGTCGAGAAGACCCGTGGCCGGTGGCGCTCGGGCAGCACCCCGGCGCGCCGCGCGTGCACCAGCAGCAGCGCGTCCCAGGTGCCGAGGAAGCGCACCGGCGCGGGCGTGTCGGCGTCCGGAAGCGGCAGGCCGGGCAGGTCGACCAGCCCGCCGAACCGCCGCAGCGGCAGCCGCTCGAGCGCCGGGGTGACGTCCTTCAACCCCGCCCAGTTGGCGATCTCCGCCGGCGTCGCGGGCCCGAACCCGGTCAGATAGCGCGTGACCAGCCGGTCGAGCGCCTCGTCGGGACCCACGTCCGCCGGCCCCAGCCACGTCTCGGCCAGCCCGAACACGTCCGCCCGCCGCCGTTCCCACGTGCCCGAGGGCGGGACCCGCACCAGATCGAGCCCCAGGCCGACGTAGCGCGTCGCCTCCTTGCCGATCAGCGCCTCGATCTCCTTGCGCCGCAGCGGCCCGTCGCGCAGCGCCTCCCGCAGCGTCGCGGCCTCGGCCGAGTAGTCGGCCGGCCAGGCGGCGCGCCGCGCCGGGCCGGTCGCGACCGCCAGCGGCCAGTAGTCGGCGCGCGAGACCAGGTGGATCGTCCCGCGCATCAGCGTCGCCTGCACCGCACGCCGGGCCTCCAGCGCCTCCGTGACCGCCGCCCGCGGAAGCCCGGCGACGCGCGACCACAGCCCGACGTACATCGACGGCGCGTACTGCGCCTGCAGCGCGCCCATCGCGTCGAGCGCGTCCGGCACCGCCAGCGCGCGCCGCTCGAGCAGCCCCTGGCGGGCCAGCAGCGCGCGGTTGAGCTGTCGCTCGCTCAGCGCCGCGCGCATGCGACGATCGCCTCGACCACGGCGTCGTGCGGCAGCGCGGTCGAGTCGATGACCAGGTGGTACAGCGTCGGGTCCTTCGCGTCGCGCCCGTAGAAGTGGCGCACGTAGGCCTCGCGGGCGCGGTCGGAGTTCTTGCGCTGAGCCTCGGCGTCGTCGTGCTCGAGGCCCCGCAGCCGCATCGCCTGGGCGACGCGCCGCTCGCGCGGCCCGCCGAGGCGCACGTGCAGCGCGCCCGGCTCGTCCGCCAGGACGAGCGCGCCCGCGCGACCGAGGATCACCGCGCCACCCGCCGCGTGCTCGCGCAGCAGGCGCTCGGTCTCGCGCCGGTAGTCCTCGCCGGCCAGCACGCCGGACTGGACGAGCGCGCCCGCCAGCTCGGGCAGCAGCGCGAACGAGGAGACGAAGCGGCCGATCGCGTCGCCGAGCGACTCGTCGTGCGCGAGCGCTTCGTCGAGCGGCACCTGCAGGCGTTCGGCGACGCGCGCCGGGATCGCGCGGTCGAGGAACTCGACCCCGAGGCGCTGAGCGACGGCGGGGCCGATCTGGCTCCCGCCCGCCCCGTAGGAGGCGGAGATGGTGATGAGCGGCGGCAAGTGTCGGCAGGTTACCCGGACGGCGACGCTGCCACCCTTAGACGCGGTGCTCCGCCTCAGCGTCGTCGTCGCGGCCGCCGCCGTCTGCGCGGTCGCCGCCTTCCTGCTGCTGCGCGGCGGCGGGGACTCCAGCCCGCCGCGAAACGTCCCGCTGGTCGCCACGCCGGCCGGGGCGACGCGCGGCGCCGCGGTCGAGGACCCGTTCGCGTGGACGCCGGCGCGCTCGGACGAGCTCGCCGCCCGCGCCGCCGCCGGCACGGCGCACGTGCTCTACACGCGCTCGCCGGGCGGCGCCGCCGTCAGCGCCGAGCGCGTCATGCGCTACCGCAAGCCGATCGAGCGCGCCGCGCGCACGGCGGGCGTCAGCGCCGACCGGCTCGAGGGACTCGTGTTCCTGGAGAGCGCGGGGCGGCCGGACGCGCTGGCGCCGGGCGGGATCGAGAGCGCCGCCGGGCTGACCCAGATCCTGGCCGAGACCGCGACCGGCCTGCTCGGCATGCACGTCGACCTCAAGCGCTCGCGCTCCTACACGAAGCGACTCGAGCGGGCGCTGGCGGACGGGAACCTCAAGCGCGCCGCGGCGCTCAACCGTGCGCGCTGGCGCGTCGACGACCGGTTCGACCCCGCCAAGGCGCTCGCGGGCACGGCGCGCTACCTGAAGCTGGCGCGCGAGCGGTTCGGTCGCGAGGACCTCGCGTTCGTCTCCTACCACATGGGGATCGGGAACCTCGAAGGCGTGCTCAAGCGCTTCGGCGGCGGCCCGCGGCCGTACGCGCAGCTGTACTTCGACTCGACGCCGCTGCGCCACCGGGCGGCGTGGGAGCGGCTGGCGGCGTTCGGCGACGACTCGTCGAACTACTACTGGAAGCTCGGCGCCGCGATGCAGATCATGCGGCTCGCCCGCCGCGACCCGGCGCGGCTGGCGCGGACGGCGGCACTGCAGACGTCCGGCGACTCGGCGCGCGCGGTCCTGCTGGACGGCGCGCCGCAGGGCGATCTGAAGACGCTCAAGGGCAGCGTCGCCAACACCGGGCTGCAGGGAACCGCGGAGCTGCGCCCGGAGGCGCTCGGCGCGGCGCTCTACATCGCCGCCCAGGTGCGCGCGATCTCCGGCGCCGACGCGCTGCGGGTGACCGGCGCGGCCGACGGCGGCTGGACGTTCCGCGTGTCCCGCCACTACGCGTCCGACGGGCAGGCGCAGGCGTTCCAGTTCGCGCTCGACCGCCTGCAGGTGCTCAACGTGATCGCGTGGGAGCGCTCACGCCGCGAGATCGCGGTCACCGCCGCGCGCGACGCGCGCGTGCTGGAGCCGCTGCTCGACCGGCTCGGCTGATCGAGTGGGCGCGTTCCGGCGCCGAGCGCCGGAAAGTGACCACTCGCCGCGCCACCACGCCGCGCCACCACGCCGCGCCACGCCACCACGCCACCGCGGCGCGCCGCGCCACCGCGCCGCCTCGCCGCGCGACGCCACTCGCCGCGCCGTCGTACCGCGCCACGCGCGGCGACGCGCGGCGCCGCTACGCCGCGGTCTCCTCGAGCGTCTCGTCCGCCGCCGGCGCGCTCGCCTGGGCGCGCGCCTCGTAGGCCGCGCGGGCGCCTGCGTCGGTCGCGACGACGGCGTTGGCGTTCATCGCCCGCGAGACCGCCTCGCGCCAGCGGCGCGGCAGGATCGCCGCCGCCGTCATCAGCGGCGCGAGCCGCTTGGGCGCCCACACGTCGAAGCGCGGGACCTTGATCGCGTCGACCGTCTGGGCCGCGATCTCCTCCGGCGTGACGCGCTTGACGCCGCGCAGGTCCGGCACGCCCGACGCCAGCTCGGTCTTCGCGAACCCGGGCATCACGACCGTGACCTCGACGCCGGTGCCGCGCAGCTCGGCGCGCACCGCCTCCGAGAGCCCGATCACGCCGTGCTTGGTCGCGCAGTAGGTGGCGAGCCCGGGCGCGGCGGCGCGGCCCGCCAGCGACGCGACGTTGACGATGTGGCCGGTGCCGCGCGGGCGCATCCGGCGCATCGCCTCCTGCGTGCCGTGGATGACCGCGTGCAGGTTGATCTCCAGCTGCCGCGTGACGCTCGCCTCGTCCTCGTCGGCCAGCGGCGTCACGACCATGATCCCGGCGTTGTTGACCAGGATGTCGATCGGCCCCAGCCGCCGCTCGACCTCGTCGAGGAACGCGGTGAAGCCCGCGCGATCGGTGACGTCGAGCGCGAGCCCGAGCGCACCGTTGCCGAGCTCGGCCGCGGCGGACGCCGCCAGCCCGGCGTCGAGGTCGCCGATCGCGACCACGGCCCCCTCACGCGCGAGTGCGCGAGCGAGCGCCTGGCCGATGCCGCGCCCGCCGCCGGTGATGACGGCGACCTTGCCGCTCAGCGAGCGGGGAGTTCTGGACATGCCGTCAATTATGGTGAGCCCGCGAAAGCGGTCGTGTGGCGGCCGTCACAGGAACGCGCCGGTCGGGACGTACGGGCTGAACGGGCCGACGTCGCCGCCGAGCAGCATCGCCCCGCGCTGGCCGCGCAGCCGCAGCCCGGCCTCCAGCAGCACCGGGACCGCCCACTGCTGGGCGGTGGTGAACGGACTCACGGTCGTCTCGACGTCGAACCCGGCCAGCGCGCCGCGCAGCAGCTCCTGGGCGCTCGCGTCGTCGAACGCGGCCAGCGTCCGCAGCCGCCCGTCCCCCACGACCGCGTACCCGCGGTCCGGCAGGATCAGCAGCGTCTGCCCCATCTCCAGCAGCGTCGCGATGTCCGCGCCGCGCGCCGCCCCGCGGGCCGCGCGGTCGACCGCCTCGGTGAGCGGAAGGTCGTCCGCGTCGCCCACCCGCAGCCCGGCCGGCGGCACCAGCCCCCGCGGCCGCCCCGCGGCCTGGAACGTCGGGTGCAGCTCGAGCCCGAGCCGCGCGTAGGCGCGGATCGCCCGCTCGTCCGGCGAGGCCATGATGATCCGGCCGCGCGCGCCGGCCGCGTAGTCGTGCGCCGCGGCCAGCAGCGCCCGGCCGATCCCGCCCGACTGCGCGTCGGGCCGCACGACCAGCAGCGAGAGCCCCCAGACGCCTTCGCGCAGCAGCGCCAGCGCCGCGCCCGCCAGGCCGCGCTCGTCCTCCGCCAGCCACGCACCCTCGGGGTCGCGCCGCACCAGGTCGCGGAAGCGGACCGCGGCCACCGCCGGATCGGGCCGCGGGGCGGGCGGCTCGCCGAGGCGGCGGTCGAGCGCCTCGAACGCATCCAACATGAGCTCCAGCGCGGCGGGGATGTCCCGCTCCTGCATCGGGCGGATATCCGGCATGGAAGCCCAGAGTAGGCGGCCGTCTTTCCCGTACGCGCGTCCGAAATACGCTCGGGGCCGCTACCCTCACGCCCCGGTATGTCGAGTCGCCAAGAGGAGAAGGAGCGCCGCAAGCGCGAGCGCCAGGAGCGAGCGGCCGCCGAGAAGGCCTCCGCCGCGCGTCGCAAGCGCCTGCAGATGGTGTTCGGCGGAGTGATCGCCGCGCTGGCCGTGGTCGCGGTCGTGGTCGTCGTGGTGGTCGTCGCCGGTGGCGGCGGCGATGATCCGGCGACGGAGGTGTCCGCCAGCGCCGCGGCGATCCCGGAGGTCAAGGAGACCGACCTCAAGAAGGCGGCGGCCGCTGCGGGCTGCAAGATCGTGGACGCGCCCAACGAGGGCGCCGGGCACGAAGAGAAGGACTTCAAGCCCTCCGACTACAAGCAGAACCCGCCCACCTCGGGCACGCACTTCCCCGAGTGGTACCAGGACGGCGTCTACAACCCGGGCGACACGCCGAACCTCGGCATGCTCGTGCACACGCTCGAGCACGGCCGCATCGACGTGCAGTACAAGCCGGGGACCCCGAAGACCACCGTCGCCCAGCTCGAGACCCTGCTCAAGGAGTCCGACGACGGCTACCACATGCTGCTCTTCGAGAACACGACCAAGATGCCGTTCCAGATCGCCGCGACCGCCTGGGATCATCAGCTCGGCTGCCCGACGATGAACGACAAGGTCTTCGACGCGATCCGCACGTTCCGGACCGCGCACATCGACAAGGGCCCGGAGATCGTCCCCTAGCGCCAGCCGCCGCTCTCGCCGCGGTAGAGCCCGTGGCCGGTCACGGCCATGCGGGCGGACAGCCAGAGGATGCGCAGGTCGAGCCGCAGCGACGCGTGCTCGAGGTACCAGAGGTCGAGCTCGATCCGCTCCGACCACGGCAGCGACGCCCGGCCGTTGACCTGCGCCCAGCCGGACAGCCCGGGCCGGACGTCGAGCCGGCGCCGCTGGCGGTCGGTGTACTGCGCGACCTGGACCTCGAGCGTCGGCCGCGGGCCGATCAGCGACATCTCGCCGCGCAGGACGTTGACCAGGTTCGGCAGCTCGTCGATCGACGTCCGGCGCAGGAACGCCCCGACGCGCGTGATCCGCGTGTCGCCTTCGTCGACCGCCATCCCGGCGCCCAGGTGCTCGGCGCCGGTGACCATCGTCCGCAGCTTGACGACCTCGAAGACGTGCCCGTCCTTGCCGACCCGGCGCTGGCGGTAGATCGGGTGGCCGGGGGACTCGAGCCGCACGGCCAGCGCCGCGAGCGCGATCACCGGCGCGCTGACGACCAGCGCGGCGCCGGACAGCGCGACGTCGAGCGCGCGCTTGCGCCGCGAGTGGAGGTACGTCACCGCGTGCCCTCGGGCGCGTCCCAGCCGGCCGGCGTGCCGTGCCGCAGCCAGTCGTACAGGCCGGCGGCCAGCGCCGCCGTGGTCAGCACGTAGTAGCGGGCGATCAGCGCCGGCCGTGCCCGCGCACCGGAGAACGCCGCCGCCGCCAGCGCCGCCTGCGCGGCGCCCGCGAGCGCGTAGACGCGGCCGCGACGCACCAGCGCGAGCGTCGCCAGCCCCAGCGCGACGTGCAGGAACGGCGTGCCGTAGCGCAGCAGCCGGTGGCTGACGATCATCAGCGCGTACAGCGGCGAGTAGCCGCGCGGGTCGGCCAGGCCGCCGCGCACGACGATCGGCCAGCCGTGGGACATCATCCGCCGTTTGCGCGCCCACTCGCCCTCGATCGACGGCACCATCTTCTCGGTCGCCCGCGCGCGCGGCGCGTAGACGGCGCGCCAGCCGTTCTTGACCATCCGGAACGGGAACGACAGGTCGTGGCCCATGATCGGGTCGACTTCGACGTAGGCCTCGCGGCGCACGGCGTAGATCGCGCCGTTGCCGCCCGTGACCGACGCCAGCGCCGACTCCTGCGCGCGCAGGAACATCTCGTAGCGCCAGTAGACGCCCTCCTGGTTGGTCCCGGCGTCGTTGACGAACGCGACGCGCCCGCAGACGTAGCCGACGCCCGGGTCCGCGAACGGCGCGAGCAGCTCGCGCAGCGCGTCCGGCTCCCACAGCGCGTTGGCGTCCGAGAACGCGACCAGCGTGCCGCGCGCGGCACGCACCGCGGCGTCCTGCGCGCGGACCTTGCCGCCGCGCGGCAGCTCGAGCACCACGTCGGCTCCGGCGGCGCGCGCCCGCGCGGCGGTCGCGTCGGACGCGCCGTCGACCGCGACGATCACTTCCAGGTCCGGCCAAGCGAGCGCGCGCGCGTTGCGCACCTTGGCCTCGATCACCGCCGCCTCGTTGTACGCGGCGATCACGAGCGTGACGGACGCGTCGACCGGCCCGGACGGCGCGGTCGGCGGCGAGCCCGCCGCGCGCCGCAGCAGCCACAGGAACGGCGCGTAGAGCGCCTGGGTCCAGGCGATCAGGACGGCGGAGATCCAGAACAACGCACGCACGGGCGCGCTGATGGTGGCAGGTGCGCGACAATGCCCCGCATGCTGAGCGACGGGGACATCACGCTCAGGGCCCCGCACGCGGGCGACATCGACGCGCTCGTCGTCGCCTGCCAGGACCCGGAGATCCCGCGCTGGACGCCGATCCCGTCCCCGTACCGGCGCGCGGACGCGGTCGCGTACCTGGACCGGGTCGCGAGCGCCGCCAACGAGCGCCACTTCCTGGCCGTCGACGCCCATGGCACCCTGCTCGGCTCCTTCAGCGTGATGGGGATCGACGGCCGCTACGGGGAGATCGGCTACTGGGTCGCGGCCGAAGCGCGCGGGAAGGGCGTCGCGACCCGCGCCGTGGTGCTGCTGCGCGACTGGGCGGTGGCCGAGCTCGGGCTCGAGGAGCTCGAGCTGATCATCCACGTCGACAACGCGGTCTCGCGCCGCGTCGCCGAGCGGACCGGGTTCCTGGAGACTGGCGAGCGCCGCCCGGCCCCGCGCCAGAGCGAGAGCCCGGCGCGCGACTACGCGGTCTACGTCTTCAGGGCCTCGTAGAGCGCGAGCGTCCGGGCCGCGATCGCGTCCCAGCCGTACGCGCCGGCGGCCAGCGCGCGCGAGGCCGCGGCCATCCGCTCCAGCCGCGCCGGGTCGCCCAGCAGCGCGGTCAGCGCGCCCGCCAGCGCGTCCGGGTCGTCGGGCGGCACGAGCGCGGCGCCATCGATCTCCGGGAAGCCGCCGACCGCGCTCAGCAGCAGCGGCTTGCCGAACGCCAGCGCGGTGAAGAGCACGCCGGACTGGTCGATCTCGCGGTACGGGAGGACGACCAGGTCGGCGGCGTCGAACGCGCCCGCCAGCTCCGCGCCGGACACGAAGCGCAGCGCGGTCCGCACGTTCGGCCCGTGGATGAACGACGCGTCCATGCGCGGCATGCCCACCACCCACAGCTCGGCGTCCGGCGCCGCGCGGCGCCAGGCCTCGAGCAGCGTGTCGAGGCCCTTGTACGGCCGGATCAGCCCGAAGAACAGCACCACCGGCCGCGTCTTGGCGAACAGCGGGACGGGCGCCACCGCCGCCAGGTTGTCGAGCACGCCGTGCGGGATCACGTGCACGCGCGCCGGGTCCAGACCGACCTCGTCGCGCAGCCGCGCCGCGCCGTGCTCGGAGTGCACGACGATCGCGTCCATCCGCTCGTAGAGCGCGCGCTGCCCGGCCAGCTGGGACGGCCGCGGCTCGCGCGGCAGCACGTCGTGGGCGGTCAGGACCCGCGGGTGCACGGGCGGGAGCAGGCGCGCGTCCAGCGCCTGGATCGGCAGCCACTGGAAGTGCACGACGTCCGCCGCGCGGGCGGCGCGGCGGTAGCGCAGCATGTCCGGCACGTGCTGCGCGGCGCGGGCCAACAAGCGGCCGCGGCCCGGCGCCCAGCGGTAGAACGCCTCCCGCACCTGCGCACCGCCGGCGGAGGGGACGTCGCCGTAGTCGAAGCGGCTGGTCACCAGCTCGACCTGCGCGCCCCGGCGCGCCAGGGCGGCCGCCAGCGCGCGGTCGTACGGGGGCGTGTAGGCGGCCGGATCGACGAGCTGTATCAACACGGTCTCAGTATGGGCGGCGCGCGTGCTTCAAGATGCAGGCGCCTTGCCCATCGAGCTCTCCTTCTGCGTCGTCAACACCGATCAGCGCGGCCTCCTGCGCTACTGCCTGGACGCGATCGCGCGCGAGCGCGCCACCGTCGCCTTCCCCACCGAGGTCCTGGTCCTCGACAACGCGTCGCGCGACGGCTCGGCGCAGGTGGCCCGCGAGCACGGGATCACCGACCACGTGATCGAGCGCAGCCAGCGCGCCGCCGCTCCCGCCAACGACAACGCGCTGCTGCAGCGCGCGTCCGGCCGCTACTGCCTGCTGCTCAACGAGGACACCGAGCTCGAGCCGGGCGCGACCGCCGCGCTGCACCTGGCGGCGGCGGGGGACCCCGCGGTCGGCGCCGCGGCGCCGATGCTGGTCGACTCCGGGGGCGGGCAGCTGCCGTCCGCGTGGCGCTTCCGCGGCGGGCCGTTCGCGGTCCAGAGCCGCGGGGACGCGATCCGCGCCGTCGACTGGGCGCGCTCGACCGCGCTGCTGGTGCGGCGCGAAGCGGCGGACGACGTCTCCGGCTACGACGATTCGCTGGACCCGCGGCGGGCCGCGATCGACTTCTGCCGGCGGCTGCGCCGGGCCGGCTGGACCACGATCTACGTCCCGGCGGCGCGGGCGGTGCACGCATGATGGTCTCGCTGTGCGTGGTCAACACCGAGCAGCGCGACCTGCTGCTGCGCGGGCTGGACGCGATCGCGCGCGAGCGCGCCGCGGTGGACTTCGAGACCGAGGTCGTGGTGCTCGACAACGCGTCGGGCGACGGGTCCGCCGACGCGGCGCGCGCGCACCCGGCCGTCGACACGCTGATCGCGTCCGAGGAGCGGCGCGGCTGGTCGGCTAACGTGAACGCGGTCGTGGCCGCGTCGCGGGGCGCGTTCGTGCTGCTGCTCAACGAGGACGCGGAGCTGCAGCCGGGCGCGCTGGCGGCGCTGCGGCGCGCGCTCGACGCCGACCCGCGCGCGGGCGTCGCCGCCGCCAAGCTGCTGCGGCCGGACGGGCGCCAGCAGCCGTCCGCGTGGCGGTTCCCGACGCCGTGGACGGCGCTGCTGACGCTGCTGATGCTGCACAAGCGGTTGATCGTCCAGAGCACGGGCGCGGCGACGCGCGAGGTCGACTGGGCGCAGTCGTGCACGATCCTGATCCGGCGCGACGCGGGCGACGCCGCGGGCTGGTGGGACGAGGCGTTCTTCGTGTACTCCGAGGAGGTCGACTTCCAGCGCCGCCTGCGCGACGCCGGCTGGACCGTCCTGTACGTGCCGGACGCGGTCTCCGTCCACCACGAGCAGCTGTCGACCGGCAGCGTTCCCGAGCGGCGGATCGTCGAGTTCTCGCGCAACCGCGACCGCTACATGCGCAAGCACCACTCCGCGCTGAGCGCCGCGCTGGTGCGCTACCTGACCGCGCTGACGTACGCGCTGCGGGCGGCCGCCGCGCTCGTGCTGCCCGGACACGATCCGCGCCGCTACTTCAAGCACGTGACGGCGACGCTGTTCCCCGGCCGCGGCGAGGGGATCGCCGAGGCCGCGGCCCGGTTCAACCGGCGGCGCGGGTAGCCCGCGCCGCCGATCGCCGGATCACTTCTTCTTCTTCTTCGCCTGCTTGGTGTCGACGAGCAGGGTGACCTTGCGCGTCACCGTCGCGGTGTTGCCGGCGGCATCGGTGGTGGTGATCGCCAGCGACGCCTTGATCTTCGAGCCCTTCAGGCTCGCGAGCGTCTTCTTCGCCGCCTTCGACGCCTTGACGAGGACCTTCGCGGTGCCGCCGTCGAGCGTCACCGCGCCCTTGCCGGTGCCGATCGCGACCGCCTTCGTCTTGGCCTTCGGCTTCTTCTTGCCCTTCTTGCCCTTCTTGGCCTTGACCGGCACCGAGACGAGCAGCTGCTCGGAGACCGTCCCGGCCTCGCCGAGCGTGACGAACGTGTTCAGCCCGGACTTCAGGAACGACGAGACCGTGGTCGACGGCGCACCGAAGTCGAAGCGGCTGACCGCGGGCGCGACCTTGTCCGGCGGCGGCACGACGCCGGCGGGAGCGACCGTCGTGATGTACACCTGGCTCTCGACGTCGCCCACGACCGACTGCGACAGCTCGCCGACCGAGACGTAGTCGCCGGCGGCCATCGGCACGGCGAACGCGCCGGCGAACGTGTCCGCGCCCGTGGCCGTCAGCAGGCCGTAGGCGACGGGCTCGAACCGGTTGACGTTGCGCATGACCCAGGATCCCGGCGTGACCAGGCGCAGGTACCAGTACTCGTTGGGATCGAGGTCCGCCGTCGACGGGTACGTGGGCGTCGAGTCGTTCTCGTTGAGCTCGCTGATGTCGTAGCGCGACGACGGCGGCGTCCCGGTGGCGGTGCGCTTCTCCCACGTGTACACGCCGCTGGTCCAGCCGGCGCGCTCGGTGCGCGCCACGCGCCGGTTCAGCGTGACCTGGTTGACGTTGGCGCCCGCCGTCTTGCCGCCGGCGAACCCGCCCTGCCCGAGCACGCTGGAGGTGATCGCGGGCACGCCCGCGAAGCTCGTCTGGGCGAGCACCGCGCCGGTGTCGCGGTTGATCACCTGGAAGACGTCACCGGGGAGCACGTCGACCGGCAGCGAGGCCGGCGCGTTCGGGTCGCCCCGCCGGCCGTTGCGGCCGATCTCGACCCCGCCGCGGAGCTGCAGCACGGCCGTCGGGATGCTCGTGTCGGCGTTGCGGACGTAGTAGTCGCCGTCGAACCCGCCGGTGTGCGGCACGCTGACCGGAATGACGCCGTCCGACCGGTAGTCGGCCGGGTAGACGTCGACGTCGAAGTAGACGCTCGTCCCGGCCGCCGACGCCGCGGGCGCGGCGACCAGGCCCGCGACCAGCGCGGCGAGCAGAAGGGTGGACCGGCGCGCACGGCTGCGGCGCAGCCGACGAGTCAGTTCTCGCATGAAAGAGACGTCTCCAGTCTCTGGTGTGGATATGGACGTACGGCGCCGCCGAACGGCGGGTTACGGCAGGGGATCCCTCAGGGCGACCGCGGCGGACTGTACCACCTCACCGCGTCCCGAATCCTCCGTATTCAGCGCGACGCCGCCGGCCGGGCCAGCAGCCGGCGGGCGGCCAGCAGCTCCCCCGGGCGGAAGAAACGGGCGGCGTAGAGCGCGGGGACGATCGCGACCAGCGCGGCCGCGCGCGTGGCGAAGCCCGCGGCCCCGGCGGTCGGCAGCAGCACCTCGCCCGCGGTCGCGATCCCGCCGGCGACGAGCACGAAGCACGCCAGCCGGCCCCACTCGAACGCGACCGGGAACAGGTTGCGGGTCAGCGCCCACATCACGATCAGCACGACGACGTACGCCCCGGCCAGCGCGAGGCCGGCGCCCGCGGTGCCGAGCGGCGGCACCAGCAGCGCGAGCAGCGCGACGTTCACGACCAGGCCGGTCAGCGCCGCGGGCGCGTTGCGGATCGTCACCCGCGCCCGGCCGGCCATCGCCACCAGCACGAGGAACAGGCCGTAGAGCGCCCAGCCGAGCGCGACCCAGGGCAGCGCGACGTGCGCCTGGAAGAACTCGGGGGCGGCGAAGATCCGCACCACCCAGCGGCCGAGCAGGACCAGCCCGGCGACGACGACGCCCGTGAACAGCACGTAGTACGTCGTGATGCGGGCGTAGACGCGGCTCGCCTCCTCGTCGGACTCGATGCTGTAGGCCAGCGGCGGCCACGCGTACTGGAACGCGCGCACGGTGAAGACGACGATCCCGGCCAGCTTGACGCTGAGCGAGTACAGGCCGGCCTCGTCGGCGCTCTCGAACCGGTACAGCCACAGGCGGTCGACGAAGAACAGCGCGAACACGGACACCTCGGCGGGGACCGTCGGCAGCCCGAAGCGGAGCATCGGGCCGAGCGTGGCGCGCTCGATGCCGCCGGGCCGCAGGCCGAACGCCTCGCGCTCGCTCCACCACAGTCCGACGAGCACGACCGCGCTGGCGACGTAGTTGCCGAGCAGCAGGCCGAGCGCGCCCTGGCCGGCGAAGACGACCAGCCAGACCGTCAGGGCGATCGTGAGCGCGACGTTGATCAGGCTCGCGGTGGCGAACGCGCGCGCCCGCTCCTCGACGCGCAGCAGGGCGTAGGCCAGCTCGAGGTTCGTGAACGCCCACAGGCCGAGCGCGGCGGCGCGGATCTCGTCCGGGTGCGAGGCGCCCAGCAGCAGCTTTGACACCGGCTCGGCGAGGACGGCGACCGCGATCGAGACGAGCGTGCTGGCGATGAACAGCGTGCCGGTCGCGGTCCGGGCCAGGCGCCGGCGGCGCTCCGGGTCGGTGTCGATGAAGTGGAAGCGCACGAGCGCCTCCCCGAGCCCGAGCCGGAGCACGATCGAGACCAGGATGATCGTGGTCAGCAGCAGCTCCGCGGTGCCGTAGTCCGCGCGCGTCAGGTGGCGCGTGTAGACGGGCAGCAGCGCCAGCGCGAGCACCTTGGCGACCGCGTCGGCGAGCTGGTACGCCGCACCGGCGCGCAGCAGCCGTCGCAGATAGCTCGTCATCGCGCCCGAAGACGCTAGCGTCTGGCGGAGATGACCGACCCGGGCGGCGGCTACGGATGGCGTGCAGGCGGCGCGCTCGGCAGGCGCGCGGAGCGGGCCGCGCGGATGGGCGCGGAGGAGCCGCGGCCGATCGGCGTGCTGCTGCTGCCGCGAGCGCTCGAGGCGTTCATCCTGCGCGACCAGGCCGAGGACCTGCTGACCGCGCCGGGCATGGTCGCGGTCGAGCCCGCGCGCGTGCCCTACGGCGCCTACCTGCGGCTGCCGGCCGTGGTCGCCGACGGGCTGGCCGCGAGCCAGGCGCGGCGGCTGCGGCTGCCCGGCGTCCCGCGCGCGATCGTGATCTTCCACCCGCTGCAGTACCCCTTGGCGCGCGGGCTGATCGCGCTGTACCCGGACGCGGAGCTCTGGTACTGGCGCTGGGACCGCTACGAGGTCGCCTACGACGCGACGCAGCGGCAGCGCGATCGGCTCGAGGAGCTGCACCTGGCGGCCACGCTGCGGGCCGCGCTGACGGTGACGGTGACCGAGGCGCTGGGCGACATCGCGCGCTCCGAGGGCGCGAAGCCGCTGCTCGTGCCGCTGGCCGCGGACTCCTTCCCGGCGCCCGCTCCGGGCGCCACGGTCGTCGCCGTGTCGCTGGGGCACCTGGGGCGGCGGACGGACTGGGCGCTGCTGCGGGCGGTCGTCGAGGGGATGCCGGAGCTGGTGCTGCTGCTGATCGGCGAGTGGCACGACGCGGAGTCCGGCACCGACCCGGACTACGTCGCGGTGCGGCGGGCGTCGAACGCCGTCTGGCTCGGACGGCGGTCCGACGAGGAGGCGGCGCGGCTGATCCTGCTCGCGGACGTCGGGATCGTCCCGTTCGAGCGCTCCGAGTTCAACGAGACCGCGCTGCCCTACCGGATCCTCAAGTACGCCCGGCTGGGGCGGCGGACGATCTCGCGCGGCCTGCGGGGGGTGCTGACCTGGGAGCGGGCGGTGACGGTCGCCGAGACGCCGGAGGAGTGGATCAGCGCGCTGCGGGCGTGCGCGGGGGCGAGGGTGCGACCGGACGAGGACCTGCGGGCGTGGGCGCTGGCCCAGACCGCGCACGCGCAGAACCGGCCGCTGTGGGAGCGGCTGGAGGCGCTGGGGATCGAGTCCGGGCGGCTCGGCTCCGAGCGCGTCTAGGGGCAGCGCGCGTACGCGGCCAGGATGCCGTGGCGCGCGATCGGCGCGAAGCCGTCGGACGGGATGTTCACCGACGTCGACGTGCCGGCGGCGAACCCGTAGCGGCGCAGCGCCTTCGGGCCGAGCGCGAAGACCTCGACGCCGCGGTCGCGGCGCTTGGCCGAGCGAGCGCCGATCGACGCGTGCGGGAGGTGCCAGCGCGCGTCCGGGACGAGCCGGTAGGTCGGGAACGTGAGCGTGCCGCAGCGCATGGCGGCGCGCACCTGCGGGTCGTCCAGCGTGGCGATCAGGCTGTCGTGGGTGGCGCGGATGAACCGCACCTCCTCGCGCACGTTGGTCAGCGACGGGGCGAGGATCGCGAGGCCGATCGCCCCGACGACGGCGGTCGCCGCCGCCGCCCGCGTCCAGGCGCGCCGCCAGGGGTGCTCGGCGGCGAGCGCCGTGAAGCCGAGCAGCGCGTAGCCGGCGAACAGGCACAGCGAGACGGCGGGGACGGTCAGGTAGCGGGGGAGGATCGACAGGCCGAGCACGCCGGTGCCGACGAACGTGATCACGCCCGCCGCGAACAGCGCCAGCGGCACGCGCAGCCTCGGCACCCGGACCCGCCACGCGAGCACGGCGCCGACCGGCGCCAGCAGCGCGACCGGGGGTCGCACCGTCGAGCTGATGAAGGACACGAACGACCCGGGTACGTGCTGCAGCCCGCGCACCCGGCCGAGGTCGTCGGCGAGGTCCGACGTCGCGTGCAGGGAGTGCAGCGGGTCGCCGGTGACGAGCCAGTCCGTCAGCGCCCAGAGAGCGGGCGCGGCGACGAGCGCCGCCGTGGCGGCCAGCGGCGGCCAGTGCGCGCGCCGCGGGCCGTCGCCGCCCGGCGGCGTGATCGCCGCGCCGATCCACGCCAGGCCGGTCAGCACCCACGCTTCCGGCCGCAACAGCCCGGCCAGGAACAGCAGCAGCCACGGGGAGCGGGCCTCAGCGGCGCGCACGCCGGCCCAGACGACCAGCGCGAGGAACGGCGCGTCGACGTACCCGCGCGCGGCGTAGAGCCAGAAGGACGCGCTGGCGGCCACGAACAGGGCGGCCAGCGCACCGCTCCAGCGCCCGAAGACGGCGGCGCCGAGGCGGTAGGTCCCGAGCACGAGCAGCGCGTGCGACAGTAGGCAGACGAGCACGAGCACGCGGTCCGCGGACTCGCCGAACACGAGGCCGAGCAGCGCGGCCAGCGCCACGTAGAGCGGGTGCTGGGTCGGCGCGGCGTAGGCCTGGAACGACGGCTTGAGCCCGTCCAGCAGCTCCCGGCCCCAGACGAGGTGGTAGTAGGAGTCGTAGTTCGGATACGTGCGCGTGACCACCCAGACGAGCACGGCGACGGCGAGGGCGACCGCGGTCGCGGCCCACTCGACGCGCGGGCTGAAGCGGCTCGCCTCGCTCGCTCGTCGCGGCGCGGCGAGCTCCGTCATGGGGTGCGCGCCACGACCACCGGCTCGCGGCGATGGCCGTTGAGCGCCGCGGCGACGTCCTCGCCCTCGCCCGCCCGCGCCGCCGCGGGCAGCGCGAGCGCGGTCCCGAGCGCCAGCAGCGTCCAGGTGACCGGATCCTCGAGGAACGCGGCGTAGAGCCACGTGTGCAGGACGAGCGCGGCGAAGCCGGCGGCGATCGCCGCCCGCGCCGGCGCGCCGCGCGCGCCGTCCAGCAGCCGCCGGAACGCGAGCACGAGCAGCGCCACGTAGACCGCGAGCCCGAGCACGCCCTGCTCGGCCGCGATCGTGATCGGGATCGTGTGCGACGCCGACACCGCCTCGCGGCCGGAGCTGTGCTGGTGGCGCCGGTACTCGACGTTGAACGACCCCGAGCCCCACCCGAGCAGCGGCCGCTCGCGCGCCAGGTCGACGCCCCCGCGCATCAGGTCCGCGCGCCCGGACGTGGCCTTGTCGATCGACCCCGAGTCGCCGAGGTCCAGCCGCAGCGCGCTCGGGAACGCGAACACGATCACCGCCCCGACCACCAGCGCGGCGATCACCGGCGCGATCACCACCTTGCCGCCCCAGCGCAGCCAGGCCAGCACCGCCAGGCCGAGCAGCAGCGCCGCGAAGCTCGACTGCGACAGCGTCGTCAGCAGCCCGCCCCAGAGCACGACCAGCGACGCGATCGTCCACCCCAGCGTGCGCGGCCGCCGCGCCCAGATCAGCACGGTGGCCAGCCCCAGCATCACCAGCGCCAGAAAGCGCCCGTAGATGTTCGGGTCGAAGAAGAGCGAGTTGACCCGGAAGTACTCCTCGACCTGGTTGGACGCGATCACCTTCGGGTTCAGCAGCAGGCTGCGCGTCTGGAACTCCCAGAACCCGACCGCGGCGAAGGCGAGCGCCAGCACCAGCAGCGCGCCGCCGCCCCACGCGAGCTGGCGCGGCGTCCACGGCAGGTCCCGCAGCAGCGCGAACAGCAGCGTGAACGGGACGTAGAAGAACACCACCTGCTCGAGCGCCCTGTCGCTGTCGCCGGCGTAGACCGACTGCAGCGCGTAGAGCACGATCGCGCCCGCCAGGACCCACTCCAGGCCGCCGGCCCGCGACGCGGGCTCGCCGGCCCGCCGCGCACCGAGCCGCGGGACCAGCCACGCGACCGCGCCCGCGCCGATGACCACGTACAGCGGCACCAGCAGGTTCGCCGTGCTGCCGCCGGACTGCACCGGCACCCGGAACGGCAGCGCGGCCAGCGCGGCCACGCCCAGGACCCCGGGCCGGCGCGCGAACACCCACGCCAGCGCGCCCATGCAGGCCAGCCCGAACAGCGCCGCCGCGCCCAGTACGACCGGCCCGCGGTCGCGCACGGACTCGAGCTGCGGCGAGTTCCAGATCTCCGCCACCAGCAGCACCGGCGTGAGCACGAGCGCGCCGAGCATCGCCCACGCCCGCCCGCGCACGGTGCGGGCGAGCACGGCACCGGCCGCGCAGCCGACGGCCACGACCATGCCGGCGATCAGGACGCCGTCGCTGAACGCCGCCGTATCGCTCATCTTGTCGACCGGATCCTCGGCTGCACGCCGCGCAGGATGTCGACGATGTTGTAGGTGACCTGGGCCACGTTCGGATCCTTGAGCCGCTGCGGCCACTCGGGCAGCCCGACGCGGATCACGGTCCCCTTGCCGACGCGCACCGCGGTCAGCGCGGGCCGCAGCGGGCGGACGTCCTTCTCCGACGCCTCCTCCTCCGGCGTCAGCGGCTGCCCGACCGCCGCCAGCACGTCCTTCGCCTCCGGCAGCGCGGACTCCTCGAGCTGGGTGAAGTCCGGCAGGTCGGTCGCGCCCTCCATCAACCCGTAGGAGGCGTCGCCCTCGAACTGGCTCAGCGTGGCGGGCGTGGTGAGCGTGCGCAGCTTGGCGATCCGGGCGCCGAAGACGTCGGTCGCCGACGGCTGCGTCGGGCGCAGCAGCGTCCCGGCGTCGTCGGACGCGAACACGCGCAGGCGCACGCCGCGGCGCATCGAGTCGCCGCCGAACATCGCCACGCGCCCGCCGTCGGACGCGTACTTGCGCAGCCGTCGCGAGAGCGTGCGCGTGATCCAGCGCTCCGAGCCGGCGAACAGCACGCCCGGCCGGTCGGTCGCGCGCGGGTTGCGCGTGAGGTCGAGATCGAGGTCGCTGGTGAGGTCGTAGCGGATCTTGTGGCGGTCGAGGAAGACCAGCAGCGGCGCGACGTCGTCCGCGAACCCGGCGGGCAGCCCGTCGGTGCCCACGAACGGCCGCGGCCAGCGCACGGTCTCCCCGTCGGTCAGCGTGTTCGGGATGCCGTCGAACGGGCTGTCGTCGACCTTGTCCAGGCCCAGCCAGGTGATCGCCGGCATCACGACCAGCACTTTCGCGCGCTGCTCCGCCTGCACCATGAACGGGACCGTCGTGTGCCAGCGGCCCGAGCGCAGCTCGAGCAGGTAGACGCCGGAGGGCCCGCCGGGCGCGTGGATCACGAGCTTCTCGTCGTGCGATGTGCCGCGCTTGCGCACCGCGGAGTCCCCGACCCGGCGCACGCGCCAGCGGTAGGAGGCGCCGCGCGAGTCGACGAAGAACTCCGCGCGCTGCCCGGCGGTCACCGGCCGCAGCGGCGGCTGGGCCGCGAGCCCGCGCACGGTGATGCCCGGGCGGCCGGGGATCTCCACCCCCGGCGCGATCTCCGGCGGCGTCAGGCCCACGTTGCCGGCCTTGTCGCGCACGCGCGACTGGACGATGTACGTGCCCGGGGGCAGCGGCCGGCCGTGCGCGTCGAGGCCGTCCCAGACCCAGCGGTGACGGCCACGCTTGATGCTGCCCTCGCGCACCACGGTCGGCTTGCCGGCGTCGGTGCGCAGGATCCGGAACGTGGTCCCGTAGAACGGCGAGACACCACGGATGTAGATCTTCACCCGCCGGTCGCCCTGGGAGATGAAGTTGCCCTTGCGAACCCGGTCCGAGCACGGGTACCCGACGCACACCGCCGAGCGCGGCGGCTTCGTGTCGACCGTGATCGTCTTCTGGATCGTCGCCGAGCGGTTCTCGTTGCGCAGCGCCACCCGCAGCCGGTATTGCCCGTCCGGGACCGTGCGGCCGTCGTCGGCCGTGCCGTTCCAGACCAGCCGCAGCGGCCGGTAGCGCTGCATCGGCCGGTTCTCGGCCAGGCGCTTGACCCGGTCGCCTTCGAGGTTGACGACGTCGACGGTCGCGTCGTCGCTGATGCGCAGGCGGATCGAGATGTGGTTGAGGTCGCGGTTGCCGTCGCCGTTGGGCGAGAAGTAGCGCGAGATGCGCTTGACGTCGATCACCGGCGGCGTGCTCTTCAGGCGCTGCGCGACGAAGAACGCCGAGAACGTCGCACCGACCAGGATCAGGAAGGTGATCCGGGCGACGAGCGTCATCGCCCCCACGCAGCTACGGCGTCTTGTCGTTGCCGAGAATCACGACTACGTCCCACGCTTTGCTCGCCTTGGTGGCCAACTCCCGCGCCGTGTCGTCGAACTGCTGCACGGCCGCGATGCCGAGCGATTGCGCCACGCCGGCCGCGGCGCTCTTGGCCCCGCGCTTGTACATCACCACCGACGTCGGGCGGACCTGCCCGTCCCCCGTGTCGCCGGTGCCGAGGTTGTCCGCCGGGTAGCCGTCCTCCTTGAGGGCCGTCACCTGGTTGGCGGCGAGCCCGGCCTGGCCGGTGCCGTTGTAGACCCCGATCAGGGCGGTCTGCTTGGTCGGCGCGGGCGCCTCGGTGGGCGCCTCGGTGGCGTCCGCCTCCGGCGTGGGCGTGCCGACGTTGTTCGGCGGCGTGGACGCGGTGGGGGTGTCGTCGCCGCCACCGCGGGTGATGAAGAACGCGGCGCCGCCGAGCACCAGCACGCCGATCACGGCGGTCAGCACGATCGCGAGCACGTTGGACTCGCGGCGCGGCGGGGGCGCGGCGGGGCGGCGCCCAGCGGCCGCGGCCCGGCGCGGGGGCAGCGGCGGCGGGGGCGGGACGTCGGCGCGGCGAGCGGCGGGCGTCGCCGGCGCCGGGACGGCGCGGGTCGCGCCGTTGCCGCCGTTGACGGCCTGCGCGGGGACGGTCTCCTCCGCCACCGCGGCGACCGGCACCGGATGCGGCTTGGGCTCGTGCGGCTCGTGCACGCCCGCGGAGCGGGCGAACGCCAGCGCCGCGACCTCCGCCGGCTCGAGCTCGGCCGCGCCGTTGGTCGCGACCGACGGCGCCGGCGTCTGCGGCACGGGGACCGCGCGCGGGGCGGGTGCGCGGCGCACCTCCTGGGCGTGCTCGGCCACCGCCTGCTCGAGCTCGGCCGCACGCTCGGGCGAGCGACCCGCCCATTCGCGCAGGCGTTTGACTTCGCGCGCCTGGGCGAAGTACAGCAACGAGAGAAAGGCCAGGCCGAAGAAGGCGGCGATACCGACGTATGCGCCGTACTTCTCGACCTGGTCCTGAAGCGAGAACGCGATCAGCACCATGGAGCCGAGCAGGGAAGTCTAGGAGGCCGGGGACTCGCCATGGGCTTCGACGACTGCGGTGCGTCCACCTGCCAGCTCGGCGACGGCCGCCGCGAGGCCCGCGGCGTCACCCTCGGCGACCAGCAGGCCGATGCGGTCGAACACGTACTCCACCCACGCCGGATCGACGCCGGGCCGCGCCGCGCGGGTGATCTTGGACGCCGGGGTCGGCTCCGGGCGCTCGTAGCGGTTGAAGAGCTGCTCGTGCAACTTCTCGCCCGGGCGCGGGCCGATGATCTCGATCGCGATGTCGCGCCCCGGCTCCAGGCCGGAGAACCGGATCATGTCCTCGGCCAGGTCCATGATCCGCACGGGATCGCCCATCTCGAGCGCGAACACCTCGCCGCCGCGCGCCAGCGAGCCGGCGCGGATGACGAGCTGCACGGCCTCCGGGATCGTCATGAAGAACCGCGTCATCGCCGGATCGGTGACCGTGACCGGGCCGCCCGCGGCGATCTGGCGCCGGAAGATCGGCACGACCGAGCCCGAGGAGCCGAGCACGTTCCCGAAGCGCACCGCGCAGAACGCCGTCTGCTCATAGTGCGCGTCGGCCGCCTCGACCGCCCACTCGGCCAGCGCCTTGGACGCGCCCATCACGGTCGCGGGCTCGACCGCCTTGTCGGTCGAGACGAGCACGAACACCTGGGTCTGCGCCTCGGCGGCGATCGTGGCCAGCAGCCGCGTCGCGAGCGCGTTGTTGCGCACCGCCTCGACCGGGTTCTCCTCCATCAGCGCGACGTGCTTGAACGCCGCCGCGTGGAAGACGATCTCCGGCCGGTGCGCGGCGAACACCTCGCGCATCCGGACCTCGTCCTTGACGTCGGCCAGCACCGAGTACGAGAACGGGATGTGGCGCTCGCCGACCAGCTCGCGCTCGATCTCGAACAGGTTCGCCTCGCCGTTGTCGACCAGCACGAGCTGACTCGGGTTCACGCGCGCGATCTGGCGGCACAGCTCGGCGCCGATCGAGCCGCCGGCGCCGGTGACGAGCACGCGCCGGCCGGTCAGGTAGCCGCCGACCAGCTCGATCTCCATCCGCACCGGCTGGCGGCCCAGCACGTCCTCGATGCGCACGTCGCGCAGCTGGCGCGTGACCGTCCCGCCGTTCTGCAGCAGCTCGAAGACGGTCGGCATCGTGCGCACGGCGACGTTGCGCGCGCGGCACGCGCTGACGACCTTCGCGCGCAGCGTGCCCGGCGCGGACGGGATCGCGATCAGGACCTCGTCCGGCTCGACGTCCTCGAGCACCTCCGGCAGGTCGTCGGTCGTGCCCAGCACCTGGACGCGATCCAGCCGCAGGCCCTGCTTCTTCGGGTCGTCGTCGACGAAGCCGACCGGCCGGTAGCGCAGCCCCGGGTTGCGCAGCAGCTCGCGCAGCAGCAGCTGGCCGCCGTCGCCGGCGCCGACGATCAGCACCGAGCGCGCGTCGCGCGGGACGCGGGACGCGCCCCACGGGCGCTCGTAGACCGCGTGCACCAGAAAGCGCGACCCGGTCAGGAACGCGCCGGTCATCAGGCCGAACAGGACGAGCACGCCGTTCGGGACCGAGCGGGCCACGAACCCGCTGCCGGTCGAGATCAGCTGCGGCTGGACGAACGCCACGTAGCCGATCAGCGCCAGCACCGCGAGCACGACGCCCTCGGCGATCTTCAGGTACTCGCGCTGCGATGAGTACCGCATCCAGTGCCGGTACATGCCGACCGCCGCGAAGCAGACCAGCGAGCCGACGATCGCGAACGCCAGCGTGCGCCAGAACAGCTCCATGTACCACGGCGGGATGCCCCCGTCGAAGCGGAGGTGGTAGGCCAGGTAGTAGGCGAGTGCGACCAGCCCCGCGTCCAGCGCCAACTGCGGAAGGGCGTGACGGTGGATCGGCCAGGCCGCGCTGCGGAGCCGGCGGCGCATCCGGGGGAGTGTATTGGGCGAGGCGGCGGGTTCGACCGTCCGCCTAACCGGCCTTCACGAACAAATCCGTAAAGAGCGCAGGGTCGCGACGTACGCGCGGGGGCGTGCGCGCGGGGTCGCGGCGCTTGAGCACGACGTCGGCGGCGTCGGTCAGCCGGCGCAGGCGGCCGTCGGCGATCAGACGCTCGTCGAGCGCGCCGAGCCGGCCCTCGAACGTCGTCCAGACCGGCGTGCCGAGCGCGACCGCCTCGCGGTTCATCGTCCCGCCCGCGGAGATCACCAGGTCGGCGTAGGCGATCAGCGACTGCGCGTCGACCGCGCGCTCGGGGACGATGAAGTCGCGCTCGAGCTCGGCCCGCTGGTCCGGCGTGCGCGGCAGCACGACGACCTGCTCGCCCTTGAGCTTGTGCAGCACCTGAGTGAAGACGGGCGCGTCGAAGCGGTGGTAGAGCGAGACCGCGGGCGGCGTGCGGACGACCGCGAGCGGGCGCTCGCGGGTCAGGCCCAGCTCGTGCAGGACCGCCGGGTCGGGCTCGAAGTCCGCCAGGTAGTACTCCTCCTTGAGGCCCTCGTACGGGCGCCATTTGGCTGCCGTCGCGCCGTACGGGGTGAGGCGGTCGAGCGGGATCGCGTCCGGGACGACGATCCGCCGGGCCAGCCGGCAGTTGATCGTGTGCTGCACGCGCGCGAACTCGTAGTCGAACGCGGTCGCGCTCGGGATCCGCAGCAGCGCCGCCGCGATCGAGAGGTCGTTGGAGCCGTGGCCGAGCGCCAGGTCGACCTTCCGGCCCTTCGCCCAGCGGGTCAGCGCGGCCGAGCGCTGCGCGAGACCCGCCGCCTTGGCGGCGACCGCGCCGCCGCGGTGGTGGCCGATCGCGGTGTGGTCGATCCGGAAGCGCTCGAGCAGCCCGAGCGTCTGGGCGAAGTCCCGCGCGGTGACGAGCACGTCGGCGCCGCGCGCGCGCAGCTCGTCGATCACGGGGCGCATGACGAGCACGTGCGGCGAGTTCGTGAGGTCGATCCAAACGCGCATCGGCGCGGCCAGCGTACCGGCAGCGCTTGACGCGCCGGCGCGAGGCGAAATACGCTCTGCGCGGGTCGCCCACACATGTTCACGTCCCAGTCCCTGCGCGCCGTAGCGAAGCCGGGCTCGCTGGTCTTTCACGAGCACCGGCTCGACGACGTGGTGCATCAGATCGACGTCGCCGGCGCGCTGAGCGAAAGCGGCGAGCTGCAGCGGCGCGCCGAAGCGGCGCTGGACGGCGGCGTGCGCTGGCTGATCCTCGACCTGTCGGCGGCGTACGACGTCACCGACCCGGTCCTGGACGCGCTGGTCTCGCTGGCCGCGACGCTGCGTGCGCGCCGCGGCGAGCTGATCGTCGCCGGCCCGACCTCGTCGGTCGCTCAGCGGATCGCCGCGGCCGACGTCGCCCACCGCCCGGCGGTCGCCGCCAGCGTCGACCAGGCGGTGATGATCCTCAAGATGCTGCGGCCCAAGACGGACATCCAGCGGGCGCGAAAAAAGATCACGTCTTTGACGCTGCCGCGGATAGAGCCGGGCTAGCCCCGGCTACCCTGGCGACCGGTGCTTTTCGGATCCATCACGGACCCGCTGGTCCAGTTCGCCGTCGACGTGATCGACCGCATGGGCCTCGTCGGGGTCTTCCTGCTGATGGTCGGCGAGAGCGCGTGCCTGCCGATCCCCTCGGAAGCCACGATGCTGTTCGCCGGCTTCAACGTGGCCGAGGGCCACTACTCGCTGCTGACCGCGACCGCCGTCGGCGTGAGCGCGAACGTCGTCGGCTCCTGGATCGCGTACGCCGTCGGCTACTTCGGCCGCGTCGACCTGATCGAGAAGCACGGGCGCAAGGTGCTGATCAAGCCGCACCACCTGGCGAAGGCCGACGAGTGGTTCGAGCGCTACGGCGACGCGACCGTCTTCTTCTCGCGCATGCTCCCGATCATCCGGACGTTCATCTCGCTGCCCGCGGGTGTCGCGAAGATGCCGTTCTGGCGCTTCACGACGCTGACCGCGCTCGGCTGCATCCCCTGGGTGTTCCTGATCACGTTCATCGGCAAGCAGGCCGGGGACCGCTGGGAGGAGTGGAAGGAGCACCTGCACTACATCGACTACGCGGTGATCGTGGCGATCGCGATCGGCGCCGTGTGGCTGTTCGTGCGCTACCGGCGGCGCCGCGCGGCGGCGGCGGCAGCGGCCGCCGCCGATGCGTCCTCGGTCTGAGCTCGCGCAGGTCGCCGCGCTGGGGTTGATCCAGGGGGCGACCGAGCTGCTCCCCGTCTCCTCGTCGGCGCACGTCGCGGCGGTGCCGGCGCTGCTGGGATGGGACGTGGCGGCGTGGCCGGCGGCGCGCCGCAAGGAGCTGGAGGTGGCGCTGCACGCGGGCGCGCTGGCGGCGCTGGCGCCGTCGTTGTGGCGGGTGCGGCCGGACCTGCGGACGCTGGCGCTGTCATTGGCGCCGCCGGTGCTCGCGGGCTACGCACTCGAGCGGCCGATCGAGGAGGGCCTTGGCGGGCCGATGGGCTTGGCGAGCGGGTTGCTGCTCGGTGCGGCCGGGCTGGCGGCGGCGGACCGCGCTGCCGCGCGGCCGCGCAGGGGGACGCCGCCGCGGGTGGCGCTGGCGCTCGGGGTCGCGCAGGCCGCGGCGCTCTGGCCCGGGGTCTCGCGGACCGGCGCCACGCTGGCGGCCGCGCGCGCGCTCGGGCACGACCGGGCCGACGCCTCGCGGCTCTCGTTCGGCGTCGCCGGCCCGGTGCTCGCCGGCGCCACCGGGCTGAAGGCCTACCGCGCGCGCCACGCCGCCGACCGCCGCGCGCTCGCAGCCGGCGCGCTGACCGCGTTCGCCGCCACCGCCGCCGCGCGCAGGCTGATCGGGCTCGAGCGGCGCGGGCCGTGGTGGCCGTACGCGGCCGAGCGGGCCGCGCTCGCCACCGCCATCCTCGCCGTGCGCTACCGTCGAGCGCGGTGAGCAGCAACGCCTACGCACGGTCCGGCGTGGACCAGCACGCCGCCGACCGCGCGGTCGCGGCGCTCGTCGGCGTCCTCAAGACGATCGACACCGGCCAGCCGAGCCGCTCGGTGCTCGCGTCCGGCCACTACGCCGCGGTGCTCGAGATCGCGCCCAACCTCGGCATCGCCGTCGGGACCGACGGCGTCGGCTCCAAGCTGATCCTGGCCGAGCAGACCGGCCGCTACGACACCGTCGGCATCGACTGCGTGGCGATGAACGTCAACGACGTCGTGTGCGTCGGCGCCCAGCCGATCGCCCTGCTCGACTACCTCGCGGTCGAGCGCGCCGACCCCGACACGATGGCGCAGATCGGCCGGGGGCTCAAAGCGGGCGCGGAGCAGGCCGGGGTCGAGATCCCCGGCGGCGAGGTCGCGATCCTGCCCGAGCTGATCCGCGGCCACCCGTCCCCCAACGGCTTCGACCTGACCGCCACCTGCTTCGGCACCGTCGCGCTCGACCAGATGGTCACCGGCGACGCGATCGCTCCCGGCGACGCGATCGTCGGCCTCCCGAGCAGCGGCCTGCACTCGAACTCGTACTCGCTCGCCCGCGCCGCCACCAAGGATCTCCCGCTGGACGGCCCGTTCGAGGACGGCACGCTCGCCGACGCCCTGCTCGCCCCCACCGTGATCTACGTGCGCGCGGCGCTCGAGCTGCTCCGCAGCGACATCCCGGTCCACGGCCTGGCCCACATCACCGGCGGCGGCCTCCTGAACCTGCTGCGCCTCAACGAGCGCGTCGGCTTCGCGATCGAGGACCCGCTCCCGGTGCCGCCGATCATCGAGCTGGTCAAGCGGCGCGGCGAGGTCTCCGACGCCGAGGCCTGGGAGACGTTCAACATGGGCTGCGGCTTCGTCGCCGTCGTGCCCGCCGAGCACGCCGACGCGGCGGCCGCGCTGCTGAGCGCCCGCCACGCCGGCACCCGTCGCATCGGCACGGTCACCGCCGCCGCCGGCCGCGTCAGCGCGCCCGGCGTCACCGGGACCAGCGCCGGCCTAACGCCGCTCGAGTAGGAACCAGGTCGTGTTGTCCTGCGGGAACGCGGGATCGCGGTCGTAGACGAAGCCGTAGTCGACCAGCCGCAGATCGTCGTAGCGGTCGAGCAGCTCGCCCGCGAAGTCGCGCTTGAAGAGCCGGTCGCGATGGCCGCGGTACGGGATCTCGACCGGCGTCGGGTTGAAGTACTCCGAGAGGCAGATGTAGCGCGCCGACGCCGCGTGCATCAGCTCGTAGACCGTCCCGAGGCTGTCCGGGTCGATGTGGATCAGCACGCCGCAGATCAGCACCAGGTCGAACGGGCGCGGCGGCTGGAACTCGAGGATCGAGCCCTCGACCACGTTCGCGCCCGTCTTGCGCGCCTCCTCGACCGCCACCGGGTTGATCTCGACGGCGTGCAGGTCGACCCCCGGCAACAGCCGCTGCAGTGCCCGCAGGTTCAGGCCGGCGTTGCAGCCGAGCTCGAGTGCGCTGCCGATCGCCGCCGTCCGGCCGAGGATGCGCGACCACATCGCGGTGTAGCTCGCGAGCGTCGACTCGTCGGCGTTCCGGCGCGTGTACTCGGCGCCGAACGAACCCGCCCAGAACGCCTCTTGCTCGGTCGAATGGGGCATGCGGGGCCGAAGTGTACGATCAATCGCGTGGGTGGCACCGGGCGCGCCGTGGCGTTGATGCAGCCAACTTTTCTTCCCTGGTCCGGCTACGTCGCCCTCGCCGACGCCGCCGACGTCTTCGTCTTCCTCGACGACTTCCAGTTCCAGCGGCGCTCGTGGCACCACCGCAACCGGATGTTCAGCTCGCCGGACGATCCGACGTGGGTCACGGTCCCGGTCACCCACGGCCGGACGGACGGACGCCCCGCGATCGCCGAGGTCGCCCCGATCCTCGACACCGGGTTCCGCAAGACCTTCCGCGGGGTGCTTCAGCACGGGTACGGCCGGTCCGATCACCTGGACATGCTGCAGCCGGCGCTCGACGACTGGATCGACCGCGAGTGGACCACGCTCGCTGACTTCAACATCGCGTTCATCGAGCTCGTCCTGGCGCAGCTCGGCATCGAGACCGAGACGCGGCGCAGCTCGGAGATCGGCTCCAGCGGCAAGCGCTCGGCCCGGATCGCGGACCTGCTGGGCCGCGTCGGCGCGACCCGCTACCTCTCGGCGGCCGGCTCGCGCGACTACATGCTCGAGGACGGCGTCTTCCCCTTGGCCGGCGTGGACACCGCGTTCCAGGACTACGCGCCGGCCGCGTACCCGCAGGCCGGGGCGAGCGAGTTCGTGCCCTACCTCTCCGTGCTCGACGTCCTCCTGCAGGTCGGCCCGGAGCGCGCGCTCGGGGTGATCCGCGCCGGCAGCCGGCCGTTCCAGCCCTGGATGGACCGGACGTGACGGGCGCGCTGCGGATCGGCGAGCGCACGGTCGGTCCGGGCCGCCCGGCCTGGATCGTCGCCGAGCTCTCGGGCAACCACGGCGGCGAGCTTGCGCGGGCCGAGCAGCTCGTCCGCGAGGCCGCCGCGGCCGGCGCCGACGCGGTCAAGATCCAGACCTACCGCGCCGACTCGCTGACGATCGACTCCGACGCGCCGCCGTTCCGGATCCGGATGGCGGGGGCGTGGGACGGCCGCCTGCTGTACGATCTGTACCGCGAGGCCGCGCTGCCGTGGGAGTGGACGGCACCGCTGAAGGCGCTCGCCGATGAGCTGGGCATCACGTTCTTCTCCTCGCCGTTCGACGCGCAGGCGGTCGAGCTGCTGGAGGGCCTGCGCGTCCCCGTCTACAAGATCGCGTCGTTCGAGCTGGTCGACACGCCGCTGATCGAGCGCGTCGCCGCGACCGGCAAGCCGATCGTGCTCTCGACCGGCATGGCGTCCCGCGAGGACATCGCGGACGCGCTCGCCGCCGCCCGCGGCGTGGATCCGGACGCCGAGCTGGCGCTGCTGAAGTGCACGAGCGCGTACCCGGCACCGCCGGAGCGCCTCAACCTGCGCACGATCGCCGACATGGCGGCCACCTTCGACGTGCCGATCGGGCTCTCCGATCACACGGTCGGCCTCGTGGCGCCCGTCGCCGCCGTGACGCTCGGCGCCTGCATCGTGGAGAAGCACCTGTGCCTGAAGCGCGCGGACGGCGGGCCGGACGCGCACTTCTCGCTCGAGCCGGACGAGTTCGCGCGCATGGTCCAGAACGTCCGCGAAGCGGAGGCCTCGCTGGGCACCGTGCGCTACGGCGAGGACGAGGCGGAGAGCCGCGCCTACCGGCGGTCGCTGTTCGTGGTCGAGCCCGTGGGCGCCGGCGAGGCGTTCACCGCGGCCAACGTGCGCTCGATCCGTCCCGCGGACGGCCTGCCGCCCAAGGAGCTGCACAGGGTGCTCGGCCGCCGGGCCGCGCGCGACGTGCCCCGCGGCACCCCGCTCGCCTGGGATCTCGTCCAGCGGTGACGGGCCGCGTGCTGGTCCGCTGCGACGGGACCGAGGACACCGGGCTGGGCCATGTGAGTCGCTGCCTCGCGCTGGCCGAGGCGTTGGAGGAGCGCGGGGCGGCCACGCTGTTCTGCGGCGCGTTCGGCGAGCGCGCGGCGGGACTGCTGACCGCCGCGGGCAGGCCGTCGCAGCCCGCCGCGCCCGACCTCGCCGAGCTGGCGCGGGAGCGCGGCTGCAGCGCGATCGTCCTCGACAGCTACGCCCTCGACGCGCAGACGCTGGAGGCGCTGGCGCCCGCGCGCACCGGCCTCGGGCTGCTCGTGATCGACGACTTCGCGGCGTTCGCCGAGTACCCGGCGGGCGCGATCGTCCTCAACTTCACGGTGGTCGCGCGCGACCTCGTCTACCGGGGCCGTGACCTCGTCCGCCTGCTCGGCCCGGAGCACCTGCTCGTCCGCCGTGCGCTGCGCGAGCTTCGGGCGCGCGAACGAACCGTCCGGCGGCCGCCGCGCCACGTGCTCATGGCCCTCGGCGGCGGGGACCCGTTCGGGCTGGCCGTGGGCCTGGCGGGTACGCTCACGCGGGCGTTCCCGGAGCTGACCGTCCACCTGCCCGCGAGCGCGTACGGCGAGCTGCCCGAGCGCGTCACCGCACTCGACGACGCGCAGCTCGCACCGGGCTTCGCCTGGGCCGACATCGCCGTCACCGGCGGCGGGCTGACGAAGTACGAAGCCGCCTACCTGGGCGTCCCGCCGCTGGCGATCTCCCAGTCCGACGGCGAGGCCGCGGACACCGAGCGCTTCGTCGCCGCCGGGCTCGGCGCCGACGCGGGGCATGCCGCGAGCACCGGGCCGGAGGACCGCGAGCGTGCGCTCCTGCGTTACGTGCGCGACGCGGCGCTGCACGACCGGCTGCGCGCCGCGGCCGCCCGCGTCTTCCCGACCGACCCGACCGCGCGCGTCGCCGAGATCGTCCTCGAAACTGCTTTGATGCGCCCGTGACGGAACGAGAGCAGCTGCGCCAAGCGCGCGCCGCGTACGCGCGTGGAGAGAACGTGATGGAGCTGTTCCGCACCGCCGCAGGGACGGACCGCAACAGCGTCGACGCGGTTCTCGTCTCCTACGACCTGCAGAGCGGCAGCTACCGAGCCGCGCTGGATGACGCCGACGTGCGGGCGCGGGCGGCGCGTTACGTCGGCGACATCGTCCGCGAGCTCGACGCACTCGACTTCACCTCGATGCTCGACGCCGGCACCGGCGAGGCCACGACGCTGATGCCCGTACTGGCCGGGCTCGCGAGCCCGCCGGAGCGCGTCGCGGCCTTCGACCTGGCCTGGTCGCGCGTCGCCCACGCCCGCGCGCACGCCCGGACGTTCCCGGTGCCCGCGCCGGAGCTCTTCACCGCGAACCTGTTCGAGATCCCCGCCGCCGACGGCGCGTTCGACCTGGTGTTCACCTCGCACGCGCTGGAGCCGAACCACGGCCGCGAGCGCGAGGGCCTGGCGGAGCTCGCCCGCGTGTCCCGCAAATGGGTGGCGCTGTTCGAGCCGGGCTACGAGCTCGGCGACGACGCGGCGCGACGCCACATGGAGACGCACGGGTACGTCCGCTGCCTGCGTGACGTGGCCGAGGAGCTGGGACTGACGGTGGTCCGGCACGCACGGCTGCCGCACAGCCTCTCGCCGCTGAACCCGACCGCCGTGCTGGTGCTGCGGACGTCCGCGCCCGACCCGGCGCCCGCGGACTGGCGCGTCTGCCCCCGCTGCCACGGCCCGCTGACCACCGTCAACGGCCACCTCTTCTGCACCGGCGAAGGGCTGGTCTTCCCGGTCCTCGACGGCATCCCGTGCCTGAGCGAGCGCACCGCCGTGGTCGCCAGCGCGTTCGACGACGTTCGGCTGGGAGCGGCAGTTGACCGGTGACCCGCTCACGGACGACCTGCGCCGGCTCGAGCGCCACTACGGCGAGCTGGTCGAGGAGCACGGCGCCGCGCCGGAGGCGGCGCAGTGGTCGGACGCCGAGACCCAGCGGCTGCGGCTGCGCGTGCTCGCCGAGGTCGGCGATCTGCGCTCGGCCAAGGTGCTCGACTTCGGCTGCGGCGCAGGCGCGCTGCTCGCGTTCCTCGAAGAGGAGCTGGACTTCGGCGGGGAGTACGTCGGCTACGACCTGGCGCAGCCGGCCGTCGAACTGGCGGCGCGGCTGCACCCGAACGGGCGCTTCGAGCGCCGCGACGTGCTGGCCGACGGGGTGCCCGAGGACTTCGACTACATCCTCGTGTCCGGCGTCTTCAACAACCGCACGTCGGACGGCTGGGGCTTCATGACCCGGATCCTCGGCGCGCTGTGGCCGCACGCGCGCCAAGGGCTCGCGTTCAACGCCATGTCGACGTACGTCGACTACCGCGCCGACCACCTCTGGTACGCGGACCCGCTGGAGGTCTTCACGTGGTGCCGGCGCGAGCTGACCCCCGCGCTCGCGCTGCGCCACGACTACCAGGTCAAGCCGGGCGTGATCCCGTTCGAGTTCGCGCTGTTCGCGTACCAGCGCGGCCTGACGCCGCGCTGACGCGCGTTCAAGTTCGCTTCCGCGGCCGCCGATAGCGGTCACGATGAGCCTGCGCCGCCTCAAGATCGCCCTGAGCGACCACAACGGCAAGTCGCGCCCGTTCTTCGGGGCGCTGCACGCCGCCGGCCACGCGTTCGTGCGCGAAGGTCCCGCGGACCTGCTGCTGATCGACCTCGACCCGCCCTACTTCCTGCACAAGGAGCTGATCGACCGCTACACGGACATGGGCGCGAAGGTCCTCCTGTACCCCCATGGCGGCGGCGGCCCGATCCTCAGCTACGACGGCCTCTGGGAGCCGGACCCGCGCGTGTTCGCGAACCTGGTGCACGGCGTCGGCCACGCCGAGTACCTGCGCCGGATCGGCTACCCGTCCCCGACGCACGTGATCGGCTGGTCGTACTGCCCGCTGCGCCCGTTTCGCGCGACCGCGGACGTCAAGCGCGTCCTCTTCGCACCGACGCACGCCAACGGCGCCGGAACGATGACCGAGCACCAGCGCAAGCTCAACACCGACGTCTACCGGCGGCTGCTCGCGACGCCGTTCGAGATCACCGTGCGGCACATCGGCGGGCTCAAGGCGAACGGCCTCTGGAAAGCGCCCGGCGTCGAGTTCGTCGAGGGCACGCTGGTTCCCGCGATCGAGGACATCGACCGGGCCGACGCGGTCGTCGCCGCGGACGGCACGTTCCCGACGCTGGCCGTCGCGCGCGGCGTGCCGACGGTCGTCTATGACCAGGGCGTCGTCGCGCTCGGCACGCCCGGCACGGAGCCGATCGTGCCCAAGCGCAAGCACCTCTATTGGGACTACTCGCGCTTCCCGCTCGACGCGGCCGACGGCGATCTCGAGACGCTGATCCGGACGGCCGCGACCAGCGAGGAGCCGATCGCGGACTGGAAGCGGCGGTTCGTGGGCGACGCGTTCGACCCGCGCACGTTCGCCGCACTGATCGAGCGGATCGTGAACGCCGACCCGGAGCCGGCGCGGGTCGATCCCACGCGCGGCTTCACCACGCTCGCCTTCGCGGACGAGCTGCTCCAGCGCCCCGCGCTGCTGCAGACGTACGCGCAGGCGTTCGGGCCCGATGACGACGCCAGCCTGATCGTGTGGGCCCCCGGCGTGCCGGCCGACGGGCTGCTGCGGATGACCGAGCGCGCGATCGAGCTCGCCGGCGTGGACGCCGACCGGCTGCCGGACATCCTCCTGACGCCGCTCCCCGGCTCTCCGGAGGCGGACCGCGCGCTGAGCGAGCGCGCGGACGCGGTCCTGACCGAATGGCCGGCGACCGGCCTCATCGGCAAGCGGCCGCGGTTCGACGCGGTCCGCGCCGCGCTCGTCGCCTAGTACGGCTTCTGCTGGGTCGCCGCGTTGAGCGCGGCGACCTCGGGGTGCGCGCGCAGCCACGCGACGAGCTCGGCCGCGCCGGCGGCGGGACCGAGCTCGTCGTCCAGGCGGCGGACGAGCGCCAGGTCCTCCGGCGTGTCCACCGTCAAGCGCAGGTCGCCCGCCGCGAACGGAGGCGGGACCGAGCGCAGCACGAACCGCTCGGGGTGCTCGGCGTGGACGTGCCAGGTGACGTGCTCGCGCGCCGGCGCGGACGTGGCCATGCGGTCGACGCGGTCGAGCACGTCGCGCCACAGCGCTTCGGCGTCCAGGCCGCGCGGCAGCCCCGGCTCGAGCGCGTTGGACGCGTAGTCCGCACCGGCGTCGAGCGCGTCGACCACCGCGTCGGTCAGCACCGGGTCGAGCAGCGGGCAGTCGGAGGTGATGCGGACCACGACGTCGGCGCGAAAGCGCGCGGCGGCCTCCGCGTAGCGGCGCAGGACATCGTGCTCGCTGCCGCGGTGTACGCCGATCCCGAGCCGCGCCCCGAGCGCGACGAGCGGATCGTCGGCGGCGTTGACGGTCGTGGCGAGCACGATCTCGTCGAGACGGCGGCAGCGGGCCAGGCGCTCGAGCTGGCGCTCGAGCAGCGGCTTGCCCCCCAGGTCGGCGAGCACCTTGCCGGGCAGCCGCGTCGACGTCATGCGGCACTGGACGATCGCGACGCGGTGCATGCGCCGAGGCTAACCCAGGCGGACGTAGCCGATGGCGGGGCGCTCACCGGGCCCGTAGGTGCGCCGCGCGACCTGATCGGAGGAGTTGCCCTCGATCGTGTTGATCGTGCCGTCTGCGCCGACGGACTCGACGACGCCGATGTGCTCGTCCCAGACGATCAGGTCGCCGGGCTGCGGCGTCACGCCGGGCTCGTTCGGGATCGCCTTGCCGGAACGCTGCGCCCACGCGTAGACGTCGTCGACGCGGCCGAACCCCTGCCCGTTGTCGCCGAGCGGGACACCCGCCTCGCGGGCCGCCCAGGAAGTGAAGTACGCGCACCAGGGACCGACGCCCGAGCCGGCCGTGGCCTGCCGGTACTGGGCGATCCGTGGTGAGTCGTTGGAGCCCGGCGGCTGCTCGGCGACGCCGACCTCGCCGCGGACCAGGTTCACGATCGCCTGCCCGGCCGAGCCGGCGGGCGCTGGGGTGCCGGTCAGCGTCGCGGCGCCCGCGTTGCGCAGCTGGCTCGCGAAGCTCGTGGCGGTGCTCGCGACGGGCGCAGGCGGCGGGGCCGGCGGGGCGAGCACGCTCTGCAGTTGCGCGACGCGCGCGAGGGCAACTTCCAGACTCATGCACCCTTTGCATCGGCCGTCCGTCCAGCGACCTTGAGTGCCCTACACTCGCGCGTCGTGATCGATCTGAGCGGGAAGACGCTGCTGGTCACGGGCGGGACGGGGTCGTTCGGCACGGCCTTCGTCCGGCGCGTACTGGAGCACCACGACGTGCACTCGATTCGGGTGTTCAGCCGCGACGAGCTCAAGCAGTCCGAGCTCCAGAACCAGCTCCGCGACCCGCGCATGCGCTGGCTGCTCGGGGACGTCCGTGACGCCGAACGGCTCAAGGTCGCCACCCGCGGTGTCGACCTGATCGTGCACGCCGCGGCGCTCAAGCAGGTGCCGGCCTGCGAGTACAACCCGTTCGAGGCCGTGCGCACGAACGTGCTCGGCGCGCAGAACGTGATCTCGGCCGCGATCGAGAACGAGGTGCCGCTAACGGTCGCGCTCAGCACCGACAAGGCGGTCAACCCCGCGAACCTGTACGGCGCGACGAAGCTGTGCGCCGAGAAGATCGTGGCGCAGGCGGGCGTCTACGCCCCGGGCGGCACCACCCGCTTCGCCTCCGTCCGCTACGGCAACGTGGTCGGCAGCCGTGGCAGCGTCGTCCCGATCTTCCTCGCGCAGGCCGAGTCCGGTCGCCTGACGATCACCGACGAGCGGATGACGCGCTTCTGGATCACCCTGCAGGCCGCCGTCGACTTCGTGCTCAGCTCACTCGAGCACGCCCAGGGCGGTGAGGTGTTCGTCCCGAAGATCCCGAGCATGCGGATCGTCGACCTGGCCAAGGCGCTGGCGCCCGAAGCGGAGATCGAGATCGTCGGCATCCGGCCCGGCGAGAAGCTCCACGAGGTGCTGCTGACCGAGGACGAGGCGCGCCAGTCCTACGATCTCGGCGACCGCTACGTGATCATGCCGTCGCGCGCCAACGGCGACCTCGCCACGACGCCGCACGGCACGCCGCTGGCCGACGGGTTCCGCTACGCCTCCGACAGCAACGACCGCTGGCTGACGGTCGAGGAGCTGCTCGAGATCACCAAGACGGTCCACCCTGCGCGCCGCTCGTCGGACCTCGCGGCGGCCCCGCTCGTGGAGGACTAGAGCAGCTCGCGGACGGCGGCGACGACGCTGTCCTGCTCGGCCTCGGTCAGCGCGGGGAAGCAGGGCAGCGACAGGCAGCGCGCGTAGTACGCCTCGGCCTCCGGGCAGAGCCCGGGCGCGTACCCGTACCGCTCCCGGTAGTAGGGGTGCAGATAGACCGGGAGGTAGTGAACCTGCGCGAGGATCCCGCGCTCGCGCAGGGCGTCGTAGAGCGCGCGCCGGTGCGGCACCTCGACCGCGAACAGGTGGTACGCGTGGCGCTCGCCGGGCGGTGCCGCCGGCGGCAGCCGCAGCCCGTCGAGATCGCTCAATGCCTCGCGGTAGCGCGCGGCGACCGCGTTGCGGGCGGCCACGAACCGCTCCAGCTTGGCCAGTTGCGTGATCCCGAGCGCGCACTGCAGGTCGGTGAGCCGATAGTTGAACCCGAGGTCCTGCTGCTCCATGTACCAGCCGCCCTCGCCCGGGCGTTCGAGCCGGGTCGGGTCCTTGGTCATGCCGTGCGAGCGGAACGCCACCAGGCGGTCGCGCAGCGCCGGGTCGCGCAGCGTGATCGCGCCGCCCTCCCCGGTCGTGAGCGCCTTGACCGGATGAAACGAGAACACCGACATGTCGGCGTGCGTGACGTCCCCGACCGGCCCGCCCGCGTGGCGCGCGCCGAGCGCGTGCGCGGCGTCCTCGATCAGCGTCACGTCGGGCCCGATCGCGGCGCGGATCTCCGCGAGCGGCGCCGGCAGGCCCGCGAAGCTCACCGGGATCACCGCGCGCGTGCGCGGGGTCGACGCGGCGACGACGGTCGCGGCGCTGACGTTCCAGGTCGCGGGGTCGATGTCCGCAAAGCGCGGCGTGGCGCCGACGTACGCCGCGCAGTTGGCGCTGGCGGCGAACGTCAGCGCGCTCGTCACCAGCTCGTCGCCGGGGCCGAGGCCGGCGGCGTGGCAGGCGGCGTGCAGCGCGGCCGTGCCGGAGGAGAACGCGACCGCGTACGGCGCGCCGCAGGCGGCGGCGAGCGCGTCCTCGAAGGCCGCGACGCGCGGGCCCTGCGTGAGCCAGTCGCCGCGCAGGGTCGCGACCACGGCCGCCACGTCGTCGTCGTCGATCGTCTGCCGCCCGTACGGAATCACGGGCGCGCATTAACGCAGACGGGCGGCCTCGATGAGGCCGCCCGTCGCGATCCGTCCCTCGGTGGGGTATGTGCGGGCCGCCCTCCAGCGACCCTATATGCACCTCGAACGAACGAGTGGAGGGGGCGGGGATGCCCTATATGGCTCCTGCTGCGCCGTCCGTGGCTAACCGGGGTAATCGGCAGCCCGGGTCGCTCCTGTAGTGAACTTTCAGACGCGCGCGGGCGCGACCTCGCACAGCACGTCGCGCCAGCGCTGCGCCGCGACCTCGATGCGGCGGTGCTCGGCCACGTACTCGTACGCCTGGCGGCCGATCCGGTCGCGCCGCTCGCGATCATCGACGAGCTCGAGCAACGCGGCCTCGGCCTCGGCCGGCGTGCGCGCGTGCACGCCCGTCACGCCGTCCTCGATCTCGGGGTAGACGTCCGGGTGCGCGACCAGCGGCAAGCTGAGGGCGCTCGCCTCCAGCCAGCGCAGGTCGCTCTTGCCGCGGAACAGGTTGTTCTCGGCCGACGGCGCGATCGCGATGTCGAAGACGGTCATCGACGCCGGGTAGGTCTCGATCTTGGTCGCCGGCAGGCCGATGGCGCGCTCGGTGCCGAACTCCTCGTGGTAGACGGCCGCGGCACCGTGGCCGACGGACACGAAGCGCACCTGATCGCGGGCGCGTAGGACGGCGCGGAGCGCCGGCTCCCAGCGCGCCAGCGACGCCTTGTGGCCGACGCCGCCGGCCCAGCCGATCGTGACGCCTTCGCGCGCCGGCCTCGGCCACGCGTAGCGCTTGAGGTCGATGCCGTTGTAACACGCCCAGGTGCGTTCGTTGAACGCCCGGTAGCGGCGGGCAAGGTAGTCGGTGGAGCAGACGATGCCGTCGGTCACCCGCATCGGCATCTCCATCTCGCGCACGAACTCGGCGTCGTAGACGCCCGAGAGCTCGTGCGTCTTGATCTTGCGCGCGGATTGGATGTAGTCGTCGATCTCGTAGAGGACCGTGACGCCCGCGGCGCGGAGCTCGTGAATGAGCTTCGTCCAGCGCACGCCGCGCGGCTGCTGGATCACCACCACCTCGTAGTCGAAGAGCTCGTCGAGCCGCGGCGGGCGGGCGCCGAGGCCCGTCGCCAGCCAGATGTCGTCGGCTTCGGCGTTCGAGGCCCAGGCCACGTAGTCGGCGCCGAGCGCCACCGCGGGCAGGAACGCGCGGTAGTAGGAGACGATGCTGACGCCCCAACCGATGAAGAGCGTCTTCGGGATGGCCGGCATCAGATGACCTCCGGGGCCCAGCGTTGGAAGGACACGCCCTCGTGCTTGAAGCGCAGGCGCCGCGCGTCGGGCAGCTCGTAGTCGGGCTCGCCCTCGCCCAGCACGAGCGCGCGCGCGCGAACCGAGGGCTCGAAGACGACCTGGCCGCCATCGGCGGCGACGCGCAGGCAGTAGTCCAGCGCGGCGTACGGGCCGTCGAGCAGCTCGTCGTAGACGCCGGTGCGATCGATCCATTCGCGACGGACCAGCTGCACCTCCGAGGAGACCGGGCACAGCAGTGCGGCGTGCTCGTCCAGCAGCGCCTCGGGGACGCGCGCGAGCCGGGTGCTCCACTGGCGGCGGAAGAGCGAGAAGAAGTAGCCCGCCTGGCGGATCAGCCCGGTCGGCTCGATCACGGCGCCGCCGGCGATCGCGGCGGGGGTGTCGTCGGTGCCGGTGCGGGCACGCAGGCGGTCCAACCAGCCGGCCTGCTCGAACACGAGGCCAGAGTGGACGAGGCAGACGTCCATGCCGTGGCCGGAGCCGGCGGTCAGGCCGACGTTGAACGCGGCGGACGTGCCCTCGCCGTCCTCCTGGAGGACGTAGGCGCAGTCGAGCTCGGCGGCGGCCGCCTCGAGCATCTGGGCGAACTGCGGTTGGGAGCGATCGTCGACCACGAGGACCATGGCCTCGGGCGCGGTCGCTCGCAGCGAGACGAGCGTCTGGAGGTACGGCTCGATGTCGTCGGCGGACGCGGCGCGCGCCGGGAGCACGATCAGGACGGGTTCCACGTTCCGTTCATCGGCCGCCGGCGAGAACGACTTGAGGGGTGGGGCGCTCGGCCCCACCCCTCGAGATCGTCGCTAACGCAGCAGGCTGAGGACGCTCTGCGGCGCCTGGTTGGCCTGCGCGAGCATGCTCACGCCGGCCTGCTGGAGGATGTTCAACTTCGTGAAGTTGGTCATCTCCGCCGCCATGTCCACGTCACGGATCCGCGACTCGGAGGCGGTCAGGTTCTCCTGGTAGGTCGCCAGGTTGTTCAGACGGTGCTCGAGGCGGTTCTGCACCGCACCGAAGTTCGCCCGCGCCGTGGAGACGTTCTTGATCGCGGAGTCGATCGTCGACAGCGCGGCCAGCGAGCCGCCCGTGTCCAGCGCCGCCGAGGCGCCGGCCGCGTCGGTGATGCTGGTCAGGCCGCTGAGGCCGCCCGCCGCGATCGTGCCGCTGAAGTTGGCGGCCGTCGTGGTGATCGTCTCGCTGTCGTTGGCACCGACCTGGAACACGAACGTGCTGGCCCCGAAGACGGCGGTGCCGTTGAACTTCGTGTCGGTCACGATGCTCGACACCTCCTGCGCGATCTGCGCGACCTCGGAGGAGATGGCGGTCTTGTCGTCGTCGGACAGGGTCCCGTTGTTGTACTGGACCTTGAGGTCACGAACGCGCTGCAGCATCGAGTGGACCTCGGTCAGCGCGCCTTCCGCGGTCTGGACGAGCGAGATGCCGTCCTGCGCGTTGCGCTGCGCCTGCGCGAGGCCGCCGATCTGCCCGCGCATCTTCTCCGAGATGGCGAGGCCGGCGGCGTCGTCCGCGGCGCGGTTGATGCGGAAGCCGCTGGACAGCTTCTCCATCGACTTCGACGCGGCCGAGCTGGTCGAGTTGAGCTGCCGGTGCGTGTTGAACGCCTCGACGTTGTTCTGGATGCGAAGGCCCATGATCGAACACTCCTTGTCTGATCTGTGAGGAAGGGCGTGAGGAGACTCCGTGTCGCCTCAGCTGGGGTTGTTAGCGGAGCAGGCTCAGGACGCTCTGCGGCGCCTGGTTGGCCTGCGCGAGCATGCTCACGCCGGCCTGCTGGAGGATGTTCAACTTCGTGAAGTTGGTCAT